>Ga0222427_100029_pt1 | contig 472656 bp, 428 predicted proteins | sample 2B20Ametagenome_FD_182890 | JGI IMG/M metagenome (GOLD analysis project Ga0222427, IMG submission 182890) | Enriched microbial communities from leaf-cutter ant dump, University of Wisconsin, Madison, United States - 2B20A (version 2) | ecosystem: Environmental > Terrestrial > Nest > Insects... | reverse complement strand
ATGAAGGGCATCAGGAAGACGAAGGCGAGGATCATCGCCTGCTGCATGTTGCCGGCAAGCGAGGAGAGGAAGAGGCCGAAGCCGATGGCGGCGGCAAGGAACAGCGCAAGGCCCGCATAGAGCGTGAGGAAGGAGCCCGCGAAGGGAATGCGGAACCAGAAGAGGGCGACGAGCAGGATCGCCGAGGCCTGCGTGATGCCGACGAGCATGGAGGGCACGGCCTTGCCGATCATGATTTCGGTCGGCGTGAAGGGCGCCACCAGAAGCTGGTCGAAGGTGCCTTCCTCGCGCTCGCGGGCGACCGACATGGCGGTCAGCATCATCGTCATCATCATGGTGATCGTGCCGATCAGCGAGGGGATCATGCTCCAGCGGGTTTCCAGTTGCGGATTGAACCAGGCGCGCGTCGAGACCTTCACCCCGGCGGGCGCGATGCCCTTCTCCGAAAGCCAGGTGGCCGCGAAATCGCCGATGATAGCATTGGCATAGCCCTCGGCGATGCCGCTGGTGTTGGAGTTGCGGCCATCTGCGATCACCTGTACGGGGGCCGGCGCGCCGGCCGCGAGGTCCCGCTCGAAGCCGTTGCCGATGACGACGACGACCAGCGCGCGCCGCGCGTCGAGAAGGGGGACGGCCTGATCGATCTGCGCGAACGTGCCCTGGCGCTGGAAGATGCCGGAGCCCTCCAGCTTCGCGACGAGCGTCACCGAGGCGGCGCTGCGGTCCTGGTCGACGAGGACATAGGGCACGCTGTTGAGGTCGTAGGTTGCGGCATAGCCGAAGATCAGGCATTGCAGGATCGGCGGCAGGAAGAGGCTCGCCCGGCTTTTCGGGTCCTTCAGGATGACGAGCAGTTCCTTGCGGATGAGCGTCAGGATGCGCAGAAGGGACATCGGCATCAGGCGATCCTCTTGCGGGTGAGGCGCACCGAAAGCGTCAGCAGCGCCGTCGCCATGCCGGCGAGCACGGCGGCGTTGGGCAGGATGACGCTCCAGTTGTTGCCGGAAAGGAAAAGGGTCTGCAGCAGGGTCACGAAGTAGCGCGCCGGAAAGATGTAGGTGATCATCTGTACGATCCAGGGCATGCTGCGCGGATCGTACATGAAGCCGGAGAGCATCATGGCCGGCAGGAAGGTGAGCAGCACCGTCACCTGACTGGCGACGAACTGGCTCCTGGTCGCGGAGGAGATGACGAGGCCGAGCCCCAGCGCGACGAGCAGGTAGAGCATCGACACGATTGTGAGGATGCCGAGCGAGCCGCGCAGCGGCACGCCGAACAGCAGCTTGCTGCCGACGACGCAAAGCGCAAGGCCGATCACCCCGAGGGCGAAATAGGGCACGGTCTTGCCGAGCAGGATCTCGGCCGGGCGCACCGGCGTCACGAACAGCGCCTCGAAGGTGCCGCGCTCCCATTCGCGGGCCATCACCAGCGCGGTGAGGAGGGCGCCGATCAGCGTCATCACCAGTACGATCAGCCCGGGCACGAGGAAGTAGCTGCTGTCGTTGGCCTCGTTGAACCAGAGGCGCGGCTCGACCGTGACGCCGCCCGCCGCAGTGCCTTTGCGCCCGGCCTCCTTGGCCGCCCAGACGGCGACCGCGCCCTGCGCGTAGCCGAGCGAGATGCGGGCCGTGTTGGCATCCGCGCCGTTGATGATGACCTGCACCTCAGCGGTGCCGAGATCGATGCTGCGGGCGAAATCGGCGGGGATGCGCACGATGGCCCGCACCTCGGCGCTCATCAGCATCCTCTCGGCCTCGTTCATCGTGCGCACGCTGCGGGTGGAGAAATAGGGCGAAAGCTCGAAGGCGGCGGCAACGCCCCGCGCCGGCGCGGAGCTTTCCTCCATGAGGAGCGCGACGGGCACGTTGCGGACATCGAGGTTGATGCCGTAGCCGAAGAGGACAAGCAGCGTGACGGGCATGACGATGCCGATCGCGATGCTGCTGAAATCGCGCAGGAGCTGGCGCGTTTCCTTGCGGATCAGGGCCCGCGTCCGCCGCAGCAGGCTCGCAAGGCCGCCGGCCATGGAGCGGGGCGCGCTCATGCGGCCTTCTCCGTGCGCTTGCGGCGTTCCCGCTCGACGATGGCGATGAAGGCATCCTCCATGCCGGGCGCGGCGCCAGTTGTGGTGCCGGCCTGCTCACGAATGTCGACCGGCGTTCCCTCCGCAAGGTTGCGGCCGGCATCGAGGATGATCACCCGGTCGCAATATTCCGCCTCCTCCATGAAATGCGTGGTGACGATGACGGTCACGCCCTGTTCGGAAAGCGCGGTGATCCGGCCCCAGAACTGGCGGCGGGCGAGCGGATCGGCCCCGCTCGTCGCCTCGTCGAGAAACAGGATGTCGGGCTCGTGCAGAAGCGCGGCGGCGAGCGCAAGACGCTGCTTGAAGCCGCCGGGGAGCTGCCCGCTCGGCAGGTCGCGGAAGCGGTCGAGATCGAAGGCCGCCTTCAGCGTGGCGATCCTCTCCTTCTTGCGGCCGCCCCGCAGCCCGTAGGCGCTGGCAAAAAATTCGAGGTTCTCGTCCACCGTCAGCTGGCCGTAGAGCGAGAATTTCTGGGCGACATAACCGAGGCGTTCGCGCGCCTTCGCGCCGGCCTTCAGGAGATCGGCGCCCGCGACCTGCAACGCCCCGGAGGTGGCGGGCAGGAGGCCGCAGAGCATGCGGAAGGTCGTGCTCTTGCCCGCGCCGTTCGGCCCGAGAAGGCCGTAGACCTCGCCGCGCCGCACGCTGAAGCTGACATGATCGACGGCGGTGAAATCACCGAACATCCGCACGAGATCGCGCACCTCGACGACCTTTTCGCTCGCCGGCTGCCCGGAGCCCGCCGCGAGCGCCGCCTGGTCCACATGCTCCCGCTCCCCCGCGACGCGGTCGAACAGCATCATGAAGGCATCCTCGAAGCGGGCTTCGGTCGGCTCCGTTTCGAGGGACAGCCCTTCGAGCGCCAGCGGTTCCTCCATCTGCTCGCGCCGGCGCACCACGCGGACGCGGCCCGCTTCCGGCACGGCATCGACGACGCCGGGAAGCGCGAAGAGGCGCGCCTGCAACGAGCGGGCCGGCACGCCGTCCGGCCCCCGGACGAGAAAGCAGCAGCCCTCCGCCTTCGCCGTGATTTCGGCCGGCGGGCCTTTGTCGAGGATCTTCCCCGCATGCATCAGCACGGCATGCTCGCAGCGCTCCGCCTCGTCGAGATAGGAGGTGGCGACGACGACGGAGAGGCCATCCTCCCGGATCAGCTTGAACACGATCTCCCAGAGCTCGCGGTTCTGCCGTTTGCGGCCCCATCCATCCTGCCGCGCGCATCGGCCATCCGGCGAGCGGTCACATCCGTCTGCTCGTCAACGGAACGCTGCGCCAGTCCGGCGACCTTTCGCAGATGATCTGGACGCTACCGGAGATCATTGCCGTGCTCTCCCGTCTGGTCGAGCTGCGGGCCGGCGATCTCATCTATACGGGAACGCCAGCCGGCGTGGGACGTCTCATGCCGGGCGACAGGGTGGAAATCGCAATCGCGGGGCTCGGTGAGCTACGTAACAGGGTTTCGACGCTGCCACGCTGAATGGCGTTTCAAGCGAAAGCGGTGGCAGATGCCGCCGCAGTCCGCATCCCGGAACGGTTGCCACCGCCGAAAGAGCGAACCGGTTTTTCCGGCAGGCTTCTCCGGGCCCTTGACCTCGCCGGCACGGAATCCTCCCTCAACGCTTCAGAAGATCATTGACGTATTATAATGAAGTGTTGTACGTACAACATTACAATGTTGAGTGAGGCCACCCGCTTCTGTGGAGGATAGGGGTGGCATCGGGTTCGGCAGTTTGCCCGCCTTCGGCATTGGCGTGTCACGAAAACGGAGGAAAATCGTGCTGAACTTCAAGAAGGTCCTGTTCGGGGCTGCTGCCCTGACATTTGCTCTCTCGGCGTCCGCTGGCGCCGAAGACAAGATTCTCATCGGCCTCATCACCAAGACCAACGGCAATCCCTTTTACGCGAAGATGAAGGAAGGCGCCGAGGCGAAGGCGAAGGAGCTCGGCGTCGAGCTGCAAAGCTTCGCCGGCAAGATCGACGGCGACAGCGATTCCCAGGTCGCGGCCATCGAAACGCTGATCTCGGCGGGCGCCAAGGGCATCATGATCACCCCGAGCGATCCGAAGGGCATCGTCTCGACGCTCGAGAAGGCGCGCAAGGCCGGCATCTTCGTCGTCGCGCTCGACACCGAGACCGACCCGATCACGGCGGCCGACGCGACCTTCGAGACGGACAACAAGCTGGCCGGCGAACTGATTGGGAAATGGGCCGCCGCCACGATGGGCGACAAGGCGAAGGACGCAAGGATCGCCTTCATCGACGCGGTCGAGAACCAGCCGACCGTCGACTGGCAGCGCGATCAGGGCTTCATGAAGGGCTTCGGCATCGACATCAAGGATCCGAACCGCTACGGCGAGGAAGACGATCCGCGCATCGTCGGCCACCAGTGGGGCGCGGGCGCCGAGGATGGCGGGCGCACCGGCATGGAGCAGCTTCTCCAGCGCGATCCGGAAATCAACCTCGTCTACACGATCAACGAGCCGACGGCGGCCGGCGCCTATGAGGCGCTGAAGGCGGTCAAACGCGAGAAGGACGTGCTGATCGTCTCCGTCGACGGCGGTTGCCCGGGTGTGAAGAACGTCGCGGCCGGCGTCATCGGCGCCACCTCGCAGCAATATCCGCTGCTGATGGCCACGATGGGCGTCGAGGCGATCGTCAACTACGTCAAGACCGGCGCCAAGCCCACCAACAGCGAAGGTCTCGACTTCTACAATACCGGCGTCAAGCTCGTGACGGACAAGCCGGTTCCCGGCATCGATTCCATCACCTCGGAAGAAGCCCTCAAGCTCTGCTGGGGCTGACGGTCCGGCGCGGCGCGGCGAAGGCCGCGTCGCCCTTCCTCAACGAAAAAGGGCTTGCTCCATGTCGTCGGACAATCAGGCACTCTCGACGGCCGAGGCCGCATTCGAGGACCAGCGGTCCTCGGTGGGCCGCACGCTGCACCGCTTCCTGCACAACAACTTCACGGTCGTCCCGGCCGCGATCCTCATCCTGAGCTGCCTTCTCTTCAGCCTCATCGTCGGATCGCGATTCCTGCACCCGTTCAATTTCTCCCTGATCCTGCAGCAGGCGACGATCATCGGTATCGTCGGCACGGCGCAGACGCTGATCATCCTGACGGCCGGCATCGACCTTTCCGTCGGCGCGATCATGATCATGGCCTCGCTCATCATGGGGCGGCTCGCGGTTCTGTCGGGCGTGCCCGTCGAGTTTGCCTTCCTCGCCGGCCTTGCGGCGGGCGCGGCCTGCGGCTTTGCCAACGGCGTCCTGATCTGCCGCTTCAAGCTGCCGCCCTTCATCACCACGCTCGGCACCTGGAGCGTCTTCGGAGCGATCAATATCGGCTATTCGCGCAGCGAGACCATCCGCTCGCAGGAGATCGCCGATGCCGCGCCCTTCCTCCAGTGGACGGGGCAATCCTTCTCCTTCTTCGGGGCGACGCTCACCTATGGCTCGATCCTCCTGCTGCTGCTCGTGGCGGCGGCCTGGTACGTGCTGAACCGCACGCCCTTCGGCAAGCACGTCTATGCCATCGGCGACGACGCGGAGGCCGCGCAGCTTGCCGGCATCAGCATCCGCCGTACGCTGACGGCGGTCTATGTGCTGGCCGGCATCATCTGCGCGCTTGCGGGCTGGGTGCTGATCGGCCGCACGGGCTCCGTCAGCTCGCTGTCCGGCGCGACCGTCAACCTCGATTCCATCACCGCGGTGGTGATCGGCGGCACCAGCCTCTTCGGCGGGCGCGGCTCGATCATCGGCACCCTGTTCGGCGCGCTCATCGTCTGCACCTTCCGCAACGGCATCGCGCTCGCCGGGGCGGACGCGGTCTGGCAGGAGGCGTCCATCGGCCTGCTCATCCTCTCGGCCGTGGCGCTCGACAACTGGCTGAGAAAGGTGTCGGCATGAGTGTGGAACCCATTCTCAAGGCGCGCGGGCTGGTCAAGCGCTACGGGCGCATCGTCGCCCTCGACCATGCCGATTTCGATCTGATGCCGGGGGAAGTGCTTGCCGTCATCGGCGACAACGGGGCCGGCAAGTCGACGCTGATCAAGGCGCTGTGCGGCGCGATCACCCCGGAGGCCGGCGAGATTTCCCTTGGCGGCGAGCCGGTCTCCTTCCGCTCGCCGCTCGATGCGCGGCGGGCCGGCATCGAGACGGTGTTCCAGTCGTTGGCGCTGGCGCCGTCCATGACGATCGCCGACAACATGTTCCTCGGGCGCGAGCGCCGCACGAAGGGCCTGTTCGGCCGGTTCCTCCACAATCTCGACATGCGCACCATGCGCCGCGAGGCGCGGGCGGCCCTGTCGGAGCTGGGGCTGGCGACGATCCAGGATATCAATCAGCGGGTGGAGACGCTTTCGGGCGGCCAGCGCCAGGGCATCGCCATCGCGCGGGCGGCGGCCTTCAGCAGCCGGGTGATCTTCATGGACGAGCCGACCGCGGCCCTCGGCGTGAAGGAATCGCGCAAGGTGCTCGACCTTATCGCCGACGTGCGGCGCAAGGGCATCTCGATCGTGCTGATCAGCCACAACATGCCGCATGTCTTCGAGATCGCGGACCGGATCCATATCCACCGCCTCGGCTCGCGGGCCTGCGTCGTCGATCCGAAGTCGATCTCGATGTCCGACGCCGTCGCCATCATGACGGGGGCGAAACGGCTGGAGCCCGAGCCCGTTCAGGCCTGAGGCCGGCCGCGCCGGCTTCCCTTTTCAAGTGCGGGCTTCGGCGGGGCGCCGGGTCCCTTGCGGCCTTTGCGCTTTCGGGCGGCGGAGGTCATTTCCTCAATCGAAGCGTCTTGTCATGTTGTACGTATAACATTATAGGATGCGAAAAGCATATCTGGAGGCACCCTATGTCTGACCGCCGCGACCTGGCGAACGCCATTCGTTTCCTGACCGTCGATGTCGTGCAAAAAGCCAATTCCGGCCATCCCGGCACGGCCATGGGCATGGCCGATATCGCGGAGGTTCTGTGGAACGATTTCCTTCGGCACAACCCCGCGAACCCGAAATGGCTCAACCGCGACCGCTTCGTGCAGTCGAACGGCCACGGCTCCATGCTGACCTATTCGCTGCTGCACCTTTCCGGCTACGGGCTGACGGTGCAGGACCTCAAGGATCACCGCAAGCTGCATTCCAAGACCCCGGGGCACCCGGAATACGGCATCACCGCGGGCGTCGAGACGACGACCGGGCCGCTCGGGCAGGGCTTTGCGACCGCCGTCGGCATGGCGCTCGCCGAACGGAAGCTTGCGCAGGAGTTCAATCGCGAGGGCTTCCCCGTCGTCGATCACTTCACCTATGTCTTCGTCGGCGATGGATGCCTGATGGAAGGCGTGGCTCAGGAGGCGGCTTCGCTCGCCGGCACGCTGAAGCTGAACAAGCTCATCGCCGTCTATGACGACAACAAGATCTCCATCGACGGCGAAACGCCCGGCTGGTTCGCCGACGATACGCCCGCGCGCTTCCGCGCGCTCGGCTGGAACGTCATCACGGATGTCGACGGCCACGATTTCGACGCCATCGCCGCCGCCTTCACCGCCGCGCGCCGCTCGCAAGACAAGCCGACCATGATCTGCTGCAAGACGATCATCGGCTACGGCTCGCCGAACAAGCAGGGCAAGGAAGAGGTGCATGGCGCGCCGCTCGGCGTGGACGAGGTCGCCCTGACCCGCGAGCATCTCGGCTGGCCGCACGAGGCCTTCGTCGTGCCCGATGCCATCATGCAGGCCTGGGACGCCCGCCCGCGCGGGGAAAAGGCGGAAGCCGAGTGGAACGCGCTGTTTGCCGCCTACAAGGCACAGCACCCGGCCCTGGCCGCCGAGCTGGAGCGCCGCACCGCCGGCCGCCTGCCGGAAGGGTTCGACGCCGCCGTTTCTGCCGAAGTCGCGCGCATTCTCGCCGGCGAACCGGTCAAGCAGCCGGTGCGCAAGGCCTCCAACCGCGTTCTCGGCAATCTCCTGAAGGGCCTGCCGGAGGTGATCGGCGGTTCGGCCGACGTTTCCCTTTCGACACTCGCCTGGACCGGCGAGGCCCGCTCGATCACGCCCGAGGATTTCTCCGGCAATTTCGTGCATTACGGCGTGCGGGAATTCGGCATGTCGGCGATGATGAACGGCATGGCGGCCCATGGCGGCCTCGTTCCCTATGGCGCCTGCTACCTCGTCTTCAGCGATTACAGCCGCAACGCGGTGCGCCTTTCCGCCCTTATGGGGCTCAAGGCGGTCTTCCTCTATACGCACGATTCCATCGGGGTCGGCGAGGACGGGCCGACGCACCAGCCCTGCGAGCAGCTCGTGGCGCTGCGCGCCATCCCCACCATGTCGCTCTGGCGGCCGGGCAGCGAGCTGGAAGCGCTCGTCGCCTGGGAGCATGCCATGAAGCGCGAGGGGCCGAGCGTCATCGTCGCCGCGCGTCAGGACGGCGCGGTGTTCGCCCACAAGCCGGGCGATCTGGAGGGCATCCGCAAGGGCGGCTATATCCTCAAGGACACCGCCGGCACGCCGGATGTCGTGCTGGCCGCGACCGGTTCGGAACTCGGCCTCGTGCTGGAGGCCGCGAAGGTTCTGGAAGGCGAGGGCCGCGCGGTCCGCGTCGTCTCCATTCCGAACGGCAACCTTTTCGCCCGGCAGGACCGTGCCTATCAGGACAGCGTGCTTTCCTTCGGCACGCCGGCGGTCTTCGTCGAGGCGGCCTCGCCGCTTTACTGGTATCAGTTCCTCAAGGGGCCGGGCGCGGTGGTCGGGGTCGACCGTTTCGGGGAATCGGCCCCGGGGCCGGAGATCTACCGCGCCATGAACCTGACGGCCGAGCGTGTCGTCTCCGAGGCCGCCCAGCTTCTGGCCTGAGAAAACGGTTGCGGCAGGGATGGAAAGCATCTCTGCTGCTTTTCATGACGCATATGGGGACAGGTAGGCATGTATCTCGGCATCGATCTCGGCACCGGCTCGGTCAAGGCACTTCTGATCGATGACGACGGCAGGACCGTCGCGGAGGCCTCGCAGGCCTATGCCGTCTCCACGCCCGTGCCGGGCCATGCCGAGACCGCGCCGGCGGACTGGTGGGCCGGAACGGTTGCCGCCGTGCGTGCCTGCTGCGCCGGGCGCGGCGCGGCGGTGCGCGGCATAGGCCTGTCCGGCCAGGCGCATGGGCTTGTCGTGCTCGACGCAGCGGAAAAGCCGCTGCGCCCCGCCATCCTGTGGGCCGACCAGCGCGCCACGGCGGAGATGGATGCGGTGCTCGCCTTGCCGGAGGCGGTGCGCCGCCCGCTTGCCAATCCCGTCGTCAGCGGCATGGCCGGCCTTTCGCTGCTGTGGCTTCGGCGCAACGAGCCCGCCACCTATGCCGCCATCCGCCGCATTCTCTCGCCGAAGGACTGGCTGCGGCTGGTGTTGACCGGCGAGGTGGCGACGGAACCCTCCGACGCCTCGATGACGCTGCTCTACGAGATCGACGGCGACCGCTGGGCGACGGATTTCCTGAACGCCCTGTCGCTCGATCCGGCCGTCCTCGCCCCCGTCGTGGAATCGCAGTCGGTCGCCGGCCGGCTGACGGCTGCCGCGGCGGCGGAACTCGGTCTTCCCGCCGGCACGCCGGTCGCCGCCGGTCTTTCCGATACCGCCTCCTGCCTCTTCGGCATGGGGCAGACCAGGCCCGGCTCCACCATTCTTCAAGTCGGCTCGGGCATTCAGATCATGTCGGTGGTCGAGAGTATCGAGCCGCGCGTCCAGCCCTTCTACAACAGCTATCGCGGCATCGACCGCAGCTTCTATTCCATGGCCGCGCTGCAGAACGGCGGCACGGTCTTCGAATGGGCGCGCAGCGTGCTCGGCGCTTCCTGGGCGGAAATGTACCGCGCCGGCTTCGACGAGAACGAGGGCAATGGCGGCATCGTCTTCCTGCCTTATGCGGCGGGCGAGCGCGCGCCGCTGCTTGATCCCAACGCGGCGGCGGCCTGGGCCTATATGCGCCTCGGCTGCACGCGCGGCCAGCTCATCCGCTCGGTCTTCGAGGGCGTCGCGCTTGCCGTGCGCGATAGCTGGGATGCCATGCGCGGCATCGGCGTTTCCGCCGACCGCATCCTTCTCACCGGCGGCGGCAGCACGGATCCGCGCTGGCGGCAATTGCTGGCGGACATCCTGCAAATGCCGCTGGTGCCCGCGCACGAACTCGGCAATGCGACGATCGGTGCCGCCTATCTCGGCGGCATCACCGCCGGCCGCTGGCGGGGCATCGAGGACATTCCCTTCCCCGACCAGCTCGGCGAGACCGTCGAGCCGCGTCCCTTCGCGGGGCTGGACGAGCTTCTGGCGCTCTTCCGCGCGACCTATCGCGGCCTGAAGCAGGCCTGACGGGCCTCAATAGGTCCGGTGCAGGTCGATGGTCAGCCGGGTGCGGTCGGGATGGTGCCAGGATTCGTAATATTCGAGCACCTGCTTGTTCTGGTCGTAGGTCACTTCGCGGTTGAACAGGACGTAGCTGTTTATCTCCACCTGCAACTGATTGGCGATGGCCTCCTCGTCGATGCGGGCGAGCTCCACCTGCCGCTTGCCGGTGGTCGCCACCGCGTTGTAGCGCGTTGCAAGATATTGGTAGAGCGAGACGTTTTCCAGCTCCTGCGAGTGCAGCAGCTCGGGAAAGCGGGAATAGGGCAGGTAGTTGCGCACGACGAGGAAGACCACGCCGTCGGCATAGCGCATGCGTTCCAGGAAGACGGCGTCGTTCTCGCCGATCTGCTCTGCGACATGGGCGGGCGGCCTGATGCGCTCCTGCCTCAGTACGCGGGTCGTCAGCTTGAAGCCGGCCTTGGCCATGCTTTCGAGCAGAGGATCGAGTTGCTGGACGAGGGCGATGGGCACCTTGCGCTCCAGCACGAAGGCGCCGCGGCCGCGCTCGGTCTCGATCAGGTTGTCGCGAGCGAGCGATTGCAGCGCCTGCCGAACCACGCTGCGCGAGACGTCGTAGGTCTCGCAAAGCTCGCCCTCGGTCGGCAGCTTGCTGCCGGGCGGATAGGCGCCGGATTCGATCGCGCCCCTCAGTGTTTCGGCGAGCTGGAAATAGAGAGGGATGGGGGAATTGCGTTCGATGCTCATGCGAATCTCTCTTCCTCGCGGGGTGGTTGCAGACACTTTGCTGTTGTTAGCGTGACATGACAAGCGGACATCACAAACGCGAAAGACTGTATTCACCGGCTATTGACACTCAGAATGTAGTTTGATTATGTTGTCCGTACAACATTACAAAATGCTATCATGATATAGCGCAAGCCGCTGTTCATATCAAATCCGGGAGTTTCGAGGTGGGTGTGAGTGAAGCCGTCATCGCGAGTGTGCCGCCCGTGCGCACCGCCGCCAAGGTCCGCAATTCCGGGCCGCATCCCTCCAATCCCGGCATCGCCTTCTCCATGGATCCCGTCGAGGCGGTGCGCGTCAACCTGTCGGCCGCCGAGCGCCGCACCGCCTCGCTCGGCGGGCGCCGCACGGTCAAGAAGGAATGGCAGGCGGCCTGGCTGGTGCGCGCCATCGAATGCATCGACCTCACCACGCTGAACGGTGACGACACGGAAGGCCGCGTGCGCCGTCTCTGCGCCAAGGCCCGCCAGCCGCTGCGCGAGGACCTTAAGGCCGCGCTCGGCCTTGCGGATCGCCGCGTCACCACCGGCGCGGTCTGCGTCTATCACCGTTTCGTCGCCACCGCCGTCGACGCGCTGAAGGGCAGCGGCATTCCGGTCGCGGCCGTCTCCACCGGCTTTCCGGCCGGCCTGTCGCCGATGGAAACGCGGCTCAGGGAGATCGAGGCCTCGGTCGCCGACGGGGCGGAGGAGATCGATATCGTCATCACGCGCGAGCATGTGCTGCGCGGCAACTGGCAGGCGCTCTACGACGAGGTGAAGGCCTGCAAGGAGGCCTGCGGCCCGGCGCATATGAAGACCATCCTCGCCACCGGCGACCTCCAGACGCTGCGCAATGTCTCGCGCGCCTCCTGGGTCGCGATGATGGCGGGTTCCGATTTCATCAAGACCTCGACGGGCAAGGAAGGTGTCAACGCCACGCTGCCGGTGACGCTGATCATGCTGCGCGCCATCCGCGACTACCGCGAGATGACCGGCCATGTCGTCGGCTACAAGCCGGCCGGCGGCATCTCCACCGCCAAGGACGCGATGGCCTATCTCGCGCTGATGAAGGAGGAGCTGGGCAACGACTGGCTGCAGCCGAACCTCTTCCGCTTCGGCGCCTCCTCGCTGCTGTCCGATATCGAGCGGCAGCTCGAGCACTATGTCACCGGCCGCTACGCGGCCTTCAGCCACCACGCCATGGCCTGATGTCGGGCGAGGGGAGAACACGATGTCCATTGCAGAGATTCTTGAGACGATGAGCTACGGCCCGGCCCCGGAAAGCGACAAGGAAGCCCGCGCCTGGATCAAGGGACTGGGCGGGGAGACGAAGCTCTTCATCGGCGGCGCCTGGAAGAGGGCGAAGACCGGCGAGAGCTTCGAGACCATCGCGCCGGGCTCCGGCGAGGTGCTGACGCGCATCGCGCAGGCGGGCGCCGCCGATGTCGACGCCGCCGTCAAGGCCGCCGCCAAGGCGCAGCCCGCATGGGCGGCGCTTGCCGGCCACCAGCGTGCCCGCTACCTCTATGCGCTCGCCCGCCTCATCCAGCGCCACAGCCGCCTCTTCTCGGTGGTGGAGACGCTCGACAACGGCAAGCCGATCCGCGAGACACGCGACATCGACATCCCGCTCGTCGCCCGCCATTTCTATCACCATGCCGGCTGGGCGCAGCTCATGGACGGCGAACTTGCCGACCGCGAGGCGCTCGGCGTCTGCGGCCAGATCATCCCGTGGAACTTCCCGCTGCTGATGCTCGCCTGGAAGATCGCGCCGGCCATCGCGCTCGGCAACACGGTCGTGCTGAAGCCCGCCGAATATACCTCGCTGACGGCCCTGCTCTTTGCCGAGATGTGCCAGAAGGCCGGCCTGCCGGAAGGCGTCGTCAACATCGTCACCGGCGACGGGGCGACCGGCGAGGAGATCGTCAAGCATCCCGGCATCGCCAAGATCGCCTTCACCGGCTCGACGGAAGTCGGCCGCCGCATCCGCGAGGCGACCGCCGGCACCGGCAAGAGCCTGACGCTGGAACTCGGCGGCAAGTCGCCCTTCATCGTCTTCGACGATGCCGATCTCGACGCGGCCGTGGAAGGCGTGGTCGACGCCATCTGGTTCAACCAGGGCGAGGTCTGCTGCGCCGGTTCCCGGCTCCTCGTGCAGGAAAGCGTCCATGACCGCTTCATCGCGAAGCTGAAGGCCCGCATGGAGACGCTGCGCGTCGGCGATCCGCTCGACAAGGTCGTCGACATCGGTGCCATCGTCCATCCGGTGCAGCTGGAGCGCATCCGCTCGCTGGTCGAAACGGGCGTCAAGGAAGGCGCGCGCCTGCATCAGCCGAAGGCCGGCGTGCCGGGCAAGGGCTGCTTCTACCCGCCGACCCTGCTGACGGGCGTGCATCCGGCCGCCACAGTCTCGCGCGTCGAGATCTTCGGCCCGGTCGTGGTCGCCACCACGTTCCGCACGCCCGCCGAGGCGGTGGAGCTGGCCAACAACACCGAATACGGCCTTGCCGCCTCCGTCTGGAGCGAGACCCTGTCGCTCGCCCTCGACATCGCGCCCAAGCTGAAATGCGGCGTCGTCTGGGTCAACGGCACCAACATGTTCGATGCCGGCGTCGGCTTCGGCGGCTACAAGGAATCCGGCTTCGGCCGCGAGGGCGGCCGCGAGGGGCTTTCCGCCTACAGCCGGCCGAAATGGCTGGCGAAAGCCAAGCCCATCGCCGAGAAGCCGGCCGCCCAGCCGACCGGCGATGTGCTCTCCACCGCCTTCGTCGACCGTACGGCGAAATTCTATGTGGGCGGCAAGCAGGCGCGGCCGGACGGGGGCTATTCGCGCCCGGTCGTCTCGCCCTCCGGCGCGCTCGTCGGGGAAGTCGGCGAAGGCAACCGCAAGGACATCCGAAACGCTGTGGAAGCGGCGCGCAAGGCCGCGTCCTGGGGCACGGCGAGCGAGCACAACCGCGCGCAGATCCTCTACTACATCGCGGAAAACCTCGACGCCCGCGCCGGCGAATTCGCCGAACGCCTTGCCGCCATGACCGGCCGCCGTCGGCAGGACACGGCCCGCGAGGTCTCCGCCAGCGTCTCGCGCCTCTTCGCCTATGGCGCCTGGGCCGACAAATACGAAGGCACGGTGCACAAGCCGCCGATGCGCGGCGTGGCGCTCGCAATGAACGAGCCGGTCGGCACGCTGGGCATCGTCTGCCCGGAGGAGCCGGGCCTCCTCGGCTTCGTCTCCACCTTCGCGCCGGCCATCGCGCTTGGCAACCGGGTCGTCGTCATCCCCTCGGCCAGCCAGGCGCTCGCCGCGACGGACTTCTACCAGGTGCTGGAGACCTCGGACGTGCCGGGCGGCGTCGTCAACATCGTGACGGGCGACCGCCATGCGCTGGCGCTGGAACTCGCGCGCCACGAGGAGGTGGACGGCATCTGGTACTTCGGTAATGCCGCGACAGCCGGCGCCATCGAGAAGGCCTCGGCCGGCAATCTCAAGCAGGTCTGGGCCGAGACGGCGCAGCGCGAGTGGTACGATGCGCGGCAGGGCGAGGGACGGGAGTTCCTGGGCCGTGCCACGCAGGTCAAGAATATCTGGGTGCCTTACGGGGAGTAGGGCACGGCGGGCGGCGTAGCCGCCCGCACCGCAAATCCGGGACCCATCGTTCAGCAACGGGGATGCGCCTGTGCGCGCCGTCTTTTCCGTGCGCCTTGCGGTCCGGCACCACACACGAATGGAGGATATCAGTGTATCTCGAACGCTTCAGGCTCGACGGGGAACGTGCGGTCATCACCGGCGGAGGGCGCGGCATCGGGCTTGCGACCGCCGATGCGCTCGGCGAGGCCGGCGCGCGGCTTGCCCTCATCGAGCGCGATCCGGCGCTGCTGGAAGAGGCCCGCGCGATCCTGCAGGCCAAGGGTTACGACGTCTCGGTGCATGAAGGCGACGTCACCGATGCGGCGCGCATGCACGCCATCGCCGACGAGCTGGCGGCGACGGGCGGCGCATCCATCCTCGTCAACAATGCCGGTATCGCGCTCAGCGACATCCCCGCCGAGGATATGGAAGACGAGCGCTGGCTGAAGGTCATCGACGTCAATCTCAACGGCACCTACTGGTGCGCTCGCGCCTTCGGCCGCCACATGCTGAAGGCCGGCCGGGGCTCCATCGTCAATGTCGGCTCCATGTCCGGCTTCATCGTCAACCGGCCGCAGCCGCAGGCGCATTACAACGCCTCGAAGGCCGCCGTGCACCACCTGACCAAGTCGCTCGCCGCCGAATGGGCGACGCGCGGCGTCAGGGTCAATGCGGTGGCCCCCACCTATATCGAAACGCCGCTCAACGCGCTCGTCGAGAACAACCGGCCCATGCTCGACCGCTGGATCGATTCCACGCCGATGGCGCGCATGGGCAAGGACCACGAGGTCGCAAGCGTGATCCTCTTCCTGTCCTCTCAGGCCGCGAGCCTGATGACCGGATCGATCGTGCTTGTGGATGGAGGATACACGCTCTGGTGAGGCCATCCGTGCCGGATGCCACGCCGCTCGTGTCAGCATGCAACAATCACTAGGAGGAGTTAACATGACCAGCATCAAGACGCTTCTGGCAGGGTCGGCGGCCCTGTTCTGCCTGACCTCTGCCGCCATGGCCGAGGATTGCAAGGTGGGCCTCACCATGCCCTCGCTCAACGCGCCCTATTTCGCCGCGCAGGTCGCCGCGGTCGAGAAGGCCGCCAAGGACGCGGGCTGCGAAATCACGACGGCCGACAGCCAGAGCGATTTCTCCAAGCAGATCAACGACGTCGAGGATATGGTGGCCAAGGGCATCAACATCCTCATCATCAACCCGCGTGACCAGGAAGCGCTCATTCCGGCCGTCAACGCGGCGACGGCCGCCGGCGTCAAGGTCGTGGCGATGGACTCGACCCTGAATGCAAAGGCCAATTTCATCTCGCTGGTCCGCTCTTCCAGCGATGAGAACGGCCGCCTCGTCGGCGACTGGATCGCCAAGAAGATGAAGGGCACGCCGATCAAGATGCTCCTCATCTCCGGCAACCAGGGCAATCCGGGCGGGCTCGAGCGCCGCATGGGCGTCGTCAAGGGCATCGTCGAGGCGCAGCTCGTCAACGAGGGTGCGGTCAATCTCCAGATCCTCGGCCAGGGCTGGGGCGACTGGGCGACGGACGGCGGCCTGAAGGCGGCGGAAGACCTGTTGCAGGCCCATCCGGATGCCAACCTCGTCGTCGGCGAGAACGACTCCATGGTGCTCGGCGCGGTGCAGGCGGCCAAGGCCGCGGGCCTTGACAACATCCTCTTCGCCGCCGCCGCCGACGGGCAGCGCGAGGCGCTGGCGATGATCAAGGACGGCAGCTACGGCGCGACGGGCCTCAACGACCCGGACCTCGTCGGCCGCACCGCCTTCGACGTCGCCTACAAGGCGTTCAAGGGCGAACTGCCGGCGGACTTCCCGAAGCAATATTTCACGCCCGCCGACGTGATCTCCAAGGACAATGTGGACAAGTACTACAACCCCGAGTCCGTTTTCTGAGCGACAGAGAAAGGGATGCACCGGGCCTCCGGTGCATCCTTTGAGGATCCCATGACCGAACTTGTCCGCCTATCCGGCATCCGGAAGAATTTCGCGGGGGTGCAGGCCCTCAAGGGCGTCGATTTCGACCTCAGGGCCGGCGAGGTGCATGCGCTGGTCGGCGAGAACGGCGCCGGCAAATCCACGCTGATGCGGGTGCTCGCCGGCGAGATCGCGCCGACCTCGGGCACCGTCAGCCTCAACGGCGAACCCGTGCAGCTTTCCGGCCCGCGCGATGCGACCGGCCGCGGCATCTCGGTGATCCACCAGGAACTGGCGCTCGCACCGGACCTGACGGTCGCCGAGAACATCTTCCTCGGCCGCCTGCCGGGCTTCGTCAACCATGCCGCGCTGCGCAAGGCCGCGCGCGAAATCCTCGACCGGCTCGGCTTCTCCATCGATCCCGCCGTGCAGGCCGGGCGGCTGACGGTCGCCCACCAGCAGGTCGTCGAGATCGCCAAGGCGCTTTCCAACAAGGCGCGCATCATCGTTTTCGACGAGCCGACCGCCGTGCTCGCCAACAGCGACGCCGAGCGGCTGCTCGCCATCATCCGCGAACTGCGCGCCAACGGCACGGGCGTCGTCTATATCTCGCATCGCCTGAACGAGGTCTTCGACCTTTCCGACCGCATCACCGTCATGAAGGACGGCTCCCACGTCGAGACGCTGGCGACGTCCGCGACCGACGTGGATGCTGTGATCGCCCGCATGGTCGGGCGGCAGATGGCAGCGCTCTTCCCGCCGAAGGACGGCCGCGCGCCGGGCGAGGTGGTGGTCGATGCGCGCAACCTCACGCGCGGCCGCAAGGTGCGCGATGTCAGCTTTTCCGTGCGCGCCGGCGAGGTCGTCGGGCTCGGCGGCCTGGTCGGCTCGGGCCGCACGGAGGTCGCACGCCTCGTCTTCGGCGCGGACCGCATGGATTCCGGCACCGTGGAGCTGAAGGGCAAGCCGCTGCATCTCTCCTCGCCGCGCCGGGCCGTGCATGCCCGCATCGGCCTCGTTCCCGAGGACCGCAAGGAGCAGGGCGTCATCCTCGACGCGCCGATCCGCATCAACACCACGCTCGCCAAGATCCGCAGTGTCACCCGCTTCGGCTTCCTCGATGTCGGCAAGGAGCGCAAGGTCGCGGCGGCCCTCGGCAAGGACATGCGCCTCAAGGCCTCCAGCGTCGACGCGCCGGTCTCCAGCCTTTCGGGCGGCAACCAGCAGAAGGTGGCGCTCGCCAAGTGGTTCCACGCGGATTGCGACCTTCTCATCCTCGACGAGCCGACGCGCGGCGTCGATGTCGGGGCCAAGAGCGAAATCTACAATTTGATCAACGATCTGGCCAAGGCCGGGAAGGCGGTTCTGGTCATTTCGTCCGAGCATCAGGAGCTGTTCGGCATCTGCGACCGCATTCTCGTCATGGCGGAGGGCGCCATCGTCGGGGAGCTCACCGAGGCGGCGTTCACCGAGCAGCAATTGCTGACGCTGGCGATGACCCAGACGGCCAGAGCCAGATCAGAGACAAGGGATGAGGCAAGCCAATGAATACGCAATCCGCAAGCGCCGCCGCGCCGTCGTCGTTCACCCCGCGTCTGCTGGAGGCCGTGCGCCAATACGGCACCCTCGGTATCTTCATCGTCCTGGTCGTCGTCGCCGCGCTCTGGTCCGATGCGTTCCTGACGGAGCGCAACCTGATGAACGTCGTGCGCCAGGTCGCGTCCGGCGCGGGCATCATGGCCGTCGGCATGCTCTTCGTCGTGCTGACGCGCGGCATCGACCTGTCGGTCGGCTCCATCGCGGCCGTTGGCTCCGTGCTCTGCGCCCATCTCATCGCGGCGCAGGGATACGGCGTGCCGATGGCGATCCTGCTCGTCATTCTCACCGGCGCGGCCTGCGGCGTCGTCACCGGCTTCTTCGTCGCCTATATGCGCCTACCGTCCTTCGTCATCTCGCTCGCCATGATGGCGATCGCCCGCGGCCTCTCGCTGATCATCAGCGCCGGCCGGCCGATCACCATGGGTCCGCCCGGTGCCTCGCTGGTCGATTTCGGCAGCGGCTTCCTCTTCGGCATTCCACAGCCCGCGATCCTTATGCTGATCATCTACGCCATCGGCGGCGTGGTGCTGACCTATACGAGCTTCGGCCGTCTCGTCACCGCCATCGGCTCCAACGAGGAGGCCGTGCGGCTCTCGGGCGTTCCGGTCGAGCGCTACGTGCTGTCGGTCTATGTCATCAGCGGGGCGCTCGCCGCCGTCGCGGGCATCGTCGCGGCCGGGCGCACCGGCATCGGCACGCCGCAGGTCGGCGTCGGGGCGGAACTCGATGTCATCGCCGCCGTGGTCATCGGCGGGGCGAGCCTGATGGGGGGGCGCGGCGGCATGTTCAACACGCTGCTCGGCGCGCTGATCCTCGGTATCATCACCAATATCATGAACCTTGCCGGCGTGCCGGGCTACCACCAGAACGTCTATCTCGGGCTGATAATCATCCTGGCGATGCTGATCCAGTTCGTCACTGCCCGCTCGCGCCGCTGAACCCAAGGAAACCGACATGAACGACAAGACGGAAAAATCCGGGATCGCCGCCACCTACCTGCCGGACCTCTTCGCCGGCAAGCGCGTGCTGGTCTCGGGCGGCACCAGCGGCATCGGCCTTGCCATCGCCAGAGGCTTCGCCGCGCTCGGCGCGGACGTGGTGGCGACGGGCAGCAATGTGGCGAAGGTCGAGGCCGGTCAGGCCGAAGCCGGAGAACGGCTGCGCTTCGCCGTGCTCGACGTGCGCGACAGCGCCGCCGTCAGCGCCTTCGCCAAGGGCTTCGACCGGCTCGACGTGCTCGTCAACGCGCAGGGCATCGGCCGGGGTGAGGCGGAGCATCAGGAGGCGGTGTTCCTCGACGTCATCGAGGTGAACCTCAACAGCGTGATGCGCCTCAGCACGGCCTTCCGCCCGCTGCTGGCGAAAACGCGCGGCGCCATCGTCAACATCGCCTCGATGCTGAGCTATCTGGTGGAGCCGGAGGTGCCTGCCTACACCGCCAGCAAGACCGGCATCCTCGGCCTCACCCGCGCGCTCGCCCATGCCTATGGGCCGGACGGCGTGCGCGTCAACGCCATCTCGCCCGGCTACCACAAGACCGACATGACCAAGGGCCTGTGGACCCAGCCGAAGAGCCACGACCTCATCGCCGACCATTCGGCGCTGAAGCGCTGGGGCTCGGTCGACGATCTCGTCGGCGCCGCCGTCTTCCTCGCAAGCCCCGCCGCCTCCTTCGTCACCGGCGCTGACCTGCCGGTCGATGGCGGCTATGTCTGCGGCAACACCATTCGTTGATACTGGAGAAGAAAACCATGTCCCGTTCCTTCGGCAGCCCCGGCCGCTATATCCAGCGGCGCGGCGAGATCGCCCGCCTCGGCGAGCATCTGGCCTCGCTCGGCAAAAGGCCGCTCTTCCTCATCGACGCCTTCCTGCATGACCGCTATGCGGCCAGCCTCGGCGAGAGCGTGAAGGCCGAAAGCCGCTTCGAGAAATTCGGCGGCGAATGCTCCGACCGCGAGATCGACCGGGTGACGGCAGCGGCAGCGGAATTCGGTGCGGATGTCGTCGTCGGCATCGGCGGCGGCAAGACGCTGGATACGGCCAAGATGGCGGCGCACCGCACCGATGCGCGCATGCTGGCCGTGCCCACCATCGCCTCCACCGATGCGCCGACCAGCGCCGTCGTGGTCGTCTACAGCGATGCCGGCGTGTTGCAGCAGGCGCACAACCTGCCGCGCAATCCCGATCTCGTCCTCGTCGATCCCGAGGTCATCGTCGCCGCGCCGGTGCGCTTCCTCGTCGCCGGCATGGGCGATGCGCTCTCCACCTGGTACGAGGCGCGCGCCAATATCGAGGCGGGCACGATGAACTACATTTCCGGCGGCTTCCCCGCGACCCGCGCCGCCGTCGCCATCGCCCGCGAATGCCATGCGGTGATCATGGAGCAGGCGGTGAAGGCTAAGCTCGCGGCCGAGGCCGGCGTCGTCACGCAGGCGGTAGAGGATATCATCGAGGCCAACACGCTGCTTTCCGGCCTCGGCTTCGAGAATTGCGGCGTCTCCGCCGCCCACGGCATCCACGACGCGCTGACCGTGCTGCCGGAAATCCACGGCCTGCTGCACGGCGAGAAGGTCGCCTTCGGCGTGCTCTGCCTGCTCGTGCTGGAAAACCGCCCGCAGGCCGAGATCGACGAGACGCTGGGCTTCTGCCGCGCCCTCGGCCTGCCGACGACGCTTGCCGAGCTCAACATCAAGGACGATATCGCCGCCAAGGTGCGCAAGGTGGCGGAAGCCGCCGTCAGGGGCAACATCACCCACGCCACCCGCGCGCCGGTGACCGCGGAGGACATCGAGGCCGCGATCCTCGCCGCCGACGCCCTCGGCCGCGCGGCCTGATATCCTGAAAACAAACCCCGGTCGAAAGACCGGGGCCCGACTGCCGACGAGGTGTAAAACTCTCTCTTCCGTCATGCTCGGGCCTGTCCCGGGCATCTGCGAACGTTGCGATTTTTCGACGCGCCGGCAGATCCTCGGCACGAGGCCGAGGATGACGGTAGTGGGTGGAGCGACAGGTAGCCCCCGGCCGAAAGGCCGGGGGTGCTTCTTTGGAAAGCCTCAGAAGCCGCCGTTCACGAAGCCGCCGTCCACCGGCAGGTCCGCGCCGGTGATGAAGACGGCAGCGGGAGAGGCGAGGAAGAGGGCGGTGCCGACGAGGTCGTCCACCGTGCCCCAGCGCTTCAACGCCGAGCGCTGGGCGATCTTCTCCGCCGGAACCGGATCGGTCCACAGGCCCTTGGTCATGTCCGTCTTGTGGTAGCCGGGGGAGATCGCGTTGACGCGGATGCCGTCCGGGCCGAAGGCATGGGCGAGGTGGCGGGTGAGGCCGAGCACGCCCGTCTTGCTGGCGCCATAGGCCGGCACGAGCGGGTCGGTGACATAGCTCAGCATCGAGGCCGTGTTGATGATGACGCCGCGCGAGGCCTTCAGCAGCGGCAGGACGGCCATGGAAAAGCGCATCTGGCTGTTCAGGTTGACGTCCATCACCTCTATGTAAGTGGCGTCCTCGAATTCGGCCTCCGGCCGGGCGATGCCCGCGCCGTTGATCAGCACGTCGAGTTTCTTCAGAGTCCCGGCGAAGGCCTTGATGGCCTCCGGGTCGCGCACGTCGACGCGCTCGAAGCGGATGCCCTTGTTTTCCGGGTTCGCGGCGGCGGCCTTCAGCTTGGCCTCGGAGCTGCCAAGCGCGACGACGGAGCCGGCGAGCCGGGCGAAGCCCTGCGCGATGGCAAGGCCGATGCCGGACGAGCCGCCGGTGACAAGGATGTCCTTGCCGGCGAACAGGTCGGAACGGAACGTGTCGATAATCTCTTTCATGAAATCCTCCTCGTTTTTGACGGTTAGCGCGCGGCCGGTTGCCGGTCGCGGATCAGGCTGGCAAGCGCGTCCATGTCGTCGTAGAGCGCCTTGCTGTGATGGTAGAGCCGGTCGAAGACCGGCTGGACATGGCTGTAGATCTCGGCCCATGCTGGGTCGGGCGCGATCTCCTCGTCGTAGCGGACATAGGCTTCCGCCGCGTCCTCCGTGCGCGAGAAGCGGCCGGTGGCGGTCGCCGCCATGGCGGCGCAGCCGACGAGGCCGCATTCCGGCTCCTGCGGCACCAGCACGGGCGTGTCGAAGACGCTCGCCTTGATCTTCAGCCACAGTTTGGTCCGCGCCCCGCCGCCGGCGGCGATCATGCGTTCCAGACGCTTGCCGGAGCTCGCCTCCATGATGCGGATATGCCGGGCCATGGCGAAGGCGATGCCTTCGAGGATGGCGCGGTGCAGGTGCGCCACGCCATGGCCGGCGCCGAGGCCGAAGAACTGCGCCCGCGAATTGCGGTGCTGGCCGAGGCGCTCGCCGGTGAGGAACGGCAGGAAGAGGAGGGCGTCGGAGCCGGGCGGGGCCTTTTCCGCGCGCTCGACGATGTCGCCATAGCTCAGCTTGCCCTCGTGGAAGGCGCGGCGCGCCCAGCGCATGCCGTCGCCGCCCGTTTCCAGCAGCACGAAGGGCGCCCAGTTGCCCTCGATCGTCGCGACATTGGAGATTTCCGGGTCGAGCAGCGGCTTTTCCGCGATCATGGTGACGATCGCGCCGGTGCCGGTGCTGTCCGAGCCGAGGCCCGGCCGGCAGGCGCCGGACCCGAGCAGCGCCATCGGATAATCCGCCCCGCCGACCATGACGGGCGTGCCGGCGCAAAGCCCGGTGGCGCGGGCGGCGTCCTCGGTGACGTGGCCGATGATGTCGAGCGGGTTGCGGATCGGCGGCAGCAGGCGCGCGTCGAGGCCCATGCGCTCGATCATGACGGGCGACCAGGCAAGCGTCGCCGGGTTCATCAGGAAGCTGCACGAGGCATCCCCGGTGTCCATGGCGATCTCGCCGGTCAGCCGGAAATTGATGTAATCCTTCGGCATGATGGCGACGGCGCTGCGGCGGTAGGCCTCAGGGTCCGCGTCGCGCACCCATTGCAGCTTGAAGCCTGGCCAGGCGGGCGTCGGCGTGTTGCCGCTCTCGGCGAGATAGCTTTCCGGCGCGTTCTCCGCTTCGAACTTGCGCACGAGGTTCAGTGTGCGCTTGTCGTTCCAGAGGGGGGCGGTGTCGCGGGTGAGGTTCCCGGCGTCGTCCAACAGCACGAGGCCGTGCATCTGGCCGCAGATGGCGACCATGGAGATGCGCTCGCGCGCGCCTTCCGCCTTGTCGAGCACGCTGCGCACGGCGGCGCAGGCGCCGTCCCACCAGGCGAGCGGGCGCTGCTCCGCCCAGCCGAACTGCGGCACGATCTGGTCGTGCTCGCGCGCGGCGATCTCGACGATCCGGCCCTTGGTGTCGATCAGCGCGGCGCGCACGCTGCCGGTGCCGACATCGATGGCGAGGAAGAATTCGGTCATGGTGCGGCCTCCCGCAGGGCGGCGAGCGCGCCCGACAATTCCTGCTGCTGCACCGCCGCCCGGCGATAGGCGGCGAGCGCCGCGCCATAGACCTTGCGGGTCTCAGGCGAGGGTTCGCTGCGGCTCTCGGTGGCGTGGAGGTCGCGGATGGGGGCGAAATCCCGCCACAGGCCCATGCCGACGAAGGCGAGCGCCGCTGCGCCGAGGGCGGCGGCCTGCTGGTCGATCTTCGTCTTGACGATGGCGCAGTCGAAGATGTCGGCGAAGATCTGTCGCCAGAGCGCGTTGCGCGCCCCGCCGCCGACGATGATCATCTCCGGGCCGAGCGCTGTCATGCGGCGCAATTCGTCGAGCGCGACCCGCAGGCCGAGCGCAACACCCTCCAGCGCCGCGCGAAAAATGTCGGCGCGGCCGTGTTGGAGGTCGAGGCCGAGAAAGCCGCCGCGCACTGCCGGGCCGCCCTCGAAACTGGTGCCGCCGCCGAGGGTTGGCACGAAGAGCAGGCCGCGCGCGCCGGCGGGCGATTGCCCGGCGAGCTGGAAGAGGTTGTCATGCACGTTGCGGCCGGCGGCTTCCGCCTCGCGTCTTACGTCCGGCAGCAGCGTATCGGCGACCCAGTTGACGCTGGTGCCGGAGGAGAAGATCGAGGTCGCGGAGATGAACATGCCGGTCGCGACATGGGCGAAGACGAAGGGGCGCACCCGGTCGTCCAGCAGGGGCTCGGCGGACGAGACGGTGATCCAGCTCGACGAACCCATGGAGGCATAGGCGTCGCCGTCGAGGAAGGTGCGGCCGCCGAGCGCCATGCAGCTATTGTCGACGCCACCGGCGACGACCTTCACACCTCGCGGAAGCCCGAGCCGGTTGGCGACTTCCGGCAGCACCTCGCCGATGACCTCGGTGGAGGCGACGATGGGGGCGAAGAGGCTTGGGTCGAGGCCCGCCGCCGCGATGAGGTCGGGCGCGTAGCGGCCGGCCTTGAGGTCGTAGACGCCGGTGCCCGAAGCGTAGGAGGGATCGGTGGCGATGCGGCCGGTGAGCCTGAGGTTGATATAGTCCTTCGTGCCGATGATCGTCTTCGTCCGCGCGAAGATATCGGGCGCGTTGCGGCGCAGCCACATCGCCTTGAAGACGGTGTAGAGCGGGGCCGGGAAGCCGTTGCCAGTCGTCCTGTACCAGGTCGCGGGATCGACGCGGGTGAAGAAGTCGTCCGCCTCCGCAACGGCGCGTCCGTCGGACCAGATCGGCACGAATTCCTGCAGGAGGCTCCCATCCTCGTCGAGCGGCAGGCAGCCGAGGCTGTGGCCGGAAATGGCGATGGCGCGGATCGCGCCGGCATCGACCGCCGGGTTCGCCGCCAGCGTCTTCAGGCTGGCGCAGACCGCGTCCCACCAGTCCGCCGGGCGCTGCTCGTGGAAGGACGAGGAGGGGTAGAATGTCCTGTAGGAGACGACCTCTTCCGCAAGGCAGGCGCCGTCGGGGCGGAAGATCGCCGCCTTGACGCCCCCGGTGCCGAGGTCGAAAGCCGCAACGGTGTCGGTCATGATGTCAGTCCGCCTTGCCGGTGATTTCGAGACGGCCGCCGGGCAGGGCGGCGCACTGGTGCACGAGGTCGACGGCGACCTTCGTGTTGATGCCGAAGCGGGTGACGCCGAGCCGCACCATGTCGGCGATGGCGTCCAGCGAGCGGATGCCGCCCGAGGCCTTCACCTCGACCGCGCCCTCCACCGTCTCGACGATGATCTGCAGCTTCTCGAGCGTGGTGGCGCTCGGCGTCCAGCCGGTGCCGGTTTTCACGAAGGCCGCGCCGCTTTCGGCGACGAGGGCGGAGGCGGTGCGGATTTCCGCATCCGTCAGATGGGCCAATTCGAGAATGACCTTGAGGGGGACGGGGGCAATGGCCTCCACCACGGCGCGGATCTCCCGGCGCACATAGTCGAGGTCGCCGGATTTGAGGCGGCCGACATTCATCATCATGTCGAGTTCCTGCGCGCCGTTCTCCGCCAGCTCCGTGGCTTCCGCCACCTTGGTGCGCGTCGTGTGCCCGCCGGAGGGAAAGCCGACCGGGCCGCCGACCAGCGTCACGCCGCCCATCGGCACGAGGCTGCGCAGCAGCGGCACGAAGTTCGGCAGGGCATGGGCGGCGATGAAGCCTTCCGCGACCGCTATTCCCGCCAGCTCCCGCACATCCGCTTCCGTATGGAAGGCCTGGACGGCGCTGATGTCGATCAGGGCGGCGAGATCGCGGGGGGCGAGAAAGGCCGGCGGGGAGCGGTGGCGGGTGTCGTTCATCTCTAGGTCTCGTTGCTCATTCGTAGGTAGCGGAGGTTGCGCTTCATGCGCGTGAAGATTTCCACATGCTCGTCGCCGCGGCGCAGCGCCACGCTGGTCGACAGGATGTCGACGACGGTGAGCGCGGCGATGCGGGAGATGGTGGGCGTGTAGATATTGGTGTTCTCCAGCGTCTCGACCATCAGCACGATGTCGCAGAACTCGACGAGTGGCCCGTCCGAGCCGACGATGCCGATGACCTGGCAGCCGCTCTCGCGGGCCCGCCGTGCCGTCTCGATGATCGCCAGCGTCGCGCCCGTGTTGGAGATGACGACGACGACGTCGCCCGGCTTCAGGCTGGAGACGACCATGATCTGCTGGTGGGCGTCGGTCTCGGCCCCGCAGGGCACACCGAAGAGTGGGAACTTCTGCTGCGCGTCGCGCGCCACGATACCTGATGCGCCGAAGCCGAAGAATTCGATGCGGTTCGCCCTGGCCAGCGCATCGACCGCCCGGCCGACGGCCACCGGATCGAGATGGTTGCGCACCCAGTCGAGGCTGGTGATCGTGTAGTCGAAGATCTTTTCCGAGACCCGGGCCGGGCTGTCGTTGCCGTCGATGACCGAGTGGGTGGCCGACAGGCCGAGCGCGAGGCTCTGGGCGAGGCGCAGCTTGAAATCCTGGTAGCCCTGGCAGCCGATGGAGGCGCAGAAGCGGATCACCGTCGGCTGGCTCACCTCGGCCCATTCGGCCGCCTCGGCTATGGTCGCGTTGACGACGCGCTTGGGGTCGGCGAGCACGAGTTCGGCCACCTTGCGGTCGGACTTGCGCAGGTCCGCGCGCTTCAGGCGGATGACTTCGAGGATGTTGTTGTTGCCGCCGATCGGCTTGAACTGTGCTGCGCTGGTTGACATGGGGACCCCCGGGTTTATTGAGACAGTCGGTATTCAACCGACAGCTTTGCCCGATGGAGCCGCACCCCGCAATCGCCGGCCGCCGATTTGGCGTCGATGACGGCGGGGTCCGCGGTATTGAAGGCGAAGAGGCCGTAATGGTGGGCGACGAGGTCGGCCGCGCCGATCCGTTCCGCCAGAAGGCAGGCTTCGTCCAGGGTCAGGTTGCCGGCGATGCCGGCCTCCGTCAGTTCGGCGCGACGGCCGTTGACGGGCAGGAGCGCGAGGTCCACCCGATGGAGCGCGACCTCTTCCGCCAGTCCCTCGAAGGGGATCGTGTCGCCGGAATGGTAGAGCGAGACGCCGTCCGCCGCCACCACATAGCCGAGGAAGCGGTGCCAGCCCTCCGGCGAGCGCTCCAGCGTCTCGTGGGCGGCGCGGACGGCGGTGATCGAAATGCCGGCAAGCGGCGTCACCGTCTCGCCGGCATCGACCGCGATCAGCCGGTCCGGCGAAACGCCGATACGCTCTTCCGCCGCCGCCAGCGCGGCGCGGGGCACCACGAAGCGGCAGTCCGGGTTGGCGGCGGCCAGCGGCCTCAGCGTCTGCGGGTCCATGTGATCCGTGTGCTGGTGTGTCACCAGAACGAGATCGACGGGGCCGAGTTCGGTCGGCGTTGCCGGGGCCGGCATCATGCGTTCGTGCTCGTACCGCTTGCAGCGGTATTTCTCGGCCAGGCTGTCGGAGAGATAGGGGTCGATGACTATCCGGCGTCCGCCGGCCTCAACGACGAAGCCGGCCTGCCCGAGCCAGTAGAGCCGCACGCCCTCGCCCGCCGCTGCGGCGAGCCTTGTGGCGAGCGATCCCGAAAAGGGCACGGGCGAGAAGGAGGTCATGGGTGCTCCTCCTCCGTCAGGGCCGAGAGCAGGTTCTCCACCGCGATGGACGTCGCCTTGCTGACGCTCTCGTCGGTTAGCCCGCCGATATGGCTGGTGGCGATGACGCGCGGGTGGCTTGCCAGCGATCCCGGTGCCGGCGGCTCGTCCACGAAGACGTCGGTGGCGTAGGTCTGCAACCGGCCCTCGTCGAGTGCGGCGCGCACGGCCTCTTCGTCGACCAGCGTGGCGCGGGCGGTGTTCACCAGGATGGCGTGCGGCGCCATCTTCGCGAGGCGGGCCGCGTCGACGATCGGCTTGCCGTCGGCAGGCGCCGGGCAATGGAGCGTGACGATGTCGGCTTCCGCGAAGAGTTCGTCGAGGCTCGCCCATTTGAACGGGCCGTAGACCTCGACATTGGGCCGGAAGGGATCGTGGGCGACAACATTGGCGCGCATCGCCGAGACGGCGCGGGCGACCCGCTTGCCGATCGCGCCGCAGCCGACGACGCCGACGGTGCGCTCGGCGATCTCCTTGCCGCGCGAGCGCGGCCAGCCGCCGGCGCGGATGCCGGCCGTCTCGGTCGGGATATGGCGCAGCGAGGCGAGGATGAGGCCCATCGCCAGTTCCGCGACGCCGACGGCGTTGGCGCCCTCGGCTTTCAGCACGCGGATGCCCTTGCCCTTGAGCAGCGGCAGCGGCAGGTTGTCGATGCCGGTGCCGTTGCGGCTGATGGCGCGCAGGCTCTCGGCGGCGTCGATCACCCTGTCGGAGACGGGCTCGACGCCGGCCAGCCAGCCGACGCAGCCCGGCACGAGGTCGAGCAGTTCCGCTTCGTCCGGCATGCGGCCGGGCGTCGGGAAGACGAGGTCGAAGCCGGCTTGGCGCAGCGGTTCGAGTTCCGGCGGCGGATCGAGTGAGAGCGAGCGGGGGGTGACGAGGATACGGCTCACGGCATCACCCCTTCGCCGCTTCGATGGCGATGCGCGAGATCTCGTCGAAGGACGGTCCCGAGGTCGGGATTTCGATATCGAACACTTCGGCGATCACCTGCGTCCAGCCATGCAGGAAATAGGTCCAGCCGTCTTCCACCTGAAGCCCGCGCGCCGCCTCCTGCCGCCGCGCCTGGTCGAGGAAGACGAGGTCGCCGCGATAGTTGAGGTCCCACGCGATGGCCCGCTCGGGGAAGAGGCCGGCATCGGTGATCGGCGAGCCGGGCGCGTCCTTGCCGAGGCCGGTCGCGTTGATCACCAGCGAGCCGGGCTTCAGCGCGGCCATGGCCGCGTCGTTCAGCTCCGGCCGGTCGGCGAGGACGTAGTCGATCTTCACGCGCGGGGCCATGGCCGTGTGGATGCGTTTCAACTCGTCGAGGCGCGGCTGCGAGCGGTTGGTGACGACGATGCGCGAGGGCACGTCGGCCCCGCGCTTTTCCTGCATGAGGTGCCAGGTGATCGCGATGGTCGAGCCGCCCGCGCCCATGGAGAGGACCTCCGCGCCGGTCTTCGCAAAATGGCCTTCCGGCACGAAGCCGTCGATGGCGAGGCCCGAGGAGATCGGGTCCTTGGCATGGCAGATGAGCTTGCCGTCGCGCTTGGAAAGGCAGCTCGTCTCGTGCATCAGCAGCGCGTGCGGATCGATCACGTCGAACATGTCGCGCGCGGCGTTGAAGAGGTCGATCTTGTGGGTTGTGACCAGCGCGCCGAGCGAGAGCGGGTCGTTCTTGATGAAGGCGACGGCCTCGCGGTAGGCCGAAGGCTCGGCATGCAGCGGAAAGTCGATGCCCTTCAGCACCGCGTCCTCCAGGCCGAGATGGCGCGCCCAGGCGGGGAAGACCCGCATGATCGAGCTCTTCGCCGTGGTGACGCCGATGAAGTAGAAGGTCGGCTGGGTCGCGGGCTGGTAGCGGCTCATTTGCCCGCCTCGCGGATTTCCCTTGCCTTGGCGACCGCCGCGCGGGCCTTCGCCGCGATGTCGGACCAGCGGCCTTCGCTTATATCGGCCTTGGTGGCGATCCATGTGCCTCCGACGGCGGCGACCGCGCCGAGCTTCAGCCATTCGTGCATGTTGTCGAGGCTGACGCCGCCGGTCGGCACGAAGCGCGTGCCGAGATGGGCGAAGGGCGCGCTGATCGCCTCCAGCATGGCCGGCCCGCCCGCCGCCCTGGCGGGGAAGAACTTGGCGAGCGTCAGGCCGTTGCGGGCGACGGCCGTCAGGTCGGAGGGGGTCATGATGCCGGGCGCGAAGGGGAAGTCCTTTGCCTTGGCGGCGGCGACGATCTCGCCGTCGAAGCCGGGGGCGAGGCCGAAGCGCGCGCCGGCGGCGATGGCCGCGTCCAGCGCTTCCGGCGTCAGGATCGTGCCGGCGCCGACCAGCAGCTCCGGCCGCTTGTCGGCCATGATGGCGATGACCTCGGCGGCGGCCTCGGTGCGGAAGGTGATTTCGGCGAGCGGCAGGCCGCCTTCGAGGAGCGCGTCGGCCAGCGCTACGGCGTCGGAGGCGCGCTCGATGGCGATGACGGGAACGACGCCGAGGCTTGCTGCCTGTTCGAACGGGGCGGTCATGCGGTTTCTTCCTTCTTTTCCTGTCCGTAGAGGGCGGCGATGGTCGCGGCGTCGCGCATGCGCCAGTTCGGGTTGTCGATCTGTTTCCAGCCGCCCTTGCCGTCGTCGACGATGCGCGCGCGCATGCCGCCGGCCCTGGCGATGCAGTCGTAGTCCTGGCCGGAATCGGCCGGGTAGCAGAAGAGCATCACCAGCTCGTCGTCGCCGACATTGACGGAGCGGTGGATCCAGTAGGGCGGCACGTAGCAGACCGTCTGCGCATCGATCTCGACGATGCGGACCTCGCCGTCGGGCGATTCCATCAGCATCAGGCCGCGGCCCTTCTGGCCGTAATAGATTTCCGGCCGGTCGGACTGCCTGTGGATATGGCCGCGGGTGACGAAATATTCCGTGCCCACCTTGCCCGGCAGCATGCGCGTGACGCCGAAGATCAGGTCGCCGGACCGCTCGTTGGGGCGGAATTCCGAGACCTCGTAGACGATCCTGTCGTCCCATTCGCCCTGCATGGCGGCAAAGGCGGCCTCGTCCGCATAGAGGCCGGCAAGGTCGCGGAAGCGTTTCTGGTAGGCCCCGGTCGCATTGCTCATGGCGCCCGTTTCAAGGTCGACCGCGCAACCGACGGGCTCGAATAGCTGTGTCAAAGGAGTTCCTCGTCTTTCTGGTTCTTGGGCATCAGGCGATGGTGTAACCGCCGTCGATCATCAGGTTGGCGCCGTTGACCATCGCGGCCGCGCCGCTGGCGAGGTAGAGCACCGAGGCGGCGATCTCCCACGGCTTGGCGAAGCGGCGTGTCGGGATGGCGGCACGGGCGCGCTCGCCCTTCTCGCCGGCCCAGCCGGTGAGGCCGAGCTCGGTCTCCACCACGGTCGGCGAAAGCGCGTTGACGGTGACGCCGCGCGGGCCCCATTCCAGCGCCATGCAATTGGTCATGCCGACGATGCCCGCCTTGCTGGCGCAATAGGCGACATGGCCCTCGATGCCGATGATGGCGGCCTGCGAGGCCATGTTGACGATGCGGCCGGCCTTGCGCTCCAGCATGGCGGGCGCGACGGCGCGGGCCATCAGGAACGCGCCCTTTAGGTTGATGGCGAGCGTGCGGTCCCATTCGGCCGTCGGGTAGCTCTCGGCCGGGGCGAGCGGCCCGATGCCGGCATTGTTGACGAGGATGTCGATCGGTCCGAAAGCCTCGGTCACGGCCGCGACAGCGCGTTCGACGCCCGCCTCGTCGGTGACATCGACCACATGGCCGATATGGCCCGCGCCGAGCGCGGCGGCGACGCCGGAGACGGCCGGGTCCCGGTCGAGCAGTGCCACGCGTGCCTTCTTCGCCGCGAAGGCTTCGGCGATGGCGCGGCCGATGCCGGTGGCCGCGCCCGTGACGACGACGGTCTTGCCGGAAAAATCGAGCAGGTCGTCGAAGGAGGGGATATCCGTCATGTCAGAATTCCTGGCCTGTATGGGTGATCGTCATTTCCTGGAGGTTGACGGTCTGCGGCAGCTCGTAGGCGAAGAGCATGGTGCGCGCGATGTCGTTGGCGTCGAGCCCGCCGTCCAGCGCCTTGCGGCCGCCGTCCCAGAATTCGTAGGCGTTCTGGTGGGTGATCGTCTTGTCGATCTCGGACTTGGCGACGCCCGGCGAGATGACCATGACGCGCACCCGGTAGGCCGACATGGTCTGCCGCATGCCCTCGCTGACGGCATGCACGAAATGCTTGGTGCCGCCATAGACGTCGTGGTGCGGATAGACCTTGCGGCCGGCGATGGAGGAGACGTTGATGATGGTGCCGTGCCGGCGCTCCTTCATGCCGGGCGCGACGGCATGCATGCCGTTGAGGACGCCGAGGCAGTTGATGTCGACGAGGTCGCGCCACTGTGCCGGGTCCTGCTCGTCGAGCCGCGCGAGGCGCGAGATGCCGGCATTGTTGATCAGGCAATCGACGGGCCCGAACCTCTCCTCGCCCTGCCGGATGGCGTCGGCGAGCGCATTGTAGTCGCGCACGTCGGTTGCGACGGCCAGCGTGTCCGGCAGGCCCATCGCCTCGATGAGGTCGGGGCGGCGGGCGATCAGCAGCAGCGGGTAGCCCGCGGCGGAAAAGACGCGGGCGGTTTCCTGTCCGATGCCGGCGCTGGCGCCGGTGATCATGACGAGCGGCTTCTTCTCGGTCATCGTCCGTCTCCGATCAATCGATGCTGCGCGAGAAGGCGTCGAGCGCCAGGATCGCATCGCGCACGGCCGCAACGGTGATCGGGACCGGCGTCGCATAGATGATGTTGCCGGGCCGGCAGGCGGCTTCCGCCACGCGGCCGATCTTGGCCGGCACGTCCTCGACGATGCCGAGGTCGGCAAGCTTCGTCGGCAGGCCGACGCTGCGGCAGAAGCGGATCATCTCCTCGATTTCCTCGCTCTCACGATTTTCCAGCATGAGGAGGCAGAGCGTGCCGAAGGCCACCTTCTCGCCGTGGAAGAGGCCGTGTACCTCCTCCAGCACCGTCAGGCCGTCATGGATGCCGTGGGCGGCCGAGCAGCCGCAATTCTCGAAGCCGAGGCCGGACAGCAGCGTGTTCGCCTCGATGATGTTCTCCACCGCCTGGGTGAGGAGGCCCGCCTCGACGGCGACCTTGGCCTTGACGGCGTCGCGCATCAAGACGTCCTGGCAGTGCATGGCGATCGCCATGCCGGCCTCGGTGGCGGGGAAGCCGCCGGCGACATAGTTGTCGGTGCGCGATTCGATGTTGGAGCGCGCCTCGAACCAGGTCGAGAGCGCATCGCCGATGCCGGCGACGAGGAAGCGCGCGGGGGCGGCCGCCACCAGCGCGGAATCGACGATCACGGCATCCGGGTTGCGCGGCAGGCGGAGCGATTCCTCGTAGACGCCATGCTCCGTGTAGCGCACGGCGATGGCGCTGCAGGGCGCGTCGGTCGAGGCGATGGTCGGGGCGATGACGATGCGTGCACCCGTGTCGATGGCGACGATCTTGGCGGTATCGGCCGTCTTGCCGCCGCCGACGCCGACGAGGATGTCGGCGCGGTGTTCGACGGCGATCTTGCGCACGCGCTCGATTTCCGCGGTGCAGCACTCGCCGCCGAACCGCTCGAAGCGGATGTCGAGGGTCTCGCCGCAGCTTTTCGCGATGCGTTCGCTGAGCGCATCGAACAGCACGCGGTCGATCAGCACGAGGGCGCGCTTGCCGAGGGGCGCCAGATAGGCCGCCAGCCTGTCGATCTCGCCCGCGCGCTGGATGTATTTGTTCGGTCCGCCGAATGCCCTTGCCATGCGATGCTCCCGTATCTGTCGAATGTTCAGGTCAGTGAATGGTGTAGCCGCCGTCGATGGTCAGCACGGAGCCGGTGACGTAGCTGGCGGCGTCCGAGGCGAGGAAGAGCACGGCGGCGGCGACCTCGCTCGCCTTGCCGGCGCGGGCCATCGGCGTCATGCCGAGCCAGATCTTCGACCATTCGGGATCGTCCAGCCCGCCCTGCGTCATCGCCGTCTCGATATAGCCGGGGGCGACGGCGTTGATGCGGATGTTGCTCGCCGCGAACTCGCCGGCGAGCGACTTGGTGAGCATGTGCACGCCCGCCTTGCTGGCATTGTAGGCGACCTGGTTCTGCGGCAGGTTGCTGATATAGCCGGAGATCGAGCCGATATTGACGATCGAGCCACTTCCTTTGGCGACCATCATCTCGATGGCCGCGCGGCAGCACCAGAACAGGCCGGTCAGGTTGGTGTCGATCACTTCGTTCCAGGTTTCCGGCGTCAGCTTCAGGCTGTCGCAATGGCGCGCGATGCCGGCATTGTTGACGAGGATGTCGAGCCCGCCGAGCGCCTCCGCCCCCTGCCGCACGGCATCCTGCGCCGCGCTTTCGCTGGAAACGTCGGCGGGCAGGTAGATCGCCTCGATGCCCTTTTGCTTGAGATAGTCGACGGCTTTCGCACCCTCTTCGCGGGAGCGTGCGGAGATCGCCACGCGCGCGCCGGCCTCTCCCAAGGCCTCGGCGCAGGCAAGCCCGATGCCACGGCTGCCGCCGGTCACAAGAGCGGCGCGGCCATCCAGTCTGAAAAGCTCAGCGTACATGGTTCCTCCCGGCAGCGCCCTTCCCAGCGCTTCTAAAAATGTAGTTTAGCTACCTTGACAATCGAGTGTCAATCGGAAAATCTACGTCTCAGGGATGGAATCTGGCGCATATCCAGCGAAGTTGAGGCTGACATATGCGCAATAGTCTGACAAAGTGTAGTTTAACTACGGGAGGGATGCCGCATGGGCGCTTTGCGTCACTGCCGGTTTCGGCTGGACTGCGCGATGAACGGAAGGTCAGCGACGGATCGTGCGGCGCCGTCCCTTGAGCGCCGTGGCCGGCGCTTCCTCTCCCCGCGCCTTGATGGCCGCAAGATAATGTTCCCGCGTGGCGGCGATATGCCGGCCCATCAGTTCGATCGCGGCGGCGTCCTCCCCGCCGGCCACCAGCTCGGCAAGGCGCACATGCTCCTCGAACGAGGTGACGTTGAGCGAGGGGGCGAGCGAGAGCCGGTTGCGCAGCGCCTGGACGCGGAAGGCGATCATCTCGTAGGCCTCGAGCAGGTAGGCATTGTCGGCAAGCTCGAAGAGCGCCCGGTGGAAGCCGCCGTCGAGGGTGCGGTAAAGCTCCGTATCGTCGGCATCGAGGGCCTTGCGCATCTTCCTGACGATATCCGCCCATTGCCGGGCGAGGGCCTTGCGGTCGGTGGCGAGCGCCATGCGGACAGCGGCAAGCTCCAGCACCTCGCGCAGCTCGGAAAGCTTGCGGACCTGGCTGGCATCCATATCGAAGACGAAGGAGCCGCGCTGCGGGTGGACCTCGATCAGCCCCTGGCGCTTGAGCACCATGAGGGCTTCGCGCACGGGCGTCTTGGAGACGCCGAGCTCGTTGGCGAGCGCGATCTCGGACAGCGGCTCGCCGAGCTGGAACTGCCCGCGGACGATGCGGTTGCGGATTTCCTGCGCGGCCTGGTCGGTCAGCGAGGGGCCGCGGTCGAGTGTGCTCATGAAATCTCTCTCCCATGCGGCTGCGGCGCAGGCAAGCCGAAGCCTCTGTTCTTTACACTGAGATATTAGATATGATACGCCAATTCCCGTTGCCTGCAATCTCCTAAGGTTGGCCCGGTATGTCTGCTCCCACTCTTGTTGCCCCTGATTTGCTCGAAGCGCTACTCGAAAACGCGTTGCGCGCTGCAGGTGCCTGTGCAGCTTCCGCCGGCGCGGCAGTGCGGGCGATGATGCATGCCTCGCGCATCGGGGTGGACAGCCACGGGGCGCGGCTGGTGGTTCACTATGACAAGGTGCTGCGCGGCGGCCGGGTCAACGGCACGCCGGACATCGCGGTGCGCCGCACGGCGGCGGCGACGGCGGTGGTGGATGGCGACGATGCGCTCGGCCACCACGCGGCCTATGTGGCGATGGACACGGCAATCGAGCTTGCCCGCGAAAGCGGCATCGGGGCCGTCGGCGTCGTCCGCTCCTCGCATTTCGGCGCGGCCGGGGCCTATGCACGCGTCGCCGCCGAGGCGGGCATGATCGGCTTCGCCACCACCAATTCCGACAAGGTCGTCGCGCCGTTCCAGGGGCGCGAGGCCTTTCACGGCACCAATCCGCTAGCCTTCGCCGCGCCGAGCGGCGGGGCTCGGCCCTGGCTGCTCGACATGGCGACATCCTCCATTCCGCTGAACCGCCTGCTGCTCTTCAAGTCGCTCGGCGTATCGCTGCCGCAAGGGGTGGCGGTGGACGAGGCGGGCCGGCCGACGACGGAGCCGTCGGAGGGGCGCACGCTCCTGCCGCTCGGCGGGGTCGATTTCTCCTTCAAGGGCGCGGCGCTTGCCGGGGTGGCGACGCTGTTTTCGGCGATCCTGCAAGGCACGACCCTCGACCACGCCTTCATCCCGATGGTCGGTGGCGACGATTATTCGACGCCGCGCCGGATGGGCCACTTCCTTCTTGCTGTCGATCCGGACCGCTTCGGCGGCCGCGACGTCTTCGCCGCCGGCATGGCCGCCTATCTCGCCGCTCTCAGGGCCGCACCGGCGCAGGAGGGCGCCGAGGTGCTGGCGCCGGGCGACCGCGAATGGCGCGTCGAGGCCGAGCGCGAAAAGGCGGGCATCCCGATCGATCCCGATACCGCGGCCTTCCTTGGTCTGCCGCGGGACCCGGCCGCACCGGCCGGAAACTCCGAGGAGAATTTAGTCGCATAGCGCAACACGCGCCGGGGCAGGGAGCCGCCGGCCGTCAACTGGGAGGGAATGACATGAAATCCATGCTGAAAACGGGTCTTGTGACCGCGGCACTGATGGCCTCGGCGGCCCCCGCCGCCATGGCGCAGGAATGCGCCGATGCCGACCGTGTGCCGATCACCTGGTCGACCATCGCCGGCTTCTATACCGACGCGATGGCCAACCTCGTTGCCGGCTTCGAGAAGGGTCATTGCGTCAAGGTCAATGTCATCAACATCGACAATTCGCAGCTCTACAACAAGCAGGTCATCGAGATGGTCGGCCAGACCGGCGCCTATGACGTCGTGACGCTCGAAACCTCGGAAAAGGCGGAATTCGCGGAAAACGGCTTCATTCTGCCGATGACCGAATATTTCGCCGACAAGAAGGCGCAGCTCGACGACGTGGCGCCGACGCTCGCTGCCCTCACGACCCAGTACAAGGGCGACGTCTGGGGCCTGCCTTACTACACCTATACGGCCGGCTACATCTATCGCCAGGACCTCTTCGACGACCCGACGGAGAAGGAAGCCTTCAAGAAGCGCTTCAACTACGATCTCGCCGTGCCGGAGACCTGGGCACAGCACCGCGACATCGCCGAGTTCTTCACCCGCAAGGCTGGCGAGAACCTCAAGGGCGAAAAGCTCGCCAAGGACTTCTACGGCGTCGGCCTGATGGCCGGTCCCTTCCCGGAAATCCAGGACGAGATGTCCGGCGTGCTCTGGTCACAGGGCGCCGACTGGCTGACGGACGAGGGCAAGGTGCCGGTCGATGCCGTCGAGAAGGCGATGAACGACTATCTCGCGCTCATGAAATATGCCCCGCCGGCCGCGCTCACCGTCACCTATGACGGTGTGATGAACCAGATGAAGGACGGGCAGATCGCCCAGACCTATTCCTTCTTCCTCGACCAGTGGCCGAATGCCGTGACGACCGAGACCTCCGTGCCGGGCGCCAAGATGGGCGTTGCCGAGGCACCGGAGAAGAAGGCCTATATCGGCGGCTTCCTGCTGGCGGTCTCGGCATCCTCCGCCCATCCGAAGGAGGCGATGGACTTCGTCGCCTATGTCGGCGGGCACGATGCGCAGATGGAGTTCGCCAAGGCCGGCGGCACCTCGACGCTGATGAGCGTCCTGTCCGACCCGTCGTTCGCCGCGCCGGAAAGCCGCACGAAGACCGGCCACTTCTCGACGCTGCTGAAGATCTTCGATTCCATGAAGGGCTTCCGCTCGAACCTCTTCGACACGCCCTTCGGCGCGAAGATCTACAACACGATGCAGATCCCGCTGCAATCGGCCGCCGCAGGCCAGATTTCGGCGCGCCAGGCTGCCGAGCAGCTTGCCGCCGAAGTCGAGAAGATCTGCGGCGGCGCGTGCCCCATCGGCAAGTGACCGGCGCATCGCCTCAAGGCCTGCACGGCGGGTTTCCCGCCCGCCGTGCGGATCGAACGAAAGACGCGGGCCTTTGACCCGCGCAAGAAATCTTCTGGAGGAAACTGATGTCGCAGTCGCTATCCGTGCCGGCGTCGCAGGAAAGAGGAGGGGTCAGCCCGTCGGCCATGTCCGATCGCTGGTTCTCGCTCCTTCTCGTCGTGCCTGCGATGCTGGTCATCCTCGTCTTCGCGCTTCTGCCGCTCGCCTATGCGCTGGACGTGTCCTTCCGCTTCGCCGACCTGACACGCGGCCGGATCGGGGACTTCGTCGGCCTCGACAACTACCGCACGGTGCTGCACGACAGCGCCTTCTGGAGTTCCGTCTGGGTCACGCTCAAGTTCACGCTGACCGCCGTCACCCTCGAAATGGTGCTCGGCATCGCCATCGCCTTCCTGATCCACGGCGCGACGGTCGGCAAGGGCATCATCCGCAGCCTGATGATCCTGCCGCTCGCGACCTCGGCGGCGGTGACGGGCCTGTTCTGGCGCTATCTCTACGATACCCAGTTCGGCCTCATCAATTACTTCCTCGGCCTCATCGGCCTGCCGGAGCCCAACTGGCTCGGCGACTACACCATCGCCCTCTGGTCGGTCATCCTGTTCGACGTCTGGCAGTGGACGCCCTTCGTCGCGCTGATCGCGCTCGCCGGTCTGCAGGCCCTGCCGAAGGAACCCTTCGAGGCGGCCGAACTCGACGGCGCCAGCACCTTCCGCGTGCTGCGCACCCTGACCTTCCCCATGCTGAAGCCGGTGCTGTTCCTCGTCCTCGTGCTGCGCACCATCGACAGCGTGCGCCTCTACGACGCGGTCGCCGTGCTGACGCGCGGCGGGCCGGGTACGGTGACGGAGACAATGACCTTTTATCTCTACCGCACGGGCCTCAAGCTCTTCCGGATGGACTACGCCTCCACCATGGCGATCTTCTTCCTCTACGCCATGCTGGTCGCGAGCCTCTTCGCGCTCCGCCCGCTGCTCACCCAATTCTCATCCCGCGCATCGGAAGGCTGAGGAGGCAACCATGCTGCAACGTGAATCGAGTTTCCCCAAGGAAGTCCTGCGCTACGGCCTGATCGTGCTGGTGCTCGGCTTCATCGTCTTCCCCATCGCCTGGATGATCCTGACGTCGTTCAAGCCGGCCGATGCCGTCATGGTCTCGCCGCCGCGCTTCCTGTTCACCCCGACGCTGGATAACTACGTCCACGCGATCTACGACAAGAACTTCCTGTTCTACATCAAGAACACGCTGTTCATCTCCGTCACCTCGACGATCATCGTCGTCATCACCGGCTCGCTCGCGGCCTACAGCTTCGCCCGCTACAATGTCGGCGACGGGCATCTGCTGTTCTTCATCCTGTCGACCAAGATGTTCCCGGCGATCGCGGTGATCCTGCCCTACTTCCTGATCTTCCGCGAGGTGGGCAAGACCGGTATCGGCAGCTTCCTCGGCATCGGCCTCGACCAGCCGGGCGCGCTGATCATCTCCTACACGGTGTTCAACCTGCCCTTCGCCATCTGGCTGCTGGTGTCCTTCTTCCAGGATATCCCGCGCGAGCTGGAGCATTCCGCCCGCCTCGACGGTCTCACCCGCCTCAAGGTGCTCGCCAAGGTCGTCTGCCCGCTGGCGGCGCCCGGCATTGCAGTCACCGGCGTCTTCACGCTCATCTTCAGCTGGAACGAGTTCCTCTTCGCCTACATCCTGACCCGCAAGGCTGCGAGCACCGTCACGGTCGGCGTCGAGTCCTTCTTCACCCTGCAGGGCATCCTCTGGGGGCCTGTCGCGGCTGCCGCCACCATCAGCGTCCTGCCCATGCTGATCTTCGTTCTGGCCATGCAGCGCTACATGGTGCGCGGCCTCACCTTCGGCGCCGTGAGAGGATAGGATCATGAGCTTCAGTCAAGGCTGGGATACCGGCTTCCGCGTCATCCTCATCTATGTCGGCATCGTCTTCGTCTGGCTCGGGCTGATCGAGCCCCATTTCTCCAGCCAGTCCATGTCGGTGATCCTCATGAACATCGTCGCGCTCGCGGTGTCGGTGGCCTTCGTGGTCCGCGCCCGCGGCCGTTTCATCGCCGAGCGCCTTGCGGCCGAAGCCGAGGTCGCCGCCCTCATGCAGGAGGACGTCTGATGTACGAACTGAAATCCGTCCACAAGCGCTATGGCCTTGCCAAGGTCGCCCTGCGCAAGATCGACCTTGCCGTGCGCGACCGGGAATTCCTCGTCATCTACGGCCCGGCCGGCGCCGGCAAGAGTACCTTGCTCAACATCCTCGCCGGCATTACCAAGCCGACCAGCGGCGAGGTGCTCCGCAATGGCGTCTCGATCCTCGGCGTGCCGCCGGAAAAGCGCGACGCGGCCATGGCCTTCGAGAACTACGCGCTCTATTCGCACCTTTCCGTCGGTGAGAACCTTGCGTTTCCCCTGAAGGCGCGCGGTCTCGGCCGGGCCGAGGTGGAGGAGCGCGTCAAGCGCATCTCCGGCATCCTCGGCATCGGCCACCTCCTGGAGCGGCGCCCCGGCTTCCTTTCCGGCGGCCAGCGCCAGCGCGTCGCGCTCGGCCGTGCCATCATCCGCCCGGCCGATATCTACCTGCTGGACGAACCGGTCGGCCATCTCGACGCCAAGCTGCGCCACAAGATCCGCGCCGAGCTGAAGGCGCTGGCGGAGGACCTGTCGGCCACCGTCGTCTTCACCACGACCTCCTCGCGCGAGGCGCTGGCGCTCGGCGACCGCGTCGCCGTGCTCAATGCCGGCAAGCTGGAACAGGTCGGCACGCCGGCCGATCTCTATCACCGCCCGGCGAACGCCTTCGTCGCCTCTTTCGTCGGCGATCCGCCGATGAGCTTCATCTCCGTCGAGCCCCGGCGGGGCGACGGCAGGGTGGATTTCGTGACGGCGGACGGCATGCCCGTCGCCTCGCTCGCCGCTGACGCCGTGCAGGGACTCACCAACGAGGCCGGCAGGATCCAGGTCGGCTTCCGTTCCAACGAAGTGCGGATCGCGGGCGAGGGGGATTCCAACGCGCTTCGCGGCCGCGTCGATGTCATCGAGAACCTCGGCTACATGAAGATCGCCCTCGTCGGCATCGGCGGCGACCAGGTCTCCGTCTCCGTTCCCGCCGGCACCGCGCTCGGCGTGGGCGAGACGGTCGCCATCGCCTTCCCGCGCGACGCCGTCCACCTGTTCCAGAATGCCCGGGCGGTCACGCACGCCACGCCCTCGGCAGGAGTTTGACCCATGGCCTCCATCAAAGCTGAACGACTCGTCAAGCGCTACGGCGCCTTCCAGGCCGTGCACGGCATCGACTTCGAGATCGCCGACGGCGAGTTCGTCGCCATCCTCGGCCCCTCGGGCTGCGGCAAGTCCTCGACGATGCGCATGATCGCCGGGCTGGAGACGGTCACCGAAGGCTCGATCTATTTCGATGGCAAGCGCGTCAACGACGTGCGCGCCCGCGACCGCAATGTCGCGATGTCCTTTGAATCCTACGCGCTCTATCCGACGATCTCGATCTACGAGAACATCGCCTTCCCGCTGCGCTCTGCCAATGTCGATAACAAGGAGATCGACCGGCAGGTGCGCGACATTGCGGAGAAGATGGAGCTGACGGCGCTCCTCGATCTCAAGCCGAAGGGGCTTTCCTCCGGTCAGGCGCAGCGCGTCGGCCTTGCCCGCGCACTGGTGCGCAATCCGGCGGTGTTCCTTCTCGACGAGCCGATCTCGCATCTCGACACGCGCCAGCGCTACCGCATGCGCCGCTTCATCAAGAGCCTGCACCAGAAGTTCAACTACACGATGATCTACGTCACCCACGACCAGGAGGAAGCGCTGGCGCTGGCCGACCGGGTCATGGTGATGAGCGACGGCGAGATCCAGCAGATGGCGGTGCCGGACGAGGTCTATGCCCGCCCGAGGAACGCCTTCGTCGCCGGCTTCGTCGGCGAGCCGCCGATCAATTTCTTCGATTGCCGCGTGGTGGCCGGCAATGGCGGCTGGCAGATCGAGTTCGAGGGGCGCAAGCTGGCGCTGCCGGAGCGTCTCCATGCGGCGGCGCAGGGCATCGGTGACGGTGGCCTTGCGGCGATCCGCCCGCATTTCCTCTCCATCGGCGGCGACAGCCCGCTGCGTGTCGACGGCAAGGTCTTCATCACCGAGGAATTGCAGGACCAGAACCTGATCTTCGTCGATGTCGGCGACACGCGCTTCACGCTCGTCGCCCATCCCTCGGTCACGCCGAAGCGCGGCGAGGCGGTGCCGGTCTCCATCGACCCGGAGCACCTTCTCCTCTTCCCGCGCTCGCAGGCCGGCAAGGTGGAGAGCATCGTCGCATGAGCTACGACCATATCGTCGTCGGCGGCGGCACGGCCGGCTGCCTTGCCGCCGGCAAGCTTGCCGGCGAGCACGGCGCGCGCGTGCTGGTGCTGGAGGCGGGGCCGGACGACCGCAACCCGCTGATCCGCATGCCGGCCGGCTTCGTCAAACTGCTCGGCGTCGAGAAATACATGTGGTTCTACAAGTCCGTCGCGCAGGCGCGGCTCGGCGGGCGCACGCCCATCGTGCCGCAGGGCCGCGTGCTCGGCGGCGGCTCCTCCGTCAACGCCATGGTCTATATGCGCGGCCAGCCGGCCGATTACGACGGCTGGGCGGAGGAGATCGGCGACGGGCAATGGTCCTACGATGCGCTGCTGCCCTATTTCACCGCCATGGAGGACAATGCGCGGCTGAACGACGAGTATCACGGTGTCGGCGGCCCGTGGCAGGTGTCCGACCTCGAGCACATGTGCGAATTGTCGCGCGCCTTCGTGCTGGCTGCGCAGGGCATCGGCCTGCCGCATAACGGCGATTTCAACGGCCGCAGCCAGCGCGGCGTCGGGGCCTATCAGGTGACGACCCGCAACGGCCGGCGCTGCTCGGCGGTGGACGCCTTCCTGCGCCCCGCCATGAAGACCGGCCGGCTCGACGTCAGGACCTCCTGCCTCGTCCATTCGATCATCATCGAGAACGGCCGCGCGGTCGGCGTTCGGTATTCTGAGGGCGATGGCCGCGCCGTGACGGAGGCGCGCTGCGACGGCGAGGTGCTGCTGGCGGCCGGTGCCATCGCGACGCCGAAGCTGCTGATGCTCTCCGGCATCGGCCCGGCGGACCATCTGACGGCGCACGGCATCCCGGTCCGCGTTGACCTGCCGGGTGTCGGGGCCAATCTCCAGGACCACACGGAAACGCCGGTCGTCGCCCTGTGCAACGGCCCCTACGGTTATTACGGCCATGACCGGGGCTGGAAGCAGATGCGCAACGGCCTCGAATATCTGCTCAACCGCACCGGCCCGGTGACGTCCAACGGCGTCGAGGCCGGGGCCTTCTTCGATCCCGACGATCTCTCGAACGATCCGAAGATCCAGCAGTTCTGCGTGCCGACGGTCTATCTCGACAAGGACCATACGGACCAAGAGGCGAGCCACGGCCTGACGCTGAATTCCTGTGTCGCAAAGCCCCGTTCGCGCGGCTCCGTGCAACTTGCCTCCTCCGATCCGAAGGACCAGCCGCTGGTCGATCCGAACTATCTCGCCGATCCCGAGGACCTGCGCCTTTCCATCGGCGGCGTGCGCCGCGCCCGCGAGATTCTCCAGCAGGAGCCGTTGCGCTCGATGATCGCCCGCGAGATCTTCCCCGGCCCGGACAAGGTGTCGGACGCGGACCTCGCCGAGCATGCGAAGCGCTTCGTCAAGACCGTCTATCACCCCGTCGGCACCTGCCGCATGGCCCGCGAGGGCGATGCCGGCGGCGTGCTCGGGGCGGACATGCGGGTGCGCGGCATTGCGGGCCTGCGCGTCATCGACGCCTCCGCCATCCCCACCATCATTTCCGGCAACACCAATGCCGCGGTGCTGGTCGTCGCCGACAAGGCGGTGGAATTCATCACCGGCGGCACGCGCCGTCCGCCTGCCGGCATCGCCCCGGCTACGGGGCGGCCGGCGGCCAACGCATTTCAGGAGGCATGACATGAAGGCTATCGTTCTTCCCGGAGCCGGCGCGCGGCTCGACGATGTGGTGTCGGCCGACCTGCCGGTGCCCGAGCCCGGCCCCGGCCAGTTGCGCCTCAGGGTCATCGCGGTTTCCGTCAATCCGGTCGACTGGAAGCTGGCGATCGATCACAAGCCGGAATGGACCTATCCGCATGTGCTCGGGCTCGATGCCGCGGGCATTGTCGATGCGGTCGGGCCGGATGTGGAAGGCTGGGCCGTCGGCGAGCCGGTGGTGGTGCACAACAATCTCTGGAAGCCCGGCGTCTTTGCCGAATATTGCCTCGCGCCGGCCCACGCCACCTCGCGCCTGCCGGCCGGCGTGCGCTTCACCGATGCCGCGGCCGTTCCCTGTGCGGGCTACACCGCCTATCAGGCCCTGTTCCGCAAGGCCCGGCTGGAGGCCGGCCAGACCATTCTCGTGCAGGGTGCGAATGGCGGCGTCGGCGGCTTTGCCACCCAGCTTGCCCATCAGGCCGGGGCGAAGGTCATCGCGCTGACGCGGCCGGAGCATTTCGATGCCGTGCGCGCCTTCGGTGCGGACGTGATCCTCGACTATCGCGATCCGAATCTCGTGCGGAAGGTGCGGGACGAGACGGAGGGCGGCTATGGCGTCGACGTCATGCTGGAAGTGGTCAATCCGGGTGATGCGCGCAAGTCGCTCGCCTTCGTGCATTACAACGGCCATCTCGTCTCGGTCGATCCGCTGCCGGTGATGACCGACGTGCCGTCCTATACCCATGCCGCCTCGATCCACGAGGTCGCCCTCGGCGGCGCCTATTTCGCCGGGCACCTGCCGACCCAGCGGGATTTCGCCCGCATGGGCGACGATCTGATGGCCCGGCTTGCGGCCGGCAGGCTCGATCCGATGGTTGAGGAGATCGTGACGCTCGGCGACATTCCGGATGCGCTGCGGCGGCTGAAGCGCCGCGAGGTGACGGGCAAGATCGTCGCCCGGATCGCGCCGGACCCCTGACGAGAAGACAAGACAAGACGGGAGGAACAACATGTCCAGGAACACGCATTATTTCGATGGCCGCTTTGTCGAGGACACATCCTCCGACCGCATCGCCGTCTACAATCCGGCGACCGAAGAGCAGATCGCCGAGATCCCCGACGCCTCGGGTGCAGTCGTCGACGCCGCGGTCGATGCCGCGCGCAAGGCGCAGCCCGCCTGGGCCGAGCTGCCGCCCATCGAGCGGGCCGGCTATGTCAAGGCGATTGCCGAGAAGATTCGCGGCAAGGCCGATCTTCTTGCCGAGACCATCGCGCGCGAGCAGGGCAAGATCCTGTCGCTCGCCAAGGGCGAGGTGCTCGGCATGGCCGGGCTGATGGACTACATGGCCGAATGGGCAAGGCGCATCGAGGGCGAGATCATCGCCAGCGACCGCAAGGGCGAGACCATCTATCTCAACCGCGTGCCGATCGGCGTCGTCGCCGGCATCCTGCCGTGGAACTTCCCCTTCTACCTGATCGGTCGCAAGCTCGCCCCGGCGCTCGTCGCCGGCAACACCATCGTCGTCAAGCCGAGCGAGGAAACGCCGCTCAACGCCTTCCTCTTCGCCGAGATCGCGGACGAGGTCGGTCTGCCGAAGGGCGTGTTCAACATGGTCTCGGGGCGCGGGCGCACCACGGGCGCCGCGCTTTCCGGGCATGCCGGCATCGATCTCGTCAGCTTCACGGGCAGCGTGCCGACGGGCGTCGCCATCATGGAGGCAGCGGCGAAGAACCTGACGCGGGTCAATCTGGAGCTCGGCGGCAAGGCGCCGGCCATCGTGCTGAAGGACGCCGACCTCGATCTGGCGGTGGAGGCGATCACCGCCTCGCGCATCGTCAATACGGGGCAGGTCTGCAATTGCGCGGAGCGCATCTTCGTCGAGCGTCAGGTGGCGGACGATTTCACGGAACGCTTCGTCAAGCGCATGGCGGCCGTGACCTACGGCGACCCCATCGCCGAGCGCGATGTCGACATGGGGCCGCTCGTCAATGCGGTCCAGCTCGGCAAGGTGGAAGCCATGGTCGAGCGGGCGAAGGCGGCGGGCGCCTCGGTCGCGCTCGGCGGCCGGCGGGCGGAGCGCAATCGCGGCCACCACTACGAACCGACCGTGCTGACCGGCTGCACGCCGGATATGGAGATCATGCGCAAGGAGATCTTCGGCCCCGTCGCGCCCATCGCCGTCGTCGAGGATGCCGATGAGGCGGTGCACCACGCCAACGACACCGAATACGGCCTGACGTCCTCGCTCTACACGCAGGACCTCAACAAGGCGATGCGCGTCACGCGGCGGCTGCAATTCGGCGAGACCTATATCAACCGCGAGAACGGCGAGGCCTATCAAGGCTTCCATGCCGGCCGCAAGAAATCCGGCATCGGCGGGGCCGACGGCAAGCACGGCTTCTACGAATATATGGAGACCCAGGCCGTCTATATCCAGCACGGCTGAGGCGAGCGACGGACCGGCGGAAACGTCCGGCCAGAAAGAGGACCAGCATGTATCTTGAGAAATTCGGCCTCGCCGGCCGCGTGGCCGTGGTCACCGGGGCGGGGCAGGGCATCGGGCTCGCCTGCGCCGAGGCGCTGTGCGAGGCAGGCGCGGCGGTCGTCCTGACCGATATCAGCATGGAGCGGGCGGAGGCCGGGCGCGCGGCGCTGGCGGCGAAGGGCTATACGGCCGAGGCCGACGTGATCGACATCGGCGACAGCGCCTCGATCAACGCCGTGGCCGACCGGCTGGCGGCGAGCGGCAGGACGGCGGACATCCTCGTCGCCAATGCCGGCATCGCCCATGCGGGCGTTCCGGCGGAGGACCTGTCGGACGCCGACTGGGAGCGCATGATCGGCATCAATCTCAGCGGCGCCTTCCGCTCCTGCCGCGCCTTCGGCAGGCACATGCTCGCCAAGGGCGGCGGCTCGATCGTCACCATCGGCTCCATGTCGGGCAGCATCGTCAACCGGCCGCAGCAGCAGGTGCACTACAACGCGGCGAAGGCCGGCGTGCACCACCTGACCCGCTCGCTCGCCGCCGAATGGGCGACGCGCGGCGTTCGGGTCAATTCCGTCGCGCCGACCTATATCGACACGCCGCTGCTCACCTTCGCGAAGGAGGACAAGCCGATGTACGAGGAGTGGCTGGACATGACGCCGATGCACCGGCTCGGCCAACCCGCTGAAATCGCCTCCATCGTGCTCTTCCTCGCCTCGGATGCCTCCAGCCTGATGACCGGCTCCATCGTCTCGGCCGATGCCGGCTATACCTGCTGGTAGAAACGCCGTGCCGTCCGCCTCGGCTTTCCGGGCGGGCGGCATTCGCTGGAGAGCAGAACTTTCCCGCCACTGTCCTCTCCGGTGTCGTTTAGGCTTGAATTATACGCCTGACATGTTATACGTACAACATGATAAGTTTGGGTCGCAAGTGTCGGCAGCGGTGCTGTGCCACGTGACCGGTTGCCGTTTTTTGCACATTTCCTCAAGGCTGGATTGATCGGCGCGGAGCTTTCCCGCTGAGCGGGAATTTGTAGCTTAACTACATTATGGCGCACCTCGTTTTGTGAGATCGAGGCGAGTGTCTAGCTGATACATTTCATTTTTCCCGAAATCCGGCTGAAACGTTTCAGAAAATAATCTCCCTTCAATCGTAAAATGTAGTTGAATTACTTAAATGCTTTGTCTAGCATCCTTCTTGCGTGAGGTGTGGGAGCGCCTGTCGGGTGGCCACTGCGCGCATCGGAGGAGTTTTTCGAAAGGGAGGGGAGCTATGTTCAAGAAGCTCGTGAAAGCATCGTTGTTTGCCGCCGCCGCCACGGTCGCGCTTTGGCCGGCCATGGTTGCCGCGCCGGCTGCCGCTGAGGACGGCGATAATATCGACATCACCATCGGCTGGGTGCCGCCGGACATTACGGGCGTCTTCAAGACGGCCACGAACTTCTTCGAGCTGGCCGCCGCCGACGCCAACAAGAACGGATTCAACGTCAAGGTCCTGACCAAGTCGCCGACCAGCCCGACGGCCTTCGCCGAGCAGGTCAGCATCATCGAGGACATGATCCAGCGCAAGGTCGACCTGATCGCCGTCTCGCCGGCCGAGGTCGCCACCGTCAAGCCGGCGCTCATCCGCGCTACGGAAGCCGGCATCCCGGTCGTCATCGTCAACCTGCTCGAGCCGATCGACGGCGTGAACGTCTCGTCCTATATCGGCTTCGACAACACGCAGGGCGCGGAAGTCTCCGCCTATGCGGTCGCCGACTATTTCGGCGGTCCGGGCGTGCTCGGCTCCGGCGACAAGGTCGATGTCCAGCCCGACACCTATCTCGATCTGAAGTTCTGGCAGGATCTCGCCGCCAAGCTCTCCGACGAGGACAAGGCCAAGATCAAGGCGCGCGGCGCCATCATCGAGGGCGTTGCCGGCGGCTTCTTCTCCACGGCCCGCCTCAACGGCTTCCGCGAAGTGCTCAAGCAGTTCCCGGGCATCGAGATCGTCGGCGGCACCTGCGCCGGTGACTGGAACCGCGAGAAGGGCACGCGCTGCGCCGAGGACATCCTGCAGGCCAATCCCGACAACCTCGACTTCATCTGGGCCGCGTCCAACGAAATGGGCCTCGGCGCGATGCTCGTCGCCGGTTCGCAGGGCCGTCTCGAAACCACCAAGGACGGTGCCAATATCGGCGACAAGAAGGTCGCGATCTTCACCAACGACGTGACGCCGGAATCGGTCGACCGCATCGCCGAAGGCAAGATGATCGCCGAGACCACCCACGGCTTTGCCGACTGGGGCTGGTTCGGCACCAAGTTCGCGGTGGAGCTTGCCTGCGGCCTCGACGTGCCGAAGACCTTCGATATCCGCCCGCGCACCGTCTACGAGACGAATGCCCGCAACTTCTATCCGGAACCGAAGCTGGAAGCGATCGACTGGAAGACTATCCGGGCGAACTGCAAGAAGGCCAACTGAGTTTCTCCCAGGGCCGCGGGGCGTCGTCTTTTCGAAGGCGCGCCCCGCGTCTTGACTTGTCCGCGCGCGGGCGGGCGAAGAACGAAGGGGCGCCTGCGCGCCCGTGCGGAACGGTAGTTGTAGGGCATGGACCAGCACGAAATCCTCCTGAAGCTCGAGAATATCGAGAAACGCTTTCCCGGCGTCATCGCCCTGAAATCCATTTCGCTCGACGTGCGCGCCGGCGAGGTGCAGGTGCTTCTCGGCGAGAACGGCGCGGGCAAGTCCACGCTGATGAAGATCCTTGCCGGCGAGCATGCGCCGACCGGCGGCGAGATCGTGGTGGGCGGGCGCCAGGTTTCCGCGCTGACGCCGACGCTCGCCACGGAACTCGGCATCGGCCTCGTCCATCAGGAGCTGAGCCTCGTGCCGGCGCTGAGCGTGACGGAGAACATCTTCCTCGGCCGCATGCCGCGCAATGCCTTCGGCAAGATCGACTGGGCCGGGGCCCATGAGGCGGCGCGCCATGCGCTGGAGGCGCTCGGCGTCTCCATCGACCCGACCGCCGAGGTGCGCACGCTCGAGGTCGCCGAGCAGCAGCTCATCGAAATCACCCGCGTCCTGGAGCGCGGCCCGCGCATCCTCCTCCTCGACGAGCCCACTTCGGCGCTCTCGGACAGCGAGCGCAGCCGCCTCTTCGACGTCATCCGCCGCCTCAAGCAGCGCGCGCACGGTATCATCTACATCTCGCATCATCTCTCGGAAATCCCGATGATCGCCGACCGCGTCACGGTGCTGCGCGACGGCGTGGTCGTCGAGACGCTGCCGGCCGAGAAGGCGGACGAGGAGACCGTCATCGGCCTGATGGTCGGCCGCAGGCTGGAGGAACAGTTCCCCAAAGAGACGGTGGAGCTGGGCGCGCCGATGCTGGCGGTGGAGAACCTCGCCTCCGGCCGCACGCTCAAGGACCTTTCCTTCACCCTGCGTCGCGGCGAGATCCTCGGCATCTACGGCCTGATGGGCGCGGGACAGGCGGAAATCGCCAGCGCGCTTTTTGGTCTTCAGCCTGTCAAGGCCGGTTCCATCGCCGTCGAAGGCAAGCGCGCCGATTTCCGGCATTCGTCCGATGCCATCGCGGCCGGGCTCGGCCTCATCTCGCGTGACCGCCGCCAGAGCCTCGTGCCGATGCAGCCGGTCGGGCCTAACCTCAGCCTGTCCTGGCTTTCCGGCAAGTCGCTGCTGTCGCGGCTCGACCTTGCCCGCGAGCGGGAGGAGGGCAGGCGCTACATTTCGGACCTGCGCATCCGTCCGGCCTCCACCACGCACAAGCTCTTCTTCTTCAGCGGCGGCAACCAGCAGAAGGTCATCCTGGCGCGCTGGATGTCGAGCGGTGCGAAGATCCTGATCTTCGACGAGCCGACCCGCGGCATCGACGTCGGCGCCAAGGCCGAGGTCTTCGCCGTCATGAGCCGGCTGGTCTGCGAGGGGGCGTCGATCCTGATGATCTCCTCGGAACTCAACGAACTCATCGGCATGGCGGATCGCGTGCTCGTCATGCGCGGCGGCCGCCTTTCCGCGGAGCTGCCGCGCGAGGAGATATCGCAGCAGAACCTGCTGCGATACGCGAGCTAGTCAAGACAAGTGACAGGGCAGTTCCGCCGTCCTGAGCAGGAGGCGGCAGGGCCCAAGGGAGTGGGAAGCATATGAGCACGGAAAAGAACCCGGACGCGGCCGTCAGCGCGGCCGATGCGCGCAAGGCGAAGATCAAGGGCATCGTCTTCCAGGCGGGGCCGCTGATCGCCCTCGTCCTGCTGATGGCCTATCTCGCCTTCGCCACGTCGAACTTCCTGACGCTTGACAACCTCTCCAACGTGGCGCGCCAGTCCGCTTTCGTCGCCATCCTGGCGGTGGGGCAGACCTTCGTCATCCTGACGGGCGGTATCGACCTGTCCGTGGCGGCCATCGCGGCGCTTGCCGCCTCGATCACGGCCGTGCTGCTCACCCAGCCGCTGGTGCTGTTCGGCGTCGATCTCGGCTTCGTGCCGCCTCCGGTCGCGATCCTGATCGGCCTTGCCATCGGCATCGTCGCCGGTGCGCTCAACGGCTGGCTCATCTCCAAGTTCAAGATCCCGGACTTCATCGCCACGCTCGGCACGATGACGGCGTTCCGCGGCGCGGCGCTGCTCGTCACCGACGGCCTGCCGGTTCCCTCCTTCAATGCCGGCCGGCAGCTTCCCGACAGCCTGCTCTGGGTCGGCGGCGGGCAGCTTCTCGGTCTGCCGGTCAGCGCGATCATCGCGCTGCTCTGCGCGGTCGCCGGCTGGTATGTGCTGCGCTACACGGCGCTGGGCCGTGCGATCTATGCTGTCGGCGGCAACCGCGCCGCGGCCCATTCCTCGGGCATCAGCATTTCCCGCACCAAGATCATGACCTATGCGATCTCCGGCCTGCTGGCCGCCATCGCCGGCATCATCCTGGTCGGCCGCCTCAACTCCGCCAACGCCCTGATGGCGGAAGGCGAGGAGCTGCGCTCCATCGCCTCCGTCGTCATCGGCGGCACCAATCTCTTCGGCGGCGAGGGCGGTGTCTGGGGCTCGATCATCGGCGCGGCCATCATCGGTGTGCTCGGCAACGGTCTCAACCTGCTCGATGTCAGTCCGTTCTGGCAGCGCATCGCACAGGGTGTCGTCATCGTGGTCGTGGTAATCTTCGACCAGTGGCGCCGCCGCAGCATGACGAAGGTTTGAGGAGAAACGGGATGAAGAACAAGCTTGGCCTGCACGCCAATGTCTGGGTGCGCGACTGGGGCCGCGAGGACTGCGTGCTCGCGGTCAACAAGACCGCCGAACTCGGCTTCGACATCATCGAGATATCCGCGCCCGATCCGAAGGCGCTGGACATCGCCTTCACCGCGGCCGAGCTGCGCAAGGCCGGCATTTCCGCCAACCTGTCGCTCGGCCTCGATGCCGAAAGCGACATATCGAGCGGCGATCCGGCTCGCGTGAAGGCGGGCGAAGTCCGGCTGCGCGAGGTCATCGCCGCCGCTGCCGAACTCGGCTCCAGCCATGTCTGCGGCATCCTCTATTCGGCCTTCCAGAAATATCCCGAGCCGCCGACCGCGGCCGGCATTGCTGGAGCGGTCGAGGTCCTGCGCCGGATCGGCGAGGAGGCGGGCCGTCACGGCATCACGCTCGGCCTCGAAGTCGTCAACCGCTACGAGACCAACGTGCTGAACACGGCAGGGCAGGGCGTCGAATTCTGCAAGCGGGTCGGCCTTCCCAATGTGAAGGTCCATCTCGACTCCTACCACATGAACATCGAGGAGGCGGACATGGAGATGGCGCTCGTCGATACGGGCGCCCATCTCGGCTATTTCCACATCGGGGAATCGAACCGCGGCTATCTCGGCGCCGGTTCCGTCGATTTCGGCCGCATCTTCAACGGCCTCGCGCGGATCGGCTACGATGGGCCGATCGTTTTCGAATCCTTCTCGTCCGTAGTCGTCGGGCAGCCGCTTTGCGGCATCCTCGGCATCTGGCGCAACCTCTGGGAAGACGGAGAGGACCTAGCGCGCCACGCAAAGACCTTCATCGAAGCCAAGCTCAAGTCGGCCCGCGAAGTCGGGCTCGAAGCCAGCCGCTCCGCTTTGCCTTGAGGGCCTGCAAGGGCCTCTCAAGGCACCACGTGATGGATGCGTGATGGCGCGGATGGCGTTGTCGCGGGTCAGGTCGGGTGGATTGGCGGAGGGGAGTGGGAGTCGAACCCACCCGAGACAGTCTCGCTGCCCCAACCGGATTTGAAGTCCGGCCGTCCCACCGGAGACGATTCCCTTCCCTAACGATCGAAAAGATCGCTACGATGCGGATTTATGCGGCGCAAGTCGCCTTTGCGCAAGGTCAGGCCGAGGCGGTCGAAGAACTCGAGGATTTCGATGGCGACCTTGCGCCCGTTCTGAAGGCGGTCGCGGAAGGCGGCTGCGGTGAACCAGCCGTCCGGCGCCTGCGCGGCGACATCGGCCAGGATTTCCGCCATTTGCCGCACCACCTTGCGGGCGAAGAAATGATCGTGGGCGATCTGGTCCGTCCAGCCGAGGCGCTGGGTGAGCTTCAGCATGCGCCGCACCTCGCGCTCGTCCGTGCCGAAGGCTTGCGCGAAGTCGCGCACCCGCGGCGGACGGAAGCGGCCGTCGTCGACAAGGCGCGGCCGGATGCGCTGCCAAAGCGCCTCGTCGGCCGGCGAAAGCCACACCTCATGGTCGGGAAGGCGCAGGAAGGCGCCGTCGAGCACCACCCGCCCCTCCGCCGCCTCCGCTTTTAGAAACGCGAGGAACGCCTCCTTGGGCAGGCGCGGTTGCAGGGCAAGACGCAGCCGCTCGCGGCCGATGCCGGCAAGGTCAGGATTTTCGGCGTGGAATGCCGCAAGCTGCTCGGCAAGGCCGGCCTGCAGGCGGCGGAAGGTCGCCTTCGAAAGCGCGACGGGCCCGACCGTGACGGCTTCGGAAGTCGCCAGAAGCGCGGGGAGGGCGCCTTCGGCGAGGCCGCGATCGCGCAGGAAGACGGCGATATCGACCGGAGCGACGGCGATGAGCCCGGCAAGGGCGCGGGCGGGGTCCGGCTCCCGCGCGGCGGCGAGTGAGGCGAGCCTTTCCGCCGTGCCGCGCTTGCGCGCCGGGGGGCGAAGGTCGAGAAAGCGGCCGCCGCCGATGGTGCGGCTGGCCGAGGTGTCGCGCAGGATGAAGCGGTCGCCGGCCGTCGCGGCAATCGCGCGGTCGAGCACCAGTTGCACGAGCGCCTCGCCACCGGGCGCCGCCGGGCCGTCGAGCGGCACGATCCGCACGCCGGCCTCGGTCGCATGGCTGTGCAGCCGGGCGGGGAACCATGTGCCGATGGGTTTGGCTTCCGAAGCCAGTACGGTGAGGACGGCGTCGATGCGGTCCGTCGGCGCGTGGAGCGCCGGGGAAAGCACGATGTCGCCGCGCCGGACGGCGTCCTTCGTTACATGCTCGCCGGCAAGGTTCAGCGCGCAGCGCTGGCCGGCGCATCCTTCGCCCGCCTTGCGGTTCTGCGCATGGATGCCGCGCACGCGGGCCGTCAGGCCGGAGGGGCTGACGGTGACGATATCGTCGAGCGCGACCCGGCCGGAGAGCATCATGCCCGTCACCACCGTTCCCGCCCCTTGCAGGGTGAAACTGCGATCGACGGTGAAGCGCAGCAGGCCGGCATGGTTCCGGGCCGCCGTTTCCGCCTCCGCGGCGGCGAGGGCGGCGCGCAGGCTGTCGATACCTTCGCCGGTGAGCGCGGAGACCGGGATGATCGGGGCATCGGCGAGACCCGTGCCGGACAGCGCAGACCGGATTTCGGCCGTTGCCTCGGCGCGTCGCTCCGGGCCGGCGAGGTCGGCCTTGGTGAGGGCGACGATGCCGCACGTGATGCCGATGAGGTCGAGGATCGCGAGATGTTCGCGGGTCTGCGGCATGACCCCGTCGTCCGCGGCGACGGCCACCAGGGCGAAATCGATGCCGCCCGCACCGGCGAGCATGGTATGGATCAGCCGTTCGTGGCCGGGCACGTCGACGAAGCCGGTGATCGTCCCGCCGCCGAGATCGGCATAGGCGAAGCCGAGGTCGATGGTGATGCCCCGCGCCTTCTCCTCGGCGAGCCGGTCGGCATCCGTGCCGGTCAGCGCCTTGATGAGCGCGGTCTTGCCGTGGTCGATATGGCCGGCGGTCCCGACGATCATAGGGTGGCCAGCGCTGCAAGCAGCGTTTCGTCCCGGTCGAGGCAGCGCAGGTCGAGCACCAGCGCGCCGTCGCGGATATGGCCGATGACGGGGACGGGAAGGGCGCGCAGCCGGGCGGAAAGCCGGTCCGGCGCATCGCCGCCCGCGCCCGTCAGCTTGAGGCCGGCGCTCGGGATCGTATCGACGGGCAGGGCGCCGGAGCCGACCTGGCTTTTGCAGGGGCAGGCGGCGGCGGAAAAGCCGTGCGGGGCGAGCAGCGCATCGACGGCGGGGGCAAGGCGGGCGGCCTGCGCGGCGATCTCGGCCTCGGGCCGGGCGATATGGCGCAGGGTCGGCAGGCGCTCGCGCAGGCGGTCGGGGTCGCGATAGAGCCTCAGCGTCGCTTCCAGCGCGGCAATACGGATCTTGTCGAGCCGCACGGCGCGTTTCAGCGGATTGCGGTTGATGGCGGCGATGAGGTCCTTCCGGCCGACGATGAAGCCGGCCTGTGGCCCGCCGAGCAGCTTGTCGCCGGAGAAGGTGACGAGGTCCGCGCCCTCGGCGACGGCCTCCGCCACGGTCGGCTCGCGCCTGAGGCCGAAGACGGAGAGGTCGACGAGCGAGCCGGAGCCGAGATCGTTGAGCAGCGGCACGCCGGCCTTGCGCGCGATGCCCGCGAGCTGCGGCGCGGCAACCTCGGCGGTGAAGCCCTCGATGCGGTAATTGGAAGTGTGGACCTTGAGGATGACGCCCGTCTCCGGCCCGATCGCGCCTTCATAGTCGCGCGGATGGGTGCGGTTGGTGGTGCCGATCTCCACGAGCCGCGCACCGGCGCGGGCCATGATGTCGGGCATGCGGAACGCGCCGCCGATCTCGATCAGCTCGCCGCGCGAGACGACCGCCTCGCGGCCTTCGGCGAGCGTGTTGAGGGCGATCAGCACGGCGGCGGCGTTGTTGTTGACGATGGTGGCGTCCTCGGCGCCGGTCAGTTCGCGGAGGAAGCCGCGCAGGTGGTCGTCGCGCTGGCCGCGCCCGCCGCCGGCAAGGTCGAATTCCAGCGCCAGCGGATGGGCCATGGCCGCCGTCGCGGCGCGCACCGCCTCCTCGGCGAGGATGGCGCGGCCGAGATTGGTGTGCAGCACCGTGCCCGTGAGGTTCAGCACCGGGCGCAGGCCGGAGCGCGCGGCAATCGCCAGCTCCCCGGCGACCTCATGCGGCAGGCGGGCCGCCAGCGCCGCGCCGTCCGCGCCGCCGCGGATCTTCTCCCGCGCGATTTCGAGGCGTCCGCGGATGGCGGTGACGACGGCGAGCCGGCCGTGCTCGGCGACCAGTGCCAGCCCCTCGGGCGCGGTCAGCATCTGGTCGACGGAGGGAAGCGCGCGAAAACCCTGCATCAATAGCCCGCGAGATAGGGGTTGAAGCCGCCGCGCCGGAATTCCGTTTCCTTCATCAGCATGTCGAGGCCGAGGCTGCCGACGTCGTCGGCCACGGGATCGAGGCTGGGATTCTTCGTCGTGTAGAAGATCTTGATCCAGGAATGGCATTCCCGGCAGGTCTCGGCCTTCACCGTCGCCTCGGTGGTCTCCACCGAGCGGTAGCTGATGCCCTTGGTCGAGCCGCAGCAGAGGCACTTCACCCGCACCTCGTTCCAGCGCGTGGCGCAGCAGGCGCAGGCGGCGTAGCGGACGTTCTCGACGCCCTGCGTGCCCATGACAGAGGAGGTGGCGGGGCGGCCGCCGCAGGCGGGACAGAGGCCGGTGCCGACCGGGACAAGCGCCTCCGCATCGAGCGTGGCGGCGAGCCGCGCCATATGCACCTGCACGGCCGCCGCCGCGAAGAGATGCGGCGCGGCGCTGTCCTCGGGAATGCGGTCGGACAGGATGTTGGAAAGGAGCCAGGTGCGATCTTCCGGATTTGCCGCGCGCACGGCGTCCAGCGCGAGGCGGGCGGGCTCCGGCATGGCGAGTTCGGCGGCGCCTTCGAGGAAGGCGTCTAGCGTCGCGCCGAAGGCGGGATCGGCGGCAAGCGCGAGCCGGTCGATGGGCGGCATGGCGCCGCGCGCCGCCTCGGCCGCACGTGCGGGGGCGATGGCGGCCACCGGCGGCAGCGTCGCGGCAAGGCGGGCCTGGAGGCGCGAGAGTTCGGCGAGGAAGGCGAGGTAGGGGGCGAGCGCGTTGCTTTCGGCGAGGAAGGCGAAGCGGCGGGCGCGCGCCTGGAACAGCTTGACCGGCTCGGGAAGGAAGGCGAGCGGCGGCTTCGGCACGCCGCCGATGAGCGAGGGGTCCGGCTCCGGTATTTCCGCCATGAAGTCTCCGCCGATGCTCCGTCTTCTGCGGCTATTTTGACGGGTCGGCGGGCCGGCGTCCAGCCAGTTCGCGCAGCCATTTGCGATGATGGCGGAAGGCCCAGCCGCCGGTGACGGTGCCGCGCGTCATCGCCCGGATCGTGCCGCGCGTCCAGATGGCGGCATAGACATGGACGATGAAGATCAGGATCGCGCCGAGCGCCGCCAGCGCATGCACGGCGACGGCGATGCGGCGCGCCGGGATCGAGACGAGATGGGGAAAATACTCTTCCCAGATCATGACGCCCGTCGTGACGAGGACGGCGATCAGCGCGGACATGCCCCAGAACACCACCTTCTGGCCGGCATTGTACTTGCCGAGCTCGGGCAGCTTGTCCTCGTCGCCCTTCAGCATGTCGCCGATCTTCAGGCTCCATTCCACGTCCTCGCGGCGCGGCAGGTTGAGCTTCCACATCTGCACGAAGAGCAGCAGGAAGCTCGCCACCAGCACGAGGCCGACGATGGGGTGCAGCCAGCGCGTCGCCTGCCCGCCGCCGAAAAGGCCGGTCATCCAGAACAGCGAGGGGTGGAAGAAGGAGAAGCCGGAGACGAGGAGCACGACCATGCAAAGGGCCGTGACCCAGTGGTTGAGCCGGGTGAGGCCGCGATAGCGGCTCACCAGGACGGGGTGCTTCGTCTCGATCTCGTCGCCGGGAGCGGAATAGACGCGGTTCTCGGCCATCATGCCTCCCTGCCGCCCGGTGTGCCATCGGCATGGTCGACGAGGTCCTGCGCCCCCTCCTCATCGTGGGGTGTGACCTCGTTCGGCCGGGCGAAGAGGCCGTGCAGCAGCGCGCCGGCGGCGGCAAGGCCCGCCACGGCGAGGCCGACGGTCTTGGCCGGGCCCTTCCAGCCGCGCACGACGGGGGATATGTGCGGATCGTCCGGCAGGCCGGCATAGAGCGAGGGCTGGTCGGCATGGTGCAGCACATACATGACATGGGTGCCGCCGACGCCCTGCGGGTCATAGAGGCCGGCATTGTCGTAGCCGCGCGATTTCAGGTCCTCGACGCGCTCCTCCGCCAGCTCGATCATGTCCTCCTTGGTGCCGAAGGTGATGGCCTTGGTCGGGCAGGCCTTGGCGCAGGCCGGACCCTGGCCGACGGCCACGCGGTCCGAGCAGAGCGTGCATTTCTTCGAGACATGCGCGGTCTTGGAGATGCGCGGGATGTTGAAGGGACAGCCCGCCACGCAATAGCCGCAGCCGATGCAGTTGTCGGAGATGAAATCGACGATGCCGTTGGAATATTGCACGATGGCGCCGGGCGCCGGACAGGCCTTGAGGCAGCCGGGATCGGCGCAGTGCATGCAGCCGTCCTTGCGGATCAGCCATTCCAGCTCGTTGGTCTTCGGGTTCTCATATTCCGTGAACCGCATGAGCGTGAACATGTCCGGCGTCAGGTCGTGCGGGTTCTCGTAGACCCCGACATTCTCCTCGATATCCGGATGCGTGTCGTTCCACTCGATGCAGGCCGACTGGCAGGCCTTGCAACCGATGCATTTCGACACGTCGATCAGCTTGGCGACTTCCGTCAGGTGCCGCTCGGGGGCGGGCAGGTCGCTGGTCGCCGAGGCCCTGACGACGTCGCTCGCCAGAAGGTTCGACGGCAGGGGCTGGAGCGGAGGATTGGCCGCCGCCGTCACGGGTTCCGGTGCGCGCTCATTCGTCATGACGAAGCCTCCTCTGCCGCCGGCTCGATATTGACGAGGAAGGCCTTGAATTCCGGCGTGTCGATATTGGCGTCGCCGACGAAGGGGGTGAGGCTGTTCGGCCCGAAACCCTTGCGCGCCGCGCCCATGAAGCCCCAGTGCAGCGGAATGCCGACGACATGCACCGGCTTGCCGGCGCAGATCAGCGGGCGGATGCGCTTCGTCACCACGGCCTTCGCCCAGACCTCGCCGCGCTTGCTCCACACCCGGACGCGCCCGCCCTTGACGATGCCGCGCTCGGCCGCCAGTTCCTCGCTGATCTCCACGAAGAATTCCGGCTGGAGCACGGCGTTCACGCGGTTGTGCTTCGTCCAGTAGTGGAAATGCTCGGTGAGGCGGTAGGAGGTCGCGACGAAGGGATAGTCGGCGCTGGTGCCGAGTTGTTCCACGTCGTTCGGGAAGATGCGGGCGACGGGGTTGCCGCGCAGCTTCGCGTTGAACGGGTTCTCGACGGGGCTCTCGAACGGCTCCATATGGGTGGGGAAGGGGCCGTCCCGCATCAGCTTGCGGGCGAAGAGCCGGGCGGTGCCCTCCGGCGTCATGATGAAGGGCATCACCGTCTCGGGTCTTGCCGTCACCGCGATGTCGGGTACGTCGAAGCCGGCCCATTTCTCGCCGTTCCACGCGATCAGCTTGCGGCTCTCGTCCCAGGGCTTGCCGGAAAGGTCGCAGGAGGCGCGGTTGTAGAGGATGCGGCGGTTGGCCGGCCAGGCGAATGTCCAGTTGAGGAAGGTGCCGACATCGCCCGGATCGCTGTTGTCGCGCCGGGCCATCATGTTGCCTTCCTCGGTCCAGGAGCCGGCATAGATCCAGCAGCCGGACATGGTGGAGCCGTCGTCGCGCATGACGGCGAAGTTCGGCAGGAGCTTGCCGGCCTCCACCAGCACCTTGGTCGGATCGGCGGGATCGTAGAGGGTCTGGAGCGCGCGCCCGTTCATCTCCTGCGCCAGTTCGGCGGGCTCCGGCTCGTAAGGATCCTTGTAATCCCAGGCGAGGTTGAGGATCGGCTCGGGGCAGACGCCGCCTTCCTTGCGGTAAAGCTCGCGCACGCGCAGGAAAATGTTCGCCATGATCCAGGTGTCGTGCTTGGCCTCGCCCGGCGGCGTCGCGCCCGGCCAGTGCCATTGCAGCCAGCGGCCGGAATTGACCGTCGCGCCCTCGTCCTCGGCAAAGCAGGTGGCCGGGAGCTGCAGCACCTCGGTCATGATCTTCGAGGGTTCCACGTCGTTGTAGATGCCGTGGTTCTCCCAGAAATGCGCCGTTTCGGTCTCCAGCGGGTCGATGGTGACGAGCAGCTTCAGCTTCGACAGCCCCTCCGTCAGCTTCGCCCGGTTGGGGAAGGAGAGGAGCGGGTTGAAGCCCTGGCAGAAGTAGAGATTGACCTCGCCGCGGCTCATCATGTCGAACATGCGCAGGATGTCGTAATAGGGCACGTCGAGCTTCGGCAGCCAGTCGAAGCCCCAATCGTTCTCCTTCGTCGCGGCGCTGCCCCACATGGCCTTCAGGAAGCTGACCATGAATTTCGGCGTGTTCTGCCAGTAGCTCGTCTGGCCGGGAACGAGCGGCTTGTTGCCGCGCGTCGACATGTAGGTCGCGTAGTCCGTCTCCTTCTCCGTCGCCAGGTTCATGTAGCCCGGCAGGGTATTGGAGAGCAGGCCGATATCGGTGAGGCCCTGGATGTTGGAATGGCCGCGCAGCGCGTTCACCCCGCCGCCGGGCAGGCCGACATTGCCGAGGATGAGCTGGAGCATCGCCATGCCGCGGATGTTCTGCGCGCCCTTGGAATGCTGGGTCCAGCCGAGCGCGTAGAGCGAGGTCATCACCTTGTCGCGCGCCGAGGTGGCGCCGATCATCTCGCAGATCCTGAGATAGCGCTCCTTCGGCGTGCCGCAGAGGTTCTCGACGAATTCCGGCGTATAGGGCGCAACATGCGCCTTGAGGAGGTTCCAGACGCAGCGCGGGTCGGAAAGCGTCGGGTCGGTCTTCACCGTCCCGTCGTCGTTGAGCTGGTATTCCCAGGCGGTGCGGTCGTAGTCGCGCTTGCCCTCGTCATAGCCGGTGAAGAGGCCGTCGGCCCAGCCGAAGTCCTCGCGCACCAGATAGGTGGCGTTGGTATAGGCCTTCACATAGTCCCACTGTACCTTGTCGTTCTCGATGCAGTAGCGGATCACGCCCATCAGGAAGGCGATGTCGGAACCGGGACGGATCGGCGCGTAGACGTCGGCGACCGAGGCCGTGCGGTTGAAGCGCGGATCGACGACGATCAGCCGCGCGCCGCGATGGTGCTTGGCCTCCGTCACCCATTTGAAGCCGCAGGGATGCGCTTCCGCCGCATTGCCACCCATGACGATGACGAGGTCGGTGTTCTTGATGTCGGTCCAGGCGTTCGTCATTGCGCCGCGGCCAAAAGTTGGAGCCAAACTGGCTACCGTGGGGCCGTGTCAGACGCGTGCCTGGTTGTCGAAGCCGACGACTCCCAGCGACCGGACGGTCTTGTATGTCAGCCATCCCGTCTCGTTGGTGCCGCCCGAGGCGGCGAGGAAGCCCATGGTCGTCCAGCGGTTGACCGTGACGCCGGCCGCGTTCTTCTCGATGAAGTTCGCGTCGCGGTCGTCCTTGATCGCGCGAGCGATCTTGTCGAAGGCGTCGTCCCAGGAGATGTCCTCCCAGCGGTCGGCGCCGGGTGCGCGGCGGCGGGGCTTCGTGGCGCGGGTCTCCGACTTCACGAAATCCTTGAGCGCCGCGCCCTTGGGACAGAGCGTCCCGCGGTTGGTTGGATGGTCGGCGTCGCCCTCGATATGGATGAGCTCGGCCTTCTCGCCGGCGGCAAGGTCGCCCCTGGAATACATCAGAATCCCGCAGGCGACCGAGCAATAGGTGCACACGTTGCGGGTTTCGGTGGTGGTCGCCAGCTTGAAAGCGCGGACGTGAGCGGCTGTCGCGGCCTCCGCCGCCCCGAAGCCCATGGCTCCGAGCGTTGTGGCCGCCGCTCCCGCGCCGGCGAGCTTCAGGAAGCTGCGGCGGGAAAGATCGATGTTCATTCGCGGTCCTCTTACCTGCCTTGCGGATCGGTAGGCTCAGATGGTCGTCTTTGCCGCCAGACCTGTCAAGGCCGGAATTTCCGTGAAAGTCATGGCCTTGGCGGGGATGATGGGCCATGATCGCCTGCCGCTGCCCCATCGAGCAAGGAGTTCCGTGCATGTCCGATGCCGCCGTTTCCCCCGAACCGCGCCTCACCTCGCTCGCCCATGGCGGCGGATGCGGCTGCAAGATCGCGCCCGGCGTGCTCTCCGAGATCCTGCGCGGGCGGACGGCCCTGCCGGTGCCGCCGGAGCTTCTGGTCGGCATAGAGACCTCCGACGATGCCGCCGTCTACAAGCTCAACGACCGGCAGGCCATCGTGGCGACGACGGATTTCTTCATGCCAATCGTCGACGATCCGCACGATTTCGGCCGGATCGCCGCGACGAATGCGATCAGCGACGTCTATGCCATGGGCGGCACGCCGCTCTTCGCGCTGGCGCTGGTGGGCATGCCGGTCAACACGCTCTCCACTGCGACCATCGGCGCCATCCTCGATGGCGGCGCTGCGGCCTGCCGCGCGGCCGGCATTCCCGTCGCCGGCGGCCACACGATCGATTCCGTCGAGCCGATCTACGGCCTCGTCGCCATCGGTCTCGTGGACCCAGCGCATATCAAGACCAACGCCGGCGCCCGGCCGGGCGATGTCCTCGTTCTCGGCAAGCCGCTCGGCGTCGGCATCTTCTCCGCCGCGCTGAAGAAGGGCGCGCTGGACGCCGCCGGCTATGCCCGCATGATCGAGACGACGACCCGCCTCAACAGGCCGGGGCCGGACCTCGCCCGGCTGGAAGGCGTGCACGCCATGACCGACGTCACCGGCTTCGGCCTTGCCGGCCATGCGCTCGAAATGGCGCGCGGCGCGGGCTTCCGGCTGGAGATCGACTGGCAAGCCGTGCCTCTCCTCGAAGGCGCCCGCGACCTTGCCGTCGCAGGTTTCGTCACCGGCGCATCCGGGCGCAACTGGGCAAGCTATGGCGGGGAGGTGACCCTTTCCGACGGCATGACGCCGCTCGACCGGGCGCTCCTGTGCGATCCGCAGACCAGCGGCGGCCTGCTCGTCGCCTGCGCGTCCTCTTCCGTTCAGGTGGTCCTCGACGCGTTCCGTGGACACGGCTTCGAGGCGGCGGTCATCGGACGGGCAAGCCGGGGCGAGGCCGGGCTGGCCGTCGGATAGGGCGAACATGTCGCTGCCACTGGACGCGCGCCGTTCCGGCAGCGCCGGCGGCGCGGCTTCTCGTCCTCCTCCTGTCGCGGCAAATCGTCCTCTTGCAATCGGCACGTTGCATGCCAAGATTGGAGGCATGAACAGGAACATGGTTGTCACGATCCCGAGGCTCATCGAGCAAGCACGCTTCGTCTCCCGGAGCCGGCCGTTCTGATCCTGTAACGCCGCCACACCCAGCCGCTCCGGGAACTCCACTCACAAAAAGTGCGGTTCGCCCTGCGCCCTTCTTCGGGCGCATCGACGGAGTGTATCCATGTCCCCGTTCCGATCTCATCCTGCCTGCGGCGTCTGCTGCCGGCGGCTTCCGATTGCCGCTCGACGCTGCCCCTGGTGCGAAGCGCCGGTCCTCACCTCTGCGCCGGGTGGACGGCGGTGCGTTTCCCGGCCCTTCGGAAAGGGGCGCTTGTCATGAAGACGGCAGCTATCGCGAAGGACGAGCTGGATCAGGTCGGCGTTCTTCCCTGGAGGATCGGCAAGGACGGCAAGGCGCGGGTCCTGCTCATCACCTCGCGCCGCCGCCGGCGCTGGATCATCCCCAAGGGCTGGCCGATGGAAGGATATCCACCCTTCGTCGCTGCATCCCGGGAGGCCTTCGAGGAGGCGGGGATCGTCGGGGATATCTCGTCGTCGCCGGTGACGGCATATCGCTATATGAAGATCCTCGGCGATGGCGAAGAGGTTGCCTGCCGTGTCCAGGTATTCGGCATGAAGGTGCGCGGCACGCTCAGCCATTGGCGGGAGATGGCGCAAAGGAAGCGCCGGTGGTTCTTCCCGGAGGCCGCAGCGGATACGCTCGACGATGCGGATCTTGCTGCATTCGTGCGGGGCTTCCCTGTCATCCCGGATGGTTGTCTGGAGTCGTCCGATCGCTCCGGCGCGCCAGGGCTGCCGCCCGACAAGCCGCCGTCGATGGAACGTTGAGGCCACCCTCATGCGCGTGCCCAAGATCGAGAAACGCCCTCGGCGTCTTCCCGCCCTTCCCCTTCACAGGACCAGCGCCGGCCGCTGATTGCCTGGCGCCACTACCTGCGGGAGCAAGAGTGGTGCCAGGAATTGCCTGTCCCAGATCGAATCCTTCAGATCAACGCCGGCCCATCCATGTGCGCCGGTTCGTTGCCTTATGCGAAAGAGCCAGCAATGAGCTTCAGATATAGCCATACTTTCCCCATCAGCGGCCCGAACAAGCTGCCGCGCTTCAGGCAATGGGCGGCCGAGAACATTCCGGGCGTCGCCCTGTCCCTGCCACCCCAGGTGCCGGTCAAGAGCACGGCTCTGACGGTGCGGCTGAAATCCGTCGAGGATCGCGCCGCCCTGATTGGAAAACTGGAAGGTGTCAGCTTCGAAAAGAGTTCCCGCAAGAGCCCGTAGCAATCCGGCCGGCGCCTCCGCCTTTCGCAAGGGGGGAGGCGCTCCGGCACCGGAGAAGCCGGATTTTCCTGTCGTGGCTCGCCGGCGACAGGGGAGCCGGCGAGGGCCGCGATGCGCCTTTTCTCGTTCCGCTTGAGTTTTTTCCGCCCTGAATGAAAAATCTGGAGCGGCCGTGTCGGAACTCCCGAAACCTGTCCGTCCTTGAGGCAGTCGTTCCAAGGAATTGAGAGGAGAGTGACCATGCCCAGCACCATCAGCCTGCACCGCGTCTTCGCGACCAGCCCGGAAAAGGTCTATCGAGCGTTCATCGAGGCGGATGCCCTCGCCAAGTGGCTTCCGCCGAATGGCTTTACCTGTACCGTCCATTCCCTCGAGCCGAGCGTCGGCGGTACGTTCAAGATGTCTTTCCGCAACTTTACCACCGGCAACGCCCACTCCTTCGGAGGGGAATATCTCGAACTCGTTCCGGGCGAGCGTATCCGCTACGCCGACAGGTTCGACGACCCCAACCTGCCGGGCGAGATGCGGGTGACGGTCCTTTTGAAGAAGGTATCCGTGGGAACGGAAGTGAATATCACGCAGGAGGGCGTGCCGGATGTCATTCCCGCGGAGGCCTGTTATCTCGGCTGGCAGGAATCGCTGTTCAATCTCGCCCGCCTCATCGAGCCGGAAATCAGCGAGTAGGATTTGCATCGGGCCCGGACGATAGTGGCGGCCCGTTGCTTTGAGGGCATGGATCCGCCAAGTGGGCCCGTGCCTTCGTCTTGCAGAACCGTCAGCCGATGGTTTCGAGCTCCTCGATCAGCCGGGCCAGCATCGCGTCGCAACGATCGAGCTGGTCGCGGCTGACGAACTCGTCCGGCTTGTGGCCCTGCTCCATCGAGCCGGGGCCGCAGATCGCCGTGGAGAGGCTGAGCGCCTGGTCGAACAGGCCGCCCTCGGTGCCGAAAGCTACCTTCAGCGTGGCCTCGTCGTCGAGCAGGCGGGCCAGAAGGCGCACGGCCGGAGCGTCGGTACGCGTGGCAAGGCCCGGGTAGCTGGAGATTTCCTCGATCTCGATGCAGGCCATGGGAAAGCGGTTACGATAGGGCGCGGCGATGGCCGCCGCATCCTTGGCGATGCCGGCGAGGATGTCGGCGGGATCGTCCTCGGCGATGTTGCGAATCTCGAAATCTATCTCGCAACGGTTGGGCACGATGTTGAGCGCCGTTCCCGCCCGCATCACGCCCGCATGGATGGTGGAATAGGGGATGTCGTAGTCCGGATCGCGGGCGCCATGATCTGCCAGATGTGCCTGCCGCGCCTGAAGGGCCTGGATAAAGGCGGCGCCGAGATGCAGGGCGTTGAGGGCGTTCGGGGCGAGGGCGGAATGGCCCTCCTGGCCGTGGCAGCAGGCCCGCAGCGCCCGCTTGCCCTTGTGGCCGGTGGCGATCCGCATCTCCGTCGGCTCGCCGACGATGCACAGCGCCGGGCGTTCCGTCCGCGCCGCCAGCGCCTCGATCATGCCGCGCACGCCGATGCAGCCGATCTCCTCGTCATAGGAAAGGGCAAGATGCAGGGGCCGCTTCAGCGGCCGGCCGGCGGCGAGCAGCGCCGCGCGCAGGCTGGCCGCGACGAAACCCTTCATGTCCGCCGTGCCGCGCCCGTAGAAACGGTCACGACGCTCGGTCAACGTGAAGGGATCGCTGCTCCAGGCCTGCCCCTCGACCGACACGACATCCGTATGGCCCGACAGGACCACGCCGCCGGCCCCTTGCGGCCCGACGGTCGCGAAGAGATTGGCGCGGCTGCCGTCCGGGTGGGAAAATCGCTCGATGCGCGCGCCGGCGGGGCGCAGCAGGCTTTCCACATAGTCGAGCAGCGCGAGGTTGGACGTGCGCGAGACGGTGGGCTCGGCGATGAGGCGGGCGAGGATTTCCGGCGTGGAGGAGATCATGGGGATGCGGTCGTATGGTTGGAGATGATGGTGCTTCGGGCGTATTGGAGGGTATCACCTTTGTCTTGGGATGGCGCTTGCCCCTCATCCGGCCTGCCGGCACCTTCTCCCTGGCTGCGGGGAGAAGGGGATATGCCGCGTCGTTTTCCTCAAACAATGATCTTTCGCAAGGCACGTCCCCTCTCCCCGCTTGCGGGAAGAGGGCTAGGGCGAGGGGCAAGCCCCAGGCGCGACACAGATTAAATCACCCCTCACAAATCCCCCGGCACACCGTAGCTCGGCGCGCCCGAGGGGTTGAGCGCGCGGGTGACATAGGCATCCATCTCGCCGCGCCAGCGCTCCCAGAGCGCGGCGCATTCCTCGATGGGATCGCCCTCGGTCCAGTCGACGCGCAGGTCCGCGACGTTCCAGGAGACCTTGTCGACCATGACGAGGCCCATGGAATGGACCGGCCCTTCCTCGCCGCCCGCCGCGAGCGCCGCGCGCATGGCGGCGATCAGCCGGTCGCCGAGATGCCTGCCGGCTGCGGTCTCGAACGCTTCCACCATCTTTTGCGGGATTTCGGTACTGGCCAGCATATTGCCGGTGGCAACGACGTTCTTTCCGCATGCCGCCGCATGGGTGCCGAGGGTTTTCGCGCCGGAATAGGCAGCCGTTCGCCCTGCCGAATCGACGAGGGCGAGCTGGCGGTATTCGATATGCGGGGCCTCTGCGACCAGCCGCTCCAGCGCCGCTTCCGCCGAAAGGCCGCCGGCCATCAAGTCCAGCCCCTGCGGGCCGAGGCGCGGGTCGGTGACGTTCTGCGTCGAGACCGCGCCGATACCGGCCCGCGCATGGGCGCAGCGCGCCGCGACGCTCGGCGAGGAGGAGGAGACGGCAACGCCGAACATGCCGGTATCGGGGCAGCGGCCGGAGACGGAAAAGGTCATGCCGGCCTCCTTCAGGCTTCGTCGGGAATGACGGCGGTCGCCTCGATCTCGACCAGCCATTCCGGCCGGGCGAGGGCGGAGACGACGAGGCCGGTCGAGACCGGGAAGACGCCCTGCAGATACTTGCCCATCTCGGTATAGACCGCCTCGCGATAGCGGATATCGATGAGATAGACGACGACGCGGCAGATATGGCTGAGGTCGGAGCCCGCCTCCTCCAGTAGCATCTTGATGTTCTCCATCGCCTTGCGGGCCTGCGCGCCGGCATCGCCTATATGCAGGCTCTCGCGCGTGTCGAGGTCCTGCGCGATCTGCCCGCGCACGAACACCGTCGTCCCGCGCGCCACCACGGCCTGGCAGAGATCGTTGTTCAGCTTTTGCTCGGGATAGGTTTCCTTCGTGTTGAAGGGGCGGATGCGGGTGTGCACGGGCATGGAGGTCTCCTTGATATCGGGTGGGGCGCAGCGGCTGCCCGCGGCGCCGATGTCTTGCTACTGAAGAAGCTGCGTCCAGACGCGGGTCACCAGATCCTGCGCGGCGGCCGAGCAGGTGCGCGAGAAGGTGATCGGCACGTCCGGATAGAGTTCCGGCGCTGTCTCCTTCGTGTTGACGACCTTGTCCGCGATGACTTTCATCGGCGAGGAATGGGAGTAGAAGTTCATCTGCTCGGTGGCGTTCTCCGCCGTCGACATGAACTCGATGAACTTCACGGCATTGTCGCGGTTCGGCGCATCCTTGGGGATGACGTAGCTGTCCATCCAGCCGACGAGGCCTTCCTTGGTCATCGCGAGCTTGACCGGCGAGCCGGTCTTGCGGGCGCGCAGCGAGTCGCCGTCCCACCAGAAATGCGCCGACACTTCGCCGGAGGCGAGGCGGCTTGCGATATTGTCGGAGGAATAGACGGCGACGGACGGCTTCTGCGCCATCAGCAGATCCAGCACCTTCTTCATCTCCGCCTGGTCTTCCGAGCAGAAGGGGACGCCCAGATAGAGCTGGGCCGCGCCGATCACCTCGTCGGGATAGGAGAGGAGGGCGATCTTGCCCTTGAGCTCGCCCTCCGGCTCGAAGAAATACTTGAAGCTGTCTGTCGGGCCCTTGTACTGGTCGGTGTTCACCACGAAGCCGGCGGTGCCGTAGGCGAGCGGGATGGAATATTCCTGCTTCTCGTCCCACCACTGGTTACGCCACTTCTCCTCGATGTTCTCATAGGCCTTGAGTTTGTTGGCCTCGAAATTCTCGATGATGCCCTGGTCGATCATCACGCGCAGGAAGTGCTGCGAGGGGGTGGCGATGTCATAGCCGGAGGAGCCGGCCTGGAGCTTGGTCAAAAGATCCTCGTTGGAGGTGAAGCTGTCGACATTCACCTTCACGTCGTTCTCCTTGGAGAATTTCGCGATGAGGTCCGGCGAGATGGATTCGGCCCAGGCGTAGATGTTGAGTTCGCCGGCGGCCTGCGCGCTCGTGGCGAAGCAGAGGGCGAGGGCGGTGGCCGCAAGGTATTTCTTCATTTATGTTCCTCTCTTTGATTATCGTTCTGTGATTATGGTTCTGCATTTTCGCGGGCGCCGCGCGCGGCGACGAGAAGCGCGACGGTGGCAAGGACGAGCGAGGCCAGGATCAGCAGCGTCGCGATGGCGTTCAGCTCCGGCGAGGTGCCGGCGCGGATCAGCGAGAAGATGTAGACGGGCAGCGTCGTCGAACCGCCGGTGGAGAGCAGGTTCGAGGTGATGAAGTCATCCATCGAGATGAGGAAGGCGAGCATCGCGCCGGAAAAGACGCCGGGGAAGATGAGCGGCAACGTCACCCGGCGGAAGGTCGTCCAGTGGTCGGCATAGAGGTCGGCGCTCGCCTCCTCGAAATCCAGCGACATGCCCTGCAGGCGGGCACGGATCGGCAGGAATGCGAAGGGCGTGCAGAAGGCGGAATGGGCGATGACGAGCCGCAGCATGCCGTTCTGGATATCGAGCAGCGAGAAGAGCAGGAGCGTCGCGACGGCCAGCACGATTTCCGGCAGCAGCAGCGGCAGGTTGACGACGGTCTCGGAGAGTTTGCGGAAGCGCAGGTTCTTGCCGCGGATGATGGCGAGCGCGGCGGAAAGCGCGACGAGGGTGGAGACGACGGTGGCGATGGCCGCGACCGTCAGCGAGGTCTTCAGCGCGTTCATCAGCGCGGCATTGTTGAGCGCCGAGCCATACCATTTCAGCGAAAAGCCGGTCCACACGCCGGCAACGCGGTTGGCGTTGAAGGAGTAGACGACGATGACCGCGAGCGGCGCATAGAGATAGAGGAAGAAGAAGACGGTGAGCGGGGCTAAGCCCGGATAGCGCTTGACGTCGTGGCGAATGCTCATGGCGTCGCCTCCCGGCGGGCGGCGCGCAGCGCCGTGAAGATCAGGAAGATCATGACGAGGGCCATCAGCGCCATGGCGATGGCCGCGCCGAAGGGCCAGTTGCGGCCGCCGCCGAACTGGAGCTGGATGAGCGAGCCCATCATCATCTGCTTGCCGCCGCCCATCAGGGTCGGCTCCAGCACCGCGCCGAGCGAGGGGACGAAGACGAGGATGGCGCCGGCGGTGAGACCCGGCGCCGTCAGCGGCAGGATTACCCGGCGCAGCGTCACCCAGCGGTCGCCGTAGAGGTCGTGCGAGGCTTCGATCAGGGTGCCATCCAGCTTCTCGATAGAGGCGAAGACCGGCAGCACCATTAGCGGCATGGCGGTATAGACCATGGCGGTCAGCGTCGCGCCATCGTTGAACATGAAGCTCATACCGGCGGGAAAGCCGAGCGTTTCCAGCAGCTTCGGCAGCGTGCCGTCCTTGCCGAGGATGATCATCCAGGCATAGACGCGCAGGATCATCGAGACCCAGAAGGGCAGCGTCACGAGATAGACGAGCGCCGCCTTGCGGCCCGGCGGCTGGCGCGAGACGAAATAGGCGACGGGCACGGCGAAGAGAAGGCAGATCAGCGTCGTCGCGCCGGCGAGCAGGAAGGTGCGGCCGATGATGAGGAGATATTGCGGGGTGAATTCCAGTTCCCCTGTCCAACCCTCGTTGAAGAGGATCTGGCTATAGCCGGAAAGGTTGAAATCCCAGGCGAAGCCGCCATAGGCGCCGCGCGTCGCGACAGACACGGCGGCGATGATGAAGATCGGCAGGATCAGCGCGAAGCCCATCAGCAGGCGCGAGGGCAGGAGGCCCCAGAAGGAAAGGTCGTGCCAGAAACGGGCGCGGGGCGCGCGCGCCGCCTCGGCGGGGATATGAAGGGCGCTGTCGGTCATGCCGCCAGCACCCGCGCCGAGCCCGCGACGAAGCCGACGGGGACCGTCGCGCCGACCGGGATCGTGTCGCCCTCGCGTGAGGCGTTGCGACGCGAGGCGCGCAGCTCCGTGCCCGCAACGTCGAGCGTGTAATGGGTGTAGCCGCCCATGTAGTTCTTGTTGGTGATGCGGCCTTCGAAGGTGACGCCTTCAGCCTGATTGCCGAGATTGATCTTTTCCGGGCGTACCGAGAGCGTCGCGCGGCCCTTCACCGTTGGGCCGGTCGCCGGCACGGTGATGGCAAGGCCGAAGGGCGTGCGGATGGTCGCCTCGCCGCCGGCGGCCTCCAGTACCTCCACGTCGAGGAAATTCGTCTCGCCGACGAAATCGGCGACGAAGCGGTTGACCGGCTCCTCGTAGATCTCCGCGGGCGTGCCGATCTGCTGCACCTCGCCGCCGCCGAGCACGGCGATACGGTCGGACATGTCGAGCGCTTCTTCCTGATCGTGTGTGACGAAGACGAAGGTAATGCCCGTGTCGCGCTGGAGCGTGCGCAGCTCGTCGCGCATTGCCTGGCGCAGCTTCAGGTCGAGGGCGGAGAGCGGCTCGTCGAGCAGCAGCACTTCCGGCTCGGGCGCGAGCGCCCGGGCCAGGGCGATGCGCTGGCGCTGGCCGCCCGAGAGCTGGGCGGGCTTGCGCCTGGCCATCGGTCCCATATGCACGCGCTCCAGCATCTCGCCGACACGGGTCTTGATACGGCCCTGCTCCCAGCCGAGGTTTTCGAGGCCGTAGGCGACGTTCTGCTCCAGCGTCATGTGCGGGAAGAGGGCGTAGCTCTGGAAGACCGTGTTGACGCGCCGCTTGTGAGGCGGAATGGCGACCACTTCCTTGCCGTTCAAGAGGATCGAGCCTGCATCCGGGCTTTCGAAGCCGGCGAGCATGCGCAGAAGCGTGGTCTTGCCGCAGCCCGAAGGGCCGAGCATCGTGAAGAACTCATTGCTGCCGATGTCGAAGCTGACCGATTTCAGCGCCTGATAGGCCCCGAAGTTTTTGGAAACCGACTTCACTTCGATGGCCTTGGGCTCAGTCATGCGTCGTTCCTCACGCCGGTTCGAGCTGGGTGACTTCGCGGCGGAAGGGCAGGGCATCGCCGATATCGGGCGTGTCCAGTTCCCGCGCATAGCGATGGCCGGCATAGGTCGCCCACGCGATGGGGGCCGGGGCGCTGGCATCGCCGATGATCTTGACCGTCTTGATGCCGGCATCCGCCCAGTCCGCCTGCCGGGCGAGAAGGTCGTTGTAGAGCGCATCCTCGGCAAGGCGAGAGGCGACCATGACGACCGCGTCGCAGCCGATGGCGGCCTTGCGGCCGGTATAGGTGCAGTTGGTTTCGACCTCGCCGGCGCGGATGGCGGTGACGCCGCGGTTGAGGCGGATGTCGACGCCGAGATCGTCGAGGCGCACATGGATCGCGCCCTGTTCCAGCGTGTTGCGCGTCCAGTCGGAGACATAGGCCGAGGGTGTGACGAGGATGACGTTTGCGCCGGCCTTCGCCATCACCTCGGCCATCACGCCGCCCATGTAATAGTGGTCGTCGTCATAGACGACGACGGTCTTGCCGGTAAGGTTTTCCGGATGGACCTTCGCCATGACGTCGTCGGGCGTCCAGACGGTCATGGCCGGATCGACCGGCATGGGCACGACATGCTGGCGGGCGACGCCGTCGCGCCGCCAGTGCGCGCCGGTGGCGATGGCGACATGCTCGAAGCCGAAACCCAGCACGTCCTCGGCGGTCAGGCGGCTGTCGAAATAGGTCTCGACATTGGTGCGCTGGGAAATCTGGTACTGGCGGTAATCGACCACCCGGCCCCAGGCGGAAAGGCCGGGCAGCAGCCGCTCGCGGGCGACGCGGCCGCCGAGCGTCGTGGTCGCCTCGGCGAGCGTCACGTCATAGCCGCGCAGCGAGAGGGCGCGGGTGGCTTCGAGGCCGGCGGGGCCGGCGCCGACGACGAGCACCGTCTGGCTCTCGCCCTTTTCGTTCATGCGCTCGGGGTGCCAGCCCTTGCGCCATTCCTCCATGAAGGTCGGGTTCTGCGTGCAGCGGCTGATCGACATGGTCATGTCGCCGGTGATGCACATGTTGCAGCCGATGCATTCGCGGATGTCCTCGATGCGGCCCTCCTCGATCTTCCTCGGCAGGAAGGGATCGGCGATGGAGGGACGGGCGCAGCCGATGAAATCGAGCACGCCCTGGCGGATCATCCGCGCCATCACATCAGGCGAGGTGAAGCGGCCGACGCCGACGACGGGCTTCGAGGAGAGTTCCCGGATCCCCTTGACCAGCAGCTCCTGCGCGCCTTCCTCCTTGAAACGCGAGGGGCCGGAACAGTCTTCCCAGGCGCCGTGCGCGAGGTCCCAGAGATCGGGCAGGTCGGCGTTCATCTCGACGAATTCGCGCACTTCCGCATTGGAGAAGCCGAGCTCGCCGATCGTCTCGTCGAGGCTGACGCGCATGGTGATCGCCGTCGTGTCGCCGACGGCATCGCGGATATCGGCGACGACCTCGCGGGCGAAGCGCGAACGGTTCTCGAGGCTCCCGCCATATTCGTCGGTCCGCTGGTTGGTGGCGCGCGACAGGAAGTGCTGGAAGATGCCGAAGCCGTGCGCGCCGTAAAGACAGATGAGGTCGAAGCCGGCCACCTTCGAGCGCTTCGCCGCATTGACGAACCAGCGGCGGAGATTCTTGATATCCGTGAGGTCGAGCGCGCGGGCCTGCACCGGGTCGTTGGTGAAGGTACGGATCGGCAGCGCCGAGGGGGCGAGCGGCACTTCCTTGGTGTAGAAGTTCGGGCCGTTGATGCCGGAATAGGCGAGCTGGATGCCGGCGAGCGCGCCATGCACCTTCATGGCGTCGGACATGCGGCGAAGGCCGGGAATGTCCTTGTCTTCCCACAGGCGCAGTTCGATGAAGGGCGTGATCTCCGAGGTGTGGTGCATCTCGGTCTGCTCGGTGAAGATGACGCCCCAGCCGCCTTCCGACTTGATGCCGCGCATCGCCGCGGCCGCGGACGGGTCGCGATAGCCGCCACCGTTGCAATGCGGCACCTGGTAGAACCGGTTCTTCGCGACATGCGGGCCGATCGCGAGGGGTTCGAACAGGATATCGTATTTGGCGTCACGCATGGCGGTCCCCGGGTTTTGTGAGGCTATTGGATTGGGCGAAGTGCCTCCGGTAAATGATGCGTTCCGGAAGCATGGATTAGGTTCAGGCTAATCGAGATGCGCGGTGTGAAGGCCGCGCCTTTTCAATTTTCGCGCGAATAAGCGGCGCCTTGCAAAATATCTTTTGATTTCAGTCAATTATGAAGACGGCACTGCCGGCTTTCGCTTGCGGGAAAAAGCGCAAGCTGGAGCCGGCGCCGCCGATGATCGAAATACGGGCCGGCGCGTGCCGCCGGCCCGGGCAGATGCCTAGTATTTCACCCACACGGTTTTGAGCGCGCAATATTTGTCGAAGCTGTGGATGGAGAGGTCGCGGCCGAAACCGGACTGCTTGACCCCGCCGAAGGGCGTCATGGCGGAGAGCGCATCGACCGTGTTGACGGAGACCGTGCCGGCATTCAGCCGGTCGGAAACCGAGAGCGCGCGCGAAAGGTCCTTCGTCCAGACGGAGGCGGCGAGGCCGTATTCGCTGTCATTGGCGATGCGCAGCGCCTCCTCGTCGCTGTCGAAGGGCGTGATGGCGAGGACGGGGCCGAAGATCTCCTCCCGCGCGATGCGCGCATCCGGCGCGACCTCGTTGAAGATGGTCGGCTGGATGTAGCAGTCCGAGCCGTCGCGCGTCTCGCGCGTGCCGCCATGGGCAAGGCGCGCTTCCCTGCGGCCGATGTCGATATAGGAGGCGACGCGGTCGGCATGGCTCTTCTCCACCAGCGGGCCCATGCGGGTGGCCAGGTCGAGCGGGTCGCCGAGCGGCCACGCGGCCGTCGCGGCGATCAGCTTCTGCGTGAATTCTTCCTGCACGGAGCGGTGCACGAGGAGGCGGGAATTGGCCGAGCAGACCTCGCCGGAGTTGAAGAGGATGCCGAAGGCCGCCATCTCGGCCGCCCTGTCGAGGTCGGCATCGGCGAAGACGAGGTTCGGCGACTTGCCGCCCGTCTCCAGCCAGACCTGCTTCATGTTGCTTGTCCCCGCATAGGTCATGAAGAGCTTGCCGACCTTGGTCGAGCCGGTGAAGACGAGGGCGTCGACATCGGGATGGAGGCCGAGCGCGCGGCCAGCGTCCTCGCCGAAGCCGGGCACGACGTTGAGCACGCCATCCGGCAGGCCCGCCTCAGAGGCGAGCTCGGCCAGCATGAGGGCGGAGAGCGGCGATTGCTCGGCCGGCTTCAGCACGACGGAATTACCGGTGGCGAGCGCCGGCGCGAGCTTCCACGTCGCCATGTCGAGCGGGAAGTTCCACGGCACGACGGCGCCGATGACGCCGAGCGGCACGCGGCGGATCATGGCGAGGTCGCCGCGCCCGGTGGGGGCGATCTCGTCATAGAGCTTGTCGATGGCCTCGGCATGCCATTCGAAGAAATGGGCAGAGCCGGGCGCGTCGATGGTCGAGCTGTCGCCGATCGGCTTGCCCATGTCGAGCGTGTCGAGGAGGGCGAGTTCCGGCACGTTCTCGCGGATAAGAGTGGCAAGGCGCAGCAGCACAGCCTTGCGCTCGGCCGGCGACTTGCCGGACCAGCGGCCGTCCTCGAAGGCGCGGCGGGCGGCGGCGACGGCGGCGTCGATATCCTCGGCGGTGCCGCGTGCGACGGCGGTCAGCACCTGCGCATTGGCGGGGTTGACGGTCTCGAACCGGCCGCCCTTCGCGGCATCGCGGAAGCGTCCGTCGATATAGAGGCCGTTGCGGAATTTCAGGCTCGCCGCGCGGGCGCGCCAGTCGATCGTCGTCGTCATGAACTGCCTTTCTTTGCGGGTGGGGTCTCGGCGGAAACCGGCAGGTCCATGCCCATGCCGCGGATCGTCTCGCCGCAGAAGTCGATGAAGCGCCGCACGGTGAGCGCCGGATTGGCATCGGCCATCGAGAGAATGCCCATGCGCATGGGGCGCAGGTTCCCGGTGAGCGGCACGAAGGCTAGGCGGCTGCCGTCCGGCGCATAGGTGGAGACCGGGCGGATATTGGCGATGGAATAGCCGAAGCGGTTGGCGACCATGGCGCGCATGACGGACATGTCGCGCGTGCGCTCCGCCACATGGGGCGTCAGGCCGGCGTCGCGGAAGAGTGAGAGGAAATAGGCCGAGGAATGCGGCAGGTCGAGCAGGATCATCGGATGCGGCGCAAGGTCCTCCACCGTCACCTCGCGGCGGCCGGCGAGCGGATGGTCCTCGTCGAGCACCGCATAGGGCGGCAGCACGGCGAGCTCGTGGAAGGTGACGTCGGCGGGAATGTCGAGATCGTAGCTGAGCGCAATGTCGAAGCGCGCCATGCGCAGCCCTTCGAGGATGCGCGCCTGATCGCGCTCGTACTGGAAGAAGTCGACATCAGGATAGGTATCGGAAAAGGCGCGGCGCAGCGGCGGGATGACGGCCTGCGCGAAGGTGACGAGACAGGCGACATGCAGCGGCCCGCGCACCTGGCCGGTCAGCTCGTTAGAAAGCGCGTTGAGCTTGGCGGCTTCCGAGAGGATCTGCCGCGCCTGCGCGACGAAGCCGTGGCCGGCCTGTGTCAGCGACAGGCCGTGCGCGTGGCGGCGCACGAAGAGGTTGATGCCGAATTCCTTCTCGAGCTGCGAGATCGCCGCCGAGACGGACGGCGCCGAAACGTTCACCCGTTCGGCAGCCTCCGTGACGGAGCCGAATTCCCCGACCGCGACGAGATACTCCAGTTGCCGGAGCGTGAAGCGCAAGGCCATGTCTGTTCCCCTGTTGAGGCGCCAATTAAGGAACAGATTCGCCCGCGCGGAAAGGGTGCGTTCCGTCAGGCTGTGGACGGCGCGCTCGCGCCTCGGGGCGGGGGGACGGTTCATGGCATGCTCGCTTCCTCCTCGCGGGCGGCCGGTGCCTGGCCTTTCAGGAGGCCACGGCGGCGACGCCGGTGTCCTTTCCGCTGCGGTGCTCGGCGATGTAGCCGGCAAGATAATCCGCGTCGTGCCAGCAGCCCCAGATGAAGGAGGAGGCACGGCGCGACAGCCACGGCAGGCCGACGAAGAAGAGGCCGGGCACCTTCGAGACGCCGCGCTCGTGGACGGGGCGGCCCTTCTCGTCGAGCGCGTCGAGCTTCAGCCAGCCGTAATCCACCGCATAGCCCGTCGCCCAGACGATGGAGGTGATGCCGGCCTCCTTGAGGTCCAGCGTCAGGATCGGATCGGTCACGCAGGCCGGGTCCGGCTCCCTGTGGCGCGCCTCGGGATCCTCCGGCAGGTCGAGGCCCTGTTCCTCCGCATAGGCGTCGGCGCGGTCGAGCAGGGAGAGATGGTTGGCGTCGCCCCGCGCGATGTTGTCGACGAGGTCGGGCGCGACATGCAGCACGCCGTCCCTGTAGGATTCGGCGCGGCCGAGCAGCGTCATGCCGCGATTGCCGAGGCGGCGGAAGTCGACCGTCTGCCCGCCATAGGCGCCGCTGACGGCGATGGTGACATGCTCGGTGTTCGGCGCCGGCACCTTGAGGTCCCAGATGCCGAGCACCCCGAGCCACCAGCAGAAATCCTTGCCGCGATAGCGGCGCGGCGGCCGGTCGTGCGGGCCGATGGAAAGGTAGACGCGCCGGCCGGCGCGCAGGAGTTCGTCGGCGATCTGCGTGCCGGAAGACCCGGCGCCGATCACCAGGACCGCGCCCTCGGGCAGTTGGCCGGGATTGCGGTAGGCGTTGGAATGGATCTGTGTCAGGCCTGCCTGCGCGGGCACCAGCGCTGGCATGACGGGGCGCTGGAAGGCGCCGGTGGCCGAGACGACGTTCCGCGCCTCGATCACTCCGTCGGAGGTCTCGACGCGGAAGGTCTCGCCGTCCTTGCCGACCGACCGGACCTCCACGCCGCAGCGGATCGGCGCCTTGATCTTTTCCGCATAGGTCACGAAATAATCCGCCACCTGCTCCTTGGAGGCGAAGGCCTCGCCGTCGAGGCCGGGGAAGGTCATGCCGGGAAAACGGTCGTGCCAGGCGGGGCCGTTGGCGACGAGACTGTCCCAGCGGGCGGTGCGCCAGCTCTCGGCGATGCGGGCCTTCTCCAGCACGAGATGGGAAATGCCACGCCTGCCGAGATGCTCGCTCATCGCGACGCCCGCCTGGCCGGCGCCGATGACAAGCGTGTCCACTTTTTCCACTGCCATGCCGCTTCCTTCCGTTTCGGAGCGCCAGCCCGGCGGCTGGCCTGTGTCCGATGTGTAATGGAAGGTGAAAAACGCCGACATGAGCGTTTAATTCAGCGTTGATTAGGCCGCCGCTAAGCGTGGCGGCCGCGCGGCCATTGCGCCGGTTCAGCGTGGCAGGTAGCGGGTGAGGCTGGCCTCCAGAAGGCGGACGAGCGTGATGAGGATCAGGTTGATCAGGAGATAGAGCATGCCGGCGATGGCGAAGATCTCCAGGATCGCATAGGTCTGGCTCATCAGCCGCTTGGCATGGCCGGTGATCTCCAGCACGGTGATCGTCGAGGCAAGGCTCGTTCCCTTCACCACCAGCACCAGTTCGTTGCCATAGGCCGGCAGCGCCTGGCGGATGGCGAGGGGGAAGGCGATGCGGCGGAAGCACAGGAACCGCGACATGCCGCAAGCCTGCGCCGCCTCCATCAGTCCGCCCGGAATGGACATGAGGCCGCCGCGCAGGATTTCCGACGTATAGGCCGCCGTGTTGAGCGCCAGCGCCAGCACGGCGCAGCGCACGCCGTCGCCGACGATCCACCAGAGCACCGGATTGTCGCGCACGAAGGCAAGCTGGCCGAGCCCGTAATAGAAGAGGAAGAGCTGCACGAGCAGCGGCGTGCCGCGGAAGACCGTGCTGTAGCCCTTGGCGAAGCCGCTCATCAGCCGATTCTTCGACAACCGCATGACCGCGAGCGCCAGCCCGAGATTGAAGCCGATGGCGACGGAGGCGATGGTCAGGAGGGCCGTCAGCCACACGCCCTTGGCAAGCGTCGGCACGGCAAGGCGAACGAGTTCGAGATCCATGACCTAGCTCCTGTTCTTCGGCTGCAGCAGGCGCTCGATCCGGTCGAAGCCGCCCTGGCTCACCAGCGTGATTGCGAGATAGACGACGGCGGCGATGAAATAGAAGATGAAGGGATGGCGGGTGGAGCCCGCGCCGACGAAGGCCGCGCGCATCAGTTCCTGCAGGCCGACCACCGAGACGAGCGCGGTGTCCTTGATCGTCGTCTGCCAGACATTGTTCATGCCCGGCACGGCGATCCGCAGCATCTGCGGCGCGATGATGCGTCGAAAGATGCGGCGTCCCGGAATGCCGAGCGCCCGTGCCGCCTCGATATGGCCGGCCGGAATGGCGGCGAGGGCACCGCGCACCACCTCGGTCGAATAGGCGCCAGAAATGGAGGCGATGGCGACGACGGCGATGACGAAGGCATAGCCGTTGCCGGCAAGCCCCGCATAGCCGAAGGCCGCGGCGACACGCGCGACGAACTCGACCGAGGAGAAGAAGAGGAGATAGATGATCAGGAGCTCCGGCACGCCGCGCACGATCGAGGTGTAGAAATCGACGACCAGTGTCAGCGGGAATATCCGCCCCCATTTGATGAGCCCGCAGGCGACACCGATGACGATGCCGAAGACCATGCTCGCTATGCCGAGGGCGACCGTGACCGCCGCCCCGCGCAGGATTGCGGCGATCCAGCCGCCCTCCCATACCTGCCAGATTCCCAGTTCCATCGTCCCCGAACCCTTCATGCCTTCCGGATGCGGCGTTCCCCGGCGCCTGCTGCCGGGGAACGCGCTGTTGCTACTGCTGACAGGGCCGGGAGATGTCCGACTTGAACCAGGTCTGGCTGGCCTTGCCGATGGAGCCGTCGGCGACAAGCTCGCAGAGCGCCTTGTCGATGCGGGCCTTCAGCTCGGTATTGTCCTTGGCGATGCCGACGCCGATGCCTTCGCCGAGGGTCGGATCGGAAGAGCTGGCGATCTTGACGTCGACGAGCTGGAAGTCCTTGCCTTCGGGCTTGGCGAGAAAGTCCTCCAGAGCCGATACGTCCGAGAACGCGGCGTCGACGCGGCCGCTGGCCAGGTCGATCTGCATCTGGTCGAGCGTGTCGTAGGTCTTCAGGTCGGCGTTGGGCACGTTCTTCTCGAGATAGTGGGCGTGGGTCGTTCCCGCCTGCACACCGACCTTCTTGCCGTCGAGCGCCTTGACGAGGCTGTCGAGGTCCTTGAGGCCGGCGAGGTCGGAGGACTTCGGCACCACGAACATGTTGGCAAGCTCGGCATAGCCGATGGAGAAGTCGATCTCCTTCTTGCGGTCCTCGGTGATCGACATGCCCGAAATGATGACGTCGAAGCGCTTGGCCTTCAGCGCCGGGATGAGGCCGTCGAAGGCCTGCACGACGAACTGGCACTTCACCTGAAGCTTGGCGCAGAGCAGGTTGCCGACATCGGCGTCGAAGCCGGTGACGTTGCCGGCGGCGTCCGCCATGCTCCATGGCGGATAGGCGCCTTCCGTTCCGATCGACAATTCGCCCTCGGCCGCCTGGGCGGCGGTGATGCCGGCGGCGAAGCACGCGGCGAGCAGCAGGCTTTTCATCAGCTTCATGTTCTGGTTCCCCATGTTGAACGTTGTTGTCGGCCGGCGGGCGTCAGAGCGTACGGGCCAGGAACTGGCGCATGCGTTCGGAACGCGGATTGGTGAAGACGTCCGCCGGTGCACCCTCTTCCTCCACTTTTCCCTGGTGGAGGAAGAGGATCTTGTGCGAGACCTCGCGCGCGAACTGCATTTCGTGCGTCACGAGGATCATCGTATTTCCTTCTTCGGCCAACTGCCGGATCACGCGCAGCACCTCGCCGACAAGCTCGGGATCGAGCGCGGAGGTCGGCTCGTCGAGCAGGATGAGTTTTGGGCGCATTGCGAGCGTGCGGGCGATCGCCGCGCGCTGCTGCTGGCCGCCGGAGAGCTGGCCGGGATATTGGGCGTGCTTTTCGGCAAGACCGACCTTCTTCAGGAGCGCGTGCGCATGGTCGACGGCGGCCTGCCGCTCTTCCTTCAGCACATGCAACGGTGCCTCGATGATGTTCTCCAGCACCGTCATGTGCGGCCAGAGATTGAAGTTCTGGAACACCATGCCGACGCGCGAGCGGATGCGCTCGACCTGCCGCATGTCGGCCGGTACGGCATTGCCGTCCGGTGTCTTCTTCATGCGGATTTCCTCGCCGTCGATGATGACGCGTCCGTCATGCGGCTGTTCCAGCAGGTTGATGCAGCGCAGGAACGTGCTCTTGCCGGAGCCCGAGGAGCCGATCATCGAGACCACTTCGCCGGGCTGGGCCGTAAGGCTGACACCGTTCAGCACCGAAAGCTGCCCGAAGCGCTTGTGAAGGTCGTGCACTTCCAGCGCCGGGCGTTGGCCGGCGCCCGGATGCACCGTCTCCGCATGGGCGACGACGGCAACCGGTGCGGCGGCGGGGACGGGCTTTTCGGCACCTGCGCCGCCGACGGCCTTGAGATCGGAAAAGGCGCGGTCGAAATGGCGCAGCGCCGTGGCAAGGCAAGTGCTGCGCCAGTCCTCGTCCTCGGGAATGAAGGCGGCGCGCAGCGTCTTCTTGATGCGCTCGCCGAGCGGCGTGTCCACCTTGCCGAAGAGATGCAGCCAGTTGTCCGCCTGGACGGCCTCGATGACCGTTTCGCCGCTGAGCGTGCCGCATTCCACCACGAGGGGCAGGACGCGCGCCTTCGGCAGCGCCTTGCGCACGGCGGCCGAGACATAGCCGGTGGCGGTCGCGGCGATGCCCGTGTCGGTCGTCGCGTCCGTGCCGGTGAGGACGACGGAAAGGGTGGGGCCGAAGATGTGCCGTCCCCAGTCGAGCCCGGCGTGCTCGCCCTCGGCCACCGAAAGGAGGGCCGGATAGCCGTAGGGGCCGGCGCCCGTATGCAGGTCGAAGACCACGACCTCGGACGCCTGGCGGGCGAATGTCGAGAGGATCTCGATGAGCGTGCGGTTGGACCAGACAGGGCCGTCGCCGCCATAGTAGAGGCCGTCCGAAAAAGCGTACTGGCCAGCCTCGATCATGGGGGCCAGGCCGGCATAGCCGCCGAAGCGCCGTTTGGCCGCCTCATAGGCCTCGGCCGCCCGCTCGCGCTCCGGGCCTTCCCAGGCGCGCCAGACGACGGCATCATGCAGCGTGGCGTAGCGCTCGTTGCGCGGCGGCCCCTTCTGCCAGTCGATGAAGTTGCGGTTCAGGTCGACATTGTCCTCGTTCACCCTGCGGCTCCAGGCGGTGCCCCAGGGATTGATCAGGTGGATGGCGAGGACGGCGGTGTCGTCGGGCAGCTGCCAGGGTGTGTTCTGCGAGAGCCAGGCCGTCTGGCAGGCCGAACCGAAGGGGCCTTCGACGCCATGTGTGCCGGAGATCAGCACCAGCAGCTTCGCGGCATCGGGGCGCCCGAGATAGGCGACGTCGGTCGAAAGCTGCTCGCCGTCCGGTCCGTGCAGGGGGTGGGGATAAGCGACGAGGCTGGCGCCCGCCTTGCCTGCGGCAGCGAGGAACCGGCTGCGCAGGTCCGAAAAATCGCCGGAAAAGAGGGCGGAAGGGGACATGCGACAGTGCTCCCGGTTGTCTGTGTGCAGAACTGCTTTGGCGTTCATTCTCATTCCCCTATGAGGCCGTTGGCCGGCCTGTCTTGGTCTGGTTTTCAGGGAAGGCGGCTTGCGCCTTCCCTTTCGGGCAATGGTTCCTTGCCGCAAGCCTCGGCGTCAGAGATCGAGCACGACGGAGGATTTCGGGCGGGTGCAGCACAGGAGTACCCGGTCTGCCGGCATTTCGTCGAGCGGTTCCTCGAAATAATCCACCTCTCCCGAGACGAGGCCCTGCTCGCAGGTTCCGCAGACGCCCGCCCGGCAGGAGAAGGCGGGCTCGATCCCCTTCGCCTCCAGGAAGGCGAGGATGGATTCGCTCTTGCCGTCCCATGGGAGGCTGCGCCCCGATTTCTGCAGGACGATGCGCAGCCCGTCGCCATCCGCATCTGCGACCGGCGCGCTGGCCGGCTGCGCCGGCGCCGCGCCGCTCTCGGAAAGGAGGCTTGCCGGGCCGAAGAATTCGTAGGCGATGCGTTCCTTGCCGATGCCGAGCCCGGTGAGGATGCCGTAGAGGGCCTGCATGAAGGGCGGCGGCCCGCACATATAGACCTCGTAGTCGTCGAGGGGCAGAAGGCTCTGGAGCGTGGCCTTGGAGACGAAGCCGGTGGAGTGACACCGGCCCGCGTCGAGGTCGCCGTCTTCGGCGAAGCGGTAGCAGAAATGCACCGAGATGCCCGGCCGCAGCGCCGCAAGGCGCTCCACCTCGTCGCGCAGCGCGTGGACGGCCGCATTGTCGCAGGCATGGATGAACCAGACCGGGCGATCGCTTTCCCTTGCCAGCACGTTCAGCATCGAGACCGTCGGCGTGAGCCCGACCCCACCGGACAGGAGCAGGACGGGCCGGCGGCTCGCGGCATCGAGCCGGAAAGCGCCGCGCGGCGGATCGATCTCCAGTACCGCGCCCGGCTCGATCTCATCATGCAGCCAGCAGGAGCTCAGCCCCTTCGGCACATCTTGCGACGGCGCTGCCTCGCGCTTCACCGTGATGCGATAGCTGTCTTCCTCGCGCGGCGAGGAGGAGACGGTGTAGTTGCGCAGGACATGCCCGCCCTTGCCGTCGGGCACGCGCATGGTGAGGAACTGTCCCGCCTCGAACGGCCGCCAGTGCTGCCGTTCGAGAGGGGCAAGGCGGAAAGACGTGATGGTGGCGCTTTCGCGCACCTTCGAAACCACCTCGAAGGGGCGGAAGCGCGAAGCCGCGGCATCGGGCATCCGGGATCTATCCTTACTCTGCGGCGTTCGCGACGGCAGCGGCCTGCGTCTCGGCGGCGATCATCTGGGCGAGCTTGCGGCGGAAGCGCATCGGCCCGACATCGATCTTCAGGTCGAGATTGGGCGTCTGCATGTTGGCCATGCCGTGATGAACCGCCTCCAGCACCACGCGGTCCTCCTCGAAGGCGCCGCGCACGGACTTTGCGAAGCTCGCGGACACCTTGGCGTCGTCGGGCGCGAAATTGCGCATCTGGAACCAGTAATATTTGGTGCGGTTCTCATCGACCGGCGTCATGAAGTTGTAGCTGTCCATGAGGAAGGTGTTGTCCGGCAGCGCGCGGCCTTCTCCGCCCGTATGGGCCGGCGCGAAGATCGCCTTGATGATGGCGTTGCTCGGATAGCGCACTTCGTAGTGCTGCTTGCGGTCGGTATTTCCCTCGAACTGCAGGAAGGGCGCATAGAAGGGCGCGGGCTCGGAATCGATCATCCAGCGCCAGACGGTCACGCCGTCCTCCTTGACGGTCGTCTCCAGCGGCGTCTCCTCGCAGGCCGAGCTAGCGAAGGACGACTGGTGCACCCAGGCGACATGGGACGGATCGAGCAGGTTGTCCGTCATGTAGAGGTAGTTGCAGTTGAGCATCATGGATTCGCCGCGGTTGATGCCCCAGGCGGGATCGTCGAAATGCTCGACCTCGAAAATGTCCTTCGGGTCCGCCTTGGCCGCATCCCCCATCCAGATCCACAACAGGCCGTAGCGCTCGTGAACCGGATAGGACCGCACCTTGGCGACATGCGGGATGCGCTCGGCGCCGGGAACGCGGGTGCAGGTGCCCGAACAGTCGAAGGTCAGGCCGTGGTAGCCACATTCCACGTCGTCGCCCTTGATGCGGCCCATGGAGAGCGGCAGCTTGCGATGGGGACAGGCATCTTCGAGCGCGGCTGGCGTGCCGTCCTGTAGGCGGTAGAGGACGATGTTCTCGCCCAGGATGGTCACGGGTTTCAGTTCGCGGCCGACCTCGTTGTCCCAGGCCGCAACATACCAGGCGTTCTTGAGAAACATCTCGCTCTCCTTGCGTTTTGCCAATCGAATGTTCGTCGATTTTTTCGTGTCAACAAGTTGCCAGCGGCTGCGTTCTTTTTTAGAAATTCTAAACTGTATCGCCGGAGGAATCTTACCATGCCGAACCCGTCCCTGCGCGGCCTGCAAGCCTTCGAGGCGATCGGACGTTGCGGCTCGGTCAGCGCGGCGGCGGAGGACCTCGGCGTTTCGCCCGGCGCGGTGAGCCAGCTGGTTCGCAATCTGGAGCAATGTCTGGGGCTGACGCTGCTGGAGCGGCGGGGCCGGCGGGTCGAGCTGTCGTCATGGGGGCGGGTGTATTACCGGGAGGTGGCGAAGGGTTTCCAGCAACTTTCCCACGCTGCCAGCGTGCTGACGCGCGCCCGCAACGAGACGGGGATCGTGCTGAGCGCGCTGACATCCGTCGCCAACAAGTGGGTCAGCCGCAAGATATTCGACTGGCAGTCCCTCTGTCCGGAATCGAGCGTGCGCATTCTCGGCGAGGAGCAGGAGCCGCGCATCGGCATCGAGCATGTGGATTTCCGCATCACCTACGGCCGGCGGGCGAATGTGCACGAGCATGTCGCCAACCTCTTCACCGACTGGGTGGTGCCGGCGTGCTCGCCCGCGCTCCTCGCCAACCGGGTTCTCGACTGTCCGCAGGATATCCTCAAATTCCCGCTCCTCAATGTCGAGTGGGAATCCGACTACAAGGCGTCGCCGCAATGGCGGGACTGGGCACGGCTGATCGACGCCGATGGCAGCCAGACGTTCTCCGGCCTTTCCTTCACCCTGTCGAGCAGCGCCATCGATGCCGCCGCCAATGGCAGGGGCTTCGTTCTTGCGCAGATCTCCATGGTGCGGGACGAGGTCGCCGCCGGCAGCCTGGTGGTTCCCTTCGATATCCGCATGAAGCTGCCGGAAAGCTACTACCTCGCCTGGGACCGGGCGGCCCTCGAAAGGCCCGTCGGCCAGCGGTTCCACAAATGGCTGCTGACCATCGGCAGGCAGCAGGACCTGGCCTCCGCGCCGGGCGCCGGCCTGCTCGCGCCCCCGCTCAGTTGATGCGGAGGCCCGAGGCCGCGTCGAAAAGGTGGATCGCTTGCATGTTCGGGCGAACGTGGATCCGGTCGCCGACGCGGATCGGCGTGTCGCGCGGGAATTCGACGGTCAGCATGCGCGGCTGGCCAATCTCCACATAGCCGTAGGTCTGGCTGCCGAGCCGTTCGGCGACGGCGAGCTCGCCGCTGAACCAGGCTTCCTCCTGCGGACAGGCGATCAGGTCCTCGGGACGGATGCCGAAGGTGGCGGCGCCGGGCGGGGGAGGAGTGTCGAGTCCGGCAAGCGGCAGGGTGCGGTCGCTCAGGCGGATCGCGCTGCCGGTATCCGTGGCGACGATCGCCGCCGGCATGGTGTTCATGGTCGGGCTACCGATGAAGCGCGCGACGAAGAGGCTTGCGGGGCGGTGGTAGAGGTCGAGCGGCGGGCCGATCTGCTCGATCTTGCCGGCATTGAGCACGACGATGCGGTCGGCGAGCGTCATGGCCTCGACCTGGTCATGCGTGACATAGACGGTCGTCGCCTTCATGCGGTTGTGCAGCTTGGCGATCTCCAGCCGCATCTCGACGCGCAGGGCGGCGTCGAGGTTGGAAAGTGGCTCGTCAAACAGGAAGGCCGAGGGTTCCCGCACGATGGCCCGGCCCATGGCGACGCGCTGGCGCTGGCCGCCCGAAAGCTGCGCCGGCCGGCGTTCGAGGAAGGGCTCGATCTTCAGGATGTCGGCGGCCTGCGACACGCGGCCGTCGATGGTCGCGGTCTCCGCGCCGCGCATCTTCAGGCCGAAGGCCATGTTCTCGCGCACGCTCATATGCGGATAGAGCGCGTAGTCCTGGAAGACCATGGCGATGTCGCGGTCGGAGGGCGGCAGCGCGTTGACGATCTTTCCGCCGATATCGAGGGTGCCGCCGGAAATCTCCTCCAGCCCGGCGATCATGCGCAGGAGGGTGGATTTGCCGCATCCGGACGGGCCGACGAGGACCAGGAATTCGCCGCTGGCGATATCGATGTCGACGTCGTGGATGACCTCCAGGGACCCATAGGTCTTGCGGATCTGCCTCAAGGCGATTGCTGTCACGGCTTTCTCCTCCGAAAGGTCAACTCTGCCCTTGACCTTCATTATCGATATCAATATCAATAATGATACAAGACGCGATTGGCAACCATGCGAGCCGGCCGATGACCTATTTTTCTGCACCGTCGAATGCGCGAGGCGCGGCAAGGCCGGCAAAGTCGGCGGCCGCCTTCAATGCGCTCAAGCGGGACATCATGCTCGGAGTCCTTCCGGCCGGCGCGGCGCTGACGGAGCTGGACCTCGCCGCGCATTTCTCCTGCAGCCAGGGCACGGTGCGCGAGGCGCTGCTCCAGTTGCAGGAAGAGGGGCTGGTGCGCCGGCAGGGGCACCGCGGCACGCAGGTTTCCGAATGCACCGAGGCCGAGGCCGTGGAGATGTTCCGCGTGCGCCAGCAGATCGAGTGCAGCGGCATCCTGCGTGCGCTGCAGATGCCGAGTCGCACGCTCGTTTCGGACCTCAAGGCGCTCTTCGCCGACATGCTCGATACGGCCGCCGCCGGCGACGAACTCGAGCTTGCATCCCTCGACCGGGATTTCCATCGCCGTATCTTCCAGGATGCGCAGCTTCCCGCGCTCGATCCGATCCTGCACCGCTGCCTCGTGCACAATCACCGCTTCAAGATTTCGCGCAGCACCACGCCGCGCGATCTGGTGGCGACCGCCCAGCGCCACGGTGCGATCATCGAGGCGATAGAGAACAGGGATGTCGCGCAGGCGAGCGCGGCGCTTCGCCATCACATCGCAACCATCGTGGACCTCGGTCCCGACGTATTTCCCGAGGCGACGCAATGAGCATCGCGCCCGACATGACCCGGCTTTCGCCGGAAATGGCCGCGCTGCTTGCCCGCGTGGCCGCCGAGACCGGGCCGCAGCCCGACCCGACGACGCTGCCGCCGGCCGAGGGCAGGGCGCTCTCGGAGGAAAGCAACCGGCGCTGGAATGTCGACATGCCCGAGATGGCGGTCGTCGGCGAGGCGTGGATCGACGCGGATGCGGGCCTCGGCTCGGCGCGGGTGCGCCTCAAGGTCCTCGTGCCGCCGGGGCATGGCGCCGGCTCGATCGTCTTCGTGCATGGCGGGGGCTTTGCCTTCTGCAGCCCGGAAACGCATGAGCGCTGTGCGCGCGTCCTTGCGCTGGAAAGCGGCCTGCCGGTGCTGCTTCCCGATTACCGTCTTTCGCCGGAACATCCCTATCCCGCGGGCCTCATGGATGTCGTCGCGACGATCCGCTTCGCCTTTGCTGCGTCCGCGTCGCTCGGCGTGACCGCCGGTCCGCTCATCCTTTCCGGCGATTCCGCCGGGGCCAACCTCGCGCTCGCCGCCATGCTGCACGAGCAGGCCGAAGGGCACTCGCCCGTCGCCGGCGCGCTGCTCTTCTACGGAACCTATGCGGGCGATTTCCGCACCGATTCCTATCGCGATTTCGAGAACGGGCCGGGCCTGACGACTGCCAAGATGCAGCGCTACTGGCACTGGTATGTCGGCGATCGCGATGTCTCGTCCGATCCGCTGGCCTGTCCGCTGCTCGCATCGGACGAGGCACTGATCGCCTTGCCGCCGCTGCATCTGATGGCGGCGGGCGTCGATCCGCTGCTGTCCGACAGCGTCCTCTTGCGCGAGCGCCTGAAGGGCCTCGGCCGCGACGAGGCCCTGACGATCGTGCCGGGCGTCACGCACGGCTTCTTGCAGAACACGCTGGACCTTGCAGCGGCGCGGGATGCGCTCGCCGCGGCCGGCGCCGATGCCAGGCGGATGGCCGGCGCAGACTGAATTCGATTTTCAAAGGAGGAGACAATGAAGATCTGGAGGAAACTTGCGGTCGGAGCCGCGCTTGCGACGGCGCTGCTTGCCGGCACCGCATCGGCGGAAACCGTTCGCTTCTGGTATCACTTCGACAATCCGGAAAACCCGATGGGCGATCTCGTCGCCAAGTTCGAGGCGGCCAATCCGGGCATCAAGGTGGAAGCGGAGAACGTTCCGTGGAACAGCTACTACGATAACCTCTATACCGCACTGGTCGGCGGCAATGCGCCGGATGCGGCGATGGTGAAGCTCTTCGCCCAGCCGCGCCTCGTGGAAATGGGCGCTCTGGAGCCGCTTGCCGAGCGCATCGACGCCTGGCCCGGCAAGGCGGACCTGCTCGACAACCTGCTGGAGCTCAACAAGGGGCCGGACGGCCAGCAATACTACCTGCCGATCCAGTATGTCGTGCTCTATCTCTACTATCGCGCCGACCTCTTCGCCGAAGCCGGCCTGAAGCCGCCGACGACCTGCGAGGAATTCCGCGACGCGGCGATCAAGCTTACCAAGGCGCCGGCGACCTACGGCTTCGGCCTTCGCGGCGGCAAGGGCGGCTGGGACCAGTGGGGCGCCTTCGTGCTCTCGCAGGGCGCCAAGCTGGAGCCGGGCGGATTGACGACGCCGCAGGCGATCGCCGCCAACCAGTGGCTCATCGATCTGTTCCAGAAGGACAAGGTCATTCCGGCCTCCGCACCGAACGACGGCTTCCAGGAAATCACCGCCGCCTTCAAGAACGGCACCACGGCGATGACGATCCACCACATCGGCTCGTCGAACGACATGGTCAAGGCGCTCGGCGACAAGGTCTCGGCCGTGCCGGTGCCCGAATGCGGCGGCGGTCGCTGGACGTCCTACGGCGACGAATCCCTTGCGATTTTCTCCAGTTCGGAGGTGAAGGACGCGGCGTGGAAGTGGATCTCCTTCCTCGCCGAGGGTGAGAACAATGTCGAGTTCAACAAGGCGACCGGCCAGATGACCGTCACCAAGAGCGGCTCGGCAAACTGGACGCTGCATGAGCGCCGCTTCGTCGACGCCACCGTGCAGTCGCTGCCCTTCGCCCATGTGCTGCCGCAGAACACGGCGACCTCGGAATTCGTCAACACGGCCTGGCAGACCGCGATGCAGCAGGCGCTGACGGGCCAGATCACTTCCGAGCAGATGATGCAGCAGCTCGAGGCGCTTTTTGCGCAGCAGTGACCTCCCCGGAGCGGGTGATCCTTCATCCGCTCCACCCCTCCCATCCGCGCCGCCCGAACATCAGGGCGGATGGGATCTTTCGAATGCCAACCGGCCGGGAACGACCGCATGACCGCGACCACCGCCTCACCAACGACTGCCGTGACCATCCCGACGCCCTGGAGCGTCCGGCTGATGCCCTACATGCTGCTGGCGCCGGCGGTGCTCGTCACCCTGTTCATCGTCTTCTTCCCGATGGTGCAGGCGCTGATTACCAGTTTCTACGACCTCATCCTGTGGAAGCCGAATGCCAGCCGCTTCGTCGGCTTCGGCAATTACGTCAAGCTCTTCGCCGACCCCGTCTTCTGGACGGCGCTCGGCAACACCGCGATCTGGATCGGCCTGACCGTGCCGCTGCAGATGGGCCTCGGCCTTGTGACGGCGCTGCTGCTCAACCGGGAATTTCCCTGGCGCGGCCTTGCGCGCGCCCTCATCATCATTCCCTGGGCCCTGCCGAGCGTGGTGATCGCGCTGATGTGGCGCTGGATCTACGATCCGAACACCGGCGTACTCAACGACATCCTGCTCTATCTCTCCGTCGTGCAGTCCGCCGTGCCGTGGCTCGCCGATCCGAAGCTCGCGCTCTATGCGATCATCGCGACGCTGACCTGGCAGGGCTTCCCGTTCTTCGCGGTGATGATCCTCGCCGGCCTCCAGGGCATTCCGCGCAGCCACTATGAGGCCGCCTCCATCGACGGCGCCTCGGCCTGGCGGCAGTTCGTGCACATTACGCTGCCTGGCATTGCGCCGGTGCTGGCGACGGCTGGGCTGCTGCGCGTCATCTGGGTCGCCAATTCCATGGACGTCATTTTCGTGATGACCGGCGGCGGGCCGGGCTATGCGACCCATACGCTGCCGCTCTATGCCTTCGTACGCGCCCGCCAGAACCTCGATTTCGGCTATGGCACGACCATCGCCGTGACCTTTACCATCCTTCTCGGCGCGATCGTCGCCGTCTATCTCGCCCGGACCATGCGGGAGGTCGAACGATGAACAAGCCCTCCACCCTCCGCCGCATCCTCACCACCGACCTGCCGGTGCTGGTGATCGTGCTCTTCGCCATGGGGCCGTTCGCCTGGATGGTGCTGACCTCGCTGACGCCGACCGCGACGCTGAACGCCACGGGCGTCTCCGTCTCGCCCGCCGGCTGGAGCCTCGACAACTATGTGCGGCTGCTGCGCCAGACCTCGTTCCTCGGCAACATGCTCGACAGCCTCATCATCGCCTGCGGCACGGTGGTACTCGGCCTTGCCGTCGCGGTGACGGCGGCCTACGCCTTCTCGCGCTTCCGCTTTGCCGGCCGCAAGGTGCTGATGCTGCAATTCCTGCTCATCAACATGTTCCCAATCGTGCTGCTCATCCTGCCGCTCTTCGTGCTGATGCGCAAAGCGGGCATCCTCGATACGCATTTCGGCCTCATCCTCGCCAATGCGACCGTCGCCATTCCCTTCGCGGTGTGGATGCTGACGAGCTATGTCGGCGCGATCCCGAAGAGCCTCGACGAGGCGGCAATGATCGACGGCTGCTCGCGGCTGACGGCGCTGCGCCGGGTCGTGCTGCCGCTGACCATGCCAGGCATCATCTCCACCGGCATCTATATCTTCATCACCGCCTGGAACGAATATCTCTACGCGCTGACGCTCGGCGGCAAGAACGTGCGGCCCGTCACGGTCGCGATCCAGACGCTGATCGGCGAATACCAGATCGAATGGGGCCTGCTTGCCGCGGGCGCCGTCGTGGGCGCCATGCCCGCCACCATCCTTTTCCTTCTCGTGCAGCGCCGCCTGATCGGCGGGCTGACCCAGGGTGCGGTGAAGGGCTGAATGCGAATGAAAGAGGACAGACAATGAACCCCGTCGGGTTGATCTCCATGCAATATGCGCGGCCCTTCACGGCCGGGCACTTCCCGCTCTTCGCCGAAATGCGAAGGCTCGGCTACGACTTCGTCGAACTTCTGGTGCCGGAACCCGGCGAGCTCGACCTTGCCGAGACGCGCCGCGCGCTGGAGGCTGCCGGCCTCGGCGTCGTGCTCGCCGCCCGCGTCAACCTGCAGCGCAACCTTTCCTCCGACGATCCGGCCGCCCACCGCGCCGGAATCGACTACCTGAAATACGCGGCCGATTGCGCTGCCGCGCTCGGCGCGACCATCGTCGGCGGTCCGCTCACCGGTAATCCGCTGGTTTTCGCCGGCCGGCCGCCGCAGCCGGTAAGCGAGGAGGAGCGCCTTGCCCGCAAGGCCCGCTGCGTGGCGGGCCTCAAGGAAGCCGGCGACCATGCCGCCGGCCTCGGCGTCGTCCTCGCGGTCGAGCCGCTCAACCGCTTCGAGAGCGATGTCCTCTGCACCACCCAGCAAGCGATCGAGCTGCTGGACGCGGTCGATCACCCCGCCGTGCAGCTCATGCTCGACACGTTCCACATGCATATGGAGGAAGCCTCCATCGCGGAGGCCATCCGGCTCGGCGGCAAGCGCGTCGTGCATTTCCAGGCGAACGAGAACCATCGCGGTTTCCCCGGCACGGGCGCGACCGATTGGGTCGAGGTGTTCCGCGCGCTGCACGAGATCGGCTATGAAGGTCCCGTCTCGCTGGAGCCGTTCCGCCGCAATGACGACCGCTTCGGCGTTCCCTTCGCCCAGTGGCGCGCGCCGCACGAGGACGAAAGCGAACGCCTCGCCGAAAGCGCAAAATTCATCAAGTCCCACATCCTGCTCACGGAATATCGTCGATGACACTCAAGATCGGTTGGATCGGCTGCGGCGTCCACGCCACCCAGATGCTGCTTCCGCAGCTCGTTCGCCATGACGTGCAGATCGTCGCGCTCTGCGACATCGACGGCAACCGGCTGGCCGCTGCCGGCCGGCAGTTCGGCGTGACGAACCTGACGAGCGATGCGGAGGAGCTTATCCGTCGCGCCGATATCGACGCGGTCGGCATGGCCGTCGGGCCGGACCAGCATCTGCACTTCGGCAAGATGGCATTGGAGCGCGGGCTTCCCGTCTTCATGGAAAAGCCGCCATCGGGCAGCGCCGCCGGCGCGCGCGAATTGCTCGCGGCCTCGGAGAAGTCGGGCAAGCCCCTCCTCGTCGGCTTCATGAAGCGCTATTCCGCCGGCAACAAGATCGCGGCGAACATCCTGCGCTCCGGCCGCTTCGGCGATATCTACGGCATCACCGGCTATTACATGACGGCGCCCGGCTATTTCGCCGGCAATGTCGATTATACCGGCTTCTTCCTGCACCATTGCGTGCACTACATGGACCTCGTCTCCTTCCTCGTCTCGCCGGTCACCAGGCTGACGGCCCGCAAGGTGGAGAAGGCCCCCGGCAAGGTGCTCTTCCATGTGAATTTCGATTTCGAATGCGGCGCCATCGGCACCATCGCCATGGGCACGGCGCAGTCGCGCGGCACGCCCGTCGAGCGTATCGAGATCATGGGCGATCACCAGCGCATCGAGGTCGACAATGTCATCGAGGTGCGCTGGAACCGCAATCCGCCCTTCAAGGTCGACGACCCGGCGGCGACCCTTTCGGACGCTGTCGACACGCTGACGTGGAAGCCGAACTTCACCGCCGCCGCCAACGAGGACCCGAAGGGCTATCATTCGTTGCTCGCCGACGTTATTCCTGCGCTTGCCGGAAAGGAAACGCCCGCGCCGACGATCCGCGACGGCGTCGTCGCCATGGAACGGCTCGAGACCCTCCGGCGCGAACTCGCACTCTGACATGAGGACATGGTGAAGACGCCCGTCATCCAGTTCGGCACCAGCCGGTTCCTGCAGGCCCATGCGGACCTGTTTCTTTCCGAAGGGGATCCGGCGCGGGCGATCACCGTCGTCCAGACCTCGGGCGATGCGGCGCGGAGCCGAAGGCTCGCCGCGCTCGCCGCGCCGGAAGGCTATCCGGTCCGCATCCGCGGGCTTGCCAATGGGCGGGCCGTGGACGAGATGCGCATCGTCACCTCGGTAAAGCGCTGCCTTTCGGCCGCGGCCGATTGGCCTGAGGTGGTGCGGGTCTTCGTCGAGGAGGCGGAATTCGTTCTCTCCAACACGGGCGATGCCGGCTACCAGCCGCGCCTGGAAGACGGGGAGCGGGCCTATCATCCGGCGATGAGCTACCCGGCGAAGCTCTACCACCTCCTCGCCGCCCGCCACGCCGCGGGCGCGCGGCCGCCTGTCGTGATGCCGATGGAGCTCGTCGTCGACAACGGCAAGGTGCTGAAAGAGGCGGTCCTCGCGGTCGCGACCGCTCAGGAAAGCAGCCCGGACCTCCTCTCATACATCGAAAAGGATGTAGTCTGGGCCTGCAGCCTCGTCGACCGCATCGTCTCCGAGCCGATAGAACCCGCCGGCGCCGTCGCCGAGCCCTACGCGCTCTGGGCGATCCAGAAGGACGCCGGGGTCGTGGCCCCGTCCATGCATCCGGCCATCGAGCTGGTGGGCGATCTCAAGGATATCGAGCGACTGAAGCTGCATATCCTCAATCTCGGCCACACCGTCCTTGTCGCCATCTGGCACCGGCAGGGCGGAAAGGGCAATCCGATCGTGCGCGAATTCATCACGCGTCCCGAGGTGCTTGAGGAATTGACCGCGATCTACCGGGAGGAGGTGCTGCCCGTCTTCGCCTCTCTCGCCCAGCGCGAGGCCGCCGAGCGATACATGGCCGTCACGCTCGAACGCTTCGCCAATCCCTATCTCGACCATCGCCTCGCCGATATCGCCCAGAACCATCCGCAAAAGGTCGAGCGCCGTATAGGCGCCTTCATCAAGCTTGCCCATGAAGCTGGCGAAGAAGGGCAACAGGGGCGTCTCCGAGAGATCGTCGCCTCGGTCGCGGGATAGCCTAGCCGGAAATCCGGGTCAGGTTGTACCATGTCGCAGGAGCTAGGCCCTCGCCACGATGACATGGGCCTGTATTTTCGCAACGACTTCGCCATTGCCGTGCCTGCCGGCGATCGCCGACGCGGCGTGGTCGGTTGCTGCATCCAGCCTTCCAGGCGCCCGGGCCTCTATTTCGCTGCGAAGCACGGTTCCCTGGCAATAGGCGACGGCGGGAAGACGGGGCGAGGGCGCGCGGCTTTGCTCCGCACGCGTGTCGATCCCGACCTCGGTAAAGCCGGCTTCCTCGAGATCGTGGCGAATCCGGTCCCGGTCATGATAGCCGTGCGGCGTGCTTGCCAGGAAGCGCGGTGGATCGTCCGGAAACATCTCTGCCAGCGCATTCGTCACGTCGTCGGCAAAGACGTTCTCCTCGATCCGATCCCAGACGCTCAGCAGAAACCGTCCTTCAGGCTTGAGAACCCGCCTTGCCTCGCGATAGGCCGCCGGGCGGTCGGGAAAGAACATTGCGCCGAACTGACAGCAGACGAGGTCGAAGCTGCCATCGGAAAATGGCAACGCCGTCGCATCGGCCTGTCGCCACTCGAGGTGTCCGTCGGCAGGTTGCTGCGACGCGGCGTAGTCGAGCATGGGCTGGTTGAGATCGGTCGCGACATAGCGTGCGTCAGGCGCGAGGCTGGGCGCCAATGCGCGTGTGACCGCGCCCGTCCCCGCCGCGATCTCCAGGACGCTGGCCGGGAAGAAGGCCGCCGCGCGCCGCGCCATGTCCGCCGCGTAGGGTGCGAAAATCAGCGGCACCATGTAGCGGTCATAGTTCTCCGGGACCGAGCCGGTGAAAGCCTTGTCGGACTCCAGCATGGGGCGACCTCGCATGCATTCACGACGTCGCCAGAATAACATATCGCCACATGGCTCTGCACGGACTTGCACACATGCGGTGAAAAAAATTTAGCGAGTTCGAATAATATGCCGCCTGAAACGTCTTGCTCTGCGGAGGTGGCCATGTTCGTACCCGAAGCCGCGCAATTGGATCACGCATGTGCGACCGATCGTGTCGACGAGCCGGCGCGGATCGCCATCGTCGCACGGCCGGACTGCCTCGTGGAATGTCTGGCGGAAGCGCTCCGCCGGCGGTTTCATGATGGCGAAGTGATTATAGGCGATAGCCGGGATGCGGAGGGTAGGGGCGCCGATCTCATCCTGTACTATCGTCGCGACCCGGCGGAAATCGCCCGGACCGAATGTGCGAAGCGCGCGGCCTTCCGGGTTCCCGTTGCGGTCATCGTGGATGACTCCTTCGGAATCGATCCGGTTCTGGAGGGAATGGCGCGGGAGCGCCATATCGACGGCATTCTACCGCTGAGCATGCATCTCGATATCTTGCTGGCCAGTCTGGACCTCCTGCTGAAGGGAGGCGAGTATTTTCCCTCAGCACTGCTGCACCGCCGCAGGGGCGAGCATGAGGAGCAGACAAGGGGTGGAGAAATCGTGATGGATTACTCCCATCTGACAGCCCGGGAGACCGACATTCTCCAGTTGCTGTGCAAGGGAACGCAGAACAAGCTTATAGCCCATCGGCTTCATCTTTCCGAAAATACCGTAAAGGCCCATATTCGCAGCATCTACAGGAAACTGCATGTCACCAACCGTACGGCGGCGGTCATGTCCTATCGCCGCGAGGGCAGATAGCCGCCCGCGCGCGGCCGCGCGGCCTGCAGCCTGAAAATCCTTGCATTGGGGGAGGCGCGCACGAGATGAAAGCGCGGCGAACTCAGCAGGATGTTCTCCATGCGATTGAAATCACCCGGCTGCATGCCTGATGCCTGCAGATAGGCCTTCTGGCTTCGGGTGAGGATCAGGAACGTGTCATTCCAGCGCGGGTCGGCCATCCAGCGATAAAACACACCGGCCGGGTCGGTGACGATCTCCTGTCTTGCCGCGTGATCTTCCTCAGAAATCGGCAGATAGGCGAAATTCTCGTAATTCATGAACTGTGACGGGTAGCTTCGCGCGCCTTCGACGAGCAGCGTTCCCGGAGGGGCTATCGAGTAGAGCCATCTGGCCGTGGCGACTTCGTCCCGGGTGAAGCGATATTCGCGGTCCTTGCCATTGTTGGCGAAAAGAAAGCCGATCGCCGAGAACAGGCAAAGCAGGAAGAGCGGTGGAAAGCTGAGGATCGTCCTGCCGGCGGCGGGCGACGGGAAGAAGAGGGCGGCCGCGAAGAAAGCAAGAAACGGGGATGCGAACATATAGGCGCGGAACACTGCCTCTCCACCATACGCGACCAGCAGGAGGGGGGCCGGCGCCAGAAGCACCGCGACGGCGGTATAATCCCGGAAGCCGTTCCAAAGGCGGCGGAAGCCGCCGGCAATGGCGACAAGCCCTATAGTGGCGGTCAGCGCCCGGCCGACCACGATGGCCTGGCCCCGTTCGGCGCTGACGGTGCCGACATTGGCCATTTTGCTGGTCGCTTCCGACAGCGTGCCTATCGCGGCAAGCTCGTCATGGATCTGCTCGAGAACGAAGGGGGCCGCGCCCCAGAGCAGCCAGAGCAGCTGGGCGATCAGCACGAAGAAAAGATAAGCCGGCGAGAGCCGTCGGCCGAGCGTCAGCACGCCGATGGAAAGAATGACCAGCAGAGGCGTCAGCTGATGCGTCACGACGATGGCGACGATGAGCACCATCGCCGCGGCGCTGGCAAGCACCCCGGAAAATCCGCCGGATGGCGAGGGGGCGGTCGTCCGGCGCAAGGGGCCGAGGAACAGGCCGAGAAGAATGATATAGAAGAGGAAGGAAAAGCCCTGCGGCGAAAAATAATCCTGGCCGATCCAGTTGGCGGTGACGAAGAGCCATGCGGCCGTCAGCGGAAGGCGAGGGTCATCCGTCAACCGGCGGATCAGTTGCAGGTAGGCTGCACAGACGGCAAGGTCGAGAGCGGGGGGCGTAAAGCGCAGAATGGGCGCCAGGTCGGCGGCTTTCACCCCGAACCGGTCGGCGATCCAGGCCGTGGCCGCGAAGAGGCCGGGCCAGTTGTGATAGGCCGCAAGAAACGGCGCCGTCCGATCCACGCTGCCGTGACGCTGGATGTAGTCCACGATGCCGAGATGCTTCCATGCCCACGAATAGCGCAGCGTGCCGTAAACGATCGGCGGTGTTGCCGCGAGTACGAGGATAAGGGCGGCGAGGTAAAGAAGCGGCAGGGGGCCGCCCGTGCGTCCCCGGATCATCAGCCAGGAAAAACCCGCCGCGAGGAGAGCGAGGGAGAGGTGAAAGATAGATGGAACGATCGAAACGAGCCCGAGATCGGTCATCCCGTCCGGGTCGCTCATGCCCAGCGAGCGCGTCCACAGGAGGAGCGCTCCGGCGAGCATGATGGTAAGGACGATCGTTCCGGACCGGGCTGGCGCGACCGTTCCGGCGAATGTGGGGGCGTCCATCCCTGCTGCCGTGCTCATCTTTCCACCCCCTGCGATCGAATGAACGTGGAAAGGACAAGGTCGATATTGATCGCCATCCAGAGGGGATTTTCAGCAAAGCGCGGGGATTTTCGGAGATTGGCCGCAACATGGCGCCACCATGCGAGGCCGCACAGGGCATGGATGACCTTCGGATCGGTGAAGGTGCCATAGGCATCGTCCAGGGTGCCACGGGAGCTTTCCACCGCCTTCTGCTCTTCGGACGACAGGAGAGGCTCCGTCAGCAGGCCCTGCACGGCAAACCCCAGTTCCTCACCGCTCCGCTGCGCCCGCGCCGTCAGAAGCAGGAATATCTCGTCCAGCCCCGGGGGGGCGTCGGGGCAGGCCGCCTCCCAGTCTATGATGGCGCTGAGCTTCACCTCGCTCTCCCCCGGCCCGGTGAGGAAAAGCAGGTTTCCGGGTGCGAAGTCCCCGTGGCCAAGCCCGAGCGGCAGATGCCGCCCCACCCAGAACCTGTGCTGTGCATCCCGGAAGAAGGATAGCGCCCTGGCTCGGTCCACGAGGGGAGAACGGGAAGGCGGGACCCGTGCGATGTCATCGTCGACCCAGCGGTTCATCCAGCCATCGTCGAGCCGCTGGATTCGCGCCGTGCTTCGGTGGATCTTGCCAATGGCCTGGAAGGCAAGGGCAAGGGCCGGGAAATGCCGGACCGGGGTTGCCAGCGTCACCCGTCCATCCTCGCCGGGATACGCCCGTTCGACGAGGCTGCTGCAGGACGAGGACGAGTGGCTGGCGACGATGCGGCTCGTCGAAAGCCCGATGCCGGCGTTTTGGGCCAGCGCCTCGCTTTGCACGATATGGCGGCAAAGGGCCGCCGCTCCTTCCAGCGATGTCGCCTGCTTGAAGATGAAGCGTTCGGCCGCGGATGTTTGGAAGACGGCGGTCCTCACATCGCTTTCGCGGTGAAATTCCCGGATGCTGTCGGGATCGGGAGCGGCAATACCCTTTTCGGCGCAGAACTGGCTGATGACGGGAAGGAGAGATGCGCCGGACCGCGCCGCAGGCAGAAGATGGCCGCGCAGCCCGGCCAGCGCGGACAACAGGCGCAGCACGAGTTCCACGCGGCCGGAGGGGCCGAGGCGTCGGAAGAGATCTATCAGCAGGCCCGCCAGTGTAAGGCAATGGGCCGCAAGCCACGCCGCTGCCATGCCTGCCGCACCGTAGGTCGCCGCAAGAGGCGCGCCGGCACCCAGAACGACGGCCAGCGTGACGATCTGCGCTGCGGCGACCGCCTGCGTGCGCCCGTTGGCGCGCGCCAGGGCAAGCATCAGCGTCACGACACTCCAGGGCAAACAGGAGAGAACGAGAAGCCGCAGCATAAGCGAACTCTCGCCGGCATATTGCGTGCCGAGAAGGTGCAGCAGGAGCGGTGCGCCGATGAAGATGACGGCGACGGCGGCGGCCAGCGGCATGAGCGTGTAAAACAGCGCGTTGATGGCGAGAAGGTGGAATTTCGTGCGGTCGAAGGCGATTTCGGCAAGGAGCGAGATTCCCATGGAGCGGCTGATCAGATAGATGCCGTAAGCGATTTCCCACGAGATGTAGTAGACAGCGAGCTCTTTCGAGCCGCCATGGTGCAGCACGATCAGCGGCGCCACGCCCATCGCGGTCATGGAGGCGAGCGTTCCGGCGTAATCCCAGCCGAAATAACGGGCGAGGGAGCGCCTGTCGGGACGTTCGGCGCCCGTTATGCGATGGCGAGGCAGGAAGCGGAAGAAGATCAGCCAGTTGACGAGCAGCAGCAGCAGCGGCAACGGCAGGACCCAGGCGGCATAGAGCCCGGAGCCGGGAAGCGCCACACCGGCGAAAACCACCAGAAGAAGAAGCTTCGCAAGCGAGAACAGGGCATTTTCAATCGGGGCTACGGTAGCCCGGCGCAGCCCGGCCAGCACGCTGTCCTGAAGCGCGAAGAGCGTCCAGACGACGGTGGCGATCACGAAACCGGCTCCGGCCAGCGGCTGGTCATGGAGGAAGGCAAGTTCCGGAACGAAGTTCGGGACGATTGCGACGGCCAGCGCTGAAAGCAGACCGGCCGCCACCCCGGCCAGCCCGTAGGACGCCTGCACCAGCCTGCGCGCTCCCATCCCGGCGGAGGGCAGATAGCGGTTCAGGAGATTACCGAGGTTGAGCTGGGAAATATTGCCGAGCGTCAGCATGGTGGAAATCATGGCCGCCCCGATGCCGACCTGCTCCGGCGTATAGAGCCTGGCGGCGAGCCCCCAGAAGACGAGGCCCAGCAGCGAGGTCAGCCCGGCACTGGCAACGAGTGCATAGCCATTGCGCAGAAGCGGGGAGGCTACGAGCGCCTGAAGCAGTGGCGGGTAGCTCGCGAGGCGGCGGAATGCGGCAACGGTCATCATTTCTCGCTCCGTTGCCAGATGCGGACGTAGTCGATGAGGTAGCTGGAGGGGAATTTCGTCCGCTTGCTCGGCGGGCCGGGCCATTCGCCGCCCACGGCGAGGTTCAGCAGCAGATACATGTCCTCGCCGGCGATCGAAGCCGCGTCGGTCCAGCGCCATACCTCCTTGCCGTCGAGATACCAGACGAGCTTATCCTTGTCCCAGGTCAGGCCGTAGACGTGCCAGTCCCGCGTCAGGTCCGCCACGGTCGCGGTTTTGCCCGGGTCCTGTTCCTTCCCGTTGCCGTCGGTGTAGTGATAGTGCATCCGCAGCGACGTGCCGGAATCGCCGAGCACTTCCATGATGTCGATCTCCGGCCGGGATTCACGCGTTTCCGGAAGCAGCCAGATCGCGGACCAGAAGCCCTTTCCCGCCGGCGCCTTGGCCCGGACCTCGACGTGCCCGTAGCGAAAGCGCACGCGGGATGGACGGGGCAATTCCGCATAGTCCCGCCCTGTCGTCACCATGCCGGACGTATATCTGAACTTGCGGCCCTCGATACCCGTTACCTTCTGACGTCGCGCCGTGAGATGGAGCACTCCATCGGAAAGCGAAACGTTTTCAGGTCTGTACCATTGCAGCTCCCTGTTGCCGAGATTGGTGCAGCCGTCCTTGTTCCACCAATAGCAGGTCGTCCATTTTCCGCCGTCGAGCCTCTCCGCCTCGAACTCGTCCTGAAAGATAAGGCGCCACTGTCCGTCGGCGGAAAGCGGAGCTGGATCGGCGGAGAGGGCGGGGGATGAGAAAAAGAAAAGCAGTATGGCAAATCCCAGAAACGCAGCTACTCGGTCAGGATGCATCGCGGAACCCCAGAATGCGCTTGACGGTCCGGCGGGCAAGGCCGTCCAGTCGGGCCAGTGGAAGTGTCTCGTAGCGATATTCACAATAGGGAACGGCAACGGCGCCGAACCGGGATTTGAACTGGGCCAGCGATGTGGAATTGCCGGTTTCGCCCATGTGATAATGGGTACAGCCGAACCGGCAGGCATCTTCGATCGCGGTTGCCTGAAGCAGATAGGCGGCCCTGCTTTCGCCGGCCAGCGTTTCGTCAACCGCCCCGCGCGTATAATGGGCCTGCCGTCCCAAGAGAACCAGGATGGCGGCAACGGCCCGCCCGTCGAGCCGCGCGATATAAAGGCGGAAACGATCACCCAGTTGCGAAGCCATGGTGACGAATTTTGCCCTTGGGTCACGGTGTAGCCCGCGCAGGCGGGCTAGCACGGCGGGCTCGTGCTGCTTGTGCGCCCAACGCACAAGGGAAAGCTGAAGCAGGCGATGGAACTCGTCGATAAGGCCCTCGTGGTTGCCCACCTCGATTTCCACGCCGCTTTTCTGGGCGCGACGGATATAGGTGCCCGCGTTCGGACGAAAACGGGCCCGCACGGCCGGAAAGCCGCCCGCGAGGTCGATCACATGGGCGCAACGGTCTATCGCGCTCCAGCCGGGCCGTGCCGCCTCGGCCCAAAGTGCCGCTGTCAAGGGATTGGGCCTGATCTTGAAGCCGAGTGAGGGCAGCCTTTCCAGCTGTTCCAGCACGATGGAGAGCTTCGCAGGCGTCATTTCCCCGTCACTCAGGATGCCGCCGAAGCCCCAGGCGGGCGGCGGCGACCAGGCGTAGCGCAACCGGCCTATTCCCTTGACGAAAAGCGGAAGCACCGCCCGGCTGCCGTCATCGAACTTGAAGAATTGCGGAAGGGCGCGGAAGCCGCCGGCAGCAGAGACGGCTCTTGCCCATTCCGGCGATTGACTCGGCAGAGCCGTCCCGTCACGGCAGAAGAGATCCCGCCAGATCGGTTCGCAGGAGTCCGAGATGGGGGCGGGTTCGACGGCGAAGCCGGGGCACGGCACTGTTGTGATGAGGATCATGCAACTTCTCCAACAATCTGGTTGGGTCAGGCACGATGAGCGGCGCGATCATAAGACGAAGCAAGAATAAAGGAAATGGGCTAACCCGTTCCCGGGGTGCATTTCTCTGAATTTATGTTTTACTGGGTGCGAGGTGGTCCCGGAGGCCGGTAATGTCCGATCCTTTCGTCAAATCCAAAGCTTTGATGGTGGCCGTTACTTTCTGGGCAGTGTCTAGCCTGCCGGCGGCAGGCGCATCCGCGCGGCTGGAAACCGAGGGGCTCAAGGCACCCGGCGTCGCCACGGCGCTCCATCTTGCTTTCCAGTTGCCGACCCTGCTGGAGGGCGTCGTCTCGCCTGCCGAGGAAGACGAGGCCGTGCAACTCGAAACGGTGAGGCTGCGCAGGCTCATGGTGGATCTCGGCTATCTCGATGCGGATATCAGCGTTGCTCATGAGGACGGACAGGTCGTTCTCAAGCCCCTGCCGGGAAGGCTCTATTCGGTCGGTTCCATCGAGCTGAAGGGCGTGCGCCGATCGGATTTCGGCCCCGACGTCGTCAGCGATCTGGCGGAAACGGTGCGGGATTTCGTTGGACGCGCGGCGACAGCGGAAGCCTCGGAAAGCCTCGTCCGGCGCATCGTCGAGCGGATTGGCCGACAGGACTTTCCTTTGGTTCGCCAGCGGGAACTGACCTGGAAACGGGGAGCGGATGGAGTGGCCGCCGCAACCCTCGACCTGGATACTGGACCGCGACTTCATTTCGGCGAGGTGGTTTTCAGGGGGCTGCGCAGGCTGAACGAGGCGGATATTCGGCGTGCCGTGCCGTTCCGTCCCGGCGATCGCTACGAGCGGGCCCTCTTCGAAAAGCTGCGCCTCAACCTTTCGGCGCTGAAGACCGTGTCGGATTTTTCGATCGATCTCAAGGACGATGGCAATGGCGGTCTCGGCATGGATATCCGCGTGCACGAGGCGCCTCCCGATCTCTCGGTGCTGGCGGATGCCGGATGGCCTGCGCTGGTCAGCGGTCTTGCCGCACTTGTCGCATTGGCGGTAACGCAACTGGCCGGGCAGGCGGGTGTCTCCCGCAGACGCCTGCGGCCGATGATCTGGGCGGCAACGGCCTGCGTTCTGACGTTCGCGGTCACCGTCGTTCCGCGGCTAGTCGCTTTCCTCTCCTGAGGAGGGGGTGAACGTTCCCATGACGATCGGTCCCTTTATGGGACGGCGTTCCCGGGCGGCGTTCCCGAGAAAGGTATCGATCCGCTCCTTCACCGCCTGCATGCGGGCGAGGACGTCCGCTTCTGCGGGGCCGATCTTCATCTTCCGCGCAGTTTCCAGTTCCCTGGAAAGCGCGTCCCATTCAGCCATCAGGCCCATCCACGTCTTCACCTGATCATCGGCGGACGGGCCCTTCGCGGTGCGGTGTCTCGGCTGCAAGCGAACCTCGCGGATATCCGGAAAGAGGCCCATACTGGCCCCCTTTCCCATCGGAAGATACGCCTCTTTCATGCGCAAGAAAGGAATAGTTTACAATATGTGAATTCTGTAATAAAAGCGTCATACAGCGGAAAATTTGAAACCATTCACTTCCAGTGTCGAGCCAGGCGATGGAAAGGTGCGCCCTTTGCCGTGTCCGGTTCGGATAGGAGCTTGGAGTCCCATGAGTGATCCGGTCCATTCCGCTTTGAGAAGATCAGTGCGCCCTGCAAAGCCGCTCGGTGCCATCTCCGTGCCTCGCGTCAGCGTTATCGTGCCGACCGTCAACGAGGCCAAAAACCTTCCCCATGTCCTTCCTCGCATCCCGGGCTGGGTCGATGAAGTCATTCTTGTCGACGGCAATTCCGCCGACGGCACCATCGACGTGGCGCTCGACCTGATGCCGGGCATCGTCGTGATCGAGCAGCCTCGCTTGGGCAAGGGCGCGGCTCTGGCCGCCGGCTTCGCGGCGGCACGGGGAGACATCCTCATCACGCTCGACGCCGACGGATCGGCCGATCCGGCCGAAATGGCCGGGTTCGTGGGTGCGCTTCTTGCAGGGGCGGATTTCGTCAAGGGATCGCGCTTCCTTCAAGGCGGCGACACCCGCGACATGGAGTGGTATCGCCGGATCGGCAACTGGGGCCTCCTGCAACTGGTGCGCCTTCGCTTCGGCGGCCGGTTCAGCGATCTTTGCTACGGCTACAACGCGTTCTGGCGTGATGTGCTGCCCCATCTGCGCGTGGAAGGCGCCACCGGTTTCGAGATCGAGACGCACATGAACATTCGCGCGCTTCAGGCGGGGCTGGCCGTTGCCGAACTGCCCAGCCGCGAATATCCGCGCGTTCACGGTGTCAGCAATCTGCGCACCTTCCCCGATGGCTGGCGGGTGCTCAAGACCATTGCCCGCCTGGGATTGGCCCGTCCTGTGCCGGTGGCCGTCCCCCTCAGGAACCGGTCCTCTCTGACGGGATGACCGGCCATGGGCTCGATCGCTGTTGTCATTTGCGCCTATGCCGATGAGCGCCGTGTGCAGCTCGCCGGCGCCATCCGCTCCGTCCTCACCCAGACGCGACGGCCGGACCGGATGATCGTGGTCATCGACCATAACGAAAGGCTGCTGGAAGAAACCCGGGCCGCCTTCCCGGCGGCCGAGGTCATTGCCAACGCCGCGGCGCGGGGGCTTTCGGGCGCCCGCAACACCGGCATCCGTGCCGCGGCAGGCGCGGAATTCGTCGCCTTCCTCGACGATGACGCTCTGGCGGAGCCAGATTGGCTCGACTGCATGGAGCGTCATTACGACGATCCGGCCGTGCTCGGAGTCGGCGGCAAGGTCGTTCCGCTCTGGGAAGAAGGGCGCCCGCGCTGGTTCCCGGAAGAGTTCCAATGGGTCGTGGGATGCAGCTACCGGGGGCTCCCCGAGGGACTGCATCCGGTCCGCAATCCGATCGGCTGCAACATGTCCTTCCGCCGGATGGTTTTCGACGCTATTGGTGGATTTCGCGAGGGCATCGGCCGCACCGGGCAGGATGCGGCCGGCTGCGAGGAGACGGAGTTCAGCATCCGGGCACGGCAGAAATTCCCCGAGGGCGTTATCCTCTACGATCCGGCGGCAATCGTGCGCCACCAGGTGGCCGGCTTTCGGGCCCGCTGGGGCTACTTTCGCCGGCGGTGCCTTGCCGAGGGCCGCTCGAAGAGGGCGGTGGCTGCAAGTGTCGGTGCGCGGGACGGCCTTGCGGCGGAAGGCGTCTATGTGACCCGTACCCTGCCGGGCGGCTTTGCGCGCGGCCTTGCCGATACGGTGGTCCGGCGCGATCCGTCCGGCCTCTTGCGGGCAGCCGGCATCGTGGCAGGGCTGGGTTTCACGGCAGCCGGCTACCTTTCGGCGCGGTTTTCCTTGCCCGGTCTTTTCCCGGTGGGAGGACGGATATGAAAGCCGACATGTTCCATCCGGTAAAGATCGTCAGCGTCGATGTCGAGCGCCCGCTTCCGGCAATCGACCTCAGGCGCCCGGGAGACGTCCCCTATGGCGGGATATTCTGCCTCTTGCGCTGTGGCGTGCGGCCGCTCGCCATTCTCGAAATGGAACATCCCGGGCCGGTGATCGAAGCGTCGGATCTGCTGGAGGCGATGGGTTCCGTGCATCCCTTGCCGAGCGCCGGGGAGCCCTCGCAAGCCCCGAGGGAGCGGGTCTCGGTCGTGATCGCGACCCGCGAGCGCGCGGAGAGCCTCGAACGGTGCCTCGTGTCGCTTTTCGACCAGACGCGGGCGCCGGACGAGGTGATCGTCGTCGACAATGCGCCGGTTTCCGCCGCCACCGCCCGAATGCTCGCGGCACGCTGGAGCGACCGGGTCCGCTATGTGCTCGAGCCCGTGGCGGGGCTTGGCCGTGCCCACAATGCCGGCATGCAGCATGTCACGGCGGATATCGTGCTCTTCACGGACGATGACGTGGTTCTCGACCGGCACTGGTTGGCCGCCATGGCGGCTCCGATGGAGGAGGATGCCGCGGTCGGCTGCGTTACGGGCCTCATTCTGCCGGCCGAACTGGAAACCCGTGCGCAGTTCTGGACCGAGCGCCACGGCGGCTTCGGCAAGGGATTGCAGCGGCGTGTCTACGATCTCGATGCGAACCGGCCCGACGGCGTGCTCTTTCCTTTCACCGCCGGCCAGTTCGGTTCGGGCGCGAATATGGCATTCCGGGCGGATGCGCTGCGGGCCATCGGCGGCTTCGACGATGCGCTCGGGGCCGGCACGCTGGCGCGCGGTGGCGACGATCTTGCCGCCTTCTTCTCTGTCGTCAGTGCCGGTTTTCGCCTTGTCTACCAGCCGCAGGGCATCGTCTGGCATTATCATCGCCGCGGCGAGGAAGGTATGCGCCGGCAGGCCTATTGCTACGGCATGGGGCTTGGCGCCTATCTCACGAAAATTGTCCTGGACGAACCGCGCCGGGCGCTGCGATTGATGGCTGCCTTCCCCGCCGGGCTGCGCCATATGGCCGGGCCAGGCTCGGAAAAGACGAACCGCCTGCCACCCGACTATCCGCGCCGGCTCGTCTGGATGGAGCGGCTCGGCATCCTTGCCGGCGTACCGGGCTACCTGCGGGCGCTCGCAAGCGGCCGGGCGGTGGAGAGGAAGGCGTGACATGCTGCGACCGGTTCCCATCCTGGTCTACCATAGCGTCGCGGCGGACTGCGCACCGGCCTACCGACGCTGGTTGGTGACCCCGCGTGAATTTGACGGCCAGCTTCGGGCTCTCTTTGCGAAGGGCTATCGTCCGATGACGGTGCGGGAACTCGCGATGAGGCGCCGGGCCGGTCTTTCTCTGCCGCAGCGGAGTTGTGTCATCACCTTCGATGACGGCCTCGTGGATTTCGCCGAAGGCGCCATGCCTGTTCTGGCGGCGCGCGGCTTTCCCGCGACCCTCTTCGTCGTCTCCGGTCTCGTCGGAGCGACCGCTCGCTGGCTTGCGCCGCTGGGCGAGGGCGCCCGACCCATGCTGGACTGGCCGGCGTTGCGCGATCTTCAGGAGGCGGGCATCGAGATCGGCGCACATACGGTCAGCCACCCGGAACTGGATACGTTGAGCCGTGCCCGCGCGCGCCGCGAGATGGCGGACAGCAAGCGCGCCCTAGAGGACGGGCTGGGCCGCACAGTGACGAGCTTTGCCTATCCGCACGGTTACGCCGCGCCGGTGACGCGGCGGCTTGCGGAGGAAATCGGCTATCTCGCCGCTTGCCGCGTACGTCATGCGCTGAGCAGCAGCGCGGAGAATCTCTTTGCGCTCTCCCGCATCATCGTAACGAGCGATCTGACACCGGAACGGCTGATCGATCTGATCGAGGGCGGTGAGCTTCCCGTCTCGCCGCCTTCCGACAGGCTTGTCGCGACCGGCTGGCGGGCGGCCCGGCGCATACGGGCCTGGGGCCGTGCGCTCCTGCCGGATGGGCTGCATGAGCGTTCGGGGAGGCCGTGATGGGAAAGGGGCTGCGTTTGGGACTTGCCGCCGCCCTCTTTTTCTGGGCCGTGGCGAGATTTGCCTTCGCGGCGGAAACGGCCGAACCGGCTTTTCAGCCGGCACTTGGACGCACGCTCCTGCAGCTTGCGGATCTCTACGTCGCGCGTCAGGTCGATACGGCTAGTGTCGAGAAGCTTTTGGGCGACTACGACCGCATGCTGGACAGCGCGGGCCCGGACGCGATCCTCGCCGTTTCGGAACCTCGCCCCGAGCCGGTCGCGACAGGCGAGAAACCAGATGGCGATCTTGCGCGCCGGCTCTATGAACGAGCCGCCGCCTATGGAGAGCTTGGTGCCCTTGTCGGGCTCGGCAATCTCTACAGGCGTGGGCAGATACTGGAGCGGGACGAGGGAAAGGCCTTTGCCGCTTATCAGGCCGCGGCCCGCAACGGTGATCCCGAGGGCCAGTTGCGTGCCGCCGAAATGACGATCCGCGGCGAGGGAACCGAACGCAACCTTGCAGCCGGGCTGTCCGCCTTGCGGGCTTTGGTGGCGACCAGCGACCTGCGTACGCTCGATGCCCTTGCCGAACTCTGCCTCAGCGGCCGGGTGCCGATACAGCCGGAGATCGCCCTCGCGGCCCTGGAAAAAGCCGCCCTCTCCGGATCGCGGGATGCGGAATTGCGACTGGGCGATTTCTATTCCTCCGGTCTGGCGGTGACGGCAGACTATGCGAAGGCAATCGGCCACTACCGTCGCGCCGTCAAGCAGGGCAGCGCCGTTGCCCGCGTGCAGCTTGCTGAAATGCAGGCGCGAGGGCGTGGAATGGTTCGTGATGTCGAAAGTGCGCTGAAGGCATTGAGAGAATTGTCGGCCGAAGGAGAGGCAACGGCCTCTCTCCTCCTCGGCGACTATTACCGGGACGGACGGGTTGTCCCGCCGGATCCGACGCTCTCCCTGAAGTATTATCGGGAGGCCGCGCAGCAGGGCAGCTCAACGGCGCTCGTGCGGTTGGGGGAGGCACATGCTTCCGAGCCGGCTCTGGCTGCAGGCTTCTACCGTCAGGCGGCGGATCAGGACAATGTGGCCGCGAAGGTGCGGCTGGCGGAGATGAAAGCGGCCGGCCAGGGCATGGCCCGGGATGGCGCGGCCGCCCGCGCCGAGTTGGAAGCCTTTGCTGCGGATGGCGAAAGCGGTGCCTCGCTGGCATTGGGCGACATGTATGCAACGGGAGAGGGAACGCCCGTCGAGCCGGCGCGTGCGCTGCAATGCTACCGGCAGGCTGCCGAAGAGGGAAGCGCCACGGCGCTCGCGCGCCTTGGGGACTTCTATTTCGACGGTCGTCTGGTTCCGGCCGACTATGGCCGGGCGATCGGTTACTACCGCGACGGCGCGCGGATGGGAAACGCTTCCGCGAAGATTCGGCTCGCCGAGATGACGGCACGCGGGCAAGGGACCGTGCGTGACGCGGGTGCCGCAAAGGCCACCCTCAATGTATTGGCAGGCATCGAGAAAAACGCCTCCGCTGCAATGGCCCTCGCCGGCCTCTACGCGGAAGGCGCGCTCGGCGGCGTCAATCCGGAAATGGCCTTTGCCTATTACGATCGTGCGGCATCCCTCGGTGACATTGCCGGCAAGGTGCGGCGGGCCGAGTTGCGAATGCTCGGGCAGGGCGTATCAAGGGACGTCGATGGTGGGCGAAGCGAGTTGGAGGCGCTTTCCGCGGCGGGCTCGGGCGAGGCGGCGCTGGCGCTGGCGGATTTCTATGCGAATGGTGATGCGGGGAATGCAGATCCGGAGCGCGCCCGGACCTATTACTGGCAGGCGGCGGCGACGGGAAGCGTGACGGCCCTCGTGCGGCTCGGAGACTTCTATTCCGATAGCAGGCTCGCACAGACCGATTACGCACATGCGGTCGAATATTACCGTGCGGCCGCGGAAAAGGGCAGCCCTGCCGCGAAGATCCGGCTTGCCGAGATGACGGTGCGTGGGCAAGGGACAGCGCGCGATGCGGATGCCGGGAAAGCCGCATTGAACGATCTGGCCGGAGCGGGAGGCGATGCCCGTGCCGCCATGACGCTCGGTGATCTCTATATCGAAGGTGCCTTCGGCTCATCGGACCCCGCAATGGCGTTTGCTGCCTATGGCCGCGCGGCCGCGCTCGGCGATGGGGCGGCAAAGGTGCGGCAGGCCGAAATGAAAGCGCTTGGGCAAGGCGTGGCCCAAGACGTAAATGCAGCGCGTGCCGAGCTGGAAGCGCTGGCGGCGCAGGGAAGACCGGACGCCGCGCTGGCGCTGGCGGACGCCTACGCAAAGGGAGAAGGGCTTGGCATCGATCCCGACCTTGCTCAGCGCTATTATCGGCAGGCAGCAACAGGCGGCAGCGTGACCGCGCTTTCGCGGTTGGGCGATTTCTACTCCGATGGGCGTCTTGTGCCGGTCGATTATCCCAAAGCGGCAGACTACTATCGGGAGGCGGCGCAGGAAGGCAATGCGACCGCAAAAATCCGTCTTGCGGAAATGATGGCGCGGGGCCAGGGGACCGTTCGCGACGAGGATGCCGCAAAGGCCGCGCTGACGGCGCTGGCAGGTTCCGGCGGCGACGCCCGCGCTGCGATGTCTCTCGGCGATCTTTATACGCAAGGGGCTTTTGGCCCCGGCAATGAAGCCGAGGCCTTTGCCGCCTATGCGCGGGCCGCGTTGCTCGGCGATATTGCGGCGAAGGTGCGGCAGGCAGAAATGAAAGTGGCCGGACAAGGCGTCGTGCAGAATGTGAAAGCCGGGCTTGCCGAGCTTTCTGTCCTGGCAGGGCAGGGCATCGCGGATGCGTCCCTTGCGCTTGGCGATATCTACGAAAAAGGCGAGGGGGTGCCGCCCGACCTTGCCACCGCCCGCAGCCACTACCAGCAGGCAGCGGCCGATGGCAGCGTGACGGCATTGCTGCGACTCGGAGACAGCTACAGGCCGCAGAAGCCGGAGGAAGTTTTTGCCTCCTATCGCGCCGCCGCAAAGGCGGGCAATCTCCAGGCGCGCCTCCGTGTCGCCGAAATGACGATCCGGGGCGAGGGAACGCAGCGCGATCCACAGGCCGGTCTCGCCGCCCTCCGGACGCTTGCCAGGGCCGACAATCCCGCTGTTCTCGAGGAGCTTGCCGGTGTCGGCCTTTCCGGCCGCATTCCGCTTCAGACGGCCCTTGCGCTTTCCGCGCTGGACCGCGCAAGCGCGCTCGGCTCGGTCAATGCCCATGTGCAACTCGGCAATCTCTATGCGGACGGCATGGCGGTGAAAGCCGATCCCGCTCTGGCCCTAAAGCACTACCGCGAGGCCGCGAGTCGAGGCAGCGAAGAGGCGCGGATCCGTCTGGCGCAAATGATGGCGGCGGGTCAGGGAACGCCGCGCGATCTCGCCAAGGCACAGGCCGCGTTGAAGGCGCTCGGAAGTGCCGATGCCCTGCTGGCGCTCGGAGATATGTTCGGCCGGATCGAAGCCGGGCCGCTCGATCCGGCGCTGGCGCTTAAATATTACCGTGCAGCCGCCGCCGATGGCAGCGTCTCGGCCCGGCTGCGCCTCGCGCAGGGTTATGCCGACGGGCGCTTCGGCCGCCGCAATTTCAAGGAGGCGGAAGCGCATTATCGTGCCGCCGTCGAGACGGGGAACCGCGGTGCCACGTTGGCCCTTGGCCGCTTCGAGGCGTCACGTCCATCCGCCCGGGTGGCATCGATGGGCTTCGCCCGGCTGCGCGATGCGACGAAGGAGAGGATTACCGGCGCGCCGTCGGTTCTTGCCGAGGCCCTGTTCTATGGCCGGGGCCGCCAGCAGAGCAGCAAGTCCGCGCTGAGCGTCCTTCGCCAGGCCATGGCGGATCGCGATGTCGCCGCGACGCTCGACCTGATCGCTGCCTATCGTGACGGCAAGCGGGACGGACGTACCTTGCTGGTCCGCAGGGACGCCGCCAAGGCGAAGGCGATTCTGCTAGCATCGCAGGATATGCTGTCCGAGCCGGAGAAAGACATCGAGGGCTTCCTCATCGATGCGGCAACGGCGAAGCAATCCGTCTTCGCAAAACTCAGTGCGCGCTTCGACACCCTGACCCAGCCCGAGAAGCGGCAAATCGTCAGCGCATTGCCGAAGACGAACGGCAATCTGTTCGTCTACATGGTGAAGGCCCGGCTTCGGGAAAAAGGAATTCGGGTCCGGCAGCTCGATGGGAAAATCGACAGGCAGACACAGGCTGCGCTCATGCGCGAATGCCGAGCCTTCCTGCCTGCCAGGGAGTGCCGCAAAGGGCCGTTCTTCCCGCCGGTCGTGGAGGCGGTGTCTCAGATGTTTTAGTTTGCTCCACAGTTATTGGGGGAAATTCCGATGAAGAATATCGCGAAGATTGTATTTTCGACGGTAGGACGCATTCTGTTGTATATTTATCCGAGCTGGCGATAAAGTTTCCGCCGCGAGGCATCGCCCGAAGTGATTATTTGACGAAAAATTGATTAATACTGTATCATCGAAGAATTGACGAGTTGGCGGGCGAAAAAGAATTTCCTGCCATTTGCTTCTCATCTGTACTGCGTTGGTGGGGAAGGGCTGTGGGTGAAGCTGTGAGACCGGGGCAGCCGCGACAGCGGCGCGAAGGCAGCGAACGGCGCCTGATCATTATAGTGGCGGAGCCGGATTTTCTGATCGAATGCCTGTCGGAGGTGCTGAAACGCCGCTTTTCCGATCATGACGTGCTGGTCGATCGGGAGGCGGAGGATTTGCTGCGCGCGCATCGGGCGCGCGTGGACCTGATGCTGTTTCACGGCAAGAATGCAGCCGATATCGCCCGGATTCTGACGGAGACGGAAGCGGAAACCGCATCGGCATCCGTTGGCATTCTGATTGGTGATTCCGGCGCGCTGGACCCGATTGTGGGCCTTTTGGCCGAGGACCGGCACATCGACGGCATTTTACCGCTCGACGTGCGCCTGGATGTGTTTCTGGCCGGGGTGGAGTTGCTCATCAAGGGGGGAGAGCATTTTCCCTCCACATTGCTGCGTCGGCTGAAGTCGCCTGAAAAGGCGAGCGTGCCGGTTTCTCCCGCCGCCTCCCCGCTTCCGGCGATGCAGGAAGCGCATCTGACGGTGCGAGAGGTCGAGATACTCGATCTTCTGTGCAAGGGCACGCAAAACAAGCTTATCGCTCACAGCCTGAAGCTGTCGGAAAATACCATCAAAGCGCATGTGCGAAGCATATACAAGAAACTTCGCGTAAAGAACAGGACGGAAGCTGCACTGTCTTCCTTTGGCGTGGCCAATGCAGAGTATAAGGGCTAATCCTTTTTTGCAGCTATCTGTTATCAAAAGTTGTGATTAGTCTATCTCATGATCCGGAAGCGTAGTAATTCATGAAATCCGGGTTTTGGTCAGCCTCAATAAATAATTTCAAGGAGAACCTCAGTCTGGTGGAAGGAGACGCTTTGTCCGCTGTAAACCGTCTTCTCCATACAAAGACCACTGTGCATGAGACGTGCATTTGACGTTTCCGGGGAGCGCATCCGGGTCCCATATTCGATGAGCAGGGACTCTATGCGCTCTTCCGGTGACGCCAATCGAAGGAAGAGTGCGCAGAGACAGAGTGGGGCATTCACGGCTCCGCTTTGCGAGTCTTGAGTCGGACGCCCGGTCCGTCGCGCCAAGAGATGGGTCTCTCCGGGCGATCATGCTTCATGGCGGATTAGACCCATATTATTGCATATTATTTTCTCTTCATTCTCAGGATCTCTCCTGACCCCGCATGATCTTCTCGACAAAGTAGCGCGGGATGCGGTCGCGTTCCCGGCGGCGGTAGAATTCCATGCAGAAGGTCACGAAGGCCTTGAAGCGGCGCGAGACGTGGCGGCGGCGGGAATAGATGAGGTTGATCGCCGTCTCCCGCGAGCGCCATTCGGGCAGGACCGGCAACAACAGGTCGCTCTGGCATTCGGTTTCCACGAAGAAGCCCGGCAGATAGGTGATGCCCTGTCCGGCGACCGCGAAATATTTCAGGGTCCAGTAGTCGTTGGCGATCAGGCCGGAAGGCACGAGGATCTCGGTTTCCTCGACGCCCTGACGGGAAAGGTACCACGGCTGCAGCCGCGTGGTGTTTCGGAAGACGAGGCTCCTGTGGCCCGCGAGGTCGTCCGGGATGGCCGGATGGCCGTGCTGTGCCAGATAGTCCGGGCTGGCATAGAGCCCGTATGAAGCCGTCGCCAGCCGACGGCTGACATAATCGACGTCTGATGGCTCGCCCCAATGGAATATGCCATCGAGCGCCATGTCGGACACGTCGGTGAAGGGCTGGCGGGCCGAGAGGAAGACAACGTCGAGGATGACCTGCGGGTAGGTCTTCTGGAAGGCATAGAGCAGTTCGGACGTGATGGTGGTGCCGAATTCGCCGGTCGAGCCGACCCGCAGGGTCCCGGCGACCTCCTGATGCATCTCCGCCATCGCAGTCGCGGCATCGTCGCAGCTCGCCTGGATTTTCCGCGCATGGCGAAGGAGTTCGGAGCCCGCGTCGGTCAGATGCAGTTGATGACCCTCGCGCACGAAAAGCTCGACGCCGAACTCGTCCTCAAGCTGGCGTATGCGATGGCTGAGGGTCGATTTCGGCAGGCGATGCAGCCGGGAGGCGGCCGAAATCGAGCGGGCGTCCGCCACTTTCACGAAGCATTCCATTACCGATAAGTCCATTTCCCCTCCCGCATTTTGTTCAAAAAGTTGGACGATACGTTCGATAATAGCCCGAGTTCGGCCAGTTGTTCAAACGGTTCGGGGCTGAAATAGTCGGGCCGAAACAGGGAGGTCTGCATGTCCGACATTCGAGAATTCATTCGCGCCGCATCCGGCGGGGAATCCAAGGCGACCGTTGCCGTGCGGGGCGGCCGCCTGGTCAACGTCGTGTCCGAGGAAATCTACCGGGCAGATATCGCTATCTATCGCGACCGCATCATCGCCGTCGGCGACATCAGCGAATATATCGGGCCGCAGACCGAGATCATCGACGCGACCGGCAAGTACCTCGCCCCGGGCATGATCGATGGCCACCTCCATGTCGAATGCTCGAAGCTCTCGCTCACCAGCTTCGCCAAGGCCGTCGTGCCGCTCGGCACCACCTCGATCGTGAGCGGCCTCGACCAGATCATCGTCGTCGGCGGGCCGGATGCGGCGCGCGAATTCCTCGACGAGGTCAAGGAGACGCCGCTCAAGGTGTTCTGGGGCGCGCCCTGCAAGACGCCCTATACCATGCCGCGCTCCACCGTCGGCCATTACTTCAGCCCGAAGGACCACCGCGACACCCATCACTGGCCGGAATGCGTCGGCATCTGGGAAACGGTGCGCGAATTCATCCAGGAAGAGGACGAGGACGTCCTGCAGGCCATCGAGATCGGCGCGGCGAGCCGCCTGCCGGTGCTGGGCTGCTGCCCGATGACCCGCGGCGCGCGCCTCAACGGCTACATGCAGTCGGGCGTCCGGGCCGACCACGAGAGTTACACGCCTGAAGAGATGCTGGAAAAGCTGCGCGCCGGCATGCATGTCGTCGTACGCGAATCCTCCATCTCCCACTTCCTCTCCGACAATCTGCGCATCGTCACGGAGATGGGCGTGAAGGCGCTGCGCCGCATCAGCTTCTGCACCGACGATGTGGTGGCGAGCGATATCCTGTCGCGCGGCCATCTCGACAACATGGTCCGCATGGCCATCGCCATGGGCATCTCGCCGATGGCCGCCATCCAGATGGCGACGATCAACGGCGCCGAAGCACTGCGCATCGACCACAAGGTCGGCTCGATCTCGCCGGGCCGCACGGCCGACATCCTGCTCGTCAACGACCTGCGCGACTTCCGCATCGAGGCCGTGGTCGCGAACGGCAAGCTCGCCGCCCGTGACGGGCGGATGGCGATCGAGCTCGTTCCGCCGAAGCGCAGCGCCGGCCTGCTGCAATCGGTCAAGGCGAAGCCCGTCACCGCCGCCGACATCGCCGTGCCCTTCGACGGCACGTCGTCTTCCGCAAGGGTACTCGCCATTGCGCTGACGCCGGAGAAGATTTTCGTGCGCACGCGGCGCGATGTCACCCTGCCGGTCGTCGGCGGCAAGGTCCTCGCCGATGCCGGCCAGAACGTGCAGTACGTGACGGTCGTCGAGCGCTACGGCAAAACGCAGAACCGCCCCGTCGCTTTCGTCTCGGGCTTCAACCTGAAATCCGGCGCCATCGCCAGCTCAACGGCGCCCGACGACAACAACATCATCTGCATCGGCGCCGATCCGGAAGACATGGCGATCGCCATCAACCACCTCATCGCCAACAATGGCGGCCAGGTGGTGGTCGACAAGGGCAAGGTCGTGGAATTCCTGCACCTGCCGATCGGCGGCATCGTCTCCGATATCGATCCCGAGGAGATGGCGGCGCTGGAAGTGCGGCTCGACGATGCGGCGCGCGGCCTCGGCTGCGATCTGCCCTGGCCGTTCATGTACATGTTCGTGTTGCAGATCACCGCGATCCCCGACTATGCCATCACCGATCTCGGCGTCGTCGATTGCGTCAATTTGCAGATCATTTCGCCGCTCGATCCGGACGGGTCCGCCGCTGCAAAAACGCTTGCGGCGGAGTAGGAGAACCGTCAAAGCGGCATCGATGGTGTTCAACAGGGGAGGAACGACATGAACTATCAATCGAAAGTGGCGGAAGATCCCGCGAGCCGGTCGCAGTCCCGGCTCGCTGGCACCATCGACCGCCTGTTCGAGGTTACCCGGAGCGGATCGACGATCCGCACGGAAATCATCGCCGCCCTGACCACGTTTCTGGCGGCGTCCTATGTCATCGTGGTCAATCCGGCGATCCTGCAGAATGCCGGCATTCCCTTTTCGGCGGGTGTGACGGCGACGGTGCTCGTCAGCCTCGTCGGCAGCTGCGCGATGGGACTTTACGCGCGCAGCCCCATCCTGGTCGCGCCCGGCATGGGCATCAATGCGCTCTTTGCCTATACGATGGTAATGGGCGCCAACGTGCCGCTGGAGATCGCGCTCGGCTGCGTCTTCTGGGCAGGCGTGCTCTTCACCATCCTTGCCATGCTGAACCTTCGCACCACCGTCATCGATGCGATCCCGAAGGACCTGCGCTACGGCATTGCCTGCGGCATCGGCCTCTTCATCGCGCTGATCGGCTTCGAGAACGCCAAGTTCATCGTGGCGAGCCCCGACACCATCGTCGCGCTCACCCAGTTCACGCCCGTCACGCTCACCTTCATCGCCGGCTTCATCATTACCGCGGCTCTGGTGATCCGCCGGGTGCCGGGCGCCATGATGGCGGGCATGATCGTCACCACCGTACTGGCGATCCCGATCGGCCGCTGGTGGGGCGACGGCAGCGCCTTCGCCGGCACGCCCGATGTGCACACGCTCGTCAACTGGAGCGGGCTTCTCGCGGCCCCGGACTTCAGCTTCGTCGGCCGGATCGACCTGATCGGCGCGCTGCAGATCGCCTATGTGCCCTTCGTCTTCGTCTTCCTCTTCACCAATTTCGTGGAAGCGCTCTCGACCTTCCTCGGCCTTGCGGAAGCGGCCAACCTGAAGGACGAGAACGGCATGCCGCGCAACGTGAAGGAATCGATGCATGTCGATGCCGTCGCGGCCCTCATCTCCGCGCCGCTCGGCACGAGCCCGGCGACCGTCTACCTGGAATCGGGCGCGGGCATCGCGCAGGGCGGACGCACCGGCCTCGTCGCCTTCATCGCGGGGCTGTGCTTCCTGCCGTTCCTGTTCCTGTCGCCGCTGCTATCGCTTGTACCGGCAATCGCCACGGCGCCGGTCCTCATCCTGACGGGCCTCTTCATGTCCGAGCCGATGGGGCGGATCAACTGGGGCGACATGGAGGATGCCATTCCGGCCTTCCTCGCCATCGTGCTCATCCCGTTGACCTTCTCCATCACGCTCGGCCTGTCGCTCGCCATCATCGGCTTCGTCGTCATGAAGCTGGTGCTCGGCAAGGCGAGGGAGGTGCGGCCGGTCATGTGGTTCGTCGCGGTGCTCGCCGCCATGCTGGTGATGCAGGTTCAATGATTATTTGCGGCGGCGCGATGACGTGCCGCCGCATGCGTAACCGGGTTAGGAAGGAACAGGCGGAAATGCTGCAATCATGGTCTGAAACCGCGCCGCTTCTGGTGGATGTCGCAATGGGGCGTAAGCCCGCGGACCTCGTCATCCGCAACGGCCGGTGGGTGAACGTCTATTCGGGCGAGATCGTCCCAAATACCGACATCGCGGTTGCCGCCGGGCGATTCGCCTATGTCGGCCCCGATGCAGGCCATACGATCGGCGAGGGGACCCAGGTCGTGGATGCCGGCGGCCGCTATCTCGTTCCCGGCCTTTGCGATGCGCATATGCATGTGGAAAGCGGGCTGGTGACGGTGACGGAATTCGCCCGCGCGGTCGCCCCGCACGGCACGACCACCATGTTCATCGACCCGCACGAGATCGCCAACGTGCTCGGCATGGCGGGCGTGAAGCTGATGAACGACGAGGCGCAGAGCCTGCCCCTCAACATCTTCGTGCAGGTGCCGAGCTGCGTTCCGAGCGCGCCGGGCCTGGAAAATGCCGGCGCGACGCTGAATGCCGAGGACGTGCGCGAGGCCCTCGCATGGCCGAACATCATCGGCCTCGGCGAGATGATGAATTTCCCGGGCGTTGCGGCGAACGACCCCAAGATGGTTGCGGAAATAGCCGCGACGCAGAACGCCCGCCTGACGGTCGGCGGCCACTATGCCTCCCCGGACCTCGGCCGGGCCTTCCACGCCTATGCGGCGGGCGGCCCGGCCGACGACCACGAGGGAACCACCGTGGACGACGCCATCGCGCGCGTCCGCCAGGGCATGCGCGCCATGCTGCGCCTTGGCTCCGCCTGGTTCGATGTGGCCGCGCAGGTCAAGGCCATCACCGAACGCGGCGTCGATCCGCGGAACTTCGTGCTCTGCACGGACGACAGCCATTCCGGCACGCTGGTCAATGACGGCCACATGAACCGGGTGGTGCGCCACGCGATCGCACAGGGTCTGCGGCCGATCACCGCGATCCAGATGGCGACGCTCAACACGGCGCAGCATTTCGGCGTCGAGCGGGAACTGGGTTCGATTGCCCCCGGCCGCCGCGCCGACCTGATCGTGACCTCGGACCTTGCCGCCCTTCCGGTTGAAATGGTCTTCGCCCGCGGGCGGCTGCTGGCGGAAGACGGCGCGCTCGTCGCCGACATTCCGGCCTACGACTACCCGGCCAGCGCGAAGAACACGGTCAAGCTCGGCAAGGCGCTGACTGCCGCGGACTTCGACATCGCCGCCGCCGGCGCCGCGCAGGTGGACGTGCGGGTGATCGGCGTCGTCGAGAACCAGGCGCCGACAAAGGCCTTGCAGCGCAGCCTGCCGGTCAGGGATGGCGTGGTCGCGATGGACCGGGCAGGCGATGTCTGCCAGATCGCGCTGGTGGAGCGCCATCGCGGCACGGGCGGCGTGGTGAACGCCTTCGTCTCCGGCTTCGGCTACGATACCGATTGCGCCATGGCCTCGACGGTCGCCCATGACAGCCATCACATGATCGTCGTCGGCACCAACAAGGCCGACATGGCGCAGGCCGCCAACCGCCTTCTGGACGTCGGCGGCGGCATCGTGCTCATTGCCGGCGGCAAGGAGCTTGCCTTGGTCGAACTTCCCGTCGCCGGCCTGATGTCGGACGAGCGGGCGGAAGTCGTCGCGGAAAAGGCCAATCGTCTGGTGGAAGGCATGCGCGCCTGCGGCTGCACGCTCAACAACGCCTATATGCAGCACTCGCTGCTGGCGCTGGTGGTGATCCCGGAATTGCGCATTTCCGATGTCGGCCTGATCGACGTCACCCGCTTCGAAAAGACGGACGTCATCATTCGTTAGAGTACGCCATTCATGAAAAAGCCCGCCACGACATGGTCGCGGCGGGCTTTTTCGTTTCAGGAACCGGTCAGGCGGCGTATGCCATGCCGGTTCGCGAGACCTTCGGCGCTACCGTATTGCCGAGCCTGAACTGGGCGAGCAGTGCGTTGAGCTCGGCGGCCTCGGTCGCAAGGCCGTGGCTGGCGGCGGTCTGTTCCTCCACCATGGCGGCGTTCTGCTGCGTGCCCTGGTCCATCGTGTTGACGGCGGTGTTGATCTCGTTGAGGCCCGTCGACTGCTCGCGCGCGGCGAGAACGATGGCATCCACGTGGCTGTTGATCTCCTGCACTTCGCGGACGATGGCTTCCAGCGCCGCGCCCGTCTCGCCGACGAGGGTCACGCCGGAGCGCACCTGATCGCCGGAGGTGGTGATGAGCGCCTTGATCTCCTTGGCGGCGTTTGCCGAACGCTGGGCAAGTTCCCGCACTTCCTGGGCCACGACCGCAAAGCCCTTGCCGGCTTCGCCTGCCCGCGCCGCCTCGACGCCGGCATTCAGCGCGAGAAGGTTGGTCTGGAAGGCGATATCGTCGATGACGCCGATGATGTTGGAGATTTCGCCGGAGGACTGCTCGATGCCCTCCATGGCCGTGACGGCGCGGCGCACGATCTCGCCGGATTTTTCCGCGCCGGTGCGGGCGCGGGCGACGAGAGAGCCCACTTCTTCCGCCCGGCGGGTGGAATCCTTGACGGTCGTGGTGATCTCTTCCAGCGCGGCTGCGGTTTCCTCGACGGAGGCCGCCTGCTGCTCGGTGCGTCGGGCGAGCTGGTCGGCGGAAGCGCGGATCTCGCTGGCGCCGCTGTCGATGGCCATGGCCTTCTCGCCGACCGTCGACATGGCCTTGTGCAGCCTTGCGACGGAATGGTTGAAGTCGTTGCGCAGCCGGTCGAGATCGCCGGCAAACGGCGTGTCGATGCGCGAGGCGAGGTCACCCTCGGCAAGACGGCCGAGCGCATCTGCGACGGTTCCGATCGCGAAATTGACGTTTCGCGCTTCCTCGGCCTTGATCGCTTCGCGCTGCTGGCGCTCCTTCTCGGTGAGCGACTGGTTCTCCTCCGCCTCGCGGGCGAGGCGGCCGCGCTCGATGATGTTCTCGCGGAACACGGCGACGGCGGCGGCCATCTGGCCGATCTCGTCCGTGCGGTCGGCATCCGGGATCTGCTCGGAAACGTCGCCGCGGGCGAGCTTGCTCATCATGCCCGTCATGCGCAGCACCGGCTTGACCACCAGTGCGGACAGAAGCAGCGCGAGAACGCCGACCATGGCGATGACGCCGACCGCCGTGCCAATGGAGGCGGCGATGCGGAATTCACCGATGCTGGCATAGGCGATGTCGCGGTCGACGATCAGGCAGAGATACCAGTTGCCGACCGGCAGGCCCTTGATCGGCATGAAGCTGACGAGGACGGACTTGTCGCCGAGCCGGGTTTCCATCAGGCCCTTGCCGTCGATGGCAGGCGTCTGGTCCGGAAACACGTCGGTGAGGGACTTGGAGACCAGTGCCACGTCGGGATGCACCAGGACCGTGCCGGCGCTGTTGACGAGGAAGGCCGAGCCCATGCCACCGAGCGTGACTTCGTCGACCACGCCGATCAGGCCCTTCAGCGAGAAGTCCGTGCCGGCGACGCCGAGCAGCTTGCCGTCGCGCTTGACGGGGATGGCGGCGCTGATCACCAGCTGGTTGCTGGCGGCGTCGTTATAGGGATCGGTCAGGAGCGGCGCGTCGAGTGCGACGGCATCCTTGTACCAGCCGCGCTGGCGCGGATCGTAGCCCTTCGGCATCTCGGCGGGCGGCATGCGGGTGAAGCTGCCGTCGGCCTGGTCGCCGAAATAGATCATGTCGAATTCGTGCGTCATCAGCGGGCTGTCGAAACGCTGGAGGAGCTCTTCCTTGCTGGCGGTCCTCGCCGAGGCTTCCGCCGCGGTCTCGGTCAGCATGACGCGGGCGTTCAGCCAGTTGGCGATGCCCGTCGCGGCCAGCTGGCCGGAAGACTGGATCTGCGATTCCACTCCGTGGGAAATGGCATTGCGCTGGAGATTGTCGATGTAGACCGAGAAGCCGCAGAAGGCGGCGATGACGGCAAGCGATGCCGCCAGCAGAATCTTGGTCATAAGGTTGAGACGCTTGCTCAAGGAATTCCCCCGTACTCCACCATGGGCCCGCGCGCCGATCACGGCATGCGAGGTCTGGCATGTCGAAAAATGCTGAAAAATCATGCCTTCATGGCGGTGTCGGAGCGAATGCTCCCAGGCGGGACAGTGAAGGGACATCGTTAAAACTCACCTAAAAGGCGAGGTGATAGTTTTCGCTACCCGGCCGGTTTCGAGGCTTGCCGCCGCTGACGGCAGCATGCCACTTGCGGCGCGCGCATGCGCCGGACGGCCGGCCCGGCCCCAAAATCGTCCGGCATGACATTTTTCGCATGGCAACGTTGAAAAACAGGGCGTAAGAGAGCATTTTCGCCATCTTCCGAGAACTGCTGAAAGATCATCTCCATGCAAGCCAACCGTCTTTCCTTCGACGTCAAGCCGAACGCCCATCCCATGGACGAGGCAAGCCGTCTCAAGGCCTTCGAAAACCTGGGCTTCGGAACGCTGTTTTCCGACCATATGGCCGTCGTGCGGTGGAGCGCGGACAAGGGTTGGCATGGCGCCGAAATCACCGCGCGCGCGCCGTTCCCGATCGATCCGGCCAGCAGCGTGCTGCACTATGCGCAGGAAATCTTCGAAGGCATGAAGGCGTATCGCACGGCGGATGGCCGCGCCGTCCTGTTCCGCCCGGAAGAGAACGCGCTCCGTTTCAACGATTCTGCCCGCCGCATGGCGATGCCGGAACTGCCGGAGGAAGATTTCCTCGCCGCTGTCGAGGCGCTGGTGCGGATCGATGCGAAGTGGATTCCTGAAGGCGAGGGAAGCCTTTACCTGCGTCCGTTCATGTTCGCCAGCGAGACCTTCCTCGGCGTTCGCCCATCCAAGGAATATATCTTCTGCGTCATCGCCTCGCCGGTCGGCCCCTATTTCAAGGGCGGCGCCAAGCCGGTGAAGATCTGGGTTTCCGAGAACTATACCCGCGCGGCCGCCGGCGGCACGGGCGCCGCCAAGTGCGGCGGCAACTATGCCGCAAGCCTCGTCGCGCAGTCGGAGGCGGCGGCGCAGGGCTGCGACCAAGTCGTGTTCCTCGATGCCGCCGAGCATCGCTGGATCGAGGAGCTGGGCGGCATGAACGTCTTCTTCGTCATGCAGGACGGTTCCATCACGACGCCGCCGCTCGGCGGCACCATCCTTCCCGGCATCACGCGCAAGTCCCTCATCGCGCTTGCGCGCGAGGAAGGCTTTACCGTCAACGAGGAGCGGTATTCCTTCGACCAGTGGAAGGCGGACGTGAAGAGCGGCAAGGTGACGGAAGCCTTCGCCTGCGGCACGGCCGCGGTCGTCGCCGGCATTGGCACGGTCAAGCATTCCGGCGGCGAGTTCCAGATCGGCAGCGGCGAGACCGGCCCGGTCACCGGCAAGCTGCGTGAGGCGCTGGTCGGCATCCAGCGCGGCACCCGCGAAGACAAGCACCATTGGGTCCGCGCCATCGAAGGCGCGTAAGCCGCCCGGAACCTGAACCGGCCCCCCCTCGCCGAAGCCCGGCAAGGGCGGGCCGTTCGCTTCCAGCTCAGATGCGCTGCGTCCCGTCGAGGCCGAGCAGCCTTGCCATGAGTTCGATGCGCGAGGAAACATCCAGCTTCTGGTAGGCGCGCTTGCGGTGCGTCTTCACGGTCTCGGCGCTGACTTCCAGCGCGTCGGCGATTTCCTTTTCCGAAAGGCCGGCGATCAGGGAACGGATGATCTGCAGCTCGCGCGCGGAAAGCTCGGCCGACCCAAGCCGCCTCAGCCCGCTGCGGATCGGGTCGTCGTCGGTTTCGAGCAGCTTTACGCGCTTGTCCCAATGCTGTTTGCAGACAGCCAGCATGGAGGCGTAGATGGGCTCGATGGAGGCAAGGTCGGCCTGGCTGAAGCCGCGGTTGCCGCTGCGATAGAGGGCGACCTGCACCGTGTACTGGTCCGAAAGGCGGAGGGCGAGGTCCATCTCCTTGAGGCGCTTGGGCCAGCCGGCCGTGAGATAGCCGATCTCCTCGCCATCGTCGATCTCCAGCATTTCCGCGGCCGAGGAGGGTTTACGAAGCTGCGGCGTGCGCGCCAGCTTCTCCATCAGGTAGAAGCCGCTCTTCATCTTGCGGCGATGCATCTGGAAGAACGGGCTGTGCGTGAAGGTGTGCTTCAGGTAGGAGCCGAGCACATCATCATGGATCCGCTCGGGAGCCGAGCGGCTGCTGACCTCCACCAGCGTATTGTCCCGGTAGAGAGAGATCATCGCGAGGTCGAAGGAGATCAGCTCCTGCAGGGTCTCCGTCAGGTGCCGGTCGAATTCGGGCCGCTCGGAAGCCTGGATGAGGCGCGCCAGCGCGTCGTCCGACCGGCGCGTCGTCGGAGGGCGGACACGCTCGGGGATCGCCAAGCGTGTCGCAGGGGCGTTATCGGACAAGGACATGCACGTCTCCTTATCTCGAACGTCGGCTCGATCGGTTCAACTGATCGAGTAACCGCCGTCCACGGGAATAACGCTTCCGGTGATGAAGCCGGCATGGGGGCCGGCAAGGAAGAGCGCGATGCCGCGCAGGTCCTCGGGGCGCCCCCAGCGGGCCATCGGTGTGCGGGAAAGGATCGGCCCGGCGCGTGACGGGTCGTTCTGCAGGGCGACGGTCAACGGGGTTGCGATCCAGCCCGGCGCGATGGCGTTCACCCGGATGCCCTTGGGGGCATAGGCGATGGCGAGGGACTTCGTCAACTGCGCAATGCCGCCCTTGGAGGAGGCGTAGCCCGGAACCAGCCCGCCGCCGAAGAAGGAGAGCATCGAGGCGATGTTGATGATCGACCCGCCGGACCTTTCCAGAAGCGGGGCGGCCGCCTCGCACACGCGCATCGAGCCGTTGAGGTTGATGTCGACGACCTTCTCGAAGACCTCCGCGTCCAGTTCCTCGCCCCGGCGGATGATGCCGGCGCAATTGACCACGACGTCGAGGGCCTCGAAGGCGGAGACGAAGCCGCGCACCGCCTCGGTGCTGCGCACGTCGAGGAGGCGGTGGGCGATGCCGGCCGCGCTTTCCCGCGCGTCGGCTTCCGCGATTTCACGCTCCGTCGCGCCGGTGGCGACGACATGGGCGCCGGCATCGCGGAAGGCTTCCGCAAGCGCTCCGCCTATGCCGCCCGTACCGCCGGTCACCAGGACCGTTCGGCCCTCGAGCCAGCCCGCGGCCCAATCAGCGGATGAACTGGTCGACATAATCCGCTCCGAGCCCGACTTTCTCATAATGCGCACGACACATGTCGATCTTGGTGAAGACGTCCTCGTAGCCGATCTGCTTGTTCTCCTCGTTGAGGTAGACCATGCAGCCCGAGATGTTGAAGAAGGTGATCATCTCGTCGCAGTCTTCCGGAACGTTGAGCGTGTGGATCTCGCCCGGCGGCTCGTAGACGAAGGAGCCTTCCTCGGCGATCCAGTCGTGCTCGAAATAGTGCCACTTGCCCTTCAGCACCATGCCGAAGACCGGGGCAGGGTGCAGATGGCGCGACAGGATGCCCGAGCGCGTGACCTTGAGCAGGTTGCACCACTGGCCGGTCAGCGTGTTGAGGAACATCGGGCGGAAAAAGACGTTCGGCGCCTGGGGAACCCAGACCCGGTCATCGTCGGGAATGGCCTTGAGGGCGATTTCGCTCGGGGCGAGGACATGGGTCGACCCCTTCATGTTTGTATACACGCGCTTACTCCTTGGTTGGTTCGTTGAGCCGCATGGGCCTCGGTACGTGGGATCAGCCGACGAGGCCTGCCTCCTTCATGCGGCGGGTGGTGAAGGTGATGGTGGCGGTCATGGCCGCGCGTGCCGCCTCGGGATCGCGCTGGCGGATCGCCTCAATGATGGCGAGGTGATTGGAAAGATTGGCCCGGTAGTTTTCCATATGGTTGGCCGCAACCGAGAACAGGATGCCGAGGATCCCGTCGATGGCGGAATCGAAGGCCTGGAGAATGGGATTGCCGGTCGCGCTCAGGATGGCGAGGTGGAAGGCCCGGTCAGCCGCGATGGCCGCCGTGGTGTCGCCGGCCGCCGCTGCCGCCTCCATGCGGGCAAAGGCGGTCTCGATGGCGATGATCTGCATCCGGTCCGCCCGCTCGGCAACGAGGGCCGCGGCGGCGGGCTCGAAGACGAGGCGGGCCTCGTTGATTGCCGACATGAGATCGGCCGCATGGCCGCGGCTCGCCATCACCCAGCGCAGGACATCGCGGTTGAGGACGTTCCAGCGCGCGCGCTCCGTCACGACGGTTCCGCGGCGCAATGCCGTCTCCACCACCCCGAGGCTGCCGAGGACGCGGATCGCCTCGCGCACGGTCGAGCGGCCGACATCGCAAAGCTCCATCAGCTCCGGCTCGGTCGGGATCGTCTGGCCGACGGGATAGTCGCCGCGGGCGATTGCCGTGCCGAGCCAGTCCAACACCTCGTCCGCGCGCTTTTCCCGAGCCATCCGCTGTTCCTGTAAATGATATGATGGTCCTCAGTTATCATCAGATGATAAAAGAAACAAGTCTGATTGATCAACTGGCTTCCTCTTTCCGTTTTTCAGGCGTAAGGGGCCGGCCAATGGCAATCATGCGCCGCAATGCTATCACCGGCCTCGCGCTTTCGCTCTGCTTGTCCCCCCGCGAGAGGATATTTGGGCATGCCGGCATCTGGTAGACAGCGGGCGTCAAATCTCGGGAGGACCCCATGAAACTCAAGTCTCTGCTCGCATCGGCCTTCTTCGTCGTCGGTGCAACCGTCGCCCATGCCGACAACATCAATGTCGCGACCAACATCGCCAACCCGCCCTTCGAATTCCAGGACGGCGCCGGCACCCTGATGGGCTTCGAAGTCGACCTCCTGAACCTCGTCGGCGAAAAGCTCGGCAAGACGGTCGAATTCCAGGAAATGCCGTTCCAGAGCCTGTTCGCGGCCGTTCAGTCGAGCCGCTCGGATATCGCCATCGGCTCCATCACCATCACGCCGAAGCGTCTCGAAGCCGTTTCGTTCACGCAGCCCTTCTACGATGCCAACCAGTGCCTGACGGTCGCTTCGGCCAGCGGCATCAAGGGTGTCGAGGGCCTCGAAGGCAAGGCGCTCGCCGTCATCACCGGCACGACCGGCGAGATGTGGGCCAATGAGAACGAAGGCAAGCTGAAGATCGGCTCGGTCAACCGCTACGACGGCAATCAGGACCCGATGCTGGACATCGCGACGGGCCGTATCGACGGCCTCGTGCACGATTGCCCGATCGATGCCTACTACATCAAGGACAAGCCGCAGTTCGCCATCGTCGCGACCATCCCGACGCAGGAACAGTTCGGCCTGATGCTGCCGAAGGACAGCCCGCTTCTGGAAGAGGTCGACGGCATCATCACCGACCTGAAGAAGGACGGCAAGCTGGCGGAACTGCACAAGAAGTGGTTCGGCATCGACGCCGCCGCCGATTCGAGCACCGTTACGGTTCAGCCGATTCCGGGGCGCTAAGCCTCCGTCCACTCCCAGTCAACGTTCGGCTTGGATGCGTCCGGGCCGAACACTCCATCGAGGGATCGCATGGATCTGTTCACGACATTCTTCAACATCGACGTGCTGATCCAGGCGGCGCCGCTGTTGCTCAAGGGCTTCTGGCTGACGGTTCAGCTCGGCGCGGTGAGCCTTGTGATTTCTCTGGCGCTCGGCCTCCTGCTGGTTCTGGTTCGTCTTTACGCACCGGCTCCGCTGCGCTGGCTGTCCATCTGTTACATCGACCTGTTCCGCGCGGTTCCGCTGCTGGTGCTGTTGATCCTCGTCTATTATGCCCTGCCGTTCGTCGGCATCCGCCTGTCCTCCTTCTGGGCAGCGGCGGCGGCGCTTTCGGCGGTCGCCTCGGCCTATATGGCCGAAACCTTCCGCGCCGGCATCGAGGCTGTGCCGAAGGGGCAGTTCGAGGCCGCTCAGTCGCTCGGTTTCGGCTGGCCGCGCATGATGTCCGACATCATCCTGCCGCAGGCGATGCGTCTCGTCGTGCCGCCGACCACGGGCGTGTCCATCGGCCTGATCAAGGACACCGCGCTCGGCTCGGTCGTCGCCATGCCCGACCTTCTCAAGCAGGCAACGCAGACGCAGGCCTTCTATGCCAATCCGTCGCCCCTCGTCGGCGCCGCGCTGCTGTACCTGATCCTTCTCCTGCCGCTGGTGCGCCTGGTCAGCTTCCTGGAAGCCCGCAAGAAGCCCTCGCGCTGATGGGTACGCCCGCAGCCTTTTCGGAGCAACCGACATGAGCCAGAATACGCCTGCGCCTTCGAGCGCCGACCCGATCATTGCGATGCGCAATGTCGAAAAGCACTACGGCACCTTCCACGCGCTGCAAGGCGTCAACCTCGAAGTCAAGCGCGGCGAGGTGGTCGCCATCATCGGGCCGTCGGGCTCGGGCAAGTCGACGCTGATCCGCTGCATCAACCGTCTCGAGACCATCTCCTCCGGCGAGATCGTCGTCGACGGTGTGAAGGTGGAGCAGGGCAAGAACCTTGCGCTGGTGCGCGCCGAGGTCGGCATGGTCTTCCAGCAGTTCAACCTCTTCCCGCACATGACGGCGCTGCGCAACGTCGCCATTGCGCCGATCCGCGTGCGCGGCATCGCCAAGGCGGAAGCCGAAAAGCGCGCCCGCCAGCTTCTGGAGCGCGTCGGTCTCGGCGCGCATATGGAAAAGTTCCCCGACCAGCTTTCGGGCGGCCAGCAGCAGCGCGTGGCGATTGCCCGCGCGCTCGCCATGGAGCCGGCGGTCCTGCTTTTCGACGAGCCGACCTCGGCGCTCGATCCGGAAATGGTCGGCGAGGTGCTGGACGTCATGCAGAGCCTTGCGGCAACGGGCGTCACCATGCTCGTCGTGACGCACGAAATGGGCTTTGCCCGCCGCGTCGCGCACCGCGTCGTCTTCATGGAAAGCGGCCAGATCATCGAGCAGAATGCGCCCGACGCACTGTTCGACACGCCGCAGACCGAGCGCGCCAAGGCCTTCCTCAGCTCCATCATGCATGGCGCTGCCGGCTGATTCAAAACGTACAAACGAAAGTCACGCACGATGATTGACACCGCTGTCGAAGCGCGGCCTGCTGTCCGCGCGCTCTCCAGTTCGCTCATCCGCGAGGTCGCGAATGCCGCGATGGGGGCATCCAATGTCCTGCCCTTCTGGTTCGGCGAATCCGACACGCCCACGCCGCAGTTCATCCGCGATGCGGCGGCGGACTCTCTCCTCAAAGGCGAGACGTTCTATTCCCAGAACCTCGGCCGGCCCTATCTGCGCGAGGCCATCGCGGCCTACCAGAGCGCGCTTCTCGGCTGCAGCATTTCCGCCGACCGGGTGATCGCCGTCGGTTCGGGCATGAGCGGCCTGCAGATCGCCCTGCAGCTCGTCCTGTCGCCGGGCGACCGCGTGGTGGCGGTGACGCCGCTCTGGCCGAATATCAGCGAGGCGCCGCTCATCCTCGGCGCGAATGTCGAGCGCGTCGCGCTCTCGGTCGATGACGGCCGCTGGTCGCTCGACGTGGACAAGCTGCTCGCCGCGCTGACGCCGGACACGCGCATGGTCATCATCAACTCGCCGAACAATCCGACGGGCTGGACGATCGATGACGAGAGCATCCGCGCCATCCTCGCCCATTGCCGCAAGCACGGCATCTGGATCCTCGCCGACGAGGTCTACCAGCGTCTGGTCTACGATGCCGCGCAGTCCTTCGCCCCTTCCTTCCTGCGGCACTATCAGGAAGGCGACCGGATTCTCGCGGTCAATAGTTTCTCCAAGGCCTGGTCGATGACCGGCTGGCGAGTCGGCTGGATGGTCGTTCCGCACGCGCTGATCGCGGATGCGACCAAGCTGGTCGAGTACAATTTCTCCTGCATCTTCGAGCCGACCCAGCGGGCTGCGACCATCGCGATTCGCGAAGGGGAGGCGGAGGTCCAGCGCCTGCGCGCCCATCTCGCCAAGACCCGCGCGCTCCTCGTCGAGGGTTTGCGCGGCATGAACCGCGTAAGCGTGCCGGAAGCCGGCGGAGCCATGTACGCCTTCCTTCGCATCGAAGGCTACGAGAATTCGCTGAAGCTGGCGCAGCGGCTGGTGCGGGAAGTGGGCCTCGGCCTTGCGCCGGGCGCCGCCTTCGGTGCAGAGGGCGAAGGCTGGCTGCGCTGGTGCCATGCCGTCTCGGAAGAAAAGCTCGTCGACGGCCTTGAGCGCCTCAAGGACTTCCTGCGCAAGTAGGACAATACCGCTCCCGGTCTGAACGCACCGGGAGCGTCCGCCTTCAATCCTTCCGAATGACGGCGATCCACGAAAAGCCGCGGTGAAGCCGCTTCTCCACGCTGTGTCCGCCCTGTTCGGCGGCGACGGTGAAAAGATCGGCGCGCGGCGTCACGTGATGCCAGCCGAGCCAGCGGATCATGGCGCGGCCGAACCATTGTGGCAGGCCTCGCATATCGCCGAAATCCGCTATGTGCAGCTCGCCGCCCGGGGCAAGGCGCGTCATCGCCTCCGCCACGACCTGCCGCCACTGCGGGATCATCGAGACGGCGTAGGAAATGAAGATTCGGTCGTAACCCTTCTCACCGAAGGCCGATTGCGGATCGAAGGCGGCGGCATCGGCCCGCGCCAGCCGGACCCTGTCGCCCAATCCGGCACCCTCGATCGCCTTTTCCGCAGCCGCGAGCATTTCCTGCGAAATGTCGATGCCGTGGAAGCGGGCTTCGGGGTAGAGCATCGCGGCCTTCACCAGATTGCGGCCCGTGCCGCAGCCGATTTCCAGCACCGCGCCGCCGGGTTTTGGGCGGAGGCCGGCAAGCATCGGGTCGCGGCCGAGCAGGTAATATTTGCGTGTCGCGTCATAGATGCCGAACCGCCGCTGCCAGCGGTAGATCCGGTCCATCAGCAGGGCGTGGTCGGAGACCGCGCTCATGCCGCATGGTCCTTCAGCACGTAAAGATGGAAGCCGCCATAGATCGACGAGCGGTCCCTGTCGTGCAGGACGCGCGATTCCGCCTCGTGATAGGCCCATCGGCCGAGAAGCGCGTCGTCGACGCGGCCGGGCAGCAGGCTTTCGGCCGGCGCCGTGCGGAAGATGACGCGCGCGCCGGGGGCCGCGCTGCGGGTGATCTCGGTCCACAGGGCGTTGAGCTGTCCGTCCGTCATCCAGTCCTGCGCATCGAGCAGGATGAAACGGTCGACCGAACCGGCGGGCTTGGCCGCGAGGAATTCCGTCAGCGACGTGTTGGTGATGGAAATTCGGGAGGCGCGCTCCCGGATGGTCTCATGGTTCTGCCGGGTGAGGTAGGGCGGCAAGGGTGCCCCGTCGCCGGGGCCATAGCCGCGGCCGAAGGCCTGCCAGGCGAAGTAGTTCTCCGATAGCGGGAAGCCGCAGGCGAGCTTTTCGACCCGCTGGCGCAGGATCGTAGCCATGTCGCTGCCCGCGCCTGAAAGCGCTTCATATTGCTGCGGCGGAATGCCGAGACCGAAGAGCGAGCTCTTGCGCCCCGTCGCCCAGCGAACGAGCCGCTTGTCGAACAGCGGCGCGAGCGTCTCGTCGAAGAAGCGCCGCTGGTCTTCCATGGTCCGGGCATCGAGCAATCCGCGCGGGTCGGCGCCGTAGAGCCGGGCCATCTTGTGGCCGAGCCCGATGAAGCCGCCGAGAAGCCCGTGGCGATAGAGGCGGCGATGGAAAATCGAGATGCGGCGGCGGCCGGTCACCGTGCGGCCTTCCCAATAGGCGCGGGTCTCCGCGTCGAGATGGGGTTGCAGATAGGTGCGATAGGCTGCGATGTTCCGCCGGTCGTCGCCGCTGCCATAGAAGCGGTAGAAGGTTTCGTAATCTGGCAGGCGGGCCGCCGCCGCGAGTTTCAGGCGGTTGAAGGCCACATGCGCGGGATTGAGGTCGACCGCCTCGATACGGGCCGGATCGGCGACGAGGTAGGAAAGCGCATTGCACCCGCCCGAGGCGATGGTGACGATGCTGTTGCCCGGCGCGATCCGCAGCGCTGCCATGTCCACCTCGGGATCTTCCCAGATCTGGGCATAGACGAGGCTTCGGAACAGCCGCGAGAAGACATATTCCGACATTCCGGAAGGCGTCAGCAGCGGATTGCGGCGCACGGCGCGATGGAGGCGCTTGGCCGCCCCGTCCGTGCGTGCTGCTGCAGAAGAAGGGATGGCAGAGGTGGCCGTTTCGATCATCGGGGCACGTTTCCCAGGCTGGAATATCTCTCTCACCGCGGCCGGGAGCGATGCATAAGCGTTGCGTGAGGCTTCGCCCGATCGCCCCGATTGCCGAACGACATGGGGCTCGTTTCAGCAGATCGCGATGACACCCGCATGACATCCGCGCTCGGGGCCTGGGGATGACGTTGCGTGGAGACGGTGTCGCCCGGCATGCGCCTGTGATATGCCCGCCCCGACTCGACCGACAACAGACGGACGCACCCGATGAACGTAGCTTTCTATGCCGATTACATTGCCGACCTGCGGGCGCTGTTTACGGATCTCGACAGCCGCCCCGAAGGATTCCAGACCTTCGATGTGCGGCTGGAACTGGCCGTGGCCGGCGGCCTCGTCGTCTATGAGACGAAGCGGCGCAAGGGGCAGACGGACAGTCTCTTCTACGGCCGGCCGGCGGCCGCCAGCGCCAACCAGCAGATGTCCCAGGCGGCGGCTTTTGCCGCCATCGACCGGTTCCTTGCCCTCGGGCAGTTCGTCGCGCTGACGGATGCTGCCTCCGAGACGCTGGATGCGCGCTATCCGCACTGCGCCGTCAACTTCTCCTATCGCAAGAAGGGCCAGCCCGCCGCCCGCTCCATGCTCATGGTCTTCGCCGGGTTCAACGACGACGGCGATGCCCGGCAATTCGTTTCGAATGCGACGGATCAGGCCGCCTTCGTCGCGGAACGCCCGCACCGCGCGCAGAAGACCTACGAGTGGAAATGACGCCGACTATCCTTGTTCCGCCCTTGCCTCGCCGAGATGCCGCCGGGGCTGGATCTCGATGCTGAGCTGGTCGCGGCCGCGCATCTTGGCGGCGTAGAGGGCAAGATCGGCCCGGCGGTAGATGTCGCTTGGCTCCTCGCCGCTTTCCGCCCAGGCAAGCCCGGCGGAGAAGGTGTAGCGGAAGCTCGCCTGGTCCGGCACGGGGCGGGAATGGCGAACCGCCGCCAGCATGCGCCTGATGATGGCTTCGGCGTCCTCCATTGCCGTGTTCGGCAGGATGAGAAGGAATTCCTCGCCGCCGACGCGACCGAGAATATCGGTCTTGCGCAGATGGCGCTGCAGGGTGATGGCGAAGTCCTTCAGCACGGCATCGCCGACGCTGTGGCCGAAGCGGTCATTGATATATTTGAAATTGTCGATGTCGAGGACGGCAAGGCACCCGACATCGCGGGCCTCGCCGCCGGATGCGCCGACGAGTTCCGCAAGCCGCGCCATCGCGAAGCGGCGGCTGGGAAGGCCGGTCAGGTCATCCGTGAAGGAGGCCCTGATGGCGAAGTCGCGATCCTGCCGCAGCGTGCGCTCGTCGGTGCGGATGAAGCTGATGTCGCTCGCGACGCTGAGCATCCAGCCGTTCGGCTGCATCGTCTCCGTCATCCAGAGCCAGCGCCCGTCGTGAAGGTCGGTCTCGAAGGCGCGGAAGCCCGTCTTGCCGCGCCGTGCCAGCGTGGAACGCAGCCATGTCTCGAAATCCTGCGTCACGACGACGGTGCCACGCCGGGCATGAAAGTTCCGCCGCATGAGGTCGGGCCAGAGGGGCTGTTCATGGTCATCGATGAACCAGGCGGCGCGAAAGGCCTGGTTTGCAAAGCGCAGGCGGTCCTCCGGGTCGAAGACCGCAACGAGGGATCCGGCATTCTCCACGAGCTGCGCCAATTGCAGCATGGCTTCCGTGTCGACCAAGGGCTTCATGTCCTCAGGATGGCTGTTATCGGAAATCTAGATGCTACTCTTAAACAAAGCGTTAGACGCATTTGTTGAAAGCGACGCTTCCGTGGGGAGAAGAGCGTCCCGACTTGCTTTTCATCAAAAGGAAGGAGGAAATTGTGCAGAAACCCATGGGGAGCGCGCCGCACCGGTGAAGGCGCGGCGCTGGGTGCCGGTTTACTTTCCGGCGTTGTACTTCGCATCGACCTCGTCGATCGCCTTGACGTTGCCGGCCGAGCGGCCGTTCTCGTCGAAGGTCTGGGCGAGATAGGCGTCGGCAATGGCCTTCGCGAGTTCCGAGCCGATGACGCGGGCGCCCATCGTGATGATCTGGGCATTGTTGGAAAGGGCGGCGCGTTCGGCCGAATAGGTGTCGTGCGTCAGCGCGGCGCGGATGCCGGGCACCTTGTTGGCCGAGATGCAGACGCCGATGCCGGTGCCGCAGACGAGGATCGCGCGGTCGTATTCTCCGGCGATGACGGCCGAGGCGACGCGGTCGGAGAGATTGGCGTAGAAGGCGTCCGGGCCGGCATCGGTGCGCGAGATCTCGTGCACCTCGTGGCGGTCCTTCAGGTGGTCGGCGAGGACCTTGGCGAGGCCTTCGCCCGCGCTGTCACCGGCAATGGCAAGTTTCATGGGAGATCTCCTTTCAGATCGTTGCGGCGCAGCGCGCCAGGATGTCGAGATAGCCTTCAACCTTCCAGGCCGAGCGGCCGATGAAGAGCCCGTCGATATTCGGGCAGGCGATCAGTTCCTCGCAATTCTGCGGGTTGACCGAACCGCCGTAGAGGCAGGGGATGCGGCGGCCGAGGATGTCTTCCGCCACCCTGGCGATCTCGCCATGGCGCGCATCCGCATAGTCGGCGGTCGCGGGAATGCCCTTCTCGCCGATGGCCCAGACGGGTTCGTAGGCAAGCAGGATTTCGGCCTGCTTCTGCGCGCCTTCGAGCTTGCCCAGGGCGCCGCGCACCTGCCGCGCCAGCACTTCCGCCGCGCGGCCGCTCTCGCGGTCGGCAAGGGTTTCGCCGATGCAGATCAGCGGTACGAGGCCGTGGCGCACGGCCGCTTCCGTCTTGAGGCCGACCGTTTCGTCCGTCTCGCCGAAATGCTCGCGGCGCTCGGAATGGCCGAGTTCGACGAGGTCGAGGCCGCAATCCTTCAGCATCACGGGCGAGACCTCGCCCGTCCAGGCGCCTTCGTCGGCCCAATGCATGTTCTGCGCGCCAACCTTGACGGAGGTGTCGGCGAGCAGTGCCTTGACCTCGCGCACGGCGGTGAAGGGCGGAATGACGAAGCGCTGGATGCGGGCGTTCCGGTCGCCGTCGGCGACCCTGAGGCCTTCCGCAAAGGCTTTCGCCTCGGCAAGCGTCTTGTTCATCTTCCAGCTCGTGCCGACCCAAAAGTTCCGGCCTTGGCTCATGTCGTTGTCTCCTTGTGGGCGATGCGCACCACGGTCTTGCGTTCGGCAAGCTCGGCCGTCGTATCGTGGGGCAGGGGGTTGTCGGATATCACCGTGTCGAATTCGGCAAGGTCGGCGAGCACGTGCAGCGCCGTGTGGCCGAAGCGCCGGCTGTTGACGAGAAGGCACGCCTGGCGGCTGGAGGCCATCATCGCGCGCTTGGCGCGCACCACCGCCTCGTCCATGTGATAGGCAAGGCGCTCGGAGGCGGCCGGCGCCGAGATGAAGGCGATGTCGGCGCGAAGGCGCGACAGCGCCTCTTCCGTGACGATGCCGAGATAGGCGTTGAACTTGGCGGAATAGGTGCCGCCGAGCCCGACCAGCGTGACACCGGAAATGCCCTTCGCCCGCTCCATGATCGCGGCATTGTTGGTGATGATGGTGATCGGCTTCTTCGAGCACAGCACGTCGCCGAGCACCGAGGCCATCGAGCCGTCATTGATCATGACCGTCATGCCCGGCTCGACCAGTCCGGCGCCGGTGCGGGCGAGCATCAGCTTCACATCCGCTTCCTGCCGTTCGCGAAAACGGAAGTCGCTCTCGAACTGTGTGCCCGCATCGATCGTCGCACCGCCCCGGACCTTGCGCAGCACGCCGGCCCGCTCGAGATCGTCGAGATCGCGGTGAATGGTCATTTTGGAAACGCCGAAGCGCGCGGCGACCTCATCGAGCTCGACGGCGCGGCTCTCGACCAGAAGATTGATGATCTCCTGCCTTCGCTCTTCCCGTTTCACCCGCTTCCTCCGTGTGTCCGCAACTCAATAACATGAAATCCCACAAATAATAACATTGAATTTGTGATTTTGTGATTTTCATGCGGAGCTTTGCAGCAAAAGTCGTGCCGTCGCCTCGTCCGTGATGAGGCCATGGAGCTTGTGGCTGTGCAGCACGGCGCGGACGGCCTCGGTCTTGGCGCGGCCCCCGGCGATGGCGACGAGGCGGTCGTCGCCGGTTTCCGAGAAGGAGGCGGCGAGGGTCCGCGCCGTCACGGATGTCTCCAGGATGCGACCCTTGCTGTCGAAAAAGTGCCCCAGCAGTTCGCCGACGCCGCCGAGGGCCCGAATCTCTTCCAGCTCGTTTGCCTGCAGCATGCCCGACGTGACGAGATGGGCCTGGTTGTCGACCGTGCCGATGCCCACGAGCTTCAAGTCGGCGTTGCGGGCAAGGTCGAAAATCTCGCTGACGCCGCGCTGCGAGAGCAGCACCTCGCGGTCCTCCTCCGTATTGGCGAAGAAGGGCACGGGCATCACATAGGCCTGCGTGCCCGTCTTGGCGGCGATGCGGTGCATGACGTCGTATGGATTGGCGGCATAGTTGCGGGTGAGGCCGCCGAGCAGCGAGACGAAACGCGTGCCGCTGGCGCTGATGCGGGGCAGGTGATGGACGGCGGCCGAGAGCGTTCGCCCATGGCCAAGGCCGATGACGGCGACTTCGCCGCGCTCGATCTCGCGCCGCAGGAAATCCGCGCCGGCGTGGCCGAGCGTCGTCAGCGCCAGCGCATCATCGTCGACATCCGGCGCCACCTCGCAGTAACCGAGGCCGTAGCGCTCGGAAAGCGCCACCTCGAGATTGACGCATTCGGCGATATCGCCGTCGATGCTGACCTTGACCACGCCCTCGGCAACCGCCCGCGCGATCAGCCGGTGCGCCTTGACCGAGGGAATGCCGAGGCGCTTGGCCACGGCGGACTGGGTGAAGCCCCCGATATAATGCAGCCAGGCGGCGCGGACGGCGAGAGAGTCTTCGTTGTCGGTCATCGGCGATGTCCTGTCCTGCTGTGCAAGGAAAGCGCTTTTCATATCCCGTTTTGGAGCCTTTCCGGTTCATCGGAAAGGCGCTGGCTTTTGTTTAACCGCATTGTGCGATGCTGCCGCAAGCGGCCCGGATGCGGTCAGCCCAGCTTGAGGTCGGATGCGCCGGTATCGATGTGCGGCGCCCAGAAGGCGATGCTTTCGGTGATCTGGGGAATGACCTGCCGGTCGTTCGGTTCGCGTTCCTTGAAGGAGAGTTCCAGACAGATCTCGTTGTCGACCGCACCGCCCTCGGCAAAGGCCTTCAGCAGCGGCTCCGGCTGGATGCGGCCCCGGGCGTTGAACTCGGCGGTGAAGGGACGATGGCCGCCCTTGTCCATCAGGCTCTGCTTGATGTGGATTATGGGCGAGACCTTGGGCACGGCGCGCGCCCAGGCATAGGGGTCGAAATCGTCGGGATTGCTGGAGGTGACGTCGCCATGGTCGATATCGGCCATCATCCACATGGGAACGGCCATGTCGGCGGCGGTCAGCCGGTCCTGAAGCCTGATACATTCGGCGATCGTCTCGCCGAATTCGCGGCCGATGCTCATCGGCTCCCAGAAGACATACGAGAGGCCGGCGTCCTTCGCATGCTCCGCCACCTCCGCCCAGCAGTCGATGGCGATGCGGATCAGCTCTTCCCGGCGGGCCGGGTCGTCATAGTCCTTATAGGTGAATATGGCGAACTGCGTTCCGACGGAGGTGCCGCCGAGATCGCCGATGATATCGGCGAAGGTCTTGAACCAGTCGACATAGTAGCGGCGCACATCCGCATCCGGATGGCCGAAATGATTGAGGCGGCCATAGGGGCCGGTCATGCCCGAGGTGACGCGCACGCCGGTGCGCTGGAGCGCGCGGTCCATCTGGCGCGTCAGCCGGCGGATCGTCGCGGCGTTCCAGCTCGGATTGATGAATTCGTGCGTCAACTGAAGGTCGCGCAGGCGAAGGTCCCGTGCGACGGTCTCGATCAGGTCGTCGGGATCGGCGAAGCGGTTGACCAGCGGATTGGTGTTGAGCGAAAGCGTCAGCGGCATGGTCGTCCTCAGGCGGCGGCAGGGCGGGCGGTGTCGAACCAGTCGGCGAAGGCCGCACGCTCGGCTTCCGTCAGGTGCAGGTAATGCTTGGTGCGGCGGTAGAGGATGTCCTCCGCCGTCTGCGCCCATTCGTTCTCTAAGAGATAGCGGGCTTCCGCCTCGTAGAACTGGCCGCCGAAATGCCGGCCGAGCCCTTCAAGGCCGGTCACGCCGCCGACGACGAGCCCTGTGCGCGTGCCGTAGAGGCGGCCGTAGTGGTGCACCAGCTTGCGCGGCATCCAGGGATAGGTGTCGCGCAGGCCATTGGCGAAGGTCTCGTAGTCGGCATTCGGCATATCGCCGCCGGGAAGCGGGGCCTTCTCCGTCCAGTCCCCGCCCATATGGGGGAAGATATGCCCGAGGCGGTGCATGCCGCGCTCGGCAAGCTCGCGGAAGGTGGTGATCTTGCCGCCGAAGACGTTGAGCAGCGGCGCGCCGCCCGTTTCGTCGAGATCGAAGACATAGTCGCGGGTGACGGCGGAGGGATTGCCCTTGCCGTCGTCGAAGAGCGGGCGCACGCCGGAGAAGGAGTGCAGCACGTCCTGCCGGCGCAGCTTCTCCTTGAAGTAGCGGTTCACCGCCTTCAACAGGTAGTCGATTTCCGTCTCGTCGGCCGAAACGTCCTCCGCGCGGCCCTCATAGGCGATGTCGGTGGTGCCGATCAGCGCCTTGTCGCCCTCGTAGGGATTGATGAAGATGACGCGCTTGTCGTGGTTCTGCACCAGATAGGCGTTGGAGCCCGCCCAGAACTTCGGCACGATGATGTGGCTACCCTTGACGAGGCGCACATTGCGCGTGGAATTGGAGCCAGCGACGCGGTTGATGACGTCGGACACCCACGGGCCGGCGCAGTTGGCGACGCATTTCGCGCGGAAGGCGCGGGTCTCGCCCGTCACGCGATTCTTCGTCTCCACGATCCAGACGCCGTTTTCGCGGCGGGCGGAAACGGCCGGCGAACGGGTCAGCACCACCGCGCCCTTCTCCGCCGCGCCGAGCGCGTTGAGGGTCACGAGGCGGGCGTCGTCCACCCAGCAGTCGGAATATTCGAAGCCGCGGGTGTACTGGTCGAGGATCGGCGTACCCTCGGGATCGCGCGCAAGGTCCAGCGTGCGCGTGCCGGGCAGTTTCCTGCGGCCGCCGAGGTGGTCGTAGAGGAACAGGCCGAGCCGGACGAGCCAGGCGGGACGGTCCTCGGGGCTGTGCGGCAGCACGAAGCGCATCGGCCAGATGATGTGCGGGGCGGCGTTGAGCAGCACTTCGCGCTCGATCAGCGCCTCGCGCACCAGGCGGAACTCGTAGTATTCGAGATAGCGCAGGCCGCCATGCACCAGCTTGCCGGATCGGGACGACGTGCCCTCGGCCAGATCGTCCTTCTCGCAGAGCACGACCTTCAGTCCGCGGCCCGCCGCATCGCGAGCGATGCCGGCGCCGTTGATACCGCCGCCGATCACGAAGAGGTCAATAAGCTCGGGCTCGTTCATTCGGGTCTCCTTCAGCGCCGGCCGGAAAGGGCGGCGTACTCGTCGTTTCGTCAGCGCGCGGACAGAATGTCCCAAGCTGGCGCGATGCCCCGGCGCACGGTGGAATAGGCGGCGAAGAGGCGGTCCATGCGTTCGGTGTCTTCGGGTTTCGGCCGTTCGGCCTCGCCGAGTTCGGGCGTCACCCAGTCGGCGATGCAGTCGTCCATCGTGCGGTAGGCGCCGATGGCGACGGCCGCCATCATCGAGGCGCCGGCGGCGCCCGCCTCCTCACGCGTGCTGACGCGCACCGGCGCGCCCAGCGCCGCGCCCAGCGTGCCGCGCAGCGAGGCGGAGCGGGCGGCACCGCCGCTGACGCGCAGTTCCGAGGGCAGGGCCCCCATGGCGGCATAGCAATCGCGCGTCGCCATGCCGAGGCCTTCCACGACGGCGCGCACGAGATCCGGATAGCGGTGGCGGCTGGCAAGGCCGGTGAAATTGGCGCGGGCGCGGGCATTCACGAAGGGGCCGCGTTCGCCGGCCTCGGAAATATAGGGGTGGTAGAGGATATTGCCGGGCTTGCTGGCGGCGATCCACTGGTCGACGCGGCCGATCATGTCGTTGAGGCCGACGGTGACGCCGAATTCGCCGAGAAGGTCCACGCCGAGCTGGAGCAGCCAGTCGAGATTGATCGTCGCGCCCATATTGGTCTGCACCTGGGTGACGATGCCGGGGATGGGGAGCGCGATGACATAGCCGGTGCGCTCGGCATTGAGGACGACGTCGGAAACGGCCTTCGCCTGGAGATGCACGCCCGTCGAGCCGATGGCGGAACAGGCGGCATTGCGGCCTTCGCTGCGCACGCCGGCACCCAGCGCCGTCATGCACATGTCGACATAGCCGAGGCAAACCGGCGTGCCGGCCCGAAGGCCCGCGGCAGCAGCGGCTTCCGCCGTCAGCGGATGCGTGGTCTCGGTGCCCTCGATAACCTCGGGCAGCAGGTTGCGGCGGTGCGTCAGGCCGAGCGCGGCGAGCACGTCGTCGTCGTAACGGCGCGTACGGAAGTTGCCGAAGGTGAAACTCACTTCCGATGGATCGGTGGCGCGTACGCCGGTGAGGTTCAGGTAGAGCCAGTCCTTGCAGTGCATGGCGGCTTGCGCGCCGGCGAGCAGTTCCGGGAAGTGGCGGTCCATATGGGCGAGCTGCGTGCCCTGCTGGCAGGTGTTGAGGCCGGTGCCGGTCGCCTCGAAGCGCTGGCGGTCGGCCTCGCTCGCGGCAAGCCGCTCGACGGTGGGGGCCGCGCGCGCGTCGAGCCACAGCCAGGCATCGCCGACGGGACGGTTGCCGGCGCCGACGAGCCAGGTGCCGTCGCCCTGCGCCGTGACGGCGATGGCGGCGACGCGGGCGGAAAGGTTCTCCACCTTCTCGCCGAGCCCGCGCAGGGCGCGCGCGCAGTCGAGCCAGGTCTGGTCGAGGGATTGCGTGACGGAACCGTCGTCGCCGGTGCGGTAGCTGTTGCGCACGGAGGCGCTGGCGACCTGGCGACCGGCAAGCGTGAAAGCGACGGCCTTCATGACGGAGGTTCCGGCGTCGATGCCGATGATCAGATCGGTGGCCTCAGCCATGGCGTGCACCCGCGAATGCCGCGACAGCGCGCGCCGTCCCGCCTGACGTGAAACAAAGCATTCGATCCTCCCGATCGTCCTTCGCGGAAGCGTTCGCGGCTACTCTGCCAAATTGGATCAGGGGAGCGCCACGGAACAGTCCAGACTTCGCGAAGAACATATCATAAAGTTACCATATGTCTCGTAAAATTTTTCGAGCAACGAATTATTTTTCAGATATGCTGGTTGGTGGCACTGGGCTTCCTGAGGTTCGGCACAGAGGTCCGGTCTTGCGCGCTGCTGTGGATTGTGGTTGCCCTGTAAAGCGTGCCGCCCATTGGAAAAATGCCTCGTTTTCCAATATTTTTCGTTTAATAACAATATATTGCGGCATGTGTACCGTTCGCGTGTCTGGCGACCGGCGTCTGGGCTATGCATGCATCGGTCCGGCTCGCTCGTATGTCTAGCGCGATGGACGATTGGGGAAAGTGAGTCAATCGGTTCCAGGATTCCATAAAAAGGCCGATTGACAGCTTGTGTTAAATTAACATATATACTGGGACATATCACACACATATATCGCAACTGCGAAAAAGTGTGCACCGCAGCGCAGGGCGGGGAGGAGATCCGGCCGGCGCGTTCATGGGAGGGTCATCATGACATGTTCCGTTTCGAAGGCTCCGGCACACGGCCCTGATGCCGTGACCCAGTCGTCCGGCCCATCGATGTGCCCGGCGCCGTGCCGACGTGCCCGCTGACGCTTTCAACGTTCAACCGCAAGGCCATCCGACATGACCGACGCCACGCTTTCGAAATCGCCCCGACCCGCACACAGCTACCGCTGGATCGGCATCGCCGCCGCCGTCGTGCTGGTAGGGGCCATGGCCTTCGACACTAAAATCGTGCAGATCGGTTCCGAGGCCGACGTACAGGTCAAGAAATTCTCGCCCGTCGCCTTCGGTGTCGAGCAGTTCCCTATTATCAAGCAGAATGTCGAGACGCGCGCTGCCGATGCGGTCGAGTTGTCGCAGGCGATCGCCGCCGACAAGAAGGCCGCCAGCGAGAAATATGGCGTCAACACCTCTACGGGCCCGGTCTTCCCGGTCAAGTTCACCGGCGTGGTCGGCGAACGCAAGGCGAACTACAACGTCGTCGCCGTCGAAGGCCTGCCGCCCGAGCTGACCGTGCGGGTCCAGACCGGCCCGGCGCTCAACGGCACGGACCTGCGCGATGCGACCGGGCAGATCGAGTTCGGCCAGTTCAAGAACCAGATCGAATACCAGGATGCCGGTTCCGCCATCAACAACGAGGTCAAGAAGGCCGTTCTCGACGGCCTCGATCCGGCGGCCCTTTCCGGCAAGACCGTTTCCGTCATCGGCGTCTTCAAGCTCGTCAATCCGAAGAGCTGGATCGTCACGCCCGTGAGGTTCGACGTCCAATGAGCGCGATCCCCGAAACCGGAGAGAAGGGCGAAGTCGTTCTTGCCGCGCGCAACGTGGCGAAATCCTACGGCAGCGTCCATGCCCTCAAGGGCGTCAATTTCGATATCCATCGCGGGCAGGTGACGACCCTGTTCGGCGAAAACGGCGCCGGCAAGTCGACGCTGATGAAGATCCTCTCCGGTGTGGTCAGGCCGACATCGGGCGAAATCATTCTCGATGGGGAACCGGTCGTCTTCGCGTCATCCTCCCAAGCACGTGACCGCGGCATCTCCATCATCCATCAGGAGCTCAGCCTCGCCCCGAACATGAACGTTCGCGACAACATCTTCATGGGGCGCGAGATCATGACCTCCACGGGCGTGGACTTCGCCGAGGAAGAGCGCCAGACGCGCCTCCTGATGGAAGAACTCGAAGAGGACATCGATCCTCTGACGCTCGTCGAGGACCTGCGGCTCGGCCAGCAGCAGATCGTCGAGATCGCGCGCGCCCTTTCGGTCAATTCGCGCATCCTGATCATGGACGAGCCGACATCGGCCCTGTCGGCCTCGGAGGTCGAGGTGCTGTTCAAGGTCATCCGCGACCTGACCGGCCGCGGCGTCTCCATCGTCTATATCTCGCACCACCTCGAAGAAGCTTTGCAGATCACCCACCATGCGGTAGTGCTGCGCGACGGCACGATGACGGCCTATGCCGAGCGCAAGGACATCGACCTCGAATGGATCGTCCGCCACATGGTCGGCGACAATTTCGACCTCGGCTCGCCGCCGGTCGGCTACGAGATGGGCGATGTCTCGCTCTCCATCGAGGGGCTGACCGTTCCCGACCCCGGCGGCGCCGGCTATTCGGTCGTCGACGGCATGTCGCTATCGGTGCGCGCGGGCGAGATCGTCTGCATCTACGGCCTGATGGGCGCAGGGCGTACGGAACTGCTCGAAACCGTCGCGGGCCGCCTGAAATCCACCGCCGGCAAGGTCGTGCTGAAGGGCAGGGACGTCACCGGCCAGTCGATCGCCGAATGCATCCGCGACGGCCTCGTGCTCGTGCCGGAAGACCGCCAGCGCGACGGACTGGTGCAGACCATGAGCGTCGGCCGCAACCTCTCGCTCGCCAGCCTCGGCGCCTTCACGCGCGGCCTTTTCACCTCGACGTCACGCGAAGGCGGGCTCGTCGATAGCGCGATCCGCAAGGTGCATATCAAGACGGACGGCGGCGCGGCCGCCATCGGCTCGCTGTCGGGCGGCAACCAGCAGAAGGTCGTCATCGGCAAGATGCTGGCGACCGATCCCGAGGTCATCCTGCTCGACGAGCCGAGCCGCGGCATCGACATCGGCGCCAAGGCGGAGGTCTTCAAGCTGCTCGCCGAGCGCGCGAAACAGGGGCTCGCCGTCGTCTACACGACCTCGGAAGTCGGCGAGTGCCTGAGCATCGCCCATCGCATCATCGTCATGCGGCGCGGCCGCATCTCCGCCGAATTCGGTCCCGACGCGACCAAAGAACAGATCATGGCCGCCTCCGGCGAAGCCGTGCATGCCCATTAGGAGCGCTGAACCCATGTCAGTCACACCTGCAATCCAGACGAAGGCAGCGGCAAGCGGCGGCAAGCGCAAGAAGAGCCTGATCGAGCTTCTGTTCGAGGGCCGCGCCTTCTTCGCGCTGATCGCCATCATCGTCGTCTTCTCGCTGATGTCGCCGAACTATTTCACGGTCAGCAACTTCCTGATCATGGCCTCGCATGTCGCCATCTTCGGCCTGCTCGCCATCGGCATGTTGCTGGTCATCCTGAACGGCGGCATCGACCTTTCAGTCGGCTCGACGCTCGGCCTTGCCGGTGTCGTCGCAGGCTTCCTCATGCAGGGCGTGGCGCTGCCGCAACTCGGCGTCATCCTCTATCCGTCGGTATGGGGCGTCGTGGTGCTGACCTGCCTGCTCGGCGCGGTCGTCGGCGCGGTGAACGGCGTGCTCATTGCCTATCTCAAGGTGCCTGCCTTCGTCGCGACGCTTGGCGTGCTCTATGTCGCCCGCGGCATCGCGCTTCTGATGACCAACGGCCTCACCTACAACAATCTCGGCGGCCGTCCGGAACTGGGCAATACCGGTTTCGACTGGCTCGGCTTCAACCGCCTTGCCGGCGTGCCGATCGGCGTCCTCGTGCTTTTCGTCTTCGCCGTCGCCTGCCATATCCTGCTTGCCCGCACGGCCTTCGGTCGCTGGCTCTATTCCTCGGGCGGCAACGAGCGCGCGGCGGAACTGTCGGGCGTGCCGGTCAAGCGCGTGAAGATCACCGTCTATGTGCTCTCGGGCATCTGCGCGGCCGTCGCCGGCCTAGTCCTCTCCTCGCAGCTCACCTCGGCGGGCCCGACCGCCGGCACCACCTACGAACTGACGGCGATCGCCGCCGTCGTCATCGGCGGCGCGGCGCTGACGGGCGGCCGCGGCACGGTCATCGGCACCATGCTCGGCGCCTTCGTGATCGGCTTCCTCTCGGACGGCCTCGTGATCATCGGCGTCTCGGCCTACTGGCAGACGGTCTTCACCGGCGCCGTCATCGTTACCGCTGTTCTCCTGAACAGCGTCAAATACGGCCGCCGCTGACCTCAGCGGCGACCGGCACAGACTGACCGCTGCCGGGAGAGGCGGACCATCGAGTGGCCCGGCAGCGGAAAGTATTGCCGACAATCGGCACAACCGGACTCAACAAAGGGAGTGAGACCATGTTCAAAAAAGGTATGCGTGTACTCTTCGCGGCAACGGCCGTCATGCCGCTGCTGTTCAGCTCTGCCTGGGCGGACGGCCTGATCACCGTCATCGTCAACGATCCGTCGAACCCCTACTGGTTCACGGAAGGCGAAGTGGCCAAGAAGACCGCCGAAGGCCTCGGCTACACGGCCAATGTCGGCGCCCACAAGGGTGACACCAACACCGAGAGCAACCTGATCGACACCGCGATCACCAACAAGTCGGTTGCCATCATCCTCGACCCGGCGAATGCCGACGGTTCCGTCGGTGCGGTCAAGAAGGCCGTCGCCGCCGGCATCCCGGTCATCCTCGTCAATGCCGAGATCAACCAGGAAGGCCTTGCCAAGGCGCAGCTCGTCTCGAACAACGCCCAGGGCGCCGCTCTCGGCGCGCAGCAGTGGGTCGAGGCGGTCGGCGACAAGGGCAAATATGTCGAACTGTTCGGCGCTCCCTCCGACAACAACGCCGCGACGCGTTCGAACGGTTACGAAACCGTTTTGACGCAGTATCCGGACCTTGAAAAGGTCGGCAAGGAAGTGGCCGACTGGGATCGCACCAAGGGCCACGCCAAGATGCAGTCCCTGCTCCAGGCGAACCCCGACATCATCGGCGTGATCAGCGGCAATGACGAAATGGCTCTCGGCGCCATCGCCGCGCTCAAGGAAGCCGGCAAGCTCGACCAGGTCAAGGTCGGCGGCTTCGACGGTTCGCCGGATGCGGTTGCCGCCATCAAGGCCGGTGAACTGCAGTACACCGTCCTCCAGCCCGTCGCCGTCTTCTCGGAAGCCGCCGTCAAGCAGGCCGACAACGTGATCAAGAACGGCTCGACCGGCGTCGAGACCGAAAAGCAGCTCTTCGATTGCCTGCTGATCACCAAGGACAATGTCGACAAGTACACCGCTCCCTTCGTCCTGAGCGAGTAATTTATCCCGGGAGCGCCCGTCCGCGGGCGCTCCCATTTCGCATTCCCGGGCTTTTCCGGGCCAGCTTGGCATTTTCCTTGCCGCCCGATACGAGATACGAAACCTCTATCCTCGAAGCATGGCAGGGCCTCCGGTGAACAAGAAAGTCGACGTCAAGGATTTGCTTTCGGAAGAATTGCCCAGCGACAGCCGGCATGCGCGCCAGCTCGTGCGCCGCCAGATGATCGCCGAGACGGTGATCGCCGAAGGCTCGATCCGCATCGAGGACCTGACCGAGCGCTTCGGCATCAGCCTCATGACGGCGCACCGCGACGTCGACGATCTCGTCAGCCGCGGCCTCTTCCGCAAGACGCGCGGCATCGTTTCCGCCGCGCCGACCAGCCTCATCGAATCCTCCGACGCCTATCGCGCCACCCGGCAGGCGAAGGAGAAGAAGGCCATCGCGAAAGCCGCCATGCAGTTCGTCGAGCCGGGCCAGGCGATCTTCATGGACGACGCCACGACCGTCCACGAGATGACGCGGTTCCTGCCGGCCAAGGTGCCGCTGACGGTCATCACCAACTCGCTCGTCCTCATCAACGAGCTGAAGGAGGTGAGCGACCTCAACCTCATCTGTCTCGGGGGACAGTTCTACAATTGGTGCAATGCCTTCATGGGGCACATCACCACCAACGAGATCCGCCGGCTGCGCGCCGATACCGTGTTCATGTCGCTGTCCGCCATCGTCGACGACGTCGTCTATCACCAGTCGCCCGAGACGGTGGAGACCAAGCGGGCGATGTTCGAGAGCGCGGCAAGGCGCGTGCTCCTGAGCGACCACACCAAATTCGAGCGGCGCGCGCTGCATCACTTCGCGACGCTCAAGGAATTCGACGCGGTTATCGTCGATGAGGATATCCCGATCTCCCACCTGTCGCGCATGCGCTCGAAGGGGATCAACGTGATTGTGGCGGACGGAGAACGGTCCGGCTGAGGGGACCGCTGCCGCGGCTGCTCCGATACCCGGTTCCGTTCCGCCGTTCGCCTGAGAATGGAGGCATGGATGCCCTGTATCATGGGTATAGACAGCGGCCTGACGGTGACGAAGGCCGTCATCTTCGACGCGGACGGCACGGTGCTGGCCATCGCCCGCCGACGCGTTCCCCAGCTCATCCCCGCGCCGCAGCATGTCGAGCGCGACATGGACGGCCTCTGGACCGCGACGGCCGACGCCATCCGCGAGGCGATAGCCGCCTGCGGCCGCCCCGCCTCCGACATCGTGGCGATTGCCGCGACCGCTCATGGCGACGGCATCTACCTCCTCGATGAAGACAAAAGGCCGCTCGGCCCCGCCATCGTCTCGCTCGACACGCGCGCTGGGGCGATAGCGGATGCCTGGAACGAGGGCGAGGTGGGCGCCCGCGCGCTGGAGCTGACCGGCCAGCGCCCGCATGCCTCGGCGCCCTCCGCCATCCTGCGCTGGATATTCGAGCACCAGCCGGAGCGCTATGCCCGCATCGCCCATTTCATCGCCGCCAAGGACTGGCTGCGCCTCTGCCTCTGCGGCACCATCGGCACGGACCGCACGGAGGCGAGCACCTCGTTTACGGATGTGACGACGCAGGACTATGCCGAGGACGCCTTCCGCCTGTTCGGGCTGAATCGTCTCGCCGGAAGGCAGCCGCCGATGGCCGCCTCCACCGAGGTCGTCGGCGGCGTGACGGCGGAGACCGCGCGCCTGACGGGGCTGGTCGAGGGCACGCCCGTCATGGCGGGCCTGCACGACGTCACCGCCTCCGCGCTCGGCATGGGCGGCTATGGCGAAGGCGTGGTGGCCGTCATCGCCGGCACCTATTCGATCAACGAGACCGTCTCGCCAGAACCGCAGGTCGACGGCCGCTGGTTCTGCCGCAACGGCATATTGCCCGGCGAATGGAACAACATGTCCATCTCGCCCGCCTCGACCGCCAATTACGACTGGTTCATCGAGCGGTTCTGCGCTGCCGATGCCCGGCAGGCGGAGGCCGCCGGCGAGAGCATCCATACGATCCTCGGCAAGGAATTCGAGGCGGCGCGCGAGCGGCCTTCGAGCACCTTCTTCCACCCCTACCTCTTCGGCTCGCCATTCGGCGGTGCGTCCAGCGCCGGCTTCTACGGCCTCAATGCCTGGCACGACCGCGGCGACCTCGTCCGCGCGGTGCTGGAAGGCATCGCCTTCAACCACCGTGTCCATGTCGATGCGCTGCGTGACGGCTTCGCGCCGAGTACCGCGCGCCTGACGGGCGGCGTCTCGCGCAACCCCGCCATGGCCGGCCTCTTCGCCGATGTCCTCGGCATGCCCGTCACCGCGACGCGCACCGAGGAGGCCGCGGCCTGGGGCGCGGCGCTCTGCGCGGGCGCGGGCGCGGGCCTCTACGCCTCGCCTACCGACGATCCGCGCGATCTCGCGTCGATCGAGACGACCTACCAGCCGGACCCAGACCGGCAGCGTGCCTATGACGAGAAATACCGGGTCTTCCTCGATCTCGCCGAGGCGATGAAACCGCTCTGGCCGACGCTGCGGCGCCTCGGCGGGGCGGCACAAGTTTAGGAATGCCGATCATGACACAAACGACAGCCGGAACCGTCGAGGCCTTCGACGTCATCGTCCTTGGCGCGGGCATAAACGGGGCAGGGCTCTTCCGCGATCTCTGCCTGCAGGGGCTGAAATGCCTGATCGTCGACAAGGCCGACTTCGGCTCCGGCACCAGCGCCGCCCCCTCGCGCCTCATCCATGGCGGCATCAAGTATCTGGAGACCGGCGAACTCGGCCTCGTCGCGCAGTCGACGCTGGAGCGCAACCTCCTCCTGCGCAACGCACCGCATTGCGTGGAGGCGCTGCCGACCTTCATTCCCTCCTTCTCGCTAACGAAGGGCGCCTTCGCGGCGCTGCGCACGCTGCTCGGCTCCACCACCGCCCCGCGCAGCCGCGGCGCGCTCCTCATCAAGATCGGCCTGGCGCTTTACGATCTCTACGGCGCGCGCCATCGCGTCATGCCGAAGCATCAATTCTTCTTCCGCCGCAAGGCGCTTCGGGAAATGCCGGCGATCACGCCGCGCATCGTCGCGGGTGGCATCTATTACGACGCCAAGATCAGCCGGCCCGAACGGCTCGTCTGGGAGCTGGTGCGCGACGGCCTCGACGCCAGCCCGGCCTCCCGCGCCATGAACGACACGACGCTGATCGGGCAGGAAGACGGCGTGCTGCGGCTGCGGGATCCGCGTGGGGGCGAACAGCGCGCCCGCGCGGGCATCGTCGTCAACGGGGCGGGGCCGTGGATCGATCATGTCAACGATACGCTCGGCGTCCCCGGCAAGCTGATCGGCGGCACCAAGGGTTCGCATATCCTCCTGCGGCATCCGGAACTGATCGAAAGCCTGAAAGGTCGGATGATCTATTTCGAGGCGGACGATGGCCGCATCTGCCTCGTCTACGATTTCCTCGGTCTTGCGCTCGTCGGCTCGACGGACATCAAGGCGGACAATCCTGATACGGTGCGCTGCGAGGAGGACGAGATCGACTATTTCCTCGCCAGCCTTCGCTCACTCCTGCCGTCCCTGCATTTCGGCCGCGAGCAGATTGCCTATGCCTATAGCGGCATCCGCCCGCTGCCGGCCTCCGATGCCAGCCAGCCGGGCCTGATCAGCCGTGACCATTCGGCCCCCGTGGCGGAGCCGGCGGAAGGCCGGCCGTTCTCGGTCATCTCGCTGGTCGGCGGCAAATGGACGACGTTCCGCGGCTTTGCCGAGGAGGTGGCCGACACGATTCTCTCCCGCCTCGGCCGGAACCGGGCGGTGAGCACGCGGATGCTGCCGATCGGCGGCGGGCGCGGCTTTCCGGTGGAGGCGGCGGAGCGGCGCGCGTGGATTTCCGGGCGCGCCGCGAAGAGCGGCCTGCCCGAGGCACGCATCGAGGCGCTTCTTGCCCGCTACGGAACGACCGCCGATGCCGTACTTGCCCATATTGGAGAGACAGGAGACGTACCGCTCGCCCATGTCGAAGGCTACAGCCGCGGCGAGATCGACTGGATCGCGCGCAACGAGATGGTCGAACATCTCGCCGATATCGTCATGCGCCGGACGACGCTCGCCATCGAAGGCAGGCTGACGGCCGAGGGGCTCGGCGAGATCGCGGCGATTGCCGCCGCAGCGCTGGGCTGGGACGAAGGCCGGCGGGCGGACGAGCTTGCGCAGGTCACACGGCACCTGACGGCATTCAACCGCGTAAACCTTTGAGCGCATTCAGCGAAGGCATCTTTGCTCTTTTCCCGGTCCGGATCCTGTTGCATCTTCGCGGCTTGATTGCTTGCAGGAGGCCCCCATGACGAAGATCGTCGATGATCCGGAAACCTTTGCCGCCTCGGCGCTGGCGGGGTTTTCCCGCGTCTATGGGCGCTACGTCCGGCTGGTGAAGGGAGGCGTGGTTCGCTCGACGGCAGTGCCGCGGGGCAAGGTTTCGGTCATCGTCGGTGGCGGTTCGGGGCATTATCCGGCCTTTGCCGGCTATGTCGGGCCGGGCATGGCGGATGCGGCCGTTGCCGGTGAGATTTTCGCCTCGCCCTCGACGGCGGCGGTTGCCCGTGTCTGCCGCAATGCGGACCATGGCGGCGGCATCATTCTCGGCTTCGGCAATTATGCCGGCGACGTGCTCAATTTCGGCGTGGCGGCGGAGCGGCTGCGGGCGGAAGGCATCGATGTGCGCATCGTCACGGTGACGGACGATGTCGCGAGCGCACCCGCCGACCGGCATTTGCAGCGCCGCGGCATTGCCGGCGATTTCGTGGTCTTCAAGGTGGCGGGCGCGGCCGCGGAGGCGGGGTTGCCGATCGAGGAGGTCGAACGCCTCACCCGGCTTGCCAACAGCCGCACCTTCTCGTTCGGCGTTGCTTTCGGCGGCTGCACGCTGCCGGGCGCGAAGGAGCCGCTCTTCACCGTGCCGAAGGGCATGATGGCGCTCGGCCTCGGCATCCATGGCGAGCCCGGCATCCGCGACACCGACATCGTGCCGGCGGGCGATCTGGCGAAGCTCCTGGTCGAGACCGTCCTTGCGGAGCGCCCGGCCGGCGCGCACCGCGCCGCCGTGCTGCTGAACGGTCTCGGCGCGACCAAGTATGAAGAACTCTTCGTACTCTGGGGCGCGGTCGAAGGCTACCTGCAGGCGGCGGGTGTCGATCCGGTCGCGCCCGAGGTCGGCGAATATGTCACCAGCCTCGACATGCAGGGCTGCTCTCTGACGGTGATGTGGCTCGACGAGGAGCTGGAACGCTACTGGCTGGCCCCGTGCGACACGCCCGTCTTCCGCCGCGGCGAGAGTTTCCATACGCAGCCGGCCGCTGTGCGCGATGGCCCGGAGGATGAAGCGCCGACCTTCGGCCCCGCGACGCCCGCCTCGCAGGAAGGTGCCCGGTGCCTTGCGGGTCTCCTTGACGTCATGGTGTCGGCCCTCGGCGAGGCGGAAGCCGAGCTCGGCCGGATCGATGCCTTTGCCGGCGACGGCGACCACGGGCAGGGCATGCGACGTGGTGCGACGGCCGCGCGTGACGCGATCCATCAGGCCATCGCCGGCGGCACGGGTGCGAGGAGCGCGCTGGCGGTGGCGGGCGATGCCTGGGCGGATCGCGCGGGCGGTACGTCGGGGGCGATCTGGGGGCTTCTGCTCCGCTCCTGGAGCGGGGCATTCACCGACGACGCGGCCCCGACAGGGGCGGATGTGGTCCGCGGCGCGCGCCTTGCCCTCGATGACGTCATGCGCCTCGGCGGAGCGAAGCCGGGCGACAAGACGCTCGTCGATGCCTTCGCGCCTTTCGTCGCCACGCTTGAGGCGGCGAGCATGAATGGCGCGCCGCTGAAAGAGGCCTGGGAGAAGGCAAGCATCGCCTGCGAAGAGGCGGCGCAAGCGACGGCGCCGCTTTCCCCGCGGCTCGGCCGCGCCCGTCCGCTCGCCGAGCGCAGCATAGGCCATCCCGATGCCGGCGCAGTCTCGCTGGCGCTGATCGCAAGGACGATTTCCGCCTGTTTGTGAGCGGCTGTCCTAGCCTGAACGCAACATGTTCAGTGTGACATTGAGCCGGACGTCGCGTGACGTTCGGCTCTTTTTCTTTTCGCAGCTATAATCATTATCGCATTCCTTCAATGCCTTAAGGGACTCCGCGAATCTGAATTATCAATTCTGGAAATGAGCATTGCCGCGAGATATCACATATTCAGAGAGATAGTTATTGACATGTTATACCAGTTGAGAAATATAGGCTCACGCCGGGTGCCCGGTGGAGGAAATTCCGGCTGACCAATACCGTCCGGCCGCATGCATTCAGGGGAGGTCTTCGATGACATCGATCGCGCTATTCGGTGCCGGTGGCAAAATGGGGTATCGGCTCGCCAAGAACCTCAAGGGTTCGCGCTTCGACGTCCGCCATATCGAAGTGAGCGATGCCGGCAGGGCGCGCCTTGCCGGCGATCTCGGCCTCTCCTGCGTTTCCGCCGATGAAGGTCTCGCCGGCGCCGATGTCGTCATCCTCGCGGTTCCCGACACGGCGATCGGCAAGGTTGCCGCCGGCATCGTCGACAAGCTGGCGCCCGGCACCATGATCGTCGTGCTCGATGCGGCCGCGCCCTTCGCCGGCCATCTGCCGGAGCGCGCGGACCTCACCTATTTCGTCACGCATCCGTGCCACCCGCCGATCTTCAACGACGAGACGGACCCGGCCGCCAAGCGCGACTTCTTCGGCGGTATCGCCGCCAAGCAGCATATCGTTTCCGCGCTGATGCAGGGCCCGGAAGAGGCCTATGCGTTGGGCGAGGAGGTCGCGAAGGTCATCTGGGCGCCGGTCATGCGCTCGCACCGCGTGACGGTCGAGCAGATGGCGCTGCTGGAGCCGGGCCTGTCCGAAACCGTCTGCGCCTCGCTTCTCGTCGTCATGCGCGAAGCCATGGACGAATGCGTGCGCCGCGGCGTCGCCAAGGAAGCCGCCCGCGACTTCCTGCTCGGTCACATGAACGTCCTCGGCGCCGTCATTTTCGAGGAGACGCCCGGCGTCTTCTCCGATGCCTGCAACAAGGCGATCGAGTTCGGCAAGCCGGTTCTGATGAAGGACGACTGGAAGCGCGTCTTCGAACCTGAAGAAATCGCCGCAAGTATCCGGCGCATCACGTGAAAACCGGCGGGCTCCGACCCGCCGCGGGGCGCAATGCCCCATGAAAGATCGCACCGGATCGGCCGATTTCAATGGAGGGATGGCCGTGGAGGCCGGTGCTTAACCGGGAGGAAAACATGAAGGTTACCCGTAGACTGATCACCGTCGGCTTTGCCGCCGTCATGGCCGCAAGCGTTGCCGTGCCGGCTTTCGCCGCCGACCTCATCGCCATCATCACGCCGAGCCACGACAATCCCTTCTTCAAGGCCGAGGCCGTCGGCGCGGAAGCTAAGGCCAAGGAACTCGGCTACGAGGCGCTGGTGCTGGTGCATGACGACGACGCCAACAAGCAGTCGCAGCTCATCGACACGGCCATCGGCCGCGGCGCAAAGGCGATCATCCTCGACAATGCCGGCGCCGACGCTACGGTCGCCGCCGTTCAGAAGGCCAAGGATGCCGGCATCCCGTCCTTCCTGATCGACCGTGAGATCAACGCCGCCGGCGTCGCCGTCTCGCAGATCGTCTCGAACAACTATCAGGGCGCACAGCTCGGCGCCGAGGAATTCGTCCGGCTGATGGGCGAGAAGGGCAACTATGTCGAGCTCGTCGGCAAGGAATCCGACACCAATGCCGGGATCCGCTCCAAGGGCTACCACGACGTCATCGACGAATATCCGGACATGAAGATGGTCGCGCAGCAGTCGGCCAACTGGAGCCAGACGGAAGCCTATTCGAAGATGGAGACCATCCTCCAGGCCAACCCGGACATCCAGGGCGTCATCGCCGGCAACGACACGATGGCCATGGGTGCCATCGCCGCCCTGCAGGCAGCCGGCAAGAAGGACGTCATCGTCACCGGCTTCGACGGCTCGAACGACGTTCGCGATTCCATCAAGGCGGGCGGCATCAAGGCCACCGTGCTGCAGCCGGCCTATGCCCAGGCACAGCTCGCCGTCCAGCAGGCGCATGACCTCATCACCAGCGGCAAGAAGCCGGCCGAGGAAAAGCAGCTCATGGACTGCGTGCTGATCAACGCCGACAATGCCGACAAGCTCGAGACCTTCGCGCTGAAGGACTGATCTTCGAGGGAGCGGGCGCGGGGTGATCGTCATCCCGCGCCTCGCCATATGCCGGAGTACCCATCCATGCGCTTCAAGGCCGCCGCCGTCATCGTGTTCGCATCAGCCCTCGGGCTCGCGGGCTGCAAGTTCGTCAAGACCGTCGACAAGGACAAGGAGGATCAGGCCGGAGCCTTCGATCCCGACAAGCTTGTCGCCGAAATATGGGATGGCAGGGTCGTGCCCTATCTCGAAAAGCGTGCCGCGCCACTGCCGGAGGTCCTTTCGGCGACGGCGGCCAATGCCGACGAGGCGGGGCAGAAATACGGCTACAAGGCCAAGCAGGGCAACGCGCCCTGGGCCTTCATCGCCAGCGTCGACGGGACGATCGTCGCGGAAGAGACGAAATCGCGCGCCGGCTACGTCGACGTGGATGTCGATGGCGACGCCAAGGCGGATGTGCGCGTTTCGATCGGCCCGGCCATTCGCGGCACGGCGCTACGCGACAGCCTGGATTTCGTGGATTTCAACGCCTTCAAGAACCAGATCGAATGGGCGCAGTTCGGCAAATCCTTCAACACTTATGTGAACCGCACGCTTCTGGAAAAGCTGCCGCGCGAGGGACTGACGGGCAAGACGATCAAGGCGACGGGCGCCTACCCGCTGCCGGCCGCCGGCCAGTTGCCGCAGCTCGTTCCCGCCGCCATCACCATTGGAGGCTGACATGAGCGGCATCGACGATGGTGACGTCATTCTGGAACTGAAGGACATCACGAAGGCCTATTCCGGCATCGTGGCGCTGAAGAAGGCGAACTTGAAGCTGCGGCGCGGCGCGGTGAACGTGCTGGTGGGCGAGAACGGTGCGGGCAAATCGACCATGATGCGCATCATTGCAGGCGTCGAGCGGCCGACGCTCGGCGAGATCTGGATGGAGGGCGAGCGCATCACCCTCGACAGTCCTGCCGATGCGGTGCGCCACGGCATCGGCATCGTCTTCCAGGAGCTGAACCTTTTCGGCAACCTCTCCGTCGCGGAGAACATCTTCGCCACCCGCGAGATAACCCGCGGCATCCGGGGCATCGACCACAAGGCGCAGGTTGAGAAGGCGAACGAATTCCTGAGCCGCCTCGAAGCCGGCATCTCGGCCGATACGCTGGCCGAGGACCTGCCGATCGGGCAGCAGCAGCTCGTCGAGATCGCCCGGGCGGTCTCGCTCGATACCCGTATCCTCATCATGGACGAGCCGACCTCCGCGCTCAGCGCGGCGGAAGTCGACGTGCTCTTCCGGGTCATCGCCGACCTCAAGGCGCGGGGCGTCGCCATCGTCTACATCTCGCACCGGCTGGAAGAGCTGATGCGCATCGGCGACTACATCACGGTGTTGAAGGACGGCCAGATCACTGGCCATGCCATGGTCAAGGACATCGACACGCGCTGGATCGTGCGCTCGATGATCGGTTCCGACGCCAAGGATTTCGCCAAGCAGGTCGATCATGCGCCGGGCGCGGAAGTCTTCCGCACGCAGGATATCTGCCTGCCGCGCGCACAGGGCGGCTATGCGGTCGATCACGTCTCGATCGGCGTCCGCGCGGGTGAGATTCTCGGCATTTACGGCCTGATGGGCGCGGGGCGCTCCGAGCTTTTCGAATGCATCATGGGCCGGCACGAGCATGCGACCGGCAAGGTCTTCGTCGATGGCAAGGAATTGAAGGGCCGCGATACGACCCGGCGCATCCGCGAGGGTCTGGCGCTGATCCCGGAGGACCGGCAGCGCGAAGGCCTCGTCCAGTCCATGTCGATTGCCGACAACCTGTCGATGGCAAGCCTTGGCCAGTTCGTGAGGGGCGGCTTCCATATCGATCTCAAGCTGGAGAAGAAGGCGATCCTCGATGCGATCCGCAACCTCTCCATCAAGGCGAAGAACCCGGAACTGGACGTCACCTCCATGTCGGGCGGCAACCAGCAGAAGGTGGTGATCGGCAAGGCGCTGATGACCGGGCCGAAGGTGCTGCTCATGGACGAGCCGAGCCGCGGCATCGATGTCGGCGCCAAGGCGGATGTCTTCCGCACCATGCGGCGGCTGGCGGGCGAGGGGCTCGCCATCCTCTTCTCCACCTCCGACCTCGAAGAGGTCATGGCGCTCTCCGACCGCATCGCCGTCATGAGCAACGGCCGCCTGGTGACGGTGGTGGATCGCAAGGACGCCACCGAGGAGATGATCGTCTCGGCCTCCGCGGAGGGACATAAAACCAAAAGGATGCATGCGTGATGACGACAGGAACGCAAACTGCCGCCGAAAACGGCCTCTCCACCGGATCGGCCCTGCTCACGCTGATGAAGCTGAGGACATTCATCGCGCTCTTTGCGGTGATCATCTTCTTCTCGATCTTCGCGCCGAACTTCCTGTCGACCGCGAACATGATCCTGATGTCGAAGCACGCGACGCAGAACGCCTTCCTCGCCATTGGCATGACCTTCGTCATCATCACCGGCGGCATCGACCTTTCGGTCGGCTCCATCGTCGGCCTTTGCGGCATGATCGCCGGCGGGCTCATCATGTATGGCGTCGCCGTGCCCTTCGGCTACACGGTCTATTTCAACATCGTCGAGGTGGCGGTCATCGTCATGGCGGTCGGCGTCCTGATCGGGGCCGTCAACGGCCTGCTGATCACCCGCCTCAATGTCGCGCCCTTCATCGCCACGCTCGGCACACTCTATGTGGCGCGCGGCATGGCGCTGCTCTATTCGGACGGCCAGACGCTGCCCAATCTCACCGGCCGGGAAGACCTCGGCAACCAGGGCTTTTCCTATCTCGGCTCGGGCACGATCCTCGGCCTGCCGGTCTCCGTCTGGATCCTCATCGTCGTCGCGCTGGGCGCGGCCTATTTCGCCCGCTTCGTGCCGCTCGGCCGGCACATCTTCGCCGTTGGCGGCAACGAGCGCGCCTCGCGCATGTCCGGCATCCGCGTCAACCGCGTGAAGATGTTCGTCTACATGTTCTCCGGCTTCTGCGCAGCCATCGTCGGCCTCGTCATCTCCTCGGAGCTGATGGCCTCGCACCCGGCAACCGGCACGAACCTCGAACTGAACGCCATTGCGGCGGCCGTCCTCGGTGGTACATCCATGTCGGGCGGGCGCGGCACCATCGGCGGCACGATCATCGGCGCCTTCGTGATCGGCATCCTCTCCGACGGGCTGGTGATGATGGGCGTCAGCTCGTTCTGGCAGATGGTGATCAAGGGCCTCGTGATCATCGTGGCCGTGGTGGTCGACCAGGCGCAGCGCCGCCTCCAGCAGCGCGTGACCCTGATGCAGATGGCAAAGGCAGGCTGAGCATGGCGAAGTTCAAGGGTGCGCTGATCGGCTGCGGCTTCTTCGCCGTCAACCAGATGCACGGCTGGCAGGACCTGCCGGACGTGGAGATCGTGGCGATCTGCGACCGCGATCCCGAGCGGCTCGGCATCGTCGGCGACCAGTTCGGCGTGGCGAGGCGCTACCGGTCGGCGGAGGAGATGTTCGCCGATGGCGGCTTCGATTTCGTCGACGTCGCGACGACGGTCGGCAGCCACCGCGCGCTGGTCGAGCTTGCCGCGCACCACAAGGTGCCAGCGATCTGCCAGAAGCCGTTCGCGCCGACGCTGGCGGATGCGAAGGCCATGGTCGCCGCCGCCGAGGCGGCCGGCATTCCGCTGATGATCCACGAGAACTTCCGCTGGCAGACGCCGATCCTCGCGGTCAAGGCGGTGCTGGAGAGCGGCGCGATCGGCACGCCCTTCTGGGGCCGCGTCTCCTTCCGCTCGGGCTTCGACGTCTTTTCCGGCCAACCCTATCTCGCCAAGGGCAAGCGTTTCATCATCGAGGATCTCGGCATCCACGCGCTCGATATCGCCCGCTTCCTGTTCGGCGATGCCGGCCGCATGACGGCCCGCACCAAACGCATCAACCCGGAGATCGCCGGCGAGGACGTGGCGACCATGCTGCTCGACCACGACAACGGCATCACCTCCATCGTCGATGTCAGCTATGCCACGAAGCTGCCGGAAGAGCCCTTCCCGGAGACCTTCGTCGAGATCGATGCAAGCGAGGGCACGCTCCGCCTCGGCAAGGACTACACGCTCACCGTCCACGGCCGGGACGGCACGACGCGAAGCGTCGTCGCGCCGAACCTGCTGCCCTGGGCCTCGCGCCCCTGGCACAATATCCAGGAAAGCGTCGCGCTCATCCAGAAGCACTGGATCGAACGGCTGGCGGCGGGCGCGGAGCCGGACACGTCCGGCAGCGACAACCTGAAGACCTTCGCCCTCGTCGAGGCCGCCTATCTCAGCGCCGAGCGCGGCGAGACCATCGCGCTTAGGGAGCTTCTCGAATGAGCGAAGACCTGCTCCGGCTCTATGGAACGCGCGAGCGGGAATCCGAAAGCCGCACGCTCGTCGCCGGCGACCTCAGCGTCGCGTTGCAGGACGGCAATCTGCGCACGCTTCGCTATCGCGGCCACGAAGTACTGCGCGCCGTCTCCTTCCTCGTCCGGGACAAGGACTGGGGAACCTGCAATGCAGCCATCACCGATCTTGTTGCCGAAGAGACCGGGCAGGGCTTCTCCGTCACCTACAAGGCGCGCTTCACGGCCCCGTCGGGCGCCCATCTCGACTGCGCCATTGCGATCTCCGGCACGCCGGAGAGGGTGGCCTTTTCCGCCGATTGCGTCAGCGACGGAGATTTCGAGACCGCCCGCGCCGGGTTCGTCGTGCTGCATCCGGTCGTCGGCACCGCCGGCGAACCGGTCGAGGTGCGCCATGGCGATGGAAGCGTCGAGCATGCGCATTGGCCGGACCGGATCGAGCCATGGCAGCCCTTCAAGGATATCGCGGCGATCACCCACCGGGTCGCGCCGGGTATCTCGGCGACGACGGAGTTCCATGGCGACGTCTTCGAGATGGAAGACCAGCGCAACTGGACCGATGGCTCCTACAAGACCTATGTCCGCCCGCTGGCGCTGCCCTGGCCCTATCTGGTGCCGAAGAACGAGCCGTTCCGCCAGCAGGTGCTCGTGGAAATCCACGCACAGGCGGACGCGGCCGCGGCCGATGCGTCGAAGGCGGTTTCGCTGAAGCTTTCGCCGACCGGTCTTCCCTTTCCCGAAATCGGGGTCGGGCTCCGGCCGGAATGCCTCGCCGACGAACTTGCCGCCCTCGGCCTGTTGCGGACGGTTGGCGCGCGCCACCTGATCGCGCATTTCGATCCCGTCGCGGGCCATGGTCTTTCGGCGCTGAAAGGCTATGCGGAGATCGCCGCCCGGTCCGGCCTCAGGGTGACGCTCGAACTGGCTGTGCCGTGCCGGCGCCCGCTGGACGTGGAGATGAGCGAATTCGCCGCGCTGATGCAATCGGCGGAATTGCCGCTCGACACGCTCTTCGTCTGCCCCTCGGTGGACCGGCAGTCGACCCCGCCCGGCAGCGAGTGGCCGGAATGCCCGCCGCTTGAAGATGTCTATGCCGCCGCCCGCGTGGCCTTTCCCGGTGTGCGGCTCGGCGGGGGCATGATGAGCTATTTCACCGAGCTCAACCGCAAGCGCGTGCCCGGTGCGCTCGTGGACTATGTCAGCCATTGCACCAACCCGATCGTGCACGCGGCCGATGACCTTTCCGTCATGCAGACTTTCGAGGCACTGCATCACGTCGTCCGTTCGGCGCGCACGATCTATGGCGACAAGCCCTACCGCATCGGCCCCTCGACTATCGCCATGCGCCAGAACCCCTATGGCAGCGCGGCGAAGAAGAACCCGTCCGGCGCGCGCATTCCCATGGCCAATGTCGACCCTCGCCACAATGGCGCCTTCGGCGCAGCCTGGACGCTGGCCTATGCCGCGACCGTGGCGTCCGCCGGGCTCGAAGTCCTGACGCTCTCCACGCTGACCGGGCCGTTCGGGCTTATCGCGGGCGAGGGGGAGGCGACCGCGAGGGGCGAAATGCGGCCGCTCGCGCATGTCCTGTCGCGGCTCGGCGCCCTTGCCGGGCAGGCGGTCTTTGCTGTGGAAACCTCGCGGCCGGATGCGGTGCTGGGGCTCGCCACGAAGGAGCGCATCTTTCTCGCCAACATCACGCCTGACACGCAGGCCGTTACTCTCGGCGCGACGCCGCGCCGCGTTACGCTGATCGCAGGAGCGGGCACCGAATTGCCGGCGGGCGGACAGATCATGCTGCCGCCCTATGCCTGCGTCGAGGTGCTGCTCTAGTTCTGGCCCTTGAGGGCATAGAGGGCGCGGGAGCGTTCGAGGTGCTTGATCATCGCCTTTTCGGCAAGGTCCGCATTGCCGTTCTCGATAGCGCGGATGATTTCCTCGTGCTCGGCGAGCGTGAAATTCTCGCGGCCCGTCCAGATGAGCATTTCCGTATGGTAGGATTTCAGCCATCCCAGCATCGCGCCGCTGACGGCCGCGAAGATCGGATTGCCGGAAATCCGGGCGATGCACTGGTGGAATTCCATGTCCGCGTCGATGAAGGCGTCCGGGTCACCGAGGCTTCTTTTCTGCTTTTCCAGGAGGGCACGAAGCTCGGCGATCTGTTCTGCCGTCGCCCGGGTCGCCGCCTCGCGGATCATGCCGCGCTCGAAGAAGATGCGGGCGCTTTTCAGGTGCTCCAGCGTATCGGAGGAGCCGGAGAGCATCATCTTTGCCGGCAGGTCCACCTGGCGGATGATCGTCTCTGCGGTGATGCGCAACACCTTGGCGCGCTCGCCCTGCGAAATCTCGACGAGCCCCTTGCCGGCGAGCGCCTGCATGGCCTCGCGGATAGCGGGACGGCCGACACCGTAGCGCTCCATGAGTTCCCGCTCGGAGGGCATCTCGTCGCCGGCCTTGAGCTCGCCGGTCTCGATCATGTGCCTGAGGCGCGCGAAGACTTCGTCGGAGAGTTTCTTGCGGACGATCGGTTCGGAAACGACGTTCATGAGTCACCTGGTTTCGACAGGTTGGAATATGCACCAAGTTCCGTTGCTGCAACAGCTTTCGCAATGCCGGCTTGCAATAACATAAATACTCATTATACCAGTTGAAGAGATTTCACAAGCGGCCTGCCATGCGCCGCGGAGGAGAAGACGTGATCCGCCTGACCTATCGGATAGAGACGCCCGGCTCGGTGGAAGCCATGGCAACGAAGATCGCCAGCGACCAGTCGACCGGCACGTTCGTGGCCCTTCCCGGCGAGACGGAGGAGCTGAAGGCGCGGGTGGCGGCCCGCGTCGTCGCCATCCGCCGCCTGACGCCGGCCGACCGGGCGTCCTTTCCCGATGAAGGCGGTGGCGGCGGGCCGTTCAACCGCGCCGATGTCGATATCGATTTCCCGATGGATGCCGTCGGGACCGACCTTGCTGCGCTGATGACCATCGCGATCGGCGGCGTCTTCTCGATCAAGGGCATGACGGGCATCCGCATCGTCGGCATGACGCTACCGCGGGAATTCGCCGCTGCCCATCCCGGCCCGCAATTCGGCATTCTGGGCAGCTTCGCGCTGACGGGCGTGAAGGACCGGCCGATCATCGGCACCATCGTCAAACCGGCGCTCGGCCTTCGCCCGCACGAGACGGCGGAAATGGTGGGCGAACTCATCGAGGCCGGCGTCGACTTCATCAAGGACGACGAGAAGCTGATGAGCCCGGCCTATTCGCCGCTTGGGGAGCGCGTCGCCGCGATCATGCCGAAGATCCTCGATCATGAACAGAAGACCGGCAAGAAGGTCATGTATGCCTTCGGCATCAGTCATGCCGACCCGGACGAGATGATGCGCAATCACGACATGGTGCTGCAGGCGGGCGGCAATTGCGCGGTGGTCAACATCAATTCCGTCGGCTTCGGCGGCCTTGCCTTCCTGCGCAAGCGCTCGGGGCTGGTGCTGCACGCCCATCGCAACGGCTGGGACATTCTCACGCGCCATGCCGGGCTCGGCTTCGAGTTCTCCGTCTGGCAGCAGTTCTGGCGCCTGCTCGGCGTCGACCAGTTCCAGATCAACGGCATCCGCGTGAAATACTGGGAGCCGGACGAGAGCTTCGTGCGCTCCTACAAGGCGGTGACGGCCCCGCTGTTTTCCGAGAAGGATGTGGCCCTGCCGGTCATCGGCTCCGGCCAGTGGGGCGGACAGGCGCCGGATACGATAGCCGCGACGGGCGGCTCGACGGACCTGCTCTATCTATGCGGCGGCGGCATCGTCAGCCATCCGGGCGGGCCGGGCGCCGGGGTGAAGGCGGTGAAGCAGGCGTGGGAGGCTGCGGTCGCCGGCATCCCGCTGGAGGCCTATGCCCGCGAGCATCCCGAGCTTGCCCGATCCATCGAGAAGTTTTCCGGCGGCAAGGGGGCCTGAACCATGGCGCGGCCATTGATCAGCTATTACGGCGACGATTTCACCGGTTCGACCGACGTCATGGAGGCGCTCGCCTCCAACGGGGTCGACACCGTGCTGTTCCTCAAGGTTCCGGATGCCACCCTCCTGTCCCGCTTTGCCGGTGCCCGCGCCTTCGGCCTTGCCGGCACGAGCCGCAGCGAGACGCCGGACTGGATGGATATCCATCTGCGCGAGGCCTTCGGCTGGCTGAAGACGCTTGATGCCGAGCTCTGCCACTACAAGGTCTGCTCGACCTTTGATTCCGCGCCGCATGTCGGCAATATCGGCCGGGCGATCGAGATCGGCCGGCAGGTTTTCGACGCGGCGACTGCGCCGCTCATCGTCGGCGCGCCGCAAATCCGGCGCTACACGGCCTTCGGCGAGCTCTTCGCCGCCTATCAGGGCCGCAACTATCGCATCGACCGCCATCCGGTCATGTCCCGCCATCCCGTCACGCCGATGGACGAGGCCAATCTGCTGCTCCATCTCGCCCGCCAGACCACGCTGACGACCGCGCATATCGACAATGTGGCCCTCCTTACCGATCCCGCGCTTCAGGCGGCCGATATCCTCCTTCTCGACGTGCTGGACCATGCGACGCAGGCGGCGGCTGGCAAGATGCTGTGGGAGCGGCTGCGCGCCGGCAGCAGGTTTGTCTGCGGCTCCTCGGGCGTGGAATACGCCCTCATTTCCGCCTGGCGCGAGGCCGGGCTGGTTGGAGACAAGCCGGACTTTCCGGCGGCAGGGCCCGTCGACCGGATCGCGGTGGTCTCCGGCAGCGTCTCGCCTACCACCGAGCGCCAGATCCGCGATGCGCTTGCCAACGGTTTCGAGGGCATTGCCGTCGATCCGCTGGCGCTGTCCGGCGATGCCGCGGAGACGGCCATCGCCGAAGCGGTCGAAGCGGGCCTGCGGGTCCTTGAGACCGGGCGCAGCGTCGTGCTCTATACCGCGCTCGGCCCGGCGGCGGATCGGGGCGGAGAAATCGGTTCCGGCGCCCGCCACCGGCTCGGCCGGGCGCTTGGGCGCATCCAGTCGGCGCTCGTCGCGCGGGCAGGTCTTTCCCGCGCCGTGGTGGCGGGCGGCGACACGTCCAGCCACGCCCTCGGAGAAATGGGCATTTCCGCGCTGACCCTGAAGATGCCGCTGCCCCAGACGCCGGGATCGCCCCTCTGCACCGTGCATGGCGGCGCAAGCGACGGGCTGCAACTGGCGCTCAAGGGCGGGCAGGTCGGGGGAGACGACTACTTCTCGATGATCCGGGCCGGCAGAGCCTAGCCGCTTGGCGCCCGGGCAGGCGGGAACAAAACCGGCCTCTCGTCTGTTCCACGGCGAACAGAAGGAGACATGTCTTGAACAGCCATCATTCCTCCCCGGCAGTCGAGTCCCTCAAACAGGAGCAGCGCAAGCGCCGGACGAAAAAGGACGATCTCGACGAGGGCCTGAAGGAGACGTTCCCCGGTTCTGATCCCGTCTCCGTGACGACGACCTCCATTCCCGCCGGCCGGACCGACAAGGAAGAGGCATCCAAGGTCCGTGACAGCGACGAATAGATCGCCCGAAACCCTTTGCGCCCCGGCGGACAAATTTCCGCCGGGGCTCAGGCAGGACTCAGGTCCGGTCTTCCTCATATTGCTCGGCGCCCTCGATGGGGCGGAGCCAGGGCTCGCGGCGCTTGACCCAGAGCTCGTAGCTCGGCGTGAAGGGCGTCGGCGCCCGGGGCAAGGTGCCGAGCTTGACCTCGGCCTCCCGCTCGTCGAGCGAAAACAGCCGGCCGCCGCAATGCGGGCAATAGCAGCGGCCCTTAAAGTCGGCGACCTCGCCGGAATACTCGAACCGACCGGCCGGCCAGATACCGTAAAAGGTGAAGGCGGATCCGCTCTCCTGCCGGCAATCCGTGCAATGGCAGATGCCGACGCGCAGCGGTTCTCCCCGCACGGAAAGCCGCACCTGTCCGCAGAGGCATTGTCCCGATAGCGTCGTCATGCGGTCTCCCCTTCGCTCTGGTCGCGCTGGTGAGAACGGGCATACCGCCCTGTGGTTCCAGCCTATCGATCTTCCGAAGGGTTGGCGAAGTCGGCTTTCGCGGCGACCGTCAGAGCCATTTGGGTGCGGTCGTCCGTTCGTGGACGCGCAGCTTTTCGATGAGGCTTGCCGGGTCGCTGTCGACGGCGATGCTTCCCCGGTGCGCCGAAGGCAGGAACTTCGTCTCGACCATCCGGTCGAGAAAGGCGAGGAAGGGCGAGAAGAAGTCCGCCACGTTCAGCAGGCCGGCGGGCTTGTCCATTTCGCCGAGCTGGTTCATGGACCAGACGACCATCAGCTCCTCGACCGTTCCGATCCCGCCCGGCAGCGCGATGAAGGCGTCGGCCAGCTCGATCATGCGCGCCTTGCGGATGCCGAGGGTCGGCACGATCTCGTGGCGGGTGAGGCCGGGATGGGAGTGCCCCCGCGCATGAAGGCTCTCGGTGATGACGCCATGGACCGTGCCGCCGCCGGCAAGGACGGCGTCCGCCACGGCGGTCATCAGCCCCTTGGTGGTGCCGCCATAGACGAGGGCGATTCCGGCTTGCGCGAGCGCCGCGCCGAGGGCCCTTGCGCCGTCCATATAGGCGTCGCCCTCGCCGGTGTTCGATCCGCAGAATACGGCAATCGTGCTGAGCGTCTTCGTCATGGCCCGTTCCTCTCGTCCGGCGTTCAGTCCCCGTGCCCGCTGTAGCGCAGCAGCGCGGGAACGCGAAGCGCCAGAAGGGCGAGGAAGGTCGCGAGCAGCGTTCCGCTGATCAGAACCACATGGGTGATGCCGATGACCTCGGCTGCCGCGCCGAGCATGATGCTGGCAAGCGGCATGACGCCGATGGTCAGTTCCTGGATGCCCATGACGCGGCCTTGCACATGCGGCTCCGTCATCATCAGCATCAGCGTCGTCTGCAGGATGCCGAAGGGCGCCGCGGCGAGGCCGATCAGAACCATCAGGAGGAAGGAAAGGGGTACGGAGGAGCAGAGGGCGAAGAAAGCCCAGAGCGCGCCCCAGGTGGCCGTGCCCAGCACGAAGAGGCCGCCCTTGCAGCGGAAGTCGCCGAGCGCGGCGATGATCACCGAGCCGGCAAGGCCGCCCGTGCCGGCGCAGGCCAGCAGCCAGCCGAGGCCGCTCGGCGAAAGGCCCAGATGCTCCTTGGCGATGACGGGCATGAAACCCTGATAGATCGGCCAGAGCAGGACATTGGCGGCAAAGGTGACGAGCAGCACCGAACCGAGAAGGCGGTTCGAGAGGACCGTGCTGAACCCGGCCGAAAGCAGCATGGAGAGCTTCTGCGGACCGATGGCCTCATGGCTGTTCTTCACCTGCCGGAGCGGCCAGAGCGCGAGGAAGGCAACGAGATACCAGAGCGCCGAGATCGCCAGCGCCGCAGCGGCCCCGAAGGCGGCGATCATCGCGCCGCCAAGCGCCGGGCCGATCACCTGCGTCATGTTGAGGACGATGGAGTTGAGCGCATTGGCATTGCTGAGGCTCCTTCGCCCGACAAGCTCGCTGACGAGCGTGAAGCGCGCCGGCTGCGAGGGCGATTGCGCGAGGCCGATGCAGAACCCCGCCGCGACGAGCCCGGAAAAGGATATCCTGTCCAGCGCCACGAGAAGGGCGACGACGGTCAGGACGCAGAAGGCCCAGCCCGACGCGACGAGCAGCAATCGCGGCCGGTTGAAGCGGTCGGAGATCACGCCGGCAAGGGGCCCGAGCATCAGCGGCGAGAGCCGCGCCGCGGTGAAGATGGCGACGGAGAATTCCGAGCCCGTCATCTCGAAGACGAGCCAGCCGAGCACGAGGGTCTGCGTCCACACGCCGGCAAAGAAGAAGAGGTTGGAAGTCCAGAGCAGCCGATAGCGGGGATAGAGGATGAGCGAGGAGGCAACCCGCCCGAGGAGCCCGGCGGGCATGGCGCGGGTCGCCGGCAATTCCGGTGCCTCGCCGGGGACGCCCTCCGCAAATTCGGTGGTCTCGGATGGCGGCATGGTCGGCTTCCTGCACTGCGGTTCCGCGCCCGCCTGAACGCAGGGTGGGGTGCGGCATATGCGTATCGATGTGTTCGGCGTGACGACGCCCCGCGCAGGGCGGCCGGACGGAGGGGAGGCCGGTTCGATATCCGGCCGCCTGTTTATAGGCGCGCGCATCCGGTTTTCGAAATTAAATCTCCCGATGCCTTTCATTGAATTGCTGAATGATGTCACCCGCGCAGGGCGGCGCGATCATTCTTTGGTGAAGGCAGGCGGAATCCCGCAGGCAGACGTTGTCTCCGCCCCATCCCCATGATATGCATCTCTATCATTAGCCCCCTAATAGTAGCTTCATCTATGAGTGCCCACTCCCTCGCTCTGCTGGCCGACATCGCGCGCCTCGTGCGCAAGCGGTTCGAACAGAGGGCGCAAAGCCTCGGCCTGACCCGTTCGCAGTGGCGCACGCTGGCCTATCTGTCGAAGAATGAAGGCATTCATCAGGGCGGGCTGGCCGAGCTTCTGGAAATCGAGCCGATCGCGCTGGTGCGCGTTCTCGACAAGCTTGCCGAGCGCGGCCTGATCGAGCGCCGGCGCCATCCCTCCGACCGGCGCATCTGGCTCCTCTACCTTCGGGACGAGGTGCGCCCGCTGCTGGCCGAGATCCACGAACTGGCCGACGCGACACGCGCCGAGGCGGTGGCCGGCATCGCGCCGGAGCGGCTCGAAGAAACCTTCACTGTGCTTTCCGAAATAAAGGCGAACCTCGTCCTGGCCTGCGAGGCGCCGACCGGCGAAAAAGAGCAAGAGCATGACTGACAAGCCCACCTTCCGCGTCATCACCGACGCCGATGCCGAAAATGCCGCCGACAGAGGCGAGACCCTGGAGGCGCAAGGCACGGTCGCCGAAGCGCCGTCCCCCGTTTCCGGCGCGACTGCCGAGGCAGTGCCGGCACCCGAGCTGCCGCGCCGCCGGCGCTCGCTCGCCCGGCCGGTCCTCTTCGCCCTGCTGCCGGTCGCCCTCGTGGTGGGCGGCTATTATTACGTCACCGGCGGGCAGGTCATGGCGACCGACAATGCCTATATCCAGGCCGACATGGTGGGAATCGCGACCGACGTCTCCGGCATCGTCGAGCGCGTCGACGTGCATGAGAACGAGGCGGTGAAGGCCGGCCAGCCGCTCTTCACCCTGCGGTCCGACGCCTTCCGCATCACACTCGAAGGCGCCAAGGCGCAACTCGGCGTCCAGCGGAACCAGATCGAGAACCTCAAGGCGAGCTATCGCCAGTCGCTGGCGGAGATCACGCAGGCAGAAGCGGACCTGCCCTATTTCCAGGCGCAGTTCGACCGCCAGCAGAGCCTGTTGAACGGCGGCAGCGCCAGCCGTTCGGCCTATGACGAAGCCAAGCACAATCTCGATACCGCGCGCCAGAAGGTTTCCGTGAGCAAGGCCGAGGCCGCCGTCACGCTCGCCCAGCTCGGCGGCGACGCAGACCGGCCGGCTGAGGAATACCCGCTCTATCTCCAGGCGAAATCCAGCGTGGACAACGCCCAGCGCGAACTCGACCATACCGTCGTGCGTGCACCCTTCGACGGCGTCGTCACCAATGTCAACGCGCTTCAGGTCGGCTCCTATCTCCAGGCATCGCAGCAGGCGTTCTCGCTGGTCTCGACCGACCGCCTGTGGATCGCGGCCAATCCCAAGGAGACCGAGCTGACCTATGTGAAGCCCGGCCAGGAGGCCACGATCCATGTCGACACCTATCCGGGCGTTTCCTGGAAGGGCAAGGTCGAGAGCATCAGCCCGGCCTCCGGCTCGTCCTTCTCGCTCCTGCCGGCGCAGAACACCTCCGGCAACTGGGTCAAGGTCGTGCAGCGCATTCCCATGCGCGTGAGCATCGAGGATGCCGAAGGCAAGCCGCCGCTGCGCGTGGGCATGAGCACCGTCGTCGATATCGACACCGGCCACGCACGCGGCCTGCCGGATTCCATCCAGGGCATGCTGGACAGCATCAGCGGCAAGAAACATGGCTAGTTCCACGGACGCACCGACCGTCATCGTGGCCAATCGCGGCGCGATCACGGCCTGCGTCATCCTCGCCGTCATCATGCAGGCGCTGGACACGACCATCGCCAATGTCGCGCTGCCCTTCATCCAGGGCAGCGTGTCGGCGTCGGCCGACCAGATCAACTGGGTGCTGACCTCCTATATCGTGGCGGCCGCCATCATGACGCCACCCTCGGGTTTCCTCGCGGCCAAGTTCGGCCGCAAGCGGGTGCTGCTGACGGCCATTGCCGGCTTCGTCTTCGCCTCGGTCCTTTGCGGCCTTGCGCAGTCGCTCAACCAGATCGTCGCCTTCCGCCTGTTGCAGGGCCTGTTCGGCGCGGCGCTGGTGCCGCTGTCGCAGGGCATCCTGCTCGATATCTACACGGTCGAGGAACGCGGCTCGGCCATGGCGCTCTTCGGCGTCTCGGTCATGGTTGGACCTGTGCTGGGGCCGGTCATCGGCGGCTGGCTCACCGACAATATCAGCTGGCGCTGGGTGTTCTACATCAACGTGCCGATCGGCGCGCTCGCCTTCGCCGTCATCGTCATCTTCGTGAACGAGACCCTGCGGGACGCGCTCGCCAAGCTCGACTGGTTCGGCTTCGGCATGATGAGCCTCTTCATCGGCGCGCTGCAGCTCTTCCTCGACCGCGGCGAGCAGCTCGATTGGTTCTCCTCCGGCGAAATCCTCGTCGAGGCGATCGTCTGCGCGGCGGCCTTCTATCTTCTCGTCGTGCATACGCTGACGTCCGAGAAATCCTTCGTCAATCCGCGGCTCTTCCTCGACCAGAACTTCGCCGTCAGCATGATCTTCATCTTCGTGATCGGCATCACCTATCTGGCGTCGCTCGCGCTGATGACGCCCTATCTCCAGACGCTGATGGGCTATCCCGTCATCACCGCCGGCATCGTCATGGGGCCGCGCGGCCTCGGCACCATGCTGTGCATGTTCCTGATCGGGCGGCTGATCGGCAAGGTGGATACGCGCATCCTGCTTTCCGCCGGCCTCGGGCTGACGGCCTGGGCGATGTACGACATGACCGGCTGGACGCCGGATGTGTCGCAATGGACCATCGTTTCCGTCGGCTTCGTGCAGGGCGCCGGCCTCGGCTTCCTCTTCGTGCCGCTGACGACCATGGCCTTTTCGACCCTGCCGCCGCAGATGCGCGGCGACGGCACGGGCCTCTACAATCTTTCGCGCAACATCGGCTCGTCCGTCGGCATCTCTCTGGTGACGGCGCTGATCACCGAGAACGTGCAGAGCAACCACGAAAGCATCGCCGCCTATGTGACGCCGTTCAACCACGCCTTCAACAATCCGGCCGTGCAGCAGCATCTCAATCCGCTGACCGAGGCCGGGCGCGCCGCGCTCGACAGTACCATCACCCTGCAGGCGACGATCATCGCCTATATGGACGATTTCAAGCTGCTGATGCTGCTCTCGCTCGCCGCCATGCCGCTCGTGCTGCTGCTCAGGAAGCCGCAGGCGGCGCCGGCGCTCGATCACAGCGCGGTGGTGGACTAGCCGGCTAATCCGGTTGCCGGAGGAACCGCAGCGCGGCCGATGCGAGGGTCATCGCGCCCTTCGGAAGAGCCGTCTCGTCCACGCGGAACCTCGGGTGGTGCAGCGGATAGACCGCCTCGATCGCCTCGTTGCGGATGCCGAGACGGAAATAGACCGACGGGCATTTCTCGCTGTAGAAGGCGAAGTCGTCGGCCGCGGTCCAGCCGGGGGCGTTGAGCACATTGTCCCGTCCGACGACCTCGGCTCCCGCCTGCCGGACGATCCCGACCATTTCCGGCGCGTTGACGACGGGCGGCTCGCCACGCTGGACGGTCACTTCGACGCTCGCGCCATGGGCGGCGGCGATGCCTTCGAGCACCTGCCGCAGCCGGCGCCAGGCCTTCTGCCGTGTCTCCTCGTGGCCGCTGCGGATCGTGCCCTTCAGGCGCACCTCGGGGGCGATCACGTTATACGCGCCGCCGCCCTCGATGCCGGTGACGGAAACCACCAGCGGGTCGTAGGGGTCGATCTCGCGCGAGACGATCTTCTGCAATTCTGTCACCATGGAACAGGCGACCGCGATCGCATCCACCCCGTCGGAGGGCTTGGCGGCATGGGCGGAATTGCCCGTGACGACGACATCGAAGATATCGCAGGCGAGCGTGTAGGGACCGGTGCCGACGGCGATCTGTCCGGCTGGCGTATAGGGATCGACATGGATGCCGATCGCGGCGTCCACATCGTCGAGAAGGCTCTCCTCGATCACCCGCCGGCCGCCGAGCGGCTCGGCTTCCTCGGCGGGCTGGAAGATCAGGCGCACCGTGCCGCTGAACGACGGCCTCTGCCGGTCGAGCAGGACCGCGGCGGCGTAGCCCATGGCGGCATGCGCGTCGTGGCCGCAGGCATGCATCACGCCCGGCCGTGCGGAGGTGAAAGGCACGCCCGATGCCTCGGTGATCGGCAGCGCGTCGATATCGGCCCGGATCACCACCTTGCGGTTCGAAGGCCCGGCCATTCCGACGATATCCACGGCAAGGCCGAAGCCCGCGACCGGTCGGACATTCTCCAGCCCCGCCGCCTCCAGCGCCTGCTTCAGATAGGCCTGCGTCTCGCGCTCCTCGTTCGACAGCTCCGGATTGCGATGGAGATGGCGCCGGATATCGATCATCCGGCGTTCCAGCGTCGGTTCCATCGCGGCGTTGTCGGGGTCAGGCCTTGACATGGATGTCCCGCGGGAAGTTGGTCAGCGTCTCGCAGCCGTGTTCGGTCACGAGGATCGTCTCGCTGACCTCGATCCCCCAGCCGTCCATCCACATGCCGAGGATGGAGTGCAGCACGTTGCCGGGCTTGAGGATGGTCCTGTCGCCCGGGCGCAGGCTGATCGTATGCTCGCCCCAATCCGGCGGATAGGCGACGCCGATGGAATAGCCGATGCGCGATTCCTTCTTCAGGCCGTAGCGCTGGATGACCTGCCGCCAGGCGGCCTCGACCTCCTCTGCCGTGACGCCCGGCTTAATGCTGGCGAGCACGGCCTCCATGCCTTCAACCACCGCCTTGCCGGTGTCGCCGACCTTGGCCGGCATCCGGCCGAGCTGCATGGTGCGGGCAAGGCCGGCCGTATAGCGGCGGACGACGCCGGCAAGCTCCAGCGCGACCGTCTCGTTCTCGCCGAAGCGCCGGTCGCTCCACATGACATGGGGCGCCGATGCGTTCTCGCCGGCAAGGATGGTCGGGGGAAGGGCGGTGATGTCCCCGGCGAAATCGGGTGAGCCGGCAACTTGCGCGGCCTGGATCCGCGCGATGGCATCGCATTCGCGCACGCCGGGTGCGATGACGTCATAGGCGGCCGTCACGGCGGCTTCGGCAAGGCGCGAGGCCTTGCGCAGATAATCGATCTCGGCGGCGGACTTGACGCTGCGGATCCAGTTCACCAAGAGGTCCGCATCGTGGAAGGTCGCATTGGGCAGGCCGGCGGTAAGGCGCGCATGCGCCTTCGGCGAGTAATAATAGGCCTCCAGCTCGATGCCGATATTGCCGCGATCCCAGCCCTTGCGGGTGATCCAGCCGGCGATCCAGTCCATCGGGTGCCGATCAGCGCGCTGGACATGGTCCTCAGGGAAGCCGACGACGTTTTCCGGCTTCATCCATGCGGTCAGAAGGCCGCCGGCCGCATCCATGGCGCGGCCGATCCAGACGGGCTCCTCCTCCGTGAGGGGAACGAGCACGACCTGCGGCGTATAGAAAGACCAGCCGTCATAGCCGGTAATGTAGTGCTGGTTGGCGACGTCGTTGACGATCAGCAGGTCGAGATTGCGGCGCACCATTTCCGCACGGATGGCCTGGAGACGGGCCTTGTATTCGGAGAGCGCGAAGGGAAGTTCGATCATGATGGACGCATCCTGTCGGGTGGCGGTTATCGGGTGTCGGCAAGGGTGAGCAGGCGGCAGGTCGCGGCTGGGTCTGGCGCTATCCCGCACTGGCGGAGGCTGGCCCAGGCGGCCGCAAGGTTGCTGGTGACGACCGGCAGGCCGGTTCGCCGTTCGATCTCGGGCGCACATTGCGCGGCACGGAGGGCCGTGCAGGCGAGGAACAGCGCCTCGGCGCCGGGCGTGACCGTCTCGACGGCCAGCCGCACGATCTCCTGGAGCGGCAGGCGCGCCATCTCGCGGTCATCCTCCATGCCGAGGCAGACGAGGCGGTCGACGTCAAAGCCCTTTGCGGCGAAGAATGCCTGCATCGGCTCCGCCGTGCGCCGAACGTAAGGGGTGAGGATAGCGATGCGCCTTGCGCGCAGGGCGCGAAGCGCCCGGACGGCCGCGCCGGCGGGCGTGATGACCGACGTTCCCGGCCTGCCCGCTTCAAGGGCTGCGGCCACCGCATCCTCGCCGATGACGACCGAGGCGGAGGTGCAGCCGTAGACGATGGCGTCGAGCGCTTCGCCGGGCAAGATAAGCCCGGCAGCGGCGGCAAGGTGCGGATGCATCGCGCGCAGGTTTTCCGGCGTGGTCGGGTTGGCGTAGTGGACGCGGGCCACATAGACGGCGACGGCATCGCTTGCGACGAGACGCCTGAAATCCGCCTCGACGGTATGGTCGGTCGCAAGCGCGATCAGGCCGATGCGCCTGGGCGCAGGGCGATCGTCCAGTGCCGGCCGTGGCTTAATTTCCTCGATCATGCATGCTCCGCAGCTCTCGACCTGTATTGAGCCGCGCGGAAAGAACCGCGTCAATCTTCGAAAAAGACACGTGTCAATTTATCAGATCGAGAGCACGTTCCGGTCCGGGGCCGCGCGCAGGAGCGAGGCGAGGATATCGAGGCCCGCGCGCAACTCCTCCGCTTCCGTGGCGCCGAGCGAAAGCCGGACGGCGCCGGCGGGGAGGCCGGAGAGGCAGAAGGGCGTGCTCGGGGCGACGGCAACGCCGCGCGCCCGCGCCTGGGAGACGAAGGCGAGCTCGTCATGATCGGGCGGCAGGGGCAGCCAGACATGCAGGCCCTCGGGATGCGCGCGGCAGCAGGCCTCGCCGAGGGATTCCGCCACGATGCGATGGCGGGCGCGCAGCGTCTCGCGCTGCCAGCCGACCAGGGCGTCCATGGTGCCGTCGCCAAGCCATAGCGTGGCGATCTCGGCCATGATGGGCGTCGCCATCCAGTTCGCCATCAATTGGCGGTTGGCGATCGTCGCGGCGAAATGGTCGGGCGCGACCACATAGCCGATCCTCAGGCCCGGCACCGCGACCTTGGTGAGGCCGGTGATGTAGATCGTACGTTCCGGCGCAAGGGCCGCGAGCGGCTGCGGTCGGTCGGACAGAAGCGGGCCGAAGACATCGGTCTCGATGATCGTCACGTCATGCCTCCGAGCGACCTCCGCTATCGCCCGCCGTCGCCCTTCGGACATCAGGACGGCGGTGGGATTGGCAAGGTTCGGCTGGAGCGTCACCACCCGCACCGCCTCGCGAAGGCAGGCGTCCTCCAGCGCCTCGGGCAGCATTCCATCCGCATCGGCGGCGACGGCCCGCACCGTGATGCCGAGATAGTCGGCGAGGGGGCGGATGACGTGGTAGCAGACATCTTCCGCCGCGAGGACCGCGCCCGGGCCGGCCACCGACATGAGCGCGACGGTGAACGCGGAGGATGCGCCGTTCGTCAGCAGCACATTCTGCGGCGCCGCCTCTACGCCGAGGCCAGAAAGCCAGGAAACGGCCGCCTCGTTGTGGCGGGCGAAGATGGTGTTGGGCCGGAAGGACAGCACGGCGGCCGGCGGGATCGTGTCGCCGAGCCGGTGCAGCGCCGCCTTCATCCGGTCGAGCTGCATGGCGGTGCAGACGGGGGTCACGATGGAGAGGTCGATGACATTCGCCAGCCGCTCGGCGATGTAGGGCGACTGCAGCGCCGGGCCGCTGGGCTTCACATAGGTTCCGCGCCCCACCTCGCCGGATACGAGGCCCCGGCGAGCCAGGATGTCATAGGCCTTGCTGACCGTCTGGATGGAGACCTTCAGGTCATAGGCAAGGTCGCGATGGGCGGGCAGCTTGCCGCCCGCCGGAAGCCGGCCGCTCTTGATCGCGGCCGTGAACTGGTCGGCGAGGGAAATGTAGACGGGACGCCGCAGGAGGGCGGGATCGGGGTGCCATTTTGTCATGTATTTTTCTGGCGTAAATGCATGACAATTTCAATGGCTCAGCTTTCCGCTATGCCGCACCAGTCCGCCGCGAAGAGGGCGAGCGTCTTGGTGACGCGCTTGAGCGAGGAAAGGCTGACGCGCTCGTCGATGCCGTGGATGTTTTCGGCGATCGGGCCGTAGACGAGCGCGGGGATGTTGCCGTGCACGGAGAAGACGGCGGCATCGAGATAGCAGGCCATGACATAGGATGAGAGTTCGCCTCCCTCATGCGTCAGGGCGTGGGCGGTGCGAAGGCTGGCTTCGGCCGGCGTTCCCTCGGCAAGCTCATAGCCCGCATGCATCACGCCGACCCAGGTGAGGTCGACCAGACGCTCGCCTGCAAAGGCCGGATCTTCCGTCTGGATGCGCGCGAGGAAGGCTTCGAATTCCGCGGCGCGCGCCTGCGGATCTTCACCCGGATAGAAGCCGATGCGGCCCTCCGCAACGCAATCGCTGGGAATGGAGGCGATCCAGTCGCCGCCGCTGATCGTGCCGATGGTCAATGCCACGGGGTTGGCGAGATCGCTGAACCAGCGCCTGTCCTGCCGCTCGTCGATCCACTTGCGCTCCAATGCCCGAAGATGGCCGATCAGGCGGATCATGAGGTCGATGGCGCTCTGGCCGGATTCCGGCTCGCGGGGATGGGCGGGGCGGCCCTTGGTTTCCAGCCGGAATTTGATGACGCCAGCATTGGCGCGCACGAGCTGTTCGTCCGTCGGCTCGGGGCTGATGACCGCGTCGGCGACGAAGCCGCGTTCGAAGAGCGTCGCGGCGCCGTTGCCGGTGATTTCCTCCTCCACGACGGACTGGACCTGGACGTCGCCTCGCAGGGAAAGGCCGGCCGCCGCGATGGCGTCGAGCGCGAAGATGGAGGCGACGAGGCCGGCCTTCATGTCGCCGGCGCCGCGCCCGTAAAGCCAGTCGCCCTTGCGGACCGGTTGGAATGGAGGGGAGGCCCAGCGGTGGCTGCTTCCCGCCGGAACGATGTCGACATGGGAGTTGAAGGCGAGCGACCGGCCGCCCTTGCCGCCTGCCGCCTTCAGGCCGACGACGTTCCAGCTTTCCGCGTAGTCGACGGTGGCCGGCGAGAAGGCCGGGTGCCGCCCGATCTTCGAGGCATCGGTGCGCAGGCGCTCCACCGCAAAACCGCGCTGCTGCAATGCCGCCTGTATGAAATCCTGCGCCTCTGCCTCCTCGTTGCGGAGGGAGCGAAGGGCGACCAGCTTCTCCAGAAACTGGACCTCGCTCTCAAAGGACTGGTCTACAGCATTGAGAATACGGGCATTTATGGAGGTCATGGCGGGCCGGGTCCGAAGTTGAATGCGGGTGCGGGGCAGCGTAACCGCTGACCCGGCCTTTTCAAGCCGGATCGGCGGGAAGCCCGACTTCCGCTTTGACACGGGCGGCGAACTCCATCATTCAGAGGCGAACCGAAAGCATCGGCGACAGGGAACCGTGAAGACAGCCAAGAAGGAAAAGAGAGCGAGGGAGCGCAAGCCGAAGACGCTCCTGCAGAAGCTCGCGGCTTCGCCCGAGAAGCTGTTCTCGGGTGCCTTCCGCCAGCAATATGCCGCCCTCTGTTTTCGCCCCCGGCCGACGGGCGAGGGGATCGAGATCCTTGTCGTGACGTCGCGTGACAGCGGGCGCTGGATCATTCCCAAGGGCTGGCCGATGAAGGGCAGGAAACCCTATGAAGCGGCGGCCATCGAGGCGTTGCAGGAGGCCGGCGTCAAGGGAGCCGTCCGCAAGAAGCCGGTCGGCAGTTATACCTATCTGAAGCTGCTCGACGACGGCGATGTCGCGCCCTGCATCGTCGACGTCTTCCAGATCGAGGTCACGAGCGTCGCGGAAAAATTCAAGGAAAAGGGCGAGCGCATCCTCGCCTGGGTCAGCCCGGACGAAGCCGCCCGCCGCGTCCGCGAGATCGAGCTCAAATCCATGCTGGTCGAGTTCGTCCCCCGCTGAGGTTCCGGCGGTTTCACGCCGCCGGAATTCTGGTCCCTTAGTCGAGAACGGCCATCTGCAGTTCGGCATGGCGGCCGAGGGTCTTCATCCACTCGCCATATTGCGGCTGCTTGCGGATCTGCCGGCCGTAATGGCGGCCGAGCGCGGCCGTCAGTTCGCCCTTGCGGCCGAGCTGCTCGTCGGCAAAGCCGATCATCTGCGAGTTCGGCCAGGCCTGCGGTCGGATCGTAACGAGGCGTGTGAAGAGGCTCTCGGCCGCCTCGTCCGGGTTGGCCTGCGCCATCAGGGTCAGCATGGCGGCGGTCGAGCGGGAAACGCCCATATGGCAATGAACGAGCAGGTGGCTCGATGCCTGCGCGTTCTGCTGGGCCTGGAAGTCCGAGCCGAATTTCAGGATGGCCTCGACATGGTCGGGACGCGGCATCACCCGGTCAGGCGCGGCGACGATGATGTCGTGGAAGCGCAGCGTCGTGCGGTGATGCTGGCCATAGGTCGCGAAGGTCTCGATCTCGGGAAGCTCCGGGTCGAGCAGGGACAGGACATGGGTCACCTTGCGCTCGCGCTGCGCCGGCAGCTCCTCGATGCCGCAAATCGTCAGTTCCGGGGTAAAGATCACATCCATGGTCTGTCCTTTCAGTCTTCGATGCAAATGATTGGTGTCATTTTCCGTGCCCTACGCTACGGAAATGGCGGTGTTATGATGGGTCTGCCTTCGGCGCAGGCCGGAAACCACAGCTCGACGGTCGTGCCCTTGCCGGGGGTGGAATGAATGCGCGCGTCGCCGCCGCTCTGCCGCACGAAGCCGTAGACCACGGCAAGGCCGAGGCCGGCGCCGCCCTGTTCGTTGCGGGTGGTGAAATAGGGCTCGAATGCCTTGTCCGCCGCCTCCGGCGACATGCCGACACCCTCGTCGCTCACCGACACGATAACGCCCGTCTCGCTTTGCAGGCAGCGCACGAGGATCGTTCCGCCTTCGGGCATCGCCGCGGCGGCGTTGAGGCAGAGGTTGAGCACGGATTGCTCGAAGAGGGCCGGATCGAGCAGCACGGCCGGAAGGCCCTCCGCGATGTCGAAGGCGAGGCGGCATTTCTCGCCGATGGCGATCTCCAGCACGTCCGCCATGCCGCGCAGTAGCGCGCCGATCTCCACTGCGCCCGGATGGATCGGCTGCTGGCTGCCGATGGAAAGCATGCTGCCGGCAAGCGAGCGCCCGCGGTCGGCGGCCTTGCGGATGCGGGAGAGATGCCGCTTCTGCCGGTCGTTGAAGCCGGTCTCGCGCTCCAGGAGGCCGAGGCTTCCGGTGATGATGCCGATCATGTTGCCGACCTCGTGGCTCACCTGATGGGTCATGCGCATGATGCCGTCGAGGCGATGCGCCTTGGCGGCCTCCGCCTCCTGCCGGTCCATGTCGGTGACGTCACGGGCCAGCAGCACGATGCCACCGTCCGGCTGGCGGGAGAGCGAGACTTCCGTCACGCGCCCGGCCTTCGAGCGGTGGCGCAGGACGGCGCGGTCCTCCAGCGCGCCCCGGTCTTCGTCCGCGGGCAGGAGGGCGGGCTCTATCTCGGGAATGGGCTCGACGAATTTCCGCGCCGGCAGCTTCCGCGCCGAACCGGACCAGCCGACGAGCTCGATGACGCGCCGGTTCATGGTAATCGGCCGCCCGCGCGGATCGAACAGCGCGATCCCTTCGTTCATGTTGCGGAAGGTCGAGCGGATGGTCCGGGCGGCCGCCTCGGCGGTGCGCCGGAGCCGCGAGACGCGCTCGACGCTCTCGCGGAACGCGCGGAAGGCCTCCAGGAGCCGCACCAGTTCCGTTTCCGATCCCTCGTAGCTCGGCGTCTCGACATCCTTGCGGCCCTCCGCAAGTGCGTTCATGCCGCTCGAAAGCGAGACGATGCCGCGCGAAACGCGCATCACCGACCGGATGGAAAGGACCGCCATGGCAAGCACCAGGAGCGCGGCGAAGGCGACGATGACGAGCAGCCGGCTCAGCACGTCGGAGGTGGAAAGCAGGTCGTCGTTGAGGCCACGGGCGACGGCCTCGCTCTGCGTTTCCGTGGCGTGCGACAGGTCGCGCGAAACGACATGCAGCCGCGCGACGGCCGCGCGGATCGAGAACATTTCGAGCAGGTACTGGGTCTGTGCCTCGAAGACCCGCTCATAGGGGGCGAGTTCGGCGGCGGAAACGCGGACATCCGGCGCCGCCCGCTCGAGGCGCGGCGTGGTTTCCGCCACATAGCGGCGGCGTAGTTCGCCGAGCTGGAAGAGGCTGTCGGAACTGGAGGCCGATTGCACGATGCCGTTCAGCCGGCGGCGGAAGTCCCCGTCGGCGATGCCGCGGCCGGTCGCGATCTCGCCGAGCGCGGCGGCGGCTTCCGCCTTGTGCTGCTGGGCGGCATCGGCATCGGCGGCAAGCGTCGTCGTCTGGTTGCGGATGGTCTCCAGCAGTTCGACGATCCGCGCGCTGGCAAAGCCCTTGACCGCCTTCTCGCCGCTTTCCGGCTGCATGGCGCGCAGCAGCACGTCGACCTGCGCGACCACCGAGCGGCTTTCGCTGGAGACGCGGTAGGGCGATGTCGCATTCATCAGGAACGGCGCGCTCGACACGAGATCCGAGACCTGGCGGGAGACGAGGGAGGCCTTGGCGAGGCTGGAAAAGGCCTGCAGCCCGTAGGCGGCCATCTCTTCGCGCGCCCGCTGCAGGCCGTAGACAGCGATGGTCGCGAGGCTGAAGACCAGCACGCAGATGAAGACGATCGCAAAGGGCAGCCGGAAGGCGATCGACGAAAGGAAGGGGCGGCTGATCACGGGGCGGGCTCGCCGTCGTCTGTGTCGAGGACATATCCTTTGCCGCGCCGCGTCTTGATATGGCGCGGCAGGTCCGGGTTGCGCTCGATCTTGCGCCGCAGCCGAAGCACGAGGACATCGACATTGCGGTCGATGTAGCGGTCGCTCTCCGCGCCGAGCCGATCGAGGATATGCGCACGGCTGACCGGCATGTTCGGCGTCTCGGCAAGGATTTCGAGAAGGGTGAATTCGGCGCTGGTGAGCGATTTCGCCGGATCGGAGAGGCAGACGGCACGGCGGTTCTTCAGGTCCACCGACCAGTCGCCGAGCCTGAGCGAGGCCGGTTCCGGCTCGCGCTCGCTTTCCGGCTTCAGCGACGGGATCGTCCGGCGCAGCACGGCCTTGATGCGGGCGGTGAGCTCGATCGGTTCGAAGGGCTTGACGACATAGTCGTCCGCGGCCGTTTCCAACCCCAGCACGCGGTCCGCCGCGCTGCCGGCAGCCGTCACCATGACGATGCCGATATTGGTCTGCGCGCGCAGGCGCTGGGCGAAGGTGCGCCCGGACGTGCCGGGAAGGTTATGGTCGACCAGCACGAGATGCACGGTCTCACGCGCGAGCACGGCCGCGGCCGCTTCGGCCGACGGGGCGACAAGCGGCGTCCAGCCTTCCGCCTCCACGAGGTCGGAGACAAGCTCAGCCATGTCCGGATCGTCCTCGACGATCAGAATCCGAATCCGCTCGATCAGCACTGCACGTCCTCCCGCCCGCATCATAGGCGGCGCTTGTCGAATGTTCAAAGCAGCTCGTGTTATGCGGATTTATCACATTTGTAATCTTTGTAATTTTTGCCATGCGGCGGCCGCCCATGGCTGTAAGAACGGTAACCATTCTTCGATTGCGGCAGGCGGGGAATGTGCCATCCTGACTGCGGAGATTGGGACGGCGACGTTCCAAATGGGAGGAAATCGTGAAAGGCATCACCGCTTTCGGCGCGGGCATGGCCCTGTGGCTATGCAGCGTCACGACCGGCATGACAGCCCCGGCGCTCACCGTTCTGTGCGGCGTCGACGAGGACTGGTGCGCGGCGATGAAGAAGGCGTACGAGGCGAAGTCCGGCCTCGAAATTGCGATGACCCGCAAGAGCACCGGCGACATTCTCAACCAGATCCGCGCCGAGAAGGCCGCCCCGACGGTCGACGTCTGGTGGGGCGGCACGGGCGACACGCATCTCCAGGGCGGGTCGGAAGACCTTCTCGAAACCTATCGCCCGGCGCATGAGCGCGACATGCTGCCCTGGGCGCAGAATTTCTTCGCCATGTCGGGCGGGCGCTCGGCGGGCATCTATGCCGGAGCGCTCGGCTTTGCCTACAATGCCGACCTCCTGCGCCAGCTGAAACTGCCCGCGCCGGCCTGCTGGAAGGACCTTGCCGACATTTCCTATCGCGGGCGCATCGAAAGCGGCAATCCGAACTCCTCCGGCACGGCCTTCACGACGCTTGCGACGCTCGTGCAGCTCTTCGGCGAGGACGAGGCCTTCCGCTTCATGGCGGCGCTCAACCGCAATATCGGGCGCTATACGAGCGCCGGGTCCGCGCCCGTCAAGGCGGCGGCGCGCGGCGAAACGCTGATCGGCATCTCCTTCATGCACGACGCAGTCACCCAGAAACAGGCAGGCTATCCGCTGGTGATCGTCGCGCCCTGCGAGGGCACCGGCTACGAGATCGGCGCGGTCAGCATCGTCAAGGGCGCGCGGCATCCGGATGAGGCGAAGCGCTTCGTCGACTTCGCGCTCAGCCCGGAAGGGCAGGGCACCGGCGCGGCATCCGGCCAGAACCAGGTTCCGTCCAATGCGAAATCGACCCTGCCGCTGGCAGCGCCGGATATCTCGATGATCAAGATGGTGGATTACGACTTCGCGACCTTCGGCTCGCCGGAAGAACGAAGTCGGCTGCTCGAAAGGTTCGACGCGGAGATCGCCGCGACGAACTGAGCGAGCCTTTACGCAAGACCCAAGGAAAACCGCGGACGTGCCGCCCTCGCGGGCAGGCCGATGGCCCCCTCGTGCGCCGTTCGCAGCCGAATTCATGACCAGGCAACAGGAGGATGCCCAATGAAAATGAAGACCCTTTCCCTCATGCTCTTTGCCGGAACGGCGCTTGCCGCCCTGCCGGCAAAGGCAGCCGGCGAGCTCAACCTCATCTGCTCGGCCGACGTCGTCATCTGCGAGCAGATGAAGGGCGATTTCGAAAAGGCCCATGGCGATATCAAGGTGAACATGGTTCGCCTGTCCTCCGGCGAGACCTATGCGAAGGTCCGCGCGGAAGTTCGCAACCCGAAGACCGACATCTGGTGGGCCGGCACGGGCGACCCCCATCTGCAGGCAGCCTCCGAAGGCCTGACGCTGGAATACAAGTCGCCCAAGCTCGACGAACTCAACGACTGGGCGAAGAGCCAGGCCGAAAGCTCGGGCTACCGCACGGTCGGCGTCTATGCCGGCGCGCTCGGCTGGGGCTACAACACCGATATCTTCAAGTCGAAGGGCTTCAAGGAGCCGAAGTGCTGGGCCGACCTCCTGGCGCCCGAACTGAAGGGCGAGATCCAGATCGCCAACCCGAACTCCTCCGGCACGGCTTATACGGCGCTCGCCTCCCTCGTGCAGATCATGGGCGAGGACCAGGCCTTCGACTACCTGAAGAAGCTCAACGAGAACATCTCGCAATACACCAAGTCCGGCTCCGCGCCGGTCAAGGCGGCGGCGCGCGGCGAAACGGCGCTCGGCATCGTCTTCGTGCATGACGCCGTGGCACAGATCGCCGAAGGCTTCCCGGTCACCTCGGTCACGCCCTGCGAAGGCACCGGCTACGAGATCGGCTCCATGTCGATCATCAAGGGCGCGCGCAACCTCGACAATGCGAAGATCTGGTACGACTGGGCGCTGACCCCGGAAGTCCAGTCGCGCATGAAGGATGCCAAGTCCTTCCAGCTTCCCTCCAACAAGAACGCGGAGATTCCGAAGGAAGCGCCGAAGTTCGAGGATATCAAGCTGATCAACTACGACTTCAAGACTTACGGCGATCCGGCAAAGCGCAAGGAACTGCTGGAGCGTTGGGACCGCGAAGTCGGCGCTGCCGCCAACTGATGTCCCAAGCGGCGGCGCCCGTCTCCTCCGGGCGCCGCCTTCCCACAATCAAAGACAGCGAGGTCGGCCATGACGAATGGCAATCGCAGGCTGGACATCGTCCTGATCCTGGGCGCGGTCGCATTGACCCTTCTGCCCTGGTATCGCATCGAGAACGGCTTCTTCGGGTTCGGCTGGCTGGCCGGTTTCCCGCTTTCCACCGAGGCCGCACCCGGTCTCGTCCAGATCGCGGCGCATGGCCGCCTGTGGCTCGCGGCCGTCGTGCTGCTCCTTCTCATCGCAGGTCTGGCGCGCGGCATGGCGGACCCGATGCGCCGCGGCGCCGTGCTGGCATGGGTCGGGGCGGTCGGCGTCCTGTTCCTCGCGCTCCAGGGGCTCGCCATCGGCTTTTCCGGCTGGACATGGGCGATCAGCGAAAGCCTGTTCGGCCCGCTTGCCGACGGCCAGCCCTCGATGGGGGCGGGCGCGGTGCTCTGCGCCATCACCTTTGTCCTGATGTTCTCCTTCGGCCTTGCCGAGCGGGGCGTCATGAAGGGCGATGCCTTCGTCGTCAGCTCGATCTCGCTGCTCGTCTTTCTCGTCGCGGTCTTCGTCTTCTATCCGATCGGCAGCATGTTCATCGGCTCGGTGCAGGATTTCGACGGCTCGTTCAATCCCGACAATTTCATCCGCAACCTGCAGGATCCGAGCATCTGGAGCCTCAATTGCGTCATCGGCGCGGGTCGATGCGGCGTCGCCTGGCGCACGCTCTGGCTCGCCATCATGACAGGCCTCGGCTCCACGCTGCTCGGCCTCGCCTTCGCGCTGGTCGCCACCCGCACGCAGTTTCCCTTCAAGAAGGGCCTGCGCCTGCTGACGATCCTGCCGATCATCACGCCGCCCTTCGTCATCGGCCTTGCGCTGACGCTGCTCTTCGGCCGCGCCGGTGTCGTCACGCAAGGGCTTTCGGACCTGCTCGGCATCGAGCCCGGCCGCTGGCTCTACGGACTGACCGGCATCTGGATCGCGCAGGTCCTTTCCTTCACGCCGATCTCCTTCCTCGTCCTGATCGGTGTCGTCGAGGGCGTCAGCCCGTCGATGGAGGAGGCGTCGACCACGTTGCGCGCCAACCGCTGGCGCACCTTCTACCGCGTCTCGCTGCCGCTAATGAAGCCGGGCCTCGCCAATGCCTTCCTCATCGGCTTCATCGAGAGCATGGCCGACTTCGGCAACCCGCTGGTGCTCGGCGGCAGCCATGGCGTGCTCTCGACGGAAATCTTCTTCGCCGTCGTCGGTTCGCAGAACGATCCGTCCCGCGCTGCCGTGCTCGCCATGGTGCTGCTCTTCTTCACGCTCTCGGCCTTCCTGGCCCAGCGCGTCTGGCTCTCCGGCAAGAACTTCGCCACCGTCACCGGCAAGGGCGACAGCGGGGCACATATCGCCCTGCCCAAGGGGCTTTCCATCGCCGTCCATTCGGTGGTCATCCCGTGGGGCCTGTTCACGCTGGTCATCTACGGCATGATCCTCGTCGGCGGCTTCGTGAAGACCTGGGGCCTCGACAACTCGCTGACGCTCGACCACTACGCGAAGGCCTTCTCGATCAGCTTCGAAAACGGCATCGCCTGGACGGGCGTCGCCTGGAACTCGTTCTGGACGACCATGGAGATCGCGCTTCTTTCCGCCCCGCTCACCGCCGCAGTCGGCCTGCTGACGGCCTATATCATCGTGCGCCAGAAGTTCGCCGGGCGGAACGTCTTCGAATTTGCGCTGATGATGAGCTTCGCCATTCCCGGCACGGTCATCGGCGTCAGCTACATCATGGCCTTCAACCTGCCACCGCTGGAAATGACGGGCTCGGCGCTGATCCTCATCGCCTGCTTCGTCTTCCGCAACATGCCGGTCGGCGTGCGCGGCGGCATCGCGGCGATGAGCCAACTCGACAAGAGCCTCGACGAGGCCTCGCTGACGCTGCGCGCCGGCAGCTTCCGCACGATCCGCAAGGTCATCCTGCCGCTGCTGCGCCCCGCCATCACCGCCGCGCTCGTCTATTCCTTCGTGCGCGCCATCACCTCCATCAGCGCGGTCATCTTCCTCGTCAGCGCCGAATACAACATGGCCACCTCCTACATCGTCGGCCTCGTCGAGAACGGCGAATATGGCGTGGCGATCGCCTATTCCTCCATGCTGATCGTCGTGATGATCGCGGTCATCGCCGTCTTCCAGCTTCTCGTCGGTGAACGGCGGCTCAGGCGCGAGAACCGCGTCGCCGGCCTTACCCCCTCCTCTTCCTCCCGTCAGGAGAAAATCGCATGATCAAGCCCAAAGCCGGTTCCGTCACCTTCGAGAACGTCAAGAAGACCTTCGGCGCCTTTACCGCGATCCCGGACCTGTCGCTCACCATCGAGCCCGGCACGCTCGTCACCCTGCTCGGCCCCTCCGGCTGCGGCAAGACGACGACGCTCAGGATGCTCGCCGGCCTTGAGCATCCGACCGCCGGCCGCATCCTCATCGGCGGCAAGGACGTCACCATGCTGCCGGCGAACGAGCGCGACGTGTCGATGGTGTTCCAGTCCTACGCGCTGTTTCCCCATATGAGCTCGCTCGACAATGTCGCCTATGGCCTCGAATCCTCCGGGCTCTCGCGCAAGGAGGCGCGGGAAAGGGCGGAGGAAGGGCTGGCGCTCGTCGGCCTCGCCGGCATGGGCCACCGCCTTCCGGCCGAGCTTTCCGGCGGCCAGCAGCAGCGCGTCGCTGTCGCCCGCGCGCTGGTTCTGGAGCCGCAGGTGCTGCTGCTCGACGAACCCCTGTCGAACCTCGACGCGCGCCTGCGCCGCAAGGTGCGCACGGACATCCGCGAGCTGCAGCAGCGCCTCGGCTTCACCGCCGTCTATGTCACGCACGACCAGGACGAGGCGCTTGCCGTCTCCGACCGCATCATCGTCATGAAGGACGGCGAAATCGCCCAGTCCGGTGCCCCGCGCGAGCTTTACGAGGCGCCCGCCTCCTCCTTCATCGCCGACTTCATGGGGGAGGCCAATGTGATCGCCTGCGAGGTGATCGGCATCGAGAACGACGAGGCGAAGGTCCGCGTCGGCGGGTTCGAGCATCGCGTGCCGGCCGGGCGGGCAAGGCCCGGCACGGCAAACCTTGCCGTGCGTCCGGGCTCGGTGACGCTCACCGAAGGGCGCGGGGAGGGGCTTTCCGGCCGCATCCTGCACTCGGCGTATCTCGGCGACCATGTCGAATACGAGGTGGAGACCGATGTCGGAACGCTCTTCATCGTCGACCACGCCGTCGACCGCATCCTGCCCGCCGCCGCGGACGCCACGCTCAAGTTCAAGAACCGCGGCATCGCCCTCATCAATACCTGACACCATTGCAAGGAAACAACGCATGACGTCGCAAGAGACGGCCCTCGACAAACGCTTCGCCCTCGCCAAGCTCCTCGCGCAGGAGGGCGGGGCGATGGCGCTCGACTACTTCAACCGGCGCGATTCCCTGGTGATCGAGACCAAGCGCGACCTTCAGGACGTGGTCTCCATTGCCGACCGCAACGTGGAGAAGCTCATCCGCGACCGGGTCGAGGCCTTGTTCCCGGAAGACGGCTTCCTCGGGGAGGAGTTCGGCCTTACGCCGGGCACATCCGGCTATACATGGGTCGTCGATCCCATCGACGGCACCGCGCCCTTTGTCAACGGCATGCCGAACTGGTGCGTCTCGGTCGCCGTGCTGCATGAGGGCGTGCCGGTCGTCGGCGTCATCGGCGCACCATGCCATGGCGAGCTCTACGCCGCCGCCGCCGGCAGGGGGGCGAAGCTCAACGGCAAGGTCCTGACGCTCGATCCCTCCCGCACCGTCGAGAATGCCCTGACCGGCATCGGCGCCAACAGCCATGTCACGGCGGAGGCGGTAGCGGACATCGTCAACCGCCTGCTGCAGGCGGGCGGCAACTTCATCCGCAACGGTTCCGGCGCGCTGATGCTGGCCTATGTCGCCGCCGGCCGGCTCGTCGGCTATTATGAGCCCTACATGCATGCCTGGGATTGCCTTGCCGGCTATTGCCTCGTCAAGGAGGCAGGGGGCTGGCATCACCCTTTCCCGACGGAAGGCGAGCGGCTGACGAAGGGGGCTCCTGTCGTCGCTGCCGGGCCGGGCGCGCGTGCCGCGCTCGCAAAGCTGGCGCAACTGGACTGAAGGCCGCCCCCCGGCCCGGAGAGGAACGCTAATGCATCAACGGTTCGCCATCATCGCGGATCCGCATCTGCACAATGTGCGCGGCAACTATCGAGGGGGCCGCATCGCGGCCGACCGCCTGCCGGGTGGGATGGAGCTGCGCACGCTCGTCGACACGGTCCAGTCGACGCGCCTCTTCAACGAAAGCGAGGTGGGCTTTCTCGCCGTGCTGGATGACATCGCCGCGCGAGGCATTCGCGAAGTCATTGTCGTCGGCGACTATTCCGACGACGGGCAGGAGGAAAGCGTCGCCGCTTCGCTTGCACTGATGCGGTCCTATGCAGACCGGTTCGGCATGCGGTTCTTCTCGACCGTCGGCAATCATGACGTCTACGGCTATTCCGGCCGAAGCCTCGACCGGAGCTTCCTGCTCGAGGACGGCGGCTCCTTCCTGGTCTCCGGATCGCGGCCGGATGGCGAGGGCGTGCTGTTCAACCCCGCCATGCGCTGCCGCTCCTATGCGGAAGGCCTGCCGCGCGGGCTCGGCTTCTTCCGCGACGGCGCCGCGCTGCACTGGGAAACGCCGTTCGGCGCGTCCGACGATCTCGCGGACAGGCAATACACCCTGTTCTCGCCGGACGGCCGCCACGAGCGCCGTTTCATCGATGCGTCCTATCTGGTCGAGCCGGTGGAGGGCGTCTGGCTGCTCTCCATCGACGGCAATGTCTTCGTGCCGCGCGACGGCGATTTCGGCCTTGCGGAAGAGGCCTTCGACGACAGCACGGATGCCGGCTACAACGCGCTGGTGGCGCACCGGCCCTATCTGCTGGACTGGATCGCCGATGTCTCCCGGCGGGCCGAGCGGCTGGGCAAGCGGCTGATCGCCTTTGCTCACTATCCCGCCGTCGACCCGTTCGACGCGACCCTGGAAGAGGAGCAGCGGCTCTTCGGGCGGACGATCTTCGTGCGCCGCACGCCTTCGAAGGACACCGCCGCGCTGCTCGCAAGAGCCGGCCTCCGGCTGCATTTCAGCGGGCATCTCCATATCGACAACGTTTCGCAGCAGGACGGTATCGTCAATGTCGCCGTGCCTTCCACGGCCGGCTATCCCGGCGGCTACCGATTGCTGACGCTTCACGACGACGGGGCCGAGCTCGAAACCATACGCGTGACGGGCCTTGCCCTCGATCCGGCAATCCTCTCGGCCTATCGCCGGGAGGCAGAACAAAGCGGCCTCGATGTCGGCGACCTGCTGGATGCCGGCGATTTCGGCGCCTTCGCCATCCGGCACTTGCGCGAGATTGTCCACCACCGCTTCTTCGCGAAGGAATGGACGCCGGAAGCCCGGGCCGCCATAAAGCGCATGACGCTGGCGGACATCGCGCGTGAAGGAGCGGGCGTTGCACTTTCCCCGGAGCAGGCCGCGCGGTTCGCGGCCATCCCCGCCATGCGGCTGGTCGAGGCGATCTATATCGCCCGCCACAACGCCGCCTGGCGCCTGGAACTGCCGGAGGACGAGCGCGCGACCCTCGACGCGCTGCTGGATATCTGCGGCATGCCGGCCGGCGAGGGCCTCGCCGCCAGCCTCCTGCGGATATTCCGCCGGCACTTCCGGAAGGACGATTTCCGTCGCCTCACTTTCTCACGCGACTGGGAGATCGTGACCGGATCGCCGGAAACCGGCGCCATCAGGATTGCCCGTTAGGCCGGCAGTCAGGAACAACAAGCTAATGGAAGAGGGGAAACATCGCGCTCGCCCGGCGAAATCCGTGGCTGCGCCCGCGTCGTGGCCTGATCTTCTTTCGCCGGTCTTGCAAAGCGCAAATCCGAAAGGGTACTGATCGATATCGGCGGGCAGGGGATGGCCTCCACCCAACGTGCAGATCCGAAGGTGGCAAAGCATGGAAATTCTGACGGCGGCCGGCCTCACGGCGCTCTTGCAGGTCATCGCGATCGATCTCGTGCTGGCGGGCGACAATGCGGTGGTCATCGGCCTTGCCGCGGCCGGCCTGGAGCCCACCCAGCGCAAGAAGGCGATTCTCGTCGGCATTCTCGCGGCGACGGTCCTTCGCATCATCTTCGCCACGGTTGCCGTGCACCTGCTGGCGATCATCGGCCTGCTGCTCGCCGGCGGGCTGCTTCTCCTCTGGGTCTGCTGGAAGATGTGGCGCGAGCTGCGCGGCGGGCACGAGGAGGGCGAGGAAGGCGCCGCATCCGAAGGCGCCCCGCGAAAAACCTTCCTCCAGGCCGCAACGCAGATCGTCGTAGCCGACGTCTCCATGTCGCTCGACAACGTCCTTGCCGTCGCCGGCGCGGCGCGGGAACATCCGGGCGTCCTCGTCGTCGGCCTTGCGCTTTCCATCGCGCTGATGGGCATCGCGGCGAACTTCATCGCCCGCCTGCTCAACAGGCATCGCTGGATCGCCTATATCGGCCTTGCGATCATCCTCTATGTCGCGCTCGACATGATCTATCGCGGTGCGCTTGAAGTGATGCCCTACCTTCCGGCGACCTAAACCCTCCGCGACCGCGGGTTTGCCGCGGCCGCGCCCTTCCGCTTTCGGCTGGCTTTCGGATATCGGGCGAAACGAACCGGGACAGTCGCCGAAGGGGATTGTTTTTCCCATCAGTATTATGATTGTATTGCGGAAATCGTGTCGGCGCATCGATCCCGCGCCGGGGCATTCAAGCACAATCGAAAACGGGGAACCGGAATGAACAGGGAAAAGATCAATTCGCGCATTCGCCCGCTGCTCGCCGGCGCGGCTTTCACGCTGCTGCTGGTCTCGGGCGGCGTCGCGCCGGCCTTTGCCGTCACGCCTGCCGACACGCTGGTGCAGGCTTGGGCCATCGACGACACGATCACGCTCGACCCGGCCGAATCCTTCGAGCTGTCGCCGGCCGAATTCATCGGCAACGCCTATGACATGCTGGTGCGCCTCGACATCGCCGACACGACCAAGGTCAAGGGCGGCGTCGCCGAAAGCTGGACGGTCTCCGACGACGGCCTCACCTATACGTTCAAGCTGAAGCCGGGCATCAAGTTCGCCTCCGGCAACCCGCTCACCGCGGAAGACGTCGCCTGGTCCTTCGAGCGCGCCGTCAAGCTCGACAAGAGCCCCGCCTTCATCCTCACCCAGTTCGGCCTGACGGGCGACAATGTCACGGAAAAGGCAAAGGCCGTGGACGAGGGCACCTTCGTCTTCACCGTCGACAAGCCCTATGCGCCGAGCTTCGTGCTGAACTGCCTCACCGCCACGGTGGGCGCGGTTATCGACAAGAAGCTGGTGATGGAGCATGCCGAATCCACCAAGCCGAGCGAAGACTACAAGTACGACACCGATTTCGGTTATGCCTGGCTGAAGACCAACTATGCCGGCTCGGGCCCGTTCAAGATCCGCGACTGGCGCGCCAACGAAATCCTCGTTCTGGAGCGCAACGACAATTATTACGGTGACAAGCCGGCGCTCGCCCGCGTCATCTACCGCCACGTCAAGGAAAGCGCGACGCAGCGCCTGATGCTGGAGGCCGGTGACGTCGACGTGGCCCGCAACCTGGAGCCGGGCGACCTCGACGCCGTTGCCAAGAATGGCGACCTCGCGACGACCAGCGCGCCCAAGGGCACGGTCTATTACATCAGCCTCAACCAGAAGAACGAGAACCTCGCCAAGCCGGAAGTGCGCGAAGCCTTCAAGTATCTTGTCGATTACGACGCGATCGGCGCGACGCTGCTCAAGGGCATCGGCGAGATCCGCCAGACCTATCAGGCCAAGGGCGTGCTCGGCGCGCTGGAATCGAACCCCTACAAGTTCGACGTCGCCAAGGCCAAGGAACTGCTGGAGAAGGCGGGCCTGAAGGACGGTCTTTCCGTCACCTTCGACGTGCGCAACACGCAGCCGGTGACGGGCATCGCCGAATCCTTCCAGCAGACCGCAAGCCAGGCCGGCGTGAAGATCGAGATCATCCCCGGCGACGGCAAGCAGACGCTCACCAAGTACCGCGCCCGCAACCACGATATGTATATCGGCCAGTGGGGCATGGACTACTGGGACCCGAACTCGAACGCGGAAGCCTTCACCTCGAACCCGGACAACGGCGACGACGCCTCCGTCAAGACGCTCGCATGGCGCAATGCCTGGGATATCCCGGAGCTGACAGAGCAGACCAAGGCCGCGCTTCTGGAGCGCGACGCGGACAAGCGCGCCGAGCTGTACAAGAAGCTCCAGCAGGAGGCGCTGGACACCAGCCCCTTCGTGATGGTCTTCCAGCAGATCGAGGCGGCCGGCCTGCGCGGCAACGTGCAGGGCTACAAGCTCGGTCCGTCCATGGACACGAACTTCCTTGCCACCGTGACCAAGCAGTGAGCTGAAGGACAGGCTCCTTGAGCGCAGTCGAAACACACAAGCCGGCAAGGCGCGCCAAACGGCGCGCCTCAGCGCGGCTGAAATCGGTCGCCGGCTTCCTCGTGGTCGTCGCCACGACCTATCTCGGCCTGCTCGCCGTCACCTTCTTCATCGGCCGCGTCGTGCCGATCGATCCGGTGCTGGCGATCGTCGGCGACCGGGCGCCCGCCCATGTGGTGGAGCGCGTGCGGCAGGAAATGGGGCTGGACCTGCCCTATTACCAGCAGTTCTGGCTTTATCTGAAGGGCGTCTTCCAGGGCGATTTCGGCACATCGGTGCTGACCACCAACCCAGTGATGACGGACATCCGCCGCGTCTTCCCGGCGACGATGGAGCTTGCCTCCGTCGGCACCATCATCGGCGCGGCCATCGGCATTCCGCTCGGTGTACTGGCCGCCGTCCGGCGTGGCAGCATCGCCGACCAGGTCGTGCGCATCGTCGGCCTCATCGGCTATTCCGTGCCGATCTTCTGGCTCGGCCTTCTGGCGCTCCTTGTCTTCTATGCCCGGCTCGGCTGGGTCTCCGGCCCCGGCCGCATCGACGTGGTGTTCGAATATACGTTCACGCCCGTCACCGGCTTCTTCCTGATCGATGCGATCTTCAACCGCGATTGGGCCGCCTTCCGCGATATCCTCTCGCACATCATCCTGCCGGCCTCGCTGCTCGGCTATTTCTCCATGGCCTATATCAGCCGCATGACGCGCTCCTTCATGCTGAACGAGCTGGGACAGGAATATATCGTCGCCGCACGCGCCAAGGGCCTGTCGGAAGCGCGCATCATCTGGGGCCATGCGCTGCGCAACGCGGCCGTGCCGCTCGTCACGGTCATCGCGCTTTCCTATGCCGGCCTTCTTGAGGGCTCGGTGCTGACGGAAACCGTGTTCGCGTGGCCGGGCCTCGGCCTCTACATCACCAATTCCCTGCAAAACGCCGACATGAACGCGGTGCTCGGCGGCACCATCGTCATCGGTTCCGTCTTCATCGCCATCAACCTTCTCTCCGACGTGCTCTATCGCATGCTCGATCCCCGAACGAGGTCCCGATGAGCGAGGCTGCCATGACCCGTCGCGAGTGGCTTTTGACCGACCGGCCGCAATCGCGCCTTCAGGCGAGGCTCGGCCGCGCCTATGTCGCCTGGCGGCGCTTCACCGCCAACCGGCTCGCCGTCGTCGGCCTGCTGATCATTCTCGGTCTCGTCTTCCTCGCCGCCTTCGCGCCGCTGCTCGCGCCCCATTCGCCCTATGTCGGCGATCTCGCCAATGCGCGCCTGCTGACGCCGGGGCCGGGCCATTGGCTCGGCACGGACGATCAGGGCCGCGACATCCTCTCGCGCCTCATCTACGGCTCGCGCCTCACCCTGCAGGTGGTGCTGCTGGTCGCGATCATCGCCGCGCCGCTCGGCCTTCTGGTCGGAACGGTCGCGGGCTATGCCGGCGGCTGGGTCGATGCGGTGCTGATGCGCATCACCGATATCTTCCTCGCCTTCCCGAAGCTCGTCCTCGCGCTCGCCTTCGTTGCGGCGCTCGGCCCCGGCATCGGCAACGCCATCATCGCCATTGCCATCACCTCCTGGCCGCCCTATGCGCGCATCGCGCGGGCAGAGACGCTGACGGTGCGCAACTCGGACTATATCCTCGCCGTGCAGCTCATGGGCGCTTCCCCCTGGCGCATCGTGCTGCGCCATATCATGCCGCTCTGCATCTCCTCGCTCATCGTGCGCGTGACGCTCGACATGGCGGGCATCATCCTCACCGCCGCCGGCCTCGGCTTCCTCGGCCTCGGCGCGCAGCCGCCGCTGCCCGAATGGGGCGCGATGATCGCCTCCGGCCGCCGCTTCATCCTCGATCAATGGTGGGTCGCCGCCATGCCGGGCTTTGCCATCCTCGTCGTCAGCCTCGGCTTCAACCTGCTCGGCGACGGCCTGCGCGATGCGCTCGATCCGCGGGGGAGCGGCCAGTGAGCGCATTGCTTTCCGTCGAGGACCTTCGCGTCTCCTTCCCGACGCGCACCGGCGTTATCGAGGCCGTGCGCGGCGTCTCCTTCACCCTCGGCCGTGAGCGGCTGGGCATCGTCGGCGAAAGCGGCTCCGGCAAGTCGCAGACCGGCCGCGCCATCATGGGCCTCACCGCCGAGCACGGTGTCATCGATGCGAAGCGCCTCGAATTCAACGGCATCGATCTCCTCAAGGCATCGGCCTCCGAGCGGCGGGCGCTGCGCGGCAAGCGCATCGCCATGATCCTGCAGGACCCGAAATATTCGCTGAACCCGGTCATGACCATCGGCCGCCAGATCGTCGAGACGCTGCGCACGCACGAGCCGGTCGGCAAGGCCGAGGCGAAGCGGCGCGCGCTCGACATGCTCGCCGCCGTGCAGATCCGCGATCCCGAGCGCGTCTTCGACCTCTATCCGCACGAGGTTTCGGGCGGCATGGGCCAGCGCGCGATGATCGCCATGATGCTCGTCGCCGGCCCGGAACTCCTCATCGCCGACGAACCGACCTCGGCGCTGGACGTCACGGTGCAGCTCGACGTGCTCGCCATCCTCAACCGGCTGGTCGCCGAGCGCGGCATGGGGCTGATCTTCATCTCGCATGACCTGCGCCTCGTCTCTTCCTTCTGCGATCGCGTCATCGTCATGTATGCCGGCCGCATCGTCGAGGAACTGCCGGCCGAAAAGCTTTCCGAGGCGCAGCACCCCTATACGCGCGGCCTTCTCAACTGCATGCCGCAGATCGGCGCCGACCGGCACCCGCTGCCGGTGCTGGACCGCAAACCGGAGTGGAGAACATGACGCCGGCCCTCGCCATAAACGGCCTCGGCGTCGTCTACGACGACTTCGTGGCGCTCGACGATGCCAGCCTCTCGGTCGCGCCGGGCGAATCCTACGGCCTCGTCGGCGAATCCGGCTCCGGCAAGTCGACGCTGCTGCGCGCCGTGGCGGGCCTTGCGCCGGTTGCGGAAGGCACGATCGAGGTGGATGGCACGCCGCTCGGCAAAAGACGCGACAAGGCCTTCTACCGCAAGGTCCAGATGGTCTTTCAGGACCCTTACGGCTCGCTGCACCCGCGCCAGACGGTGGACCGGCTGCTCCTGGAGCCGCTCGCCATCCATGGCTTTGCCGATACGGAAAGCCGCATCGTGCGGGCGCTGGACGAGGTCGGCCTCGGCTCCGGCTTCCGCTTCCGCTATTCGCACCAGCTTTCCGGCGGCCAGCGCCAGCGCGTGGCGATCGCCCGCGCGCTGATCCTCGAACCCTCGATCCTGCTGCTCGACGAGCCGACCTCGGCGCTCGACGCCTCGGTGCAGGCCGAGGTGCTGAACCTGCTGGAGCAGCTTCGCGCCGACCGCAAGCTTACCTTCGTCATGGTCAGCCACGACCTGGCCGTCGTCACCCATATGTGCGACCGGCTGATGGTGATGCGGAACGGGCGTGCCGTGGAAGAACTGACCGCCGCCGACCTTGCGGCCCGCAAGGTGACGCAGGACTATACGCGCGGCCTGCTTGCCGCCAGCGAAGGTTTCCGGCGCAGCGGTTGAGCAGGCAGTCTCCCTAATCGAGAGGATAGCCGTAGAGCACCGGCATCAGGCCGGCGGCGGCGCGGAAGCGATCCCACGATTTGTGTCTGGCGTCCGTCCACCCGGTCTCGGCGATGGCCGAAAGGCGGGGGAAGACGAGCCGGTCGAAGACAGCGCGGTCTCCCATCGGCTCGGACCAGATGCAGGCCTGCACGCCCAGCAGCCTGGCCTTCTGCGCCTCGCTCCAGCCCGCGACGGGGTCGAAGGCATAGGTCGCTTCCGGCGCCGACCAGCCGGCCCAGCTTGCGCCCGGCTCGTCCCAGTCCGGGCCGTTCGCCATGTCGAGATAATAGGCCTGGCCGGGGCAGACGACGATGGAATAGCCGTCTCCGGCGAGCGAGGCCGCGATCTCGGTATCGCGCCAGCCGCAGAGATAGGTCTTGTCCCTGTCGATGACATTGCCATGCGCCGCCTCTTCCCAGCCGCCGGTGATGCAGCCCTCCGCCGCAAGGAACGCCTGCAGGCGCTTGAGGAAGAAGGCCTGCAGCACCGCCGCGCCGGAACCCTCGATGGCATCCGCGAGGTGGGAATGGCCGGCCGCGTTGAGCCGCGCTGCATGCGCCTCTGCCATCTCCGCGCCGGCGAGCGACCGGAGCCTGTCAAGCGCCTCCGGCGAGCCGGACCAGGCCCCGAGCGGCACTTCGTCTGCGCCGACATGAATGGTCCTGAACGGGAAGAGATCGATCAGTTCGCGGAAGATCGTTTCCAGCACCTCATAGGTCTTCTCACGCGCGGGATTGAGGCAATTGTCCGGAAAGGCCTGAACCGAATGGTAGCCGCTCCTCTCGCCGGGATCACGCAGCTCGGGGATCGCCTGCAGCAGCGCATAGCTGTGGCCCGGCACGTCGATCTCCGGCACGACCTCGATGCCGAGCCCTTTCGCATGGGCGACGATCCCGCGAATGGTGGCCTTGCTGTAGTAGCCGCCGCTTCTTTCCGGCGCCGTTCCGAGCAGGGGCGGGATGGCAAGGCCGTGTCCGCGCCACGCCCCGATTTCGGTGAGCGCCGGATAGGCGTCGATTTCCACGCGCCATGCCTCGTCGTCGGAAAGGTGCCAGTGGAAGCGGTTGAGCTTGTTCCAGGCGAGGATGGAGAGCAGCTTGCGGATCTCTGCCGTGCCGTAGAACTGGCGGGCAACGTCGAGATGCAGCCCTCGCCAGCCCATTGCCGGCGCATCCGTGATCGTTCCCACGGCCGGAAACCCGTAGGTGGCCGGAAAATGCCGTGCGCCGCGCCAGATCTGGCCGAGCGTGACGAGCCCATGGAGAAACCCGGCATGCGCGGATGCGGCGATGGTCACGCCCCCGCCGGAAAAGGCGATCTCGTAGGCCTCTGCCGCGAAACCCTCCGCCATATGCATGCGGACCGGCAACCCGCCTTCTTCCAGGGGCCGCACGATGCCTTCGACGGCAAAGAGATCGTGCACGAGCCCTGCAAAGGCCTCCGCGGCGGATCGTGCCTCGTCGTCCACGGCCTCCGGTGCCAATCCTGCCGGTACGGCGCGGCGGCCGGAGACCAAGACGCGATTCGGCCAGGGGATAACCGATATCGGCTCCGGTGCGACGGCGGGAACCGGATAGGGCTCCACGCCACGCTTCAGCGGGGCGTTCCCGCCCTTGATCTGCGTCGCGCCGACATGGACCCCGAGCGTGCTCCCGTCGTCGAAGGCGAGGTAGGCGCCGCGGGCGCCATCCGTCCAGTGACGGAACGGCCAGCTCAGACCATGCACGGCGATTTCCCAGTTCCCGCCGGGCAGAAGCTGGAAGCCGGGCGGCGGCAGAAACTCGGTGAAGTTCGAAAGCCGTTTGCCGATGGCGCCACCCTCGGCCCTCGCCGCGGGATCGATCGCGCCCGGCCCGCTGACGCAAAGCCGGAAGCCGGCGAGGGGCCGCGCGGACCGGTTCGTCAGCCGCAGCAGATAGGCTGCTCCCTTCTCGCCAGTAGCGGGAATCCATGTCGTTTCGAGCTGCGGGGCATGGCGGTCGCGTGTCGTCATGGCGGTCACTGCCTTGTTACCGAACGTCGAGCATTCCGGCATAGAGACCGGGCGCGGAGTCGGGGATGGGCATGGCGCCGACAGCCTTTTCGTAAAAGGCCGACGGGCCGACATCGCCGATGACGGCATAGCCGTAGCCCATGGCCTTCAGATCGGAGAGGCAGGCAAGGAGCAGGGCGTGGCCGATACCGAGCCCGCGGGCCTCCTCGGCGACGCCCGTTGGGCCGAAAAAGCCGCGGGCGATGGATTCGTGGCAGGCAAATCCCAAAAGCTGCTGCCGGCGCGTGGCGATGAAGCAGGTCGGCGGCTGGCGGGTGAGGGCGATGCCCGCCTCGCTCGCCCAGCCCTTGCCGAAATGCGTTTCCACCCATTCGGTGACGAGCCTTGCCTCGGACGCGAGCGGCCGGCGGATCGTCACGCCGGCGGCGGCCATCCGGTCGTCGAGATCGGGCCTCGGACGCAGAAGCGAGAGATTGACGAGATAGTCCAAAAGCGCCTCCCTGGAGCCATGCCGGCCGAAAACGCAAGGATAGAACCTTTCTGCCGGCCAAGGACAAGCCGAAATGCGCCTTGCGCGGTATATTGGCCTGCATGGGCCCGCCTTGCCATGACCCGCGCTTTGCGCAAGATGGCGCCGTGGAACGAACCAGAGGGGACGAGGTGCGTGCAGGAAAGCCCTCCGGGGCGAAGCAGGCGGCCGGACGCATGACGCGCGAGGCCTGGATCGAGGCCGGCGTCGAGGCGCTGGTCGAAGAGAGCATCGGCCACGTCAAGATCCAGGTCCTGGCGAAGAAGCTCGGCGTGTCGCGCTCCAGTTTCTACTGGTTTTTTGCGGATCTGCAGGCCTTGCAGCGCGCGCTGCTGGACCATTGGCTACGCAAGAATACCGGCCCGATCATCGAGCGCGCCCTGCGCCCCGCCGCATCGGCCAATGAAGGCGTCTTGCATATCTTCGAGTGCTGGGTCGATCCCGCGCTCTTCGATCCTCCGCTGGACGCCGCCGTTCGCGCCTGGGGGCGCATCGACGGCAGTGTGCGCGCGGTCGTCGAGCAGGCGGACGATCAGCGGATCGACGCCATCAAGCGGATGTTCCTGCGCTACGATTATCCGGAAGAGGAGGCATTTACCCGGGCGCGCGTCCTCTATTTCACGCAGGTCGGCCATTTCACGCTCGGTATCGGTGACGATCGAGATGCGCGCCTCAGCCATCTCCGCTCCTATCTCCTGACCTTCACCGGCCGGCCGGCCACGGAAGGCGAGGTGGCGGATTTCACCGCGGTGATGCATCGGCTGCTGCCGGACGGCTGACTTCCGTACACTCCCGTACAGGCGATTTTCCCGACCCCGCGCGCTTTGCGGAAGGAATGTGGATGTTCCTCGTTCCTCAATGGACATTCGTGTACAGAGACGATATGAAATTCATCCAATGGCAGGCGCGGCCCTGCCGGGAGGAGAATTCATGGGGAAACATCCGGCCGTCGCCTCTTCGGCGAAGCGGTTCCGTCCCGCAAAGGATGGAGTGCGATGACGCGGCATTACTCGGCGCTTTCGCTCTTCAAGGAAGGGCTCGCCGGCCAGAAGGGCTGGCAGCAGGCGTGGCGCTCGCCCCAGCCGAAGCCGCGCTACGACATCCTTGTCATCGGCGGCGGCGGGCATGGGCTGGCGACGGCGTACTATCTCGCCAAGGTCCACAATATCCGCAATGTCGCGGTCATCGAGAAGGGCTGGCTCGGCGGCGGCAATACGGGACGCAACACGACGGTCGTTCGCTCCAACTACTTCTTTCCCGAGAGCACGGCGCTCTATGAAATGGCCCTGAAGCTCTATGAAGGGCTCGGCCGCGACCTCAACTACAACATCATGCTTTCCCAGCGCGGCATCATCACGCTCGCCCACAGCGAGGCGGAGATGGAAATGGCGGCGCGCACCGTCAATGCCATGCAGATCAACGGCACGGATGCCGAGCTCTTCGGCATCGAGGACGTGCGCCGCGTGCTGCCGCTGCTCGACATGTCGCCCGATGCGCGTTACCCGGTTTTCGGCGGAGTCTGGCAGGGGAGGGCCGGCACGGCGCGGCACGATGCGGTCGCCTGGGGCTATGCGCGCGCCGCCGACCGGCTGGGCGTCGATATCATCCAGTCCTGCGAGGTCGAGGAATTCCTCATCGAGGGCGGGCGATGCCGCGGCGTGAAGACGAGCCGCGGCGAGATCCGCGCCGAGCGGGTCGGCATGGTCGTCGCCGGCCATTCGTCCCACCTTGCGGCCAAGGCCGGCTTCCGCCTGCCGATCACTTCCTATGCCCTGCAGGCCTGCGTTTCCGAGCCGATCAAGCCGGCGCTCGACACCGTCGTGCTGTCGCCGGCCACCGGCACCTATGCCAGCCAGTCGGACAAGGGCGAACTCGTCATCGGCGGCGGCCTCGACCGCGTTCCCTCCTACGGCCAGCGCGGCAACCTGCCGATGCTGGAGACGGTGATCTCGGGGCTTCTGGAAATGTTCCCGAGCTTCCGGCAATTGCGGTTGATGCGGCAATGGGCCGGCATCGTCGACGTCACGCCGGATTCCTCGCCGATCCTCGGTGAAAGCCCGCTGCCCGGCCTTTTCCTCAATTGTGGCTGGGGGACGGGCGGCTTCAAGGCGATCCCCGCGGGCGGCTCGCTGCTCGCGCATCTCCTCGCCACCGGCAAACACCACGACGTCAGCCGCCCCTTCGATCTCGACCGCTTCGCCCGCGGACGCCTGATCGACGAGGCCGCCGGCTCCGGCATCGCGCATTAGGAGGACCGGATGCAGCTTTTCCCATGCCCCTTCTGCGGGCCGCGTTCCGAGACGGAATTCCACTTCGGCGGCGACGCCGGCAACCACCGCCCGGAAGGCTTCCGCGACGTCACGGATGGCGAATGGACCGCCTACCTTCATGAACGGAACAACCTGCGCGGCGCGGCAAACGAGATCTGGATGCACATGACCTGCGGCGAAGTGTTCCGCATGGAACGCGACACGGTGCATCACGGCATCGCGCGGTCCTTCGCGCTGACGGAAGGAGGCGGCGATGACGGCTTGGCGCACTGAGGGCGGCACGGCCCTCGACAGGACGCGGCCGCTGCGCTTCACCTTCGACGGCAAGACGGTCGAGGGTTTTGCGGGCGATACCATCGCCTCAGCGCTGCTGGCGGGCGGCGTTTCCGTCCTCGGCCGCAGCTTCAAGTATCACCGCCCGCGCGGCCTCTGGGGCGCCGGCGTCGAGGAGCCGAACGCGCTCGTCGATATCGCCGGTGCCATGCCGAATACGCGCGCCACGCAGGTGCTGGCTGCGGATGGTCTTGCCGTGCGAAGCGTCAATGCCGATCCAAGCGCCGAGAAGGATCGCCACGCCTTCCTCGACGCGTTCTCGCGCTTCATCCCGGCGGCCTTCTACTACAAGACCTTCATGTTCCCCGACTGGCACCTGTTCGAGCCGCGGATCCGGCAGATGGCCGGCCTCGGAACTTTGGATGCCAGCTTGCGCGAGCCCTCCTTCGCCGAACAGGTCAACCATCATTGCGAAGTGCTGGTGGTCGGGGCCGGCCCCTCGGGCCTCCTCGCAGCGCGCAAGGCCCTGCGGGCCGGCCGGCGGGTCGTGCTTTGCGACGACGGGCGGCAGGTGGGAGGCAGTCTTCTTCATCGCGCGGCGACCATCGAGGGCAAGCCGGGGGCGGAATGGACCGCGGATGTCGCAGCGGAACTCGTAGGGGCAGGCGCGCTGGTGCTGACGGGCACCACGGCTTTCGGCATCTACGACCACCGCCTCGTCGGCCTCAGCCAGAAGGGCGCGGACGGTGCGCCGGACCGGCTGTGGCGCGTGCGCGCCGGGTCCATCGTGCTCGCGACCGGCGCCATCGAACGGCCGCTGCCCTTTGGCAACAACGACCTGCCGGGCATCATGTCGGCGGAGGCCGCGCTCGTCTATCTCCTCCGCTTCGGCGTCGCCGCCGGGCGCAAGATCGTCGTCGCCACCAATAACGGCCTAGCCTATGAGGCGGCGGAGGCGCTGGCGGACACCGGCGCCGAGGTCACCGTCGTCGACTATCGTCCCGATGCCCCGGCACCGACCGGGCTGCGGGTGGTGAAGGGGCTCACCGTCGTCTCGGCGAGCGGCCGCGGCACCGTCAGTGCCGTCCGGCTTTCCAATGGCAGCGTGCTGGAGGCGGATGCGGTGCTCGCTTCCGGCGGCTTCACGCCGACCGTACATCTCTATTGCCAGGCGCAGGGCAAGCTCGACTGGCGCGACGACATTCTCGCCTTCGTGCCCGGCCGGCCGGTAGAGGGCGTCGAGGTGGTCGGGGCCGCGGCCGGGGATTTCGGCCTTCCGGCAGAGCTTGCGGCCGGTGCGTCGCGTGACCTCGGCATCGTCGCCGCATGGCCGAAGCCGGGGGCGAAGGAACGGGTCTGGATCGACCTCCAGAACGACGTCACGGCCAAGGACGTGGAACTGGCCGTCCGGGAAAACTTCGTCTCCGTCGAGCACCTGAAGCGCTATACCACGCTCGGCATGGCGACCGACCAGGGCAAGACCTCGAATGTCAACGGCCTCGCGCTGATGGCCGAGATCACCGGCCGGCGCATTCCCGAAGTCGGCACGACGACCTATCGTCCGCCCTTCACGCCGGTTCCGCTCGCCTCTTTCGCGGGCGCCCGCTCCGGTACGCTCATGAACCCGCTGCGCCGCCTTCCGCTCGAAAGGGAGCACCGGGCGGATGGCGCCGTCTTCCGCGAATATGGCGGCTGGCTGCGGCCGGCCTATTATGGCGAAGGCCCCGCGGAGGCCCGCATCCAGGCCGAGGCCATGGCTGCGCGCAAGGGTGTCGTGCTCTTCGATGGCTCGCCGCTCGGCAAGATCGAGGTCATCGGCCCGGATGCGGCGCCCTTCCTCGACTTTATCTATTACAACACCGTCTCGACGCTTTCGCCCGGCCGTTGCCGCTACGGCTTCATCCTCAGCGAGGCCGGCAATATCTATGACGATGGCGTGCTGGTGCGTCTCGACGAGAACCGTTTCGTCGTCTCCTGCTCCTCCTCCCATGTCGCGGGCGTGCATGCTCTTCTGGAGGAATGGCGGCAGGACCGTTTCGACCGCAGTCGCGTCTTCATCCATAATGCGACAGCGGAAATGGCAACGCTGACGGTGTCCGGCCGTGAAGCGCCGGCGCTGATCGCCGCGCTCGGCTTGAACGCGGCGCTCGACGATGCGGCCCTGCCGCATATGGGCATCGTCTCCGGTGCTTTCGAAGGAGCCCCGGTGCGGATCGCCCGCGTCAGCTTCACCGGCGAACGGTCCTACGAGATATCCGTTCCGGCCGACCGTGCGGCCGCGCTCTGGTCGCGGCTGCGGCGCGAGGGCGAGGCTTACGGCGCGACGCTGCTCGGCCTGGAGGCGCTCATGATCCTGCGCGCGGAAAAGGGCTATGTCGTCATCGGCAAGGACACGGATGGAACGAGCCGGCCGATGGATTTCGGCCTTGCCGCGCCGCTGGAGAGGAAGAAGGTCGAGTTCATCGGCCGCCGATCGCTGATCACCGAGGATGCCGCGCGGGCCGATCGCCGGCAGTTCGTCGGGCTCGAGGCGGTGGATGGCAAGGGCGCGCTACCGACGGGCGCGCACGGTATCGAGCGAGCGGAGGGCCGCCTGCGCAGCACGGGCTATGTCACGTCGAGCTATTTCAGCCCCGCGCTCCAGCGGCCGATCGCCCTTGGCCTCATCGAGCGCGGCCTTTCGCGCATGGGCGATGTCATCGAATTGCAGCATCTGAAGGAGGTGCGGCGTGCCCGCATCGTCGCGCCCTGCGCCTTCGATCCGGAAGGAGGCCGCCTCCATGCTTGACAATTCCCGCAAATGGCGGCCGGAACCCGACTGGGCGGACGCGCTGCTCGTCGCGCCGTCGCTCGGCATCCGCGCCGTCACCGGCCTGCCGCAGCATCTCGTCAGCGGCAATATCGAGCGCTTTCTCGCCCAGCACGGCCTTGGCACCGACATCGGCGCCTTCGGGCTCGCCTCCGGCGAACGGTATGCGGTGCGCGTTGCCCGCGACCGACTGCTCGTCGTGGGCGTTCCGGCCTCCGAATGCCCGGCCGGATGGCGCGACGAGGGCTATGCCGTGACGACGGTCGGCTCGGCATTTCGCGTCCTCGAAGCGCGCGGGCAGGGTGTGCGCGATCTCATCGCCCGCGCGACAACGGTCGATCCCGATAATGGCGGCCCATGTGCGGCCTTGCAGTTTTGCGGCCTGACATGCAGTGTCTATTTCCACGGGGATATGCAGACATTGCGCATCCACGTGGACCGGGGGCTTGCCGCTTATCTATGGGAATGGATGGAACGCCAGCCATTGCTTTCGAGCAGGGCCGGCGGGGACTGAGGAGAGCCCGGTTTCGAACAAGAACGACCCGCAATGGTGCGGGCGCAAAGGGGAGTTGAACTATATGAAAAGCATTCTGATCCTCGGCACGGCCCTCGGCCTCGTCATGGCAACGGCCGCGCGGGCGGATGACCTGACCATCGCCGTGGCCGGCCCCATGACCGGGCCGCTCGCCACGATCGGCGACCAGTTCAAGCAGGGCGCGCAGGCTGCTGCCGACGCCATCAACGGCAAGGGCGGCGTGCTCGGCCGCCAGATCAAGCTGCAGTTCGAGGACGACCAGTGCGACCCGAAGCAGGCGGTCTCCGTGGCCAACCGCATCACCGCCGCCGGCATCGGCTTCGTCGACGGCCACGCCTGCTCGGGCTCGAGCATTCCGGCCTCCGCCGTCTACGCCGAAAACGGCACGCTGATGATGAGCCCCGCTTCTTCCAACCCCGTCATGACGGACGATGCCGCCGCCAAGGGCTGGACCAACATCATGCGTCTCTACACCCGCGACGATGCCCAGGGCGCCTTCATCGGCCCGTGGATCGCCCAGCAATATGCCGGCAAGAATGTCGCCGTTCTGCATGACAAGACGGCCTATGGCCAGGGCGTCGCCGACGCCGTGCGGGCCACCATGAACGAGAAGGGCCTCAAGGAAGTCCTCGCCGAGGGCATCAATCCGGGCGAGAAGGACTACAATGCGCTGGTGACGAAGCTGAAGGACGCCAAGGTCGATGTCGTCTATTTCGGCGGCTATCACCCGGAAGCCGGCCTCATGCTGCGCCAGGCGGCCGAGCAGAACTACAAGTTCCAGCTCATCATGCCCGATTCCATCGCTTCGCCGGAATTCTGGCAGGTGGCAGGCCCGGCCGGCGAAGGCACGCTCTTCGTCTTCCCGTCCGATCCGCAGGCCAAGCCCGAAGCGAAGGAAGCCGTCGAGAAGATCAAGTCCGGCGGCTTCAAGCCGGAAGGCTTCACGCTCTTCTCCTACGCCGTCATCCAGGCCTTTGCGCAGGGCATCGAGCGTGCCGGCTCTGACGATCCGACGAAAGTTGCCGAGGCGCTGAAGAACGGCCAGTCGATCGACACCGTCGTCGGCACCGTCACCTTCGACGAGAAGGGCGACCTGAAGAACGCCAGCTACGACATCAACCGCTGGAGCAACGGCGCCTACGCCCCGATCGCCCAGTAAGGTTGCGAACAGAAAGGGCGGGAACCCGGGTTCCCGCCCTTTTCATATGGAGCGGCCGAAAGGCCGCTTTTGTTTGAGGCGGCATGCGGTGCCATCGGAGCCGACCGCCCCAGGATCGCGGTAGCGGATGGCCCATTGCGGCCGGACATAATTTCGCACCGCCTCGGTCGTAGTGCAGCGCGAGATGACATGGCCGGAGCCGGCAGGCGGTCTCGGCGGAGAAATACGCAAGAGAGGCTGGAATGCGATTGCGGTTCATTTTCGTTCTGCTGGCGCTGGCGTCCCCCGCGACCGCCAAGGATCTGCGCGAGCCCCGGCTGACGATCGCGAAGGGCGGGGCCGGCCATCCGCAGGTCGCCCTGACATTCGACGCCTGCAGCGGCGGTGTGGACGAACGCATCCTGAAAACGCTTGTCGACAACCGCATCCCGGCCACGCTCTTCGTGACGCGGCGCTGGCTCGTGCGCAACGGCCCCACCGTCAAGCTGCTGGCCGCCCACGCGGACCTCTTCGAAATCGAGAATCACGGCAGCAACCATGTTCCCGCGGTGGTGGGCGACAGGCCGGTCTTCGGCATCAAGCCGGCGGGAACCCTCGCGAATGTCCGGGCGGAGGTCGAGGGCGGCGCCAGCGCCATCACGGCGGATTTCGGCATTCGGGCCGGCTGGTATCGGGACGCGACCGCGCGCTACAGTTCCGATGCGCTGGAACTGATCAAGTCCATGGGCTTTCGCATCGGCGGCTATTCGCTGAGCGGCGACTACGGCGCCACGGTGCCCGCCGCCAAGGCGGAGAGGATTATCGGCAATGCGCGGGACGGCGATGTCATCATCGCGCATATCAACCAGCCGGGCCGGCCAGCGGGAGCGGGCGTTGCCATGGGCGTTCTGGCGCTCAAGGCGAAAGGCTATGCCTTCCGCCGCCTCGACGAGGTCGAGACGAAGGAGGACGACCGCCGCTGACACGACGCCATGCTTCCCGCCGTTCTGAAGGCGGGACATCCGTCCGTCGCGATGATAGGCTGACAATCCGCCGGTGGGCCGGGCGCGATGGAGCGCTCTCGGGGTCGCCGGCACGCAACAGGGAGGCAAGCATGACCGATGCAAGGATGATGGCGCAGATGACCGGCAAGGAGGGTTTCATCGCGGCCCTCGACCAGAGCGGCGGTTCAACGCCCGGCGCCTTGCGACTCTACGGCATCGCCGATTCCGACTATGACGGCGAGGAGGCGATGTTCCGCCTCATGCACGAGATGCGCGTGCGCATCATGACCGCGCCCGCCTTTTCGGGGGACAAGGTGATCGGTGCCATCCTCTTCGAGAAAACCATGGACGGGGAAGCCGGGGGCAAGCCCGTTCCGGCCTATCTCTGGCAGGATCGCGGCGTCGTGCCCTTCCTCAAGGTCGACAAGGGCCTTGCCGCCGAGGAGAACGGCGCGCAAGTGCTGAAGCCGATGCCCGAGCTGGAGGACCTGCTCGCCCGCGCGGTGAAGAAAGGCATTTTCGGCACCAAGATGCGCTCGGTGATCGGCCATGCCGACAGGACCGGCATCGCGGCCGTGGTTCGCCAGCAGTTCGAGATCGGCCGGCAGATTCTGCGCCATGGCCTCGTGCCGATCATCGAGCCCGAGGTCTCGATCAAGAGTCCGACCAAGGAGGAGGCCGAGACCATCCTGCGCGACGAGATCGCAAGGGAGCTCGACGCCCTGCCATCCGGCGAAAAGGTGATGCTCAAGCTGACCCTGCCGACAGTCGCCGGCCTCTACGAGCCGCTGGCCGCCCACAAGGCGGTCGCCCGGGTCGTCGCGCTCTCCGGTGGCTACAGCCGTGCGGTCGCCTGCGAGAAGCTCAGCCGCAACCGCAACATGATCGCCAGCTTCTCCCGGGCCCTGACGGAAGACCTGCGCGTCACGATGAGCGATGCGGAATTCAACGCCAGCCTTGCCGGCACGATCGACGAGATCTATGCCGCGAGCGTCGTGAAGGTCTGAGGGCAGCGCATTCGGGAGCGGGTGTCCTGCATCCGCTTCCGAGCACCAGCCCGGCGATCATTGGCGTTGGAGCATGATCCGGCTGGTGACAACGGTCTTTCCCGAGGCGGGATCGCGGTCGGAGGTGGTGAGCGTCAACCCGCGGGAACCGGCCTGCGCCACGGTGAGGCTGGCGCGGCGGTCGCCGTTTATCGGCTTTGCCCAACGGATGGTGAGGGCGAGGCTGTTGCCCTGCCGCCGGCCGGAAAGCGAGGCAGGGCCGGAGCCCGCGCCGATATAGGAGCCGCGATAGGTTCCGCCCGAGGCTTTGAGATCGACACCCACCGCACGCGTTACGACGAGCAGGCCCCGGCATCGACCCTTGAGCGACAGGGAACCGGCCGAAGCCGTGGAGGTGAAGGTGCAGCTGATATTGATCGGTTGCCGGTTGGTGCGAAGCCTCACCTGCCCCTTGCCGACATACCGGCCTTCCAGCCCGTTCAGAAACTGCTCCTCGCTGGCGTCGGCCGTTGTGAACAGCAGCGCGGCGGCGCAGCAGATGAGGAATCTGGCATGGAAACGTGACATCACCTTTCTCCGGACCGGTTGCGGGCGATATAACCGCCGAGCCCGCGCGAAGTTCCGCCCGCGCGCCTTGCCTCAGGCGAGAAGGGGGACGTTTGCCTCCCGCGCCGCGGCGATGAAGGCGAGCCGTGCCCGGGAGGCGGGGCAGCGGCCTTCGATCGCGCCCGCGCAGAAGGCCAGGGCCCGCTGATAGGCGCGCCCGTAGGTGACCGGCCATTTCTCCGCCAGTACGAACATGGCGTTCGCCGCGTCCCGGATTTGCAAAGCCCGCGGCACGCCGGGAAGCAGGATGGCCAGCGTACGATCCCAAGATGCAGGAAACATTGTGAACTCCTTGTTCCAATCGCGCTTAGGAATGCGGAAAGGGCGGGAGTGTTCCGCAGGAAAATCCGATAGCCGCGCCGGTCGGCGCGGAGGCGTTGGCAGCCTCTTTCCGGGCCGGTCGTGGCGTTCCAATTTTATATGCGTACTTCAGGATTTATTACGAGTTTGTTCGTTACCTTAGATTGCATATGCAGTCCGAGACCTGCCCATGCTGAGAGTTGTTTCCTGCCTGACATATGAGCACGACTATGCCTTCGTGGTCGCGGCTGCCGTCGTTTGCATTATCGCCTCCGTCATGACCGTACGCCTGTTCGACCGTGCGAGGGGCCTGCCTGCCGGCCGGCGGCTCCGGTGGATCGTCCTTTCCGGCACCACGGGCGGCGCTGCGATCTGGACGACGCATTTCGTCGCGATGCTGGGCTTCCAGCTTCCGATGGCGCATACGTTCGATCCCTTCCTGACGGGCGGATCCCTCCTGATCGCCATCGCCTTTATCGCGGCAGGTTTCTGCCTGACGATCGAGCCGCCCCGCTGGCTGCCCGCCGAAGCCGGAGGCGTCGTCACGGGCGTCGGCATCCTCGCCATGCATTTCGCCGGCATGGCGGGGCTGGAAAGCAGCGGCCATATCGAATGGGACAGCGCGCTCGTTGCCGCATCGGCTTTTTTCGCCGTCGGCTTCGGCACCCTGACGGCCCATCTCCTGGCGCGAAGAAGCACCCCTGCGAGCCGCTTCATGGCAGTGCTCACGCTGGTGCTCGCCATCTGCACCATGCATTTCACCGGCATGGCGGCGGCAACGATCGTACCGGATTCCGCCGTCGCGGCTCCGCCCCACAGCATTTCCAACGAGCTTCTCGCCGTTCTCGTCCTGTCGACGCTGGCGGTGGTCGCGGGACTGATCTTCCACGTCATGGACACACGTTACCAGCGCGACCTCATCGAGAGCTTCCGCCACGCGGCGCGGCACGATCCGCTGACGGGCCTGCCGAATCGGGCCTACCTGTCGGAGCACCTGCCATCGATCGTGAAGCGGATCGGGGAACGGGGCGGGCAGGCGGCGGTCGTCGTCGTCGACCTCGACCGCTTCAAGGAAATCAACGACGTCCATGGCCATCATGCCGGCGACTATCTTTTGCAGGCGCTTGCCGCGCGCTTTGCGCTGCGGATGGGCACGGGGGAAATCGTGGTGCGCGTCGGGGGCGACGAATTCGTCGCGATCAAGCATCCCGTCCATGGCAGGAACGATGCCGACGCGTTCGTCCGGCGCCTGGTCGATTGTGTTGTCGAGCCGGTCCTGCGGGGCGGGGACGCCCTGTCCGTCGGCGTGAGCGCCGGGGTCAGTCTTTGCCCGGACGATGCCGTGACGGCCGAGGAGCTGATCAGCCGGGCCGACCATGCCATGTACCGCGCCAAGCGCACGGCGGGCAACGCGGTGTGCTACTACGAGCCGGCGATAGACGAGGGCCGCCGCGCGCGCAGCGCCCTTGCCATGGAACTGCGCCATGCCATCGAGCGGGAGGAACTCGAGCTTCACTACCAGCCGCAACTCGACCTGCACACCGGCGCGTTGCTCGGCTACGAAGCCCTGCTGCGCTGGCGCCACCGCGAGCGGGGCCTGATATCGCCCTCCGAGTTTATCCCCATCGCGGAAGAGACGGGATTGATCGTGCCGATCGGCGAATGGGTGCTCAGGGTTGCCTGTGCGGATGCCGCGGGCTGGCCGGATTCCTGCCGGGTGGCGGTGAATATAGCAGCCGCGCAGCTCGCCCAGGCGGATCTCGCCAGGATCATTCACGAAATCCTGCTGTCCTGCGGCCTTCCCGCCTCGCGCCTCGAACTGGAGATCACCGAGGCGAGCCTCATCGAGGATCAGGCGCGGACGCTTCATGTCATCCGCCAGCTGAAAGCGCTGGGCGTCACCATCGCTATGGACGATTTCGGCACCGGCTATTCCTCGCTGTCGACCTTGCAGGTATTTCCCTTTGACAAGGTCAAGATGGACCGCTCCTTCATCGAGAACGTGACGACCAACGCCGTCTCGGCGGCAATCGTCAAGGCGACGATCCTGCTTGCCGAAAGCCTCGGCATGTCGGTGGTGGCGGAAGGTGTGGAGCAGCAGGAGCAGGCCGATTTCCTGCGGGCGGAAGGGTGCCGGGAGGCGCAGGGTTTCCTCTACGGCCGGCCCCGGCCGATGTCGGAGCGCAACCTTCTGCTCTGCGGATGACAGCGGCTTCGGCCGGATGGGAGCCCTTGCCGCGGCATGGCTCCCGATTGCGGTTCACGAGAGGCGCAGGAGCGTCTTGATCGCCCGCCGTTCGTCCATGGCGCGGTAGCCTTCGGCAACATCCCGCAGCGGCAGTTCGAGGTCGAAGACCTTGCCGGGATTGATCTTGCGGGTCATCACCAGCTCGATCAGGTCCGGCAGGAAGCGGCGCACGGGGGCAGGGCCGCCGAGCAGGTTCTTCTGGGCGAAGAACAGTTGCTGGCCGTCGATCTCAACACCATGCGGCACGCCGACGAAGCCGATCGAACCGCCGGGGCGGGCGGAGGCGATCGCCTGCGACATCGATTCCTGCGTGCCGACGCATTCCAGCACCGATTCCGCGCCGACCCCGTCCGTCAGGTCCCTGATGCGGGCGACGCCCTCGTCGCCCCGCTCGGAAACGATGTGCGTGGCGCCGAATTCGAGGGCGAGGTCCTGCCGGCTCTTGTGGCGGCTCATCGCGATGATCTTATCCGCGCCCATCTGTTTTGCAGCGAGCACGCCCATCAGGCCGACCGCGCCGTCGCCGACGACGACGGCCGTGCCGCCGGGCCGCACGCGCGCGGCATCCGCCGCATACCAACCCGTGCCGAGCACGTCGGAGACGGCGAGCAGGCTTGGGATCAGGTCTTCCTCCGGCATCACCGGAGTGGCGACGAGGGTGCCGTCGGCGAGCGGCACGCGCAGCAGCGGCGCCTGCGCCCGGCTCATGAACTCCCGATTCTCGCAGGAGGACGGGAACCCGAAGCGGCAATGCGGGCAGGTATTGTCCGAGCAGCAGAAGGAGCCGACGACGAACTGGCCGGGCCTGACGGTCTTCACCGCGCTGCCGACCTCGACGACCACGCCGCAATATTCATGGCCCATATGCATGGGGCCGTTCAGCGGTTGCAGCCCGCGATAGGGCCAGAGGTCCGAGCCGCAGATGCAGGTGGCGGCAAGCTTCAGGATAGCGTCGGTGGGCTGAAGGATCTCCGGCTCCGCCACCTCTTCGCAGCGGATGTCGCCGGGGCTGTAAAGCACCGTTCCAAGCATTGAATATTCCTTTCGTGTCGCGCCCGTCTCAGGCGCCGTATTCAGAATCCGTGACATGCTCCAGCCAGTCGACGACCTTGCCGTCCTTGACCTCCTGGAGCGCGATATGGGTCATGGCGACATCCGGGGCCGCGCCGTGCCAGTGCCTTTCGCCGGGGGCGAACCAGACCACGTCGCCGGGCCGGATCTCCTCCACCGGGCCGCCTTCTCGCTGCACCCGGCCGAGGCCGGAAACGACGATGAGGGTCTGGCCGAGGGGATGGGTATGCCATGCAGTCCGCGCCCCCGGCTCGAACGTCACCTGCGCGCCCTGCACCCGTTCGGCGTCGAAGGGATTGAAGAGCGGGTCGATGCGCACTGTGCCGGTGAACCATGCTTCCGGCCCCTTGGCGGAGGACCGCGATCCTGCGCGTGAGATATTCATGGTCGTTCTCCTGTCTGTTATCGGATGAGGTCAATCTGAAGCGGGAATTCTCCCCGCGTCAGCAAGGGTTCGAAGCTGCCGTCGATGCGGCCGAGCCGGATCAGGCCGCGCGACCAATGATATTCGCCGTAGAAGAGGGCGAGGTTGCCCCAGGGCGCATAGTAGCAGAGGTCGCCGGGACGCTCGTCGGAAAATCGGTCGCTGCCTGCCTCGGTGAGCTTGCGCGGGAGGTAGGCGATCTTCTCGTTATGGGCATAGTCGTCGATCTTGAGATCGAGCAGCGGCAGCATCGATGCCAGGTCGCGGGCGGAGGGGTTATCTTCCAATGTGGCGCTCATCGTGTGGTCGGCGAAGGCGATGCGGATTTTCATGGATACGGCTTTCTCTGCATGGACGGGTCCGCCGAGCGCGAAAGGCGCGGCCGCGGCGGCTCGAAGGATCGTGCGGCGGGTGAGGAGCGGAGTGGTCACCGCGCGGCCCTCCGGTGGTCGGTGGCGGCGGCGCCGGCGGCAAGCGCCGAGCCGAGCAGCAGGATGGCAGAGAGCACGATGGGGCTCCACCAGCCGAACATGTCGAACAGCATCCCGCCGAGCGACGCGCCAAGCGTTATGGCAAGCTGGATGACCGCGACCTGCAGGCCGCCGCCGGCTTCCGCGTCGTCGCCGAGCGTGCGGCTCAGCCAGGTGCCCCAGCCGACCGGAGCGGCCGTGCCGAAGAAGCCCCAGCCGGCGAGCAGGATCGCGGCGGCGGCCGGCAGGGTCCCGAGCGCGACCAGCGCGGCGGCAAGACCGGCCATGACGAGCGGAATGGCGATGACGATACTGTAGAGGCGCGTCTTCAACAGGTAGCCGATGACCCAGGTGCCTGCCACGCCGGCAAGCCCCATGAGAAGCAGGGTCGCCGAGAGCGTCGAGACATCGACCCGCGTCACTGTCTCCAGGAAGGGCCGCAGATAGATGAACAGGGCGAATTGCCCCATGAAGAGCAGGAAGATCGCGCTCATGCCGAGCGCCACCTCCCGGCGCTTGAGCAGGGCGAAGACATTGGCCGACCTCTTCCGGCCGCGCGGCGGCAGCGCGGGCATGCCGATCCATTGCCAGACGAGCGCCAGCAGCGCGAGGGGCACGACGAGGAAGAAGGCGCCGCGCCAGCCGACAAGGTCGCCGAGCAGGCTTCCGAGCGGGGCGGCGACGGTCGCGGCAATGGCATTGCCGGCATTGAGCAGCGCAAGGCCCTTCGGAACCGCGTCCTCTGGAACGAGGCGCATGACGATCGCCGTCGACATGGACCAGAAGCCGCCGATGGCGACGCCGAGCAGCGCCCGGCCGATCATCAGGACCGCATAGTCGGGCGCAAAGGTCACGATCAGGCCGGAGACGACGAGGAGCAGCGAAAAGAACGTGAGGACGTGCTTGCGGTCGACATGCCGCACGAGGCCGGCAATGAAGAGGCTGGTGAGAACGGCGAAGAAGCCGGAAATGGAGATCGCCTGGCCGGCCCGTCCTTCTGAGATGCCGAGATCGTCGGCGATCGGCGTCAGCAGGCTGACGGGCATGAACTCGGAGGCGATGAGGACGGCCACGCAAAGGGCCATCGACAAGACCGCCCCCCAGGCGGCCTCAGGCTTCGTCAGCCGTTCGTCAAACGTCGTATCCATGATCGATCCTGTATGAAAAAGGCTGGCCGTCGCGGTTCGGCGGCTCGCGATGCGTCTTGGATAGCAGTGGACAATTGATTTGATTAGGCGCGATATTTCGCTTGAACTTATCGATATGGGCCATAAGTAAGGTGTCGACGCTGCGACCCGGGGCAAGCCATGCGCGAAAACTTCAACGATCTCCTGTGGTTCCTCGCCGTGGCGGAGGAACGCAGCTTCACGCGGGCCGCCGCCAGGATCGGCATCACCCAGTCGACGCTGAGCCATACGATCAAACGGCTCGAAACGCGCATGGGGCTGCGGTTGCTCGCCCGCACCACGCGCAGCGTCTCGACCACGGAGGCCGGGGAGCGCCTGCGCCAGTCGCTCGCCCCGCGCATCGCCGAGATCGAAACCGACATAGCGGCGCTGACCGCCTATCGTGACAAGCCCTCCGGCACGGTGCGTATCACCCTTTCCGACCATGCGCTGGAGCAGCTCGTCTGGCCGAAGCTGCGGCCGGTGCTCACGCACTATCCGGACCTCAAGGTGGAGTTCAGCCGGGACAACGGTCTCCGCGATATCGTCGAGGACGGGTTCGATGCCGGGGTGCGGCTCGGCGAAACGGTCGAGAAGGACATGATCGCCGTGCGCATCGGCCCGGACTGGCGGCTGGTCGCGGTCGGGGCGCCGGCTTATTTCGCGGCGCGGGGCGTGCCGCAGACGCCGCAGGACCTGATGCAGCACAATTGCATCTGCCTGCGCCTCACGACAGCCGGGGGGCTCTATGCTTGGGAATTCCAGCGGGACGGGCGGGACATCCGCATGCGCGTCGATGGCCAGCTCACCTTCAACTCGACGCTGCCGATGGTGGAGGCCGCCCTCGGCGGCTACGGCATCGCCTATGTGCCGGAGGACATCGTGGCTGGACATATCGCGTCCGGAGGGCTGCAGCTCGTCCTTGACGACTGGTCGCCGCCCTTTGCCGGTTACTATCTCTACTATCCAAGCCGCCGGCAAAACGCCCCGGCCTTCCAGGTCGTCCTCGATGCGCTGCGCTATCGGGAAGGCTAACGGGTGCGTACGTAGACAGGTTGCCTGAGCGAGAGGCTGTTCAATCGCCCCCCCGGCCCTAACTCATGCGACGTGACAGGCAGCGCGAAAATCCCGGTCGGATTTTTTCAAGGCGGCTGTCGGGATGCGGCGGTCTCCTGCGTCCTCTGGCCGAACGGATCTGGCATCCGGGCGATCCATGCCGGAAACCGCAGGCAACGAACCGAGCGAAAGGAACGGACAATGGCAAAGAACACTGTTTGCATCTGGTACGACAAGGACGCCGAGGCGGCGGCCCGCTTCTACGCGGAGGTCTTTCCCGACAGTGCGGTCACCGCCGTTCATCATGCGCCGGGCGACTACCCCTCCGGCCATGAAGGCGATGTGCTGATGGTCGAGTTCACGGTCGCCGGCATGCCCTGCCTGGGGCTCAACGGCGGGCCGATCTTCAAGCACTCGGAAGCATTCTCCTTCCAGATCTCCACCGAAGACCAGGAAGAGACCGACCGCTACTGGAACGCCATCGTCGGCAATGGGGGGCAGGAGAGCGAATGCGGCTGGTGCAAGGACAGATGGGGCATTTCCTGGCAGATCACGCCGCGTGTCCTGATGGAGGCGATGGCGGTCGGCGGCAGTGAGGCGAAGCGCGCTTTCAATGCCATGATGACGATGAAGAAGATCGACGTCGCCGCGATCGAGGCCGCCCGGCGCGGCTGACGGGTCCCGCTGCGCGGCGAGGTTTCATACGACGCCGCGCAGCCATTCGGCAAACAGTGCGATCATGCGTCTGCCGGGATGGTCGGGCCGGTGCAGGAGATAATAGCCGAGACCCGGCAGCGAGAGTTCGTGCGCCCTCACCAGTTCGCTCCGTTCGAGCTCCGGTGCAAGGATGACGTCGCTGCAGATCGCCACGCCCTGACCGGCCAGGACCGCGGCGATGGCATGCGCCTCCTCGCGGAAGCTGAGCCGGCAGGCTTCGGCGTCGCGCGGCAGGCTGGTATCGAGCGTGCGCGCTTTCTTCCACCAGTGATGCCAGGTGGGGGTCTCGGCATCGATCTTCATCCAGTCATAGTGGATGCGCGGCAGGCGGTACATGTCCCGCAGCGCGGCGAGGGGCCGGCCGCCGGCAAGCAGCTGGGGCCGGCAGACGGGAAAATAGGTGTCGCGGAAGAGTTCTTCCCCGGCGTGCCCCTCGGGCAGGCGCCGTGCATAGCGGATCGCGACATCGGCTTCCCCTGCCTCGATGCTCAGGGGCCGGTCGGTACCGATGATCTCGAGCGCGATCTCTGGCTGTGCCTCCTGCCACAGGGGAAGACGCGGCACGAGCCAGCGGCTGGCGAAAGCATTGGGCGTGGTGACGCGCAGGACCCGGAGCGGCGCCGCATCGCCAAGGGCGGCAAACGCCGCCGCGAAGGAATCGAACCCGTTGCGCAGCACCGGCAGCAGCATGGTTCCGGCGGCGGTCAGGCGGAGGGGACGCGGCTGCCGGTGGAAGAGAGGCTGGGCGCAGATGTCTTCCAGAAGGCGGATCTGGTGGCTGACGGCGGTGGGCGTGACGCCGAGTTCCGCCGCTGCCCGCCGGAAGCTCAGATGCCGGGCGGCGCTCTCGAAGGCTCGCAGTGCATTGAGAGGCGGCAGTTTCCTCATGCCGCGATCATAGATGAATTCAATTCACCTGGCACCTGACTTCTTCGATTTTGCTAATGTTCCGTTCCCGTGAGACCGTCTGTCGAGCCATCCGATGGGAGAACCGCGATGCGAACCGACGCCCTGGAGCCTGCCGCACCTTCCGCAATGAACCCGCGAGATGAAGCCCGCCTGCGCCGCGTGCTGCGTGGCGAACTGGTGCTGCGGACGGACCTTTCCTACGAACGCGCGCGTCAGGTTTGGAACGGCCTCGTCGACAAGTGGCCGGCGGCCATCGCCTATTGCGCCTGCGTAGAGGATGTGGTTGCGTCACTCGACGCGGCGCGGGAAAGCGGCCTGCCGATTTCCGTGCGCAGCGGCGGGCACAATGTTGCGGGAAAGTCGGTCTGCGAGGACGGTCTCGTCATAGACCTTTCGCGGATGAAGAACAGGCTGGTGGAGGACAAGCGCCTCTTCGCTTCGGCCGAGGCCGGCTTGACGCTTGCCGAATTCGATGGCGCCACGCAGGTCTGCGGCCTTGCCACGACCATGGGCGTCAACGGCGATACAGGCATTGCCGGCCTCACCCTGGGCGGCGGCTTCGGCAAGCTTGGCCGGCGCTTCGGGCTCGCCTGCGACAACCTGCTTTCGGCACAGGTCGTGACCGCCGACGGCAGGGTGCTCCACGCGAGCGCCGAGGAGAATGCCGACCTTTTCTGGGGGCTGCGCGGCGGCGGCGGTAATTTCGGGATCGTCACCCGCTTCGACTATCGCCTTCATGCCATCGGCACCACGGTGCTTGCCGGCAGCCTCGTCTTCCCCGAGGCGAGGGCGCGCGACGCCCTGAAATTCTACGGGGAATTTGCCCGCAATGCGCCGGACGAACTCAGCCTCGACGCCGCGCTCTTCGCCACGGCGGGCGAGCGGTTCTTCTCTATCTCCGTCTTCCATTCCGGTCCCTCCGCGCAGGCGGCAAAGGACATCGCGCCGCTACAGGCCTATGCGCAGGGCAGGATCGTGAGCGAACGCCTCGAGCCCACGCCCTATCTCGCCGTGCAGTCGGCCGGCGACGCACTGTTTCCGCGTGGCCGCCGCTATTCGTGGAAGGCCCAGTTCCTGCGCGAACTTGCCCCGGATATGATCGACGCGCTTCTCGATACCTATCGGAGGGCGCCGAACGGCAATGCCCTGCTCGTCCTCCAGCAGGTGGGGGGCGCGATCTCCCGCATCCCCGTCGCGGCGACCGCCTATGCCGGCAGGGATGCGGAATTCGACTGCTTTCCCATTGCCATCTGGGACGACCCGGCCGCCGATCGGGAAAATATCGACTGGGTGCGCGACGTTTGGTCGGCCGTCCGGCCCTTCTCGACCGGCGCGGTCTATGTCAACAACCTCGGGGACGAAGGGGCCGAGCGCGTGAAGGCCGCCTATGGGCCAAACTACCCGCGGCTCGTCGAATTGAAGAACAGATACGACCCCGCGAACGTGTTTTCGCTGAATCAGAACATCGCGCCCGCCATGACCGGGACACCGCGGATTTAAGCATAGTATCGCATTTTAGTGATGTTTACTCGCCGACAGGTTGATGCGTGTCGTGCGACATGCATAGGATGATGCCGGCCTCAAGGAATATGCCTGCGGAAAGCCATGCCATGACGTGTTGTGAGATGATCGACCCGGGACGGGAGCCGTAGATGGAGCGCCCAGCCGGTACGATGCCCGATGAGCCTGTCGCCGACGCCGACCGCCCGGCAGATACGGAACTGATCTTCCGTGTCGTGGAGGAGGGCAAGGTTCGCCGCGGCATCCGCCTTGAGGCGATCTACTGGAGGGTTCTCAAGGAAATCGCCGAGGTGCGGGAGAAGAAAATCGGCGCGCTTGTCGGCAGCATTCTGGCCGGAGCCCCGGAGCCGGCCAATACAACCGCGCTGTTGCGAGCCTATTGCCTGCGCTGGGCGCTGGATGCGCTTGCCGCCGAACGAGGGCTTACCGATCCGGCAGGCGTGGGCAGCCTGGTGACGGCATCGCCAGGCCCGGCCTTCGCCCTGAAGCTGGACAAACGTCTCCTCGCCTACAACCAGGCCTTCCTGAACTATATCCAGGCCAATTTCTCGGATGCGGAAGCGGGGCCGGCCAGCCGCGACCTCAGCCTTTCTCTCAACGTCCAGATCGCTCCCCTCATCGCCACCCTGAAGGCGAATGGAAACCGGCCGGTCGAAGTCGGCTTCGTCGTCGGACTTGGAGGACGAAACCTTCGCGGAAGGCTCAACGCGGTTCTTCCGGGAACGTCCGGCCAGGATATCGTCCTCTGCTACGTGCTGCCCTGAGCAACGTCATCCGCAAGGCCGCCGTTCCCTCCGTCCGCCTCGCCGTCCCATTCCGGGAATGGCGCCCCGCTTCCGGCTCGGCCATCTCGTAACGGCACAACCGGCGGTGTTTAACCCGGTCATTAAATTTGTCTTCTGCCCGTAAGGCCGATGTTTCTCATGCCGCAGGCCGGACAGTGAGTTTCATCCCCCGGTCATGACGGCTGACCGGCAAGGTATATCCCTGATTCGAAAGGGACATTCGAAGCCCGACAATTAACGCCGGGCTAGAACACGGCCCGTTGAATACGGCAACCGGGAGCGGTGTCAGCCCCTTGCCGGCGACCTCATGGCGTCGGACAAGTTAACCAATCGTAAAAAAACGCCAGCGTGCCCCATATCCCGATATATGGCTCGGTGCACCCCCCACTTGAATGCCCTGCAATTCCGTGGCTTGCCTAACGCAATTGTAGAAGGGGTTCTGCTATGACTACCGAGGGCTTTAACGAACATCTGTCTGTTTCCGGCGCGGCGCATGAAGGTGCCGAGCGCTCCGTGGCGTTCCCGGCCGATGCGGCGGGCCTGCTTAATGAAGGACAGCCGCAACTTGTGGCGCAGGCTGCAGGCGAGCAGGGCAATGCCGCTGTTCCCGCCGCGACGCAGGCCCAGCCGGGCGTCGAGACCGTCGCCGCCGAGGACAATGTCGTCAAGCTGCCCGCGGGCACCTCGATCGAAAAGATCGAAATCGACGGCGACAACCTGATCCTCGTCCAGCCGGACGGTTCGCGCATCGTCATCGAACATGCCGCCCTGCATGTGCCGACCTTCGTCATCGACGACGTGGAAATTCCCCAGGACGCCCTGGTCGCCGCCCTTCAGGCCAGCAACATCAACGTCGCGGCGGGCCCCGACGGCACGCTGACGGCCACGGCCTCCGGCAGCGAAAGCGCCGGCGGCAACTTCAGCGAGGCCATCCCCGGCATCGGCGACGCCGGCCCGGCCATCGACCTCCTGCCGCCAACGGCCCTGCAGTTCGGCACGCTCGAGGACCAGCAGCTTCTCGCCGCGATCGATGCACCCAATCGCGGACCGGGGATCGAGTTTCCTGAAAATCCGCCGAACAGTGAGGGCGGAATCCACATCCCCCCTGGCGTTCAACAGGTTTTTGAAAAATATTTGAAAGACGGGACGGAGGAGGACAAGTCCACACCCACCGTCGAAGGCACATTTACCATATCCGATCCCGACGGTCCGGGCGACATAGCCTCGCTGACGATTAAGGGTTTCGGTCTGGAGGAGACGCATGCGATTAAGGATCTAGTCAACTGGTCTATTGAAGGTGCGCATGGCGTTCTGACGATTACCGGGTACGATTCAGCGAAAGGGATCGTATCATATACTTACATGCTGAAGACTGCGTTCACGCATGAGGCTGCGGGTGCGGATATTGCAGAGGATGCAGATCATTTCACCATCAAGGTCACCGACAAAGGTGGTCTCGGTGCCTCGGCGACGCTGAAAATCGATATCGTCGATGACGTGCCCAAGCTCGACGTCTGGGGAAATGCCGTTCAGGTCGTTCACGATGAAAGTTTCGGCCCTCAGGGCCAAGGCGCTGACGATATCAGCAAGGCCGTCCCCAATCTACAAGCGCTGGCGCTGTTTGCGCCAATTGTATCCAAGGGCAAGGACCCGCAGTCTCCGTTCGGTCTGCCGCTCGGGTTCGCCCATAGCAAAGGAGCGATCGTAGACGTCGAGGTCAATCATGGAGCGGACGGGCAAGGCAAACCGCTGTCCTATTCGCTTGCGACGGAGGCGGGAACGGATTCCGGCCTGTCGACAACGGAAGGCGTCAAGATCTTTCTCTATGCCGAAACCCATAACGGCATCACCTATATCGTCGGTCGCCTTGGCGAGGGCGAAACCGCAAATCCGAATGGCAAGGCTGCATTCGCGCTGCACATCGACGGAAACGGCGAGGTTACGGTGGCGCAGTGGCTTTCCATCCATAACACGAAGGAAGGCGACTACGACGAAGTGGACCATCTCGCCGCGGGCGCGGTGTCTGTCGTGGTGACTGCTGAGGATGGAGATGGCGACAAGGTCAGCAAGACCGTCGATATTTCCGGACAAATAGGCTTCCGCGACGACGGGCCGGATGCCCGGGACGCGAAGGGGCTCTGGACGCTCGACGATGAAAGCTTCCACGACGGCATCAAGGGCGGGCCGGGCGACACTTCTCCTGACTTGGTTCCCAAGCTCGCCGGTGTTCTGCCCTTGAATGGCGGCATGGACGGGGTGAAGCAGGTTTCCGTTTCGGAGGCCGTCAATGTTGTTAATGACAAAGGCGATTCGTCGGCAGTCCTGAAGGCGATCTTTGTCGATGGTCAGGGCGTTGGGCACGCTTGCGATGTGACGGTCGGATGGACCGAGAACGGCAGCGGCGGAGGCACGCTCAAAGGTACGGCAGAATACGGCGGGACTTCCTTTGATGTGTTCACACTCAAGGTGAATGCCGATGGAACTTATACGCTCCAGATGCATGCCCCCCTCGATCATCCGCTGACGAGTGAAAGCGGAAGCGATATTGCGACCTCCTGGGAAGACAATTTCAAAATCGAGTTCAGCTACACGGTGACCGACGGTGACGGCGATACCGCTTCCGCTAAGCTTTCCGTGACCGTGAATGACGACTCGCCGGAGTTCGCTTCCAGCGGGAGCCGCGACAGCACGGTCCAGGACGATCACGGGACGTGGACGGCGAGTGGCGACGTCCACATAAAATTCGGCTCGGACGGTCAGCATGCGGACGCGGCGGGAGAGGCTGACGGCCTGAAAATCACCGACTACAACCATCACCTGGCTGGGGTTACGGAAACCTTGTCAGATGATGGAAGGACGGTGACTGCAAAAATCGACGGAACAGACAAGCTTCTTTATACGCTGACCTTGAACAATGACGGCAGCTATACCTTCGTACAGCACAACGAGTTGCCGGGTGGCGTTGGCAGTCTGCCGATGGTCTCGACCGGCGGCGGCTTCGGACCGACATATGATCCGAAGAGTTTCGCCGGCTTCACGCTTGCCGGTGTGAGTGGACCGCTGAGCGGTTCCAACGGTGTCGGCGTGAGCGACGGCAACATGGATGCCGGCGACAGTTTCAAGATTTCGTTCGACCATGCGATGGTGTCGGCCGATCTCGGCATCAAGACGCAGGGGCAGGGCACGCTTTTGCTGCGCTGGACTGCCTATGACGCAGATGGCAATAAGGTTGCGGCCGGGGAGACCAACGCCTTTGGCAAAGATGCTTCGAGCGTGGCGATCACACCGCCGGCGGGCGTCGTGTTCCAGTCCCTCAGTGTCGAGGTTGCTTTGGGGAGTGCCCCCAGCCCGCATGCCCCGAACTTCAAACTGACGGGCGTCGGCGGCGAGACGCAGACGACGGTTCCCCTCGACCATCTGACCTTTGGCGTTTCCGCCACGGATGGCGACGGCGATACCGTTTCGGCCGATTTCACCGTCAAGATGCATGCGTCCGGACCAACGCTCACGATCCCCGGGGCCGGTGACGCAGGCACCTCGGTCGATGAAGCGGGCCTCGCTGTGCGCACCGTCGATGGGCATTCTGAACCTGCCGGCTCGAAGGCCGGTACGGGTGTGGAAAGCACGGAGGGAAAGATCGCCTTCACTTCGCAGGGTGAGCCGGCCGAAGTCACGCTCGGAGGCAAGCCCCTGTCTTCCGACAAGAACCAGCCCACGACCGTCCAGGACGACGCTGCCGGTTCGTTGAAGGCCTGGTACATCTATGACAAGGCGACGGGCAAGGGCGAGATTCAATACGTCTATACATTGAAGGACAATACGTCCAGCCACGATAGCTCGGTAAAATTCGACGTGACCGTGAAAGATGCCGGCGGTGCCGATAAATCCGGTACACTGGAAATCAAGATCGTCGACGACGTGCCTGCAGCGAAACCTGACCAGGATAATGTCACAGAAGGTGCCAAGCTTGAAGTCTCCGCGGCAGATGGCGTCCTGAAGAACGACGTGTCGGGTGCGGACGGGTATGCCGCGGGAGGGGGCGTCGTCGGCGTTCGCGCCGTTCTCGACGGCAACGATACGACGACTGCGGTGACGACCGGTGTCGGCACTGTGATCAACGGATTGTACGGCACGCTGACATTAATGGCGAACGGCTCTTATATATATCAAGCCACAGCCAATAAAATCTCTGCGGATGCCGTGGATACGTTCGTCTATACCGTCAAGGACGGGGACGGCGACCTTTCGACGACGACGCTGACGATCAATGTCGCGAACGTGACGTTGGCTCCCGACAACCAGAAGGCGGTCGTTTACGAGGCCGCGCTGGACCTGGGGGAAGATTCCGCTGACCTTGCAGCCGGAACGGTAAAGGGCTCCGATCCGGGGAGCTCGTTGGAGACCGTGACGGGGCAGCTCAACGTGTCCGGCCAGGGCATTACTTATGAGGCCTTTACGCAAACCACGCCGCACGGCGTCTTCGCGCTGAAAACAGATGGTTCCTGGACCTATACGCTGACATCGCCTTATGACAGCGGTGCGATCCAAGGCGCCAACACGGTGCCGGGGGACCAGTTTGCCTATACCGCAAAGGATTCTTTCGGTAACTCCGTCCAGGGCACGGTGAAGGTGAATGTCGTCGATGACGTTCCGGCCTTCACCCTTGTCAATGATGGTAACGGTGACGGCGTTGTAGAGTTGTCGGCGTCCAATCCGGCGACGAGTACCATTTATACCGGCCAGTTCGCGGAGTGGCACTATGGGGCAGATGGGTACAAAAGTATTATGGCAACTATGCCGCAGCTTGCGGGCAGCAGTTTGACGGTAGAGACGGTTTCCTACGATGCAGGCAAGATCGTCCTGAACCTGAAAGAGGGGAACACCGTCGTTGCCAAGCTGACCCTGAATGCCAACGACACCGATTCACTGGAGGTGATGCACAGGGAAGGCAAGGTCGACTTTACCCCCTTCCCGGGGGATAACGGTGGCGGCAAAAAGCCGGTCGACTTCAAGGTCATAGACTTGGCGGACTTCGATGTCGTCGCATCCGCTACCAAGAACGGCACCAAGGGTCAGGTGAATTCCAACAATGGGTGGGGTGTCGACAACGGCAACATCAACAAGAACGATGCTATCCTGTTCAAGTTTGTCGACAATCTCAGCGACCCCTCGAACCCCGCTGGAGTGAACGCCGCCGCTGGCCATCGTGCTTATGATTTCCAATTCACGACAACAAGTCTCAACGGATTCCCCAAGGGCGACGCGGTGGCTTCCGTCATCGTCAGGGTCTATCTTGACGCCGGGATGACCAAATACGACGAGGTCACGGTTTCTGCGAAGCAGGGAGACAGTTTCCAGATCAGCCATCTCGACTGGTCGGGGGTTGCCGGCAATGGAAATTACCAATCGGGCGATGCGATATTCGGCGTACAGGTTATCAACGCGACAAAAGATAAGGGTACTTTCCGCCTGGATGACATTAAGGTTGGCGGCCATTTCACCCCGCCGGCCGATCTCGACTTCAAGGGCATCGAGATAAAGATCACGGATGGCGATGGCGATACCGCCACGCAGAAATTCGACGTTCATATCGGCGGAGCGTCCGGCGATCATTTGACAGTGGAAGCCGTTGCCGGAACATCCGATAACGACACGCTGCACGGTACCGCCGGTAAGGACACCTTGATCGGCGGGCTCGGCGACGACATCCTCCACGGATATGGCGGCGATGACATTCTCATCGGCGGGCACGGCCACAACACGCTCGGGGGCGATGGCGGGAACGACACGTTCGTGATCGACGCGTCGAAGGCGCTGTCTGGGGCCTTGCCGGACATGATCATGGACTATCATAACGGTCAGGGTGGAGAGCATGATGTGGTCGACCTGAGCGAATTGCTGCATGGCATCACCGTGACGGAGGCAAATCCCATCAGCAACTATGTAAAGGTCATCGACCATGGCGCGGACGGGGCCGCTGCGGATGAATTGCAGGTCAGCACGACCGGCAATGCCAGCGACTTCCACACAGTCGCGGTTCTGAACACGGATGCAGGCGTCAAGATTCTCTATAATACGGACCATACGGAAGCGACCGTGCCGCACCCCTGACGAGGCAAATCACGCCCGGCCGTCCTCATTGGACAGCCGGGCGTTGAAACGGGTTAAGAATTAGCGTAGACGAATAGAGACTTTTCAGTCTTTCCGGGGGGACTTCATGGTTTCGATGCGAAGGGTTCTTGTCGCGGGGCTTCTGCTTGCGACCGCCGTTCCGGCCCAGGCGGCCGATCTTGGAGAGGGTTATGCGCAGTGTGCGCTGGCGACGGGCTCTACCCTTGCCGGCCAGCAGAGCAATGCGGCGCTTTCCGACGAGGTCGTGCGGCTGATGAACGAGGCGGTGGGCGTTGCGGACGATCCGCGCTGGATCAATTCGCGCCAGCCGGCCTTTACCTGGGCTTCGGAAGCGAAGGTCGCCTGCGGGAAGGCCTATGGCTATCTCAAGGCGAGCTACCGCGACGAGGACTGGCTCAACAAGTGCGAATGCTTCCATTCGCGCATGCTGCAGTACATGAACTGAACCGATCCATGCGCGCTCCTTTCCGCGGTCGCCGCATTTTTTGCGCCTGCTCGCTTGCGCTTGCGCTACTGGCCGGCTGTCAATCAGGCTCGGCGCCGGAGGCGCTTGGCAGCGCTGCGCAGGAAAGCAAGGCGGCTGCCGCCGATGTTTCGACGACCGTCGGATCAGGCGGCGCGCATGTCGATCTGTTCATCGACCGCAGCATGCCGGGCAGCGCCGATGACTACCGCGACGGCGCGGCGCTGGCGGCAAAGGAGCTCGGAGCAGGCAAGCTGGCGCTTTCCGTGCACGACCTGCGTACTGGATCGGGCGATCTGGTCGGCGAAGTCCGCAAGGCGGCGGCGGGCGGTTCCAGGTTCTTCATCGGGCCGCCCTCGCTTTCGGGAGCTGTCGCGGCGGGCGCAAGCGGATCGGCCATGGTTCTTCTTGCCAGCGAGCCATCGGCGGGCGGCGGCGCCATCGTCTCGGACGAAATCGATGAACTCGTCGAGGTGGCGGCCTATGCCGCCGGCGCGGGGCGGAAGGACATCATGGCGGTCGCTTCGCGGCACCTGAGCGATGCGGAAACGCAGCGCCTGCGCAGCGGCCTGAAGAAGGCCGGCGCCAACCTTCTCGATATCGTCATCGACCCAAGCTCGCCGGCCGGCAAGAAAAGTCTCGCCAAGCTGGGCAGCGTGCAGGCGGTGATGCTGATCGGCGCGGATGCGCCGAAGGTGATTGCTCCCATCCTGCGCCAGGGCGGCGCATTGCCGGCGGACGTCCCGTTCCTCGGTACGGCAACGTGGCCGGCCAGCAGCTATGCCGAGCCCGCGCTTGAAGGCGCGATGCTGGCGTTGATCGACCAGACGAGACTGAAGCGGATTTCCACACGTTTCCAGACGGCCTATGGCCGGCCCTTGTCTCTCGATGCCGCCTATGCATTCGATGCCGTCGCCGTTGCCGCGGGAGTCGTGCGGGCGAAAGGCGAGCAAGGGCTGAATGCGGATGCCCTGCGCAGCGCGTCCGGCTTTGCCGGTGCCACCGGTGTCTTTCGCTTCGATGCACAGGGTCGTGTCGAGCGGCGCTTTGCCATTTATCGCCTGACGCGCGGCAAGCCCAGTCTGCTGGATGCCGCACCGGCGGGGTTCTGAAAGGCGGCGCACGTCCCATATCGCCCCATTGTCGCTGCACCTGGTCGTTTCCCCTGTGGGAGGACAGCGGACGACCGTGAAGACATCAGGTCCTGTTCTGGATATCTCCTGAGCGCGTGAAGAGCACGAATGCTCTCGGATTTTCGCCTGCCGTCCAGTTCCGGCGGGAGGGCGATACATCAACCTTCCAGGCCCAGCGGATCGTCAATGCGCGGCCAGATGTCGAGGCGGGCCTTTCGGTAGGGCGTGGTCGCCGGGTGCGTCGGGTAGGAGGTGGGCGCGGCGATATAGACGATCTCGGAGGAGACCGGCTGGAAGCCGGCATGGAAGTGGTTGGTCGACTTCACCAAGAGGAAGGCCTTGCCGGTGAAATCCACGCCCTGGTTGGAGAAGATGTCGGGCTCGTAGGTCTGGGTGCGGCTGGTGATCAGCACGATGTCGATGGTGGTGCCGACCGGACGCACGACCGCCGTGCTGCCGAGCGTCACGCGGCTGTTGCGGAAGCTCTGCCAGCCGGCGTCGAAGACGCCCTCCACCGTGACGCGAAGGTCGAGCGGCTCGCCGCCCTCCGGCCCCGATTTGCCGCCGAAGCGCAGCGACAGTTCCGCCCCTTGCCCGGCCGCATGGCAGAAGGAAACGGCGATCGGGTCCCAGATCGTCGCCACCGCGACATTCTCGAAGCCGCGCTCGATCATCCGGCGCAGGATGAAGGTCGCGTCTCCCGCCACGCCGCCCCCGGGATTGTCCCAGACATCGGCGATGACGACGGGGCGCTCCGGCTGGGTGCCGCGGACGGCAAGCGCCCTGTCGAGGCCGGCCTCCGTGTCCAGCATCGGCATGGCCGTCTCCCGGCGCAGGCGGTAGAGCTCATGGCCGAGCCTTTTCGCCAGCGCATCGCCCTTCGCCTTGTCATCGTCAGTGACGACGACGATGCGCGTGCCCATTTCCGGCACGTCCCCCGCCATGAAGCCGTGGATGACGGAAAGCGACAGCACGCCGTCCTTGCCTTCCATGGCTTTCAGGCGATCGACGAAGGAGCGCATCGGCTCGCGGCTCGTCGGATAGATGGTGATCATGCGGCAGTCGAAGGTGGAAATGACGGGCCGGATCTCACCCTTCAGAGTGCGTAGCGCAAGTTCCACGACATGCTCGCCGCGCTCCTCGAAATCCGTGTGCGGAAATTCGAGGAAGGCGGCCATGATGTCCAGATTGGCGAGGCGCTTTGCGGTCAGATGGCTGTGCGGATCGAATTCCACGGCGATCAGCACCTCCGACCCGACGAGCGCGCGGATGCGTGACAGGAAATCTCCCTCCGGGTCGTCATAACCCTGCGCCACCATCGCGCCGTGCAGGCCGAGCACGACGGCATCGACCGGCAACGCGGCTTCGAGCTCGCCGACGATCCGGTCGCGCAGCGTCTCGTAGGTCTGGCGCTGGATGAGGCCGGCGGGCTCCGCCCAGCAGGACGTGCCCTCGATGACGGTGAAATCCTCCGCCCGCCCGCGCCGGCGCAGGATCGGCACGACGGAAGAGCAGAGCGTCGGCGTATCCGGATGCTCGCCCGGGCCGGCATAGAAGGCGGCCTTGAAGGCATTCATGTCCGTCGGCACGGGGGAGAAGGTGTTGGTCTCGGTGGCAAGCGAGGCCGTGAAGATGCGCATGGTGAAAGATCCCGATGAATGGCGCCGGCCTCCGCCGGCTTCTTCTTGTTATTTATTTTCACTTATGTGACGGTTTGCAAGAGACTTCTATGAGGATGGATGGCGAAAATGCCGAGATAGGAAATTGAATTTCACACATGGCGTCGTATTGATGCGGTTTCCGCCTGTGCTATGACCGTTTGGCACGTGAAAATCATTTTCAGGAAGGCGAGGGCGGCCTTGCCGGCGGAGCGCGGATGGACCTCTTTCATGCATTGACGGACGAGGAGGGCAGCCTTGCGGGGCTGGACCGGACGCTTGCGGATTTCGTGCTGGAGAATGTCGATTTCGTCATGCATGCTTCCATCGGCGAACTTGCCGGGCGGGCCGGCGTCTCGCCGCCGACCGTGACACGGTTCTGCCGGCGGCTCGGATGCAAGGGCTTTCCGGATTTCAAGGTGCAGCTCGCGCGGCTGGCCTCCGTCGGTCTGCGTTACGTCCGCCCGGAAATCCTGACCGAAACGCCGCAGGAAGTCGCCGACGACGTGCTGGCGAATGCGCAGGCCGCGCTTTACCAGTTGCACCGCCAGATCGACCTTGCCGCGCTCGAAAAGGCGGCCGGCCTGTTGCGCGGCGCGGATTTCATCCTTGCCTTCGGGGCGAGCGGCAATTCGTCGATGGTGGTCAACGAGCTGCATAACCGGCTGTTCCGGCTCGGCTGCCGCATCTCCGCCTCGAACGACCACAACATGAACGCGATGCTTTCCGCCGCCGCCCGGCCGGGCACGGTGGTTTTCGCCTCGTCCTTCACGGGGCGCGATGCGGCCCTCGTCCATTGCCTCGACCTGTCGAGGCAACGCGGTGTTCCCAACGTCGTCGTCACACAGAGCCATTCGCCGGTCGCCGAAGCGGCGGACGTGGTGATCGCGGTCGACCTGCCGGAGGGGACCAACATCTTCCGGCCGACCTCGACGCGCTATGCCTATCTCGCCGTCGTCGACATGCTGGCGAACCTCGTCGCCTATGCCGACAGGCCGAAGGCGCTGAAGACCCTGCGGGCCATCAAGGAAGACCTCGTCAGCCACCGCGACGGCAACGACCGCCAGCCGCTCGGCGACTAGAAGCTCAGTGGTGCGAGGCCCAGGGCACGAGCCGCCGCTCGATCTGGCGGGCGATGGTTTCCAGCAGGATCGCCACCAGTGCGATGACGACGATGCCGGCGATCACGACGTCGGTGACGAGGAACTGCGCGGCCGACTGGATCATGAAGCCGATACCGCTCGTCGCCGCCACGAGTTCGGCCGCCACCAGCGTCGTCCAGCCCGCGCCGAGCGCGATGCGGATGCCGGTGAGGATCGAGGGGACCGCGCTCGGCAGCACCACGTCGGACAAAACCTGCCGCCGGCTCGCGCCGAGGGAACGGGCGGCGTTGACGTGGTCCTTCGAGACTCCGCGCACGCCGGCCGATGTCGACAGGATGATCGAGGGCAACATGGAAAGCGCGATGACGGTGATCTTCGAGGCCTCGCCGATGCCGACCCAGATGATGATGAGCGGCAGATAGGCCAGCGGGGGCAGTGGGCGCAAAAACTCCACTACCGGGTCGAGGATGCCGCGGCCGATCCGGCTCGTGCCGATGGCAAGGCCGGCCGGGATGCCGATCGCGATGGAGGCGGCGAGCGCGCCGAAGATGCGGGTGAGGCTGGCGCCGAGATGCTCGGCGAGCGTCGCATCGACGAAACCGGTGACGACGAGATTGTAGATCGCGACCACCACCTGCCGGGGCGAGGGCAGGAAGACCGGCGAGACCAGCGCATAGGCTGCGGCCAGCGCCCAGAGCCCGACGAGCACGGCGACGGTGATCGCGGAGATGGCCGCGACGGGCAGCGGTCGCCGCTCGGCGCGCTCGCAGGGCGGGTTCTTCGCCGGAACCTCGGGCAGGGACGTGACGTCGGTGGAGAGGGTCATGCGGCAAGCTCCTCGTCTGCGCCGGAATGGATGAGGCCGGTGAGGCCGGCATGCATACGCTTGAAGAGCGGCGAGGCCTTCACGGCGGATACCGACGCGCCGTTCAGCACCTCCGCGTTGAAGCCCGCCTCGATCTCGGCCGTCAGGCGTCCCGGATTGGGCGAGAGCACGACGATGCGCGTGCCGAGCAGCAGGGCCTCCTCGATGCTGTGCGTTATGAGGATCGCGCCCGCGCCGCTTTCCGCCTTTATGCGCAGGAGAAATTCCTGCATGCGTGTTCGGGTCAGCGCGTCCAGCGCGCCGAGCGGTTCGTCGAGCAGGAGGAAGCGCGGATCTGCCGCCAGCGCCCGCGCGATGCCGACCCGCTGGCGCATGCCGCCCGAAAGCTCCCAGATATGCCGGTCGCCGGCCTCCGCAAGCCCGACGCGGGCAAGAAGTGCATCGGCCCGAGCGCGGCGCTCGGTCAGCGGAATACCCCTCAGCTTGAGCGGGAAGGCGATGTTGTCGCGCGCGTCGAGCCAGGGATAGAGCGCATCGTCCTGGAAGACGACCGCCCGGTCGGCGCCGGGTCCGCGCACCGGCTCGCCATCGAGCGCGATGGTGCCGGCGCTCGGCGCGATGAAGCCGGCCGCAAGGTTGAGCAGGCTCGTCTTGCCCGAGCCGGAGCGCCCGATGATGGCGACCAGCTCGTCCGAAGCGACCTGCAGGTTGATGCCGTCGAGGACCAGCTTTTCGCCCGCGCCGCCCCGGCCCGGCCTTGGCGGGTAGCGCAGCGCGACGTTGCGGAATGTCAGGATGCTCATGGGCCCTCCAAGATCAATGCCGTGGCGTCGGCGATGGCCCGGCGGCACTTTCGCGCCACCGGGCCCGTCCGCCGCGGGGGTTCAGGCGTCAGTAGGCAAGCTTTGTCGCGTCCGTCACCCAGCGGGTGGAGACATAGGGCGAATAGTCGGAAAGGGCGGCGGGGATCTTGCCCTGTTCCAGCAGGAAGGCCGAGGTGTCGGCGACCGCCTTCACCGTGCCGCCGCCGAGCAGCTTTTCGCCGGCCTGTTCCTCGAGCGTCGGGAAGATGTAGCCCTTGAGCAGCGCCGGCACCTCGTCCTGCTTGGCGCCGGTCAGGCGGGCGATCTTCTCGGCTTCCGGCGAGGTGGCGTTCCAGGCATCGGGATCGGCGCGATAGGCGGCCGTCGCATCGCCCGTCACCTTGACGAAGGCGGTCACGACGTCCGGATGTTCCTCGGCGAATTTCTTGCTGACGATCCAGGCGTCGAAGGTCGGCCCGCCCCAGTCCGCGACGTCGGCAGAGGTCGCCAGAACCTTGCCCCCCTTCTTCAGCTGGGCCAGCACCGGATCCCAGACATAGGCGCCGTCGATGTCGCCGCGTTCCCAGGCCGCCGCGATTTCCGGCGGGCGCAGGTTGAGGATCTCGACCGATTTCGGATCGACGTTCCAGTGCTTCAGCGCGGTCAGCAGGCTGTAATGGGCAGTCGACACGAACGGCGTCGCGATCTTCTTGCCGGCAAGGTCCTCCGGCTTGTCGATGGATTTTACTGCGAGCGCTTCCGCCTCGCTGATGAGGCCGACGATGAAGATCGTCTCGATGGGCAGCTCACGGCTGGCGGCGGCCGCAAGCGGCGAGGAGCCGACATAGCCGATATCCAGCGAGCCGGAGGCAATAGCGGCGATCACATCCGCGCCGCCGTCGAATTTCTGCCAGTTGATCTTCGCGCCTGTCGCCTTCTCATAGGTGCCGTCGGCCTGCGGAACGCGGGACGGCTCGACGATCGGCTGGTAGCCGATGTTGAGCGTCACGTCCGCGGCATGCGCCGTGCCGAGGGAAGCCGCCATGGCAAGGGCGGCGGTTGCGGCGAGCAGGGCTCTGCGGGTAATGGTCATTGTCCTCTCCTCAAGTTGCCGTCGCCCGAAATCTCTGTGGGCGGGTTTCTCAAGGCTATATAATCAATAAATTTAGTAGAGAAATTTTCGCCTCAATTTACCGGGCGTGCGGCGATTGCTTTTGCGTTTCGGGCGGAAGGATCGAAATGACAGCCATTCGGGCTATTTTCTCCTCCGTCATTACCCCGGGTCTCATCACGATATGTTTCAGGACGGAACGACGGCCCGATCTTCTGGTTGATTCCGTGCAGGCGAATGAGCGCCTGCTTTAGAAACCCAGGAGAAGCATTATGCCGAACCAAGGCGGAACCCACGAACAGCATGTGAAGGCTGGCCAGCAGAGCCACAAGAACGAGGATCGCAAGGTCGAGGCCTCCGGCAAGCACGACCAGAACGACGGTCAGCGCGGCGGCAAGGGCAACTTCGCGGAAGACCGCGAACGCGCCTCGGAAGCCGGCCGCAAGGGCGGCAAGCACTAACCCTTCAAATTCAGAGGGCCCGCCGCCGCCAGGTGGCGGGCCTTTTACGCCTGTGTGCCAAAGCCGGTGCGAATCGATGCGATAAGCGGCGCTACGCCGCATGAAAGCCATTTGCCGCCGGAAAGCATCGAAAATGATGCCTATTGGGCACGTTCAAAGCCGAAACGGCGGGAAAATGGCGGCATGTGGGCTGAATTCCTTGATATTTACCGCTCTGATAAATTATACCGTTTTTATATGTTTTTCGCACTTCGGTGCCTAGAATGAGCCGGAATCGCCCGTCAAGGGTGAGCCGATCGATCTTCCCGAAGACGACGATGAAATCGCCGGGCGCCTGCGTGCGTCCCCACTGCCGCACACGCCGATGGAAAGCAGGCCGAAATGCTGACGAAAAAGGGAAAATACGGGTTGAAGGCGCTCGTTGATCTGGCCCGCCTCGCCCCGGGTGAAACGGCTTTCGTGAGCGAGATCGCGCTGCGCAACAATATCCCTAAGAAGTTTCTCGACACCATCCTTCTCGAACTGCGCAATGCCGGCATGCTGCGCTCGAAGAAGGGGCCGGGCGGCGGCTATTCCCTGTCCCATCCCGCCTCGGAAATCCGCATCGGCCATGCCATCCGTGTTCTCGACGGGCCGCTTGCGCCGATCCGCTGCGCAAGCCGCACGGCCTATGAGGCCTGCGAGGACTGCGCCGATCCGGAAGGCTGTCAGGTCCGCCGCGCCATGACCGAGGTGCGCGACGCCATCGCCTCCATCCTCGACACGATGACGCTCGAACAGTTCGTCGCCGTGCCGGGCGCCGCCGCGATGATCGAGGAAGAAGAACTGGAAAAGCGAGTCGGCTGACCCGCTGCCTTACGGGTCCAATTCGGGATAGTGGCGGAAGAGGTCGCTCTCGTTGGGGGCGAGCCGCCTGTCGCTGGCAAGATAGGCGGCGATCCTCGGCAGATCCTCCACTCTTTTGCACACCGCGTCGATCTTGCCGTATTTCGGTCCGAGCCGCTTCATGAGGTTCGGAAAGGCATAGGTCAGGCCGCTCATCGCCTGGAATAGCGAAAGATCCACATAGGTGAGATGATTGCCTACCAGATGCGCCGGCCCTTCAGGATTGCGCGTGAGGATCGTCTCGAACCAGTTCAGGAATTTGGGAACGCGCTCCTTGCGGAATTCTTCCGCCCGCCGGAGCGATTCCGGCTTTTGCTCCTCGTAATATCGCCCTGCACCGATCGGGTGGTGCACGTCATGCCCTTCCAGCACGAAATCGGCGATGGTCAGCTGGATCTGGTGGGTCCATAGCCGGAGGCGTTCGTCCTTCGGCGCAAGATCCAGCCTGTCGCCGAGATAGAGGAGGATCGCCGCCACCTGCCCGACGACCACCGGGCCGTCTTTCAGGAAGGGCGGGGCGAAGGACGGCGTCGCAAGCGTCCTGCCGACCTCGGCGATCACATGGTCGCCTTCCTCCCGCGCCACGTCGCGATAGGGCGCCCCGGCCGCTTCCAGCGCCAGGCGGACATATTCGCCGCGGCCCTGAATGCCGGTCCAGTAGTAGAGTTCGTAGGTCATGGCGCAGGAATGCGGCAACAGGCTTTCGGTTCCGCCTCAGACCTCGACCGGCCGCGCGGCCTGGCCGGTAACGCCGAAGACGCGGCGGTAGCGGGCGATTTCCGCCGGATCGCCGGTCGCCTTCGCCGGATTGTCGGAGAGCTTGACGGCGGGACGCCCATTTGCGCTCGTCACCTTACAGACCAGCGAGATCGGATCGAGCCCGTGGCCGCCATCGGGATCGCAACCGCGGAAGTCGTTGGTGAGATTGGTGCCCCAGCCGAAGCTCATGCGCACGCGGCCGTGGAAGTGCCGGTAGGTTTCCTCAATGGTGTCGACATCCATGCCGTCGGAGAAGATCAGCAGCTTTTCGCGCGGATCGCGTCCCTTGGCGCGCCACCAGTCGATGATCTGCTCGCCGCCCTCGATCGGCGGCGCGCTGTCCGGGCGGAAGCCCGTCCAGTCCGCCACCCAGTCCGGCGCGTTGGCGAGGAAGGCGGTTGTGCCGAAGGCGTCGGGCAGGGCGATGAGGAGATTGCCGTTATAGTGCTGCCGCCATTCCTCCAGCACCTGATAAGGCGCGCGGGCAAGCGCCTCGTCGCCTTCGGCGAGCGCGGCGGCGACCATCGGCAGTTCATGTGCATTGGTGCCGATGGCCTCCAGATCGGCATCCATGGCGAGGAGCACGTTGGATGTGCCGATGAAGCGCTCGCCGAGCCCCTCCTTGAGCGCCTCCACGCACCAGCGCTGCCACAGGAAGCCGTGACGGCGGCGGGTGCCGAAATCTGAAATGACGAGATCGGGCAACTGGCGCAGCCGCTCCACCTTTTCCCACAGGCGCGCCTTGGCACGGGCATAAAGCACGTCGAGCGCGAAGCGGCCGCGATCGCGCATCGCCGCGCGCGACTTCAATTCGTTGATGATGGCGAGGGCCGGGATTTCCCACATGGTCGTGTGCGTCCATGGCCCATCGAAATGCAGCTCGTACTGGCCGTCGACCTTGCGCAGATCGTATTCCGGCAGTTGAAAGGTCGAAAGCCAGGCGATGAAATCCGGCCCGAACATGCGTGCCTTGCCGTAGAAGCTGTTGCCGGCGAGCCAGATCAGCTCCTTCTTCGTGAAGCGCACGCCGCGGGCATGGTCGAGCTGGGCGCGAAGCTCGCCCTCGTCGATGATATCGGCGAGCCGCACGCTCGTCGTGCGGTTGATCAGCGAGAAAGTGGCATTCACATCCGGATGGAGCTGCCGGATCATCTGCAGCATCAGCAGTTTGTAGAAATCCGTGTCGAGCAGGCTGCGCACGATCGGATCGAGACGGAAATTGTGATCGTAGGTGCGGGTCGCGATATCGTTGACGGCCATGCCGGCTCCTGGCGATGGGACTGGGCTTGCCGGCTGGGAGGGACCAGCGGGTTCGCGTCAACCTCGTCGATCGATGCCCGGATTGCAAGCCGCAGGCCGCTTCATCCGCCGGATGTGCAAGGGAAAACGGCCCGGAGATACTCCGGGCCGTTCGTATCGTGTGCCGATCAGGCCGCGTCCGGCCGGTGCACCGTCTTTACTTCAAGGAAGTCCTCAAGGCCGAACATGCCGCCCTCGCGGCCGTTGCCGGACTGCTTGAAGCCGCCGAAGGGGCTGCCGTAGCGGTGCGGGCCGCCATTGATGTGCACCATGCCGGCGCGAAGGCGGGCGGCGACGCGCTCGGCGCGGTCCGGATTGCCTGTCTGCACATAGGCGGCAAGGCCATAGGCGGTGTCGTTGGCGATCGCGATGGCTTCCTCTTCCGTGTCGAAGGGAATGATCGCGAGAACCGGGCCGAACACCTCTTCACGCGCGATGCGCATGTTGTTGTTCACATCCGCGAAGATCGTCGGCTTGACGAAATAGCCGGTCTCGAAGCCATCCGGCTTGCCCGGGCCGCCGACGAGAAGCCGCGCGCCTTCGGCAACGCCCGCCTCGATCAGCGCCTGCACGCGGCCGAACTGGATGTGCGAGACGAGCGGGCCGATATGGCCGCCTTCCTCTTCCGGGTTGCCGACGGTCGCTTCCTTGCCGGTGCGCTCGGCAATCTCGACCACCTTGTCATAGACCGAGCGCTCGACGAGCATGCGGGTCGGCGCGTCGCAGGACTGGCCGGAATTGTTGAAGCATTCGCGGATGGTGCCGGAGACGCGGTCCTCGAGGTCAGCATCGGCGAAGACGAGGTTCGGCGACTTGCCGCCCAGTTCCAGCGTCACGCGCTTGACCGTCTCGGCCGCATCCTTGCTGACGGCGATGCCGGCGCGGGTGGAGCCGGTGAAGGACATCATGTCGACGTCCTTGTGCTTGGAAAGCGCCGCGCCGCATTCGATGCCGTCGCCGTTGACGAGGTTGAACGTGCCGGCCGGGAAGCCCGCCTCATGGACCATTTCTGCATAGAGCATGGCGTTGAGCGGCGTGAATTCGGAGGGCTTCAGCACGCAGGTCGAGCCTGTCGCCAGCGCCGGAACCACCTTCAGCGCGATCTGGTTGATCGGCCAGTTCCAGGGCGTGATGAGGCCGCAGACGCCGATGGGCTCGCGGCGCACGACGTCGCCGTTCGGCAGCACTTCGCGGCTCTTGAGACGCTTCAGCGCATCGATGAAGCCCTGGAGGTGGCCGACGCCGACATCCGCCTGCTGCTCGGTGCTCATGCTGATCGGCGCGCCGAGTTCGAGCGTGATGGTGCGGGCCATCTCGTCATAGCGGCGCTTGTAGATTTCCAGCAGCTTTTCGAGGAGGGCGAGGCGCTCTTCCACACTGGTCTGGCTATAGGTCGCGAAGGCCTTCTTGGCGGCGGCGACGGCGCGGTCGATATCGGCGGCGGTGCCCATGGTGATGACGGCGATCGGCTTTTCCGTCGCCGGGTTGATCACCGTGAGGTCATTGGGCTTCAGTGGATCGACCCACTGGCCGTCGATGTAGAATTTGCGCTTGTCGAGCATGCTTTTCTCCCGTCACTTCTGTTTTTCGTCGAGCCAGCCGCGGATGAGCTGGCGATAGCGTTCCCCGCCGAAACTTGGAAAATGGCCGCCATGCACCAGCCGCACGGGCAGGGTCAGCAGCCGTTCCATCGAGGCGATATAGTCCGTCAGGTCGGAATGGTAGGTGTCCTCGATCAGCGGGCCATCGTAGACGATGTCGCCCGAGAAGAGAATTTCGGTTGCCTTCTCGTAGAGTGCAATACCCCCTGGGGAGTGGCCCGGCGTGTGGATGACCTCGAACTGCCGGTCGCCGAGATCGATCATGTCGCCATCCTCGAGGATGCGCGACGCGGGCGCCTTCTTCACGGCGTAGCATTTCGAGCAATAGGGTTCGGGCGGCAGCGCGTCGAAAATCTCGTCGGTGACGTAGGGATCGGCCAGCGTGTTCTCCCGCGTCGGATCGGCGAGAAGATCGGCCTCGGCCGAATGCACCGCGCGGCACTCGAATTCGTGGTGGCAGCCGATATGGTCGAAATGCGTGTGGCTCGCCACCGCGATCAGGTCGCGCTCCGTGACGAGCGGCACCCATTCCCGAAGCGAGACGACGCCCATGCCGCTATCGACCAGCATGTCACGGTCGCGCCCGCGGATGTGCCAGACGTTGCAGCGATAGAATTCCTGGATATAGGACTCGCAGATATAGGTCACATCGTCATCGAGGCGACGAACGCTGTACCAATCCTCCGGCCGGATGCGTCGCATCGATCCTAAACTCCCGCCCCGTCCTGAAGCACGACGATGCTATCCGCCTTCAGCCGCAGGTCAAGCTCGGCACCGACTTCCGGCGTCTCGGTCTGCGGCAGATGGGCGGTGAGCGTCGCGCCATTGGCCGCGACATGGCAGCGATGATGCGTGCCGAAAAAGGCGCTGCCGGTGATGCGGCCGTGGCCGAGCGAGAGGGTGGGCACATCGGCGTTGGCGGACCGGAAATGCTCCGGACGGATGCAGAGCGTGACATCGCTTCCGGCAATGGGGAGGCCGGAAACGAAGGTGGAGGCCGGCAGCACGGCGCGGCCCAGCGCGGTTTCCAGTTCGGCTTCGGCGGCGGCGGTGCGCACGACCTTCGCCGGCAGGAAATTGGCCTCGCCCATGAAGCCGGCGGAAAACAGTGAGCGCGGGCGCATGTAGATCGAGGCCGGCGTGCCGACATCCTCGATGCGGCCCTTATTCATCACGACGATGCGGTCGGCGATCGCCATCGCCTCCTCCTGGTCGTGGGTGACATGCACGAAGGTCGTGCCGACGCGCTTCTGGATCGCCTTCAATTCGTCCTGCATCTGTCGGCGCAGCTTCAGGTCCAGCGCGCCGAGCGGCTCGTCGAGCAGCAGCACGTCGGGGTCGACAGCCAGAGCCCGGGCCAGCGCCACGCGCTGGCGCTGGCCGCCCGAAAGCTCATGCGGCTTCTTGGCCGAGGACGCCCTCAGGCCGACGAGATCGAGATAGGAGAAGGCCTTCTCGTAGCGCTCCGCCTTGCCCATGCCGCGCATGCGCAGGCCGAAGCCGACATTGTCGCGCAGGCACATATGCGGGAAGAGCGCATAGTCCTGGAACATGGTGGTGGTCGGCCGCTTGGCTGGCGAGACATAGGTCATCTCGCGCCCGCCGATGGAGATCGTACCGGACGTCGGCTCGATGAAGCCGCCAAGGATGGAGAGCAGCGTGGTCTTGCCGCAGCCCGACGGGCCGAGCAGCACGATGAACTCGCCGGCCGCGATATCGAGCGAAACATCGTCGAGCGCCCGGAACGCGCCAAAGTCCTTGGTGGCGTTCTTGATGGAAACATCGGCGGTCATGAGGATTTCCCGGTTTTTCTGAAGACCGTCAGTTCCATGAGGATGAGGAACACGACGGAGATGAGGAAGACGACGCTGCCGATGGCGTTGGTCTTGGGGTCGAGGCCGGAGCGCAGCATGCTCCAGATCTCGACCGGCAGCGTCACGTCGAAGCGCGACAGCAGGAAGGCGACGATGAACTCGTCCCAGCTGAAGGTGACGGAAAGGAAGAAGGCGGCGAGGATCGACGGCAGCAGCATGGGCGCGGTGACGAGCAGCATGACCTGCCAGTCCTTCGCTCCGAGGTCGCGCGCCGCCCGCTCGATATTCACCTGATGCCCGCCCATCGAGGCATAGATGATGGCGAAGCAGAGCGGCAGGTTGATCACCACATGGCCGATGCCGACCGTCACGAGCGAAAGCCGCATGCCCGTCACGTTCAGCATGGAAAGGAGGCCGAGGCCGATGATCAGGGTGCTGACCGTCATCGGCGCGACGATGAGGCCGCGCAGAAGCGCGGAGGCCGGCAGCGTATAGCGCGCGAATGCATAGGCGGCGAGGAAGCCGAGGAGGCAGGCGACGGCCGAGGAGATGACCGCCACCAGCAGCGAATTGCCGAGCGCGGCCATCAGCTTGCCGTCGGAGAACACCGCCTCGTACCAGCGCAGGGTCAGCCCGTTCAGCGGCGGCACGGGCAGGGTGCCGTCCTGGAAGGAGAAGAGCACCAGCACCACGACGGGCAGGAAGATGAAGAGATAGATGAGGCCGGCATAGAGCGCGGCGAGCGCGGTGGAAAGGTGCCGCATCGATCAGGTCCTTTCCATCTTCAGCCAGCGCGCGCAGGCGATATAGGCGAGCGTGACGACCGCCATCAGCACCAGCGAGAGCGCTGCCGCCATGGGGAAGTCCGCCCGCCGCCCGAGCTGCAGCATGATGACCTGCGGCAGCACCAACTCGTTGTTGCCGCCGAGGATCTGCGGCGTGATGTAGTCGCCGATGCACAGCACGAAGGTCAGGAACGCCCCGACCATGATGCCCGGCAGCGTCAGCGGCAGCACGACATGCCGGAAGGTCTGGAAGGCGTTCGCCCCGAGATCCGCCGCCGCGCGGCGGTAGTTCGGCGAAAGCTGGATGAGGTTGGCGTAGATCGTCAGCGTCAGCAGCATGACGAAGAAATGCACGAAGCCGATCACCGTGCCGGTGCGGTTTGCCGAAAGCTCCAGCGGTTCGGCGATGATGCCGATTGAGAGCAGCGCCTGGTTGACGACGCCGCCCTTGGAGAGAACCAGCAGCCAGGAATAGGAGCGCACCACATAGGAGGTCCAGAAGGGCAGGATCGCCATGACGAGGGCGAAACGCTGCCATTTCTTCGGCACGCGCTCCGCGATGATCCAGGCGAGGGGATAGGCGAGCAGCACTGAAATGACGGTGGCGGTCGCCGTGATCTCCAGCGAGACCACCAGCCCCCTGAAGAAATGCGCCTTCCCGAAGAAGGCGACGTAATTGTCGAGCGTCCAGGTCGCGACGATCTCGCGCCCCTGCCGCGTCCAGAAGCTGATCGCCACCATGTAGGCGAAGGGCACGAGGAAGAACAGCGCGGTCCAGAGCAGCCCCGGCAGGGCAAAGGCCCATGCCTTGCGGCGCTCCGCGCGTTCGAGGGCTGTGGCGGTCATGGGGTGGTTCTCCGTTCGCGCTTCGTGGGCGTGCCGTGCGGCTTCGCCCCTCATCCGCCTGCCGGCACCTTCTCCCCGCAGGCGGGGAGAAGGCATATGCCGTGCTGTATCCCACCCTTTGACAGTTCGCAGGGCAAGTCCCCTCTCCCCGCTTGCGGGGAGAGGGTTAGGGTGAGGGGCAACCGTGTGGAGCAATACGCGGGCGTGGCGTCACGCCACAAACCTTACTGCTGCAGCATTTCCGTCCAGACATCCTGCATCGTCGCATCCATGTCGGCATCCGCCACCGGATAGAGCTGCGAATTCTTCAGGTATTCCGGCTGCTTGTCCCAGCGCAGCGCCGTCTTCTGCTGGTCGGTCAGGTGCTCGCCGGCCTTGGCATTGGAAGGCATGGCCCAGTAGCACGAGGACGTGGCAAGCCGTGCCTGCCCTTCGGGGCTCACGATATACTGCACGAATTTCAGCGCCAGATCCTGCTTCTCGGAATTCTTGAACACGCCGATCGACTGTGCCCAGCGCAGCGCACCCTGTTTGGGGATCGTCCAGTCGAGGTTCGGCTTTTCCGCCGAGAGCCCGGCCGTCAGCCATTCGCCGCCACCGACGACGATATCCACTTCGCCGGTCGCCAGCGCCGTCTGCGAGGCGACGACGTCGCTCACCTGGCGGGAGACCTTCTTCATCTCGAAGAGCTTTTCCTTGATCGCCAGCAGGTCATCCTGCTTGAGGTCCGCCGTCTTCTTGCCGATGGCGACGCCCGTCAGGCCGACCATAGGCAGATAGTAGTCATAGAGCGCGATGCGGCCCTTGTATTTGTCCGACCACATGACCGTAAGGTCTTCCATATCGGCCGGGTCGACTTTCGTCTTGTCGTAGGAGATCGTGTTGTAGCCGAATTTCTCCGTGACGGCATAGACCTTGCCGTCGCGGGTCGTCGTCGCGTCCATGCGCACCTCGGGGAAGAGGTCGCCGAGCGGCAGCTTGTCGGCCGGCATTTCGCCGAGAATGTCCATGTCGATGGCGCGCGGCACGTCGACGGCGTCGATGACCAGCACGTCCCAGTCGCCGGGGCGGGATTGTTCGATGATCGAGATCGCCGCGCCGGTTCCCTCGTATTCCTTGAGGTTCACCTTGACGTTGTTGGCCTTCTCGAAAGGCTCGACCAGCGCCGGGTCGGTGTGGTCGCACCAGACGAGGGCGTTCAGTTCGTCCTGCGCCATTGCGCCGGCGGGCGAAAGGGTAATGGTGGCGGCGGTGGCAAGAAGCATGCGGCGGGCAAGGCCGCCGGAAACGGTTTTCGTCATCGTCTTTCCCTCTGGCTGAAGGCCGTGGCCTTGCGGATGGCGCTCGTTACGGCGCCTTGAGAAAAAGATTGAACGAGTTCATTTTTTAAGTCAATCTCATTTTTGAAGAGATTCAGCGAGGGCTCCATGGCCGGATTGCGGGCGAAACAGAAAGCGGACAAGACGCGTCGCATCCTCGATGCGGCCGCTACCCTGTTTCGGCAGCAGGGCTATGACAGCGCCCGCATCGAGGCTATCGCGGAGATGGCCGAGGTCTCCGTCGGCACGCTTTACAATTATTACCAGAACAAGGGCGACATCCTCGTCGCCACCGTCGCGATGGAGGTGACCGAGGTCCTGGAGGGCGGGGCGCGTATCGTCGCCAATCCGCCGCTCGACGTCGCCGAGGCGTTGCGCACGCTGATCGCGCAATATTACAACCACTCACTCGTCTATCTCTCCAAAGAGATGTGGCGCACGGCTATGGCGATCTCCATCCAGCAGCCCGAAACCCCGCTCTCGCGCCGCTATACCGAGCTCGACGGCCAGCTTTCCGCCCAGGTGGTGCGGCTCGTCGAAACGTTGCAGGCACGTGGCGTCGTGCATGCGGGCGTAGACGCGAAGGCCATGGGCGAGGTCTTTTTCAACAATCTCAACATGATGTTCATCGAGTTCTGCAAGGTGGACGCCATGCCGCTCGAAGAGCTGAAGGCACGCGTCGAGGCGCAGCATGCCCCCATCGCGAGGCTCATCAGCACCGTCAAGATCGCCTGACACCGGGAAAAGCATGACCGATACGCAATCCGCCGTCCTTGCCGCCGCCGACGTTTTGGTCGCCGCTTTCGCCCACCACGACCGCGACGCCTATTTCGCCGCCTTCGCCCCGCAGGCGACCTTCCTTTTCTACAATCTCGACCGTCCCCTCGACGGCCGCGCCGCCTACGAGGCCGAATGGGCGCTCTGGGAGGAACGCGACGGCTTTCGCATCCACGCCTGCCGCTCCAGCGACCGCCGCGTGCAGCTCCTCGGCGATGTCGCCATCTTCACCCACGCCGTTGAAACCGAACTTTCGGTGGGCGGCGAAAGACTGACCAACAACGAACGCGAGACCATCGTCTTTTCCCGCGACCCCGCCGGCCGCTGGCTCGCCGTACACGAACACCTTTCGGCGGCGGTTTGACCTAGCAGTATCCCTCTTCGCTTTTCCCGCTCGCCAGTTGCTCGAGGATCGGGCAGTCCGGCCGGTCGTCGCCGTGGCAGTGGGCGGAGAGGTGTTCCAGCGTGTGGACCATTTCCTGCAGCAGCTGCATCTTGGCCCGCATCTCGTCGATATGCTCGCTGGCGATGCGCTTGACATCCGAGGAGGCGCGGGCGCGGTCCTGCCAGAGGGTGAGAAGGTCGCGGATCTGGGCGATGGAGAAGCCTAGGTCGCGGGCGCGGCGGATGAAGGAGAGCGTGGAGAGGTCCTTGGGGCCGTAGACACGGTAGCCGGAACCCGTGCGGCCGGCCGCGCGGATGAGGCCGATCTGCTCGTAATGCCGGATCATCTTTGCGGTGACGCCCGTCGCCTCCGCCGCCTCGCCGATGTTCATGTCCTGTCTCCCTTGAAGCGCTTCAGCCGCAGCGCGTTGGTGACCACGAAGACGCTGGAGAGCGCCATGGCGCCCGCCGCCAGCGCCGGCGAAAGCTGAATGCCGAACGCCGGATAGAAGAGGCCGGCGGCAAGCGGAATGAGCGCGACATTGTAGCCGAAGGCCCAGAAGAGGTTCTGGCGGATGTTGCGCATCGTTGCCCGCGACAGGGCGATGCCGGTCGCAACTCCTCGCATGTCGCCGGCCATCAGCACCACGTCGGCGCTCTCGATGGCGACGTCCGTGCCGGTGCCGATGGCGATGCCCGTATCGGCGGCGGCCAGCGCCGGCGCATCGTTGATCCCGTCGCCCACGAAGGCGACCTTCCTCGCGCCATTGGCCGAAAGCTCACGCACGGCCGCGACCTTGCCGTCCGGCAGCACCTCCGCCATCACCCGGGCAATGCCAAGCTTCGCCGCCACGGCCTCGGCGGTGCGGCGGTTGTCGCCGGTGATCATGGCGACTTCGATGCCGAGCGCCGTCAGGGCGGACACGGCCTCCTTCGTCGTCGGTTTGACCGGGTCGGTGACGGCGAAGAGCGCGGCGAGCTTGCCGTCGATAGCGGCATAGAGCGGCGAGGCGCCCTCGGCGGCCAGTCGCTCGGCATCCCCTGAAAAGGGAGCGACATCGAGGCCGCGCACCTGCATGAAGCCGACCGAGCCGGCTTCCACCCTGCGGCCGGAGACGTCTGCGGAAATGCCCTGTCCCGAGGTGGTCACGAAGCCGGATGCCGCCGGAAGGTCGATGCCCTCCGCCACGGCCGCCTCATGGATGGCGATCGCGATCGGATGCTCCGAATGCACCTCGGCAGCGGCGACCAGCGTGAGAACGTCCGCCCGCGAAAAGCCTTCTGCCGGCACGATTTCCGTCAGTGTCGGGTGGCCGAGCGTCAGCGTGCCGGTCTTGTCGACGGCGACGATCTCGGTGCCTTCCAGCGTCTGGAGCGCCGTGCCTTGGCGGAAGAGCACGCCAAGCTCGGCGGCCCGCCCGGTGCCGGTGATGATGGAGGTCGGCGTCGCAAGACCCATGGCGCAGGGGCAGGCGATGATCAGCACGGCAACGGCATTGACCAGCGCATGGGCGAGCGCCGGGCTCGGCCCTAGCGCCAGCCAGAGGCCGAAGGTGACAAGCGCCACCGCGATGACCGCCGGCACGAACCACTGCGTCACGCGGTCGACCAGTGCCTGGATCGGCAGCTTGGCCGCCTGCGCATCCTCCACCATGCGGATGATCTGGGAGAGCACGGTATCGGCGCCGACGCGAGTCGCGCGGAAGGTGAGGGAGCCGGTCGTGTTCACCGTGCCGCCCGTCACCATGTCGCCCGCCGTGCGCGCCACCGGCATCGGCTCGCCGGTGATCATGGATTCGTCGACATACGAGCTACCGTCCGTCACCTCGCCGTCGACCGGCACCTTTTCGCCCGGCCGCACCAGAACGATATCGCCGGGCACGACGCTTTCCAGCGGCACGTCTTCCGCCTTGCCGTCGCGCAGCACGCGGGCAGATTTGGCGCGCAGGCCGGCAAGGTGCCGGATCGCCTCGCCGGTGCGCCCCTTGGCGCGCGCCTCCAGATAGCGCCCGGCAAGGATGAGCGTCACGATGACGGCGGCTGCCTCGAAATAGACATTGGCCGTGCCGCCGGGCAGGAGGCCGGGCGCGAAGGTCGCGACGGTGGAAAAGCTCCAGGCGGCAAAGGTTCCGATCACGACGAGCGAGTTCATGCCCGGCGCAAGGCGCAGGAGGCTCGGAATGCCTTTGCGGAAGAAGCGCAGGCCCGGCCCGGCAAGCACCAGCGTCGCCAGCACGAACTGGATCACGCGGCTCGTCTGCATGCCGAGCGTTTCATGGATATAGTGGCCGAAAGAGGGGAAGGCATGCGCGCCCATCTCCATGACGAAGAGCGGTGCGGTGAGCACGGCGGCGATGATGAGATCGCGCCGCAGCGTCTTCGCCTCGGCCGCGCGCCGGTCCTCCTCGGGCGCGGCGGTCGTCTCGCGGATGGCCTTGTAGCCGGTCTTTTCCACGGCGGCGGCGAGTTGCTCGAAGGAGGTCGCACCCTTGAGGAAACGTACGCGGGCGCGTTCCTGCGCAAGGTTTGCGGTGGCGTCCAGCATGCCGGGCACGGCCTTCAGCGCCTTCTCGACGCGGCCGATGCAGGAGGCGCAGGTCATGCCCTCAACGGGGAACTCCAGCACCTCCTCCGCAACGCCGTAGCCGGCCTTGCGCACGGCTTCGGCGACGGCCACGGCATCGGGCGTGCCGGCGAAGGTCACGTCCGCCTTTTCCGTCGCGAGGTTGACGGCGGCGCCGGCAACGCCCGGCACCTTCCCGATGGCCTTCTCCACCCGGCGCACGCAGGATGCGCAGGTCATGTCGGAGATGGAGAGCTTGATGGTTTGCCGTTCGCTGGCGGTGAGCATGGTGCGCCTTTCATCCTAAGTCGGATAGATCGTGCACCTTCCCATCATGTCAAGGTCAAGCGTCTTTTTGCCGTCAGGCGTCGACCGACGAATAGCCCTCGGCCGCGATGACGGAAGCGACAGCCGCGCGGTCGCCGGCATTCTCGACGGAGACGCGCTTTGCGACAAGATCGATATCGACCCTGGCGGCAGGGTAGGCGGCAAGCACCGCGCCGGTAATCGTCCTGGCGCAGTGCCCGCAGGTCATGTCTTCAACGGTGAAGGTGAGGGTCTTGTCGTCGTTCATGGGCAATCTCCTGACATTTGCGCCATGCTGAACCCTTCCCCCGTAGGAAGGTCAAGGCCGATTTCACCGAACCGTCTCAGCGAAAATTTGCGAGGCGCTCCTCAAGCCGCGAGATGGTCTCGACATCCGCATTGGCGAAGGCAAATCGCAGGTAGCCTTCCTGCCGCTCGCCGAAATAGCTGCCGGGCAGGCAGAGGATGCCCGCCTCCTTGGCGAGCCTTTCCGCCACGCGCGCGGAGGGCGTGCCCTCGAACGGATGGCCGATGAAGGCGAAATAGGCCCCGACGGCGCCGACGCGCCATGCCGGAACGCCCGACATGGTCGCCCGTAGCGCATTGACGCGCCGGGCGATCTCGCGGCGGTTCTCCTCGCGCCAGTCGGCGAGCAGCGGAAGGGCGGTGGCGACGGCGGCCTGGGCGGAGCGGGGCGGGCAGATCTGGAGATTGTCCATGATCTTCGCCACCTGTTGCACCATGGCGGGGCCGGCGGTGATGGCGCCGAGGCGGTGGCCGGGAATGCAGAAGGACTTCGAGAAGCTGTAGAGGCCGATCAGCGTCTCCTCCCAGCCCTTGCGGGAGAAGAGGTCGTGCGGCCGGCCGGCACCGACCGGCAGGAAGTCGCGATAGGTCTCGTCGAGGATCAGCCAGATGCCCCGCGCCACGCAGAGGTCGTAGATCGCCGCGATCAGGTCCGGCGGATAGACCGCGCCCGTCGGGTTGTTCGGGGAGACCAGCGCGATGGCCCTGACATCCGGCGTAATGGCGGCGGCGAGCGTCTCGACATCCGGCAGGAAGCCGTCCGCCGGGTCGCAGGGCGCAAAGCGCGTGCGAACGCCGAGCATGGCGAGCGTGGTCTCCTGATTGAAGTAATAGGGATCGGTCATCAGCACGGCGTCGCCCGGCCCGGCGATCGCCATGGCGGCGCAGATGAAGGCCTGGTTGCAGCCGGACGTCACATGAACGTGGCCGGCCTCAAGCGGGGCGCCGTAGGTTTCGGAAAGATGCGCCGCATAGGCCTTGCGCAGGCTGTCCTCGCCCTCGATGGGTCCATAGCCGGTATAGGCGCGCGAGGCGGCGTTCTCGCCGAGCAGGCGCAGCATCTCGGGATGCGGCGGATAGCCGGGCACGGCCTGCGACAGGTCGATCATCGGCCCGCTTCGGCCGTCATAGGCGGAGGCCCAGGCGAAGACCGCGGGAATCGGCGGGGCGGAAAGGTTTTCGACGAGCGGATTGAAACGGGGCATGGATCTTCTCTGGCGATCAGGCGCGGGTCTTGCGCGGTTGGCTGGAAGCGGGCCGGCGCGGAGCCGGGGCAGAAAGGGGGCGATGGGCATCGGCCGCGCGGCCGCCGCGCCCACGCAGCGGCAGGCGGGCGGAGGCCTGCGGCTCGGGAAGAGTCTCCTCGAGCGTGGCGAAGAGCCAGTCGATGAAGACCTTGACGATGGGCGTCTGGCGCGCGGCCTGCCGGCAGGCGACGTAGAAGGCATGGTTTGCCGGCACGGTGAGGCCGAAGGGCACGACGAGGTCGCCGCGGGCGATCAGGCTGCTGGCGGTGATCGTGTCGCCGAGCGCGATGCCCTGGCCATGCAGCGCCGCCTCGGTGGAAAGGCGCGCGTCGCTCATGAAATGCTGTGGACCACGCGGCATGTCGATGGCGTCCGCCGCCGCGAGCCAAGTGTTCCATTCGCGCCCGTCGTCACCATGGAACAGCGTGTGATCGGCGAGGTCGCGCACCGAGCGCAGCGGCCGGCTGTTGAGCAGCGTGGGGCTGGCGACCGGGAAGAGCTGCAGGTTCGACCAGAGCCGCGTCCAGCAGTCCGGCCAGTTGCCGTCGCCGTAGAGCACGCAGACATCCGTGTCGAGCGAGCGCAGGTGCTCGGGATCGTTGGAGGCGACCAGCTTGAGGCGCACGCCGGGATAATGCTCGGTGAAGGAGGGAAGGCGCGGGATCAGCCAGAGCGAGAGGAAGGCGGGCACGCAGGCGATGGCAATGTCGCCGCGCGTTTCCGGCTGTTTCATCAGCGCGGTCGCCGCCGCGATCTCTCCGAAGGCGTTGGTGACGGCAGGCAGCAGCAGCGCGCCCTGCGGCGTCAGCTTCAGCCGCTTGCCGCCGCGCTCGAACAGCGCCGTGTCGAGCGCCTCTTCCAGCGCGCGGATCTGGTGGCTGATCGCGCCGTGCGTGACATTCAGCTCGCGCGCGGCGGCAGAGACGGAACCCCGGCGGACGGTGGCCTCGAAGGCGCGCAGGGGATTGAGCGGCGGCAGGCGCGAAGCCATGAAAGCGGGAAACCTGTTTCGTGAGTTTTTCTCACGGCGAACGCTATAACAATGCCAATTGCTTTTCCAGGCGTTTTATTACGATACTGTCAAAAACGAAGGCAAAAACGAGGGCGAAGCCCTGGGGAACGATCGGAGGCTCCGGCCGGATTGCAGCGCGCGGGACGCCCTGCGCCGGCCACATGCAGGTTTCTTCGCGAAAATCCGACCCTGACGGCTTTCGGCCCTTCCGTGGCGCCGACGGCCTGACATAGAATGACGACAACGGGAACACTCCCGGCCGGATCGACCGGCCGGCCTATAAGGAGAAAGACAACCATGCGTGACATCCTCAAGACCAATGTCAGCCGCCGCGCCGTACTGGGCGCGGGCGTTGCCGGCGCCTCGCTGCTCGCCATGCCGGCGGTCATGCGCGCGCAGGACAAGTCGCTGAAGGTCGGCGTCTACGGCGGCTACTTCAAGGATTCCTTCGACAAGAACATCTTCGCGGACTTCACGAAGGAAACGGGCATCGCCGTGGAATCGGTCGCCGAGCCGACCGGCGAGGCCTGGCTCGTCCAGCTCGAGCAGGCCGCCCGCGCCGGGCAGGCGCCGGCCGACGTCTCGATGATGTCGCAGGTCGCCATGCTCAAGGGTCAGTCGACCGAGCTGTGGGCGCCGCTCGACATGGCGAAAATCCCGAACGGATCGAACCTCATCGACCACTTCGTCAACAAGTATCCGGACGGCCGTATCGCCGGCATCGGCGCCGTCGCATGGTACATCACGCTCGTCACCAACACCAATGTCTACCCGGAAGCGCCGACCTCCTGGGCCGCGCTCTGGGATCCGGCGAATGCCGACAAGCTCGGCCTGCTCGCGCTCGTCTCCAACTCCTTCCTTCTGGAAGTGACGGCCAAGACCCATTTCGGCGGCACGAACGCGCTCGATACCGAGGAAGGCCAGATCAAGGCCTTCGAGAAGCTCGCCGAGGTGAAGCCGAACGTCCGTCTCTGGTATCGCGACGAGGCGCAGTTCGAGCAGTCGCTGAAATCGGGCGAAATCCCGATGGGCCAGTATTACCATGACGTGACGGGCCTCGCCGCCAAGGACGGCCAGCCGGTCCGCTCCACCTTCCCAAAGGAAGGCGGCATCATGGATTCGGGCTGCTGGGCGCTGTCGCGCGCCTCGCAGAAGACCGAGGAAGCCCACACCTTCATCAACTATATGTGCCAGCCGCAGATTCAGGCGATCCTGTCGCGCAAGGTCGGCACCGCGCCGACCGTCAAGCGCGACCTGCTCGACCTTTCGGCCGAGGAATTTTCCGCCGTGTCGTCCGATATCGAGCCGATCATCCCGCGCTACGATCTCTACACGTCGAAGGCCGACTGGCTGAACCAGAAGTGGACGGAGATGATCGCCGGCTGATAAGAGCCTGCGATTGAAGAATGCCCGTCCGGCCGCCCGCATGCGATATGCCGGCGGCCGGGCGTCAACCCAACGAACGCGCCGAGCGGAGAACCAATGTCCGGGCTGACCCTCCAGAACGTCACCAAGCAATTCGGCACGTTTACGGCCGTCAGGAACGTGCAGCTCACCGTGCCGCACGGCACCTTCGTCTGCCTGCTCGGCCCTTCCGGTTGCGGCAAGACCACGCTGATGCGCATGGTCGCCGGCCTCGACCTGCCGACGAGCGGCGAGATCCGGCTCGACGGCGCGGACATCACCAACGTCCCGACGCACAAGCGCGACCTCGGCATGGTCTTCCAGTCGCTGGCGCTCTTCCCGCATCTCACCGTCGGCGAGAACATCGCCTATTCGCTGCGCATCCGCGGCGTGGGCAAGGAGGAGCAGAAGAAGCGCGTCGAAGAGCTCCTCTCGATGATCCACCTTTCGGGCTATGCCGACCGCCCGGTCGCCAAGCTTTCCGGCGGCCAGCGCCAGCGCGTCGCCATCGCCCGCGCACTCGCCATTTCGCCGAAACTCTTCCTGCTCGACGAGCCGCTTTCCGCCCTCGACGCCAAGCTGCGCGAGGCCATGCAGGTGGAGCTGCGCCAGCTCCAGCAGCGCCTCGGCATCACCACCATCGTCGTCACACACGACCAGCGCGAGGCCATGACCATGGCCGACACCGTGGTCGTGATGAACGGCGGGGAGATCCGCCAGGCCGCTCCGCCGGTCGAGATCTACCGCCGCCCGGCCGATACCTTCGTGGCCGATTTCATCGGCATGACGAACCTCATCGATTTCTCGGCGGACGCTTCCGGCGCCTCGGTTCTCGGTAGCCCGGTCGCGGGCCTCGCCCTCCCGGCCGGCCTCAAGTCCGGCATCCTCTCGGTGCGGCCCGAGGACGTGCGCCTGACCGCTCCCGGCAATGGCGCAATCACCGGCAAGGTCACCTTCATTCGCGACCTTGGTGGCACGATCGAGACCTTCGTGGAGGCCGGCGGCAAGCAGATCGTCGCGGTCTCCATGCCGAATGCCCGGCCGGAGGCCGCCGTCGGGCAGGACGTCGGCATCCAACTCGATCCGGCCGATTGCGTGGTGCTGAAGTCATGAGACGCGAGCCCCCGCAGAAGCTTTCCGATTACGGCCCGCTCGTCTTTCCGGCGGGTATGCTGATCGTCTTCTTCGTCGTGCCCTTCGCGACGATGATCGCCGTCTCCTTCTTCAAGCGCGATCCGGCCGGCTTCTATTCGGCCGATTTCGTCTTCGACAACTATGCCCGCTTCCTCAGCCTGTTCTTCGGCAAGGTGCTCGGCTTCTCGCTGTTTCTCGCGATCACCGTCGCCATCTGCTGCGTCGTCCTGGCGGTGCCCTTCACCTATCTCCTCTCGCGCGCCGGGCGGCGCGCGCAGGTGCTCTGGCTGGTGGCGCTGCTCTCTGTGCTGTCGCTGTCGGAGGTCATCATCGGCTTTGCCTGGTCAACGCTCTTCTCGCGCACCGCCGGCATCACCAACATCCTCGTCGCGCTCGGTATCCTGAAGGAGGCGGTGGCGCTGAACCCTAGCTTCGGCGCGGTGCTGACCGCCATGGTCTACCAGGCGCTGCCCTATACGGTGCTGGTGCTCTATCCCGCCCTCGTGCGGCTCGACCCGACGCTGACAGAGGCAGCGCGCACGCTCGGCGCTTCGCCCGTCAAGGCTTTCTTCACCGTCGTCGTGCCTGCGCTGCGCAACACCATCGTCGCGACCTTGATCATGGTCTTCATCTTCGCGCTCGGCTCATACCTGCTGCCGCAGATCCTCGGCCGGCCGCAGCACTGGACGCTTTCGGTGCTCATCACCGACCAGGCGATCTACCAGTCGAACATGCCCTTCGCCGCCGCAATGGCCGTTTTCCTCGTGCTCGTCACGCTCGGCCTCGTCGCGCTCACCGTCTATGCCGGCCGCAAGGGGGAAGCCGCATGAACACGCTGCTGCAACGGCTCTATTTCGGTCTGATCGGCCTGTTCCTCGCGCTGCCGATCATCGTCGTCGCCGGCGTCTCGGTGAACGAGAAGCAGACGCTCGCCTTCCCGCCGCAGGGCTTCTCGCTCGGCTGGTATGGCGAGATCTTCGCCAATGTCGAATGGCGCAACGCCCTTTTCGCTTCGATCACGCTCGCCGCGCTTTCCGCCGCCGTGGCGCTCCTGATCGCGCTGCCGCTCGCCTGGTTCCTGTGGCGGCGCGATGCGCCCTGGACCAATATCTTCCAGCTTCTCGGCATCGCGCCCTTCACGCTGCCGCCGGTCATCACCGCGCTTGGCCTCCTCACCTTCTGGGCGACGACGGGCTTCTACGGCCAGCCGGCGACGGCGGTGATCAGCCACGCCATCTTCTTCGTGACGCTGCCGCTGGTGACGCTCTCGCTCGGCTTCTCCTCCATCGACCGCTCGCTGGTCGAGGCGGCCGCGACGATGGGGGCGGACGACCGCACGATCTTCCGCACGGTGGTCCTGCCGCTGATCCTGCCCTATCTGATCTCCGGCTATGCCTTCGCCTTCGTCCTGTCGCTCAACGAATATATCGTGGCCTACATGACGATCGGCTTCACGATGGAGACGCTGCCAATCAAGATCTTCAACGCGCTACGTTACGGCTACACGCCGACGATGGCCTCGGTGACCATCCTCTTCGTGGCGATCGCCGCCACCATTTTCGGTCTCGTCGCGCGCTTCGGCGATCTGCCCAAGCTGCTCGGCGCCATGTCGTCGCGGGATTAGGACGAAACCCATGCGCATAGCCGCCCTCCAGATGCATGCCATTGCCGGCGATGAAGAAGCCAACATCCAGCGCATCGCGGCCGCGGCCGCCGATGCGGCCTCCGCCGGCGCCAGATTGCTGATCGTTCCGGAGCTCGCCATCACCGGCTACGGCGCGGGCGATGCGGCCTTCACGAGGCTCGCCTCGCCGGCGACGGGCGATGTCGCGGGGCGGCTGAGCGCCATCGCGCAAGAGAACAGGCTCGCCATCGTGGCGGGCTTCGCCGAGCGGGAGGGTGCGCATGTCTATAACAGCGCGCTCTTCACCGACGGCCTAGGCACCAATGCCGTTTACCGCAAGTCCCACCTTTACGGCGACTACGAGCGCCACGCCTTCCGCCCCGGCGTTCCGGCCTCGGTCATGGTGGAGCTCGGCGGTATCCGGCTCGGCATGCTGATCTGCTACGACGTGGAATTCCCCGAGAACGTCCGCCGCCTGGCGCTTGCCGGCGCCGACCTCGTCGTCGTGCCGACCGCCCTGCCGAAGGGCGCCTCCGGCACCTTTATCGCGGGCCACATGATCCAGGTCCGCGCCTTCGAGAACCAGGTCTTCGTCGCCTATATCAACCATTGCGGCGCCGACGACCGCTTCAGCTATGCCGGCCTCTCGCGCATCGCCGCGCCGAACGGCAAGCTGCTCGCCGAAGCTCCGGCCGAAGGCGAGACCCTGCTCTTCGCGGAAATCCGCCCAGAGGACTACGCGGTCTCGCGGGCGGAAAACACCTATCTGGTCGATCTCGGGCGGACAGGATAACAAGCCGCCCAGGCCCGTTCAGGCCTGGTAGGTGATGCGCCCGTCGCACATGGTCGTGACCGGCCGGATGGCGGCAAGGTCCGTGAAATCGGCGGCCTCCACATCGGCCGAGAGCACGACGATGTCGGCGAGATAGCCGGGCTTCAGCATACCCTTGCGGTCTTCCATGAATTCGACCCAGGCGCTCGTCCGCGTATAGGCGGCAAGGGTCTCATGCAGCGAAAGCCGCTGGTCCTTCATGCCCTCCTTCCAGACGGTGCGCGTCATGGCGCACTGGATGCAGTGCATCGGATCGAGCGGTGAGACCGGCCAGTCGGTGGCGAACACGATGGGCGCTCCGGCATCGGTGAGCGTGCGCCAGGCGAAGGCATGGGGCCAGCGTTCCTCGCCGATATAGGACAGGTAAGGCTCCAGCGGCAGGCCGGCGCTGCCCGGCGGGTGCGTCGGCTGCATGGAGGCGATGGTGCCGAGTTCCTTGAAGCGCGGAACGTCGTCGGGATGCACGACCTCGATATGCTCGATGCGGTTTCGGCTGTCGCGCCTGCCATTGGCCTTGATGGCCGCCTCGTAGCCGTTCAGCACCATGCGCACCGCGCTGTCGCCGATGGCGTGGACGGCGACCGGCAAGCCGAGCCTGTCGGCGGCAATGGCGATCTCGTCGAAATGCGTCTGCGAGAAGAGCGGCTCGCCCTTCCAGCCGGGCTGGTGGCTGTAGTCGTCGACGAAGACGGCGGTGCCCGATTCTGTCACGCCGTCCATGAAGAGCTTGACGAAATCCGAGCGGAGGCGATCCGTATTGAAGCGCTCGCGCCACGCCGCCGCCTTGGCTTCGAGATCCGAAAGCGGCATGAAGTTCTTCATGTGAAAGGGCATGCGCACCCGTACGGGAAGCCCTGTCGTTGTCTCGATCTCGTCCAGCATTTCGAGCTGGTAAAGGCTGCCATCCATGTTCTGCAGCGAGGTGATGCCGAGCGAGGCGACATAGGCGAGACCTTCCTTGATGATCTCGATGTCGGCCGCCCGCTCTTCCGCCGTCACATGGTCGGGATCGCCGCCGGTACCGACGCCGAGCATCTCGCGCGCGCCGGTCTCGCCGAGCGCCGAGACCGGCCGGATGGCGTTGCTCTCGCGCAGTTCGCCATTGGCAAGGCCGTCCTCGCCCATGATGATCTCGTTGCCGATACCGACGTCCCGCCCTTCGAGGATGCCACCCATCGTCAGCGCCAGCGTGTTCGCCCAGGCGGTGTGATGGTCCGGCGCGAAGATCAGCACGGCCCGGTCGGGCAGGATGCGGTCGAGATGGTGGCGCGTCACGCGCTCGTCGTCGGAAAGGATCGCGTAGTCGGCATGTTGGGCGATCAGCAGGTCGCGCTGCGGATAGTCCGCGGCATAGGCCTTCAGCGCCTTGTCGAGGGCGTCGGAGCCCTTGACGCCCATCAGCGACAGTTCGCGCAGCTCGGCCGAGCCGCCAAAAATGTGCATGTGCGCTTCGTTGAAGCCCGGCAGAACGGTCGCGCCCTTGGCGTCGATCACATGGGTATCGGGGCCGGAATAGGCGTCGATCTCGGCCTCGGACCCGACGGCCAGGATGCGGTTTCCCGAGACGGCAACGGCTGCGGCGCGCGGGTTCGCCTCGTCCATCGTCAGCACCCGCGCATTGCGGATAATGAAGCTTGCTTCGGCCTGCATGTGCGTTCCTCAGACGGCCCGGCGGCAGATCGCGCGGAAGAAGGTGAAGATGTCCTGGTTCTCCTCGTCGCCGAGCGGTTCGGGCTGGGAGGAGAGCTTGACGATGACGGTTTCCGAGCTGGGATCGACATAGAGCCACTGGCCGTGGATGCCGATGGCGCAGAAGGCCCCGTCCGCCTCGCCGGACTGGTACCACTGGCTGCGGTAGCGTCCATTCGGCAGGTCGACATTGCGACCCTGCTGCCAGGCCTCCCGGTCGCCATTTTCCTGCATGTCGCGAATCCATCCTTCCGGAACGACCTGCCGGCCGTTGCGGACACCGTGGTTGCGCAGCAGCTCGCCGAGCCGGGCGAGGTCGCGCGCCGTCATGGAGACGCCGCCGGCCGTGCGCGGCGTGCCGATGGCATCCACCGTGATATCGGCATTGCCCCTGGCGCCCATCGGTTTCCACAGGAGATCGGACGTGAGGTCGGCAACGCGGGCGCCCGTCGCGCGCTCGATCACGACGCCGAGCAGGTCGGCGTTCGGCGAGGCGTAGTAGAAGGGACCGCCATGCGGCCGCTCGGCCTTCTGCAGCGTCAGCAGGAAGGAGGCGAGCGTCTCCGGCTCGGCGTCCTTCATCGGCGGATTCCACAGCATGGCGCGGCGGTAGCGCGCAAAGGCGCCATGGGGATCGAGATAGGCCTCTTCGAAATCGAGGCTGACACGCATGTCGAGCACGTCGCGATAGGTGCAGTCGCCGTAGACGCTGCCCCTGGCCTCGGGCAGGTAGTCCGTCACCGGCCGGTCGGGATCGATGAGGCCCTGTGCTTCGAGGATGCCGGAGACGACGGCGGTCAGCGACTTGGAGATGGAGAAGACCAGGTGCGGCGCGTTGGGATCGGCATGCGGCGCGTAATATTCCGCGACGATCTCGCCCCGGCGCATCATGACGAAGGCGTCGGTCTGCGCGAATTCGAGGAAGGCGCGCGCCGTCGAGGCCCCGGCAAGGCCGGTCTCCATCGCCGCATCGAGGAAGGGACCGCTGGCGAACGGCACCTCGGCCGCCGCGTTCTCCGCGGCGATCACCGCGGTCGGCACGAAGTCGCGCACGTTCTGGAAGGTCCAGCGGCTGTAGGGGGCGGTGCGCCAGTTGGCGAGGGTCACATCGGCGCGGGCGAAGCCGTGCCTGTCCTTGAAGGTCCTGATCATGAAAAATCCAGCCGAAGCGCGGGAAGGCCGAAGCCTTCCCGCCCGGGGCTGTCCTCGTATATTGCGTGGCCTTGCCGCTTACTTCTGCAGTTCGGTCCAGATCTTCGTGTAGAGCTGCTGCGTTTCCGGCTCGCAGGTCGTGAGGAATTCTCCGGCCTTCTCGAATTCAGGCGGCACGACCAGTTCGGGCGCCGACTGCATTTCCGCCGGCAGGAACTTTTCCGAGCCCTTGATGCCGTTGGCATATTTGGCGAAGGCCGAGATCAGGGCCGCGTTCTCCGGTTCCATGATGAAGTTCATGAAGAGCTTGGCGTTCTCGGTGTTCTTCGCGTCCTTCAAGAGCGCGACGCTGTCCATGAAATAGGGGAAGCCTTCCTTCGGATAGCCGAACTTGATGTCCGGGTTCTTCAGGCGCGAGCGCATGATGGCGCCGTTCCAGTAGTAGACCCCGGCATAGTCGCCGGCCGGCAGCTTCTCCGTCACACTGTAGTCCATGGCGAGCCACTTGGCCTTCGCCTCGACCAACTTGTCGCGGACCTTGCGCAGGACCTCCTTGTCCATGGTGCACCAGTCGCCGCCGAAATACTTGATCGTGGCGAAGAGCACGTCGTTCATTTCCGGCGCGACATTGAGCTTGCCGACCAGTTCCGGCGGCGGATCGAGGAAGATCGCCGAGGTGTTGATGTCGCCCTTGTAGACGGAGGTGTTGACGCCGATGCCCGTCAGGCCCCACTGCCACGGAACGGTGTAATGGCGGCCCGGATCCCACGGAACGTCGACCCAGCGCTCGTCGACATTCTTGAAGTTCTCCATCTGGTCCGGGCGGGCTTCCTGCAGAAGGCCTTCCTTCACCCAGATCTGCACGTAGTTGGCCGAGGGCACGACGAGGTCGAAGCCATGGCCGCCGGCGCGGACCTTGGCGAGCGCCGTGTCGTTGGAATCGTAGTCGGTGACCGTGACCTTCACGTCGTACTTGGCTTCGAACTTCTTGACGAGCTCCGGGTTGGTGTAATCACCCCAGTTGTAGATGTTGAGCTCGCCGGCAGCCGAGGCGGCGTTCGCAAGGGCAAGCAGGCCGACTGCCGCCATCGCCGTCGTCATCATCCATTTCGTTTTCATTTCCGTTCCTCTCTGTGGTTTGTCCGATGCTTATTGCTTTTTTCTGTTGATGAAGAAGAAGACCACGACCAGCGCGGTGGAGAGCGCAAGGAAGACCGTGGCGATCGCGTTGATCTCGGGCGAGGTCTCGCGCCGGAGCTGGCCGAGCATGTAGGTCGGCAACGTGTCCTGGCCACCGGACTTGACGAATTCGGTGATGACGACGTCGTCGAGCGAGATGACGAAGGCCAGCATGAAGCCCGCGATGATCGCCGGCCGCAGCAGCGGCAGGGTGACATAGCGGAACGTCTTCCACGGCGTCGCGTAGAGATCGGCCGCCGCCCGCTCCAGCGTCAGGTCCATGCTTTCGAGGCGGGCGCGGATCGGCAGGTAGGCGAAGGGAATGCAGAAGGCGGTGTGAGCCGCGATCAGGTAGCCGAGGCCGGAATAACCGGTCCAGACCTTGATGCGCGAGAAGACGATCAGGAGCGCGACCGCCGTGACGATCTCCGGCACCATGAGCGGCTGGTTGATGAGCGCATATTTGAAGGTGAGGCCGCGATAGGGCTGCGTTCGCGTCGTTGCGAGCGCAGCCATGGTCGCGGCGGCCGTCGCAAGGAGCGCGGCCCACACGGCGATGACCATCGAGCGGATGGCGGCGTCCTGCACGGCGGCGTTCCGCCATGCCGCCACGAACCAGCGCGTCGAGAAGCCGTCCCACCTGGAAAGGGATTCCGCCCCGTTGAAGGAGTAGATGACCAGCGCGGCAATCGGCAGGTAGAGCGCGAAGAAGGTGAAGAGGGTGATGAGCCCGAAGCCAGGCTGGGCACGGACGTCGAAACGCGATCTAAGCATGACCGGCTCCTCCGCGCGAAGCGTTGCGGACATAGACGATGAGCGCGACCATGACGAGGGCCATCAGCGTGATGGACATCGCCGCGCCGAGCGGCCAGTTGCGGCCCGAGCCGAACTGCATCTCGATCAGGTTACCCAGCATCATGTTCTTGCCGCCACCCAGAACGCGCGGAATGACGTATGCGCCGAGCGAGGGGATGAAGACGAGGATCGAGCCGGCGATGAGGCCGGGCTTGACCAGCGGGATGACGATCCGGCGGAGCACCTGGAAGCGCGTGGCGTAGAGATCGTAGCCGGCCTCCACCAGCCGGAAATCGAGCTTCTCGATCGACGCGTAGAGCGGCAGCACCATCAGCGGCAGGTAGACATAGGTCATGCCGAGGAGGTTGGCCGTGTCCGTATACATGATCTGGAGAGGCTGCTTGATGATGCCGAGCCATATGAGGGCGTTGTTCAGGAGCCCTTCGTTGCGGATGACCTGCTGCATCGCGAAGGTGCGGATCAGGAGGTTGGTCCAGAACGGGATGGTGACGAGGAAGACCCAGATCTCGCGGGTATGCGGCGGCCGCGTCGCGATGAAATACGCCGTCGGGAAGCCGAGGATCAGCGTCAGGATGGTTGTGAAGAAGGAGAGTTGCAGCGAGCGCCAGATGATGGAGAGATGCGCATCGGCAAGCCCGAGCGTGTCGTCGAAGATATCGCGCTCGAAGAAGACCGAGGTCCAGCCGTCCAGCGAGAACTCGCCGAACCGGACGTCGCCATAGTCGCCCTTCGCCATGAAGGAATAGAGCAGCATGACGAAGAGCGGCCCGACGGCCGCGACGAAGATGATGAGGAGGGCCGGCGCACTGAGCAGCCAGCGGGAGCGAATATCCTTTTTCCTGGCCGCGACGGCGGCTTCCTGAGCGCCATTCATCGTCAATCCCTCAGGATCTGGGCGACGTCGTCGCTGAAGCCGATGCCGATCGGGTCGCCCTTGGTAAAGCCGCAATGGCCGCTGCGGGCATTCTGCTGGCGCACCATGAAGCTTTTGCCGTCGTCGAGCCGGACGTGAAGATGCGTATCCGTGCCGAGATAGACGATCTCGTGGACGATGCCGCGCAGGAGCGAGGCGGGCGAGGGCGCGCCGGCCTGCGCATGCTCGGGGCGGACGACGATCGTGACCTTGCCCGCCGGCGTCAGGGCGGCCGGGAAGGTGGCGGAGATTTCCGCGCCGGAGGAGAGGCGCACGCGCGCCTTGCTGTCGGCGACGGAAACGACGTCGGCCTCGAGGAAATTCGTCTCGCCGATGAAGTCGGCCACGAAGCGCTCGGCCGGGCGATCGTATATCTCCCAGGGCGAGCCGACCTGCCGCACCGTGCCCGTCGACATGACCGCGATGCGGTCGGACATGGTGAGGGCCTCCTCCTGGTCGTGCGTGACGAAGACGAAGGTGATGCCCGTTTCGAGCTGCAGGCGCTTCAGTTCCATCTGCATGGACTTGCGCAGCTTGAGGTCGAGGGCCGAAAGCGGTTCGTCGAGGAGCAGCACCTTGGGCCTTGGCGCAAGGGCGCGGGCGAGGGCCACGCGCTGCTGCTGGCCGCCGGAAAGCTGCGTCACCGGATTGTCGCCGCGCCCTTCGAGATGCACGAGCTTCAGCATGTCGGCGACGACGCCGTCGATTTCCGCCTTCGGCTTGCCGAGCATCTTCAGGCCGAAGCCGATGTTCTCGGCGACGGTCAGGTGCGGGAAGAGGGCGTAGTTCTGGAAGACGGTGTTGACCGGGCGCTGGTTCGGCAGGAGCCGTGAAATGTCCGTGCCGTCGAGCAGGACCTGCCCCTCGGTGGGCAGCTCGAAGCCGGCGATCATCCTCAGGAGCGTGGTCTTACCGCAGCCCGAAGGCCCCAGAAGGGTGAAGAATTCGTTCGGGCGGATATCCAGCGTCACGTCATTGACTGCCTGGAAGCTGCCGAACCACTTCTTGATGCCATGCATGCCGATGGCACCGCCATGGGCGGCGGTCGTTCGGGTCTCAGTCATCGGTTCCCCGTTTTTCGACCGGCGCCCGAGCTTCCTCTGCCCAAACCGCCGGCTGTTTCTGTCCGACCGCTGATCACGGCTCTTATGTGATAGGCTTGACTTGCTTATGATCACAACAAATCATAATTTGATCAAATCTGTAAAGGGCGATTTTGGGCTTTGCAGATTTATCCGTCCTGCGTGCAAAAGCCCGGAAATTCAGCCCTGAGACGATGGCCGCCGGGAGAGCGGCGTCGTGCGGAGGGAGGGTTTCAGCATGCTGGTTGCACGCGGCCGGGAGGCATCCGAATCCGCCAAGCAATGGGTCTACCGCGTCCTGCGGCGCGGCATCATGACGGGCCAGTTCGAGCCCGGCGACCCGGTGACGATCAACGGCCTTGCCGAGACGCTCGGCGTCAGCGCCATGCCGGTGCGCGAAGCGCTCCACCGCCTCGTGGCGGACGGGGCGCTGGAACTGCTCGACAACCGCCGCGTCCGCGTTCCCGATCTCGACCGCCAGAGCTTCGAGGAGGTGCTGGAAGCCCGCCTCGCGCTGGAAACGCGGGCCGCCGAGCGGGCCATGCCCTTCGTCGACGAGGTGCGGCTTTCGCGTCTTCGGGCTTTGGACCGGCTTGCCGACGAGGCGCTGGCGGCGGCCGATTTCGGGCGGCTGGTGGAGGCCAATTTCGACTTTCATCGCTGTCTCTACGAGGCGCGGCCGGGCACCGTCATGCTGCCGCTCATCGAATCCCTCTGGCTGCGTCTCGGCCCCTTCATGCGCCGGGCCGGCGAGACCCTGTCGGAAACCTACCAGGTCGACCGGCATGCCGAGGCGCTCGCCGCCATCGTCAACCGCGACGCTGCCGCGCTGAAGGCCGCGATCGCCGCCGATATCCGCGACGGCGCGGGCCATCTCGGCCGGGGGCATTTCGAGCGGGTCGCCGCGCTGGGCAGAAACGCCTAGGCCGGCAACCCTCCGAGCCCGCCGTGAATTGCAAAGAATTTTTATGGATTTTACAGACTGGAGCAGCGTCTTCCTTACGCGCGGCGGCGGTCGCGCGCATCATTCCGGCAGATCACGTCCCGCAAAGGAGGCCTGCCATGCCGTCGCTCGATCATCCCGTCGATACGCTCATCCTTCCCGGCCTCAACGGCTCGCCGGAGGGGCACTGGCAGCGCCACTGGGCGCGCGACAATCCGGACAGCCGTGTCGTCGAGCAGTATGACTGGGCATGCCCGGATCGCGGGCGCTGGCTGGAGGAGCTGGCCCGGCAGGTGGAGATGATCGGCCGGGACGTCTGGCTCGTCGGGCACAGCCTCGGCTGCGTGCTGGCGGCGCATTTCGCGGAAAGCCCGCTCGCCGCGCGCGTCCGCGGCGCATTGCTTGTCGCGCCCTGCGACCTCGACGCCACCGAGACGCTGCATCCCTGTATCGTCCGCTTCGGTGCGATGCCGCTCCGTCGCCTGCCGTTCCCGACGCTCGTCGTCGGCAGCCTCAACGACCCCTACATGCCGCTCGACCGGCTGCGCCGGACCGCGCGGGCCTGGGGCAGCGACCTCATCGACATCGGCGCGGCCGGCCATATCAATGTCGCGAGCGGCTTCGGCCGCTGGGCGGCCGGCCACGACTTTCTCGAACTGCTGAAGGAGCGGTCGGCGCTCGCCTCCGTCGCAGACGAGCGGCTTTTCACCCGCGCCGTCGCCGGCGCGGGACTTGCGTTGAACTGAGAGGTCCCCGTCGGGAGCGGCGCTGCGGGAAAGGGCCGCTCCGGAGGATGTCAGACCCTCGCGACGTGAACCGTGCGCGGCAGAGAGGAAAGAACTTCCGGCCCATCCTCCCGCAGGATCACGATGTCCTCGAGGCGGATACCGAAGCGGCCGGGCAGGTAGATGCCGGGCTCGATGGAAAAGACCATGCCTTCCTCCAGCACCGTTTCGGAGGTCGCGGTGATGTAGGGCGGCTCATGGCCGTCGATGCCCATGCCATGACCCGTGCGATGCACGAAATATTCGCCATAGCCCGCATCGGCGATGACCTTGCGGGCCGCGGCATCCACCTCGCGCGCCACGACGCCCGGGCGGGCGGCCTTCAGCGCGGCCTGCACCGCCTTCTCGACGATGGTATGGATCTCGCCATAGCCTTCCGGCGGTACGCCGATGACGGCCATGCGGGTGATATCGGAGGGAAAGCCCTGCTTGCGCCCGCCGATGTCGATCACCACCGCGTCGCCCTCCCGGATGACCCGGTCGCTGGCCGAATGGTGCGGGAAGGCGCCGTTGCCGCCCGCGCCGACGATCCAGAACTGCGGCTCGGCGCCTTCCGAGGAGAAATGCGCGCGGATTTCGGCGGCAAGCGCCTTCTCGGTCATGCCCGGCCTGATCGCCGCGAAGGCCGCTTCCATGGCGCGGTCGGCGATGCCGGCATTCATCTTCAGCTTGGCATATTCGCTGCCGTCCTTGCGCATGCGAAGGCCGCCGAGCGTTGCCGGCGTGAAGTCGCGGCGCGTGTCGGCGGGGAGCGCGTCGAGGAGCAGCAGAACGAAGTCCGCCCGCATCGTCTCGTCCAGCGCGACGAGGCCCGGCGCTTCAGCGCCGATGGCCGACAACGCCGCGCGCAGGGCCGCATCCGGGCCTTCCTCATCCGCCCAGTTGTGGAAGGCGATGTCGGTGAATTCGCGGGTGCCCTCGGCATTCAGCGCCGGCATCAGGAAGGCCTCCTTCTGCGGGCCGATGAGCAGCAGGCAGGGGCGCTCGTCGGGATGCGGATGGAAACCTAGAACCCAGTCCATGTGGGAGCCGGGCGCGATGGCGACGAGGCCGGTTCCGGTTTCCGCCATGCGCTGGCGCAGGGCCTTGAGACGGGCGGCGGTCTGTTCGTTCATGGTCTTTTCCTCGTTCATGTGGCGGGAATGACGATACGGCTGCCGAAGACCGGCCCGTCATCCGGAAAGGCATTAAAGGCGGCAAGCTCGGCTTCCGAAGGCGCCTCGCAGGAGCCCTTGCGGCTCGGCACCCAACCGCATTGCCGCTTGAGAAGCGCGGCATACTCCGCCCGCTTCAAGGCTGCAATAGAAGGATCGATGACGGGAACGCCGAGTTCCTTCCCGATCTCCCTGTAGAAGCCGATCTCCATTGTGCAGCCGAGGATGAGCGCCTCCGCCCCGCCGTCCTCCACGGCCCTGCGGCCGGCGGCAAGAAGGCGGCGATTGGTCTCGGCATGGTCCTTCTGGAAATCGTCGACGCCGAGGCCGACATCGTAGAAACCCGCAAGGCGCTCGGCATGACCGTAGCCATGCACGGTGGACTGCATCTGGTGCACCCATTTGCGCCGGCCGACGATGATGCCGAAGCGGTTGGAAAGGCTGGCGGCGATCTCGCAGGAGGCGATGCAGGGCGCGGTGACGATCATCTCGCCGGAAATCTCCCGCGCATCGTGCAGCGCCGTGTCGTAGAAGCAGCCGATGGCGAGCGCATCGAAGCCTTCCTGTGCGACGGTCCGCACCGCACGCATGATGCCGCGCGTCACCAGCGCCTCATAGGTGCGGAACTCGATATGGGAAAAGCCGTAGCGGGCCTTCGGCAGGGCCGCCACATGCACTTCCGTGCCGGGCAGCTTGTGGTCCCTCGCCATCTCGGCGAAGATCGCGTCGACGGCTTCGTTCTCGCCGACGGGGTTGAGATACATGATCTTGATCGGCCGGGTGTCCATGCGTTCCTCCTTCTCATGGCTCGGGTCCCCGGCCCGAAGGCCGGGGAATTTGCTGTCTCAAAGGCTGACGCCGTAGACCTCACGGGCGCGTTCGGCGGTGATGTAGCCGTTGCGGATATCCTCGCGTACTTTTGCCGGATCGCGTTCCTTCGGGTTTCCGACGCCACCGCCGGCGCCCGTGATCACGCGGATCACGTCGTCCTTGTCGACCCGGATGCCCGAAGCGAACGCGTAGCGCTCCGATTCCCCGCTCTTGCGCAGGACGAGCGCATAGTTGGCCGAGCCCTCGTTGCCGCCGTCGAGCGACCAGGGAAGGATGCGCGAGCGGGTATAGCCGAGCGTCAGGAAGGAATCGTCGCGGCGGATGCGGTAGTCGAGCCGAATGCCGTAGCCACCGGTCCACTTGCCTTCGCCGCCCGGATCGGTGTTCAGCTCCATGCGGTCGACGAAGAGGCCGTTGCGCGCCTCGGAGATTTCCGCCGGGCAATTGTAGGTCTCGCCGTGCACGCCGGAGAAGATCGCCGAATTACCGTCGCGCCCGTTCGAAGCGCCCCAGCCGCCGATCTGCGGCTCGATGATCGTGTATTGCCGGCCGGTATCCGGGTGGATGCCGCCGATGAAAGTGCCTGCGATGGAGGAGAAGTGCCCGGCAGGCAGCTTTTCCGGCATGTGCGGGGCAAGGCAGCGCCAGACGAGGTCATAGCCGCGGATGCCGATCTCGTAATAGAAGCCGACGGCTGCCGGTTCCTTCGCATGGAAGCAGGAACCTTCGCGCGTCAAAACCTTGAGAGGGCGGAAGGAGCCTTCGTTGGCCGGCGAGGTCGGATCGGTCAGTGCCTTGAAGATGACCTGCATGCTGACGAGCGTGTCGTCGTAGCCGGCATTGGACGGACCGGTGTCCTGATCTGGATTGTCCCTGAGGTCGATGACGAATTCGGTGTCCGAGATCGTCACCTTGACGTTGAACATGCGCCCGTCGTCCTGCTCCTCCGTCAGCTCGAAGGTGCCGTGCGGGAGCTTCGCGAGTTCGGCGAGCGCGATCTTCTCGCCGTGGTCCATGAAGCTCGCCATTGCCGCCTCGAAGGTGGCGACGGTGTACTTTTCCGCAAGCTCGGCAAGGCGCTTGGCGCCGATGCGGACGGAGGCGATGGCAGCCCAGAGGTCGCCTTCGAGGAAGTCCGGCATGCGCGAATTGACGGTGATGATGTCGAAGATGCCGGGGATCGCCTCGCCCTTCGAGATCATCTTGATGGCCGGAAGGCGAAGGCCTTCCTGGAAGATTTCCGTCGCATCGGCCGAGAGCGAGCCCGGCGACTTGCCGCCGACGTCCGAATTGTGAGCGATATTGGCCGTCCAGGCGATCAGACGGTCGCCTGCGAAGACCGGCATGCAGACGACGAGGTCGTTGAGATGCGTGACGCCGCCGTAATAGGGGTCGTTGGTGATGAAGACGTCGCCGGGCTGGATATCCCCCGGTTTGGAGAATTTCTTCAGGAGCACCTTCACCGACTTGTCGAGCACGCCGATGAAGCCGGGAATGCCTGCGCCCGAGGAGGCGAGGCGGCCTTCGGCGTCGGTGATGCCCGTGCCCATGTCGAGCACTTCGTAGATGATGGAGCTCATCGCCGTCTTGCGCATGGCCGCGAACATCTCGTCGGCGGTCGCCTGCAGCGAGTTCTGGATGATCTCGAGCGTGATCGGATCGTGGGAAACCGTCGTCATGTCCCGCACTCCTCAGGCTTTCAGGTGGATGTGGATGTTGCCGAAACCGTCGATCTCGACGCGGTTGCCGGGGTGGATGACGATCGTCGTGCCCGGATCCTCGATGATCGCGGGACCGGTGAAGGCCATGCCGGGTTCCAGCTTCTCGCCGTCGTAGATCGCGGCCGGATGCACGCCTTCCAGCGCATAGTCGACCTTGCGCTCGCCCTTTTGCGCGGCGGAGGCCGGCGTCGCGGAGAGCGGCTTTTCCTGCATCTTCAGCTTGCCGACCTCGGCCGAGGCGACGAGGTGGATGCCGACCAGCTCGACGGGGGCGTCGAGGCGGTAGGTATATTCCCGCTCATAGGTCTCGTGGAACGCCGCTTCGATGGCGGCAAGGCTTGCATCGGTGATCGCGCCCTCGATGAGGACCTCGGTCGTGTGCTCCTGGTTCTGGTAGCGGAACTTGCCGTAGCGCAGGAAGCGGACCTTCGCCGCCTCGACGCCTTCCTCGCCGAACTGCCGGTGGGCCAGCGCCTCGGTCTCGGCGAAGAGCGCTTCGATGGCGGCTGCCGCGCCGGCCTTCAGGTCGGCAAGCCTGGTGACGAAATAGTCGCGGCGCAGGTCCGACATCATCATGCCCCAGGCGGAGAACACCGAGGCGCCCGCCGGGATGACGACCTTTTTCACGCCCAGCTCCGTGCCGAGCGCCACCGCATGCATCGCGCCGCCGCCGCCGAAGGCGACCAGCGTGAAATCGCGCGGGTCGAAGCCGCGGTTGAGCGAAACGAGCTTCAGCGCGTTGACCATGTTGTTGTTGGCAATGCGCACGATGCCGCGCGCCACGTCGTCGGCCGAGACGCCGAGTTTCGTGCCGACATCCGACAGCGCCTTTTCCGTCGCTGCCATGTCCGCGACGACGGAGCCGCCGCAGAAATAATCGCGGTTGATGCGGCCGAGCCAGAGATTGGCGTCGGTGGTGGTGGCATTGGTGCCGCCGCGTCCGTATGCGGCGGGGCCGGGCATGGCGCCGGCCGACTTCGGGCCGACATGCAGCTTGCCGAAGTCGTCGACCCAGGCGATGGAGCCGCCGCCATTGCCGATCTCGACGAGGTCGACCACCGGCACCATGATCGGATAGCCGGCGGAGGTGCGGTCGCGCTCGATCCAGTAGTCCGTCATGATGCGGACCTGACCGTTCTCGATCAGCGAGCACTTCGCCGTCGTGCCGCCGATATCGAGGGCCAGCACGTTCGGCTCGCCGATCAGCTTGCCGAGCTCGGCCGCGCCCCAGAAGCCGGAGGCCGGGCCGGATTCGACCATCGTAATCGGGATTTTCTTCACCGATTCAAGCGAATCCACGCCGCAGTTCGACTGCATGACGAAGAGATTGCCGTCAAAGCCCTTGCCCGTCAGGCCATCGTTGAGGCGCGACAGGTAGCGCTCGGCCGTCGGCTGCACATAGGCGGACATGACGGTCGTGTTGGTGCGCTCGTATTCGCGCCATTCGCGGGTGATCTGGTGCGAGGCGACGGTGGCGATCTCCGGCCAGAGGCGCGCGATTTCGGCGATCGTCGCCTGCTCGTGGCTCGGATTGGCATAGGAATGCAGGAAGCAGACGGCGATGGCCTCGACGCCGTCGGCGCGGAAGTCGTCGAGGATGGCCGGCAGGCCCGAAAGGTCGAGCGGCTTCATCTCCGTGCCATGATAGTCGAAGCGGCCCGGCAGTTCGCGGCGCAGATAGCGCGGCACGAAGGGTTCCGGCTTCTCATAATGCAGGTTGAAGAAGTCCGGCCGGTTGCCGCGGGCGATTTCCAGTGAATCCCGGAAACCTTCCGTCGTGATGAGGCCGACCTTGACGCCCTTGCGCTCGGTCAGCGCGTTGATGACGACGGTGGTGCCGTGGGCGAGGAAATCGACCGTCTTCGGATCGACCCCGCCCTTGTCGAGAACGTTCAGCACGCCCTGCTCGAAGTTCGGCGGGGTGGTGTCGGACTTGGCCGTCGTGATGCGGGACTCGCCCGTCGCATGGTCCGTCTCGAAGCAGACGAGATCGGTGAACGTGCCGCCGACGTCGGTCGCGACACGAATGGTCTTCTGGCTCATCGGTTTTCCTCCCTCTTCTGCTGGGCGTGCAGCAACATGCAGACCGCGCCGGGCAGTTTCAGCGCGTCGGCGGCGCGGATGCGGTCCTTCGTGTAGTAGTCGCGCTCATGCAGGCAGTTCAGCGTGCCGATGACCTCGCCGTCGACGATGATCGGCACGTTGATGACCGACTGGCAGCCGAGCGAAAGGATCAGCTCGTGGTCGTCGAAGACCTTGGCGATATCCTCGATCGTGTTGGCGACGAAGGTCTCCTTGCGGTTCAGCGTGATCTCCGACCATTCGGTCTCGTTGTAGGGCTTGGTCCCGGAGACCGGGTAGACATCCGGCATGCTGGAATAGATGCGCTCGGAAAGCTTGTCGGTCGTGTCCGAGGTCATGATGGTGAAGAGCTTGACGCCGACGACGTCCTTCACCAGTTGCTCCAGCGCCGCATAGGCCCTGTCCGGCTGGCCGCCGGCGGCGGCGACGGCTTCGACGAAGGCGGTGTAGTCAGGCATTTCCATTCTCTTGCTCCATGATGTGATCCCGCAGCGCCGCTTCTTGCGAGCTGACGACGGGAACGGCGCCGATGAGCCGGCGCGTGTAGGGATTTTCGGGTCGGGTGAAGATCGCGTCGGTCGTGGCAAGCTCGACGAGCCGGCCCTTCTCGAAGACGGCGACGCGGTCCGCGATGTTGCGCACGACCGACAGGTCGTGGGTGATGAAGACGTAGGTCAGCCCGCGGCTTTCCTTCAGCGCCTTCAAAAGCTTCAGCACGCGCGCCTGCACCAGCACGTCGAGCGCGGAGGTCGGCTCGTCGAGCACGACGAGCTCCGACTGACAGGCAAGCGCCCGGGCGATGGCGACGCGCTGGCGCTGGCCGCCGGAAAGGGCGGATGGCGCGCGGGTGCGGAATTCGGCGGGAAGGCCGACTTCCTCCAGCAGTTTGCCGGTGCGCACGGTGCGGCTCGCCCTGTCGCCGATATCGTGCACGTCGAGCGCGAGGCGCAGCGACGCCCCGATCGAGCGGCGCGGGTTGAGCGAGGAGAGCGGGTTCTGCTGCACGAGCTGGATCGCGCGGCGATGCTCCTGCGTGCGCTTTGCCGGCAGCGCCTCGCCCTTGAAGGTCAGGCTACCCGCCGTCGCGCCGTAGATGCCGAGGATGATGTTGGCAATGGTCGACTTGCCGGAGCCGGATTCCCCGACGATGGCAAGGCATTCGCCCTTCTCGACATCGAAGGAGACTCCGTCGAGCGCCTTCACCGTGCGGCCGTTGACCTCGAAATGCTTGGAGACGTCTGAAACGGAAAGAAGCGTGCTCATCCGAGGCGTTCCTTCTCGCTGAAGCCTTCATGCGCGACGAGGGGCGCTAGGAATTGCGCCGGGTCGTCGTCGAGATCGGGAATGCCGCCGCCGGTGATGCGCGGCACGGCCGAGAGGAGAGCCCGCGTATAGGGGTGGTGCGGATTCTCGAAGAGCGCGGCGGTCGGGCCCTGCTCGACGATATTGCCCTTGTAGATGACATAGACCCGGTCGGCGAATTCGCGCACCACGCCGAGATTGTGCGAGATGAAGAGCACCGAGGTATGGTGCTTCTCGACAAGCTCGGACATCAGCCGCAGCGTCTGCGCCTGCACCGTCACGTCGAGCGCCGTGCCGGGTTCGTCGGCCAGCAGCAGCGCCGGGTTGTTGGCGAGCGCCATGGCGATCATCACGCGCTGGTTCATGCCGCCCGAAAGCTGGAAGGCGTAGGATTCCAGCACGCGCTCCGGCTCATTGATGGCGACGTCGGCAAGGGCGGCGATGGCCTTGCGGCGGGCGCTCTCCTCGTCGATGCCGGGCTCGGCGCGCTGGAGAACCTCGCGGAACAGCGTGAAGATCGGATAGACCGGATTCAGCGACGAGGTCGGGTCCTGGAAGATCATCGACATGGCCGTGCCGCGCAGGGCATGGCGCGAGGCGGGCTTCAGCGTTTCGAGGTTGATGCCCTCGAATTCCACCGTGCCGGAGATGCGGGCCGTCTTCAAGGACTGGAGCATGCCGAGCACGATGCGCGCCGTCACAGACTTGCCGGAGCCGGACTCGCCGACCAGCGCAACGCGCTCGCCCTTCTTGATATGCAGGGAGATGCCGTGCAGCACGTCGACCGTGCCGGACCAGGTTTTGAAGCCGAGGCGGAGGTTGTCGATCCTGAGGGTAGGGGCGGTCATTGATCCACTCCGAGGATTTCGCGCAGCGCGTCACCGATCAGGTTGAAGCCGAAGACGGCGATGAGGATCGCGAAGCCGGGGAATACGGTGAGCCACCAGCTGTCCGGCAGGTACTTCGCGCCTTCCGCCACCATGGAGCCGAGGTCCGGGGTGGGCGGCTGCACGCCGAGGCCGAGGAAGGAGAGCGAGGAGGCGATGAGGATGACGAAGCCGAAATCGAGCGTCATCTTGGTGATGATCGAGGGCACGCAGTTCGGCAGGATCTCGCGGAACATGATGTGCAGTTTCGAGGCGCCGATGACCTCCGCCGCCAGCACGTAGCCCTCTTCCTTTTCGGAGCGGGCGATGTTGTAGACGAGGCGGGTGTACCAGGGCCACCACATGACCGTGACCGCGATCATGCCGTTGGTGAGCGTGGGTTCCAGCAGGCCCATGATGGACATGGCGAGCACCAGCGGCGGAATCGACAGGAAGACGTCGGTGAGCCGCATCAGGAGATATTCCGTCCAGCCGCCGAGATAACCGGCGGCAAGGCCGATGGCGACGCCGACGGGTACCGCGATGACGAGCACGACGATACCGAGGATCAGCGAGATCCGGTAGGCATAGACGACGCGGGTGAAGAGGTCGCGGCCGACGAGGTCCGTGCCGAAGATGTTCGGCCAGTGCGGCGGCTGGTTGAAGTTGGCGAAGTCCACCACGGCGCCGACATGCTCGGGGAAGGGCGTGATGAAATCGGCGAAGACGGCCGAGAATACGACGATCCCCACGAGGACGAGGCCGATCAGCGACAGCGGATTGCCGGCGAGGATGACGAGGGTCTTCTTCATGATGCCCTCTGGGAAAACCGGATGCGCGGATTGATGACCGAGACGAGCAGATCCACGACGATGTTGACGATGAGGAACATGGCCGAGATGATCAGCACGGTTCCCACGATGGCGTTGAGGTCCTTGCGCAGGATGACGGCGACGCCGTAGCGCGACAGGCCCGGCCAGGCATAGACGGCCTCCACGAGGAAGGCGCTGCCGAGCATGGCCGCGAAATCGAGGCCGATGATGGTGAGCGAGGGGATCAGCGAAGGCCGGAAGGCATAGCGCCGAGCGATGCGCTTTTCCGGGAAGCCATAGGCCTCCGCCATCTCGATATAGGGCCGCTCGTAGGTCTCCACCATGTTGGAGCGCACGAGGCGGGCGGCCTGCCCGATGCCTGACAGCGCGAGCGCGAAGGCCGGCAGGATGAGGTGCCAGACGGCATCGGCGAAGGCCTTGAGGTTGCCGGCAAGCAGCGTGTCGACCAGCATGAAGCCGGTGACGTTCTGTACAGTGATGCTGTCCGAGAGACGGCCGGCGATGGGGAAGAGCTTAATGAAATAGGCGAAGACCAGCATCAGCACGACGGCCCAGACGAAGGCGGGCGCGGAGACGCCGAGCATCGTCACCAGCCGGATCGTGTGGTCCACCCAGCTTCCGCGATAGCGCGCCGAGAGGATGCCGAGCGGCAGGCCGATGGCGATCATCATGAGGCCGGAGACGACGACCAGCTCCAGTGTCGCCGGCAGGAACTGCGCGATGTCGGTCATGACCGGGCGGTTCGTATAGAGCGAGACGCCGAGATCGCCGTGGAAGAGGTCGGCGAGGAAGTAGCCGTATTGCGCGAAGAAGGATGCGTCGAGATGCAGCTTGTCGCGAAGCGCGGCGACGGCTTCCGGCGTCGCATTCGGCCCGAGCGCGATGCGCGCGGGATCGCCGGGGATGACCCGGGCGATGGCGAAGATCAGCAGCGATACCCCGATCAGCACGATCAAAGAGGTACCCAGCCGCTTCGCGAGGAGGCGGAGGAACGGTGACATGGCTGTAACCCTGTGGACGGTTCCGGGCCACTGTCGCGCGGCCCGGCCTGCGTCGTCGGTTATTGTTTCATTTCCATCAGGCGAAAGGTGAAGCCGAAACCGGCAAGGGCAAACGCCTTGGACGGATCGGACAGTGCCGGCACGGAGACCTTGCTGGAGGCCGCGAAGACCGCCGTCTGGTCCTGCGCGAAGATCGACGGGGCGATGGCGATCAGCCGCTTGTTCGCCTCTTCATAGACCTTGGCGCGCTCCGCCTCGTCCAGCGTCGTGCGGCCTTTTTCGAGGAGCGCATCGACTTCCGCATCCTTCAGGTGCTCGGGCGACATCCAGGTGCCGGCCGCGCTCGAGTGATACATGGTGTAGAGCAGCGAATCGGGGTCGCCCGACATCGTGTTGACGAAGATCTGGCTGATGGCTGGGGTGTTCTCGGGCTTGGCGACCTGTTCGGTGAAGAGCGCCCAGGGCAGCTTCTTCACCTCGGCCTTGAGGCCGATCTCCGCGAAATTCGCCTGCATCAGGAGGGCGAAGCGTTCCTCGAGCGGCACTTCGCCGATCCAGGTGAGGTCGATCTTCATCTCCTCCGGCTTGTACTTGCACTTGGCGAGATGTTCCTTCGCCTTCTCGACGTCTCGCTTCATCGGCTCGCCCGAGAGCGCGCCGAGCATGCCGACCGGCAGCGCGCCGGTGGCGGGGCTGCCCTGCGAGACCTGATCGGTCACGGCGACCATGCGCACGCCGGATTCATAATCAAAGGCATAGGAGACGGCGAGGCGGCATTCCACGTCGTCGAAGGGCGGCTTTGCCGTGTTCAACTTGATATAGAACTCGGTCGTGCCCTTTTCGGTCAGGAGTTGCGCGCCGTCGGCGGCGAGCGATTTCAGCACTTCCGGCGGCAGCCACTGGGAAGAAATCTCGTGCTCGCCCTGCGCAATCAGCGTGCGGACGGTTGCAGCTTCAAGGCCGTAGCGCAGGCGTACCGTGTCGGGTGCCGCGGCGGGGACCTTCAGGAAGAAGTCCGGGTTCTTCGCCATGACCGTCTCCTCCTGCGGATTGTGCGAGACGATCCTATAGGCGCCCGATCCGGCGGCGTGGGTGGAGAGATAGGCCTGTCCCCAGTCCTTCATCTCGCCGTCGCCCTCGCCGAGATTCTGCACGACCAGCGCCTTGTCGACGATGGGCAGGCGGGTGAGGGCGGAGATGAAGGGCGCGTAGACCTCTTTCAGCGTGAATTTCACGGTCGCCGGATCGACGGCTTCGGCCTTCTCGACATTCTCGAACAGATAGGAAAGACCTTGGCCGAGCGCCTTCATGCGCTCGAAGGAGAAGACCACGTCGTCGGCCGTCAGCGGGTTGCCGCTTTGGAACTTCACGTCGGTGCGCAGCTTGAACGTATAGGTCTTGCCGTCCGTCGTTTCGAAGGACGTCGCCAGGAACGGATCGTAGCCCGGCTGGCCCTGCTTCGGAATGACCAGCGTGTCGTAGACGTTGTACATCAGGATGCTGTCGGCATAGTCCGATGCCTTGGCCGGATCGAGCTCGCCGACCGGCGATTCATCGAGGCGGAGGACGGTTTCGGCATTCGCATGGGCGCAGAAGGCCGTTGCGGCGAGCAGGGCTGCCGCGATTGTCTTCAGTACGGATGTCATGGCTGTTCCCTTGTTAACCCGAGGAGCTGGATTTGGTTGTCTTGAGCGGTTTGGGCGCGCTGCGGCGGGCCGCGGAGCGCTTGACGACGAGGCTCGGCTGAGCCTCGTCCGGCATTCCGTCGTCGCCGAAGACGTCCATGGTGCAGGTATGGAAGATCGTCGTCGGCTCGGTCGTGTGGTTCCAGGTGACGTGCGTCAGCCGCGAGGGGAAATGCGCGGAATCGCCCGCTTCCAGAATGGTGCACTCGCCGTCGATCTCGATGGTCAGCGAGCCCGAGACGACGAAGAAGATTTCCTCGCCCTCGTGCGACATGGGCTCGCTTCGAAAGCCCGGCGGCTCGTGGATCAGCGTGGAGCGCAGCACATTGCCCGGGAAGGAGGCGGACAGGCGCTCATAGGTGACGGCGCTGCCGGGCGCGCCGCCGACCGCATAGACGGGGCGGCCCTCGCGCCGGGTGATCGGCGCCTCGACCTTCGGCGTCTGGAAGAACGAGCCGACATCCGTCTTCAGGGCCCGGCAGACGGCAACGAGCGAGGTCAGCGAGGGCACGGTGATGCCGCGCTCGATCTGCGAGATGAAGCCGACAGAGAAGCCGGCACTATCCGCAACGTCCTGCAAGGTCATCTTCAACTCCCGGCGCCGCTCGCGCAGCCGCTCGCCCACGGCAGGGGCAGCCCCGGCCTCGGACTTCTCGACATTCGCCACCATGTTCACCCGATTTTTTAGTATTACTTCAATAGTGCGCGAACGCGCCGGATTGTCAAATTCTTTTTTTAGCCAGCCTAAAAAATGCCGTGAACGGCATCCTCGCGCGTGACCAAACGGAGAGGTTTTGCCCACGCGCCTTGCGTAACGTCAGTCTCCGCAACAATTTGTTCTTGCAAGGCGGGGCGAGAGAATTTCCTCTCTGTCATCAGGGACGATTCGTCACCACTATCCCGGACGAACATGTCGAAGCAGGAGAGAGAGATGCTGACCGCGACCCCAACCCGGCGTACCTTCTTGCAGGCGGGGGCCGCGCTGCTGGCCTCCACGGCCCTGCCGACCCTTGTTTTCGCTGAGGACGCGCCGTCCGGCGGCCGGCTGATCGTGGCGGCCGATTCCGAGCCGAAGAACCTCAACCCGGCCATTGTCGCCTCCAACGGCGTGTTCTTCGTGGCGAGCAAGGTGGTGGAGCCGCTGGCCGAAGCCTCTTTCGACGGCAAGGACGGGCTGGCCCCGCGCCTCGCCACCGCCTGGGAGGGCTCCGAGGACGGGCTTTCCGTCACCTTCCGCCTGCGCGAGGGCGTGACCTGGCACGACGGCAAGCCCTTCACCTCCGCCGACGTCGCCTTCTCGGCGCTCAACGTCTGGAAACCCCTGCAGAATCTCGGCCGTATCGTCTTCGCCCATCTGGAGGCCGTCGAGACGCCGGACCCGGCGACCGCGATCTTCCGCTTCTCCAGGCCCACGCCCTTGCAGCTCATCCGCAACGCGCTGCCTGTCGTCAGCAGCGTTATTCCGAAGCATCTCTACGAGGGCACGGATATCGCCGCCAACCCGGCGAATATCCAGCTCGTCGGCACCGGCCCGTTCCGCTTTGCCGAATACAAGCCGGGCGAATATTACCGCCTGACCCGCAACGAGGCCTATTGGGACAAGAGCCAGCCGAAGCTCGACGAGATCATCTTCCGCGTGCTGCCGGACCGTGCCGGCGCGGGCGCGGCGCTGGAGGCCGAGGAGATCCAGATCGCCGCCTTCTCTGCGGTGCCGCTCACCGATCTCGATCGCATCTCCAAGGTGCCGGGCATCAAGGTCATTACCAATGGTTACGAAGCGCTGACCTACCAGCTCGTGGTGGAGATCAACCACCGCCGCAAGGAGCTGGCCGACCTCAAGGTGCGCCAGGCCATCGCTCACGCCATCGACAAGAAATTCGTGGTCGACACGATCTTCCTCGGCTATGCCGCCTCCTCCACCGGCCCCGTGCCGAAGAACGCGCCGCAATTCTACGATGCCGACGTGCCGGCCTACGATTTCGACGTCGCCAGGGCCAATGCGCTGCTCGACGAGGCGGGCTATGCGAAAGGCGCGGACGGCAAGCGCTTCTCGCTGAAGCTGCGCCCGGCGCCCTATTTCAACGAGACCCGCCAGTTCGGCGATTACCTGCGCCAGGCGCTCGCCGCGATTGGTATCGACGCGGAGCTGGTCAATGCCGATGCCGCCGCGCACCAGCAGGCGGTCTATACCGACCATGATTTCGACCTCGCCGTCGCCCCGCCGGTCTTCCGCGGCGATCCGGCAATCTCGACCACCATCCTCGTGCAGTCCGGCATTCCCGCCGGCGTCGGCTTCTCCAACCAGGGCGGCTATGCCAATGCGGAGCTCGACGCCGTCATCGCCAAGGCGGCCGAGACCATCGACACCGCCGCGCGCACGGAGCTCTACCGGCAGTTCCAGAAGCTCGTCGTCTCCGACCTGCCGCTGATCAACGTCGCCGAATGGGGTTTCATCACCGTCGCGCGCGACACGGTGCTGAACGTCGCCAGCAATCCGCGCTGGGCGGTCTCCAACTGGGCAGATACCGCGCTGCAGTCATGATAGGGTCGGCCGAGAACACCGCAAGGTCTGGCGCAGCGTGAACCGAGCCCTTCGATTGCTGAGACGCCGTGCGGTCGGCAGCATTCCGGTGCTGCTGATCGTCGTCGTCCTGACATTCCTGCTGCTGGAGGCGGCGGCGGGCGATGCCGTGGACGCCTATCTGCTCTCCATCGGCGGCGGGGATGCGGCCATCGCGCAGTCGCTGCGGGCTTCCTATGGCCTCGACCAGTCGATGGCGGCGCGGCTCTGGCTCTACCTCTCCTCGCTCGCAAGGCTCGATCTCGGCTGGTCCGTCGCCTTCGACCGGCCAGTGCGCGACCTCATCCTCGAGCGCCTGCCCAACACGCTGCTGCTGATGGGAAGCGCCACGGCGCTGTCCTTCGCCATCGGCTCGGCGCTCGGCATCGTGGCGGGCGCGAGGCCGGGCAGCGGCCGCGACCGGGTGCTCTCGACCCTCTCGCTCGTGCTCTACGCCATTCCCGGCTTCTGGCTCGGCCTCGTCCTCAGCATCCTCTTCGCCGTGCAATTGCGCTGGCTGCCGACATCGGGCATCGAGACCATCGCCTCCGGCCGCACGGGCCTTTCCCGCGCCGCCGATATCGCCGCCCATCTGGCCCTGCCGGTCGCGACGCTGACGCTGGTCTACATGGCGCTCTTCCTGCGCGTCATGCGGGCCGGGATGGCGGACGTCTGGGGGCTGGATTTCGTGCTTTTCGCGCGCTCGAAAGGGCTTTCGCGGGCGCGGATCGTGCTCCGGCATGTGGCGCGCAGCGCGCTGCTGCCGCTCGTCACCATGCTCGGCCTGCAATCGGCCGCCATGCTCGGCGGCAGCGTCGTCATCGAGAGCATCTTCGCCATTCCCGGCTTCGGGCGGCTGGCGCAGGAGGCGGTGAGCGGGCGCGATACGGGGCTGCTCACCGGCATCATCGTTACCAGCGCCGTGCTGGTCATCCTCGTCAATCTCGTCATCGACATCGTCTATGCCGCGCTCGACCCGCGCGTCGGCGCCTCGGAGCGCGGCGCATGAGGTTTTTGCGAAAACTCCTGCGCACGCCGGAGGGCGCCATCGGGCTCGGCCTTCTCGCTGCGCTCGCCCTCGTCGCGCTGTTCGCGCCGGCGCTTGCCCCCGGCGATCCGCTGCGCATCGCCGGCCGCGCGCTGACCGCGCCCTTCGCCGACCCCGCCTTTCCGCTCGGCACGGACCGGCTGGGGCGCGACGTGCTGGCGGGGATCGTGCATGGCGCGCGCACTTCGCTCCTCGTCGGGCTCGCGGCGGCGTGTGCCGCGCTTGCCATCGGTCTTTGCGTGGGGTTGGCGGCGGGCTTTGCCGGCGGGATCATCGACGAGGCGCTGATGCGCGTGGTCGATGCCTTCCAGATCGTGCCGAGCTTCCTCCTGGCGCTCGCCTTCGTCAGCGTGATCGGCGCGTCCGTTCCGGTCGTGGTGCTCGCTATCGCGCTCGGCGCGTGGGCCGATCCGGCGCGGCTGACGCGGGCCGAGGTTCTCTCCGTGCGCGAGCGCGACTATGTCGCCTCGGCGCGCGTCGTCGGCATGCATCCGGTGGAGATCGCCTTCCGGGAAATCCTGCCGAACGTCCTGCCGCCCGTTCTGGCGCTCGCGGCCATCATCGTCGCCGCCGCGATCCTGACGGAAGCTGCGCTCTCCTTCCTCGGCCTCGGCGACCCGAACATCGTCACCTGGGGATCGATGATTGCCGAGGGACGCAACGTCCTGCGCTCCTCGCCTTTCCTCTCCATCTTCCCCGGCCTCGCGCTGGTCGTGACGGTCGTCGGCGTCTATCTCCTCAGCGAAGGATTGGGCAAGGTGTTGTCCGGCCGTGGAGGGGGAGCATGACGGCGCTGTGCGAGACAAGGCAACTCGCCGTCACCTATCGCGGCGAGACCATGCCGGCCCTGAAGGGCATCGACCTCGATATCGCCGGCGGCGAGCGGCTGGCGATCATCGGCGAGAGCGGATCGGGCAAGAGCACCTTCGCGCGGGCGCTGGCCGGCCTGCTGCCGGATGGGGCCACCGTTGCCGGGAGCCTCCGCTGGGCGGCGGGCCAGCCTCCGCGCGCCGGCCGCGACACCGGCTTCGTCTTCCAGGACCCGTCCGCCAGCCTCAATCCTGTGCTGACCATCGGCGAACAGGTCGCCGAGGGCGCGCGCCGGCATCTCGGCCTTTCCCGCAGGCAGGGAGAGGCCCGCGCGCTGGAGATGCTGGAACGGGTGCATATTCCCGATCCCGCAAAGGCGCTGCACGCCTTCCCGCACCAGCTTTCCGGCGGCCAGCGCCAGCGTGTGGCGATTGCCGCCGCCCTTGCGGCAAGGCCGGGCCTCCTGATCGCCGACGAGCCGACCAGTGCGCTCGACATGGTGGTGCAGGCGGAAATCGTCGCGCTGCTCGACGAGCTCGTGCGCGAGGGCGGCATGACGCTGGTCTTCGTTACCCACGACATCGCGCTCGCCTCCGGCTTCGCCGACCGCGTGGCGATCTTCCGCGACGGCATGCTGGTGGAGGCGGGCGCGACGGGCGCGGTTCTCGTAAGGCCGCAAGCCGCCTATACCGCCACCCTTATCGCCAGCCACCGCGATCTCTCAACGCCGCCGCTGATCCGCGAGGCGAGCCGATGACCCTGCTCGACGTGCAGAACCTCGACAAGCGCTATGCCTCCGGCGGCCGGGCGGTGACGGCGCTCGATGGCGTTTCGCTGACCCTCGCGGCCGGAGAAACCCTCGGCCTTGCCGGCGCGTCCGGCAGCGGGAAATCGACTCTGGCGCGCGTCCTGACGCGCCTCGTTCCGGCCGATGGCGGCACGGTGCGTTTCGACGGCGAGGACTGGCTGGCGCTGTCCGGCAGCGAGCTGCGCCGGCGGCGGGCGAAGATGCAGATGGTCTTCCAGGACGTGCTCGGCGCCTTCAATCCGCGCGCCACGGTGGGGTCGGTGATCGAGGATCCGCTGCGCATCCACGCTATCGTGCCGAAGGCCGGGCGGGCGCGGGAAGTGGCGGCGCTGCTCGACCGCGTCGGCCTGCCGGCCGCCTATGCCGACCGCTCGATCCGCGACGTCTCGGGCGGCCAGCGCCAGCGCATCGCCATAGCCCGCGCCATCGCCTCGCGCCCGGCCCTGATCGTGCTCGACGAGGCGGTCTCCGCCCTCGACGTCTCGCTGCGCGAAAAGGTGCTCGAACTCCTCGTCGCCCTGCAGGAAGAGCGCGGCATCGCCTATCTCTTCGTCTCGCATGACCTCGCGGTGCTCGCCGCCGTTTCCCATCGCATCGCCATCATGGATGCCGGCCGGATCGTGGAGAGCGGCCCGGCGGCCGAGGTGATCGGCAATCCGCAATCGCCCGCCGCCCGCGCGCTCGTCGGCGCCGTGCCGCGTCTCATCGGACAGGAAGACCGAAATGCCGTCTGACCGCTGGAATGCCCTGAACGACGCCCCCGTCTTCCCGCCCGAGCGCTTCGGCCTCGTCGCCGACCGGCTCGGTCGGATCTTGAAGACGCGGAACGATATCCTGCTCTTCCAGACGGAGGCCGTCGTCGCGCTGGAGGCGGTGACGGCAAGCCTTGCCCGGCCGGGCCTGAAGGCGATCAATATCGTCACCAGCCCCTTCGGCGCATGGTTCGGCGGCTGGCTGCGGCGGGGCGGCGCGGAGGTCGTGTCGCTTATGGCCGAGCCCGCCCGGCCCATCGATACGGAAACCGTGACGGCGGCCTTCGAGGCCCATCCGGATACGAAGGTCGTCATCTTCTGCCATGCGGAATCGGCAAACGGCGTGCTCAACCCGCTGGAGGAGATCGTTGCCGCCGCCCGCGCCCGCGGCATCGTGACGGTGGTGGATGCCGTCGCCTCGGTCGGCGGCCACGCGCTGGACGTCGATGCGCTCGGCGTCGACATCGCGGTGATCGGTCCGCAGAAATCGTTGGCGGGGCCGGCGGGCGTCTCGGCCCTTTCGGTCAGCCCGGCCGCCTGGACGCTGATAACGGCCGAAGGGGGACCGAGGGAATCGACACTGTCGCTGCTCGACCGCAAGGCCTGGCTCGATGCCGGGCGCGGCGTGCTGCCCGGCACCTCTGCCTCGCTGGAATTCTTCGCGCTGGAGGCTGCGCTCGACCGGTTCGAGGCGGAAGGTGCGGATGCGGTTCTCGCCCGCCATGCCCGGGCGGCAAGGGCGGCGCGCGACGGTCTCGTGGCGCTTGGGGCGGAGCCGTGGGCGGCGGCCGGCCGCGCCTCCCATCTCGTGACCACCGCTAGGCTGCCGGACGGCGTGGATGCGGACGCATTCCTCGCCGCCGCGGCCTATCTCGAAACGGATATGTCGCCCGGCGTCGGACCGGGCGCGGAAAACCTCGTGCGGCTAAACCACACGGGCCAGCGCGCCCGCTTCGAAGCCGTGCTGGGCAATGTCGTGGCCTATGGCCTCGCGCTGCAAAAGCTCGGATTCGAGGCGGATATCGCAGCAGGGGCAGCGGCCGTTGCCGGGCATTATGCCGGCTGAGGGAAACGGTAGTGCAGGCGCACGCAGCCCTTGTCGAGCGCCTGCGCGCCGATCAGTTCGGGGCTGGCGCGAAAGCCGGTCGGCGGAAAGAGCGGCCGCCCGACGCCGAGCATTTCCGGGATGACGTAGATCTCGATCTCGTCCAGCGCGCCGCGCTCGATGAAGGCCATCTGCAACTGCCCGCCGCCGAGCATCCAGACGTCGCCGTCGTCGAGCGCGCGCAGTTCGGCGATGAGCGCGTCGATATCGCTGCGCGTTTCGAGCGGCCCCTTCGGCTCGTCGATGGGTCTGGAAGTGACGACGAGGACGCGCTGGTCGCGGTAGGCCCAGGGGGAGGCGTCCTTCGCGATGAAATCATAGGTGCCGCGCCCCATCACCACCGTGCGGATGCGCTTGATGAAGGCGCGGTAATCGTGTTCGCCGAGGTCCATGCCGTCATATTTGAACAGCCAGTCGAGATTGTCGTCTTCCGTGGCGATCATGCCGTCGAGGCTCGCGGCGATGTATCCGAGAATGCGGGCCATGGAAATCTCCCTTGATTAATAAATGAACGTGCATTTATATATAACCATGGCAAGACACAAGACAATCCCCGACGAAGCGGTGCTCGACACGATTCTGGACACGCTGCGCGCGGCCGGCCCGGCCGGCCTCACCTTCGCGCGCGCCGCCAAGGCATGCGGCCTCTCGCCGGCGACGCTCGTGCAGCGCTACGGGGATCGCGAATCCCTTCTGGAGGCGGCGCTGCTGCGGGCCTGGGACCGGCTGGACGAGGAAACCGAAGCGGCGGACAGGGAGGCGGCGCCGACGCCCGCAGGCGCGGTCGCCTTCCTCATGCGCCTGATGCCTGCCGCGAGCGCCGAGGAGGCCGCCACCGACGGGCTGCTCCTCTTGCGGGAGGATATCCGCAATCCCGTGCTTCGCCGCCGCGGCGCGGCCTGGGGGCACCGGATCGCGGACGCTCTCGGCCGCCGCCTTTCAGCCGACGCGGAGGAAGGCAAGCGTCTGGGCTGGCAGATGGCGAGCGTCTGGCAGGGCGCGCATACCTGGTGGGCCTTCACGCGCGAGCGGCCGGCGGAAGAGGCGATCCGCGGCGCGCTCGAAGCGTGGATCGAGCGGGCGCTCGGCGACGGCGGGGATGGTTTCCTGACGGCAGGCTAGGCGGGCGCGGCCGTTGCCGCTAAAAGCATCCTCATCGCAAGGGAGGTGAGGATGTCGTTTTTCGAGGCCGAGGAGGCCGTCTTTTCCAGTTTCGTGCTGGGCAATGCGCCGCTGAAGAAACTCTCCGGCGGGTTCGACTGGGCGGAGGGGCCGGTCTGGTTCGGCGATCACGATTGCCTGCTTTTCTCCGATATCCCGAACAATCGCATGCTGCGCTGGAGCCCCGCGCTCGGCATTACGACGTTCCGCGAGCCGTCGAATTTCTCCAACGGCAACACGCGCGACCGGGAAGGGCGGCTCGTGACCTGCGAGCACGGCACGCGCCGCGTCACGCGCACCGAGCACGACGGCGCGATCACCGTGATTGCGGACAGCTATGAGGGCAAGCCGCTGAACTCGCCCAACGACGTGGTCGTGACCTCGGACGGGGCGATCTGGTTCACCGATCCGCATTACGGCATCGCCTCGGACTACGAGGGCACACGCAGCGAACAGGAGCTTCCCTGCAATGTCTATCGCGTCGATCCGCATTCCGGCCATGTCCGGGTGATGCTCACGGATTTCAACTGTCCCAACGGCCTTGCCTTCAGCCCGGATGAAAAGCGCCTCTATGTCGCCGATACCGGCCGTATCCACACGGACGATCCGCGTCATATCCGCGCCTTCGATGTCGCCGGAAACTGGAGCCTTTCGGGCGGCGACGTCTTCCACGTCATCTCGCCCGGCTGCGCGGACGGCATGCGCGTGGACGAGAACGGCAATCTCTGGTCCTCGGCCGGCGACGGCGTGCACTGCATCGCGCCGGACGGCCGGCGCCTCGGCAGGATCCTCGTGCCGGAGACCGTGTCCAATATCTGCTTCGGCGGGCGGGGCGGCCACCGCCTCTTCATCACCGCCACCACCTCGCTCTATGCCGTATCGCTGGCCGTGCGGGGCGCCCGCCGGCCCTGATCCTTCCACAAAGCTGAGGCAGGGAATGGAGAGGGCCCGGGAAATCTGCTATGGCTCTTGCGAGGGCCGTGCCGGTAACGATATTCTCCGGCGAAACGGTTTGGGAGAGCTGGATGGCGGTTGAGGTTCGGACGTCGAAGGATATGAATGCCGCGTCGGCCCCGAAGGCGTTGCGCGTCGGCTTCATCCTGTCGAAGAGCTTCACCCTCTCCGCCTTTGCGCTGTTCGTCGACACGCTGCGGCTTGCCAGCGACAGCGAGGACCGCTCCCGCCGCGTCAACTGCGACTGGGACGTGCTCAGCAGCACGCGCAATTTCATTTCCTCCTCCAGCGGCATCCAGGTCGCGCCGACCGCGCCCTTCGCCGATCCCTCCTGTTTCGACTATATCGCCGTCGTCGGCGGCCTCCTCAGCGTGGAGGAGCCGATCGACAGCTATGCGACGACCTATCTGCGCAAGGCGGCCAATGCCGGCGTCGGCCTGATCGGTCTGTGTACAGGCAGCTTCATTCTTGCCGAAGCGGGCCTGCTCAAGGGGCATACGGCCTGCGTGAGCTGGCTGCACCATCGCGATTTCCGCGCCCGCTACCCCGATATCGATGCGACGTCGGAGCAGATCTTTCGCTTCGACGGCAAGGTCGCCACCTGTGCCGGCGGCAGCAGCGTAGCGGACCTTGCGGCAACGCTGGTGCGCCATCATGTCGGCGAGGCGGCCGAGCGCAATGCGCTGGAGATCCTGCAGATCCGCCACCGGCGCGACGCCACGGACATCCAGCCGCGCAATCCGCTGGGCCTGGAGGCGCGCGACCGGCGCGTGCATCTTGCCATCATGATGATGGAGCAGCACACCGAGGACCTCCTGTCCATCGACAGCATCGCCACGATGACGAATGTCTCGCGCCGCCAGCTCGAGCGGCTGTTCGAAAGCGACATGGGCGCCTCGCCGAGCGCAATCTACATGAAGATCCGCATGGCGGCCGCCTTCAACATGGTGGTACGCACCAACAAGCCGCTGATCGAGATCGCGTTGGAGACCGGCTTCGAGAGCCTGTCGCACTTCACCCGGCGCTTCCGCGCCGCCTTCGGCGACACGCCGTCGCAGATCCGCCGCGACGGCCGCCGCCAGGCGGGCTGAGCGCAATTCTCCTTGCGGCCGGGAACCAAGCCGCGCGCCATTCGTTCGGTCTGGATTGCTGACAAGGAGACCGCAATGGCAAGCAACGACGTCCAATCCCAGATTTCCGCCCTGCGTGACGAGATCGCCCAGCTTCAGAAGGAACTCGGCGAGCGGGGAGCCGAGGCCTATGAAACCGTGCGCGAGCGCGCCGGCAGCGCCATGGAGGCGGCCCGTCCCGCCGTCCGCTACGCGACGAAATACGTGCGCAACGAGGGCGCGGCCGTTGCACAGACCGCGCGGGAGCATCCCGCCGCCCTTTCCACGCTCGTGCTGGGCGCGGGGTTGGCCGGCATCGTGCTCGGCTATCTGCTCGGGTCTCTCGAAAGCGAACCGCCGCGCCGCCAGCGCTGGTTCTGAACGTATAAGAAAGCCCGGCATTGCCGGGCTTTTTCATGGCATCGGGGAAGATCGCCTACCGATGGCGCAGGCCGCAGAGATAACCGATGAGGGCAGCGCCGGCGAGGGCGGCAATCGGATTGGCCTGGATGGTCTGGCGCAGATCCTCGCGCAGCGATTCCGCCTTGGCGACCGCAAGCTGGCCCGTGCCTTCGGCGATCAGGCCCGCGGATTCCTTCAGCCGGCTGATCTCCGCCTTCAGCGCCTCGATCTGCTCGCTGACCGCGGCCTCCGCGGCGGCGGTCTTCGCTTCCTCCGAAATGGTGTCGCGACCTTCAACGACGCCGAGCGTGCGCTTGCCGGTGCTCTTTTCGTCAGCCATGGGCATGTCTCCTGCATTGGTGGGAATGGCGGGAGGAGAAACTACCGCCGTGCCAGTTGGTTCCCGCCGATGATTCAATCTGTGATCTCGTCGACCGGCAAGACCGATTGACTCTTTTGGAAATTGAGAACAAATAGAGAACAGTTATCCGTCAGCAGGAGCCGAAAAGCCATGTCCGCCTCCGTCCATGCCGTTGTCGCAGACCTGCGCGACCGCATCCGGCAGTTCGACGGCCGTGCCTTGCGCGACCGGGCGGTGCTGCCCTTCGGCGTGCCGGAGATCGATGACCGGTTGCCCGGCGGCGGGCTGGCGCTCGCCAGCCTGCACGAGGTCTGCGGCGGCGGCAACGACGCCGTGGAAGGGGCGGCCGCCATGCTCTTTGCCGCCGGCATCGCCGCGCGCACGAAAGGCCAGGTGCTCTGGTGCCTGACGCGGCCGGATCTCTTCGCCCCGGCGCTGGCGCAGGCGGGACTTGCCCCCGGCCGCGTCCTCTATGTGGAGGCCGGCGACGAGAAGAGCCTGCTCCTCTGTTTCGAGGAGGGGCTGCGCCATGGCGGGCTCGGCGCGGTGGTGGCGGAAGTCGCGCGCCTGTCGATGACCGCCTCGCGCCGCCTGCAGCTTGCCGCGGAAGCCGGCGGCACGCTCGGCATCGCCTTGCGCCGCGTCCGGCAGGGAAGGGGAGCCGATGCCTTCGCGCTGCCTTCCGCCGCCGTGACGCGCTGGCGGGTTTCCATGCGGCCTTCCGTGCCGCTTGCCGTGCCCGGCATCGGCCGGGCCCGATGGCTGCTGGAGCTGACCCGTTGCCGGGCCGGCGAGGCGGCTAAGTTCGAAGTGGAGGCATCCGATGCCGAGGGTCGTATCGCTTTTTCTTCCCGGCTGGCCGATCGATCGCCTGAGACGGGCGCTTGGCGCCTCGGCGCCTCCGCCTGACCGGCGGCTGGTTCTCGTCGGGCGGGATGGCCCGCGCCGCATCGTGACGGCGGTAAGCCGCCCGGCGGAAAAGGCGGGCCTGCGCGTCGGCATGCCGCTGACCAAGGCGCATGCCTTGCTGCCCGACATCCTGACCATGCCTGCCGATCCCGCGGCCGATGCCGCGGCGCTCTCCCGCCTTTCCCTCTGGGCCTTGCAGCACTACGCGCCCATCGTCGCGCCGGACCCGCCGGATGGCCTCGTCATCGACACGACCGGCGCCGACCATCTGCATGGCGGCGAGGAGCGGATGCTGACGGGACTCGTCAACCGCCTTGCCGCCTCCGGCATCACCGCGCGCGCCGCGGTGGCTGACAGCTGGGGCGCGGCCTATGCCGCGGCGCGTTTTCTGGCCGATCCGGTGCGCGTCGTGCCACCCGGCGCGGCGAGCGAGGCCGTGTCCCCTCTGCCGCTCCAGAGCCTGCGCATTCCGCCGGAAACGGTGACGGGCCTGCATGTCCTCGGCTTTGCCAGCATCGGCGACGTGCTGGCCGTGCCGCGCGCGCCACTCGTGCTGCGTTTCGGAGCGCTCCTCGGCCGCCGGCTCGACCAGCTGCAGGGCATCGTCTCCGAGCCTGTCGATCCGCTGCGCGACCCGGAGCTCGTGACCGTCCGCAAGGTCTTCGGCGAGCCGATCGGCGCGCCGGAGACCATCGCGCGCTATACGGCCGCCCTCGTGCAGGATCTCTGCCTTGCGCTGGAAAAGCGCGGGCTCGGCGCGCGGCGGCTCGACCTCGTCTTCCGCCGCGTCGATGCTTCCCTTCAGGCGATCCGCGTCGGCACGGCCCGGGCGGTGCGGGAGGAGAAACGGCTCGTCCGGCTCCTCTGCGACCGGATCGAGACGATCGATCCGGGCTTCGGCATCGAGATCATGGACCTGACCGCCACGCTCGCTGAGCCGCTCGTCCTGCAACAGGCCGTTTCCTCGCTGGTCGAGGAGGAGAGGGCGGACCTTGCCGGACTCGTCGACGTGATCGCCAACCGCATCGGCGCGCGCCGCCTCTACCGCATCGTGCCGGTCGAAAGCGACGTGCCGGAACGCTCCGTCCAGCGCATCGCCCCGCTTGCTCCCGACAGTGGGGCCACATGGCAGGGGGACTGGCCGCGCCCCGCCCGTCTCCTGGCACGGCCGGAGCCCGTCGAGGTCGTGGCGCTCCTGCCCGACCATCCGCCCGCCTTCTTCACCTGGCGCGGCATGCGCCGGCGCGTGAAGCGCGCCGACGGGCCGGAGCGCATCTTTGGCGAATGGTGGAAGCGTGACGCCGAGCTTGCCGCCGTGCGCGATTATTTCCAGGTGGAGGATGAGGCCGGCGAGCGCTTCTGGCTCTTTCGCTCGGGCGACGAGGCCGAGGCCGCGAACGGTGCCGGCCGCTGGTTCCTGCACGGGATCTTCGCATGAAACCGCGTTACGCCGAGCTTCAGGTCACCTCCCATTTCTCGTTCCTGCGCGGAGCGAGCAGCGCGGCCGAACTCTTCGCACAGGCAAGCGCCCTCGGCATCGATGCCCTTGCCGTGGTGGACCGCAACAGCCTCGCCGGCGTCGTGCAGGCCCACAGGGCGGCGAAGGAGCTGCCACCGGACATGCCTCGGGTGCGCCTCGTCGTCGGCTGCCGGCTTGATCTCGTGGACGGCATGTCGCTGCTCGTCTATCCCACCGACCGCGATGCCTATGCCCGCCTCTGCCGCCTGCTCACCCTCGGCAAGAAGCGGGCGGGCAAGGGCAAGTGTCATATCGACTGGGCCGATGTCGTGGAGTGGAACGAGGGGCTTCTTGCCGTGCTGGTGCCGGACGAGGCGGACGAGACCGCCGCCTTCCAGCTTCGCCGTCTTGCCGAGACCTTCCGCGACCGCTGCTATCTCGCCCTGGCGCTCCGCCGCCGGCCGAACGACCAGCTCCGCCTCTTCGAATTGTCCAGCCTCGCCGCGCGGTACCGCGTGCCCACCGTCGTCACCAACGACGTGCTCTACCACGAGCCCGGCCGCCGCATGCTGCAGGACATCATGACCTGCATCCGCCACAACGTCGTCATCGACAATGCCGGCTTCCTGCGCGAGCGCCATGCCGACCGCTACCTGAAGCCGCCGCAGGAAATGCACCGCCTCTTCGCCCGCTACCCGGAAGCGCTTCGGCGCTCGCTGGAGATCGTGGAGCGTTGCCGCTTCTCGCTGGACGAGTTGAAATACCAATATCCCGACGAGAAGGAATATGCGGACCTCACGCCGCAGGAGGCTCTGGAGAAATATACGTGGGAAGGCGCGAATTCATTTTATCACAATGAGATACCGGAAGTTGTTCGCAAAAAGCTTCTGAAGGAGCTCGGCTTGATCCAGAAGATGAACTATGCGCCCTATTTCCTTACGGTGAATGCCATTGTCCGGCATGCCCGCTCGATCGGCATCCTCTGCCAGGGGCGCGGCTCGGCCGCCAACAGCGCCGTGTGCTTCGTTCTCGGCATCACCTCCATCGAGCCGACAGTGAACGGCCTGCTCTTCGAACGGTTCGTTTCCGAGCAGCGCGGCGAGCCGCCCGATATCGACGTGGATTTCGAGCACGAGCGCCGGGAGGAGGTGATCCAGTGGATCTACGAGACCTATGGAAAGGACCGTTCCGCTCTCTGCGCCACCGTCATCCGCTATCGCTCGCGGGCGGCCATGCGCGACGTGGGGCGGGCGCTGGGCCTGCCCGAGGATGTGCTGAAATCGCTGTCCTCGCAGGTCTGGGGCTGGTCCAACGACATTCCGCAAACCCATGCGGGCTCGGCCGGCCTCAATGTGGACGACCGCCGCATGAAGCTGCTGTTCGAGCTCGCCCGGCAACTGATCGACCGGCCCCGTCACCTTTCGCAGCATCCGGGCGGCTTCGTTCTGACGCGCGACCGGCTGGACGACCTCGTGCCCATCGAGCCGGCGGCGATGGACGACCGGCAGGTGATCGAATGGGACAAGGACGATATCGAAACCCTGAATTTCATGAAGGTCGACGTGCTGGCGCTCGGCATGCTCACCTGCATGCGCCGCGCCTTCGACTTCCTGAAGGAGCACAAGGGCGAGGCCCATGACCTCAAGACCATCCCGCAAGACTCGGCGACCTATGAGATGATCTCGAAGGCCGACACGATCGGCACCTTCCAGATCGAGAGCCGGGCGCAGATGTCCATGCTGCCGCGCCTTCGACCGAAGGAGTTCTATGACATCGTCATTCAGGTGGCCATCGTGCGGCCGGGGCCGATCCAGGGCGACATGGTGCATCCCTATCTGCGCCGGCGGCAGGGGCTGGAAGAGGTCGAATATCCCCAGCCGGCTTTCGAAAGGGTCCTGAAGCGAACGCTCGGCGTGCCCCTTTTTCAGGAGCAGGCCATGCAGGTCGCCATCGAATGCGCCGGCTTCGAGCCCGGCCGGGCCGACCAGTTGCGCCGGGCGATGGCCACGTTCAAGCAGACGGGCGGCGTGGATAAATTCCGCGAGGAACTGATCTCGGGCATGGTCGAGAACGATTACACGCGCGAATTCGCCGAGCGCATGTGCCGCCAGCTCGAAGGCTTCGGCTCCTACGGCTTCCCGGAAAGCCATGCCTACAGCTTCGCCATCGTCGCCTATGCCTCCGCCTGGGTGAAGTGCCATCATCCGGATGTCTTCTGTGCGGCGCTGCTCAATTCCCAGCCGATGGGGTTCTATGCGCCCGCACAGATCGTGCGCGATGCGCGCGACCATGGGGTGGAGGTGCGGCCGGTCTGCATCAATGAAAGCCGGTGGGACTGCACGCTGGAGCCGACGGAGGAGGCGGGCCGCTTTGCCGTGCGTCTCGGGCTGCGGATGGTCAAGGGGCTGAAGAACAAGGAGGCGAGCGACCTGATCAACGGCCGGCAGGACGAGCCCTTCGCCTCGATCGACGATTTCTGGCGCCGCGCGGAACTTACGACCGATGTGCTGGTCCGTCTTGCCGAGGCGGATGCCTTCCGGCCGTCACTCGGCCTTTCGCGCCGCGAAGCGCTCTGGGCGATCCGCAGCCTCAGGGACGAGCCTCTGCCGCTCTTCACCGCGGCGGCCGAGCGCGAGGCGACGCTCGTTGCCGAGATCGAGGAGCCGATCGTGGCGCTCCGCCCGATGGCGGCGGGGGGAGAGGTCGTGCAGGATTACGGCCATGTCGGCCTGACGCTCCGCGCCCATCCGGTGAGCTTCCTGCGCGAAAGCCTCTCGCGCCGCCGTTTCCTGACCTGCGCGCAGGCGGTGAATCTCAAGGACCGCCAGAAGGTCGAGACCGCCGGAATCGTGCTGGTGCGGCAGCGGCCGGGTTCGGCCAAGGGCGTCATCTTCGTGACCATCGAGGACGAGACGGGCATCGCCAACCTCGTCGTCTGGCGCAAGATCTTCCTCGCCTACAGGCCCATCGTCATGGGCGCGCCGATGATCGGCGTCAGGGGCTATGTCCAGCGGGAGGGCGAGGTGGTGCATATCGTCGCGCAGCAGCTCATCGACCTGTCCGCCGACCTCTCCACCGTCGGCCGCCGCGGCCTCGACCAGAAGGTGGAGGAGGCAGGCCGGCGGGAAACGATCCGTGTCAAATCCCGCGACTTCCATTGACCTGCTAAAGCATCACATGAAGTCGCGGGGGATCGCCGTTCCGAATGTCTTCTCGAATATCTGCGCCTCGCCCTCGAAGGCGCGGACATGGGCCGAGATCACCCAGTCGCGCGCGGTGCAGGCGATGGTGGCGGTCGAGACGGTGCGCACGAACCAGCCGGGCCGCTGCATGTCGCAGGTCCACACCGCGGTCCCGGTCATCGACAGCGGATCGTTTGCGGCAATCGACCACAGCTCGTCGCGCACCTGACGCGTCGCAAGCCCCGTGCCGGGATGCTCGTAGAGGCCGGTATCCTCGTAGATCGAATATTCCGTGAGGCCGTTCGTCAGGTCCCGCTCGACGCCCCGCGCGGTCTCCGGCGGGGAGAGTTCGATATAGGCCGGCAGGGGATTGGGATTTTCCGGCTCGGGAAGGGAGACGATCCGGTGCTCGCCGAGCTTCGGCAGGGCAAGGCCGAGCGAGGCGAGGCCAATCGTCACGCCGGCATCGACCGGCGGCGGCAGGACCATCGGCCAGTAGGCGGTCGAGAGCGACAGGCGGATGCGGTGCCCCGCACGGAAGCGGTAGCCCATCGCGTCGAGCACGAGGCGGATGCGCACCTTCCTGCCCTTGGGCATGGCATAGGGTTCCGCATTGCCGTTGCGGTGGGCGAGGTTGAGGACACCGAAGGTGACGCGCGTCGCCGTCCCGTCCGGATGGACATCGACGAGGCGGGCGCAGAGATTGGCGACCTCCACCTGCGTCGCCACCTCCAGCTCCAGCACCGGCTGCCCGAGGAAATCCTGTGCCTCGGCAAGCGGCGCGGTCTCGATGACAAGGGAGCCCGCATCGTCGAGACGCTGGTCGAGCGCCATTTCGGCATCGGGCTTCAACGTGAACCACTCGCCGGCCATGATGCCGGTGTCGAGCGGCGATTTCAGGAAGCGGTCGTCGGCCGGGGCGCCGGCAACCGGCTGGCCGGGCATGAGCGCGCCGTGTGAGCCGACATGGAATTCCGCCATGTCCGGCGTCTCCCATCGATCCTTGGCGATCCAGAAGCCGGGATCGAAATCGCGGCGCAGCGCCGGGCGGGGAGCGTCCTGGATATAGGCGCGCACCTGCGGTGTGTCTTCCGCCCCGTTCTCCTCGCCCCGCAGCCAGCGGTTCCACCATGCGATGGCCTCGGCGTGGAAATCCATGCGGGGCTTCGGCCAGGCGAAGTGCGGATATTTGTGGACCCACGGGCCGATCAGCGCCTTGGCCTTTCCACCGATCCCCTCGACCGCCTTCAGCGGCGTGCTGCGGTAGCCGTCCGCCCAGCCGGCGATGACGAGGGCGGGAACGGGAAAGCCGGCGAAGTTCTCGCAGATGGAGCCGTGCTCCCAGAAGGCGTCGCGGCGCTGGTGCTGCAGCCATTCCTCCAGGAAGAAGGGCTCGTTCTCCAGCCGCTTCATCCACATGTCCCGCCAGCGCGCGCCGACGATTTCAGGATCGGGCGAGCGCGACTGGTAGGCCAGCATGGTCGCGGCCCAGGAAAGCTGGGCGGAAAGATGCGTGCCGTTCTTGTAATGGATGTCGTCGTTGTAGCGGTCGACGGTGGAGGCGATGGAGATGACTGCCTTCAATGCCGGCGGCTTCAAGGCCGCGACCTGCAGGCAGTTGAAGCCGCCCCAGGAGATGCCCATCATGCCGACGGAACCGTTCGACCAGGGCTGCGCGGCAATCCAGGCGATCAGCTCGCAGGCATTGGCAAGCTCCAGCGACGTATATTCGCCGTCGATGACGCCGTCGGATTCGCCCGAGCCGCGGATATCGACCCGCACCCCGGCAATGCCGGCCGCGGCGAAGACGGGATAGGTCGATTCGTCGCGCGGGCTGGTTCCATCGCCCTTGCGATAGGGCAGGAACTCGAAAACGGCGGGAACGGGATTGGCCTGCGCGCCTTCCGGCATCCAGATGCGGGCGGCGAGCCGCGTGCCGTCGGCAAGCGTGATCCATTCGTTTTCGATGGTGGTGAAGGCGCGAGACGTCATGAGAAATCCTCTTCCGCCGGTCTTTATGACGGGCGCATGACGGCCGGGCAATAGGGCGGTTCTGGCCGTCCACGGCGCTTTCGCCCTGCGGCCCGGCGGCTTGCCCCCCTTCGAAATCTCGCCTACGAAGGCGAAAAGGGCAGGGAGGGGCGCCATGCAAGATCAGCAAGCAGCTTTTGCGGACGAAGGACGGCTGGACGACCCGCGGCGCGCCTACAAGGTCCTGATCGCCGATCTGATCGGCCTGCGCTTCGATGCGGAAGGCAAGCCCGATCCGGGCGAAGTCCGCGCGCATATCGAGGCGGAGGGCGGCGTGTTTCACGAGGCTGCCTACCAGCGTGAAGAGCTGTCGCCCGGCATCCACTTCTTCTACCAGCCCGATCTCAGCGGCGAAGCCGAGATCATCGCCCAGACCGCGGACGGCCGCTATGACGCGCTGATCGCGGCGGCGACCTTCATTCCGCGGCAGGCGGTCTTTCCGCTCGGCGGCGTGCGCATCGGCGCGGGTACCGGCAATATGGGCTCGGCCTCCTGGGGAGGCGGCAATGGCGAGGGCGGCGCAGCCGCCCTGATGAACACGCCCGGCATCAACAGCCGCGCCACGGCGCAGATGGTGATGAAGGCGATCCTCAAGGTGACGCCGGACCTGCCGGTGGAGCTTCTGCACCAACGCGTTGCAGCCGGCGATTTCGATACCGGCCGCGACCTCAAGTCCTATCCCACCGCCAAGCTGGAGGGCCAGCGGATGGCGGTGCTCGGTTACGGCAATATCGGCCGCGAGGTGGCGAAGCTCGCCCGCGCCTTCGGCATGCATGTGGTCGTCCATGCCCGTCCCAGGCACCGGCAATGGATCGAGGCGGAAGGCTTCGACTATGCCGAGACGCCCATCGCAGCGGCGAAGGGCGCAGGCGTTCTCTCCGTCCATGTCGGCCTCGGCCGGCTCGACGAGGAAACGCGCCTCTACGCCAATGCCGGTATGATCGGCGAGGCCGTGCTCTCGGCGATGGATCGCGGCGCCGTGCTCGTCAACTACGACCGCGGCGAGGTGGTGGATACGGCGGCACTCGACCGGGCGCTGGCCGCAGGTCAGATACGCCATGCCGCCATCGATGCGGACCTCTTCCGGAACGCGACGAGCGGCGCGCTGAGCGGGCCGATGCTGCCCTATCTGAAGCTTGCCGAGCGTCATCCGGACAAGCTGGAGCTCCTGCCGCATGCCGCGGCCGATACCGACCATCCCTCCCGCGTCGCCGGCGCCTGCCAGGCGGTCGACCAGATCATCGATGCCATCCGCTACCGGCGGATCGCCAATCTCAAGGGCGACCTGCCGGATGGCTATGTCAACGCCGGCGCGAAGGTGCCGCAGGGCATAGGCCGGATCACGACGGCGACGCTGGCCGCCGCTGCGAGCGATCCGCGCTTCGTCGAACTGCACGACGTCTCCCGCGAGATCACCGATACGCTGGAGGCCATCCTCGAGGCGGTGGCCGAGGCCATGACGCACCAGCCGGCAAAGGGTGATGTTGTCGCGCTCGCCCAGCTTTTCCTGCGCCAGCGCCGGCTGCTCGAAGGCCTGGGGCTGGACGGTCCGGCGGAGGCCTGAGAGCGGAACTTTTCCGCTCCACGGCCAGTTTCCTCCCCGACCGAACGATCAGGGAGTGCAAGCCATGACCCACCAGCAGGACGAGCGCGGCGATCCGCTGACCCGTACTCACGACCCCGAGCGAAAGGAATATGCCGCGCGGGAGGTTCGGCAGGGCGGCCCCGGCTGGCCCGTGCTGAAGGTGCTCGGCGTCAGCCTCGTTCTCGTTTTCCTCGTCTGGGGAGCGGTCGAGATCTGGGGCGAAAAAACCGATCCCTCGTCGCCTACCGACGCGTCGCAAACCTCCTCGACGACCAATAACCAGCAGGCACCGGCGGGCGGAACCACGGACAACGGCGCCGGCAACGGCCAGACCGTGCCCACGGACCGCGATCCCACACCGCAATCCGGTACGGGCGGCGACAGCCAGAGTGTGACGCCGGACGGTACGGCCCGTTGAGGCCTGTCTTCAGTCTTCGGCCTCGACCGTCAGCCGGACACGGTCGGCGGCAAAGCGGGTGCGGGAGAATTGCACCGGCGTGCCGGCGAGATCGGTATTCACCGCCACGGTGACGAGGATGATCGCGCCGGGTGAAAGCTTCAACTGGCGCATGTCGTCGCCTTCGGCATGAATCGCCGAAATCTCCGTGGACCGGCGCACATAATCGGCGAGGCCCAAGTCGCGGAAGGATGCAGTGATCGACCGGGTCCGCTCATAGGCCTCCGCCATGCCGGCAAAGCGCTCGGCCGGAAAATAGCTCGTCGAACGGGAGATCGGTCGCTTGTCGGCGCTGCTGACAATCTCCAGCCGTATACAGGGCGTGCCTGTTGCCAGTCCCAACCCTTGGGCGACGATGGCAGGAGCCGGTTCCTCCGCCGCCTCCAATAGCTTGCCCTCGATGTCGCGTGCCTGATGGCCGAGGCCCTGCGAGAACCGCGTGCGCCGGGAAATGGGGAAGCGCAGCGTATCGCGCCGCTCGATGCGTGTGCCGATGCCCTGGACGGGCCGGACGATGCCTTCCTCGGCAAGCGCCGCCATCGCGCTGCGCACCGTATGGCGGTTCACGCCGAAGCGGCTGGCGAGCGCCACCTCGGGCGGCATCATGCCTGTCTCGTCGAAATCGCCATTGTTGATCGCAAGGCGCATGCGGTCCGCGATCTGTCGCCAGAGCGCCACGCCCGATTGCCGTTCCACCATTTTTATCCCCGCGACTATCCTCTGTCACACCCTTGTCATTCCCGTCGCCTAAGAGGAGACTTAGATGTATGGTTGTCTAGATTAATAGACATTTGGAGACGAGGCAATGACATCAGTTCGAAAAACCGCTGAAGCGGGCGCGAAGGGTGCGGCCGCCGAACGGCGGAAAGCGATGGGCCTGCTCGCGAAGGCGAGCCGGGCGGAGTTGCAGGCGGCATTCGACGCGCTTGCCGACAAGCCGGCCGTGCAGCCGGTGCGGGGGCCCGAAACGGGTCTCGTCATGGTGCGCGGACGCATGGGTGGCGGCGGCGCGCCGTTCAATCTCGGTGAGGCGACGGTGAGCCGCGCCAGCATCCGCCTCGATGACGGCACGGTCGGCCACGGCCAGGCCCTCGGCACGGACGGCGCCAAGGCGCGGCTTGCGGCGATCTTCGATGCGCTCTTCCAGCAGCCGGCCCGCAAGGGCGAGGTGGAAGCGCTGCTCGAGAGGATTTCGGCACGCGTTGCGGACGAAGATGCGGCCAAGGCCCGCCAGACCGCCGCGACCCGCGTCGATTTCTTCACCATGGTTCGCGGAGAGGACTGATGACGACAGATACGCTCGCCTTCGCCGGGGGATTCCGGGAGCCCGTCTTCGAGGCCCAGGCCGTCTTCCGCACGCTGATGGACTGCATGGCACGCCCCGGCACGATCGGCGAGATAGCAGCCACCGTCGCCCCGCCCGCGCCGCTGGCGGCCGCCGCCGGCGCCGTGGCATTGACGCTCTGCGATCACGACACGCCCGTCTGGCTGACGCCGGCGCTCAAGGCGTCGCCCTTGCCGGCCTGGCTCGCCTTCAATGCGGGCGCGTCGCTGACCGAGGAGCGCCAGAACGCCCGTTTCGCCTTCGTGGAGAAGGGCGCGATGCTGCCGAACCTCTGCCTCTTCGCGCAGGGCACGCAGGAATATCCGGACCGCTCGACGACGCTGGTCGTCGAGATCGAGGCCTTCGACGGCGGCCGTCCACTGGTCCTGACGGGACCGGGCATCCGCACGCAGGAAGAGATCGCGCCGGTCGGGCTGCCGGACATGTTCGCGCATTTCTGGACCGAGAACCGTCGGAGCTTCCCGCGCGGCGTCGACCTGATCCTCGTTGCCGGAGACAGGATTGTCTGCCTGCCGCGCACCACTGTTCTTCGTGTGAAGGAGGCGTAAGACCATGTATGTTGCCGTCAAGGGTGGCGAAGCCGCCATTTCCAACGCCCACCGCCTTCTCGCCGACCGCCGCCGCGGCGACCGCGCGCTGCCGGCCATCGGCATCGACCAGATCATTGCGCAGCTCGGCCTCGCCGTCGACCGGGTGATGGCGGAAGCCTCGCTCTACGACCGCGCGCTCGCGGCGCTTGCCGTCCGGCAGGCACGCGGCGACATGATCGAGGCGATTTTCCTCCTGCGCGCCTATCGCACGACGCTGCCGCGCTTCGGCTATTCGAGGCCCGTCGAGACGGGTGAAATGCTGGTCGAGCGCCGCGTTTCGGCGACCTACAAGGACCTGCCGGGCGGCCAGCTTCTCGGCCCGACCTTCGATTACACCCATCGCCTGCTCGATCCGTCGCTTTTGAATGACGAGACGGTGGACGCGCCGCTTGAGCGCGAGGAGGCCGGCGAGCCGGTCATGCGCGTCTCCGACATCCTTGCCGGCGAAGGTCTCGTCGAGGAGGACGGCAGCCTACCCGAAGGCCATGTGCCGGGCGATATCACCCGTGAGCCGCTGGAATTCCCGATGGCCCGCGACCTTCGCCTGCAGGCGCTCGCACGCGGCGATGAAGGTTTCCTGCTGGCGCTCGGCTATTCCACCCAGCGCGGCTATGCCCGCACCCATCCCTTTGTCGGGGAAGTGCGCATCGGCGAAGTCGAGGTGGAGCTGGACATGCCGGAACTCGGCTTTGCCGTCTCGCTCGGCCGCATCCAGATCACCGAATGCCAGATGATCGCCCAGTTCAAGGGCTCGGCGAAGAACCCGCCGCAATTCACCCGCGGCTACGGCCTCGTCTTCGGCCAGAGCGAGCGCAAAGCCATGGCCATGTCGCTGGTCGACCGGGCGCTGCGCGCGGAGGAGTTCGGCGAGGACATCGTCGCCCCGGCGCAGGACGAGGAATTCGTCATCTCCCATTCCGACAACGTTCAGGCGACCGGCTTCGTCGAGCACCTGAAACTCCCTCACTACGTGGATTTTCAGGCCGAGCTCGACCTCGTGCGTCGCATGCGGCGCGAATACGAGGCCGCGCAGGGCGAAAACACCGACCTTCCGGAGGCCGCAGAATGAGCACGGCAGACCTGGCGACCTACAATTTCGCCTATCTCGACGAACAGACGAAACGCATGATCCGCCGCGCGATCCTCAAGGCGATCGCGATCCCTGGCTACCAGGTGCCCTTCGCCTCCCGCGAAATGCCCATGCCCTATGGCTGGGGCACCGGCGGCGTGCAGGTGACGGCGGCGATCCTCGGACCCGAGGACGTGCTGAAGGTCATCGACCAGGGAGCGGACGACACGACGAACGCCGTCTCCATCCGCGCCTTCTTCCAGAAGGTCGCCAATGTGGCGGTGACGACGAAGACGCGCGAGGCGACGATCATCCAGACGCGCCATCGCATTCCCGAGGAGAAGCTGACGGCCGGCCAGACACTTGTCTACCAGGTGCCTATCCCCGAGCCCCTGCGCTTCCTGGAACCGCGCGAGACCGAGACGCGCAAGATGCATGCGCTCGAGGAATACGGCCTCATGCATGTGAAGCTCTACGAGGATATCGCCCGCAACGGCCATATCGCCACGACCTATGCCTATCCGGTGAAGGTGGAGGGCCGCTACGTCATGGATCCGTCGCCGACGCCGAAATTCGACAATCCGAAGATGCACATGTCGGAGGCACTCCAGCTCTTCGGCGCGGGCCGCGAGAAGCGCATCTACGCCGTGCCGCCCTACACGGACGTCGTCAGCCTCGATTTCGAGGACCATCCCTTCGAGATACAGACCTTCGACAAGCCCTGCGCGCTTTGCGGCGCGGAGAATGTCTACCTCGACGAAGTGGTGCTCGACGACAGGGGCGGGCGGATGTTCGTCTGCTCGGACACCGACCATTGCGAAGACCGCTGCGCGAACGGCCATCGCGGCCATCTCGCCTATGACAAGGAGGCTGCCGAATGACCGACACGCCGCTTCTCAAAGTCCGCGACATCTCGAAATTCTACGGCGCGCGCATCGGCTGCCAGAATGTCTCCTTCGATCTCTGGCCGGGTGAAGTCCTCGCTATCGTCGGGGAATCCGGCTCCGGCAAGACGACGCTGCTCAACTGCCTCGCGACGCGCCTGATGCCGACCTCGGGCGCCGTCGAATACCGCATGCGCGACGGCCAGATGCGCGATCTTGCCCGCATGAGCGAGGCGGAGCGCCGCTTCCTGATGCGCACGGACTGGGGCTTCGTGCACCAGAACCCGGCGGACGGCCTGCGCATGGCGGTCTCGGCCGGCGCCAATGTCGGCGAGCGGCTGATGGCCGTCGGCGACCGGCACTACGACAATATCCGCGAGACGGCCGGCAACTGGCTGAGTCGCGTGGAGATCAGCGTCGACCGCATCGACGACCAGCCGCGCGCCTTTTCCGGCGGCATGCGCCAGCGCCTGCAGATCGCCCGCAACCTCGTCACCGCGCCGCGGCTCATCTTCATGGACGAGCCGACGGGTGGCCTCGATGTCTCCGTGCAGGCCCGCCTGCTCGACCTCCTGCGCTCTCTCGTGCAGGACCTCGGCCTCTCGGCGATCATCGTCACGCACGATCTCGCCGTCGCGCGCCTCCTTTCGCACCGCATGATGGTGATGAAGGACGGCCTCGTCATCGAGCAGGGCCTGACGGATCGTGTGCTCGACGATCCGCGCGAAGCCTATACCCAGCTCCTCGTTTCCTCGATCCTCCAGGTGTAACCATGGCGACTCCGCTCGTTGTTTCCGAAGTGGCGAAGAGCTTCACCATGCATCTTCGCGACGGCATCCGCCTGCCGGTGGTGTCGAACGTGACCTTCTCCGTGAAAGCCGGCGAATGCGTCGTGCTGGGCGGCCCGTCCGGCATCGGCAAGAGCTCGCTGCTCAAGATGGTCTACGGCAACTACGCCGTCGACAGCGGCCAGATCCTCGTCGATCACGAGGGCAGGCTGGTCGATCTGGTGACCGCCGATCCGCGCACCATCCTGTCGGTGCGCCGCGGCACGCTCGGTTATGTCAGCCAGTTCCTGCGTACCGTGCCGCGCGTTGCGGCCGTGGACGTCGTCGCCGAGCCGCTGACGGCGCGCGGCGTCGATGCTGAAGAGGCGCGGGCCGCTGCCGAAACCATGCTCGCCAGGCTGAACCTGCCGCGCGAACTCTGGCAGCTTCCGCCCGCCACCTTCTCCGGCGGCGAGCAGCAGCGCGTCAACATCGCCCGCGGCTTCATCACCGATCATCGCATCCTGCTGCTGGACGAGCCGACCGCCTCGCTCGACGCGAAGAACCGCGCCGTCGTCGTCGGCATGATCGCGGAGAAGAAGGCGGCCGGCGTCGCCCTTCTCGGCATTTTCCATGACGAGGACGTGCGCGAGAAGGTCGCCGACCGCATCGTCGACGTCTCCGCCTTCTCGCCGCGCAAGGCCGCCGCATGACCCGGCTTTCGGAAACCCCGCTCATCCACCCGACGGCCATCGTCTCCGACACCGTGCTCGGCCGCTATACGGAGATCGACGAGAACTGCCGCGTCAGCGAAACGGAACTCGGCGATTATTCCTACCTGATGAACGGCACCTCCGTCTGGTGCGCGACGATCGGCAAGTTCGCCAACATCGCCGCTTCGGTGCGCATCAACGCGACGAACCATCCGATGTGGCGTGCGACACTGCACCACTTCACCTACCGCGCCAACGACTACTGGCCGGATGCCGATCACGAGGCCGATTTCTTCTCTTGGCGGCGCGAGCATCGCGTCACGATCGGCCATGACGTGTGGATCGGCCACGGCTCGACCATCCTGCCGGGCGTCACGATCGGCAACGGGGCTGTCATAGGATCGGGCGCGGTCGTTACGAAGGACGTCGAGCCCTACATGATCGTCGGTGGCGTCGCGGCGAAAGTCATCCGCGAACGCTTCCCCCGAACTATCGCGGAACGCATGGAAAAGCTCGCCTGGTGGGACTGGGATCATGCCCGGCTGCGCACCGCCCTGGACGACTTTCGCAAACTTGACGCAGAAGCCTTCCTCAGCCGTCACGACGGCTGAGGCCTCCTGTCCGAATGCCGGATTTCCAAGGCTGTGGACTGTTATTTTTCCGACATGGAACTGACATCGCCCCTTCATCGACAGTGTTTAGAGCCAGTCCCGAAAACGACATCAGCCCTGTTGCAGAAAAGGGATCCCCATGTTCCGCTTGAAGAACGTTACCCGCCGCTTCGGCACCCGCCTTGCCGTCGCCGACGTGACCTTCGATATCCCGCAGGGTCAGATGGTCGGCGTCATAGGCCGTTCCGGCGCGGGCAAATCCACCATGCTGCGCATGATCAACCGCCTTGCCGATCCGAGCGAAGGCACGATCCATTTCAACGATATCGAAGTGTCGGCGCTGCGCGGTTCGGCGCTGCGCAACTGGCAGCGAGACTGCGCGATGATCTTCCAGCAGTTCAATCTGGTGCCGCGCCTCGACGTGCTGACCAATGTCCTGCTCGGCCGCCTCAATCATCGTTCGACGGCGCTCAGCATCCTCAACCTCTTTACCCGCGAAGAGCGGATCATGGCGATTGCCGCGCTCGAACGCCTCGGCATCGAACAGACCGCGCTCCAGCCGGCCGGCACACTTTCGGGCGGACAGCAGCAGCGCGTGGCGATTGCCCGCGCGCTGATGCAGAACCCGAAGATGCTGCTGGCCGACGAGCCGATCGCCTCGCTCGACCCGCTCAACGCCAAGATCGTGATGGACGCGCTGCGCGACATCAACGAGCGCGAAGGCATCACCGTCATCACGAACCTCCATACGCTCGATACGGCACGCGCCTATTGCGAGCGCATCATCGGCATGTCGGCCGGTCGCGTCGTCTTCGACGGCCCGGCGCGCGAACTCGACGCCGATGCCGTGCGCAAGATCTACGGCACGGGCGCCGACGGCGCGGAGATCGATGAAAGCGTCACGTCCACCGCGATCCGCAACCCGGCGCGCCAGGACAACACCAAGGAATCCGCCGGCCCGACACCGCTGGCACTGGCCGGACTCTGATCCGGCGGGGATCGAACGGCCCGCGTAAAGGGTCAGAAACTTTCAAGGCCCGGCGAAGCCGGCCAAACAGGAGAGAGATCATGCTGAAGAACATTCTTCTGGGCGCCGTCGCGCTCATCGCGCTTGCCGGTCACGTCCAGGCTGAAGAGCTCAAGGAATTCCGCGTCGGCATCATTGGCGGCGAAAACGAAGCCGACCGCCTGCGCAACTACCAGTGCCTCGGCGACCACCTGAAGGCCGAACTCGGCTTCGAAAAGGTCTCCTTCTTCCCGGCCGCCGATTATGACGGCGTGATCCAGGGCCTGCTCGGCGGCACGCTCGACTATGCCGAACTCGGCGCGTCCGGCTTTGCCAAGATCTACCTCGCCAAGGCCGATGCCGTCGAGCCGATCCTGACGACGGTCCAGACCGACGGCTCGACCGGCTACCACTCGATCATGGTCGCCCGCAAGGATTCCGGCATCACCAGGCTCGAAGACCTGAAGGGCAAGAAGCTCGGCTTCGCCGACCCGGACTCCACCTCCGGCTACCTCGTCCCGCTCGTCACCCTGCCGGAAGCCATCGGCGCGCCGGTCAAGGAATACTTCGCTGAAACCGGCTTCGGCGGCGGGCACGAAAACCTCGTCCTCGAAGTGCTGAAGGGCACCTTCGACGCCGGCACGACCTTCGGTTCGGGCGTCGGCGAATGGAAGGACGGCTACACGTCCGGCAACCTGCACAAGATGGTCGAGAAGGGCATTCTCGACATGAACGACCTCGTCGAACTCTGGAAGTCGCCGCTGATCCCGAACGGCCCGATCGTCGTGCGCACCTCCATGGACGCCGACATGAAGGGCAAGTTCAAGCAGTTCATGCTCGACCTGCCGAAGAAGGACGCCGCCTGCTTCGCCGCCGTCATGGGCGGTGACTTCACCTCCTTCACGGAAGTCAATGTCGACTTCTACAAGCCGATCATCGACGCCCGAAAGGCAACGATCGGCGGCTGATCGCCATGATGCGTCCGGCGCCGGCCGCAACCCGGCCGGCGCCTTCTTCTTTTCGAGTTCCGGGCGGACAGACGATGGCCATGAACACGCTTCACGACGGTTTCAGCGAGAAGGGCGCGCTCATCGAGCGGCACTGGCAGGAGCTGACCGCGCGCCGCCGCCTCTATACCGGGCTCGGCCTCGCGATCCTTCTGGTCGCGCTGACCGGCTCGCTCTGGTTCGCCAATGAGACGAATGCCGGAAAGTTCTTCGACCGGCTGCCCTATTTCTTCGATTTCATCGGCGAGATGGTGCCGCGTGACGGGCTCGAAGTCTTCCGCGCGCTGTTCGACCTGCCTTCGCCCTATGACGACGGCAGTTTCAAATACAATTATCCCGAGGGACGGCTCTACTTCACCCAGAGCCTCTACGTGCCGGAATACTTCCACAAGATGCTGGAGACGCTGAACATCGCGGTCTTCTCCACCGTCATCGGCATGGTCTTCGGCTTTCTGCTCTGCTTCCTTGCGGCAAAGAACCTCGTCGCCAACCGCCTCCTGCGCGGCTTTGTGCGCCGCTTCATGGAAATCCTGCGCGCCTTCCCGGAGGTCGTGCTGGCCGGTTTCTTCCTCGCCATCCTCTCGCTCGGGCCGCTGCCCGCCGTCATCGCCGTGTCGATCCATACGGTCGGGGCGCTCGGCAAGCTGTTCTTCGAAGTCGTCGAGAATGCCGACATGAAGGCGGAGGAGGGACTTCGCGCCGTCGGCGCGAGTTGGGTGGAGCGCGTCTGGTTCGGCATTGTGCCGCAGGTGCTGCCGAATTTCATGAGCTATTTCCTGCTGCGCCTCGAGATCAATGTGCGCGCCTCGACCATCATCGGCGCCGTCGGCGGCGGCGGCATCGGTGAATTGCTGCGCCTTTCCATCGGCCAGGGCCATGCGGCCAAGACGCTCGCCATCGTGCTCCTGCTGCTCGTCACCATCATCGCCGTCGACCAGTTTTCCGCCTGGCTGCGCCGCAAGCTCGTCGGCGACCACGCCTTCGGGCCGGCTCAATAGGAGTTGCCATGACGCCCCTCAATTCCGCCCGGATGGATGAGATCGCGGCGCGCCACCCGGCCGTCTTCCACCGCTCGTTCTGGCAGCGCTTTCGCATCGCCATCATCGCCGGCGGCTTCGTGCTCTATGCGCTCTATTGCTGGTGGTTCTTCGCCATCGGCCATGTGCTCGGCAATGCCAACTGGAATCTTGCAGGAACCTACCTCGCCGACTGGGTGTCCTACGAGGTGCGCCCGGAAGTGACGATCGCGCCCGATGGCGCGATGAAGCTCACCTATCCGCGCTTCTCCCCGCTCGGCCCGAATGCGACACCGGACTGGGTTGAAATCGAGCGCGGTACCATGACCCGCGCCGCGCCGGCCGCAGGCTCGGCCTCCAGCGGGAAGAAATCCGCGTCGATGGGCTTTATGGGAAGCGGCGGGGCGGTCGGCGGCTCGGCGGCGGTGACAGAAGCCATGGCCGCGAGGACCACCCGCGAAGAGGAAGTCGTCAAGCGCGCCAAGATCACGCTGAATTCCTCGACCAGTATCGAGGTGGTGCCGGAGCGCGTGACGGTGCAACATGGGGGCGAAACGCTGGTCGCCGATATCAGGGGCGGCACCATGTCCGTCGAGGGCCCGCTTCCCGCCTGGGCCAACCAGAAGGCGCCGGGCGAGAAGATAACGGTCTCCTTCGGCTTTGCCGGCTGGGGCGAGATCGAGGCGGACGATGTCAGCATCCGCCGGCGCTTCCTCGGCTGGGCGAATTTCCTGTTCGACACGAACTCGCCGTTCCACGGCAAGTCGACGTCCGAAGTCTTTTCGCTCATCACCTCCGGCGACCGGATCGATCCCAAGCAGTCGAACCTGTCGCTCGCCTGGGACAACATCCTCTACAATGCGGAATGGCAGCACCTCGACGTCTGGACCAAGCTGCTCCAGACCATCGTCATGGCCTTCGTCGGTACGCTCTTCGCCATGCTGCTCGCCTTTCCGCTGGCTTTCCTCGCTGCGCGCAACATCACGCGGAGCTGGCTTTCCAACCAGCTGACGAAGCGGCTCTTCGACTTCCTGCGCTCGGTCGACATGCTCATCTGGGCGCTGTTCTTCACCCGCGCCTTCGGTCCGGGGCCGCTGGCCGGCATGTCGGCGATCTTCTTCACGGACACGGGCACGCTCGGCAAACTCTATTCCGAGGCGCTGGAGAATATCGACGACAAGCAGCGCGAGGGCGTGAAGTCCGTCGGCGCGGCGCCCGTCGCCGTCCAGCGCTACGGCGTGCTGCCGCAGGTCATGCCGCTCTTTGCCTCCCAGGCGCTTTATTTCTGGGAATCGAACACCCGTTCTGCGACGATCATCGGCGCGGTCGGGGCAGGGGGGATCGGCCTCAAGCTCTGGGAGGCGATGCGCACCAATTCGGATTGGGAGAACGTCGCCTATATGGTGCTCCTGATCCTCATCGTCGTCTTCGTCTTCGACGGCATATCGAACGCCTTGCGCTCGCGCCTGATGGGCAGGCCGGCGCACTGATATCGCGATGGCGGCATGATGCTGCCACACGAATCCCTTCATGATCCGGCGCCGCCTTCCGGGCGGCGTCAAAGCGATTTTCGAGGAACAAGCCATTGCGTTACGCCCTTTATTTCACACCGCCCGCAAGCGACCCGCTGACCCTTGCCGCCCAGCGCTGGCTGGGGCGCAATGCGTTTACGGGCACGCCGCTCGTCCAGCCGGAGGCGAACGGCCTCGATGCGGCGGCGCTGACGGCGGACCCGCGCCGCTATGGCTTCCACGCCACGCTGAAAGCGCCCTTCGCCCTTGCCGAAGGGCGCAGCGAGGCAGAGCTTCTGGCCGAGATCGGGCGCTTCGTCTCGGAGACGGAGCCTTTCGATATCCCGGAAATCATCGTGGGCCGCCTAGGCTCCTTCTTCGCGCTGGTCCCGGGCGATCATTGCGACGCGCTGCAGAATTTCGCCGGCGAGGTGGTGCGCCGCTTCGAGCGTTTCCGCGCCCCGCTCACCTCGGCCGATATCGCCCGCCGCAAGCCCGATGAGCTGAGCGCCGCCGAGCGCCAGAACCTCGTGCAATGGGGCTATCCCTACGTCTTCGACGAATTCCGCTTCCACATGACGCTGACGGGGCGCGTTCCGGCCGAGCGCCGCGATGCCGTCGAAGGCGCGTTGCGCGCTCACTTCGCCGAATTCCATGGCCGCCCGCTGCCGATTGCCGGCCTTGCGCTCTTCCGGGAGCCGGCGCGCGGCGCCGATTTCACCGTCCATTCGCTCTTCCCGCTCGGGGGAGCCGCCAACAGAAAGACCGCCTGACATGACCCGCGAAACCGTTCTTTCCAATGCCCGCATCGTGCTCGAGGACAGGATACTCGACGGCACCCTCGTGCTGCGCGACGGCCTCATCGCCGATATCTCGGAAGGCGCTTGCGGCGCCGGCGAGGATATGGAGGGCGATTTCCTCCTGCCCGGCCTTGTGGAACTGCACACCGACCATCTCGAGGCCCACTATTCGCCGCGCCCCGGCGTGCGCTGGGGCCTGACGGCCGCGATCCAGGCGCATGACGCGCAGGTCGTGACCTCGGGCATCACCACGGTATTCGACTGCCTGCGCATGGGCTCGGACGAGGACGGCGGTTTCGAGAAGGGCGAGATGCGCGCCATGGCGGACGCCATCGCCGACGCGCAGGGCGAGGACCGCCTGCGCGCGCAGCACCTCATCCACCTGCGCTGCGAGGTCTCGACCGAGAACGTGCTCGACCACTACGAGGAATTCGAGGACGACCCGCTCGTCCGCCTCGTCTCGCTGATGGACCACGCGCCGGGCCAGCGCCAGTTCCAGACCATGGAACAGTATGTCCTCTACTACAAGAAGAAGCGCGGCCTCACGGACGAGGAGTTCGCCGCCTTCTGCAAGCGCCAGCAGGAGCTTTCCGCCCGCTATGCCAAGCCGCATCGCGACGCCATCGCCGCCTCCTGCGCCGCGCGCGACATTTCCGTCGCCAGCCATGACGATGCGACGCTGGAACATGTCGAGGAGGCGATCGGCTACGGCATCCGCCTTGCCGAATTCCCCACCAGTTTCGAGGCCGCCAAAGCTTCGCACGGCGCTGGCATGAGCGTGCTGATGGGCGCGCCGAACATCGTGCGCGGCAAGTCGCATTCCGGCAATATCGCCGCGCGCGACCTTGCCGGAATGGGCGTGCTCGACGTGCTTTCCTCCGACTATGTGCCCTTCAGCCTGATGCATGCGCCGTTCATCCTTGCCGACGAGGGCATGGGACTGCCGAAGGCGATCGCGATGGTTTCGACCACGCCCGCCCGCACCGTCGGCCTCGACGACCGGGGCGCGCTTGCCAAAGGCCTTCGCGCCGACGTGGTGCGCGTGCGCCGTCCCTCCGGCGTTCCCGTCGTCCGCTCGGTCTGGCGGCAGGGCAGGCGGGTGGCATGAGCATGGATGCGGATGCCGCCACGGGAGCCATGATCGTCGTCGTCGGCCCGAGCGGGGCCGGCAAGGACAGCGTCATGGCCTATGCCGCGCGGCATTTCGCCGGCGAGCCCCGCCTCGGTTTCGTGCGGCGGGCGATCACCCGCCCGGCGGATGCGGGCGGCGAGGCGCACGAGGCAATCGACGCCGACGGCTTTCGCCGCCTCAAGGCCGAAGGCGCTTTCGCGGTCTCCTGGGAGGCGCACGGCCTTTCCTACGGCATTCCCGGCGAAACGCAGGCGCGGCTTGCAAACGGCGTGACGCTCGTCGCCAATGGCAGCCGCTCCGCGCTGCCGGCATTCGCCGATGCCTATCCGCGTCTGAAGGTCGTGCTGATCACGGCGCGGCCGGACGTTCTAGCCGCAAGGCTTGCCGCGCGCGGCCGGGAGAGCGCCGACGCGGTCGCAAGGCGGCTGGAACGGGCCGCGCCGGAGATCGTGGTGGCGGCCGATACGATCGTGATCGACAATAGCGGGCCGCTGGAGACAGCGGGGGATGCCTTCGTCTCCTTCATCGCCTCGGTGCTCGACGGCCGTAACTAGATCAATCGCTCTTGAGCGCCTTGAAGGCGGCGAGCGCCCGCTGGCGCGCCCTCGCATGGTCGACGATGGGCTTCGGATAGGTCTTTCCGAGCTCCACGCCGGCCCTGGCGAGCACGCTCTCCGGCGCATCGAAAGGCTTGTGGATCCAGGCAGAGTCCAGTTCCCGCAGTTCCGGCACGAAGGCGCGGACATAGGCGCCGTCCGGGTCGAATTTCTCGCCCTGCAGGATCGGGTTGAAGATGCGGAAGAAGGGGGAGGCATCCGCGCCGGAGCCCGCCACCCATTGCCAGTTCGCCGGGTTCGACGCGGCATCGGCGTCCACCAATGTATCGCGGAACCATTTCTCGCCGCGCCGCCAGTCGATCATCAGATGCTTGATGAGGAAGGAAGCGGCGATCATGCGCACGCGGTTGTGCATCCAGCCGTGCCTCCAGAGCTGCCGCATCCCGGCATCGACGATGGGATAGCCCGTCATGCCCTTCGTCCAGAGATCGAAGTCCCCGTCGCTGCCCTCCCACGGAAAATCATCGAAGCGGTCGTTCAAGTTCCTTTCCGCAAGGGCCGGGAAATGGAAATGCAAATGATGGCAGAATTCCCGCCAGGCGAGCTCCTTGCGGAAATGGATCACATCCTCCCTCGGCGCTCCCAGGCCGCGTGTCGCGTGCCAGATGCGGGCAGGGGAGATTTCACCCGATGCGAGATGCGGCGACAGCAGGGATGTCGCGTCGATGGCGGGGCGGTCGCGGTCGGTTTTGTAGTCTTCAATCGGGCCGTCGATGAAGGTCTCGAGCCGCTCGCGCGCCGCCTTCTCGCCGGGCGTCCAGACCTCGCCGAAGGCGGCGGCCCAGTCCGGCTTTGCGGGCAGTAGCGCCCAGTCGTCCAGGGCTTCGGATTGCGGGAGCCGCTTCGGAGCGTGGAGCCTTTCCGGCGCGTCGACGGGCTCGTGCGGCTCGCCCTCGCGCTCCAGCGCCTTCCAGAAGGGGGTGTAGACGCGGTACGGCTTCTTCTCGCCCGTCATGAGGCGCGTCGGATCGTGTAGCAGCTGGCCCGCAAAGCTCCTGACGGCAAGGCCGCGCGCCTTCAGGGCCGCCTTGATGGGCGTATCCACGGCGATGCCAGCCGGATCGTGCCGGCGGTTCCAGTGGACGGTGTCCGCCCCCGTCTCTTCGAGAATGCGGTCGAGCACCGCATGCGCGTTACCGCTGCGAAGGATGAGCGGCGAGCCGAGTTCCTTCAGCCTCGCGGCAAGGGATGCCAGCGCATGGTGAAGCCACCAGACCTGCGCCGCACCGAGTGGCCCCGTTCCCAGCGCGGCCGGTTCGCGGACATAGAGGGCGACCACAGGACGCCCCGTTTCGGCCGCGGCCGAGAGGGCGGCATTGTCATCGGTGCGCAGGTCCTTGCGGAACCAGACGATAACGGGCGCTTCGTTCTTCTTCACCATGCCCTCAACCCTTCCTCGGGAGTGGGCGGGTGAGAATGAAAAGCGCGCTTGCAGAGAGGATGAGCCCGACGCCGAGAGCGAGCACAGGCGAAGGCTCCGTGCGATACCAGAAGAGGCCGTAGCTTGCCGCGATGAGGCAGACGGCGATGGCCTTTGCACGCCCCGCGATCGCACCCTCGCGCCGCCAGTTCGTCAGGGGCGGGCCGAGCGTGGGATGATCGAGCAACCATTGCTCGAGGCGCGGCGAGGAGCGCGAAAAACACCAGACGGCGACCAGCAGGAAGGGCGTCGTCGGCAACAGCGGCAGGAAGGCGCCGACAATGCCGAGCGCCGTCATCAGCAGGCCGGCGGCCATATAGAGCGAGCGCACGGGCACCTCCTGAAGAACGTCTGCCGTTCAGATAGAGCGCTTTGCGCCCGCCTCCAAGAGGCCAGGTGCCGCGACAAGGATCAGATCGGCTTGCTGTTCGCCTGCGCCTTGAGCGCCTTTGCCTTTGCCGGCTTGGTGGAGACCGGCTTTTCCTCTGCTGTTTCCGCCTTCTTCTTCGGCCTGGCCGCCCCGGCTTTTTTCGCCTTTGCCGAGATTTCGATCAGCGGTTTTTTCTTCGCGGCCGCCAGACGCTCGATTTCCTCGCGTTCGCGCACGGCTTGCGCCCAGTGCTCTCCGTCATGTCCATGCGGCCGGCCGGTCTCCTCCCAGATGGAATAGGCCCTTTTGCTGATCCGTTCCCTTCGCGCATCCGTCATCGCTGATCCCCTTCATGGAGTGAACTGACGACGTGCCGGCAGGAACCCGGCACGGTACTAGCCGGGCGGCCGGGATGGTCCGGCAGGCCCGGATATTCGGCGCGCCATGTCTCCAGGCGAAGAGCTCGCCGGGAACAGGTCTGCCTCATGCGATTCGCAGAAACAGGATGCGCCCAAAGAGACGGGCCTTCAAGCCGAAGGACGCGTCACAGACCGGTCATCGCGCTCCAAGGAGGAAAAATCATCCTCCAGACGCAGCAAACCGTTAGAATTTTGGAAAAGTTTCACGCTTTCGGGTGGACAGCCTCAATCCCGCCAACGTATTGTCGGCATGAAGGAATCTTCAAGACGGACGGCGATATCGAGAGGCAGGGCGTTTGGCAGCAACAGGGCAACAGCATCGACCATTTCGTCGGGCTTTCCGCCTTCTCTGCACCGCGCTAACCTGTCTCCTGCTGCTGGTTTCCGCCGTTTCGATTCCGCCTGCCGCCAGCGCCGCCTCGATAGTGTTTCGCATTGTCACGCTGAAGACCGTGGGCCAGTCCTCCGTTCCTGCCGACAAAGACTGCCGCAAGCGTGCGGTCGCCGGCAAGAGCGCGTCGTTCGACGGCGCTGGCCTCGACCACGCATGCCTTCCCGCGGAGACGGCGCACCGGTTTGCCGGCGGCCGCGCCGCCCCGGTCATGCTTGCGCCGTCGCCGGAAAGGATTGGCGGCCTTGAGGCACGAGGGGCCCGTGCCCCTCCGACGCAATTCGCCTGACGGCCGCCCGATCGACCCTCGATCGAGCGGTCTTCCCGATACGGCCGATCCCCGGCCGAGAGAAGCTCTGACGTTCGAAAGCGATCGATCATACGATGACAGGTGAAACCATTCTGGTCCTGCTGGTCTGCCTTCCCTTCCTGGGAAGCCTTGCCGCGACCATTCTGCTGCGGACGGATTCCCGCGTGCTGGCGGCCCGCATGTCGGGTGCCGTCACCCTTGCGGGCTTCGTCATGACGGCAATGCTCTACCCCGCCGTGCGCAACGGCGGAAAGGTGCGGCTCGACCTCGAATGGCTTCCCCAGCTTGGCCTGAACGTCACCCTGCGCATGGACGGCTTCGCCTGGCTTTTCGCCATGCTCGTCACCGGTATCGGCTGCCTCGTTGTGCTCTATGCGCGCTATTACATGTCGGAAGAAGACCCCGTTCCGCGCTTCTTCTCCTTCCTCCTCGCCTTCATGGGTTCGATGCTCGGCATCGTCGTATCGGGCAATATCATCCTGCTCTCGGTGTTCTGGGAGCTGACGAGCATCTTCTCCTTCCTGCTCATCAGCTACTGGCACAACAACGCCGCCGCGCGCGACGGCGCGCGCATGGCGTTGACGATCACCGGCATCGGCGGCTTCTGCCTGCTCGCCGGGCTGCTGGTGCTCGGCCATATCGTCGGCAGCTACGATCTCGACGTGGTGCTGGCGGCAGGCGACAAGATCAAGGCGCACCCGCTCTATCTCACCGCGCTGCTGCTGATCCTGATCGGCGCACTGACCAAGAGCGCGCAGGTGCCGTTCCATTTCTGGCTGCCGAACGCGATGGCCGCGCCGACACCGGTCTCGGCCTATCTTCATTCGGCGACCATGGTGAAGGCGGGCGTCTTCCTGCTGGTGCGGCTGTGGCCCGCGCTTTCCGGCACCTATGAATGGTTTATGCTGGTCGGCATCGCCGGCATCAGCACGCTGCTCCTCGGCGCCTATTTCGCGATGTTCCAGCAGGACCTCAAGGGCCTGCTCGCCTATTCGACCATCAGCCATCTCGGCCTCATCACCACGCTGCTCAGCCTCGGCAGCCCGGTCGCGGCTGTCGCGGCGATCTTCCACATGATGAATCACGCCACGTTCAAGGCCTCGCTCTTCATGGCCGCGGGCATCATCGACCACGAGACCGGAACGCGCGATATGCGGCGACTGAGCGGCCTCTTCAGATACCTGCCGATAACCGGGACGCTTGCCATGGTGGCGAGCGCGGCGATGGCGGGCGTCCCGCTGCTCAACGGCTTCCTCTCGAAGGAGATGTTCTTCGCCGAGGCGGTGGAGACCCATGCCGATTCCGTGCTCGACCGCATCCTGCCCTATGTCGCGACGCTCGCCGGCGCCTTCTCCGTCGCCTATTCGATCCGCTTCATCCACATGGTCTTCTTCGGCCCCGCGCCGACGGACCTGCCGAAGCCGAAGCCGCACGAGCCGCCGCACTGGATGCGCTTCCCCATCGAGTTCCTCGTGCTCGCCTGCCTCGTCGTCGGCATCATCCCGAGCCTGTCGATCGGGCCGTTCCTGCATTCCGCGGTGGTGTCCGTCCTCGGCGATCGCACGCCGGAATACAGCCTTGCCATTTGGCACGGCATCAACACGCCGCTCATCATGAGCCTGATCGCGCTGGTCGGCGGCGCGGCGCTCTATGCGGTGCTGAAGGATTATCTCGCCCAGTGCGACGACGGCCCGCCGCTCTTCCGGCACCTTGCCGGCCAGCGCATCTTCGAGCGCGTGCTGGTCACGGTGTCGTGGAAATGGGCGCGCTACCTCGAAAGCCATCTGGGCACGCGGAACCTGCAACCGCAGCTTCGCCTCGTGGCCGCCGCAGGGCTATTTGCCGGCGTCGTTCCACTCTATCTGGCAGGCTTCTCGCCCAAGGCCCCGGTCTTCGGCGAGGCCGATCCCATCTTCGCGGCGGTCTGGTGCATCGGCGCCTTCTGCGCGCTGGGTGCGGCCTACCAGGCGAAATATCATCGCCTCGCCGCGCTGGTCCTCCTCGGCGGAGCAGGCATCACCACCTGCATCACCTTCGTCTGGCTTTCCGCGCCCGATCTTGCCATCACCCAGCTCGTCGTGGAAATCGTCACGACGGTTCTCCTGCTGCTCGGCCTGCGCTGGCTGCCCAAGCGCTGGGAGAAGATCGACAATGCCGTCTCGCTCGCCGCGCGCAGCCGCCGCTTCCGCGACTTCGTGCTCGCCATTTCCTGCGGCTTCGGCATGTTCCTTTTCTCCTATGCCATCATGAAGCAGCCGGTTCCCGACGCGATCGCCAGCTATTTCCTGGAAAAGGCCTATACGGAAGGCGGCGGGCGCAATGTCGTCAACGTCATCCTCGTCGACTTCCGCGGCTTCGACACGATGGGCGAGATCGCGGTTCTGGCCATCGTGGCGCTGACGGTCTTCGCGCTTTTGCGTCGTTTCCGTCCCGCGCCTGACAGTGTGGAAAAGCCCGAGCAGCAGCGTATCCAGGCCGCCTTCGACGCCGAACGCCCCGAGCGCTCGGCCGGCGATACGGTGCGCGACTACCTGCTGGTGCCTTCGGTGATCATGCAATGGATGTTCCCGGTCGTCATCACCTTCGCGATCTACCTCTTCCTGCGCGGGCATGACCTGCCGGGCGGCGGCTTCGCGGGCGGCGTGACGATGGCCATCGCCTTCCTCCTGCAATATCTCGCAGGCGGCGTGCGCTGGGCGGAGGACCGGCTGCGCATCCTGCCGCTGCGCTGGATGGGCTTCGGCCTCGTCATCGCCGCGGCGACCGGGCTCGGCTCCTGGCTCTTCGGCTATCCGTTCCTGACTACCCATTCGCAATACATAGAGGTGCCGTTCATCGGCAAGGTGCCGGCCGCCAGCGCGCTGCTGTTCGATCTCGGCGTCTTCTCCCTCGTCGTCGGCGCGACGGTGCTGATCCTCATCGCGCTCGCCCACCAGTCCATACGAACGCATCGGGTCCGCAGTCTCGAAGCCCCCAAGGCGGAGGACGCCTGATGGAACTTATCCTTTCCCTCGGCATAGGCATCATGACGGGCTCGGGCGTCTGGCTCATCCTGCGCCCGCGCACCTATCAGGTCATCATCGGCCTCTCGCTGCTTTCCTATGCGGTCAATCTCTTCATCTTCGGCGTCGGCGGCGTGAAGTCCAATGCGGCCCCGCTGCTGGAGGAAGGCGTTCCGGTCTCGACAATGACGGATCCCGTGCCGCATGCGCTCGTTTTGACCGCCATCGTCATCGGCTTCGCCACCACCGCGCTCTTCCTCGTCGTGCTGCTCGCGGCCCGGGGCCTCACCGGCACGGACCATGTCGACGGCAGGGAGCAGCCGAAATGAGCGGCTGGCAGCAACACCTCATCATCGCGCCAATCCTCATCCCGCTCGTCGCGGGCGCGATCCTGCTCTTCTTCGACGAGCGTGAGCGGATCGTGAAGGCCATGATCAGCGTCGTCTCGTGCCTTGCGCTCGCCGCCGTCGCCTTCAGCCTCTTCCGGCTGGCGGGCCATGGCAGCGGGGCGGACAGCTTCGAGGGCGTCTATCTCCTCGGCAACTGGCCGGCGCCCTTCGGCATCGTGCTCGTCGCCGACCGGCTCTCCGCCCTGATGCTCGTGCTGGCCTCGATCCTCGCGATCCCGACGCTCGTCTATGCGCTGGCGCGCTGGCATACGGCGGGCGCACATTTCCACTCGCTGTTCCAGTTCCTGCTGATGGGGCTGAACGGCGCGTTCCTGACGGGCGACCTCTTCAACCTCTTCGTCTTCTTCGAGGTGATGCTCGCCGCGTCCTACGGCCTCCTGATGCACGGCTCCGGTTCCATGCGCGTCAAGGCGGGCATGCACTATATCGCCGTCAACCTTGCCGCCGCGCTCTGCTTCCTCATCGGCGTCAGCGCCATCTACGGCTCGGCGGGAACACTCAACATGGCCGACCTTGCCGTGCGCATCGGCGAAATCGAGGGCGAGCGGCGCATGCTGCTGGAGGCCGGGGCCGCCATCCTCGGCGTCGTCTTCCTCATCAAGGCCGGCATGTGGCCGCTGAACTTCTGGCTGCCGGGCGCCTACAGCGCCGCCACGGCCCCGGTCGCCGGCATCTTCGCCATCATGAGCAAGGTCGGCATCTACGTCATCCTGCGCCTTTCGCTGCTTGTCTTCGGGCAGGGGGCGTCCGCCGGGCTCGGCCTCAACGTGCTGCTCTATGGCGGCATGGCCACCATCGCCTTCGGCACCATCGGCGTGCTCGCCTCGCAGGCGCTGGGGCGGCTGGCGAGCTATTCCGTGCTCGTCTCCTCCGGCACGCTGTTGGCGGTACTCGGCCTCAACAACAGCGTGGTGACGGCAGGCGCGCTGTTCTACATGGTCAGCTCGACGCTGACGATCGGCGCCTTCTTCCTGCTCATCGAGCTCGTCGAGCGCGGCCAGGACGCCGGCGCCTCGGTTCTCGCCGTCACCATGGAAGCCTATGGCGATGCGGACGAGGAGGATCAGGAGGTCGAGGTCGGGGTCACCATGCCGGGAACCATCGCGGTGCTCGGCATCTGCTTTGCCGCCTGCGGCATTCTCCTGTCCGGCCTGCCGCCGCTGTCCGGCTTCGTGGCGAAGTTCGCCATGCTGACCGGCATGATCGGCACGAATGTCGCGGGGGAGGGGCCGATCCCCGCCTCGGTGTGGTGGATCGTCGGCCTGCTGATCCTTTCCGGCCTTGCCGCGCTGATCTCCATGACCCGCGCCGGCATCCGCACCTTCTGGGCATCGATGGAAGGCACCGTACCGCGCGTGCTCGTCATGGAAATGGCGCCGGTCATGCTGCTGATCGCGCTGACGCTGGCGCTCACCGTCAAGGCCGGCCCGGCTATGAGCTACATGGAGGAGACCGTCCGCAACCTGCAGCAGCCCGCCACCTATATCGACGCCGTGATCAATGCCCGCCGCGCCGGAATTGCCGAACCGGGCGGGCCGGACGGCGGAGGAGGGATCTGACATGCTGCCCTATCCGCTCCTTTCCGCCTCGCTCGTCGTCATGTGGCTGGCCCTCAACGGCTTTACGCTCGGCCACCTCATCCTCGGCTGCATCGTCTCGGTCTTCGCCTCCTGGGGCATGGCGGCGCTGCGCCCCGTCAAGCCGCGCCTGCCGAAATGGTACCTGCTGCCCAAGCTGATCGGCATCGTGCTCTACGACATCGTGCGCTCGAACATCGCCGTCGCCTCGATCCTTGTCAGCGGCAGGAAGCCGCATCACAAGGCGGGCTTCATCACCGTGCCGCTCGAGCTGGAAAACCCGACGGCGCTTGCCGTGCTCGCCGTGGTGGTGACAAGCACGCCGGGCACGGCCTGGCTCGAATACAACTCGCTGAACCGGACGGTGCTGATCCATGTGCTCGACCTCGTCGACGAGGCGGAATGGCAGGCTCTGATCAAGGGCCGCTACGAGGCCTTGCTGCTGGAGATTTTCGCATGAGCCAAACGATCCTCGCCTGGTCCGTCACCTTCGCGCAGATCTGCCTCGCGCTCGCCATGGCACTGGCGGCGCTGCGCATGTCCAGCGGCCCGCGTGCGCAGGACCGCGTGCTGGCGCTCGACACGCTCTATGTCAACTCCATGCTGCTCCTGATGGTGTTCGGCATGCGCACCGGCAAGGTCATCTATTTCGAGGCCTCGCTGGTCATCGGCATGCTCGGCTTCGTCGCGACGGTTGCGCTCGCCAAGTTCCTGATGCGCGGGGAGGTGATCGAATGAGCACCATCGAGCATGCGGGCGACCTGCCGGACTGGGCGGCGCTCCTCGTTTCCCTCTTCCTCGTCATCGGCTCGGGGCTGGCGCTGATCGGCACGATCGGCTTCCTGCGCCTCAAGACGTTCTACGAGCGTATCCATGCGCCGACCCTCGGCACGAGCTGGGGCACCGGCGGCATCGTCATGGCCTCGATGATCTTCTTCACGGTGCTGGCGACACGACCCGTCGTGCACGAGATCCTTATCGGCATCTTCGTCACGGTCACGACACCGGTCACGCTGATGCTGCTCGCCCGCGCGGCGCTCCACCGCGATCGGGCGGAAGGCAATCCGGACGTGCCCCCCGAGGCGCCGGGCGCGCCGGAGGCGGCCGAAGGCCAGCCCGCGGCTGGGGAGTGATCCCCGGCTGCCGCGAAATTTTCAGTGCCCGCACGATCGGCCCGGAGAAATTTTTCCTGCATGCGCAAAAGCCTGCGGCGACCGGACGCGGAGGCCGTCCGGCGCGTTGAAAGCAGCCTTGGGACGATGTCCCGACACAGGAATGCAAACAGATTCTGCCGCTCTCCAAAGACATTGTTAACCTTCATTTCCTAACCATCTACGCATCCCCATCGGCAATGATCGTCGAGATTTCAGGTTCATGCGTATTTCCAGAACAAACTTCTATCCCGTCCTCGAGACCGAAGGGGAAAACGACGATGCGTCGTCGCATTATCCATATGAAAACAACGCCCTGACCGAGACGCCCCCGGAAGAGGAGGTGTGGCACGGCGAAAGCGAGCCGGTCGCCAACGACGACCACTACCGGCCGCGCTTCCGCTCGCCGATCCTGCGCGGCTACGATCCCGGCCAATATGCCGACGGGACATGGGAGAGCCATTTCTATCTGGCGCCCAATGTCCGCTTCACGCGCACGCCCGACAAGGTCGCCGCCCGCATCGAGGAGGCGGCCGCCGAAGAGGCCACGAAGGCCGAGCCGATCATCGAAGAGCCTATCCGGCAGGCTCCCACCGAAATGCAAGCAGAGACACCCCAGGTGCAGCAGTTCCCAGTTCCCCAGTTCCCGGTTTCCCAGTCCCAGAACCCGCAAGCCGAAGCCGCTCCGGCTCCGCAGCCCCAGACCCCGGCCCAGCCGCAGTTGACGCAGGCCGAACTCCTGCTGCGTCTGCGCGAGGCGCTGGACGAACGCCGCCGTCGCTTCGAAGAGCAGCAGGCCCCGGCAACCGCCACGGCGGCCGATCCCGTTCCGCAGTTCGTTCAGGCCGTCATCGCGTCCCGCCAGAATGCGGTCCCGGCCGATGCCGCCGTCGTCTTCAAGCCCGCCGTGCCGGCACAGGCCGCCGCATTCACGTCCGCCCGGCCGCCCGCGAAGGCGAGCGTGCAGGAGGCGATCAGCCATTTCGCCCATCTTTCCGACCATGCCTTCTGGGAAACCATGGTTCCGGAGGAGAGCGTCTCCATCGCGCCGGCGCGTCCGGCGGTGTCCGTCGTGCGCATGACGCTGCCGACGCCGGCGCCCGCCTCCACGATGCCGGCCCGCCCGGTCGAAACGCCGCGTGAGGAGCCGGTCTCTGTCGCCTCTCTCTACCGCGTCGTCGATTGCCGGCCGGCCGTGACGCGGCAGGTGGCGATCGAGACCATTGCCGTTCCGGAAATCAAGCCCGAGCTTGCGGTCGCCGAAGCCGCGCCGTTCATCGCGACGGTGGAAGCCGTTCCGGCCCCCGTCGAGGCAAGGCCGGCACCCGTAACCGTCACGCCCGCCGTCGTCGTGGAGCCGGTTCGCGAAACGCCCTCGTCGGTGCTGTCGCGCGCCCGGCCATTCCAGGTCACCCTCGCGACGCCGACGGCCGACACCTATGAATATCCGCCGCGCGACCTCCTGCAGGAGCCGCCGCGCACCGTCGGCTTTGTGCTGACGCAGGAGCAGCTGGAGCAGAATGCCGGCCTTCTCGAAAGCGTGCTGGAAGACTTCGGCGTGCGCGGCGAGATCATCCATGTCCGCCCCGGCCCGGTCGTCACGCTCTACGAATTCGAGCCGGCGCCGGGCGTCAAGTCCTCGCGCGTCATCGGCCTTGCCGACGACATCGCCCGTTCCATGTCGGCGCTCTCGGCCCGCGTTGCCGTGGTGCCCGGCCGCAATGTCATCGGCATCGAATTGCCGAACGCCACGCGCGAGACCGTCTATTTCCGCGAGATGATCGATTCCGCGGACTTCGCCAAGACCGGCTTCAAGCTGCCGATCTGCCTCGGCAAGACCATCGGCGGCGAGCCCGTCATCGCCGAGCTTGCCAAGATGCCGCATCTGCTCGTCGCCGGCACCACCGGCTCGGGCAAATCGGTCGCCATCAACACGATGATCCTCTCGCTGCTCTACCGGTTCCGCCCGGAAGAATGCCGCCTGATCATGGTCGACCCGAAGATGCTGGAACTGTCGATCTACGACGGCATCCCGCACCTCCTGACCCCCGTCGTCACCGATCCCAAGAAGGCCGTCATGGCGCTGAAATGGGCGGTGCGCGAGATGGAGGACCGTTATCGCAAGATGTCGCGCCTCGGCGTGCGCAATATCGACGGCTACAACAACCGCGTCGCCGCCGCCCGCGACAAGGGCGAGACGATCACGATCAGCGTCCAGACCGGATTCGACAAGGGAACCGGCGAGGCGATCAACGAGGACCAGGAACTCTCCCTCGAGCCGATGCCCTACATCGTCGTCATCGTCGATGAGATGGCCGACCTGATGATGGTCGCCGGCAAGGAGATCGAAGGCGCGATCCAGCGGCTCGCCCAGATGGCCCGCGCCGCCGGCATCCACCTGATCATGGCGACGCAGCGCCCGTCCGTCGACGTCATCACCGGCACGATCAAGGCGAACTTCCCGACGCGCATCTCCTTCCAGGTGACGTCGAAGATCGACAGCCGCACCATCCTCGGCGAGCAGGGCGCCGAACAGCTCCTCGGCCAGGGCGACATGCTGCACATGGCCGGCGGCGGGCGCATCTCCCGCGTCCACGGTCCCTTCGTCTCCGACGAGGAAGTCGAGAAGGTCGTGCTGCACCTGAAGGCCCAGGGCCGTCCGGAATATCTCGAGACGGTCACGGCCGACGAGGAGGAGGAAGAGGAAGACAAGCCCGCTGCCGGCGGTGCCGTCTTCGACAAGGGCGACATCGCGGCCGAGGATGGCGACGACCTTTACGAGAAGGCCGTCAAGGTCGTCATGCGCGACCGCAAGTGCTCGACCTCCTATATCCAGCGCCGCCTCGCCATCGGCTACAACCGGGCCGCATCCCTTGTCGAGCGCATGGAGAAGGAAGGCCTCGTCGGCCCCGCCAACCATGTCGGCAAGCGCGAGATCGTGAGCGGCGAACGCAACGGCTTCCCCCAGCCGGAGGGCGGCGAGGAGGAATAGCATTCCATCGCGTGGCGATTGCCCGGTTATAGGGCAATTGTACTACTTATTTGAATTGGATGGATTTTTCGGATCCGGTCCGCGCACGCGGGCCGGATTTTTGCTGTGTCCACGGGAAATTCCATTTCGCCCTCGCATTTAATCGATTTGGCCGCAGAAGGGGTCGGCGCGGCCTGTTGCATCTGGCGAACGATCTGTGAATAGTGCCGCCCGACCGACGAAATCTGCATCCAAGGAGGACAGGAATGGCATTGATCACCATGCGGCAACTGCTCGATCACGCAGCGGAGAACGACTACGCACTGCCCGCATTCAACGTCAACAACCTGGAATATATCCAGGCGGTCATGCGCGCGGCGGATGCCACGGACTCCCCGGTGATCCTGCAGGCGAGCCGCGGTGCGCGCGCCTATGCGGGCGATGCCTTCCTGCGCCACCTCATCCTCGGCGCGGCCGAGGAATATCCGCATATCCCGGTGTGCCTGCATCTCGACCACGGCGACCAGCCGTCGACCTGCATCTCGGCCATCACCAACGGCTTCACCTCCGTCATGATGGACGGTTCGCTGCTCGCCGACGGCAAGACCGTCGCCAGCTACGACTACAATGTCGACGTCACGGCGGAAGTCGTGAAGATCGCCCATGCGGCCGGCGTCTCGGTCGAGGGGGAGCTTGGATGTCTCGGCAACCTTGAAACGGGCGCCGGCGACAAGGAGGACGGCCACGGCTTCGAGGGCAAGCTTTCCCGCGAGGAGCTGCTGACCGACCCGGACCAGGCGCTCGACTTCGTTTCGAAGACCGGCGTCGACGCGCTCGCCGTCGCCATTGGCACCAGCCACGGCGCCTACAAGTTCACCCGCGCGCCGGACGGCGACATCCTCTCCATCGAGACAATTGCCAAGATCCACGCGAAGCTGCCGAACACGCATCTCGTCATGCATGGCTCGTCCTCGGTTCCGCAGGACCTGCAGGACCTCTTCACCGCCTATGGCGGCGAGATGAAGCAGACCTGGGGCGTGCCCGTCGCGGAAATCCAGAAGGCGATCCCGCTCGGCGTGCGCAAGGTCAATATCGACACGGACCTGCGCCTCGCAATGACCGGAACGATCCGCAAGTCCTTCAAGGAAAAACCGGACAATTTCGACCCGCGCAACTACCTGAAGCCGGCGACCGCCCTTATGACCGAGGTCTGCAAGGAGCGCTTCGAGGCCTTCCGCACCGCTGGCAAGGCGTCGAGCATCCGCGTCAAGCGCCTTCCCGACATGGCGAAGTTCTACGCCGCGAGGTAGGGCATTTCAGGCAGATCGGACCCTCCCGGCCAGCGCGGGGAGGGTCGATCGCCCCGCTGCTGCATCCATGGCGGCGCAGAGGCCCGCCCCCTCGCTCAAGCGACCGCATCCCCCGGACGCGCTTTGCTTTTTCATTTCCGTTGGCAGCAAGAATCCATTGCGAGCGGCCCTGCCTGCCCGTAAAAGATTGCGACCGCAAGCCGGAGCGAGGATGAAATGAGCGTGGAACAGGCCCTGACGATCGCAGACCTCAAGGAACGGGCGCGCCGCCGCGTGCCGAAAATGTTCTTCGAATATGCCGATTCCGGCGCCTGGACCGAAGGCACCTACCGCGCCAACGAGGAGGACTTCCACAAGATCAAGCTCCGCCAGCGCGTGCTCGTCGACATGAGCAACCGGTCGCTGGAAACCGAGATGATCGGCGAGAAGGTCTCCATGCCCGTCGCGCTCGCGCCGACCGGCTTTACCGGCATGCAGCATGCGGATGGCGAAATGCTCGCCGCCCAGGCCGCCGAGGAGTTCGGCGTTCCCTTCACGCTGTCCACCATGAGCATCTGCTCGATCGAGGACGTGCGCTCCGTCACCACGAAGCCCTTCTGGTTCCAGCTCTACGTGATGCAGGACAAGGACTTCGTCTACAATCTCATCGACCGCGCCAAGGCGGCCGGCTGCTCGGCCCTCGTGCTGACGCTCGACCTCCAGATTCTCGGCCAGCGCCACAAGGATATACGCAACGGCCTTTCCGCCCCGCCGCGCTTCACGCCGAAGCATCTCTGGCAGATGGCGACGCGCCCCTTCTGGTGCCTCGACATGCTCGGCACGAAGCGCCACACCTTCGGCAACATCGTTGGCCATGCCAAGGGCGTGACCGACCTGTCCTCGCTCTCCTCCTGGACCTCGGAACAGTTCGATCCGCAGCTCTCCTGGAAGGACATCGAATGGATCCGCGACCGATGGGGCGGCAAGCTCATCCTCAAGGGCATCCTTGACGAGGAGGATGCCCGCATGTCGCTCGGCAGCGGCGCCGACGCGATCATCGTCTCCAACCACGGCGGCCGCCAGCTCGACGGCGCCGCCTCCTCGATCGACATGCTGCCGCGCATCGTCGATGCCGTCGGCGACAAGATGGAAGTCCATCTCGACGGCGGTATCCGCTCCGGCCAGGACGTTCTCAAGGCCATCTGCTACGGCGCCAAGGGCACCTATATCGGCCGGCCCTTCCTCTACGGCCTCGGTGCCGGCGGCAAGGCCGGTGTGCGCCGGGCGCTGGAGATCATCCGCAAGGAACTCGACGTCACGATGGCGCTCTGCGGCGAGCGCGACATCAAGAACCTCTCGCGGAAGAACCTGCTCGGGGGCGCGTGAGAGCGCCTCACACGTCCTCGAAGCCCTGCAGCACGTTCACCGCGTTCACGCCCAGCGCCTCCACCGCATAGCCGCCTTCCATAACGAAGAGGGTCGGCAGACCGAAATCGGCGATGCGACGACCGATGGCAGTGAAGTCTTCGCTCTCCAGCCTGAATTGCGAGATCGGGTCTTCCTTGAACGTATCGACCCCGAGCGAGATGACGAGGGCGGTCGGCGCGTAGGCGCGAATCCTTGCATGCGCGTCCTCGAAGGCGGCCAGCCATTCCGGCCAGGCCGTCCCGGCGGGCAGGGGATAGTTGAGGTTATGGCCTTCTCCCTTTCCGGCGCCGCGTTCGCGGGCATAGCCGAGATGGAAGGGGAATTCGAAATCGGGATCGCCGTGCAGGCTCGCGAGCAGCACGTCGTCGCGGTCGTAGAAGATCTCCTGCGTGCCGTTGCCGTGATGGTAATCGACATCGAAGATCGCGACGCGGGCATGGCCGTTGTCGCGGAACCGCTGGGCGGCGATGGCGGCATTGTTGAGGTAGCAGTAGCCGCCGAAGAAATCCCGGCCCGCATGATGGCCGGGCGGGCGGCACAGCGAGAAGGCGGCCCGCTCGCCGGCAAGCACGGCATCGGCCCCGGCAAGCGCGGTATCGGCGGCGCGCTTTGCCGCCTGCCAGGTTGTCTCGGTGATCGAGCCGGCCATGTCGAAGGAATAGTAGGAAAGCCTCGCGTCGAGGCCCGACGGCGGCGCATCGATCATCGGCATGGAGCGATGGCGCCAGCTATAGGGCCAGACCTCGCCGTCCCGACCTGCCGCACGCCATTCGGAAAAGACGTTCTGCAAGAAATCGAGATAGTCCGGCGTATGGATGCGCTCGATCGCCGCCCGGTCGTAGGCGGCTGGCTCCAGAACCGGGCCGAGCCCGACCTCCCTGACGCGCCGAAGCACGATCTCGGCGCGCTCCGGCTTTTCGAAGGTTTCCACGATGCGGCCGAAGGATAGCTCCATGCCGCTGTGATGCAGGTGATGGTCGGCAGTGTAGAAGGTTTTCATGATCAGACGACCTCGCCGTAGAGCGTGCGTTCGAGCGCGGTGATCTCCGCCGCGAAGCGGCGGTATTCGGCGCGCTTGAGGGCGAGGAAGACGTGATGCAGCCGCTCGCCGAGCGCTTCCCTGAGGAAGGCCGAGCGGGTGGCCGTCTCGATGGCGCTGCGCCAGTCGGGCGGCAGTTCGTCGCCTCCCGCTTCTGCATAGGCGGTGGTTTCGGGGCCGGGATCGGCCTTTGCGAGGATGCCCCTGCGCATGCCGGCGAGCACCGTCGCGCCGACGAGATAGGGATTGGAATCGATGCCCGCGGCGCGCTGCTCGAGATGGCGGCCGGCGGGCGCGCCCGCGGGAATGCGGACGGCGACGCTGCGGTTGTTGGTGCCCCAGGTCGGCATCGTCGGCGCATAGCTCTGGGCGGAGAAACGCCGCCAGGAGTTGAGATGCGGCGCGAAGACCAGCATGGATTCGTGCATCGCTTCCAGAAGCCCCGCGACGGCCTGCTTCAGGAGAGGCGCAAGCGCCTCGTTCCGGTCGGCGAAGAGGTTATTGCCTCCTGCATCCGCAAGGCTCGCATGGACATGCATGCCGGAGCCGGCGCGGCTGGCAAAGGGCTTGGCCATGAAGCAGGCCATCATGCCGTGGCGCACGGCAAGGCCGCGCAGGAGACGCTTCAGCATGGCGAGGTCGTCGGCGGCGCGCAGCGCGCTGCCATGACGCAGCGTCAGCTCGAACTGGCCCTGTGCATATTCCGAGATCATGGTCTCGACAGGCAGGCCCTGCGCTTCCGCGCCGCGATAGACCGCCTCGATGAAGGGTTCCAGACGGTCGAGCTCGGTGACGCCATAGACCTGGATACCCTCCGGCCGTTCCCCGGAAAGCGGCAGGCGGAGCGGCTGGAAATTGCCGTCGGTCGTCCGCTCGCGGTCCAGCAGGTAGAATTCGAGTTCATAAGCGAGGATCGGATGGAAGCCATCTTCTTCCAGCAGCTTCACCTGGCGGGTGAGCGCATGGCGCGGATCGGCCGCCATCGGGCTTCCATCCAGCTCGAAGAGGGCGAGGCGTACTTCGCCGCGCGGCGGGGAGGTCCAGGGCAGGGGGACGAGCGAGCCCGCGATCGGCCAGGCACGCCGGTCCGCATCGCCATCCGACCAGACGAGGCCGGTTTCCTCCACATCCTCGCCCGTGACGTCGAGGCCGAGGATCGAGCCGGGCAGGTGCCGGCCGGACCGGAAGATCGGCAGCAGCTCGTGCCGCCTTATGATCTTGCCACGGGCAATGCCGTTGAGGTCGATCAGCACCAGATCGAAGGCAGTGATCTCCGGATGGGCGGCGAGGAAGGCCTCGGCTTCGGCGATATCCGCGGCTTCGGGCGGGCGGGCTGCAAGGTCGCGGCTCACGCGGCGGCCCTCCGCTCGGCAAGGCGGCCGAGAACGGTCGCGAAGGCCTCGACGAGGCCATCCGCCTGCTGCTCCGAAAGGGCGGGGCTGACGAGCACCATGTTGTGGAACGGCGTCAGCAGGTAGCCGAGATTGAGCATCGCAAGATGCAGCGCGGCCTCGATCGTGTCGGAAGCGGCGGCACGGGCCTCGGCGGCGTTGCGCACCGCAACGGGCGAGAACACGACCTCCAGCCGGGCGCCGACGCGCGAAACCGTCCAGCCGAGGCCGGCACCGGCAATCGCGGCCTTGAAACCGGTCTCGATGCGGTCGGCGCGGGCCTGCATGGTGCGGTAGGCATCTTCCGTCATGACATGTTCGAGGCAGGCGCGCAGGCAGGCAAGCTGCAGGGCGCTGCCGGAAAGCGTGGTGCCGATGCCGGAATGGCCGTGGCCGCTCTGCTCGCGGCGGATGACGTGCAGCCTGTCGGAGATCGCCTCGGTCATGCCCCAGACGCTGACGGGCACGCCGCCGCCGATGGGCTTGCCCATGACCATCAGGTCGGGTTCGAGGCCATGCACGCGGCTATAGCCGCCAAGCCCGGTGGAGATGGTGTGCGTCTCGTCGATGAGGAGCAGCGTTCCGGCCTCGCGCGTAAGGCGGCGCAGGGCATCGTGAAAACCGGGGGCAGGGGGGATCATGCCGCAATTCGTCATCACCGGCTCGGCGAGGACGCAGGCAATGTCATGCCCGGCAAGCGCCTTTTCGAGCGCCGCCTCGTCGTTGAAGGGAATGGAGACGGTGAGTTCGCCGAGATCGCGGACCTGGCCGAGGAGGTTGCGGCGCGAAACGGTCCGGCCGTCGACTAGGTCGACCAGCGTCTCATCCACGGCGCCGTGATAGCAGCCGTCGAAGACCAGCAGCTTCGCCCGGCCGGTCACGGCGCGCGCGACGCGGATCGCAAAGCGGTTGGCGTCGCTGGCCGTGGCGCCGAGCTGCCAGCGGGGCAGGCAGAAGCGCTCCACCAGCAGCCGGCCGACGGTTTGCGCATCCGACGAGGGCAGCATGGTCGTAAGTCCGCGCGTGCCGGCATTCTTCAGCGCCTCCAGCACAGGAGCCGGGCCGTGGCCGAACATGGCGCCGGTATCGCCGAGGCAGACGTCGACGATGCGGTTGCCGTCGATATCCACGAGCTCGACGCCGCTCGCCTGATCGACGACGACGGGGAAGGGGGCCGGCCAGTCGAGCATCCAGTGCTGCGGCACGCCGTCGAAGAAGCCCGAAGCCGCCTCGTCATGCGCCGCCGCCGAGCGCGGCCGCCTTGCGCGAAAGACCTTTTCCTCCGCCTCGATGAGCGCGCGGGCGCGCGCCTCCAGGTTCGCCCTCTCCATCCCGTTCTCCTGCAGGTATCGCTGAAATGTGATCACATATTGGTTGATGTGATTTCAAGTGTCAAACGGCAAGATAGTTACAGCGAACCGACGATACGCAGCCGATCGTGCACCGAGGCGGCCGCCTGCTTTTCCAGCGAACCGCGGGCAAGGGGGCTCTTGCCGTCCATCAATGCCGCGTGACGAAATGCATTGGTCGCGATAGGTCGAGGGTGGATATGTCGCCGGCCTCGACCGGCGTGGTTTCACCGTTCGTCATACACAGGTCGCCCCCGGTCGAGCGTCAGCCGCACATGGATGAGGTCGATCCCGCTGCGGCAAGGAGGATCGCAAGGCCGATATGGGTGAGGTGGTGCAGGCTCTGGTCCGCGCCGAAGAGCCACCAGAAACCGACCTGCCGCGGCGTCACCTGCAGGCGCCGCGCGGCAAGGCTCTTCAGCCGGTCGATGACGCCATGAATGAGCGCATCGGCAATTCCGAGCCAGGCGAGGGGCGGGGAGACCATAAGGAAGAGCAGCGCCGTCATCGCGCCATGGACGCCGGTATGGGCCGCCAGCGGCACCAGCCAGCCCTTCGGCCGCTCCTTGCCCGCCGCCATCCAATCCGTCTGAAGCAGGAAATCCGCCAGATAGTGTTTTGCCAGGAACGCCGCCAGCGCGGCGGCGATCCACAGGGTCGAAATCTGGTCCGGTATCTCGATCATGGCACGCCCGCACCCGATGGCTGGGCAATCCGGCAGGAGCATTCCGTTCCGGCCGGCTTGCGCAGATGTTCCGGCAAGCCTTAGCGGCTGCCCGCCTCGACGATGCCTTTGGTCAGGCTGCCCGTCGCCGGATAAAGCGGAATGAGGCAGGCCTGAAGCGCATGATAGATGTCGCCCTTGCCGGCGAACAGGGTGTAGCTCGGCACGAGATCCTCCGTGAGCTCCTCATGCCAGCCGCCGCGATCCTGATCGAGGAAATGGCGGGCGATCCCGTCCCAGATTTTGCGATACCAGGTCTCGTGGAAATCGCTCGGCAGATGTTCGCAGAGGAAGGCGGCCGCGCCGACGCCCTCGGCCATCGGCCACCAGAGCTTGTTGCGCTTGGCCGGCTCGTCGTTCCAGTCGAGCGTATAGAAGAAGCCGCCCTTTTCCTTATCCCAGCCGAGCGCGACCGACTGGGCGAAGAGCGCCTTGGCGGCATCCGGCATCCAGGCATGCCTGCGGCCGCCGAGGGCATGGAGCTGGAGCACGAGGCGGGCCCATTCCAGCCAGTGGCCGGGGGTGGTGCCGGAGGGGCGGAACATCTCATTGCCACGGTAATCCTTGTCCAGCACCCAGTTCTCGTCGAAATGCTCGGGCACGCGGAAACCGTTCTCCCCGGCGCGGCGGCGGATGACGAGATCGGCGATGCTTTCGGCCTTGTCGAGATAGCTCTTCTGGCCGGTCGCCTCGTAGGCGGCCATCAGGGCCTCGGTGAGATGCATGTTGGAATTCTGCCCGCGATAGCCGGGGATGGGCGTCCAGTCCGCCTCGAATTCCTCCGCGATCGCGCCATGGCTGTCCTCCCAGAAGCGGTTTTCCAGCACCTCGGTGACATCCGCGATCATGCGGTCGGCGTCGGGGTGGCCCGCGACCTTCGCGCTGGAGGCGGCCAGCAGCACGAAGGCATGGCCATAGCCCTGCTTGGTGGCATCGAGCAGCCCGGCATTGTCGAGCGACCAGTGATAGCCGCCGCGCTCGTGGTCGCGATGCTTTTCCCAGAGATATTTCATGCCGTGGTCGACGATGTCGTCCGAACCGGGACGGCCGAGCAGACTGCCGATGGCGAAGCAATGCACCATGCGCGCGGTGGAGTGAATGCCGCGCACCGGATTGCCGGCATTGATCGGCCGGCCCTCGACGTCGAGTTCATGGAAGCCGCCGAGCGGATTGAAGGCGCGGTTCTGGAAGAAATCGAACAGTCTGTTCGCTTCCCGCCAGAGCCATTGCCGGTGATAGTCGCGTTCGCGCCAAGCCGTGCCGAGATGTCCCGTTGCGCCCATGATGCGTTCTCCTTTTTGATCGGTCCGCATTGTCGTGTCCGATGCCGGGCGCTTGCCGGAGCGCGGAAGAAACGACCGTGGCGTGGTTGATCACGCACGGCCCGCAACGCTCGCAATGACGGCTGGCCTCGACAGGTGGGAGGCGTTTTATGGCCCAGAAAAACCCCGCCCGCAACCCGCGAAACGGCCCGCCCGGCGGCCTCCTCGGAGAGAGATGAAACGCCCGTTTACAATTGCGGCAAAATTGAGAAAAAATTCCCTACCAATCTTATAGGGATAATCTATATTGGAACTTGGAAACGGACAGGATGACAATGTCCGCTCCCGGAGGAGACCGCATAACGGCCTCCCAAGCAAGGGATGATGGCGATGAGCAATGTACACTTCGGCGGCCGTTCCGCTTCCGGCTCCCTCGGTCCTGCCGGCACAAGGCGGTCCCGCCGCGCCGAACGGCAGATCCTCGTCAACAACATCGTCGTGGCCGGCGCCTTCCTCTTCGTCAGCGCCGTGGTCTTCGGCCTTCTGGGCTGACGCCTTCAAGTTCCATAATGTACATTATGCAATCGGCGGATGGTTTCGCCCTCGATGCCGGAGGCCTTGCTGTGGCCCCCTAGCCCCTCGAAGATCAGCCGATCTTCTCGATGATCGGCGGGATCTGGATGACGGCGGGATCGGTCGTGCCGGCGTCGATGATGCCGAAGACGGCTTCTAGCATTTTTGGCACGTCCTGCCGGACCATCTCGATATGGTCGCCGAGCATGGCGACGAAGGGATCCCAGTCGAAGCAGCCGAGATGCGGCACGCCGTCGGCATAGCGGCCGGACCGGCGGATCCAGCGCATGACGCCTTCCAGCGAGATCGTCGAATTGACGAACATGCCGCGCGGCAGCGCGCTTGCGTTTTCGGCCATCTGCCGCATCGCCTTCTCCGCCTTGTCGGGCGCATAGCCGCAGGTCATGACGAGGCTTTCGTCGATGGCCACGCCCGCCTGCGCATGGGCATCGCGGAAACCGCGCACGCGTTCGATCGTATTATGGTCCGTGCCGCGACCGCCAACGAAGAGAAGCGGCGCCTTCTCCCCATATTCCCTTTCGCAATTCGCAAGCACGCGGCGCGTCAGCTCCAGCGCCCCGCCGTAATTGTCGGAGATGACGGAAGGCGCGCGCGAGCCCGGCAGGTCGAGATTGACGGTGCGCACACCGGAGGCGGCGCAGAGGTCGACGATGCGGTCGGGATCCGTCGCGCCGGTCGCGATCAGGCAATCCACCTGGTAGGAGAGCATGGCGCGGGCCGCCTCGACCTCGAGCGCCGGATCGCGTCGTGTGCAGGTGACGATCGGGAAAAGCCCCCTCTCCCGCGCCAGCGCCTCGAACTGCTCGACGATGGAGCCGAAATAGCGGTTGTCGTATTTGGGCACGATCATGCCGATGATTTTAGAGCGCTCCCGGCGCAGCACGCTCGCCTGCATGTTGAGCGCATAGCCCTGCTCCTCGGCGAGCTTGGTGATCTTCTCGGCGAGTTTCGCGCTGATGCGCCGCTTCTTCCAGTTGCCGTTCAGGACGGCGCTGACGGCACTTGCGGAGGTCCCCGCCAGTTCCGCGAGATCGTAGATGGTGGTCCTTTTCGGCGGGCTCGTCCGAGTCACATTTCATCTCCGTTTCGCGGGCCACCTTGACACCAATGGGGATTGGTGGCAATTCTTGCTTCATCGATTGAGCAAAGCTGCTCCATCGATGAAGTTGCCTGAACAGCAAGGCTGACCCAAGGGAGGAGTCAGACGGAGCATCGACCAGCCGGACGCTGCGGCATCGCCGCAGCGAACGATGACTTGCGCGCTTATGGTGCGTGGGGCGGTCGGGCGCTGTCGCCCTTGGCGGCTTGAGGTCGCCGGCGCATACGACTGCGAAAAATCAACCGTGGAGGAACCCAATGAAGACGCTTACCTATCTGCTCGCCTCGACCGGCCTTGCCCTGTCGCTCGGCAGCGCCGCCCTTGCCCAGGAAAACGCCACCGTCGCCTTCCTGATGCCCGACCAGGCCTCGACCCGCTATGAGCAGCACGACTATCCGGGCTTCAAGGCGGAGATGGAAAAGCTGTGCGCGAGCTGCACGGTGATCTACCAGAACGCCAATGCCGACGCCGCGCTCCAGCAGCAGCAGTTCAACTCCGTGATCGCACAGGGCGCCAAGGTCATCGTTCTCGATCCGGTCGATTCCGCCGCGGCCGCCGCCCTCGTCGAGATCGCCCAGTCGCAGGACGTCAAGGTCATCGCCTATGACCGTCCGATCCCGGACAAGCCGGCCGACTACTATGTTTCCTTCGATAACCAGGGCATCGGCAAGGCTATCGCCCAGTCGCTCGTCGACCACCTGAAGGCCAAGGGCGTTCCGGACGGCGCCGGCGTTCTCGAGATCAACGGCTCGCCGACGGATGCGGCCGCCGGCCTCATCCGTGACGGCATCCATGAGGCGCTCTCCGCCTCGCCCTACAAGACGCTCGCCGAATTCGACACGCCGGAATGGGCGCCGCCGAAGGCGCAGGAATGGACGGCCGGCCAGATCACCCGCTTCGGCGACGAGATCAAGGGCATCGTGGCGGCCAACGACGGCACGGGCGGCGGCGCCATCGCGGCGCTGAAGGCCGCCGGCGTCAAGGAAATGCCGCCGGTGACGGGCAACGACGCGACGATCGCCGCGCTGCAGCTCATCATCTCCGGCGACCAGTACAACACGATCTCCAAGCCCTCGGAAATCGTTGCAGCCGCCGCGGCCAACGTCGCCGTCAAGCTCCTCAAGGGCGAGATGCCGGAAGCCACCCACAAGCTCTACGAAACGCCTTCGCAGCTCTTCGTTCCGGCCGTGGTGACGGCCGAGAACATCAAGGCCGAGATCTTCGACAAGGGGATCAACAAGCCGGACGAAGTCTGCACCGGCGAATATGTTGAAGGTTGCCGCAAACTCGGCATCATCAACTAACGGCATTGATCGTGCCCGGCCGCCTCGCCGGCCGGGCACATCGACGGTCAAGAGATCAAAGGTTCCAGCGGCCATGACAGCCACGCTACAAGATGCTCCCGCCAAGGGAGAGCCGGTGCTGCGCCTTCGCGGCGTTTCCAAGAATTTCGGGGCCGTGTCCGCCCTCACGGATATCGAGCTCGACGTGCAGGCCGGCGAAGTCGTCGCGCTCGTCGGCGACAACGGCGCCGGCAAGTCGACGCTGGTCAAGGTGCTTGCCGGCGTGCACCAGCCCTCCTCCGGCACGGTTGAATTCTGCGGCCGGCAGGTGACGCTCGACAGTCCCGCCAAGGCCCTCGATATGGGCATCGCCACCGTGTTCCAGGATCTCGCCCTCTGCGAGAACCTCGACGTCGTCGCCAATCTCTTCCTCGGCCACGAGATGTCGCCCTGGGCGCTCGACGAAGTGGCGATGGAAGTGCGCGCCTGGACGCTGCTGCGCGAGCTCGCCGCGCGCATCCCGTCCGTCCGCGAGCCCATCGCCTCGCTTTCCGGCGGCCAGCGGCAGACCGTCGCCATCGCCCGCTCGCTGCTGCTCAATCCCAAGCTCATCATGCTCGACGAGCCGACGGCCGCCCTCGGCGTGGCGCAGACGGCCGAGGTGCTGAACCTCATCGAGCGCGTGCGCGACCGCGGCCTCGGCGTTATCATCATCAGCCACAACATGGAGGACGTGCGCGCCGTTGCCGACCGCATCGTCGTGCTGCGCCTCGGGCGCAACAACGGGGTGTTCACGCCCGATTCCTCCAATCAGGAACTGGTTTCCGCCATCACCGGCGCGACCGACAATTCCGTTTCGCGCCGCGCCGATCGCAAGGCCGGACACGTCCAGGAAAGCCATGGGGGCGCCGCATGAGCCAGAACCCTTCCAATGCCCAGCCGATGCTCGACCGCAGTGACGAGCGCGTGCGCCACGACGACAGCCTCGCCGCCATGGCGAAAGGCTTCATCGACCGGGTCCGCTCCGGCGACCTCGGCATGCTGCCGGTCGCCGTCGGCCTCGTCGTCATCTCGGCCGTCTTCTCGGCGCTCAACCCCGTGTTCCTCGCGCCGAACAACCTCGTAAACCTTCTCTTCGACTGCGCCACGGTCGGCGTCATCTCGCTCGGCATCGTCTGCGTTTTGGTGCTCGGCGAAATCGACCTTTCGGTCGGCTCCATGAGCGGACTTGCCTCCGCAATGGTCGGCGTGCTCTGGGTCAACCAGGGCTGGCCCATCGTAGGCGCAATTCTGGCCGCCCTCGTCGTCGGCGCGGGCGTCGGCCTTCTCTATGCGACGCTCTACAACCGCCTCGGCATGCCGAGCTTCGTCGCCACGCTCGCCGGCCTCCTCGCGCTGCTCGGCCTGCAGCTCTACATTCTCGGCCCAACCGGCTCGATCAACCTGCCCTATGCCTCCTCGCTGGTGCGCTTCGGCCAGATCCTGATCATGCCCGACTGGCTGTCCTACACGCTGGCGCTCGCGCCCGGCCTCGTCATGGTCGCCCGGGGTCTTCGGACCCGCAACCAGCGGCTCGCCGTGAACCTTTCCGCCCAGCCGATGCGCGCCCTAATCCTCAAGGCCATACTGCTCACGGTCCTTCTGGAAGCCGCCGTCTTCTACCTCAATCTCGGCCGCGGCATTCCGTGGATGTTCGCCCTCTTCGTCGCGCTCGCCATCGTCCTCAACTATGCGCTGACGCGCACCAAATGGGGCCGCTCCATGTTCGCCGTCGGCGGCAACAAGGAAGCCGCGCGCCGCTCGGGCATCAATGTGCGCCGCATCTATATGAGCGCCTTCGTGCTCTGCTCGACGCTGGCGGCGCTGGGCGGCATCCTCTCGGCCTCGCGCCTCGCCTCCTCCAGCCAGCAGGCCGGTACCGGCGACGTCAACCTCAACGCCATCGCGGCGGCGGTCATCGGCGGCACGAGCCTCTTCGGCGGCCGCGGCAGCGCCTATTCGGCCCTTCTCGGCATCATCGTCATCCAGGCGATCTCGAACGGCCTGACGCTGCTCAATCTCTCGTCCTCGCTGCGCTACATGATCACCGGCGGGGTCCTGGCCATCGCGGTCATCGTCGACTCGCTCGCCCGTCGCTCCCGTGTCAGCCACGGCCGCGCATAACACTATCGGAATGGAGTTTTCAGAAATGGCTGACCTCATGAAGGGCAAGATCGCCGCCATCACGGGTGCCGCCTCCGGCATCGGCCTCGAATGTGCCCGCACCCTGATCGCCGAAGGCGCCAAGGTGGTGCTCGTCGACCGCGCGCAGGACAAGCTGGAACAGCTCTGCAGGGAGCTCGGCCCGAACGCCCTGCCCCTCGTCGTCGACCTCTTGAAGCCGTCCGACGTCTCCGGCATGCTGCCACGCATCCTCGACATCGCCGGCGGCCTCGACGTCTTCCACGCCAATGCCGGCGCCTATATCGGCGGGCCGGTGGCCGAGGGCGACCCGGATGCCTGGGACCGCATGCTGAACCTCAACATCAACGCCGCCTTCCGCTCGGTCCACGCGGTGCTGCCCTACATGATCGAGAAGAAGACGGGCGACATCCTCTTCACCTCCTCGATCGCCGGTGTCGTCCCCGTCGTCTGGGAGCCGATCTATACGGCCTCGAAATTCGCCGTGCAGGCCTTCGTGCATTCGACCCGCCGGCAGGTGGCGCAGCATGGCGTGCGCGTCGGCGCGGTCCTGCCCGGCCCCGTGGTCACGGCCCTTCTCGACGACTGGCCGAAGGAGAAGATGGACGAGGCGCTCGCCAACGGCAGCCTGATGCAGCCGAAGGAGGTGGCCGACGCCGTGCTCTTCATGCTGACGCGCCCGCGCAACGTCACGATCCGCGACCTCGTGATCCTGCCGAACAGCGTGGACCTTTGACGAAAGCGGCGGGCGGCACGAGGCCGCTCGCCGGACATGTTCCCGAATGCAGGCGGTAGACCCCATGAGCAACACTTCCCCCGCACGCCCCGAAGGCGGCGCACGCTACCTCGTCGGCGTCGATGTCGGAACGGGCAGCGCCAGGGCGGGCCTCTTCGACCTTACCGGCCGCATGCTGGCCTCCGGCAAGCGCGACATCGCGCTCTTCCGGGAGCCGGGCGCGATGGTCGAGCAGTCGAGCACCGAGATATGGGCCGCCGTCTGCGCATCGGTGCGCGAGGCTGTCGCGAAGGCCGGCGTTTCGCCGGAGGACTGCGCCGGCATCGGCTTCGATGCGACATGCTCGCTGGTCGTTCTCGGCAGGGACGGCGCGCCGCTGCCCGTCGGTCCTTCGGAAGACCCGGAACGCGACATCATCGTGTGGATGGACCACCGCGCGGTCGAGCAGGTCGAGCGCATCAATGCGACGGGGCACGCGGTTCTGCGCTATGTCGGCGGGCGCATCTCGCCCGAGATGGAGACGCCGAAGCTGCTCTGGCTCAAGGAAAACCGCCCCCACGTCTTCGATGCGGCCTGGCAGTTCTTCGACCTTGCGGATTTCCTGACCTGGCGCGCGACGGGCGATCTTGCCCGTTCCACCTGCACGGTAACCTGCAAATGGACGTATCTGGCGCATGAGAAGCGCTGGGACCCGAGCTATTTCCACGCCATCGGCCTCGGCGTGCTCGCCGAGGAGGATTTCGCCCGTATCGGCCAGACCGTCGTCGAGCCCGGCACGCCGGTCGGCGCGGGGCTCACCGAACGCGCGGCGGCGGAACTCGGCCTTGCGGCCGGCACGCCGGTCGGCGCGGGCATGATCGACGCCCATGCGGGCGGCATCGGCACGGTCGGCGTCGACGGCCCGCCGGAAAACAGCCTCGGCTATGTCTTCGGCACCTCCTCCTGCACCATGACCTCGACCCACGAGCCGGTCTTCGTGCCGGGCGTCTGGGGTCCCTATTTCTCGGCCATGGTGCCGGGCATGTGGCTCAACGAGGGCGGCCAGTCGGCGGCGGGCGCGGCCATCGAGCAGCTTCTCTCCTTCCACCCGGCGGCGGGCGAAGCGTTTGCGCTCGCCAAAACACGTGGCCTCTCCCTGCCTGTCCTGCTGGCGGAGCTTGCCGCCGAGAAGGCGGAAACGCTTTCCGGCGTCGCGGGTCTGGCGGACGGGCTGCATGTGGTTCCGGAATTCCTCGGCAATCGCGCGCCCTTCGCCGATCCCCATGCCCGCGCCGCCATCGTCGGCCTCGGGATGGAGCGCGGCATCGACAATCTCGTCGCGCTCTATGTCGCCGGTCTCTGCGGCATCGGCTATGGCCTGCGCCAGATCATCGACGTGCAGGCTGCGGCCGGAGCGCCGGTCGAGAAGATCGTCATCAGCGGGGGCGCGGGCCAGCTCGATCTCGTGCGCCAGCTTCTGGCCGATGCGACCGGCAAGCCGCTGCTCGCCACGCGGTCGGAAGAGCCCGTGCTGCTCGGCGCGGCCATTCTCGGCAGCGTCGCCGGCGCGGCGTTTCCCGACGTGCGATCCGCCATGGCGGCCCTTTCGGCCACCGACCGCAGCTACCTGCCCGCGACGGGGGAAACCGAGGCCCTTCACGCCAGGCGCTACGATGCCTTCAAGCGCCTGCAGACATTGGCACGCGAAATCCGCTGATCAGTCGAGCCGCCTGCCCTCGCCGTCGAAGAGATGCAGCTTGTCGCGCGGCAGGTCGAGGCGCACGGTTGCACCAGGATTCAGCATGGCGCGGTCGAGCGTGAAGACCTTGAGCGGCACGTCATGCACCGTCACATGCATGATGATACCGAAGCCGGTCGGCTCGATGAGATCGACCCTCCCCTCCAGCGCGCCGCCTTCCGTGATGACGACATGCTCCGGGCGGATGCCGAGGGTCGCCGGAGCGCCGGATTCGATGCCGCCGACCCTGCGGGCCGGCAGCGCCACGCCGTTTCCGAGCGTCACGTCCGCGTGATCGCCGGACACCAGATAGCGCCCCTCGAAGAAGTTCATGCCCGGCGAGCCGATGAAGCCGGCGACGAAGAGATTGGCGGGCCGGTCGTAGAGATCGAGCGGCGTGCCGACCTGCTGCACCACGCCGCCATGCATGGCGACGATGCGGTCGGCAAGCGTCATGGCCTCGATCTGGTCATGCGTCACGTAAATGGATGTTGCGCGAAGATCGGCGTGCAACTTCTTGATTTCGGCACGCATTTGTTCCCGCAGACGCGCATCGAGGTTCGACAGGGGCTCATCGAAGAGAAAGGCCTTCGGCTGGCGCACGATGGCGCGGCCCATGGCGACGCGCTGGCGCTGGCCGCCGGAAAGGGCGCGCGGACGGCGCTCCAGGAGCGGGTCGAGCCCGAGCTTCGCGGCCGCACCGCTGACGGCGCTGGCGATCTTCTCCTTGGTGGAGCGGCGCAGGCGCAGGCTGTAGCTCATGTTGTCGGCAACGCTCATATGCGGATAGAGCGCATAGGACTGGAACACCATGGCGATGTCGCGGTCCTTGGGGGCAAGATCGTTGACGCGCTTGCCGTCGATGCGGATGTCGCCCGCCGTCACATCCTCAAGGCCCGCGATCATGCGCAGGAGCGTCGATTTTCCGCAGCCGGACGGGCCGACCAGCACGATGAACTCGCCGTCCCTGATGGTGAGGTCGACGCCGTGCAGCACGGGAAAGGCGCCGAAGCTCTTGCGGATGCCCTCAATATCGATGGAAGCCATGGAAGGTCCTTTCAGCCTTTGACCGCGCCGGCCGTCAGGCCCTGCACGAGATAGCGCTGGATGAGCAGGAAGAAGAGGCAGGCCGGGATCAGCGCGAGAATGCCTGCGGCCATCATCTGCCCGAAATCGACGGAGAATTTCGAGACGAACGTGAGAAGCCCGACCGGGAAGGTCGCCGCGTCGTTGCCGGAGATCAGCATCAGCGCGAAGAGCAGCTCGCTCCATGCGGCGGTGAAGACGAAACCGAGCGTGGCGGCGATGCCGGGCAGGGTCAGCGGCAGGATGATCTGGCGGAAGGCAATGAACTGCGTCGCCCCGTCGATCATCGCCGCCTCCTCCAGGTCCTTCGGAATGCCGTCGAAGAAGGACTGCATGAGGAAGGTCGCGAACGGCACGTTGAACGCGGTGTAGACGATGACGAGGCCGGTCAGGCTGTTGGTGAGGCCGAGCGGCGAGAGCATCTTGAAGATCGGCGCGACCAGCATGACGAGCGGGAACATCTGCGTGATCAGCATCAACGCGACGATCCAATATTTCGCCCGAAAGCGGAAGCGCGACAGTGCGTAGCCGGCCAGCGAGGCAAGGATCGTCACCGTCACCGCGGTCGAGCCCGCGACGATCAGGCTATTCTTGAAGAAGGTCGGGAAGGCGCTGTGGGCTATGACGAAGGTATAGTGCTCCAGCGTCGCCCGCGACGGCCACATGCGCACGCCCTCGCTGTAGAGCAGGTCGTTCGGCGTCACCGACACCTTGAGCAGCCAGAAGAGCGGAAAGAGCGCGAAGGCGATATAGGCGAGGATTGCGAGCCGGTGCGCGACGGTGAAGGCGAGTTTGCGGGTTCGCATAGCGTCAGTCCTTGTTGAGCAGCGTCTGGCGCAGAAGCACGATCAGCAGCGAATAGACGAGAAGCAGGACGAGCAGCACGAGCGCGATGGCCGAGGCGTAGCCGAAATCCAGCCGCTTGAAGGCCTGGGTGAAGATGTAGCTCGCGACGATCTGCGTGCGGTCGGCCGGCCCGCCATTCGTCATGACGACGATGAGGTCGGCGAAGTTGGAGATCCAGACGGTGCGCAGGAGGATGGTGATGGCGATGGTGGGCGCGAGGAACGGCAGCGTGATCGAGACGAAGCGCTGGACCGGCCCTGCCCCGTCGATGCTCGCGGCCTCGTAGAGATCGCGCGGGATCGCCTGCAGCGCGGCAAGCAGGGTGATCGCGAAGAACGGAATGCCCCACCAGACATTGGCGATGATCGGCCCCCACATGGCAAGCTGCGGATCGGACAGGATGTTGTTGGGCGCGTCGAGAATGCCGAAGGCGTACATCCAGTGCGGCAGCGGACCGATCACCGGATTGAAGAGCCAGGCCCAGTTGAGGCCGGCAAGGAAGCTGGGCACCGCCCAGGGCAGGAAGCAGAGCGCCTGCGCCAGCCCGCGGCCGGCAAAGGGCTTGTCCAGCAGCAGCGCAAGGATGAGCCCGAAGACGAATTGCAGGAAGACCGAGGCGCCCGTCCACCAGAGCGTGTTGCGCAAGGCCCGGAGGAAGGCCTGGTCCTGCCCCAGCGCCCTGAAATGATCCAGCCCGATGAAGCCGCCGGAAAAGGGGTTGAGGAGCTGGATGTCGCGGAATGCATAGGAGATGCCGAGCACCAGCGGCACCAGCATCACGGCGACGATCAGGATCAGCGCCGGCGCACTGTAGAGATAGGGCTCCGCAGCATCGGCGAACCGCTTTCTGAACGGCCGCGTGGCCGGGTGATAGGCAGCATGGGTCATCGTCTCGCTTCCGTCAGGCTTGCGGGGCGTTTCTGGAGAAGCCGAACGGAGCGTCGTTCTCCGTCCGGCGAGGTCCTCGCGCTATTTCTTCGCCAGGAACTTCTGCTGCGCCTTGGTCAGGTAGTCCGCCCACTGGTTGGCGAGCTCTTCCGGCGTGATGTCGCCGAGAAGGGCTTCCTGCGAGGTCTTGATGACGAGCGAATCCTTGAAGAAGGCGAATTCCTCGAGATGCGTCGGCATGACGGTCGGCACGGCATCCTTGTCCTCGAGCTCGGCGAACCAGCCCTTGAACTGCTCGCTCGAATAGAACGGATCCTTCTCGGCCGACTTGTGCACCGGCAGCGCGCCCGTGCGCTTGTTCCACTCGATATTGCCTTCCGGCCCTTCGAGCGTCTCGATCAGCTTCCAGGACAGGTCCTTGTTGGCGCTGGAGGCGAACATCGACCAGCCCGCAAAACCGATGGTCGGGAAGGTCTTGCCGTCCGGGCCCTTCGGCATGGTCATGATGCCGTAGTCTTCCGCCTTCATGCGCTCGGCGATGGCGATCAGCGCATCCGGGTCCTGATCGAGGAAGGCGCAGGTGCCGGAATAGAAGCCCGCGACGATCTCGTTGAAGCCCCAGTTGACGCTGTCCTTCGGCGCGTAGCCGTTCTTGTAAAGGTCGATCAGGAAGGTGAGGCCCTTGACCCAGCCCTCGCTGTTGAAGGTGGAGGTGCCGTCCTCGTTGAAGAACTTGTTGGAGCCGGCCATGGAAGCGCCGAACATCACCCAGCCGTTGAGGCCGCCCGGCCCGCCGCGAAGGCAATAGCCGTACTTGCCGGGCAGCGCCGAGACCTTCTTGGAGGCTTCGGCGAATTCGTCCAGCGTCTTCGGCGGCTCGGAAACGCCGGCCTCGGCCAGCAGCTTCTTGTTGTAGAACATCGCGCGAAGGTAGAAGCCATAGGGGAGCATATAGGCCGTGTTCTTGATATCGCGGCCGAGTTCGAGCGCGCGCGCCGTCAGGCCGGGCGTGTGCTCCCACTTTTCGAGATAGGGCTCGAGGCTCTCCAGCATGCCGTTATTGGCGTAGAGCGACAGCCAGGTGTCGGGCATTTCCATGACGTCCGGCACCTCGCCGGCCGAGACCATGGTCGCGAATTTCTGGAACGCCTCGCCCCAGGGCAGCGAAATGATCTCGACCTTGGTGCCGGGATTGGCCGCCTCGAACTTGCCGACGATGGATTTCAGCGTTTCCGTGCGCTCGGGGCTGGTGATCACCTCGACGAGCTTCAGCGTGGTGTCGGCCAACGCGCTGGAAGCCATCAGCGTGGTGAGAAGCGCCGCAGTCAGAAGTCTTTTCATGGTCGTTCCCTCTTTTCGTTTTGATTGATCGTTCGACGTCAGTTTTCGGTCGCGGCCTCCATCGCCGCTTCCAGATCCCTCCACAGGGCCTCGGTTCCCTCCAGGCCGACATGGAGACGCACGGACCGCGCATCGATGCCGAAGGCATGCGCGGAATTCGGTTGGGCCTTCTGTTGCAGAACCACCTCACCCGGCACGATCAGGCTCTCGTGTCCTCCCCAGGAAACGCCGAGCTTGAAAAGGGTGAGGTGATCGGCGAAGGCGCGGATGTCGACGCCATCGCGGAAGGTGAAGGAGAAGAGGCCGGACGTACCGGTGAGCCCCGGCGGCAGGCGGTTGGCGAGCGCCGGGTGGAAGACCGTATCGACGATATCGAGCGCCTGCAGGCGCCTTGCGATGTCGAGCGCCGAGGCCTCGTGCGCCTTCATGCGGATCGGCAGGGTACGAAGGCCTCGGACCAGCAGCCAGGCATCGAAGGGCGAAAGCTTGCCGCCGAGATAGGGATAGGCTTCCGCGCGGATGCGGCCGATGAGTTCCTTCGAGCCGGCGACGACGCCCGCGACGACGTCGCTGTGGCCGCCGAGATATTTCGAGGCGGAATGCAGCACGAGATCGACGCCGAGCGTCAGCGGCCGCTGGAAGACGGGGCTTGCCCAGCTGTTGTCGATGACGCTGACAACGCCGTGGCGCTTCGCAAGCGCGGCGAGCGCGCCGACGTCGTGCGCCTCCATGACCCAGCTCGTCGGGCTTTCGAGATAGAGGAGCTTGGCGCCCGGCAGGGCTTTCGCGACCGCCTCCTCGTCGCGCCCGTCGACATAGGTCACCTCCACCTTCATTCGTTTCAGGTGGGTGCCGAACAGGCGGAAGGCATCCGGGTAGCAATGGCGCACGGCGACGATGCGGTCGCCCGGCTCGACGAAGGAGAGGACGGTGGAGGAGATCGCCGCCATGCCGCTGGCAAAGCCCAGCGCATCCTCGCCGCCTTCGAGCTTCGCCAGCATCTCCTCGAAGGCGCGCACCGTCGGGTTGAGGCCGCGCGTATAGATCGGCCGCACGATCTCGCCGCGATAGGCGGCGACCATCTCGTCATAGCTGGCGAAGGTGAAGAGCGAGGTCTGGACGATGGGCGGCACCACCGCGTCGAAAGCGTTCGCCGCGTCGTGGGCGACGGTGAGGGAGGCAAGGTCGAACGGATCGGCTCCGTTGTTCATTTGGACATTTCCTTGATGTCTTCCTCGACGACTTCGAGGATCCTGAGGGTTTCGATGCGCGCGGTCTCGGCGTCCCCGGCGGCGATCGCATCGAAGAGCGTGCGGTGGAACGGGAAGGAGCGACGGGCGAAATCCGGCCGGTCGAACGGCTTTTCCCAGAAGCGCTCGAAAGCGCCGCGCATCTGCTCGAGAAGCTGTTTGAAGAGCGGGTTGTGCGTGGCGTCGTAGATGGCGAGGTGGAAGGCGAGGTCTTCCGGACCGGAGCTGCCCTTGGCGATATGGACGCGCTCCATCTCGTTCAGCTTCGCCTCAATGATCGCGAGGTCCTCCGGCGTCCGGCGCTTGGCCGCCACCATGTTCGCCTCGCATTCGAGCCCGCGGCGGACCTCCAGCGTCTGGAGCAGCACGTCGCGCAGATGCGCCGCGTCGAAGGAGAGCGGCATGTGCACGGTGGCTGTTGTGACCGGCTTCAGGAGATAGGTGCCGCTGCCCTTGCGGCTTTCGATGACGCCGAGCGCCTGGAAATGGCGGATCGCCTCGCGGATGGTCGAGCGGCCGACCGCCAGCGCCGCCATGAGCTCGCGCTCGGCCGGCAACCGGTCGCCTGCCTGGAGGTTCGCCCGGTCGATATAGGAGGCCAGAGCCTCCGTCACCTGCCGCGCCCGGTCAATGGGCGGCAAAGGCGCGATCTGCGGCCTGTCGCTCGTTCCGATTGGCATGACGCCAATTCCCCTGTTTCGTGCCAGCTTCTCGAATTGGTCTGACATCTTAGCATTATGCGGCGAATTTCGTCTGTCAAGCGTGCGCATAAAGGTACGGAATGACGCGCCCTACCTCGTCGGAATAATACCAGTTCAACACCGGAAAAAAATATTGCATAAGGGAATCCCATGATGACAGGTGCCCCATGAGCGATCAGGCGACCCTTCAATTTCTGGCCGGGCTCGTTTCCCTTGCGAGCGGCGAGCCGCTCTATCGCCAGCTCGGGCGCGCGCTGAAGACCGCCATCGACGAATCTGTGCTGAAGCGCGGCGCGGTGATCCCCAGCGAGCGGGACCTCAGCACCGGCCTCGGCCTTTCGCGCGTTACGGTGCGCAAGGCCATCGACAACCTCGTTTCCGACGGCCTGCTCGACCGCCGGCAGGGGGCGAAGACCGTCGTCTCCTCCCGCCTCGAAAAGTCGCTCGCCACGATGACGAGCTTTTCCGAGGACATGCGCTCGCGCGGGCTGAAGCCCGGCTGCGTCTGGATTTCGCGGGAAATCAGCCGCCCCTCGCCTGCCGAGATGATGGCGCTCGGCATTCCCGGCCATGAGAAGGTCGTGCGGCTCAGGCGCCTGCGCACGGCCGATACCATGCCAATCGCCATTGAGACCGCGACCCTGCCCGCCCGTTTCGTTCCTGATCCGGACGCCATCGGCGCCTCGCTTTACGAATATCTCGCCGCCCATGGCGCCATGCCCGTGCGCGCCATGCAGCGCATGCAGGCGAAGCCGGCGACGGAGGAGGAACGCCGGCTGCTCTTAACACCCGAGGGCACGAGCCTTCTGACCATGGAACGCCGCTGCTTCCTTGCCGACGACCAGATCGTCGAGTTCACCCAGACGAAATATCGCGGCGACGTCTACGACTTCGTCATCGAACTGATGCGATAATACCAGTTTAATTCCTGTTGCATTCCGGTTTCATCCTGCTACCGTCGACCCACCTGATCGCGAGGACAGGGAACAGACGGTGAAGCCGGGAGGATGCGGGTGCCATTCGATTTCAGTCAGCTCGAAAACGGCCTGATCGTCTCCTGCCAGCCGGTCAAGGGCGGCGCCATGGACAATGCGGCCATGGTAGTGGGCTTCGCGCTCGCCGCGCTCGATGGCGGCGCCATCGCGTTGCGCATCGAATCCGCCGACTATGTGCGGGCCGTCCGCGCCGCGACGGACCGGCCGATCATCGGCCTCGTCAAGCGTGACCTCGACGATTCCCCCGTCCGCATCACCCCCTTTATCGAGGATGTCGAGGCGCTGGCGTCCGCCGGCGCGGATATCATCGCCTATGACGCCACCGACCGGGTGCGCCCCGTCTCCACCCGCGCGCTGATCGAGCGCATCCACGCGGCCGGCAAAGTCGCCATGGCCGACTGCTCCATCCTTGCCGATGCCGAGCGGGCGCTTTCCGAGGGTGCGGAGATCGTCGGCTCGACGCTTGCCGGCTATACCGGCCCGGTCGAGCCCACCGAGCCGGACTTCGCATTGATGCGCGGCATGCGGGCGCTGACGCCCTATGTCATCGCCGAAGGCTGCGTGCGCACGACCGACCATGCGGTGAAGGCCCATGCGGCCGGCGCCTATGCCGTGGTCGTCGGCTCGGCCATCACCCGGCCGGAACATGTCACCTCCTGGTTCCGCAGCGCGCTCGACGATGCGCAGGCGAGCGGGGCCTGAACCATGGCCGCGCCGGACGCCATCCTCGCAATCGATGTCGGCGGCACGAAGATGCTGGCGGCGCTGGTGCGCGGCACAAGCGTTCTCGACACCGTGCGCCTGCCGACGCCGGCCGATGGCGATCCGGCCCATTGGTTCGCCGCGCTCTTTGCTGCGATCGAAGGCTGGCAGGGTCGCTATGATGCGGTCGGTGTCGCCGTCACCGGCATTGTCGACGATGGCCACTGGTCGGCGCTGAACCGCAAGACGCTCGACATTCCCGACCGCTTTCCTCTCGTGGAAACCGTCATCCGCTTCACGGATGCGCCGGTCTTCGCCGCCAACGATGCGCAGGCCGCTGCCTGGGGCGAATATGCCTTCGGCGCGGGCGGGCGTGAGGACATGGTGTTCCTCACCATCTCCACCGGCATCGGCGGTGGCATCGTCACCGGCGGGCGGCTTCTCGGCGGGCTCGGCGGCCATTTCGGCCAGTTCCGCGACCTCGACCATCCCGGCGAGACGCTGGAGGATCGCGTCTCCGGCCGCTGGATCGCCGCGCAGGCGGCCACGTATGCGCCGGATGCCACGGCCCGCGAGGTCTTCGCCGCCGCCCATGCGGGAGAAGGCTGGGCGAAGGCCATCGTCGAGGCCTCGGCCCGGCAGGCGGCCAATCTCTGCCGCAACGTGCAGCTCGCGCTCGATCCGCGCCGCATCGTCATAGGCGGCAGCATCGGGCTTGCAGAAGGCTATCTTGCGGCGATGGAGCGGGCGCTCGACAGCGTGCCGCCGCGCCTCAAGCCTTCGCTTCATACCGCCGCTCTTGCGGAAAATGCGGGAGTCATCGGCATCGCAGACCTGGCGCAACGTCGCCCGGCAACCATGAGGGAGAACGGACAATGATCTATGCGAAGATGAAACAGGCACTTTATGCCGCCTGCGCGCTCGGCCTGCTGGCAGGCCCCGCGCTGGCCGAGGTCACGGTGCTCGGCTGGCCGGGCGGCCCGGAGGAAGTGGCGCTGCGCGCCGCCGCCGATGCCTACAACGCCAAGTCCGACACGGCGGATGCCGACAAGGTCGAGCTGCTGTTCTTCAACCGGGACGGCTTCTGGGACAAGCTGCAGGCCGACCTTGCCGCCGGCTCGAAGGCCTTCGACGTCAACCTGCTCGCGACCTATTCCATCGGCCGCTATGCGCCCTTCATGGAGCCGATCCAGCTTTCCGACGACGCGAAAGCCGTCTATGGCGACGCGGTTCTCGCCACCATGCAATACCAGAACCAGCAGTACGGCGTTCCGACCGACCTTTCCGCGCATTTCATGTACTACCGCACGGATCTCATCGACGCGCTGATGAAAGACGATGCGGCCAAGGCGAAATACGGCGAGATCTCCGAAAAGCTGCTCGGCAAGAAGCTCGAGCCGAAGATGCCGGACGAATGGACCTGGGACGACTATGCCGCGACGGCACTCTACTTCACCCAGGCGGTCAACCCGGATAGCCCGACCCGCTACGGTACCGTGCTCCAGTTGAAGAACCTCCTCTTCAACATCATGGTCTGGCAGTCCGTGCCGCGCGCCTATGGCGGCGACTGGATGGACGAAAGCGGCAAGATCACGGTCAATTCCGACGCCTACCGCAAGGGCCTCGAAATCTACAAGCTGCTCTACGACAACGGCGCGACGCCGCGCGATTCGCTCTCCTACGAATTCGCGGAAGCCAATGCCGCCTTCGCCTCCGGCCAGGTGGCAGCGATGCTGCAATGGAATGCCGCGGCAAGCGACCTCACCAGCAAGGAGAAGTCGCCGACCGTCGCGGAGGTCACCGACACCGTCGCCCCGCCGTCCGGCCCGGCTGGCCGCTTCACCCATATCCACGGCCTCGGCTTCGGCCTCAACAAGAATGCCGAGCACAAGGACGGTGCGGTGAAGTTCCTGAAATGGCTCTCCTCCAAGGAAGCCGCGCTGGTCTACGCCCGCAACAACGGCGCACCGGCCCTGACGCCCGAAGTGGTGGCCGAGGTCGCCAAGGAGCGACCCGACCTCGTCAAGCTCGGCGAATTCGCCGGCAAGTACGGCTATGTCATGACCGGCGGCACCTCCGCCAAGGCGCTCTCGGTCTATGAGCTCCAGGCCAAGGAGTTCACCGGCTACTGGTCGGGCCAGCAGTCGATCGACGATGCGCTCGCCAATACCGAAAAGGGCATGGCGGAACTGCTGAAGCAGTAGTCCGCCGATTGGCCCCTCACCCTAACCCTCTCCCCGCAAGCGGGGAGAGGGGACGTGCCTTACGCGGTTGTTCTTTGGAGAAGCCGGTGCGGCATATCTCGTTCTCCCGGCAGCCAGGGAGAAGGTGCTCGGCAGACCGGATGAGGGACAGGCTGCATCGACTATCGACTATCGCGAAGAGGACACGATGGCGACGACGAGAAGACAGATCGAGGCTCCCGCCTTCCGGATGCTGGCGACGCCCCTTGTCGCCTTCCTCCTGCTGTTCCTTGGGTTCCCGGCCATCGTCAACCTGATCTATTCCGTCTCCGACGTCACCTTCGAGACGCTGCGCCAGCCGACGCTTTCCGGTTTCGGCAATTTCGTCGCGGTCGCCACCGACGGGGCCTTCTGGCGGGCGACATGGTTCTCCCTGCGCTTCGGCCTGCTGACCGCCGTGCTGGAATGCGCGCTCGGCCTGTTCCTCGCCATCTTCCTTTCCCCGCTCATAGAGAAGCGAAGCTGGCTGCTGGCGATCCTGATGATGCCGCTGATGGTGGCCCCTGCCCTCGTCGGCCTCATGTACCGGCTCGTGCTGCACGAATTCGTCGGCCCGGTGCCCTATTATCTCTGGGCTTATTTCGGGGCCAGCATCTCCTTCCTCGGTGTCGATTCCGCCTTCTGGACGCTCGTCGCCATCGAGACGCTGCAATGGACGCCCTTCGCGCTCCTGCTCTTCTACATGGCCTACCAGGCGATCCCCGTGGAGGTGACCGAGGCTGCGACGCTCGATGGCGCCAGCCCCTTCCAGCGCCTGCGCGATATCGAGCTGCCGCTGATGATGCCGACCATCGCCGTCGCGCTCCTCATCCGCTTCATCGACGGCTTCCGCGTCTTCGACAATGTCTATGTGCTGACCGGCAGCGGACCGGGCGGATCGACCGCCTCGCTGTCGATCTACATCTACGAGGCCTTCTTCAAGCAGGGCGCGATCGGCAAGGCGGTCGCCGCCTCGGTGATCCTCTTCGCCGCGTCCTTCGTGGTGCTCTACGGCCTCAACGCCTATGCCGCCCGCCGCAAAGGAAAAAGCCGATGATCCGAGCGCTCCGCTGGGCGGTGTTCGCCCTTGCCGCCTTCGCCCTCAACTTCCCGATCCTCGTGACGCTCGTCACCTCGTTCAAGAGCGCGCGGGAGCTTTCCGCCAATCCCGGCCTCTGGGTCAAGGCGCCGACGCTGGAGAACTATGCGACGGTCTTCACCGTCAGCGACCGGCTCAACATCTTCCTCTATCTCTTCAACAGCCTCGCCGTCTCGCTGATCGGGACCGGGCTTGCGGTCGTGCTGGCACTGCCCGCCGCCTATGCCATCGCGCGCGGCAAGCTCGGCGAGCGCACGCTGCTGCCGCTCATCGTCAACCTGCGCGCCGTGCCGCTGATCATCTTCGCCATTCCGCTCTACATGATGTTCCAGTGGCTGGCGCTGCTCGACACGCTCATCGGCCTCGGCCTCATCCTCACCATCGTCAACCTGCCGCTGGTGCTGGTCATCCTCGTCAACGCCATCAACGACGTGCCGGAGGAACTGGACGAGGCCGCGCTGGTGGACGGGGCGAGCCGCTTCCAGATCCTCGTGACGATTCTCGCGCCCGTCTGCCGCCCGGCCATCGTGACGAGCCTCATCTTCGGCTTCATCACCGCCTGGAACGAATTCCTCTTCGGCCTGATGCTGACGACCTCCAAGGCCGTGCCCATTACCGTCGGCGCCTCCTTCTTCTTCGCCGCGAGCGGCGGCGGGGTGCAATGGGGCGTCGCCTCCGCGGTGATGATCGTCGGCGCCCTGCCCCCGCTCGTGCTCGGCCTCGTCATGTACCGCCAGATCAGCGGCTCCATGACGGCGGGTGCCGTGAAGGGATAGACGGCTGATTTTCGTTCGAATTCGGCAGGCGCTGCGGACCTGATAGCCATGCAAGGAAAACATAGCACGAGAATTTGATATCGTTCCGTGCCTGCCTGCCTCAAAATTCCGCTTTTCTTTTCGCAAAAGCGCGCGTAAGGCGCGAACAAGACGACGATGACGACGGCGGCTGCCAGAACGGTCCCCGCCGGACGATCCAAGCAGTCCCGCGCCGGTAAGGGCGCGCCACTGCCGAACGTCACCTCGCCGGACATGGCACAAGCAGGATTGCGAATATGAACGACGCAGGCACCCATTTGCGCGGCCTCAACCAGGGCGTGACGGATACGATCGACAGCGGCCCGATGCCGCAGATTCTGTGCGGCCCTGATTCTCCGCGCGCCGGCCAGCCGGCAGAACGCCTTTCCCGCGTCTTCGAGGGCCTTGCCGCAACCTTTGGCGACGCGCCGGCCGTCCTCGATTCCGGCCGCACCTGGACCTATCGCGAGATGGATGCCGCCGCGAACCGCTTCGCGCGCCTGCTCGCCGAGCGCGGCGTCAAGCCCGGCGACCGGGTGGCCCTGCTGCTCGACCGCTCCGCCGAGACCTATATCGCCATCCTCGCCGTCATGAAGGCTGGCGCGGCTTTCGTGCCGCTCGCCCCCGCCTTCCCCGAGGAGCGCATGTCGCTCATCGTCGAGGATGCGGGCGTCAGCCTCGTCGTCACCATTGCCGGCTATGCCGCGCGTGCCGCCGGACTTTCGGTTCCCCATGTGGTGATCGCTGCCGATTGTCCGCAGGCCGCCCGCTATCCCGACACGCCGCTCGAACTCGGCCCCGGCGAAGACGACATCTGCTACATCCTCTATACGTCGGGCACGACCGGCCGCCCGAAGGGCGTGGCGGTGCGCCACCAGAGCATCTGCAATTTCGTCCGCGTCGCCGCGGACGCCTATGGCTACCGCCCGGGCGACCGCGTCTACCAGGGCATGACCATCGCCTTCGACTTCTCCACCGAGGAGATCTGGGTGCCGTTCGCCGCCGGTGCGACCGTCGTTCCCGCGCCGGGCCGCATGACGCTGGTCGGCGAGGAGCTTGCGGATTTCCTGCGCGCCAATGCCATCACCTGCATGGCCTGCTCGCCGACGCTGCTCTCCTCCATCGAGAGCGACGTGCCGAGCCTGCGCGCCATCCTCGTCGGCGGCGAGGCCTGCCCGCACAATCTCGTCACGCGCTGGTCGAAGCCGGGCCGGCAGATTCTCAACACCTACGGCCCGACCGAGGCGACCGTGACGGCGACCATGGGTTACCTCACGCCCGAGCGCCCCGTGACGATCGGCGCGCCGCTGCCGACCTATTCCATCGTCATCCTCGACGCCGAGGCGCCGCAACTGACGGCGCCAGGCGAGCTCGGCGAAATCGGCATCGCCGGCATCGGCGTCGCGGTCGGCTATCTCAACCGGCCGGACCTGACAGCACAGAAGTTCATTCCTGATTTCATCGGCCTGCCGAACAATCCCTCGCAGCGCATCTACCGCACCGGCGACCTCGGCCGCATCAACGCGGATAGCGAGGTCGAATACCACGGCCGCATCGATACGCAGGTGAAGATCCGCGGCTACCGCATCGAGCTCGGCGAGATCGAGGCGGTGCTGCTGGACCAGCCCGGCATCGCACAGGCGGCCGTTACCACCTGGGAGATCGAGCCCGGTCGGGTGGAACTGGTCGGCTACTATGCGCTGAAATCCGGCACGGACACGCTTGCCCGCGCGGATCTCGGCAGGGAGCTGCGCCGCCGCCTGCCCGACTACATGGTGCCCTCCTTCCTGGAGGAGCTTCCGGCCCTGCCGATGACCGTCTCCGATAAGGTCGATACCCGCAAGCTGCCGAAGCCCACGAGCCTCCGCCTCGGGACGGAGCGCAGGGAAATCCTGCCGTCGACCGACGACGAGCGCTTCCTCACGGAAGCGCTGCGCGACGTGCTGAAGATGGACGACATCTACGCCGAGGATCATTTCTTCGACGATCTCGGCGCCAATTCGCTGCTGATGGCCCGCTTCTGCGCAAAGCTGCGCACGCGCAAGGAATGGGCGACCACCTCCATGCGGGACATCTACATGCATCCGACGGTGGCCGGCCTCGCACGGCATCTGCGCGGTCCCGAGGAAGAGGCTCCGGCCGTCGAGGAGCCCTGCCTCACCCACCGCGCCTCGAACCTCGCCTATTGGACCAGCGGCGCGGCACAGCTCGCCTTTTACGGCCTCTACAGCTATTTCGGCCTGTGGATGCTGAACTACGGCCTCAACTGGGTCTACGACATGCTCGACGATCCGGTTCAGCTCTATCTGCGTTGCGCCATCCTGTCGGCCGCCGTGTTCTTCGGCATGTCGGGCTTTGCCGTCGCCATGAAGTGGCTGCTGGTCGGCCGCTGGAAGGCCGAGAGCTTCCCGATCTGGGGGCTTCGCTACTACCGCTTCTGGGTGGTCAAGACGCTGATCCGCACCGCGCCGGTCGTGCTCTTCCGCGGCAGCCCGCTCTACAGTCTCTATCTGCGCCTGCTCGGCGCGCGGCTCGGCCGCGGCACCGCCATCGAATGCCGCACGATCCCGGTCTGCACCGATCTCATCTCAATCGGCGAGAGCTCGATCCTGCGCAAGGAGTCGATGATTCTCGGCTACCGGGCGCAGGCCGGCTATATCCATACGGGCCCGATCTCCATCGGCCGCGACGCCTTCGTCGGCGTCGGCTGTGTCATCGACATCGACACCTCCATCGGCGATCGCGCCCAGCTCGGCCATGCCTCCTCGCTCCAGCGCGGGCAACATATTCCCGACGACGCGCACTGGCACGGCTCGCCCGCCGTCCCGACCAGCGCGGATTATTGCAAGGTGCCGATCGTCACGCTCTCGAAGACGCGCCGCATCCTCTACGAGGCCGTGCAGCTCATCACGCTCTTTGCCGTCGTCACGCCCTTCCCGCTGTGGTTCCACAGCTACTGGCAAAATGTCAGCGACGACTACCAGGAATCGATCGGCATCGTCGCCATCGGCACGACGGTCACGCTCATCGCCCTCATCGCCGCCCTCGCCTTCGTCGCCCTGGTGCTGCCGCGGCTGTTCAGCCTCGTCCTGAAGCCCGGCCGCACCTACCGGATGTACGGCTTCCATTTCTGGCTCCAGTCCATCGTCGAGGCCGGCACCAATGCGCGCCTGCTCAACCTGATCTTCGGCGACAGCTCCGCCGTGGTGCATTACATCCGGGCGCTCGGCTGGAACCTCAACAAGGTCGTGCAGACCGGCTCGAACTTCGGCAGCAACCAGCAGCAGGACAATCCGCTGTTCTGCGAGATCGGGACCGGCACCATGGTCTCGGACGGCCTCTACATGATCAACGTGCACAAGTCGGCCTCCGCCTTCCGGCTGGAGCACACGAAGGTCGGCGAGCGCAACTATTTCGGCAACAACATCTTCTATCCGCCGGACGGACGGACGGGGGAGAACGTCCTTCTCGGCACCAAGGTCATGGTGCCCATCGACGGGCCGCTGCGCGAGAATGTCGGCCTCCTCGGCTCCCCGCCGTTCGAGATCCCGCGCATGGTCAAGCGCGACAAGGAGCTGATCCAGGGTGTCAGCGACGAGGACCGCCGCGCCCGCCTGCCGCACAAGAACTGGCACAACCTCGTAACCGCGCTGATGTTCATCGCCGTGCAGTGGACGATGCTGTTCGTGACGCTGGCGATCTGGGACCGGGCGCTCAACTACTATACGGAATGGGCGCAGGTGGCGCTCTTCGTCGCCGTCGTGCTGACGGCGGCCGTCACCATTCCCTTCTACATCCTGATGGAATGGGCGAGCCTTCGCTTCCGCAGGCTCCGGCCGCAGATGACCACCATCTACGACATCGACTTCTGGCGCCACGAGCGGCACTGGAAATTGTCGGATTCGCCCATCGTGCGGCTCTTCGCAGGCACGCCGTTCCGCCCGATGATCCTGCGGGCGTTGGGCGTCAAGGTCGGCAGGCGCGTCTATGACGGCGGGGCCAACCTGACAGAACGCTCGCTGGTGGAGATCGGCGACGACGCCACGCTCAACGAAGGCTGCGTCATCCAGGCCCATTCGCTGGAGGAAGGCGCCTTCAAGTCGGATTATATCCGCATCGGCAACGGCTGCACGCTCAGCCCCTCCGCCTTCGTCCACTATGGCGTGACGATGGGCGAAGGCTCGATCGCCGATGTGGACTGCTTCGTGATGAAGGGCGAGATCCTGGAACCGAACTCCATCTGGCGCGGCAACCCGGCCAAGCTCCACGCCTTCGCCAGGCCGGTCGCGGCCGAATGAGCGACAGCGCGGCCGAGACCGCGCTGCTGGCGCAGATGAACCGCGTGGCCCCACCAGTGGTCCGGCTCGGCTGCCGGCTTATCCGGGCGGGTGACGAGGCCCTCCTCCTGCCGGAAGAAGCCGCCCTCCTTCCGGCCCGTCAGCTCGCTGCCCGGCGTTCAAGCGGCGCAGCCCGTGCGCTTGCGCGCGGTCTGCTGGCGGCGGAAGGCATGACTTCCGTTGCGATCGGACGCGGTCCTGCGGGTGACCCGCTCTGGCCGGCGGGCTTCGCCGGCTCGCTCGCCCATGACGACGAGATGGCCGTCGCGGCCCTCGCCCGCAAGGCCGACATTGCCTCGCTCGGCATCGATGTCGAGCCGGCCGAGCCGCTGCCGGACGAGATCGCCGCGCTGGCGGTAATGCCCGGCGATGTCCTTGCGGGCGTCGATCTCCGCCTTGCAGCACGTCTTCTCTTCAGCGCGAAGGAGGCGGTCTACAAGGCCGCCTATCCGCTGGACGGGGAAATCCTCGGTTACGAGCACATCGGCGTCGATCTTGTGCGCGGCGAGGCCGTGACGGCGCGCGGCCGCAGGATGCGGCTCTCCTTCTGCCTCCTGCCCCGCATCGTCGTCCTTGCCGTCGCGGAGGATCAGCCGGCCAGCAGGTGATAGGCGACGTAAAGCACGATGAGGCCGACGGCCACGGCGCCGAGGATGAGGCCGAGGCGCTTTTCTACGAAGGCCTGGATCGGCTCGCCGTAGCGGCGCAGCAGGAAGGCAAGAAGATAGAAGCGCAGGCCGCGCGCGACGATCGCCGACAGCACGAAATGCCAGAGCTTGATATGCGCGACGCCCGCAAGGATCGTCACGATCTTGATCGGCGGCAGGTGCGCAAGGCCCGACGTGACGAGGAGAAGGTTGAGCTGTCCCTCGGTGACATGGGATTTCAACTGCTCGAAGGCCTCCAGTTTGCCGTAGAACTCGAGCACGGGCTTGGCGACCGCCTCATAGGCATAGTAGCCGAGCATCCAGCCGGCGATGCCGCCGGCCACCGATGCCGCCGTCGCAACGAAGGCATAGCGGTAAGCCCGCTCCGGCCGGGCGAGCGCCATGGGCAGGAAAAGGACATCCGCCGGCACTAGGAAGACCGAGCTTTCGACGAAGGCGATCAGCGCAAGCCAGGCTTCCGCGGCCTTGCGTCCGGCAAGCGAGAGGGTCCAGTCGTAGAGTTTTCGTAACATGAGATTTCGTATCTGCCGAATGGGGTGGGGAATGGCCGGGATGCCGCTTCCGGCTTGGTACATGCTTCGCCTTGGGAACTCAACCGCGCCCCCGCCGGGACCATTGCCGCGGGCCTTGCAAATCATCGCCCCGGGCAGCTTGCCGCCGAAGCCGATTCGAGATCGTCGGCCAACCGGTCGTGTCGCTCTTCCGTCATACGGGTGGCGAGGATCCCGGCAAGCACAACACGGCTTTCAAGGTGATAACCGAAATCGCCCACGTAGGCGACAGTGTCAGGCGCGCTTCGTCCGCCCCCTCGGCTTCGTCGCCAGCACGTTGCGGATCGCGAAGCTCGAATGGATTCGTGAGACGCCGGGCATCGCCGAGAGGATTTCCTTGTGGATGCGCTCGAATTCGCCGGCATTGGCGACTTCGACGCGCAGCAGGTAATCCGAGCCGCCCGTCATCAGGAAGCATTCGCGGATTTCCGGGTGTTTTCGCACGGCTGCCTCGAAGCGGTCGAGGTGGTCCTCCGTCTGGCGTTCCAGCGTGATGTTGATGATGACCGCGATGGTCGATTCCGCATTCGAGGCATCCACCAGCGCGGTATAGCCGCGGATGACACCCGCCTGTTCCATCAGCTTGATACGCCTGAGACAGGCGGAGGGAGACAGGCCCACCTCGGCCGCCAGCCGCGCATTGCTCATGCGTGCATCGAGGCGCAGAAGGCGCAGGATGTTGCGGTCGATGGCGTCGAGGGCGGTCATTGCAGATCATTCCAAAGTATCGTCGTTTCTTTCAAAGATCATAGCCATACACAACAATCAAGCGCTTTTTCGTCGGCAATTTCACGATCGTTTCACTAGGCTGCGCGTGAAGCGGGAGGCTGGACATGGACGGCGTGACGAGAACAGACAGGCAGAGTGAAGCGGCCGGCGCCGGTGGCGCATCGGGCCACCTGACCATCGATCTAGCGGCCCTTGCCCGCAACTATGAACGGCTCTGTGCCGAGGTCGCGCCGGCGCGCGCCGCCGCCGTCGTCAAGGCCGATGCCTATGGGCTCGGCGCCGCCCGGGTCGCCGAAAGGCTCTACGCCCATGGCTGCCGCGATTTCTTCGTCGCGCAATTCGTCGAGGCCCTTGCCCTCCGCCCGCAGCTTCCCGCCGATGCGACCGTCTTCGTGCTGAACGGCCTGCAGCCGGGCAATGAATTCCCCGCCGCGCGGAACGGCATCGTGCCGGTCATCAATTCGCTGGAGCAGTGGCAGCAATGGGCGGATGCCGCCCGGGTGCTCTCCCGCAAGCTACCGGCCGTCCTGCAATTCGATACCGGCATGTCGCGCCTCGGCGTGCCGCCGGAAGAGCGGGTAGCGCTTGCCGAACTGGTGAAGACCGAAGGCGGGATCGACGTCCTCTTCGTCATGAGCCATCTTGCCTCCGCCGACGATGCGGAGAGCGAACAGAACAGCGAACAGCTTGCCGAGATGGAGCGCGTCGCCGCGGATTTCCCGCAGTTTCCCGTCTGCTTCGCCAATTCCGGCGGCGTCTTCCTCGGCAAGACCTATCATGGCGTGCTCGCCCGTCCCGGCATCGCGCTTTACGGCGGCGCGCCGACGGCAGGACGCGCCAATCCGATGGAGCCCGTCGTGCGCCTCGACGTCGCTGTGGTCCAGACGCGCACGGTGCCAGCCGGCACGCGCGTCGGATATAGCGGCACCCATGTCACGACAGCCCCCACCCGCCTTGCCACCATCGCGGCCGGGTATGCCGACGGCATGCTGCGCAGCCTTTCGGACCGCGGCGCCGTCTTCTGCGATGGCGTTCGCCTGCCCATCGTCGGCCGCGTCTCGATGGACAGCATCACCATCGATGTCTCCGCCTTGCCGGAAGGCCGCCTCAAGCTCGGCAGCCTCGTGGAAGTGCTGGGCCCGCACCAGACGCTGGAGGACGTGGCGCGCGATGCCGGCACCATTGCCTACGAGATCCTGACCAGTCTCGGCCACCGATACGAGCGGCAATACCGCTAGGGCAGGTTCGCGGAAAACATCCGCCGTTCCCGCGACTGCCTTGAAAACAAAAGACAAAGCTTTTTCTTTCCAATGAGGATACCATGAAAGTCATCGTTCTCGGCGCCGGCATCGTCGGCGTCACGTCGGCCTACCAGCTTGCCAAGGCGGGGCATGAGGTCACGGTCGTCGACCGCCAGCCCGGCCCGGCGCTGGAGACCAGCTTCGCCAATGCCGGCGAGGTCTCCTTCGGCTATTGCTCGCCCTGGGCCGCGCCCGGCATTCCGATGAAGGCGCTGAAATGGCTGTTCATGGAGCATGCCCCCTTGATCCTTCGCCCCAAGGTCGATGGCGCCATGCTGTCCTGGATGGTGAAGATGCTCCGCAACTGCACCTCCGGCCGCTACGCCATCAACAAGAGCCGCATGCTGCGCCTTGCCGATTACAGCCGCATCTCCATCGCCGCGCTGCGCGAGGAAACGGGCATCGCTTATGACGAGCGCATGCAGGGCACCTTGCAGCTCTTCCGCACCCAGGCCCAGCTCGACGCCTCGGCCAAGGACGTCAAGGCGCTCGCCGCCGACGGCATTCCCTATGAAGTGCTGGATCCCGAGGGCTGCATCCGCGTCGAGCCGGCGCTGAGGCACGTGCGCGAGAAGATCGTCGGCGGCCTGCTGACGCCGAAGGACGAGACCGGCGACTGCTTCAAGTTCTCCAATGCGCTGGCCGCGAAGGCCGAGGCGCTCGGCGTGCGCTTCAACTATGGCAGCATCATCCGCGGGCTCGATGTGGAAGGCGGCCGCGTGACCGGCGTCATCACCGCGCATGGCAGGCTCCCGGCCGATGCCGTCGTCGTGGCGCTCGGCAGCTTCTCGCCACTCCTCGTCAAGCCGCACGGCATCCACCTGCCGGTCTATCCGGTCAAGGGCTATTCGCTGACGATCCCGATCGTCGATGCCTCGCGCGCGCCGGAATCGACCGTGATGGACGAGACCTTCAAGATCGCCATCACCCGCCTCGGCGACCGGATCCGCGTCGGCGGCATGGCGGAAATCTCCGGCTACACCAACGATCTCGGCGAGCCGCGCCGCCTCACGCTGCAGCACTCCGTCACCGATCTCTTCCCCGGCGGCGACATTTCCAAGGCCAGCTTCTGGTCCGGCCTGCGCCCGATGACGCCGGACGGCACGCCCGTCATCGGCCCGACGAAGATCGCCGGCCTCTTCCTCAACACCGGCCACGGCACGCTCGGCTGGACGATGAGCTCCGGCTCCGCCCGCGTCATCGCCGACCTCGTCTCCGGCAAGAAGCCGGACATCGACGCGACGGACCTGGCCATCGCCCGCTACGCCTGAACCGCTGACCTCCAGCCGGGCAACCGCTGCACGGCGATGTTCAACTCGACAAGAACATCGCCGTGTGCCACGGCAGGGACAGTGGATGGAGGGGACATGGTTTTCGATTATTGCGTCGTGGGCGGCGGGATCGTCGGGCTGGCGACGGCGATGCGGCTTCTGGAACGGCGGCCCGGCAGCAGCCTTCTGCTTCTGGAAAAGGAGGCGGCGCTCGGCCGACACCAGACCGGGCACAACAGCGGCGTCATCCATGCGGGCATCTATTATCCACCGGGCAGCCTGAAGGCCGAACTCTGCCGCAAGGGAGCGGAGGCGACAAAGGCCTTCTGCGCGGAAAATGGCATCCGCTTCGACGTCTGCGGCAAACTGCTCGTCGCCACCTCCGATCTCGAGATGGAGCGCATGGAGGCGCTGCATGCCCGCTCGAAGAAAAACGCGATCGAGGTCCAGCGTATCAGCGAGGGTGAACTGAAGGAGCGCGAGCCGAACATCAGCGGCCGAGGCGCGCTTTTCGTGCCCTCCACCGGCATCGTCAGCTATGCCGAGATCTGCCTTGCCATGGGGCGGCGCATCGTCGCGCTCGGCGGCGAGGTCAGGCTCTCGACGCGAGTGACCGGCATTTCCGAAGCGGTCGACGCGGTCGAGATTACCGCGGAAGGCGAAAGCTGGCGGGCGAAGAAGCTCGTCGCCTGCGCCGGCCTGCAATCGGATCGGCTCGCCGTCCTCGCGGGCCTTTCCATCGAGCATCGCATCGTGCCGTTCCGCGGCGAATATTACCGCCTTCCGGCCGAAAAGAACGATATCGTCCGGCACCTCATCTACCCGATCCCCGATCCCGCCCTGCCCTTCCTCGGCGTCCACCTGACGCGCATGATCGACGGCAGCGTCACGGTCGGTCCGAATGCGGTGATCGGCTTTGCCCGCGAGGGCTATCCGAAGCTCTCGCTCAATCTGGCGGACGTGGCCGACTATGCCCTCTTCCCCGGTTTCTGGAAGACCGTCCTCGCCAACCGCACCTCGGCCACGGCGGAACTGAAGAACTCGCTGTGGAAGCCTGGCTATCTGGACGAGTGCCGGAAATATTGCCCGAGCCTCACGCTCACCGACCTCCTGCCGCACGAGGCGGGCATCCGCGCCCAGGCGGTGCTCCGTGACGGCACCCTCATCCACGACTTCCTCTTCGCCGGGACGGAGCGGATGCTGCATGTGTGCAACGCTCCCTCCCCCGCCGCCACTTCGGCGATCCCCATCGCCGACATGATCGTCGACCGGCTGGCGGCGGCCTGAATGTCGCGATCAGGACTTTCAGGTTCCAGTCGGCGGAAATAGAGGCCAGGGCGGCCGAGGTCATCCAATGGACGAATAACGATCCCTTCGCCCACATCGCCACCGTCAAGGGCGGCTGGGAGATCACGATGCGGCCCGACAAGAATGCGACGCATGTCGCAACCGCCGATGACAGCATCGACTACTATTGCCGCTTCCATCCCGGCATGAAGGGGCGGATCAAGGTCGCCGGATAGAAGGTCCGCGCGATCAGCCGAGCCGGCGGCGCAGGTTGTGGATATGCGACGCGCCGACCCCGCAGCAACCGCCGATCATCGTCGCGCCGCTTTCCGCCCAGTCGCAGGCGAATGCGGCGTAGCGATCAGCGGAAAGGTCGTCGCGGATGGCGTGCAGCGCCTCGTTCGCCGCGCCCTCGTCCTCCGTTGTGAAGGCATTGGCGTAGACGCCGATCTCGACCGGGCGGCCGCTTTCCGCGAGGATGGCGGCCGCGATATCGACCGCCTGCCGCATCACCTCCGGCCGGCTGCAATTGAACAGCATCGCCGAAGCCGCGGAGGCCGCAATCCAGCGGGCCGCGTCTGCCACGCTCTCGCCGGAGCGCAGCGCGGGCGGCTGCGTTTCGGCGCCCGGCTCGTCCTGGAGCGTGAAGGAGATCCAGAAGGGTTTTCCGGTGGCCGCCACCGCCCGCTCGACGGCTTGCGCTTCCGCAATCAGGCTCAGCGTCTCGCCGAGGAAGACATCGACGAAGGGATCGAGTTCCTCGACCAGGACGCCGAGATAATCCTGCACGCGCTCCGGCTGGAAGAGCTGCGGCTCGTAGGAGCCGAAGATCGGCGGCAGGGAACCTGCGACCTTGACCTTTCCTTCTCCGGTCGCATCCGCCGCCTCCCGCGCCAGCCGGCCGGCCAGCGCGATCAGCCGGCGCCCTTCCGCGCGAAACCGCGCTTCGCCGATATGGAAAGGCACCAGCGCATAGCTGTTCGTCGTGACGACATCCGCCCCGGCGGCGATGAATTCCGCATGCACCTCCCGGACGATATCGGGACTTTCCATCAGCGCCACCGCCGACCATTCGGGTTGCCGCAGCTCGGCCCCGAGGCGGACCAGCTCGCGGCTCATGCCGCCGTCCAGAATTATGATGTCCGTCATGAAACCTCCCATCGTCCGCCGAAAAGCCGGAAACATCGATCGTCCGTCCTGCCAGAAGTTTCCGGCGCGGTCCACACCGCTCATTCGAAACGGCAAGCCTTCCACCCGATGTGAGAACGCTCTCAAAATTTTCGCACCCGAGGGTCCAGCAGCCTTGACGCAGTGGGAGTACGTATAATACGTATTATAACGTCATATAGAAAGGTACGCCCATGTCCCTCCCCTCAGCCTTCGATGCCGGCGTTGTTGCGGCGCTTTCCGCCCTGAACGCGAAATCGGTCAAGCATGTGTTCTTCGTCGCCTGCGGCGGGTCGCTGTCGATCATGCATCCCGCCAAGTTCCTTCTCGACCAGCATTCCGCGCTGCCGTCGGACGTCCACAACGCCGCCGAATTCGTCGCCCGCGCGCCGCGCTCGCTGGATGCGGGCTCCCTCGTCATCCTCTGCTCGATGACCGGCACGACGAAGGAGACCACCGCCGCGGCCGAATTCGCCCGCGCCAGGGGCGCGACGACCATCGGCCTGACGGTGGAGCTCGCCTCCCCGCTCGGCAAGGCCGTCGACCATGTCGTCGGCTTCGAGGCGCCCTATACGACCGGCGTGCCGATCGATGCCAAGAACAGCAACTACGCCCGTATCTACCAGATCGTCATGGGCCTCGTTGCCCGGACCGGCGGCGAGGACCTCACCCAAACGTTGATCGACAGCCTCAACGCCCTCCAGCCCGCCATCGACCGCGCCCAGGCGACCTTCGCACCGATGTTCGAGGACTATGCGCCGCGTTTCGCCCGGGAAGATGTCATCTACACGGTTGCCAGCGGCGCGAGCTACGGCGCGGCCTATTCCTTCGCCATCTGCGTGCTGATGGAAATGCAGTGGATCAACAGCCAGGCGATCCATGCCAATGAATTCTTCCACGGCCCCTTCGAAGTGCTCGACAAGAACCGCGCCTTCATCCTCATGAAGGGCCTCGACAGCACGCGCCCGCTCGAAGAGCGCGCCGACGAATTCCTGCACCGTTTCGGCTCGGCGGAAAACATCCTCGTTCTCGATGCGGAAAAGCTCGACCTTGCCGGCATCGACCCGCGGTTCCGCGGCAATGTCGTGCCGCTGATCTTCTTCGACACGCTCTGGCGTTTCGCCTATAAGATCGCCGACCTGCGCAAGCACGAAATGCTCGCCGCGCGGCGCTACATGAAGAAGATCACCTACTGACCGGGCCTGGAAGGGCGGATGGAAGACCAAGCAAACCTCTTGCCGCTCTATGAACAGGTCCGGCGCGCGATCCTGACCGGCATCGAAACCGGCCAGTTCGCCGTGGGCAGCTTCCTGCCCGCCGAACCGGAGCTGATGTCGCTCTACGGCGTCAGCCGGATCACGCTCAGGCGGGCCATCGGCGAGCTTTGCGCCGATGGCCGCCTGCAGCGCCAGCAGGGCCGCGGCACCATCGTCATGCCGGGCAAGGTGCGCCAGACGCTCGTCTCGCTTTCGGGCTTTTCCGAAACCATGGACGGGCTCGGCCGCAAGGCCGGCCACCGCATCCTCGCGCGGACGGATAATCCCGATGCGCCCGCCGTCCGTGAACGGCTCAGGGCGGAGGCGCTGTTGCGCTTCGACCGGCTGCTGGAGGATAACGGCCGGCCGATGACCCTCGAAACACTTTGGTTCGATCCGTTGCGTTTTCCCGAGGTGATCGAGCCGGTCGCCGCCGGCGGTTCCTTCTTCGCCGCGCTGCGCGACAAGGCCGGCATCACGCCGGCCCATGCGGAGCGGCAGATCGATGTCGGCTTGGCCCTGCCCGCCGAGCGCGATATCCTGGCCGTAACGGCCGCCCAGCCGGTCTACCGGATCGAGAAGATCGTCACCGACGCCGAAGGACGCCCGCTCGCCCTGTCGCAGCTCGTCACCCCAAGCCATCTGGTCACCTACACGATCAAGACCTGAAAGGTTCGCCATGCACGTTTTCGACGCCGCCGCTGTTCACGCGGCGCTTCCCTGGCCTTTTCTGATCGAGGCGCTGCGCAAGGCGCATTTCGGGCCGATGCCCGCCTCCAACGTGGTCGTGCAGTCGGATCCCGCCGGCGGTGAAGCCCAGTTCGTCACCCTGCCCGGCTGGGCACCGGGCGGCCCGGTCGTGGTGAAGATGGTCGGCGTCTTTCCGCACAATGCCGCGCTCCAGCCGCCGCAGCCCGCCGTGCAGGGGCTGGTGGCGCTGTTCGACGGGAAGACCGGCGGGCCGCTTCTTGCGGCGGACGGCGCGGCCATGACGGCGCGCAAGACCGCCGCCGATTCCGCCCTAGGGGCGGCCATCCTCGCGCGCGAGGACGTGGAGGATCTGCTGATCGTCGGCGCAGGCGCGCTCGCGCCGCATTTCGCCGAGGCGCATATGGCCGCGCGTCCCTCGCTGCGCAGGGTCACGATCTGGAACCGCACCGCGGCCCGGGCCGAGGCCGTGGCGGCCACACTTCGGGAGAAGGGCATCGATGCGACGGTCAGCGACGATCTCGACCGCTCCGTCGCCGGCGCCGACGTGGTCTCCTGCGTCACCATGTCGGACACGGCGCTGGTCAAGGGCGCGCTGCTGCGGCCGGGCACCCATCTCGATCTCGTCGGGGCCTATCTGCCCCACCTTCGGGAGGCCGACGATGCGGCACTGGCGCGCGGCACGATCTTCGTCGACAGCCGCAACAACATGGAGGGCGGCGGCGATCTCTCGCAGGCCGTCGCCTCCGGCGCGATCACCTGGGAGAGCGTGAAAGCCGACCTCTTCGAGCTCGTGCAGGGCAAAAGGGAAGGCCGCACCGGCCGCGACCAGATCACCGTGTTCAAGAACAACGGCGGCGCCCATCTCGACCTCTTCACCGCCTCCGCGCTTTCCGAGACGCTCGACTGACGCGGGGAGCGTTCAGGCGTCGGCGAGAACCCGCGCCAGGAAGGCCCGCGTGCGGTCGTGCTGCGGGCGCGTCAGCACATCGACGGGCCGGCCCTGCTCCACGATCACGCCGCCATCCATGAAGATGAGATGATCGGCGACGTCCCGGGCAAATCCCATTTCATGCGTGACGACGACCATGGTCATGCCGTCGTCGGCGAGCTGGCGCATCACGGCGAGCACCTCGCCGACAAGCTCCGGGTCGAGCGCCGAGGTCGGCTCGTCGAAGAGCATGACGTCCGGCTTCATCGCCAGCGAGCGGGCAATCGCCGCGCGCTGCTGCTGGCCGCCGGAAAGCTGGGCGGGATAGTAATGCGCCCGCTCCTTCATGCCGACACGTTCGAGAAGCCGCATCGCCTCCTCGACGGCCGTGGCGCGCGGCACGCGCTTCACCAGAACCGGGGCCTCGATAACGTTCTCGAGCACGGTCTTGTGCGGGAAGAGATGGAAGCCCTGGAACACCATGCCCATGCGCTGGCGCTGGCGGGCGAGCTCGTTGAAGCTCATCTCATAGAGCTTTTCGCCCTTCCATCGCACGCCGACGGGCTCGCCATGGAGGAAGACCGCGCCGCCCGTGGGCTTTTCGAGATAGTTCAGGCAGCGCAGCAGCGTGCTCTTGCCCGAGCCGGACGGCCCGACGATGCAGGTCACGTCGCCCCGGGTCACCGCGACGTCGATGCCGCGCAGCACCTCATGCGCGCCGAAGCTCTTGCGCAGCCGCTCGACCTTCAGGAGCGGTTCGGCATTGGCAGTCTCGTTCATCACAGGCCCTCCTGCTGGCGTGCGAAAAGGCGGAAGGGAAAGAAGCCGCCCGCCTTCTTCGCGCCGGCGCGATGTTCGGCCTTCAGCCGGTTCTCGACGGAATGCTCGACGACGGTCAGGACCGTGGTGAGCACGAGATACCAGATGGTCGCGACGAGCAGCAGCGGCACCGTCTGGTAGGTGCGCGCATAGACCATCTGCGCGGAATAGAGCAGGTCCGGCAGCGCCAGCACGGACACCAGCGAAGTGAATTTCAGCATGGAGATCGTGTCGTTGCCGATGGGCGGAATGACGATGCGGAGCGCCTGCGGCAGCACGATGCGGCGAAGCGTCTGGCCGCGCGTCATGCCGAGCGTGGCAGCGGCCTCCGTCTGGCCGGCACTGACGGCCTGGATGCCCGCGCGGATCATTTCGGCGGCATAGGCGCTCTCGGTAAAGGCAAGGCCCATGATGGCGGCGCTGAACGGAGTGATGAGCTCGTTGGTGTTCCACGCGACGAGCTTCGGCCCGCCGAACGGAATGCCGATCGATATCTCCGGCAGGAGCAGGGCGAGATTGTACCAGAAGATCATCTGGACGAGCGGCGGCACGCCGCGGAAGAACCAGATCCAGCCCCAGCTCACGGACTGGAAGATCCTGCTTGCCGAAAGGCGCATGATGGCGAGCACGATGCCGATCGCAAGGCCGAGCACCATGGCAAGGACCGTCAGCAGCAGCGTCATGCCGAGGCCCGACAGGATGACCGGGCTGAACATGTATTCGGCGACGACGGCCCACTGCATGTTCTGGTTGGTGACGAGCACCTGCAGGAAGACGACCGCAAGGATGGCAAGCGCCACGCCGCCGATCCAGTGGCCGATCTTCGGCACTGCGATGGGCTTGAGGTCGTGGATCGAGGGTCGGTGCGGTTTTTCGGACATCGTCATTCCTTGCTGCCCGTTCAGGGGCGTCTCACCGACCCGAAGGGCTTCGGGCCGGTGGGCGATTGCGCTGCCTCAGAGATCCGCGGGATGCTCTTCCGTGATCAGCAATGCCTTGTCCAGCATCCCGCTATCGTTCAGGCCCCACTTGGCCATGATCTTCTCATAGGTGCCGTCGTCGATCATCGACTGGATCGTATCCGTCAGCACCTGGCCGAGCGGATCGCCCTTGCGCACGCCGATGCAGCTGTTGACGGGCGAGAGGACCAGTTCCGACGTCTTCAGGTCACCCGTCTGCTTGGCCATATAGGAAAGCTTGACCGATCCGCCCACCGTCGCCTGGGCGCGGTTGGAACGGACGGCAAGCTCGGCCTGGGCCTGCGTGCCGTGCGTCTGCATGATGATCGGCTTGTCCTTGCATTCGTTGGCGTTCAGCCTTTCCAGGAGGCCGATGTCCCAGGCGCCGTTGAGGACGGCGATCGTCAGGCCGCACGCGTCGGCGGGCGACTTGATGGAGAGCGCGCTCGACGCCGGATAGGCGAAGGAGGTGCCGATGCGGCGCTGGGACACGAAATCGAGCGCCTTCAGCCGCTCGGCGGTCGTGCCGAAAGAGGCGAAGCCGGCGTCGAAGCGCTTGGACTGGAGGCCCGGAATGATGGCATCGAAGCTCGTGCCCTCAAAGGTGAAGGTCACGCCGAGGCGTTCCTGCATCTCCTTGGCGATGTCGACGCTCCAGCCCTTGAGCTGGCCGTCGGCGTCGAGATATTCGTCCGGCGCCCAGTCGTTGAAGACCGCCGCCTTGATGCCGTTGTCCTTGTATTCCTGCGGCAGGGCATCGTGCAGGGCGGGAATGACGTCGGCAAAAGCCGGCATCGCAAGCACGGCGCTGAGAATGCAGCCGGCCAGAATGGATTTGATCATGACAGCCTCCTTGTCGTGGCGAACCCCGCGGGCTCGCGATTGCGCTCTCTGCTTCCCCTCACATGATGGCGAGAACGTTCTCACATATGAGACACGGAGACAGCCTCTCCGTCAAGCACCCTTTTGCGGAAGAAGCCGCTTTTAGGCGTTGAAAAGCGCTGCCATTCTGGTAACACCTAAAAAGGGCTGCGATTTTTCTTCAGAAATGAGATGAAATATTCTCATTCCGCAGTTCGCTGGATGTGAGAGGAAACTGGCCGTGGCTCCCAAAGGCAAGGCGACGATCGCGGATGTAGCACGCGCAGCAGGCGTTTCCACGGCAACGGCCGGCCGCGTTCTCGGCGGCTACGGCTATACGAGTGAGGAAAAGAAGGAGCAGGTGCTGAAGGCCGCCCAGGACCTCGGCTACCGGCCCAATGCCCTCGCCCGCAGCCTCATCACCGGCAAGACGCGCACACTCGGCGTGGTGGCGGGCGATATCCAGAACCCGTTCTACGCCTCCGTCCTGCGCGGCATTTCCAACGTCGCGGAGGCGAACGGCTTCGGCCTCTTGATCACCAACAGCGACGAGGCCCGGCCCAAGGAGGTCCATTCGGTCGAGCTCCTGGCGCAAAAGCAGGTGGACGGCCTGATCGTCACGCCCAGCGACACCCGCAAGGCGCGACACCTACACAATTTGCGGGCCATGGGCGTGCCGCTCGTCCTCATCGATCGCGCCGTCGCCGGCCTGATGGTCGACCGCGTGGCGACCGACAACATCGCCGCCGCCGAACATGCCGTGCGCCACCTCATTGCCGCCGGGCACCGCCGGATCGGCATCGTCGCCGAACTGGCCGACGAGGAGAGCGGTGGGCTCGACGCTTTCCTCGCTCACGCCGTCGCGGGCGATCCTATCGAAAGCGAAACCCTCTATCCAAGTTGGCAGCGCCTGCTCGGCTATATCCGGGCGCACCGCATCGAGGGCCTGCCCGTGGACCCGCGGCTGACGCTGCGGGCGGGAAGTTATTCAGCCCTCGCCGCCCATGCGGCGGTCCCGCGCCTGATGACGGCGCCCGACCGTCCGACGGCTCTCTTCACGACGGACGGCACCATGTCGGAAGGCGCCATGCGGGCCCTTGCCGAGTTGAAGCTCTCGATCCCGCAGGATCTCTCGCTCGTCTGCTTCGACGATCTCGACTGGATGAGCTTTCACCGCCCCGGCATCACCACCGTGGCACAGCCGCGCCTCGCCATGGGGGAAGCCGCCGCGCGCATGCTGCTGGAGCGCATCCGCGGCGAGGACTATCCGCCCCGCACGGTGCTGATGCCCGCCGAACTGATCGAACGCGGCTCCGTCGCCCGCATCTGATCTTCCGCAGCCAACCGCCTCGCAAGACGAGCTTCCACCGCCTTCCCAAGGCTCGGCACAACCCGCCGGAATCCATTGCGCTTCCTCACCGCCGCGGGCAGCCCCTCGTGCCTTGCAGCTCACCTCGACGCGGCTCGCGGAAGGAAACCATTTGCCTTTTCTGCCGCCCGACGATAATTGAGAACGTTCTCAGTTTTCATCTCAGGAGAGCCTGCCGATGTCCCGCCCCGCCCGAATCCTCGCCTTCGGCGACAATGTGGTCGATTGCTACCGCGACCAGAACCTGATGTTTCCCGGCGGGAATTGCGTCAACCACGCCGTCTTCGCCCGCCGCGCAGGCGCCGAGACGGCCTATGCGGGCGCGGTCTGCGACGACGATGCGGGACGACTGATCCGCCAGGCGCTGGTCGAGGAAGGCGTCGATGTCTCCTCGCTGCGGATCGAGCCGGGCACGACCGCCTATTGCGTCATCGAGACGCCGGACGGCGATCGCCTTTTCGTCGGCGCCAATCTCGGCGTGTCGATCATTGCGCCGTCGCGGGCGGACCTTGCGCGGCTATCGGATTTCGATGCGATCCATACCGGCCGCTCCAGCCATGTCGATGCCTGGCTGCCGCGCTTTGCCGAAGCGACGAAGGTCTCCTACGACCTTGCGACCGTCCACGCCCCCGAGCGCATCGCGGAGGTCGCGCCGCATTGCTTCCTCATCGCTTTTTCCGCCGGCGGCCTGACGCGCGAGGAAGGCCTTGCGCTGGCGCAGACCGCGCGGGAAGCCGGCGCGCGCTGGAGCCTCGTCACGCGGGGCATCGAGGGGGCGTTGCTTGCCGGCGAGGCCGGCGTGTTCGAGGCGCCCGCCCAGCCGGTCGATGCCATCGACACGCTCGGCGCGGGCGACACCTATATCGCCAATGTCCTCGTCGGCCTGCTCGACGGACGCCATCCCGAAACGATCCTGAAGGATGCAGCGCAGGCGGCGGCGAATACCTGCCTGATGCGCGGCGCCTTCGGCCACCCCGCCCCCATGAGCATCGACCTTTCGAACATGATGAGCCTCGATGAGGTCTATCGCACCACCCGCCCCGCCAAGGCGCCCGAAGACGCGTGACGGACGCAACCGCGCCAGGCAAGGTCGAACGGTCCTAGAGCTTTGCCCTCGTCGAGCGCGGCGTCGACAGGAGAAGGCTGGTCTCGCTGCCGGTAATGCCGGGCACGAGGCGGATCTTGCGCAGCACGGCGTCGAAATCGGCAAGGCTCGCGGCGCTGAGCTCGACCAGCAGATCCCAGCGGCCGTTCGTCGTGTGGATCTGCGATATTTCCGGAAAACCGCCGAGCGTGCGGATCACACGGTCGGTCACATGGCCCTCGATCTCGATCATCATGACGCCGCGCACGACGTCCTCCAGCGCATCGGCGCGCAGCATCACCGTATAGCCGAGGATGGTGCCGTCCTCCTCCATGCGCTCGATCCGGCCGCGCACGGTCGCCCGCGAGGCGCCGGTTTCGAGAGCAAGGTCGGAGACGGAGCGGCGGCCGTTGCCACGCAGGAGCGTCACGATCTTCCGGTCGAGGTCATCCATGTCAATCTGGTCTCCTGGCTTTCCAATCTGGTCAATATGCCATTTCGATATGCCAAAATTCAATATTCAGTCTGCCAGTTACGCTTTCTACAATGGGGAAAACGGAACGGGAGTACACCATGGACTGCACGCTGATCGGCGCCCCCTTGCAAATCGGTGCGGGGCAGCTTGGCTGCGAGATGGGGCCGAGCGCCCTGCGCATCGCCGGCCTTCGCACCGCGCTGGAGGAACTCGGCCACACCGTGAAGGACATCGGCAATATCAGCCCCCGCCCCTTCGCCGAAATGCCGCATCCGAACAAGGCCGTGCACCATCTCGGCGAGACGGTCGCCTGGGTCGAGGCGCTTTCGGCGGCCGCCTACGAACACAGCAGGGGCGGCATGCCCATCTTCCTCGGCGGCGACCATGCGATCTCCGCCGGCACCGTGCCGGGTCTTGCGCGCCGCGCCGCCGAACTCGGCCGGCCGCTCTTCGTGCTCTGGCTCGACGCGCATACCGACTTCCACAGCCTCGAAACGACCACCAGCGGCAACCTGCACGGCACGCCGGTCGCCTATTATACCGGCCAGGCCGGCTTCGGCAGCTACTTCCCCGAGCTCGCCCATGCGGTTCCGACCGAAAACGTCTGCATGATCGGCATCCGCAGCGTCGATCCCGCCGAGCGGGCGGCGATCCGCAAGACCGGCATCACCGTGCACGACATGCGCGTGATCGACGAGCACGGCGTCGCCGTCCTGGTGCGAAGCTTCATCGAGCGCGTCCGGGCCGTAAACGGCCTGCTGCATGTCAGCTTCGACGTCGATTTCCTGGAGCCGGACATCGCGCCGGCCGTCGGCACGACCGTACCGGGCGGCGCGACGTTCCGCGAGGCACACCTGATCATGGAAATGCTCCATGACAGCGACCTCGTGACGAGCCTCGACATCGTCGAGCTGAACCCGTTCCTCGACGAGCGCGGCAAGACCGCCAAGCTGCTCGTCGATCTCGTTTCCAGCCTGATGGGCAAGCGGGTGATGGATCGCCCGACGCTCGCGGGCTGAATATCGCTGTTCTGGTTGGAGGGAAAATGAACACGGATCCGAAATTGAACGTCGTCCCGTTCGTCAGCGTGGACCACATGATGAAGCTGGTACTGAAGGTCGGCATCGACCGGTTCCTGACGGAGCTGGCGGCCACCATCGAGGAGGATTTCCGCCGCTGGCCGGTCTTCGACAAGACCCCGCGCGTCGCCTCGCATTCGCAGGAGGGTGTCATCGAGCTGATGCCGACCAGCGACGGCACGCTCTACGGCTTCAAATATGTCAACGGCCACCCGAAGAACACGCGGGACGGCCGCCAGACCGTGACGGCCTTCGGCGTGCTCTCGGATGTCGGCAACGGCTATCCGATGCTGCTGACCGAGATGACGATCCTGACGGCGCTGCGCACCGCGGCGACCTCGGCCGTCGCGGCAAAGTACCTCGCCCGACCGAACGCCCGCACCATGGCGATCATCGGCAACGGCGCGCAGAGCGAATTCCAGGCCCGCGCCTTCAAGTCGCTGCTCGGCATCGACACGCTGCGCCTTTATGACATCGACGCCTCGGCGACGAAGAAATGCGCGCGCAACCTCGCAGGCCTCGGCTTCACCATCGTCGAATGCGGCTCGGTCGAGGAGGCCGTCGAGGGCGCGGACATCATCACCACCGTCACGGCCGACAAGCAATATGCGACGATCCTCTCCGACAACCATGTCGGCCCCGGCGTCCATATCAACGCGGTCGGCGGCGATTGCCCCGGCAAGACGGAACTCAGCAAGGACATCCTGCTGCGCTCGGACATCTTCGTGGAATATCCGCCGCAGACCCGCATCGAGGGCGAGATCCAGCAGCTTGCGGCCGATCATCCCGTCATCGAGCTCTGGGAGGTCATGACCGGCGCAACGCAAGGCCGCAGGAGCGCGGATCAGATCACGCTCTTCGACAGCGTCGGCTTCGCCACCGAGGACTTCTCGGCCCTTCGCTACGTTCGGGAGAAGATCGGCGAACATGGCATGTTCACGGAACTCGACCTCCTCGCCGATCCCGACGAGCCGCGCGACCTCTACGGCATGCTCCTGCGCTGCGAGAAGAAGCTCAACGCCGCGTGATACCGCCCCGGGGAAGAATGCGACCGCCCGGCTTGCCGAAAGGCAGGCGGGGCGGAACTGTGTTCGAGGAAGATACCGCCACCCAAGGCTATTCGATCTCAAGATCGGCCCATAGCGGCAGGTGATCGGAAGCGCGGCGGGCGAGAGGGGTATCGTGCACCTTCGTTCGATGGACCCGGATCCCCTCGCCGACGAAGATGTGGTCGAGGCGCAGGAGCGGGAAACGCGAGGGGAATGTGGGCCGGATGCGGCCGCCGGCCTCGACCTGCGCATCCTTCAGCCGCCGCGCGAGGAGCTTGTAGGAGGCCGAGCGCGTCATCGCGTTGAGATCGCCGGCAAAGAGGATACGGGCATCTTCGGGCATCGGCGCGCCGAGCCAGTCCGGCCCGATCAGCGCCTCGCTCTGGCGCACGCGCTCGGCACCGAGAAGGCCGAGATGGGTGACAAAGACCTGAAGCCTCGCCTGTCCCAACGGCACTTCCACCCAGAGCACGCCGCGCGGCTCCCCGCGGGAGGGCAGTCCCCCGGCCTTGACGAGTCGCGTGGGCAGCGCCGTCAGGAGGGCATCGCCATAGCGCTCTTCCTCGAGATGGAGTGCGGGATGGAAATGCGAGACCATGCTCAGATGCTTCGCGATGCTTTCGGCCTGGTCGATGCCGCCGCTGCGCGCCCGTGCGACATCCACTTCCTGTAGCGCCACGATATCCGCCTCGCATTCGGCGATCACCTCGGCGATGCGGCCGGGATCGAGCTGCCGGTCCGTGCCGAAGCAGCTATGCACGTTGTAGGTTACCAGTCGCAGTCGCCTTCCCATGCCTTCCTCTCGCGCCCCGAACGTCGTTGGAACACGGAAGGCCTTGTTTTCGTTCCGCTCCCTCGGACTGAAGGAAAACGCATGAAACGCACCCATATCCTCCACGCGGTTGTCGCCGGCGCCGTTCTCCTCGCCGGCTGGCTCGTCTACCGGATGCTGAGCCAGTATTCCTGGGAGGATATCCGCAACTCCGTTTCCGCGATCCCGAAGGCGAATTTCGCGCTGGCGCTCGCCTTCTCGGCCGGCTCCTATGTCTGCCTGACCTTCTTCGATTTTCTGGCGCTGCGCTATGTCGGCAAGCCACTCCCCTACCGGCAGGCGGCGCTCGCCTCCTTCACCAGCCTTTCCATCGGCCACAATGTCGGCATCGCGGCGCTCAGCAGCGGCGCGGTGCGCTACCGCTTCTACAGGCGCTGGGGCCTCGATACGGAGGAGATCGCCAAGCTGATCGTCTTCTGCGGGGTGACGGTCGGCCTCGGGCTGGTCGTGCTCGCGGGCATCTGCCTTATCCTGCTCCCCGGCACCGCCGGCAAGGTGGCGGGGCTCGGGAAGGCCGCTTCGCTGGCGCTCGGCCTTGCCTGCCTCGCGGTCGGAGCCGTCTATCTCGCGCTTTCCGCCTTCCTGCGCGGCGAGCTGCATATCCGGCACTGGCGCTTCGCGCTGCCTTCGGCGGGGCTGGCCGCGCTGCAACTGGCGGTCGGCACGGCGAATTTCGCCTTCGTCGCGGCCTGTCTCCACCAGCTCCTGAACGGTGACGTCGGCTATATGGAAACGACGGCGGCCTATGTGGTGGGCAATCTCACGGCCCTCGTCAGCCACGTGCCCGGCGGTCTCGGTGTCATGGAGGCCGCGATCGTCTTCCTTCTCGGGAGCTCGGCCTCGATCGGCGCGCTGATCGCGTTCCGGGCGGCCTACTTCTTCATTCCGCTTCCGCTCGGGGTGGTCTGCCTGCTCGCCAGCGAGGCCTTGCTGGATGGGAACGACGAGGAAGCCCTTCGCAGGAATCCGGGCTGACGGCCAAGCCGCGAGCGCCAGCCGGCAAACCAGCCGGACAAGGGCCACCAGGGCGCAACGGGGTCGACGAGCGCGGTGCCCGGAACGGGTGCCGTCGCTCCGCCGCCCTTCGCATCGCGGAACGGCCGCAGCCCCCGCGCCTTGCCATTGAATGCATCGATCACCGCGCCAAGGCGGCCGTCCGCGCGGACCGCCGCCCCGAAGATCCCGGCATCCGCATCGAGATGCTCGGCCAGCAGCCGGTCCCGCAACGCGACGACGCCGCGCCGCTCCGCGTCCGTCCGCGCCTCGACGGCGATATCCAGCTCGGTATCCAGCCCCTCGCTACGCTGGTTGAGATTGGAGGAGCCGATGCGCAGGAAGGCGTCGTCGACGATGAGCAGCTTGGAATGGATGATGATCTCCTGCTCCGAACCGTCGGCCTTCGGTACGACGGGATAAAAGGCGCGCATCCGTCCGTGCCGGTCGCACTGTGCGAGGCGCCGGATGAAGCGGTCGCGATTGGCTCCCAGCACCAGACGCTCGACCGTGCCGTGGGAACTCAGGGTCGAGACGATGACGACCTCGGGCCCGTCCGGTTCGGCCAGCCTTTCGCACAGCACGTCGCAAACCCGCACCGAGGCGAAATACTGGCTTTCGATATAGATCTGCCGGCGTGCGGCCCTGAGAGCGGCGATGGTAAGATCCACCGCTTCGCACGCGCCCTCGCGTCCGCGGAACGCCGGCTCGGTGCGGGCGAAGGCGACGCCGACCTCCGTCATGTCGGCGGCATGGTCGTGGAGACGGATATCGGCCGGGATTTTCAGGGCGGGGATGGCCTCGTCCGTGGCGAGAAGCCAGCGACGACGTGCCACGTCGCCGGCAAACCGGGCAGCCTCGCCCTCCACCCCCACCTGTATGTCGTGCACCGGCTCGTAGTGCGCGCCCGATGGCATCGTGCGACGGGGGTCCTCGGCATGGTGGGCGCTCGTGTCCCAGCGCTTGGCCGTCAGGTCGATGCCGCCGACAAAGGCCACCCGGTCGTCCACGACGACCAGTTTCTGATGATGCGATCCCCGCAGCGGGTGGCGGCTGTCGAAGGCCGGCAGGATGCGCGGGTGGGAGGACCAGCGGCGCTTGCGGAACATCTTCAGCGATTTGCCGGAATAGACCGGCCCCATCGCCCAGACCAGCACGCGGACCGTCAGCGCCGGCCGCTCCTCGACGAGCCGCAGCAGAAAGGTGCCGAGCGTCGGGGATTGCGGATCGCCGGGCCGCAGGCGGATGTCGGGATTGAAATCCCAGCCGACGATCCAGACCTCCTGCTGCGCCTGTTCCAGCGCGCTTTGCAGCGTTTCGAAATAGGCCTCGCCGTCGACGAGCACGCTCAGCCTCTCGGCCGTCGTGACACGCCAGGCGTTGCGGCCGGGCTGGATGATGGAGGAAGGCATGCTGGTTGCTGCCCCGGTCAACGGAAACCCTTCGCTTCGCACTCTCTGCCGCCTTGTCTCTGACGTACTGGTTCGCGCGGTCAAAATCCGCGGAACAGCGTTTGGTTCCCGCATGCCAGGCGAAGGCGTGCCGCGTGATGCGGCTGTTGATTGCCGGAAACGGCTCTGGACGGGAGCGGCAGGATCGCGCTTTAACGAAACGGACGGCATCTTCGCCGCAAAGCATTTCACCGGGCGGAACCAGATGCCGATCCACGAACTTGCCGCCCTCGGCGCCGCGACCTGCTGGGCGTTCACCGGATTGATCTCGGCAGGGCCTGCCGGCCATCTCGGGGCGCTCGCCTTCAACCGTGCCCGCCAGCTCTTCGTCACGGGGCTTCTGGCGCTCTATGTGCTCTTCAGCGGGGCCTGGCATCAGCTCGACATGGCCAATGCGGGCCCCCTGCTGCTTTCCGGCCTCATCGGCATCTTCATCGGCGATACGCTGCTCTTCGCGACGCTCAACCGCGTCGGCCCGCGCCGCTCGGGCATTCTCTTCGCGCTCAACGCACCGATCGCCGCGCTGCTCGGCTGGCTGGTGCTCGGCGAATCCCTGCCGCCGCTTGCGATCGCCGGCATCGCGCTGACGGCGGCCGGCGTGTTCCTCGCCATTCTCTTCGGCAAGCGGCGGGCGCAGATCCACCAGTGGGAAACGGTCAAGGGGCCGCTCTGGATGGGCGTGCTGCTGGGGATCGGCGCGGCGACGGGCCAGGCCGTCGGCTCTATCATCGCCCGTCCCGTCATGGAGACGGGCATCGATCCCTTCCTCGCCTCGCTCCTGCGGGTCGGCGTGGCGGCCTTCTGCCTCAGCATCCTGATCCAGCTCCCCATCCCCTCCGTCAAGCCGAAGGGGCCGCTGACGCTGAAGATCGCGGTCCTTACCGCCCTGACCGGCGTTCTCGCGCTGGCTATCGGCATGACGCTGCTCCTCTTTGCGCTTTCCGGCGGAAAGGTCGGCATCGTCTCGACCCTCTCGGCCACCTCGCCCGTCATGATCCTGCCGATGCTGTGGCTGCGCACCGGCGAACGGCCCGCCGGCGGCGCCTGGGCGGGTGCAGCCCTCGTCGTCATCGGCATGGCGTTCATCTTCATTCGCTGATCGCCGGACACCGTTTTCGACAGGCCGCGCAGCACCAAAGGATTGCAGCGCATCTCTCAGGGAACATAAGGCACGCCGATCCCGTTCCCGTGGCGGAAGATGCCCGCTGTCCGTCAACGGGACAGGCGGTTCTTCCCCTTCGCATGCGCTTTTCCGGCATTCCTGCAAATGGTGAAAATTCGACTAAAACCCTTCCCTGCCGGTTTACGGGCCGCATACCAATGCGCCGCTCGCAATCGCCGGTAGGTGGGATCGACCGGACGAGGCGGTACCTTGGCGCCGCTCCATGATGGAGCCCGATTCGAGGAATGACCATGCCCCACCAGCGCCTCCGCCGCCCTTCCCGGGACCACGCGCCCGCTGATCGTCTCGCCCGCGCGATCAGCGACATCGACCGGCAGATCGAGGCACACCGGCTTGCCGACCGGCCCGCGCCGCTCAGCGCCTATCGCGCCCGCCGGATCCTTGAGGAGGCCCATGCCCGCTGCCGCGAACACGCGGAAAGCCGGGCGCCGTCCGTTCCTTTCCTACAAGCTGCGCGGCCCGATGTGATGCCCAAGCCGCATCGGTCACGCAGGGACCCGGTCGAGCGATACGAGGCGCTCCCGGGTCCTCACCATTCCCTTGCCGAAAGACAGGAGACTTGCCTTGTGCCGGCGAGCGAGGCAGATTTGCGTTTCCGCAGATTCACGTGCGGATCGCATGCCTATGAGGGGACGACCATGGCCTATGACTGGACCGGTGAAACGACGCGCAAACGCAATCGCCTGAAACTTGCGACCGCCGTCCTTCTCAGCCTCGTCATCGTTCTCGGCATCCCGGCCGCCCTTTCACCCTTCCTCTGATCGGACCGGCTACCGGACCGCCTTCAGCGGACCGCCCTTTTCCGCCACCATCGTGACGAGCCGTTCGAAGACGGAAGCGGACTGGCGGATGCCGTCATGCTCGAATTCGTTGGTGATCCACACATCCAAATTGCCGACGGCGCGGGCGGTCTCCAACGAGAGGCCGGCGTCGACATACATGTCATCGTGGTAGACAACCGCCGAAACGGGCACGGTATTTTCCGCAAGGCGGGTCTTGTCGTAGAGCCGGCTATGGCGCGGGCGCCGGGCGAGCGCCTCGGCGGCAGCGCGGAAGGGCCGCAGCAAGGCGATCTCCTCGAACATCCACGGATAGATCATCTCGCCGGTGAAGAGGAGCGGCCGCGCCCTGGCGTCGAATTCCGGGAATTCGCCGAGCAGCCGCTCGGCCGCCCAGCCGGTCGCCCCCTCGCCCTGGCCGTAGATCGCCTCGTGGATCGCGGCGAAAAGCGGATTGCCGCTATAGGCGGTCTGATGCATTACCGAGCCGAGGAACTGGTCAGAGAGGCGATCCGGCGCCGCGAAGGATTCGTCGAGCAGCCAGTGGATGTTCTCGAATCCAGGCCCCATGCCAAGGTCGAGGCCGAGGCTCTGGAAGCGGCGCACCGAGAGGCGGTCGCCGTCCGGCAGCATCACCGGATTGGCCTCGATGAAATCGGCGATGCGCGAAACGAGTGCCCGATCGTCCGGATAGCGCTTGTAGAACAAATCGTTCTTAGCGCGCACGCGCGGATAGGTGTGACGATAAACCGCCTCGACGGAAGGATCGAGGCTCGGAATGCCGCCGGCGACATAGCAGGCCGAAAGGCCTTCCGGCGCACGGCTGAGATAGGTCAGTGTCAGGAAGCCGCCATAGCTCTGGCCGAGCGTCTGCCAGCGCTCGCCGCCGAAGGCGGTCTTCCTGAGATGTTCGAGGTCGTCGACAATGGAATCGGCGCGGAAGCAGGCGAGATAGTCGGCGCCGGCCTCGCCGTCGAAGCGGGCGATGGTCGCCGCGTCGACCGGGGTGGACCGGCCGGTGCCGCGCTGGTCGGGCAGGATGATGCGATGCGTCTTCAGCGCCCTGGCGAGCCAGGAAGGGCTACCCTTCGTCGGGCGCGGCGACTTGCCGCCCGGCCCGCCCTGCAGGAAGCAGAGAAGCGGCAGCGTCTCGTCCTTGCGCGCGGGATCGACCACCTCGCGGGCGAAGAGCTCGATGGTCTCGCCCTCGGGCTTCGACCAATCGAGCGGCACCGTCACGACATGGTCGCGCACATGGAGGCCAGGAATGGTGTATTCGGAAACGATCATGGAGAAGTCCTCCTTCAGTGCACGGCGCTAACGCACCGGAATCGAGCAGCACCTAAAGCAGGTCGGCCACCATGTTGGCAATGCCCTCAAGCTTCGTCTTCGCCCGACGCGAGCTGCGCGATGCCGCCGAGCGCGAAGGCCGCCAGGCGGGCGGCAAGCCGTTCGTTGCTGACATGGTCGCGGCCGAGCGGTGGGATCACTTCCGAGAGGCGCTTTTCGGCGATCAGCAGCATGAAGCAGGGCGCCATGATGGAAAGTGCGGCCTGGGCGACGAGGGGATGATCGGTGGAAACGCCCATGATCTCGGCGATGACGCCGAAGACCAGCGCCTTTTTCGGCTCCAGCTCCTCGCGCCGCAGCCTTTCGAAATGCGGCGTCGGGGAGACGAGTTCGCGCGCGATCAGCTTGGCCGGCCAGGAGGCATCGCCCTGCGAGCGCGCCACGCGCACGAGGAGGCCGATCAGGCGCCGCAGCCTGTCCTTCGGGTCCGTATCGACCGAGGCGGCGCGCGCGAGCGCCTGATAGTTGACGAGGCGGCGATGCGCCTCGGCGAGCACTTCGGCATAGAGCGGCGCGATTCCGCCGAAATGATAGTTGACCGCCGCCGCATTCGCCCCGGCGCGGAGCGCGATCTCCTTGGCGGTCGCCCGGTCGAAACCGTGCTCGGCGAAGACCGGCCCGGCGGCCTCCAGCAGGCTGGCGCGCGTGGCGGCGCCATCCGGCCGCGGGCCGGAGACAGACGATCGTCTTGCGCCTCGCGCCATATCGGTCTCCCTTTCAGAATTCAAATCTAGATTTCAAATTTGGATTTGACAATCCCTTCCGATCGTCCTTAGCTGGAAAGGCTCGCCCCAGGAGCATCCGCGGAGTCGAACCGGCATGAAGCGCATCCTCCTCATCGTCCTCCTTCTCGCCGCCCTTGCCGCCGGCGCCTGGTGGTACCGGCACCGCGACAGCGGCCCGGCCGAGCTCGTCCTTTACGGCAATGTCGATTTCCGCCAGGTGACGCTCGCCTTCAACGGCAACGGGCCGGTCGCGGACGTGCTCGTCGAGGAAGGCGCGGCCGTGAAGAAAGGCAAGGTCATCGCCCGGCTCGACACCGGCAGGATCCGCCCGCAGGTCGACCAGGCCGTGGCGCAGGTCGAGGCCCAGCAGGCGAACCTGACCCGCCTGAAGAACGGCAACCGGCCGGAGGAGATCGCGCAGGCACGCGCCAATCTCGCCGCCGCCGAGGCGGAAGCGGCCAATGCCCGCCTGCAACTGGAGCGCCAGAGCGCGCTCGTTCCCCGCGCCGCCGTCAGCCAGCAGGCGCTCGACAATGCCCGCTCAGCCGCGGCGGTGGCGGAGGCGAAGGTGGATGCCAGCCGCAAGGCGCTCGACCTTCTCGTCGCCGGCACCCGCGCCGAGGACATCCAGCAGGCGGCTGCCCAGCTGCGGGCCGCCGAGGCGCAGGTCGCATTCCTGAAGGCGGAGCTCGACGATGCCGACCTCAAGGCCCCGGCCGATGCGACCGTGCGCTCCCGACTGATCGAGCCGGGCGAAATGGCCTCGCCGACGCGCGCCGCCTTCTCGCTTGCCACCAACAATCCGAAATGGGTGCGCGCCTATGTCTCGGACATGCAGCTCGGCCGGATCAGGCCCGGCATGAAGGCGGAAGTGCTGGTCGATTCCCTGCCCGGCCGCACGATCCCGGGCTGGATCGGCTTCATCTCCTCGGTGGCGGAATTCACGCCCAAGACCGTGCAGACCGAGGAATTGCGCACCAGCCTCGTCTATGAGGTGCGCGTCTTCGTCGATGACCCCGACAATGTGCTGCGCCTCGGCATGCCCGCCACCGTCCGGCCAGGGCAGGAAGGATGAGCCGCCATGGAGGACCGTCCGCTCTGTCTCGCCGCGCATGACCTCAGCAGGCGCTTCCAGCGGGAAACGAAGGAGACCGTGGAGGCGCTCGACGGCATTTCGCTCGCGATCCGCAAGGGCACGCTGACGGCGCTTGTCGGCCCCGACGGCGCGGGCAAGACCACGCTTCTGCGGCTTGCAAGCGGGCTGATCGCCCCGGACGGCGGAAGCCTCGAGGTCGTCGGCCTCGACGTGACCGCCGCCCCGCAGGCCGTGCAGGACAGGATCGGCTACATGCCGCAGCGCTTCGGCCTTTACGAAGACCTCAGCGTACAGGAAAACCTCGACCTCTATGCCGACCTGCACGGCGTTTCCCATGCGGAGCGCCGGACGATCTATCCCCGCCTCTTCGAGATGACGCAGCTCGGCCCGTTCAAGGCGCGGCCGGCCGGCAAGCTTTCCGGCGGCATGAAGCAGAAGCTCGGCCTTGCCTGCACGCTGGTACGTGCGCCCGAACTGCTGCTTCTGGACGAGCCGACGGTCGGTGTCGATCCGCTGTCGCGGCGTCGAACCCCTTGGCCATGGTCCACGGGCGGCCGAGCTTCTTGGCTTCCGCCTGGATGTCGCGCCGGGTGAGATCGTTGCCGACCGCGTAACCCCACACGCAGTCCAGCGCCGCCGCCGCGTCGATATCGCGCCCCCCGCTGCCGAGAGCGGCCACGAGTTCCGCCTCGTGTTCGAGCTGATCCGTCGCGCTCGGATAGGGAATGTCCGCTTCCCCGACGATCAGGGCATCCGCTGGCTTGTCGAAGAAGAAAGGCGGTTCGCGATCAGGGTCATGACCCATTTCGCGTGCGTGGTCGGCATAGTTGCGCCCGACGCAGAAGATGCGCCGCACGGGAAAGCGCGCCGTGGAGCCGGCAACGGGCAGGCTCACCACCGGCGGCAGGTCGATGACATAGTCGCTCATGGTTTTCTGCCTCAGATGTTGCGCAGCATGCCGCCGTCGACGCGCAGGCTCGTGCCGGTGATGTAGCCCGCACGCCCCGAGCAGAGGAAGCAAGCCGCATCGGCGAATTCGCGCGGTGCGCCGTAGCGTCCCATCGGGATCGTCGCGCGGGAGGCGGCGGCGACCTCTTCCGCCGTCTTGCCGGTCCGCTTGGCGGCGGCGGCATCAAGCTGGTCGACGCGATCGGTGTGGATGCGGCCGGGAATGAGGCCGTTGACCGTCACGCCGTCGGCCGCCACTTCCGCGGCGAGCGTCTTCGCCCAGCCGACGAGGGAAAGGCGCAGCGTGTTGGACAGGCCGAGATTGGGGATCGGCTGCACGACGCCGGAAGACAGGAGCACCAGAATGCGGCCGAAGCGCTGCTCGCGCATATGCGGCAGAAGGGCCGTGGCGATGCGGATCGGCGCCTCGACCATGGCGCGGAACTGCGGGACGAGGCTGTCCGCATCCAGCGTGGTCATCGCGCCCGGCGCGGGGCCGCCACCATTGAGCACGAGGATGTCGGGCCTGTCGCCGGCCTGCAGCTCGGCGATCGCCTGCTCCACCGCCGCCGGATCGGCAAGGTCCGTAACGAGCGTGGAGATGCGGCCGGATGCGGAAGCCGCAATGGCCGAGCGCACCGGCTCCAGCCGCTCGGCGGAGCGGCCGCCGAGAATGACATTGGCGCCTTCGGCGGCGAGGCTTTCCGCGATGGCCCGGCCAAGGCCGCCTGAAGCACCGAGCACGAGGGCGGTGCGGCGGCTGAGTTCAAGATCCATGGTTCTCTCCTGTCAGGCCCGACGGGCGCGGGCGGTTCTTGCGGCTTCGGCCACGAAGGCGCGAAGAAGCGGGTGCGGACGTCCCGGGCGGGACGAAAGCTCGGGATGCCCCTGCATGCCCATGTAGAAGCCGTCCCTCGCCTCGATCGCGTCGGCGATATCCTGGCCCGGCTCGCCCCCGAGCGCGCTTACCAGCACGCCGCGGCGTGCCAGCCCTTCATGCAGGGCGGGGGCCAGCCTGTAGCGGTGATTGCAGGCGATTTCGCTTTCGGCCCCGAGAAGCTGCCGGAGACGGCTGCCCGGCGCGGACCGGGTGATGCGCCGGCCGAGCCTGTATTCGCCTGTCTCGATGCGGATGAAACTGTGCCGGGCGGCGGCGGGAGCCGCCTCCGCCATGTCCGTATCCTCCCAGCCGGAAAGCTCGCGGGCGACCGCGGTCGACATGCTCTGCATGCCGAGGCAGAGGCCCGCGATAGGCGTTCCACTCGTCCGCGCGGCGCGGGCAAGCTCGATCTGCCCCGCCACTGACGACATCTGCGATCCGCCAGGCAGCAGCACACCGTCGACACCGGCGAGCGGATCGGCCGGCAGGTTACGCGGATCGAGGAAACGCAGCTCGGCTCCCGGCGCCTCGGCATCGATGGCGTCCGCCAGCGCGGCAAGCGGCGCCGGGCAGGTTTCAAGAAACTGCTCCGCAGGCCCGGCAAGCGCGAGGACGAGGCCGGACGGCACGACGGCGGCCGGCTCCGCGGAAAGCACCCGGCCGAACCGGTCGCGCCAGCCGATCACGCGGCCATCGGCGTCGAGGAAGCGGTTCTCCACCAGACGGGCGGTCCTGTCTTCCGCGCCGGCTGCGGCAAGCCGCGACACGGCATCGCCGTCGGCAAGGAAAGCCGCATGCACGGGCACGACGGCCGCCGCTTCGTCCGCAAGCTCGGCGAGAGGGCGGGCGCTTCGCCCGGTGAGGCGGTCCGCCCAGATCAGGCCGCTGGGAATGAGCGCGCCTTCGTCGGCGACATGCTGTTGGGCATCGGGATGGCGATCAAAATCGAACTGCGCCGCCGGCCAGAACAGCCGCCCGCCTTCGGCAGCCGCGACGAGCGCCGCCGCCGCACCGTAGAGCGCGGGATGATCCGTTTCGTGCCGAACGAGGATGATGCGCCCCATGACCTCTCCCAAGAATCCATCACATGCACTTGTTGAATGGAAACGTACAATCTTACTACGCTATTTTTCCCCTACTTATCCTCCTAATCGGAAAAGTTTCAATCCAAATATTGTATTTTTTTTATCATTATAGACAATGCGGGGATCGTAACGGAGGTAGCATCCATGAATTCCAGACTCTCGCCCCGCATGGCCGTCGTCGGCGCGTCGCCGACCGCGGAAATATCGAACAAGCTGCGGGCGCTGGCCGCCCGTGGCGCCGACGTCATCAACCTGGGTGAGGGAGAACTGGACTTCGCGACCCCTCCCCATGTCTGCGAGGCCGGCATCCAGGCCATTCGCGACGGGGACACCAAATACACGGCCGTCTCCGGCACCGCCGCGCTCAAGGCGGCCATCGCGCGCAAGTTCGAACGGGAAAACGGCCTTCGCTACGCCCCTTCCGAGATCATTGCCGGGACGGGCGCCAAACAACTGATCTTCAACGCCTTCCTGGCGACCCTCGGCGAAGGCGACGAGGTGATCGTGCCCGCGCCCTATTGGGTGAGCTATCCGGACATGATCCGTCTGGCAGGCGCAAAGCCCGTCATCGTGCCGTGCCACGCGCGGGACGGCTGGAAGCTGACGCCCGAGGCGCTGGCGGCCGCGCTGACCCCGCGCACCCGCTGGGTCATCCTGAACTCGCCGAACAATCCGACGGGCGCGGTCTATGGCCGTTCCGAACTCTCGGCACTGGAAGAGGTGCTGGCAGGACATGACGCCCTCGTCATGGCGGACGACATCTACGAGCATATCGTCCATGACGGCAGCTTCGCGGCGCCTGCGGCCGCGATGCCGCGGCTGGCCGGCCGCGTGCTGACGATCAACGGCGTCTCGAAGGGCTATTCGATGACGGGGTGGCGGCTCGGCTATGCCGGCGGGCCGGAATGGCTGATCCGCGCCATGGACGTTCTGCAATCGCAGAGCACGTCGAACCCCTCCATCATCTCGCAGGCCGCGACTATCGCCGCGCTGGACGGCGACCTCTCCTTCCTGGACGGTTGGAAACGGACGCTGCTGGCGCGCCGTGAACAGGTGCTCTCCGCCATCGCGGCGATATCCGGCCTCTCCGCGCTGCCCACGCCGGGCGCCTTCTACGTCTTCGCCGACTGCACCGGCCTTTTCGGCAGGCGGACACCGGCAGGCACCGTCCTGGCCTCCGACCTCGATGTCGCCGGCTATCTTCTGGAGGAGGCCCATGTCGGCATGGTGCACGGCTCGGCATTCGGCATGCCGGGGCACCTGCGCATCGCCTATGCCATCGACGACGGCCGGCTCGCCGAAGCACTGTCGCGCGTGGCCGCAGCCCTCGGCAGGCTCGCCTGACCACCGGCATGCGAAAGCCCCCGCCGCGACCGCGGCGGGGGCTTTTTCTTCGAGACGCGATCTCAGGCGGCGGGCTTGAGGCCCGTGCGCGAATCCGCGGCGAGCCTTTCCATGACGGCACGCAGCTTCGACTGCACGGCGGCAGGAATATCGCGCAGCGGCAGGCGGACGGACCCGCCGTCAAAGCCGCGCAGGTTCATCGCCGCCTTCACAAGCTGCGGCTGGCCATGCGCGCGGGCGAGCGCACGATAGTCGTACCACAGCGCGTGCAGGTCGCGGGCCGTCGATGCGTCGCCGGCTTCCAGCGCGCGGTAGGTCGCCAGGATCAGTTCCGGCAGCGCGCCGCTGTTCGTCGTCGAAAAGCCGTCGAAACCGGCCATGACGGGGCCGAGGAAGGCGAGGTCCGAGGCGCAGAAGGTGCGCACGCGGCCGCGCAGGTCATTCGCGATGCGGTCGATCGCCGTCGGGTTGAGGTCGCCCTGCTTCAGGCCGACCATGCCGTCGATGTCGGCCAGGCGGCCGATCAGGGCCGGCGAAAGCGTGATGCCGATGCCCGGCGCGTTGTAGATGATGATCCCCGTCCTGGAGAGCGGCGCCACATCGCGGAAGAAGTCGACGATCTGGTCGTCGGTGATCTCCGAAACGTAGGGCGCCGTCACCATCGGCACGCCGCCGAGATCGCCGGCGAGCTTCGTCAGCTCGTAGACGTCGCGCGGGTCGGAACCGGCCGAGCAGAGCATTGCCGGAATGCGATCGCCGATCACGTCCATGACATGCGTGAAGACGTCGGCGCGCTCCGCCACCGTCATGGTGGGAAACTCGCCATAGGTGCCGCCGATGAGCACGCCGTCATAGCCGAGGGCGATGACGCGCTCGACGTTGCGGGCGAGCCCCGCCTTGTCGAGCGCCCCCTCTCTGGTGAAGGGCGTCATGGTGATGTTGAAGATGCCTTTCAGGCGCGCCTGCGCCTCCTGACGGTCCTTCATTCGTATTCTCCTTACGATTTGTTACGCGTCGATGCGGGTGAGAGCGCGCGGCACGGTGCCGAGCTGGCGCCAGCCCGTTTCCGTGACGACGATGGTTTCCGAGACCCCCACGGTGAAGCGTCCGTAGATGCGGAGGGCGGGCGGCAGGTGGAATGTCATGCCCGGCTGGAGCGCGGTCTTGACGCCGGCATTCAGCGAAAGGATCGCCCCCTCGCCCCAGTCCGGCGCGAACGAAATGCCGACCGAATAGCCGAGGCGCTTGCGGAAATTGTCCGTGTAGCCGGCGGCATCGATGACCTTCTGACAGGCGATGTGCGGCACCTCGCAGGCAACGCCGGGCCTGATCTCGTCCAGCGCCGCGGCAAGCGCGTCCTGGCAGACCTTCATCATGTCCTCGGCCTCCTGCGGCACCGGACCGACCCAGGCCGAGCGCATCAGCGCGGCGTGGTAGCGGTCATGCACCGCAGCCATTTCGAGGAAGGCGGGGTCGTTCGCCGAAAGGGCCGTTCGCCGCCATGTCCCGTGCGGCACGCCCGTGCGCCGGCCGGTCGAGACGAGCGGCTCCATGCCCATATATTCCGAGCCCGCCCGGATGGCGGCCTCCATCATGGCCGCGACCAGGTCATTGTCGGAGGCACCCGTCCGGACGGCGGCAAGGCCGGCCCGCATGCCGGCATCCACATAGGACGACGCCTTTTCCAGCTTCTCCACTTCGAGCGGCGACTTGACGGCGCGCAGCGCCTCGACGATGCCGGCGCCGTCGTGGACCGTGCCGAGGGCCGACTGGAGGGTCTCGTAGACGGCGATCGGCAGGAACCAGCCGCGCTTGTCGATGGCGACGCGCTTGCCAGAAAGGCCCTTGCGCGTGATCACCTTCATCAGGAAGCCGATCGGATCCTCGCTGTCCTGGTAGACCTCGGCGTCGGAGATGAACGTGTTGGCGATGAAGTTGAAATATTCGAGCTGGCGGATGACGAAGACCGGATCGCCCTCGGCCGGCAGCACCAGCGCCTGGAAGGTGTAATAGCCCGGCGTCTGCTGCCCCGTCAGATAGAAGATGTTCTCCGGCCCCGTGATGACCAGGGCATCGAGCCCGGCCTTGGCAAGGCCGGCCCGCGCACGCGCCTGCCTCTTCTCGTATTCGTCTCTTGGAAAGGCCGACTCCTGGCCCAGCACGACACCTGCGCTATCCATCTCATTCTCCCAGGGATAGGGGCGCGGAAGGCGCCCGGAAATTCAGCCCGAGGCCGGGCTCATGGCGGACAGCGACCTTGCCGTCCGCATAGGTCAGGCCTTCGGCGGGATCGTTGACCAGCCCGTCCGCGCCGTAGAGCTCGGCATGGAGGGGCCGTGTCGCCACGGCGAGATGAAGCGCGGCCGCCGTCGCGACCCCGCCCTCGTTCATCTGGCCGATCATGAAGGGAATGCCCGCCGCGGCCAGGGACCGCGCGGCGGCAAGCGCGGGCGTCAGCCCGCCGAGCTTGATCAGCTTGAGGTGCCCCTGAAGCCGGCCGGCCGCCGACGGCGCGCGCGCCACCAGCGTCTCGACATCGGCGCCGGAGGCAAGGCTCTCGTCCAGCATCACCGGCATGGGCGCACCGGCGGCAAGCCGCGTCATCGCATCCCAGTCGCCGGCCGCGATCGGCTGCTCGACATAGGCGAGCCCGAAGCGCGAAAGCGCCGCAAGCCGCTCCGGCGCCTCCGCCGCCGTCCATGCGCCGTTCGCGTCGGCGGCAAGCTTGACCGTTTCGCCATGGGCGGCGCGGATGCGCGCATGGCGGGCGCAATCGGCCTCGATATCCTGGCCGACCCGCAGCTTCAGGTCGCGAAAACCGCGTGACAGGTAAAGCGCCACCTTCCGATCGAACGCCTTGTCGGTGGACAGGAAGAGCGTCTGGTTCGTGGCATGCGAAAGCGTCCGCGCCTCGCCGGCGAGAAGATGCGCGAGCGGCAGGCCGGCGCGCCGGGCATCGAGGTCCCAGAGCGCGATGTCGAACAGCATGCGCACCGGCGCCGGCAACGGGCTTGCGGCGACGGCGGCACGAACCGCATCCGGCGGTGCCTGCCAATCGAAGCCGGCGATCGCCGCGCGGGTGCGCCGCAGCAGATCCTCCGGCTCGTAGCCGTTCAGATAGGTGCAGTTGATGCGCACCTCGCCGATCCCGCGATGCCGTCCGTCATCGAGTTCGAGGTAAAGCGTGTCGAGACCGGGCACGGGGCCGGAACTGGCGGTGTGCACCGTCAGGCCCGCATAGGTCAGCAGAGAGCGGTAGAGATGGATCCGCATCGTCACGCCGCCAGGATGCGCCGCGCGATGTCGGCATAGATCGCAGCGCTCATGACGAACTCATCCGCCGGCACGAATTCATCGGGACGATGGGCGACGCGAATGTCGCCGGCGCCGATCACCACGCCCTCGGCGCCCGCCTCGATGAAATGCACGAGGTCGCATGCCCCCTGGAAGCCGAACGGGCCGGCTTCGGCAACGCCCGCCGCCCGGCAGGCGGCGACGGCGGCCTGCACGACGGGCGCGGTTTCCGGCGTATCGGTCGCCCCGCCCGTGGTCGCGTGATAGCCGACGATCTCGGCGCGGATGCCGTGCCTCCTTTCCGCGTCCGCCAGCAGCTCGCGGATTTCCGCCTCGGCGCTCGCATCCGTCTCGCCGGGGATCAGGCGGCGGTCGAGCAGCAGCTCGCATTCGGCCGGGATGACATTATCAGCATGCCCGCCCTTGATGCGCGTCACCGTCAGGCTCGGATTGCCGACGAGCGGATGGCTGCGCTGCGCCAGGACCTCGTCGTTGAAAGCGGCCAGCAGCGGCATGAGCTGGCCGGCGCGGAAGATGGCGTTATCGCCGAGATGCGGGCTGCCGGAATGCGCCGCCTTGCCGGTTATCCGCACGACGGGCCGGAAGGACCCCTTGTGCGCCGAAAAGCAGGCATTGCCGGTCGGCTCCCCGACCACGACGGCATCGATCTCCGGCCGCGACGCCGCATAGTGGCGTGCGCCGGCGCTCGCCACCTCCTCGTCGCCGGTGAAGACCACCATCAGCGTGCCGGACCATGCCTGCCGCTCGGCGACCAGCATGCGCGCCGCCTCGATCATGGCGGCCAGCGGCCCCTTGCAATCACAGCTTCCCCGGCCATAGAGCCGGCCGTCGCGCTCGGTGAGGGTGAAGGCATCGGAGGTCCAGCCGTCGCCCGCCGGCACCGTGTCCATATGGGTGTTGAACGCGAAGACGGGGCCCGGCCCGTTGACCAGCCGCGCCTCGACATTGAACCGCGCGGGGGCATATTCGATCAGCTTCACCTCAAAGCCGAGCGATGCGAGCCGTTCGCGCGCCCACTGCGCCACCGCGCCCTCCCCGCCCGGCGGGTTTTCGGAATTGATGGCGACGAGTTCACCCAGCTCGCGCTTCATGCGAGCGGCATCGGGGCGGATGTTCATATCGGACTTCCCTGAAAAGGCACGACGTTCAGTGCAGGATCTGGTTGAGGAACTGCTTGGCGCGGTCGCTGGCCTCACCGCTGAAGAACACCTCGCTCGTGGCGTTCTCGATGATCGAGCCCCGCTCCATGAAAATGATCCGGTCGGCCGCACGGCGCGCGAAACCCATTTCGTGCGTGACGCAGACCGAGGTCATCCCATCGGCGGAAAGCTCGGTCATGACGTCGAGCACCTCGCGGATCATTTCCGGATCGAGCGCCGAGGTGGGTTCGTCATAGAGCATCAGCTTGGGTTTCATCGCCAGCGCGCGGGCGATGGCCACGCGCTGCTGCTGGCCGCCGGACAATTCGTCCGGCAGGTGATCGGCGCGGTCGGGAATGTGGACCTTGTGCAAGAGGTCGACCGCCAGGTCATGGGCGTCGAGACGCGAATAGCCGAGCACCTTCATCGGCGCCAGCATGATGTTCTCGACCGCGTTGAGGTGCTGGAACAGCTCGAAATTCTGGAACACCATGCCGATCTGCGCGCGCAGCTTGTGGGCGTTGCGCAGGTCGCCTGTGATCTCCCGGCCCTCGAAGGAGATCGATCCTGCGCTCGGCGGCTCCAGGAGGTTGAGGCAGCGCAGCAGCGTGGACTTGCCGGAACCGGACGGGCCGATCAGCACCACGGTCTGGCCCTTGGCCACGGAGAAGGAGCACTCCTTCAGGACATGCAGAGGGCCGAAATACTTGTTGACGCCATTGACTTCTAGGAAAGCGGAACCGGTCATCGGATGGCCTCAATTCTTCTCGGCAGCGGGCTGCAGCAGGATGGAAAGGACGGAGCGCCTCGATGCGCGGCTGCGCTTGGGCTCGAGCGAGCGTTCCATCCAGTACTGGCCGGCCATGAAGATGGTCGTCAGCGCGAGATAGTAGATGCCGGCCGCGCTCAGCGCCTCGAAGTAGCGGAAGGTTGCCGATGCGGTCTGGTTGGCCACCAGCAGCAACTCCTCCACGGCGATAACCGAGACGAGGGCCGATGTCTTGAGCATGCCGATGGTCTGGTTGCCGATCGGCGGCAGCATGATACGCGCGGCCTGGGGCAGGACGACATAACGCATCACCATCAGCCTGGTCATGCCGAGCGCCATGCCTGCCGTGCGCTGCCCGCTCTTGATTGCCTGAAGGCCCGAACGGATGATCTCGGCCATGTAGGCGCCTTCGTTGAGCGACAGCGCAATGACACCGGAAGCGAAAGCGGTCAGGCGGATGCCGAAGGTCGGCAGGACGTTGTAGATGAAGATGATCTGGAAGAGGACCGGCGTGCCGCGGAACAGCCAGAGATAGAACACCGCGATCAGCCGGACAGGCAGGAACTTCACCTGGTTGACGAGCGCGAGCACAAAGCCGGCCAGCAGGCCGAAGACGAGAGAGCTGACCGTGATCAGCAGGGTCATGGCCGCACCATGGAAGAAGGTGGGCGAGAATAGATACTGGAAGACCAGATCAAGTGACATCAGTCAGCTTTCCCTGTTTTTAAAGCGGACCGGAGACCGCATGGAGTATCGGCGCGAGGGGACCGGAGACGCCTGGCGCCCCCGACCCGGCGAAGCTCAGTCGAACAGCGAAACCGACGGCGGCAGCTTCCACTTGGCGATCAACTTGTCGTAGGAGCCGTCCTCGGCCATGGCCTTGATGGCCGCCGCGAGCGCCGCCTGAAGCTCGGTCGCACCCTTCGGCGTCGCGATGCCGATCTGGGTATCCATCTCGAAGGGCTCGCCGGCGATCTCGAAGACGCCCGGCATCTTCTCCAGTGCCATCACAGCGCCCGGCGTGCTCTCGTAGTTGGCGTCGGCCCGGCCCTGGCTCAGGGAAAGCGCGCTGTCCTGCGCGGTGGGCAGCGTCAGCACCTTCACCTCGCCGAGGCCCTTGGCCTTGCAGCGCTCGTTGTCGGCGCGCGCCTGGCTTTCCGAAATGCCGCCGAGCGTGACGGCAACGGTCTTGCCGCAGATCGTGTCGTCACGCCCGGTGATCCCCTTGGGATTGCCGGTCTGGACCATGACGTTGTTGCCGATCTCGAGATAGGGCACGAAATCGACCTGCTCGGCGCGGGTCGGATTGATGTACATGGCGGAGTTGATGATATCGATGCGCCCGCCCTGAAGCGCCGGGATGAGACCCTTGAACTCCATGTTCATCGCCGCCGGCTCGACCTTGAGCTTTTCGGCGAGCGCCTGGATGAAATCGATGTCGAAGCCGGTGAGCTTGCCCTCGCTGACATATTCGAAAGGCGCGAAGCTGGCCGCCACGCCATAGGTCAGTTTGCCCGCCTCGACGAGCTTGACGCCGTCGAGGGACTGGGCGGCAGCCGCGCCGGAAACGGCGAGCGGCGCGGTTGCGAGAAGAAGAATGCGAAGAAGACGGTTCATGCGGAGTTCCCCATTCGTGTTTGCAGAATTCGAATTTGCAGACCGTGCCCCTTGGTGGAGCCTTATTGTTTTTAATTTATCAACTTGTACAATTTGACCCACACCCCGTCAACCCATATTGCGGTGGAGAACGGTCGGGAAATTTGCCGGCAGGGCCTTCTTGTGGAATGGAATTTCATGGAAATCCGCCGCTCTCCACCTATTATGCGGTGCAAAATCGTGCAGAAGCCGCAACGAGAAGTTTGAAAATCGCACAAACTGCCTGTATGATAGGCAATTAACAGTACAATTTTCTTTCGGGCTATGGACAAGAATCCCCGTCAAAACCGCTACCTCCTCGCAAATCGCATCGTCGAATTGGCGCGCGCCTCGCGTTTTCAGGTGGATTATCACCTGCGCGAGCAGCAGCTCGCCGACGTGCTGCAGGTCTCCCGCACGCCAATCCGCGCGGCATTGATGCTATTGGCGGAAAGAGGCGTGGTGGAGGCCCGCAAGAACAAGGGCTTCTTCATGAAGATCGGCGCCGAGGCGCTCGGCCGGACGGAAGTGGAGGTGCCCAGTTCGCCGCAACAGGATCTCTATGCCCGCATTGTCGAGGACAGGCTGACGCACCGACTTGGGGAGACGGTGGGACAGGCGGAAATCTCCCGCCGCTACGGGGTCGAGCGCAACGTCCTGCAGAAGACGCTCTCGTCCCTGATGGCCGACGGCCTGATCACGCGCGGCCCGGGGCGCAACTGGACCTTCCAGCCGACCCTCGACAACAAGTTCGCGCTGGACGCCAGCTATGAATTCCGCTGCGTCATCGAGCCGTCGGGCATCCTGATGGACAGTTTCCGGGCCCATCCGGCCGCGCTCGAACATATCCGTATGGAACATTTGAACCTCCTCGCGCGGCCGGATTTCAACAGCCTGCCGGCGCGCCAGCTCTTCGAGCTCGACGCCAGCTTCCACGAGACCATCGCGGAATGTTCCGGCAACACGTTCCTGCTCCAGTCCATCCAGCACCAGAACCGCCTGCGCCGCCTGCTGGAATTCGCCAGCTACACCAATGGACGACGCGTGCGCGAATGGTGCCAGGAGCACCTGCGCATCATCACCGCGCTCCAGGAGGGCGACCGCGCGCGCGCGGCCGATCTGATGAAGAGCCATCTCGAAAGGGCGAAGGCCAGCGCCGAGCGGACGAAGCGCGAAGGCACCTGACCGGATGCGCGGTATCGCCGTGCCGTCCCGTGGCCCCGAACGATGAGACAGAGGAAGTTGGGCGTCGATGCTGACGATCCTCATGCCGACCGTCCGTGTCTGGCCATGGTCCAAGCCGATCCGTTACCCCCCTTGGGGCGACATCGGAACGCGGTGGAAGAGCGCGCGCGTGCGCTCCGCCTGGAGCGGCCCCAGCGGGGCATTGGCCGCCGCGCAGAGATAGAGCTTTTCCGAAAGGCGGCGATTTTCCAGCTTGGCGAAACGGAAGCGTCCCTCGGCGACGCCGGCGGCCGCATCCAGCCAGGTCAGGAAGCTGATGCCCTTGCCGGCGGCGACATATTCCATGATGAGCGCGATGGAGTTGCTGCGCAGCGCGATATGCGGCTCGGCATGGATGCGATAGACCTCCGCGTCCAGCCGCGGCCAGACCGAGAGGCTCGTATCGGGCAGGCAGAGCGGCAGGCCGAGGCAATTTTCGATGCGGAACGGCGGCTCGCCCGAAGGCGCCAGCGCCGCGGCATAGACCACGCCGAGATCGTAGCTCCGCTCGTCATAGACCCGAAGCTCCGGCAGGCGCGGCACGTTGAAGGCGAGCAGCGCATCGATCTCGTTGCGGCAGAGCTGGCTGACGAGCGTGCCGGTATCGCCCACCGAAATCTTCAGCGCGGACGGTTCTCTCCCTGCATCCAGCCCCGGCAGGATATAGGGCACCAGGCATTCCATGACGCCGAGCCGGAGCGTGCCGGCCCCGCCGCCACCGGCCTGCTGGAGAGCGGCCCGCAGCGCGCTCTCGTCATCCAGCCAGCGCTCGGCCTGCGCCAATAGAACCTGCCCCTGCTCCGTCAGCTGCACGCCTTGCGGCATACGCACGAAGAGCCGTGTGCCGAAGGTCTGCTCGAGGATCTGCATCTGGCGGCTGAGGGCGGAGGCGGAGAGGTTGAGCTTTTCCGCCGCGCGGCGGATGGAGCGCTCGCGCGCCACTTCCACGAAGGTGAAGAATTCCCGCGAGAATGCCGACACAGCCGCCCTCTGTACAGTTTTTTCGCACACTATGCGCAATTCATTCTAATTGGCGCAAGCCCCCTTCTCGCGCACTCTGAAGACGGGAGTTTCAAGCGTTCAGGAGGAGTGACGAATGCTCGACAAACAGAACAGGGGACAGGCGACGGAAATCGATCTGCGCAATCTGCGCGAGACGATGAAGATCGCGGAGGAAAGCCGGGCGGCGGGCAACCATCCGTTCGGCGCGCTGCTGGCGGGTCCGGACGGGGCGGTATTGCTCACCTCCGGCAACACGTTCAAGGACGACAAGGGCGTCGGCCATGCGGAGATGAACGTCGCCCGCGACGCCGCCAAGGCCTATTCGCCGGAATTCCTGGCGGAATGCACGCTCGTCACCTCGGTGGAGCCGTGCTGCATGTGCGCGGGCGGCACCTATTGGGCCGGCATCGGCCGCCTCGTCTACGGCATGACGGAAAAGCGCCTGGCGGAACTGACCGGCGACAACCCCGAAAACCTGACTATGGACATGCCGTGCGAGCACATTTTCGATGCCGGGCAGCGCAAGGTGGAGGTCGTCGGCCCGGTGCCCGCGCTCGAAGGGGAAATTGCGAAAGCGCATGAGGGTTTCTGGTGAGAACCGGAAGCCGCCGCCCTTTCCATTTTCCTTTCAGGAGTTCAGCCCATGTCCCGACAAGCGGACCATGGCGCGGCTGCGGCCGCTGCCAACCAGACTGCACGGCATGTCCATCCCGTCGATGAGATCCTGCCGCCCGCCCGCATGGCGGTGCTCGCGCTCCAGCACGTGCTCGTCATGTATACCGGCGCCATCGCCGTTCCCTTCATCATCGGCAGCGCCCTCAGCCTCACGCAGGCGCAGATCGCCTATCTCATCCAGGCCGACCTCATCACCTGCGGCCTCGCCACGCTGATCCAGACGGTCGGCTTCTGGCGCTTCGGCGTGCGCATGCCGCTGATGCAGGGCATCACCTTCGCCGCCATCTCGCCGGTCATCGCCATCGGCAGCAATCCGGCGATCCTTGCGGGCGGGCCGACAGCAGGCCTGCAGGCGGTCTACGGCGCGGTCATCGCGGCAGGCCTCTTCGCCATCTTCATGGCGCCGCTCGGCCGCTATATCGTCAGGGCCTTCCCGCCGGTCGTCGTCGGCGCCGTGCTGACGGTGATGGGCCTCAGCCTGCTGCCGGTCGCGATCCAGTATGCCGCCGGCGGCTTCGTGCCCGATGCGGGCAAGCCCGCCTATATCGGTCTTGCCTTCCTCGTGCTTGCCGTCATCGTCCTGCTGAACGTGTTCGGCCGCGGCTTCGTGAAGAACATCGCGGTCTTCCTCGGGCTCGTCGTAGGCGTCGTCTTCGCCGGGCTGATGGGCATGCTGGATCTCGCCGCGGTCAAGGACGCAGCCCCGCTCGCCATCGTGACGCCCTTCCACTTCGGCCTGCCGACCTTCCATCTGGTGCCGGTGCTGACCATGTGCCTCGTCGTCGCCATCACCTGGGTGGAATCCGTCGGCGACACGATCGTCGTCGGCGAGATGGTCGGCCGGCCCGCGACGGAACGCACCATCGCCGACCTGCTGCGGGCGGACGGACTCTCGACCATGATCGGCGGCATGCTCAACTCGTTCCCCTATACGGCCTTCTCGGAAAACGTGGCGCTGGTGAACATCACGGGCGTGCGCAGCCGCTGGACGGTGGCGCTGGCGGGCGGCTTCCTCATCGTGCTCGGCCTGTCGCCGGTGCTGGCGACCGCCATCGCCTCGCTGCCGAAGCCCGTGGTCGGCGGCGCCGGGTTCGTCATGTTCGGCACGCTCGTCGTCGTCGGCATGAAGACCCTGCAGAAGATCGACTTCGACACGACCTTCAACAACTTCATGGTCGTGGGGCTGAGCGTCGCCATGGCGATGATCACCATCGTCAAGCCGGACTTCTTCCAGTTCATGCCGGAGTGGTCCCAGGTGATCTTCCATTCCCCCGTCATCATGGGGGCGGTCACCGCTATCGTCATGAACGCCGCCCTCAACGGGCTCGGCATGCACGGACAGGTCGCCATGGCCCACTAGGTTTCCCTCCCCCGGAGCCAATGTGCGCCTGCCGGAGGGCCGGGATCGCAGGATCCCGGCCCTCCGGCTCGCGTATGGGAGCGACACTCTTCCCAAACGACCTGCGGCACGAGGAAAACCGGAGGAAAAACCTCTTGTTTTCCTGGCCGTCGATGAGTACAGGAGGCTCATGGTTGGTCGTGACGGAAATCAGGGATGAACAAGACGATGAGCAGGATGTTTGCGGGAGCGGGCCTTTGTGCGATGATCAGCATGCTGGCCGCACCGGCTCTTGCCGCCTCTACCGTATATCCGCTCACGATAGAGAATTGCGGCGCGAAGGTAACCTTCAGCAAGGCGCCCGAGCGCGCCATCGGACTTGGCCAGAACAGCGCCGAGATCATGCTGCTTCTCGGCCTCGAAGACAGAATGGTGGGCACCGCTTTCTGGCCGAACAAGGTTCTTCCGCAGCTTGCCGAAGCCAACGCGAAGGTCAAGGTTCTGACGGTCGAGTTCCCGACCTTCGAATCCATTCTGGCGCAAACCCCTGATTTCGTCGCGGCCGCCCTGCCGAGCCTGCTCGGCCCGTCGAGCAAGGTCGCCAAGCGCGAGGACTTCGAGAAGGTTGGCGTCCCGAGCTATATTTCGCCGAGCACCTGCGTCGCCGAAGGGGCGGCCAAGGACAAGTTCGGTTACGGCGACCGCTCAAAGCTCTGGAGCATGGACACTCTCTATCAGGAGATCGACGAGATCGCCCGGATTTTCGATGTCCGCGACCGGGGAGACGCGCTCATCGCAGACCTGAAGAAGCGAGAGGCGGCGCTGCGTGCCGATGCGCCGAAGGACGGAAAGAAACTGTCCTACGTCTTCTGGTTCTCCAGCCCCTCTCCGTCCGCCGACGCATATCTCGGCGGCAAGAACAGCGCATCCGGCTTCATTGCCGATGTCCTTGGCGGAACGAACGCCATCACCTCCGAGGCAGAATCTCCCGCGCTCGGCTGGGAAAGCATCATCGCCAGCAATCCAGATGTCATCGTTGTTGCGCAGGTCGATCGCAACCGGTGGGAGCTGGACAAGTCGGAGGCCAAGATCGCGTTCCTGACGACCGATCCCGGCACGAGCCAGATGCCGGCGGTCAGGAACAAGGCGATCGTGGTCATGGACGGCCAGGCCATGAACCCGACCGTACGCACGATCTACGGCGCCGAGCAGGTTGCCCAGCAGTTGAAAACGCTTGGTTTGAAGTGACGGCCGGGACCATTCGCAGCCAGTCGGGCAAGCAGCCGCGACAGGTCTCCGCTGTCGTGGGGATCGCTCTCGGCTCGCTCCTCGCCATAGCGCTGGCGGTCGGCGTCAGCGTAGGGAACGGCGACATGCCGATCCCCCTGTCGACCACCTATTCGGCGATAACCAACAAGCTGGGCTGGACGACGGTCCAGCTGAACCCGATCCAGGAAACCGTGATCTGGGAATATCGGCTGAGCCGTGCCCTGGTCGCGGTTTTCTGCGGCGCTGGCCTGGCCCTGTGCGGCGCGATCATGCAGGCGATGCTGCGCAATCCTCTGGCCGAGCCCTACGTGCTCGGCATTTCCGCCGGGGCCTCGACCGGCGCGGTGGCGGTCGTCATCCTGGGCATCGGCGCAGGTGCCGTTTCGCTTTCCGCAGGCGCTTTCGCCGGGGCGTTCGCCGCCTTCCTGTTTGTGGCGCTTCTATCCAACGGTGCGCGCGGCGGGGCGGACAGAACCATCCTCGCAGGCGTTGCCACATCACAGCTCTTCAATGCGGTGACGTCGTATATCGTCACCACCTCCGGCAATGCGCAGCAGGCGCGGGACGTCATGTTCTGGCTCCTCGGCAGCTTCGGCGGCGTTCGCTGGCCGGAATTTGCGCTCGTTTCGGTCGTCGTCGGCCTGGGACTGATCGTCTGTATCTTCTACGCACGCGTGCTCGACGCCTTCGCCTTCGGCGACGAAGCCGCCTCGTCCCTCGGCATCGATGTCGGCCGGACGCGGATCATCCTCTTTGCGCTGACAGCCATCATGACGGCGACCATTGTAAGCATGGTCGGCACCATCGGCTTCGTCGGCTTGGTCGTTCCGCACGCCACCCGCTTCGTGGTGGCCCCCCTGCACGCAAGGCTCTTGCCCGCCTGCGCCGTTACGGGGGCAGTATTCATGGTTCTGGCGGATATCGCCTCGCGCACGCTCATCCCGCAGCAGGTATTGCCGATCGGTGTCGTCACCGCGCTGGTGGGCGTCCCCTTCTTCGCGATCATTCTCTACAAGCTTCAGCGGACATCATGAGCATCACGGCCGACAATCTGGTCTGGAAGATCGGTGCGAAGACGATCGTCGATGATGTCTCCCTCATCGCAAGGCCCGGGGAAATGCTGGGGCTGCTCGGGCCGAACGGCTCCGGGAAGACCTCGCTGCTCCGTCTCCTCGCCGGACTGAAGCGGCCCCTTTCCGGCCGGATCACGCTCGATGGGCAGGATATCCGCACGATCCGCCGGCGGGCGATCGCGCAGCGCGTGGCGTTCATCGAGCAGCATGCGACCACCAACGCCAATCTCAAGGTCGAGGATGTGGTCAAGCTTGGCCGTTTCCCGCATCGGTCGATGTTCTCCGGCTGGACCAATGAAGACGATGCGGCGGTCAACGACGCCCTCGAGCGAACGGAAATGGCCGCCAAGCGCAGGGACACCTGGCAAAGCTTGTCGGGCGGAGAAAAGCAGCGCGCCCATCTCGCCCGAGCCCTTGCCCAGGCGCCGAGAGAACTGATCCTCGACGAGCCGACCAACCATCTGGACGTTCATCACCAGATCGGCCTTCTGCGGCTCGTCTCGGAGCTTCCCGTCACCAGCGTCATTGCGCTGCATGACCTCAATCATGCGGCAATGTTTTGCGACCGGCTGCTCGTGATGCACGCAGGAAAGGTCGTTGCCTCAGGGACGCCCGAAGAGGTGCTCACCCGGGATCTGCTCAGGGACGTCTTCTGCGTAGAGGCGCATGTGTCCCCTTCCCCCTACCATGCGAAGCCTCACATCCATCTCGTGCGGTGATCCGACTGAAACCCGGCAGGCTTCTCACTTCTTGCGGATGATGGCGAGGTCGGCCACCCCGACGAGGCCGGCATCGTCGCCAAGTCTTGCGGGCACGACCGGCACCTCCCGAAACGGAGCCATGGCATCGCGGCGGATGCGCGCACGAATGCCGGGTTCGAGCAAATCGAAAGCGGCCGACACGCCACCGCCCATGACGATCATCTGCGGGCTGTAGAGATGCAGCAGGCTGGCAAAGCCTGAGCCGAGCCAATCAGCCTCCTCGGCGATGAGGGCGAGACAGGCGGCATCGCCTGCCCGCGCGCCCTCCACGGCATGGCGGCCGTCGAGCGTTTCGCACTCGGCCCTCCTGCCGAGATAGGAGGCGGGGTTTCCGCTTGCCGCCGCGCGGACCCGCTTGCCGAAGGCCGTCCCGGCGGCAACCGCTTCGAAGCAACCGGCGCGTCCGCAGGAGCAGACGGGCCCTTCCGCAACCAGCGTGAAATGCCCCACATGGCCGCCCATGCCTCGCGAACCATGCATCAGCCGGCCATCGACGACGACACCCCCCCCAATACCCGTGCTGACCGTGACATAGACCATGTGGTCCAGCCCGCGCGCAGCGCCGTATTGCCATTCGCCGAAGGCTGCCGCGATGCCATCGTTCTCGACGATGGCGGGAAGGCCGAAAATCTCCGACAGGCGGTCGCGCAAAGGAAATTGCTCCCAGCCCGGAAGGGTCGGAATATGATCGATAATGCCGCTCACGGTATCGAGCGGCCCGGGGGCGCACATGCCGACCGCGCGGACCGGGGCGCTGCCCGCCGCCCGCGATACCTCCGCGACCAGCGCCTTGAATTGCCGCATCACCTCTTCCGGACCGCTGATATCCGTGCGCGCCGCCATGCGCGCCAGAACCTTACCGGCGCGAACCAGCGCGGCGCGGACCTGCGTGCCGCCGAGATCGAGGCCGATGGTGAAATCGTCAGTCATGCGCGGCCTCGCGTCGTTCCGCCGGTTGCGGATGAATCCAGCCATTCCCATCGCAGGGGAGTAACCTCATGGCGCCGGTCTCGGCCATCAGCCGGTGCCCGGGCAAGGTTTCGAGCCAATCGAAAGGCGACCGCATCTCAGAGCCCCTTGAGGAAAGCCGACAGGGCGGCGCGGAAATCGGCGCGATAGGCGTCGGCATCGTCCGCCTTCGGCGTGATCTCCACCAGCCGCGCGCCCGGGATCATCCCGGCAAGCGACCGGGCATGACCAAGCGGATGAACGAGGTCGCGCCCGTGGCCGACCACGAGAGTCGGCACGGCGATGGCGGAGACCTCCGCCTCGGTGACATCAGGGCCGTCCATCGAGATTGCCCGGAGCAGCGCTGCGGTGACCTCGATCGGTTCGCGCGTGAAGAAGCCGCGGATCGAGGCAAGATTGTCCGGCGCGTCCCGTTCCAGCTCTGCCGCCAGGGGCAAGGCCTCGTACTGCCTGCGCGCCTCCTGCGGCGGATAGCGGTCGAGAAGTTCACCGGCGATACGGTTCGGCGCCATGTTTTCCGGGTTGGCGGCACAAATCCAGGCGGGCCGGGCGATCACAAGCGCCCGAACGAGTTCAGGCCGGCGGACGGCAAGTCGCAGCGCGATCGCCGCCCCCATCGAGATTCCACCCACCACGGCTCGTCCGATATCCTGTGCCGCAAGATAGCCGGCGATGTCGTCGGCGAAGGTGGCGATCGAAAAGGCCGCCTTGGGACCCGCGTCCGAGGCGCCGTGGCCGCGGCATTCGACGGTGATGCGCCGGAAGCCGGAAGCAGCGGGAAAGACCTGCCCCGGCTGGGCCTGATCCCCGCAGAGACCGTGCTGGAAGACGAAGGCCATGCCCTCGCCCTCCTCGTAGACCGCGAGGTTCGCTCCTGCGGCGGGATGGCGGATCGGATTCATGCGTTGCCACCCTCCGGGGCGATGAGGGGCGCAAGGAAGGCGGCGACACCCGGCGCTTCTGCCGCCGAAAGCCCATGGGTGATCACGTCGCCGTCGAAGCCTGCCCGCTTCAGCGAGGCCACATAGCGCGGATAGTCGATGACGCCCGTGCCCGCGGTGGCGAAGGAGCCGTCGGCATTGCGGTCCTTGGCGTGCGCGATGGCGATCCGGTCTTTCAGCAGGTCGATGGCCGCGTCGATGATGCGGCCGCGCGTTTCGGTGTCCTCGTTCTCGAAGAGATTGGCCGGATCCAGCACGATGCGGATGCGCTCGCTCGCCATCGTTTCGATCAGCCTCCGCGCCTTCGCGGCAGAGTTGATGACATTGGCGAGTTCCGGCTCGACGCCGATGAAGATGTCGTGCCGTTCCGCGATGGCGAGCAGATGCCCGAACTCGTCGATCATGTCCTGCCAGGCCTCGGCGCCCTGATTGTCCGGATGGTCGCGCCACTGGTCGGCGGCATCCCGGCTTCCCGTGCAGACGGTCAGAAGGGCCGAACCTGCCGCATGCGCCGCTGCGGCAATCGCCGCAAAGCTGCGCCGGCCGGCCTCTCGTATCGCGATATCGGGGTGGATCATGTTGTAGGTGGCGGAGATCGCCGCGATGGCGACGCCGGTCCGTTCCGATGCTTCACGGATCGCCGCAACGGCAGCGTCCGGGATCGCCTCCGGCAAGGCCCCAAGGCCCGAGCAGGCGAAATTGTACTGCACCGACGCGTAGCCGGCATCGCGCGCGGCGGCGAGCACGACATCCGGCGTCGTGCCTGCGAAGGTCTTGGCGAAGATACCGGCGCGCATCATACGCTCCCATGCGCATCGGCGAGCTTGACCGGCGCCTTTGCGCGAACCGACTGCATCACCGCCGCCATGCCGCGCACCGAGGCGATGCCGTCATCGATGCCCGCGCCGGTCAGCGGCCCGCCGTCGAGAATCGTATCCGCAAACCCCTCCAACTGGCGCCGGTAGAAGTGGCCGTCCGCACCCAGCACGCGGCTGGTCGCCCCGGTCTTTTCGCTGAAGATGTCCACCTCGCTGCTCTTGAACAGCCAGGGATTGTAGGTCTTGCCGAGAATGCTGCCGTACTCGCCATAGATCTGGAAGCCTTCGTGCCAGTCCATGCGCACGGCAACCGTCAGATCCAAATGGCCCATGGTTCCGTTTTCGAATTCGACGTCGATGAACCAGCAATATGCGCCGAACCGCTGGCGCAGCCGCGCGTCGACGGCGAGGATGGGACCGGCAAAATAGCGGGCGGTATCCAGCAGGTGGCTGCCATGGGCGAGCATGAAATACTGCTCGAGATCGGCCTTCGGATTTCGCGACGGCTTCTTCGCATTGGCGCTGCGGATCATGTAGGGCTGCACCGCGTCGGTGACGGCATAGCGATGGGTGGAATCGCAATACCAGGCCTTGAGCGCGAGCATCTCGCCCATTTCCGTGTCGATGAAGCTCTTGGCGCTCTGGAGGCCGGCGTCGTAGCGCTTCATATGGCCGACCTGGAAGACCTTGCCGCTCTTCTCGACGACGGGCCGCAGGCCCTCGACCTCCTCGACGGTCATGCCGAGCGGCTTTTCGCAGAGCACATGCTTGCCGGCCTCGAGCGCACGGGCTGCGGCGGCGACGTGGAAGGCATCCGCCGTCGCGATGATGACCGCATCGACATCCGGGTCGGCCAGCATCGCATCGTAGTCGGAGAAAGCCTTTTTCGGCGCATGGGTCGCGGCCATGCGGGCGCGCAGGTCGTCCGCGACGTCGCAGATGGCGTAAAGCTCGGCATTGCGCGCTTTCACGGCGCTTTCGAAATGGCCGGCCTGCGAGATCGGCCCGCAACCGAGAATCCCGACCTTCAGCAGCGGCTTGCCCTCATTCATCTCATTGTCCTTTCCATGGTGGACGGCGCTTTCAAGGCCGGTCCGGTATTCTTCAGCTCTTCGACACAGGCATGCTGCGGAAGCGCATGGCGGTCTCCGGCTGCGCCACCTTGCAGACGGCGGGCGGAAGACCGCGGGCGATCAGTTCGATATCGGCGGTGATCGATGCACCCATGGCGTTCAGCGTCGATTCCATGGCGCCGGCCTGGTGGGGCGAGAGGATGATGTTCGGCGTCCGGCGCACCGGATCGTCGGCCGCGACCGGCTCGACGGGAAAGACATCGGTCGCGACCCGGATCCGGCCGGACGCGGCCGCCGCCAGCATGTCGGGGAAATTGACGACCGCCGCACGGCTCAAAAGCAGCAGGCACGCGCCCTGCTTCATCGTTTCGAACGCACGCCTGTCGAGGAAACCGGTATTTTCGGAGGTTACGCCGGCGAGCACGAAGACGAAATCGCTCTCGGCAAGCACGGTCTCCAGCGCTACCGGCCGGCAACCGGCCTGCTCGATCAGCAGCGCCGGCACCCACGGATCGTAGACATCGATGGTCGAGGTGAACGGTTTCAGCAGGGGCAGCAGCGCGCGGGCAAGATCGCCGAAGCCGATCAGCCCGACGCGGGCACGCATCAACGGCAGCGCCGTGCGGTTGGCCGCAAATCCGTACTCTTCCCTGCCCTCGCGCATCAGCCGGTCGGCCTCGGTAATGCCGCGGCCGAGGTCGATCGCCATGGCCAGCCCGATTTCGGCGACTGGTTCGGCAAAGACATGGCTCGCCGACAGCACGCGGATGCCGTGCTCGAAGCAATGACGGTAGTCGATATTGGGCAGGAAGTTTCCCTCGCTGTTGACGAAGGCCTTGAGGTTTCGGCACCGCGCCAGCCGCTCGGCCGGCATGTCGAAAACGCCCATCGCGATATCGGCCGGCACGACATGCCGTTCGAAATCCTCGTCCGTCAGCACATCGCCCTCGTGGATAACCACGTCGCCAAGCGCCCGAAGCCGCGCAAGATGGGCATCCGTGAAGACATCTTCCACGAGGCGCGGATGGGCCATGATGAAGGTGCGGAAAGGTGTGGTCATGAACGGTTCCCTCCAGATGTCTCAGATGTCTGTCCAGCGGCCGTCTTCAGCGCCCGAGCGAAGGGCGGCATCGACGAAACGCAGGCCGCGCACGCCATCGCGAATGCCGGGCAGCAGGAGGGCGTCCGCCGCCGGCGCGCGACCGTCGCGACGCGCGTCGATCTGGTCGGCCATGTCGAGATAGAGCCGCGCCAGCGCCTCGATGAACCCCTGGGGATGGCCGGGCGGCATCTTTCCCTTGAAAGCCGTTCCGTGCGAGGCCCGGTCTATCACCATGCGCCGACCGCCGAGCGGCGCGAATGACAGTCGGTTCGCCGCCTCGACCGTCCAGCCGAGCGAGCCCTTGTCGCCATGCACATCGATCCTGAGCCCGTTGGTCTCGCCGATCGCCACCTGGCTTGCCCAGAGCAGCCCCTTGGCGCCACCGTCGAAGCGCAGCTTCGCCGTGACGTTGTCATCGACGCGGCGGCCGGCAACGAAGGTATCGACTTCGGCCGAAAGGGCGGTCGCCGTAAGGCCCGTGATGAATTCCGCAAGATGGAAGGCGTGGGTGCCGATGTCGCCGAGGCTGCCGGCGCCGCTTCTTGCCGGATCCGTGCGCCATTCGGCCTGCTTGTTGCCGGTCGCCTCGGTGGCGGTGGCCAGCCATTCCTGCGGAAAGACGACGCGGACCATGCGCACCGTGCCGATTTCCCCGGCCGCCACCATGGCGCGCGCCTCGCGCACCATGTCGAAGCCGGCATTGGTGTAGGCGACGCCGAAAAGAGAGGGACTGCCCTCCGCCGACGCTTGAAGTGCGAGCGCCTCATCCAGCGTGGCGGTCAGCGGCTTGTCGCAGAGAATGTTGATGCCGGCGCCGAGGAAGGCGCGGCAGGCGGGCGCATGCAGGTGGTTCGGCGTCACCACGGCGACGAGGTCGATGCCGCCGTCGGTTGCCTCGCGCCTCGCCATCGTCTCGAAATCCTCATAGCAGCGTTCCGGGGCAAGGCCGAGCACGCGCCCGCTTTCCCGCGCGCGAAGCGGATCGCTCGAAAGGGCGCCCGCGACCATCGCAAAGCGTCCCGTCATCGCGGCGGCGGCACGGTGCGCGGCGCCGAAGAACGCACCGTTCCCGCCGCCGACCATACCCAATTTCAGCGTTCTCATGTCCCTGTCCTGTCTGGAACGGGCGGGCCGACGTTTCCGCCGGCCCGCCCCTCTGGCGACGTGTTACTTGGCGGCCGTCTTGCCGCAGGTGGTCAGCGCATCGGCCGGGGTGCAGGTCTCGGTGCCCGTCTGGATGAACGGCTCGAGCTTTTCGCCCTTGGTCAGCTTGTCGAGGGCCATGATCGTCTCGTAACCCATGTCATAGGGACGCTGGCCGATATTGTAGTGGCTGAGGCCCTCGGCGAGCAGCGGAAGCTGCGGGCCGAAGTTGTCGCCGAAGACCACGACGAGATCCTTCTTGTCGAGGCGTTCCTTCAGCGGCTCCATCGCCTGCTTGTAGGCCTGCGGCGCATACTGCGCCCAGCCGCCGACGGCAACGAAGGCGGAGAGGTCCGGATGGTTGGTCATGACGTCGCGAACCTGCTGGGCCGCAAGCGCGATGTCGTCGTTGTTGTAGACCGGGCATCCGGCCGGCTCGGTCCAGCCGTTCTGGCCGGTAAGCGTTTCGACCGGCTGGTCCTTCGAGGCGCCGGCGAGCGTGTCGCGGATGCCCTGGACGCGGGCCTTCAGGTTTTCAGAGGCGGGCGCACCGGACTGGATGCAGACCGTGCCGCCTTCCTTCTTGTTCTCCAGCACCTTCTTGGCGAGTTCCACGCCGAAGGAGTAGTTGTCCGTGCCGATATAGGTGGCGCGCAGCCCGGCATCTTCGGGCAGCACGTCGGTGTCGAAGGTGACGACCGGGATGCCCTTGTCGTTCGCCATCTTGAGGATGCGCGCCATCGCCTTCGGATTGCCGGCGGAAATGCCGAGTCCGTCGACGCCGCGGGTGATCATGTCCTGCGCAAGCTGCACCTGCTTGGCTTCGTCATATTCCGTCGGGCCGATATAGGTGCAGGTGACGTCGCCGAGCTTTTTGGCGGCATCCTTGCAGCCGGCGTCGATCGGTGGGCTGAAGGCGTTGTTGAGCACCTTGAAGACCAGCGCGAATTCCCGGTCCGCGGCATTGGCAGTCGAGGCAAAGGCGCAAAGCGCGATCGCCGCGGACGACAGGGTAAATTTCAGGCTTCCTGACAGCGACATGGTATCTCCTCCTTGGTTCGCTGTTAAAGACGTTTCATTTCACGGCGCGGCAGCACTCCTCCCCCGCGCCCTGACCGTATGCGGACGCGGCCGTCAGCGGCGCAGCGACCGGATGCGTTCGAGAAGCACCGCGGCGAGGATGAAGCCGCCGACGAACGTGCCCTGCCAGAACGGATTGACGCCGGCGATCAGCAGCGCGTTGCGGATCACCTCGATCAGGATCGAGCCGATCGCGGCGCCAAGCGCAGTACCGAAACCACCGGTCAGGGACGCGCCGCCGATGACCGTCGAGGCGATGGTCTGCAATTCGTAGCCCGTGCCGATGGCGTTCGTGACGGCGCCGAGCCAGCCGACGAGGAAGATCGCGCTGACGGCGGCCATCAGGCCGCTGAAAGCATAGGCCGAGATCTTGATGGCATCGACCGAGATGCCCGCGAGACGCGCAGCGCTCTCGTTGCCGCCGATCGCGAAGATGTAGCGGCCCCAGCGCGTCATGGTCAGGAGGCAATGCAGCACGATGACGAAGACCACGAGCGCATAGACGACATTGGGAACACCGAGCGTGTAGCCGCCGCCGAGGGCCAGGATCGCTTCCGTCGCCGTGCCGAACTCGTAAAACACCTGATTGTCGCTGATGACGAGCGCAAGGCTGCGCCCTATCGACAGGGTCGCCAGCGTCACGATGAAGGGCGGCAGCTTGGCGAGTGTGATGACGGCGCCGTTGAGCCCGCCGAAAACGAGGCCGACGGCGAGCGTCCCGGCGATGCCGACCGGCAAGGGCGCGCCGGCATTCAGCAGGACGCCGAGGGTCACGCCGCTGAGCCCGAGGATCGAACCGACGGAGATGTCGATCCCGCCGCTGATCAGCACCGGTGTCATACCGAGCGCCATCAGGCCGATGAAGCAGGCATTCTGCAGCACGTTCAAGAGATTGCCGGACGTGGCGAACTTGCCGGAGATCATCGAGACGGCAAGCCCGAGGACAACGATGGCAATTGCGATCCACATTTCCTGCGTGAGCATCAGCCGGCGCAGAAGCGATCGGTCGTGGCGCTTCAGGAGGTCGATGTTCATGCCGGGGGCGTCTTGCTGGGACATGGTTTCCTCCCCTCTCAGGCGGCGTGGATGGCGCCGGTGATGAGGCCGGTGACCTCCTCCGGGCTGGATTGGCTTATCGGCTTGTCGGCGACCTTGCGGCCGCGCCGCATGACCACGACACGGTCGCAGACGTCGAAGACATCGGGCATGCGGTGGCTGATGAGGATGACCGAGAGGCCCTGTTCCTTCATCCGCCGGATCAGCGCCAGCACCTCGGCCACCTGCCGCACGCTGATGGCCGCGGTCGGCTCGTCCATCAGCACCAGCTTGGAGTTGGAAAGGCGCGTGCGGGCGATCGCCACGGCCTGCCGCTGGCCGCCGGACATGCGATCGACGAGATCGGCCGGGCGCGTCTCGGACTTCAGCTCCTGGAAGATTTCGGCGGAACGCGTGTTCATCAGCTTCTTGTCGAGCACCCGGAACGGCCCGACCTGCCGCATCGGCTCGCGGCCGAGGAAGACATTGGCTGCGGCCGTCAGATTGTTGCAGAGCGCGAGATCCTGGTAGACGACCTCGATGCCGTGCCGGCGGGCATCGGCCGGGCCAGAGAAACTGACATCCTGGTCCTCGAAGACGTAGCGGCCGGCGGTCGGCTGGAAGTTTCCGGCGATGGTTTTCACCAGCGTCGACTTGCCCGCGCCGTTGTCGCCCATCAAGCCGAGCACTTCGCCACGGTTGATATCGATCGACACGCCGTCGAGCGCGCGGATGGCGCCAAATTCCATGACAATGTTTTCGAGACTGGCAAGCTTGCTCATCCAACCTCCTCCCTGAGCCTGGATAAATATCTTTCTTAAAGTAAGAAATAGGACGCATTTACCTTTGTCAACGAGGAATGTTTTTGCACTCCAAGCGGCAAATTGCGTCAGCAAGGCTGACATAGTGACGTCACGAGCCGATTTCGCGCATCTTTCTCGTGAATTGCACATCGATCGCCGTGAATTTCACCCCAAACGAAAGGACATTTTTTTACAAAAGACATAAATGCGATTATTCCGGATACCGGACGCGGATCGCAAAATGAAAGGCGGTGGATTTCGACATGGCGGACCAGACCCTTGCCAAGGAAGTCAACGAGCGGCAGATCCTTCGTTTCCTGCGGCTGTACGGGTCGGCCAGCCGGGCCGAGATCGCCCGCCATCTCGGCGTCACCCCGGCCTCGGTGACGCGCCTCGTAAACGGGCTTTCTCTGCGCGGACTGGTGCGCGAGGTGCAGCCCGAAGCGAAAACGCCGGGAGCGGCGCGTGACGCCGGCCGGCCGGGCGTGGCACTCGCGCTCAATCCGAGCGCGGTCTATTTCCTCGGGGTCGAGATCGGCGTCGGCATTCTGCGCTATGCGCTCATCGACCTGACCGCAAATGGCGTTGCCACGTCCGATGTGCATGTCAGCCGCACGATCACGCCGGAAGAGGTCGTCGACGCCATCGCCGCGCATGTGGCGATGCTTGAGCGCGATCTTCGTTATGCGGGCCGCGTTCACAGCGTCGGCGTCACGGTCCCCGGCGTGGTCAATCTGGAGGGTTTCGTCATCAACCTGCCGATCCTCGGCTGGAAGGAGGTCGATCTCCTGACCCCCCTGCAGGCCGCCGTCGGCAGACCCTGTTTCGTGGAAAACGACGCCGGCGCCGCAGCGTTCGGATCCGTCTATACCATGCCGGAACTCCAGACCGGATGCTCCGTCTTTCTGGTGATCGGCCGGGGATGCGGCGGGGCGGCGGTGATGAACGGCCGCCTCCTGCGCGGCGCGAGCGGCGCCACCGGCGAACTCGGCCACATGCGCATCGCCCGCGACGGCGCCGTTTGCAGCTGCGGGCACCGCGGCTGCCTCGAAAGCCGGGTGGGGCTCGACGCGCTGGCGCGATCCTATCGGGGAACCGACAGCCTCGAAGAGGCGCAATTCGAGGCGCTGTCCACGGAGGTCGCCGATCGTTTCGGCGCCGGCGAGCCCGCAGCGATCACTTCCGTGACCGATCTTGCGGACTGGCTTACGCTCGGCATCGTCAGCCTCGCCAACATCTTCAATCCCTCGACGGTCTTCCTCGGCGGCGCGCTGGGCCCGGTCCTCAACCTCATTGCCGACGACCTCCGCCGGGACGTCGCCGCCGGTATCGTTCCCGGCCTGCCAGCGCCGGAGGTTCGCCTTTTCAGTCTCGAACCCTACGAATGCGCCATTGGCGTTGCCGCCATTGCTCATCAACGCTGCTTCGACAGTTCCCTCGTCGACAAGGATATGGCCGGCTGAATGCCTTGGGCTGGAATCGCTTTCAAGAGCGCTTCCGTATAGGGCTGCGCGCCCTCACCGCCGGATGCGGCATGGTTGATGTAAATTCCATCGGAGGCTTCGAACCGTGCAAGGCGATGTGACGGCGGCCGGAAGCATTGCGAGGACTGCGCTTATTCCAGATTCAGGTGCTGCGAGACGGCAACCGCCATCGAGCGTCGGCTGACCCCGAGCTTGGAGAATATGTTCTTCATGTGAAACTTCACGGTCGCTTCCGACAGACCCAGATCGCGCGCGATCTCCTTGTTGCTCTTGCCCTTCTTCAGGAGCAGCAGCGCTTCCTGCTCGCGCGTGCTGAGCAATCCCTGGCCGCAGGAAGATATCTCTTCGCGGCCTTTGCCGAGTGCACGCTCCCCCGGCAGCAAGGCACGCTGACCGATGACCCGGCTGATGAAATCGACCCCATCCGCGCTGAACACCTTCAACCCGAAACGGCGCACGATAGCGCGCAGAATGGTGGCGAATTCCAGCCCTTCGTCCACAAAGAACTGAGTAACCTCGTGCGAGCGCGCCCTGGCGATCGCTGCCTGCAGATATTCGAGCGACTGGTTGTAGCGGCCATCGTTCCAGGCCACCCTCGTTGCCAGAACCTCCGCGGCCAGGAGGTAATAGCCCGCGCCGTTCTTCCGGCTATGCGCCATTACCGCCTCTAGATCAGCCATCGCCTCCGTGTACCGCCCCTGCATCATGTGAAGACGGCCACGGGCAAGATGGAAGTCGTTCTCCTCCCGCCATGTCCATCCGGGCCGTGGCAGAACCTGCCCGGCATCCACGAGGCGCTCGGCGATGGCCGCCGCCGATTCGATGAGCCCGCTTCTGGCGAAGACATCGACCCGCATGATATCGGCCGCCACCTTGAGACGCGGCAGCGAGCGTTCCACGGAAACCTCCTCGGCCTTGTCGATGGCCGCCACGGCCATGTCCAGCCCGCTCAGTCGCAAACGAGCGCGCGCCAGCCCCCAGAACAGACGGGAAAAAATCTCGACCCAGCCTTCGCCCCGCACGATCGATTCCATCGCTTCGGAAAGGTTCTTTTCCACCAGCCCGATCTCCCCGTGCTGATAGTGGACTTCCGCCACGGCAACCCGGCAGATCGCCTCGATATTGGAATCCTTCCACGCGGCGCTCCGCGCCCGCTCCTGCGCCTCCCGGCAAAAGGAGAGAGCGGCTGAAAAATTGCCCGCCAGCGTGTTCACCAATCCGAGGTGAACGAGCATGAACACCTCAGCGTAAACGGTCTTTTCCTCGCGGTAGCATGCAAGCCCCTTGAGTGCGCATCGCCGTGCGAGGTCAAGCTCGCCCATTCTGGTATATGCGATGCACAGATGGTTGCTGATCCAGCCGAGATCCCATGTCGCCTGCGGGGGCAAGGCGGCCGCGACGGCTTCCAGCCGGCGAACCGCCTCCCCATCCAGCCGCAGGTCTTCATAGATATCGACCATTCCATCGATATGGTCGAAGGCGAAGCGGTCGATATTGAACGCTTCCGGATCGTCCATCACCCCGCTCGACTTCAACGCATCCAAGCGCTCCCGCGCGGCCTGAACGTTGCCGCTCTTGGCCAACACCAAGACATGGCACAGCATCAGGCTCGGCGATTCATGGATGACGTTGGCGGGCAGGTCGCCGATCAGCGCCTCCAGCACCGTATGCCCAGCGCGGATGAAGAGATCGACGCCGCCCGCCTGGCGGATCGTATGCGCGGCCAGGGAAAAATTACCCCCTCGGGCGGCATGGGAAACCGCTTTCTCGATGAGGCCCCGTTCGGTGAACCAGTGTGCCGCCTCGCTATGCAGCCGCGCTTCGACGGACTGCGGATCGGCAGCGAGCTCCACGGCAAGGCTCTTCCGCAATACCGGATGCAGGCGGTACCATCCCGCCCCGGCGTCACTCCTTTCGATAAGCGGCGAGGACGCATCGAGAAGGCGAATGTCTGCGGCCGACATCCTTACGCCCGAAAGGTGCTCGGCCAGTTCCGGCGAGAAGTCGTCGTCCAGGATCGCACAGACCCGCAGCACGCCGCGCAGCGAGGGAGAGACAAACGCGCCGAGAATCTCCGTCACATAAGCATGAAACGCCGGATGCAGGCCCTTCAGAATTGCGCGACGATCCTCCGCGAGGGGAACCGCAGGAACAAGGTCGCGGGCGATCTGTGCGAGCGCCGGCCATCCCTCCGTCGCGCCGGCGAAGTCATCGACCTCGGCCGTCGTTAGCGTCCGTGTGAAAAGCGCGCGCAATTCGGTGCGGGTAAATGCCAGATCCTTTGCCCTCACCTCCCGCACCAGGCCGCGGACACCGAGGCGCGCCAAGGGCAGCTGCGTCTGCCGGCGGAAGGCGGCGGCGATCCTGAGATTGTCCGGTGCCGCCAGAAACAGCTCGGCCAGCAGCTCCGTCACCTCCGGCGCTTCTGGCCCGTCCGTCTCGTCCAGGAAGAGGATCGTACAGCCAGCCCGGCCGCAGACATGCGCCAGAAGCGCCTTCAGCGAAACATCCGCATAAGGGCGCTTCACCCCGAGTGCCAGCGCCAGATCGGCGCACAGCTCTACCGGATCGCAATAGGACCGCTGAAGGGTGAGCCAGCCGCAATGTTCGACCCCGCCGGGGAACAGTTCGGCAGCGCCGGTCGGAGAGGCGCATATCTCCTCGTAGCATGCCTTCAGGGCGGCCGTCTTGCCGAAGCCGGGCGGGGCATGGACCTTCGCGACCTGACGCGCCAGCCCTTCCCTTATGCCGGCAAGCACGGAGGGCCGGTCGATCGCGGAGAACAGCATGCGCGGGGGACGAAAGCGAGGCTGGACGGGTTTGTCCGCCCCGCTTTCGAGGATCGACATATCGGCTCGGCGTCGGTCTGGCTGCGGCATCCGGAAACCTCTTCGGTGTCAGCGTATCCAACCTTTCCCCGTTTGCAAATGTCCTCCAGGCCGGGAATTCATCCCCCAAGAGGGGTGTAGGCGCTCTTGAGCCCGAAGGCCGCCGGCCCGAACACAGCCAAAGCCTCCGGTGTCCGCATGATCGGCGGCACCTTGACACCGAGCACATTGACACGCTGGCCGTAACGCAGGCGCTCCGTGGTGATCGGCATGGCCGTATCCAGTTCGAGGACACAGATGAGGTCGGGCACGACGGCGAGAACGCGCTCTCCCTGCTCGGCGATCAGGTTCTCGTTCTGGATCTGGATCGTGACCGGGCGCTCCGGATGGTCGAAGGGCTCGATCGTCACCACACCGACGGACCAGCCATTGCGCTCACGGCGAGACACGTCGACGATCTTCCCGGAGGTCAGGACCTGCGCGGTCTCGTAATGGGTGGTCGCGAAGAAGTCGATCAATGCCCGAAGCGGATCGCGCCGGCCGGCCGTCGCTTCGCGCATCGTGCGGCCGATCCCGATCGCCAGCGACATCGTTCCGGGAACGGATACCCTCCGGGCCGTCGCGCCGTCCATGCCGTAGTTCACGATGTAGGATTGCCCACCCATGCGGATCGTCACGCCGCGGGCGATGAACTCCGCCTTTGCCGCATCCGCCGTCTCCACGATGACCGTATTGCCCTGCTCGTCGGCGACGGCGACGGGGCAAGCCGGAACGCCGTAGACATTGAAGGTTTCCATTTCGAGCTGCGGAAAGGCGCGGCCCATGCCGTCGCCGTCAACGACGGGAAGCCGGCGCTCGGCGGCAAGGATGATGGGCACCATCGAATTGACCCCGCCCGCCTCGAACGGGATGATGGCATCCATCGTCTTCCCCACGCGCCGTTCGTATGCTCGCAAGGCAAGGCCGATCTCGTCGCCGCTCGGCATTTTCTCGATGAGGATGGTGGGCGCGCCCATCGCGCCGCAGGCCACGAGATTCATCCCGTCCCCCACCTTGTCGAGCGGCAGCAGATCGACGGGACCGTAACGCTCGATCGCCGCATGCGCCATCAGCTTGCCGATATACGGGTCGCCTCCCCCGCCGGTTCCCAGCAAGGCGGCCCCGACGGAAAGATCTTCGATATCCTGGTTCGTGATATGAGGCATTGTGTCAGCCGATCTCTTCTATGGGTGTGAACGGTTCCTTCAGGCCGAAGCAGGAAGGGCCGAAAACCTTGAGCGCTTCCGGCGTGCGCATGATCTCCGGCACCGAGACCGCCAGAACCGTCACGCGTTGACCGTAGCGAAGGTCCTCGCTGGTGATCGGCTCCGCCGTCTCCGTGTTCATGATGCAGATGAGGTCCGGGACGATGGCCTTGACGGCACCGTCCACGCGCGCGACGAGGTTCTCGTTCTGGATCTCGATCTCCATGACCGATGAAAACGGCGCAAGGCCCTCGATCCGCGCGCGCCCCATCGCAAAGCCGGCCTTCGTCTCGCGCTGCACGTCTATCATCTTGCCGGCATAGATCACCCGGCCGTAGCGATAGAGCGTGGAGGGCAGGAAGCCCAGCAGCGCATCGATGGGATTGCGGTGCTCGACGCGCGCCCGCCGCAGGACTTCGCCGATGCGGATGGCAAGCGTCAGCGTGTTGGGCACGGCCGTCCGCTTCACGTCCGCGCCGGACATGGCGTATTCGGCGATATAGGCGCAGCCGCCCATTCGGATGGCGACCGCCCGCGCGAGCCATTCCATCTGCCGGTTGTCGACCGCCTCGATCAAGGCGCAATCGCCGTATTCGTCACTGATGGCCATCGGGCTGCCGGAAATGCCGTAGACCCCGAATGTCTCCATTTCGAGGAACGGGAATGCGCGTCCCATGCCGTCCGCATCGACGATCGGCAGGCCGAGCCGGGCGCCGACGAGAAGCGGGATGGTGGAATTTATCCCGCCGATCTCGATTGGCATCGTGGCGCCCGCCTTGCGTCCGAGGTGCCGCTCCAGTCTCTGCAAGGAAAAGATCGCCTCCTGCCCGCTGGGAATCTTCTCCACCAGGACCGTGGGCGCTCCCATCATCGCGGTGGGAATGACCAGCATGTCGTCATCGATATCCTTCGGGTCGACGATCTCCACGCTGAGCCCCTCGTCCAGGCATTGCTGGACCATGACCCGGCCGACATAGGGATTTCCACCGCCGCCGGTACCGAGGAAGGCCGCCCCGACGGCAAGGTCGCGCAACTGCTCACTGTTCAGTTTCATGATCGCTCACTCCACCGCCAGGTCGCCGACGGCCTTGACGCGGATGCGCGTGGCGCTGCCCGGAAGATAGGCGAGCGGCACCTCCTCCACGTCGATCACCTTCACCGTTCCCTCCCGTGCGCCCGCCGCCAGCGCCCGCTCGCTCGCCTCCGCCTTGGCCCCGCCCAGCACGATGTCGCGCGAGGTCCCTTCCAGCGAGAAGATGCGATCGATCTCCCCACCGACCTGCGCGATCGCCGCGCCGATGGCGTTGGCGACCGACGCGTTCTCCGGCCGGATGACCTTCGAGGCGGACGGCAGATCCCGGGAGATCAGGATCGACCCGCCACCGACGAGAATGACGGGCATGGGGTCCGCACTGGTCTTCATGCGGTCGACCGCGCCGTCGGCGATCCTGTGAATGGTGTCGAGCGCGGTCTCGATCGTGCGGGCGGGAAGATGCGCCACACGCGACCTGTCACCAATGTCCTCCAGACCGGCGGCGACGACGATATCGGTCGTCGTCAGCGTGTCGCCTCCGAAGACGAGGCTGCGGCTGGTTATCTCGTAGCCGACGGAATCCGGGCCTATGCGCGCGCCGTCGTCCCGCACGATCGAGCCGCCGCCGAGCCCGACGGCGAGGACGTCCGGCATCCGGAAATTCGTGCGCACGCCGCCGATATCGACGGCCACCGCCGATTCGCGGGGGAAGCCGTGCATGAGCATTCCCACGTCGGACGTCGTGCCGCCGATATCGATGACCATCGCGTCCGGTTCTCCGGCCAGCATCGCCGCTCCGCGCATGGAGTTGGTCGGCCCGGAGGCGAAGGTGAGCACCGGGTAGCGCTCGACATAATCCGGCGCCATCAGCGTGCCGTCGTTCTGGCTGATGAAGAACGGCGCATCGATGGACATTTCCTTGAGCGCGCTTCGGAAGGACGACACCACCTTGCGGGAAAGATCGGCGAGGGAGGCGTTCATGACGGAAGCGTTCTCACGCTCCAGAAAGCCGACGCGCCCGATCTCGTGGCTGAGCGAAAAGGCAACATCCGGCGCCTCGTTCCGCAGGATTTCGGCGGCTCGCAATTCCATTTCGGGCGTCACCGGCGAGAAGACGGACGTGATGGAAGCAGCGCGCAGCCCCCGCCGCCTGATCTCCCCTCCGATGCGGACGAGCTCGGCTTCGTCCAGCGGCGCAATGGCACGGCCGTCGAATTCATTGCCGCCATGCACCATGAAGGTGTGCCGTCCCAGCGTGTCGGCCAGGTCTTTCGGCCAGTCCGTCAGGGGGGGCAGCGCTTTCGTGGCGGGCAGGCCAAGCCGGACGGCCGCGACCTCCAGCAGGCGGCGGCGCTCCACGACCGCGTTGGTGAAATGCGTCGTGCCGATCATGACGGCCCGTATGGCCGAAGCGGGTACCCCGCTCATCTCCAGCACCTTCCTGAGCACTGTGACGATGCCGAGGCCCACGTCGCTCGTGGTGGGAGACTTGCAGGCCGCCTTTACGACAGCGCCGTCCATCAGGGCGGCGTCCGTGTTGGTGCCGCCCACATCAATTCCAATACGCATGCTTGCCTCCTCGAGGTACAATTCTCCGTTCGCCGGCACACGCTGCGCCGGCGTTGTGTTCGTTCCGCAATCCTGCCGCTGTCAGGCGACCAGCGCCTCCGACCGTCCGGGATCCCACCCCACCGTCACGCTGGCCCCGGGAAGGAATCTCGCATTCCCCACGCTGTTCTGGCGCTCCGCGACGATTTCCTGGCCGCCGACCGCCAGGCGGTAGCGCACCAACGCGCCCTGGTAGCTCTCCCCGAGCACCGTGGCCGGAAAACGGACCGTCACATCCGCACCGGGATCGATGACGATGTTCTCCGGCCGGATCACCAGTTTGGCGGGCTGTCCCGCATTCAGGTTCTCCGGACCGCGCGTTGGAAGCGGAAAGCCTTCGAGCATGACCGTCATGTCCGCCCCGCCGCCCTTGTCGACGGTGACGTCGATGACGTTCGAATGTCCGATGAACGTGGTGACGAACAGTGTCCGGGGCCGCTCGTAGATCTCCTCCGGCGTGCCGACCTGCTCGATACGTCCCTTCTGCATCACGCCGATGCGGTCGGACATGGTCAGCGCCTCGTCCTGGTCGTGGGTTACATAGACGGTGGTGATGCCGAGGCGCTTCTGGAGATCCTTGATCCAGTATTTCATCTCCTCGCGCAGGCTCTTGTCCAGGGCGGAAAGCGGCTCGTCGAGGAGCAGGATCCGCGGCTCGGTGACCAGCACGCGCGCAAGCGCCACGCGCTGCTGTTCGCCGCCCGAAAGCTGGCGCTGATAGCGCTCCTCGTAACCGGAAAGGCCCACCTGCCGCAGCGCGTCCGCCACGCGGGTGCGGATTTCCTCCCTCGGGCGCTTTCTCAGCTTGAGGCCGAAACCGATATTGTCCGCCACGTTCATATGCGGAAAGATCGCATAGTTCTGGAAAACGATGCCGATATCGCGCCTTTCGGGCGGAAGCGTCGTGACATCGTCGGACCCGATCAGGATCTGCCCGCCCGTCGGCTGCACGAAGCCTGCGATCATGCGCAGGGTGGTCGACTTGCCGCATCCCGAAGGCCCGAGGAGCGAGAAGAATTCTCCTTCCGCGATCTTCAGGTCGATGCCGCCGACAGCCGCGTGGCTGCCGTAGGACTTGGTCAGTTTCTTCAGATGGATATCGGACATGGATCGCCTTCCGTTCCCGGGGGCGGGCGGCATTTTCGCCGCCCGCCGGATTGCGTCAGCCGGCGAAGATGCCGTTCACCGTTTCCACGATGTCCTGCTCGTTTTCGATGTAGGCATTCCAGTCGGGCGTCCAGTAGTCCTTGATCGAGTCCGCCGTGTTGACGATCCCCGCCTTGGCCAGGTTGTCCGGAAGCACGGCATTGCTGACCGTCGGCCGCAGATAGAATTCCCGGCCCATGTTGCCGATGAATTCCGGCTCCAGCGCACGGTCGAGCAAGGCCAGCGCCAGCTTCTTCTGCAGCGGCTCCGAATAGCGGCTGATCGTATAGACCTGCGAGAGGATCGGCTGCTTTTCCGTCCAGTACCAGAAGCCGATCGGCGCACCGCGGTCGCGGGCCTGCAGCGGATCGGAATCGGTCGCCACCGAGGTTATGACCTCGCCCCGCTCGATCAGCGTCTGCATGTTGCCGGTGAAGTCGGAGATCTTGGCCGGCATCAGATCGCGCATCGCCTGATAGCCGGCTTCGAGATCGTACTGGTCCTTGCCGAAGAGGCTGCATGCGGTCACGAAGAAGTCCATCTGCAACCCGTTCGATGTGATATAGGTGCCGCGCTTGCCGGCGAATTCCGGCTTCCACAGGTCCTTGAACGAGGCCGGCGCCGGATCGACCAGATCCGTCCGGTAGGCATAGCCATACTGGTTGTAGGCCCAGACCACGCCGACGCCATTGGCGGTGGCGAACGGCCAGAGGTTCTTACCGTTCGGAATGTTGGGCACGACTTCGTCTAGCGGGAGGAAATAGTCCCCCGCCATCGCCGTCTTGGTCATTTCCGGGACATTCCAGTTGGTTATATCGAGCGGAGGCTTTTGCGGCCCGCCCGCGACGAACTTCGGAAACCAGGGCCAGCTCGAATCGTATTCGACCTTGCAGTTGAACTCCTTTTCGAAGGCACCGATCAGGTGTTTCTGGACGAGTTCCCCCCAGGACCCGCCCCATTCGCCGAGCCGCAGCACGGCGCCGCCGGCGTCGAAGGCCTTGCCGTCGAAGGCGACGTCCTGCGACCAGGCATGATTGACGTTGAACAATGGCAGGGTGGCGGCGGCCGCCCCCATCTTGAGGACGGAGCGGCGGCTAAATCGGCGAGGTGCGTCTGTCATGGAATTCCCCTTTTTTGCTTGTGGTGGAAGGCGAAGGCACTAGCGCTCGAAGATTTTCTTGAGGTTCACCAGCCGGGACGTGACCACCATCGACAGGACGACGAGGGCGATGGCGAATATGCCAGCGGCAGCGGCGGTCGGCTCGAACTTGTAGCGCATGGACACATACATGGCGGCCGGCAGGGTCTGGAGGTCGGGGCCGGTGAGGAACAGGGTCAGTTCGAACTGCCCGAAGGACACGATGAAGGCGAATATCGAGCCCGCGGAGATCGCGGGCGCGATGATCTTCAGCGTCACCAGCCGGAAGGCCGTGAACGGACCCGCGCCGAGCGAGCGCGCCGCTTCCTCCAGCGAGCGGTCGAAACCCACGAGGCTGGCGGTGACGGTGGCGATCACGAAGGGGCAGGTCACGATGACATGGCCCGCGAGCAGGCCGGGCAGCGTGCGCGCCAGCCCGATGCCCGACGTGACGTAGAAGACATAGAGTGCGAGGCCCAGCACCACGCCCGGCAGCACGATGGGCAGCATGAAGAATCCACGCAGCACGGAAACCAGCGCACCGGTGGATCGCGTCAGATAGACCGCCGCCATGGTGCCGATGACGGTCGAGATGAGCGTGGCGGCCAGCGCCACGATGAAGCTTATGCCATAGGCCGACAGGAACAGCGGCGAGGTCAGGAAAGCCTTGATCCAGCGCAGGGACAGGCCTTGCGGCGGAAAGGTCAGATAATCGCCCGCGTTGAGCCCGGCCAGGACGACCACGACCACCGGCACCAGCAGGATGGCCAGCGACAGGCCGGCAACGGCCTTGAACACCAAGGGGATGGCTGCTTCTTCCTCCCGCATCAGATGCGCCCTCCGGACGTGCGTGCCGCTGCCTGGTGATAGATCGCGACAGCGATGATGCTGGTGATGAAGAGGACCACGGCAATCGCGGCCCCGAATTGCCACCGCCCGACCTCCGCGATCTGCTGGTAGATATGGATGGGAAGGACGATGACCTTCCAGCCGCCCATCAGCGCCGGCACGACGTAGGAACTGATGGAGAGCGCGAAGACCAGCAGCGTTCCGGCAAGAATGCCCGGCATGGACAGGGGCAGGACGATGGAAAAGAACGCCTGGCGGCGCGAGGCGCCGAGGGAGCGGGCGGCCTCCTCCAGGGAGGGATGGATCGCCTTGATGATGCCGATCAGAGACAGGACCATGAAGGGCAGCGTTATCTGCACCAGCCCGACGATCACGCCGAACGTGTTGTACATCAGGGGGACGGGGCTGGAGATCAGCCCCGTATAGAGAAGAAAGCCATTGATCAGCCCGTTATCGCCGAACAGGACCATGAGCCCGAACATGCGGATGACCATGTCGAGCTGCATGGCCGACAGGACCAGGATCATTAAAAGCGTGTTGCGGCCCGGATTTGTCGTCTTGGCGATAACATAGGCCAGCGGGTAGCCGAACAGAAGGCTCACCACCGAAACGATCGCGGAGACCCAGATCGAGCGCAGGATGGCCTCGTAATAGGTCGCCCGCGTGAAAATGCGCACGAAATTGTCGAAGGTCAGCTCGCTGGAATAGGCGATGACGCCCGCAACCGACTTGTTTAAGGAAAGGCCGAAAAGCGAAGCGACAGGGATAACGAAAAAGATCACGAAGACCGCGGCGGCCGGCAGCACCAGCCACCACATTCCGGGCGACGGGGGGAAGCCGGATCGGGTCGCACGCTTTCCAATCTTCACGTCGCCTTCTGCATCCGCGATCGCCATCGGTTCCTCCCCGGTTCGAATGCTGCCTATTCCGCCGCCAGCGGCCTTGGAAGACGGATGTCGTCATAGCCGAGCAGTTCCTTTTCCGGCGGCAGCGGGAACGTGTACTTGCTCTGGGAGAGGTTGGAGCGAACGAGGGCGGCGGCGATGGAAACTGCCGTCGGGATCGGATCGACGACAGGAACGTCGATACCGCGGGCCAGCAATCCCTCGCGCAGGCTCGCAGCGCAGCCCATCAGGCCCGTGCAGCCGAAAATCAGCGCTTCGGCGCCGTCTTCCTCCACCGCCCGCACGCCTTCCTGCACGAGCATCGCTCTGGTGCGGTCGAGGTCCTGCTCCAGTTCGAGAACGGGGATGTCGACGCTGCGGACGGAGGCAAGCTTGGTGGAGAGGCCGGCCACGGCGGCGGTGTTCTCGAACGCGGCGCGCAGCCGGCGCATCACGGTCAGGACGGAGAAGCGGTGGCCCAGCATGGCAGCGACATGCATACCGGTCTCGCAGGGGCCGAGGACGGGAATCGACACGACCTCGCGGGCGGCACGCAGGCCGGGATCGCCCATGCAGTCGATGATCACGGCGTCCACGCCTTCATTCTGTGCCCGAATGATCTCGGCGACGGTTCCCGGAACCGAGACCGCCGCCTCGAATTCGCTTTCGATCGAGCCGGGCCCGGTCTTGATCTCTGCATGGCTGACCGAGACGCCGGGATATTCAAGGGCTTTCAGCTCCGCAACCTTGCGGAAGCCCCGCGTCACGATCGGGGAAACAACACGAACTTCGACAACATTGGCCTTCACGACGTCCTCCGTCTGGTCCTTGAGCGATGTGCTTCAACGGTGCAGCAGATGCTCACCGCGGGAAAGCTCGCAGATGCATAGGCGCGGATTTGATACGGATAGGAGGGTTCCCAACGGGCATTCACCCGACCCTATCCGAATGGATAGGGTCCATAAGAAAACACATTTTAAAATAAAAGCTTAGCTTGAGCTCCACTGCAAATGGACGCCAGCACACGCGCTGGTAGACAAGCAGTGCGCCCTTCCCTCCTCCTCGCCTGCGCTTACCTGTCGAGGCTGGGAATGCCTTCGCTTCGACGACGTCGGCATCGACAGCCATTCAGGAATCGTTCAGCCTTTTGCCTGTTCAATCCCGGACGCGACGCAAAATTGGAGGAAAGCATGGATCGACGATCATTTCTCACCGGATTGCTCGGATTGGCCGGCACTGCCGCCTTGGCGTCCGTAGTCAAACCCGAAAGCGTACAGGCCGGTATCATCAATCCCGGCAATATCGGCGCTGGAAGCGGCATTCTGGACGAGTTGGAAAGCTCGGAGCCGGACGTGATGGATGTCAGCCATCGCCGGGGGCATTGGCACCGGCCCCCTCGCCGCCATCGGCGCAGGGTATGGCGTCGCGTATGCCGTCGTACGCGAATTCACGGCCGCTGGCGCCGTCGTTGCTGGCGCGAGCGCATCTGGATCTGAACCCGAGCGTCCGGCTCGAAGCATGACCGATCATTCCGAAAGGCTCCGGTTTAACCGGGGCCTTTCTTTTACAGGGAGTCGAGGGGCCGGGCTCTGTTTTCAGCTAAAGGAGCTCCCGCACGCAGCTCGATACGACAGTCCGGTTCGATGCCCCCTATCAAATGAGGCTCTGGCCACCATCGATGTCCGTCTGATCGATCGGATCGCCTCGTGGAGGCGATCCGGCCGTCGCGGTCAACCGCCTCCCCCCAGGCTTCCTGCTGTCGCGAAACTGGCTTCGGCTATTCGGCCGGATGTTTGCCAGCAAAAAGCTCGCAACTGCCCGTCAGCTTTGCTGCAAGCCGGTGATCATCGCGATGATCTCATTCTTGTCGGTCGCCTTCGTTGCACGCACGCCGATCTGCCGGCCGCGACGCAGGACGCAAATGCGGTCGGAAAGCTTGAAAACCTGATCAAGGCTGTGGCTGATGATGAGGATGCCGATATTGCGGCTCTTCAGCGACTGCACTATCTCCTCCACCTTCGCCGTCTCGGCGACGCCCAATGCGGCGGTCGGCTCGTCGAGCAGGATCAGCTTGCTTGCCCAATGCGTCGCTCGGGCAATGGCGACCCCCTGGCGCTGGCCGCCGGAAAGGTCGCGGATCGTCGCGTGCGCCGAGGGAATGCGCACGTCGAGTTCCGTCACCAGCTTTTCCGTCTCGTCGATCATCCGGCGGCGGTCGAGCAGGCCGAAGGCCTTGGTCGGCTCGCGGCCGAGGAACATGTTCATGTAGACGGTCTGCTGGTCGGCAAGCGCGAGGTCCTGATAGACGACCTCGATGCCATGGGCGCGCGCCATGGTGGCGTTCGCCATGGCGACCGGCTCGCCCTCGATGGAGATGGAACCGGATGTCGGGGCGTGGACGCCGGAGATGATCTTGATCAGCGTCGACTTGCCGGCACCGTTGTCGCCCACCAGCGCGACGATCTCGCCGGGATGGACGTCCAGCGAGAAATTCTCGATGGCGACAACACCGCCGAAGGTCTTGCGGATGTCTTTCAGCGCCAGAACGGGCCGGCCGGTTGCTGCGACGGCATTCGCGGTCATCATCCCGTCCTCCTAGATCGGCCAGGCGGCGGTTTCGCCGGCCGTGTTCTCGATGGTCTCGACTTTCGGCGTGCCGGTCGAAATCCCGGAGACGCCGACGACATAGGCACGCGTGACGAAGGCCTGTCCGCGGAAACCGAAAATGGCCGTGTCGCCGGGCTTCGGCGCGGCGGGGCCTGCCGCATCGATCATCGCATAGTAATCGATGGCGGAGGGCGGCGGAATCTCGACGCTGCGCAGCGCGCCTGTTGCCACCGTCGGCTCGTCGGAGACGAGCGCCTTGACGTCATAGTCAGGGAAGATCGGATCGATGTAGAAGCCGCCGCCGAAGCAATAGGCCTTGCCGCCGGAAAGGTGCGAGACCTCCGTGAGATAGAGCATGGCAGGCAGTTCCGGCAGGTCCTCCACAACATGCAACGCGGTCGTGCCATGCAGGCCGTTGCCGGGCTCGCATTGCGTGGCGCCCGCCTCGGCGAGCGCGGCGAGCAGCACGCTCGACGTCGTGCCGGGGGCGTTGATCTCGATGCCGCCGCGGCCGGCCCTGGCGAGGGCCTCGGCGGTCTTCGTCAGCGTCGCGAGGTTGGGCGTGGGCAGCACCTTGCGGGCCTGATGGTCGAAGAGCAGCGCGGGGAAGGTCGTGATGCCGGCGAAGCGGCCGCCGTCGAGGCCATCCAGCCAATCGGCGACGGCGGCGATATCGGCGGCGGCAAAGCCGCCCTCGTGGCCCCGGTAGAAGGTGTCGCCCTCGGCATGGATGCGGGCGAGAAGGTTCTGCACGCGCCCGGCAGCCCTGGCTCCGGCCGCAGCCTCCTGCGCCTTGGTCTCGTTGAAGACCGTCCAGTAGTCCGGCTTGAGCACCCGTGCCGCACCATCGGCCTCGGCGCGGGTGACCTGCTGGAGATGGCCGAGATGGCCGAGCTTCATGCCGGCGCGGTGGACCGCCTTCGCGCAGGCCATGTCGACGGCGACCGCGCTGTCGATGCCGCCGCGCATGATCGCCCGGCAGGCCGAACTCGACCGGCCGAACTGCTTGGTCATGGCAAAGGTCTTCAGGCCGAGCCGCGTCGCCTCGTCCTTGAGGATGCGGGCATTGCGCTCGATCGTGTCGAGATCGATGACATAGGCATTGGCCGGGATGCGGCCCTCGCGGTGAAGCGCCTGCGCGGCTTCGATGAAGCGGGGATTGCGGCGGCGAAGAACGTCGAGAAACATGCGATCCTCCTCAGCGGGACTTTTCGCGCAGCGACACGGCGACTGCGACGAGGATGATGAGACCGCGAACGATCATCTGGTCGGAAACGGAAAGGCCCATCAGGATGAGGCCGTTGTTGAGCATGCCCATCATCAGCGAGCCGACGAGCGCGCCGACGACGGAACCCTTGCCGCCGTTGAGCAGCGTGCCGCCGACGATGACGGCGGCGATGACCGTCATCAGGTCGGTTTCGCCGAGCGTGTATTTCGCGGCCTGCAGGCGGCCGGCATAGAGGAGGCCCGCAAGGCCGGCCAGACCGCCGGAGATCATCAGCACCGCAAGGCGCAGCTTCGGCACGGAAATGCCGGATACGCTCGCCGCCCGCGCATTGTCGCCGACAGCCAGCACATGGGCGCCGAAGCGCGTCTCGCGGTAGACGATATGGCCGAAGGCGACGGCGATGGCCGTCCACCAGATGAGCGAGGGAATGCCGAGGAACGCGCCCGAGCCGAAGAAGCCGGTAAAGGTGCCGTCGGTGACGGGGATGCTGCGCAGGTTCGTCATGGAGCGCGAGACACCGGCGAACAGTCCCATCGTCGCCAGCGTGACGAGGAAGGACGGCAGGCGCACATAGGCGACCAGCACGCCGTTGACGAGGCCGATCAGGAGGCCGCAGCCAAGTCCCGCCAGGATGCCGGGAACCATGCCGTAGCCCTGCATCGTCACGGCGGCGGCAAGCGCCGCCACGGCGACCGTCGAGCCGATGGAAAGGTCGATCTCGCCCGCCGACATGACGAAGACGAGGCCGATGGCCATGATGGTGGCGGGCGCCGTCTGCAGCACGATGTTCGAGAGATTGCGGACCGTGAGGAACCCGCTGTCCTTCAGCACGACGGCAAAGAACAGGAAGATCGCCAGGAAGCCGAAATAGACGACATATTGCTGCAGGTTGATGCGGCCGGCCAGCCCCGCCGCACGGGCCGCGGCACCCTGATCGGTGCTGGACATGATTTACCTCCGTGAATGAGAGCCGACCGGACGTCGCTTATTTCAATGCGTCGGCGATGGACTGCGGGACGTCCCTGTTGAGCGACGTCTTCCAGCCTTCCTTCACCGTATCCTTCGTGACGGCGAGGGAATCGACGACCAGGAAGGGCGCAGCCTCCTTGCCGATCATCGCGCCGGCAGCCGAACGGGCGGCAGTGACGCCGATATCATAGGCTTCGTCGGCCACCAGCGCGGCGATATTGCCGCCCTTGACCATGTCGAGCGCCGCCGGCTCGTTGAGGTCGAGCGTGACGATCCGCGTATGCGTGTTGCCGGCCGAGCGCAGGGCGGCGAGCACGCTGAGCGCCGGTTCGGCCCAAGTGACGTAGATGCCGTCCAGATCGGGATGCTGCGTGACCATCGCCTGCGCGATCTCCTCGCTGCGGGCCGGATCGGCCATGCCCTGCTCAGCGACGATCTTCATCTCGGGATAGTCCTGCTCGATGGTCTTCCTGAAGGCCTGGTCGCGCTGGTTGGTTACGTAGAAATCGGCGTCGTGGAAGATGTAGCCGACATTGCCCTTCCCGCCCAAGGCATCGGCCATGGCGACGGCGGCCTTGTTGCCCATCTGGAAGAGGTCGTCGGAAACGATGGTCACGTAATCCTTGCCGTGCTCATAGCCGGCGGGCGAATTGTCGACGAAAGCCAGCTTGACGCCTGCCGCGCGGGCCGGATCGTAGACCGGGCCGGCGCTCGCCGGATCGACCGGCAGGGACAGGATGATCGACGGCTTCTTCGCCAGCACGGTCTCCACGTCGGCCTTTTGACGCGCCGCATCGAAGCCGGCGTCGGTCTGGGCGACCACCTCGATTCCGAGGCGTTTGAACTCGTCCTTCGCGCCGGCATTCACCGCATTGGTGTATTCGCTCATCTCGTGCCAGACGAGGGCGGCGGTGAACTTGCCGCCCCTGATCTTCTGCTCTTCCTCGGCGGTGAGCGTGACGGTGCCGGCGGCCGTCGGGGCCTCTCCGTGCGGACCCGTGGTCGCGCCGTCGGCGGCAAGGGCGTGGCCGGCAAGAAGGCCAGTCATGAGGGCGAGCGTCGTTGCGAAGCGCATTGGGTTTCCTCCCGTGGAACGCGAATGCTTCTGGCAAGGGGGACTGCGGCGGCGCATGGCCGCCGCAGCCAGGCGGTCACTTCGCTGCGTCGAGCACCGATTGCGGCGCGTCGCGGTTCAGCGAGTCTTTCCAGCCCTGGGAGACGTTTTCCCTGGTGACGGTCAGCGCCGGGGCGACGACGAAGGCCGGCGTCTCCTGTCCGAGCAGCGACTTCATGCCGGCGGCGGCCATGGCGCGGCCGAGCTCATAGGCCTTGTCGGCGACGAGCGCGGTGACATTGCCGCCCTTGACCATGTCGAGCGCGACCGGCTCGGCAAGGTCCAGAGTCACGATCTTCGTCCTGGTGTTGCCCGCGCTGCGCAGCGCGGCGAGCACGCCGTCCGCCGGCTCCGCCCAGGTCACGTAGATCCCGTCGAGATCAGGGTTTTGCAGCAGCATGGCGCTGGCGAGCTCTTCCGCGCGCGCGGGGTCGGAAATGCCCTGCTCGGCGACGATCTTGATATCCGGATAGTCCTTCTCGATGGTCGACTTGAAGGCCTGGTCGCGCTGATTGGTGACGTAGTAGGTGGCGTCGTGGAAGATGTAGCCGACCTTACCCTTGCCGCCGATGGACTTGGCGAGCGCGTCGGCCGCCTGTTTGCCCATCTGGTAGAGGTCGTCGGTCACGATGGCGGCATAGTCCGCGCCGTGTTTGTAGTCCTTCGGCACATTCGACAGGAAGACCAGCTTTGCGCCATCCGTTACGGCCTGGCGGAACGCCTCGGCCGATGTCACCGGATCGAGCGGCAGGGCGAGAATGACGTTCGGCTTGGCAGCGAGCGCCGTCTCGATGTCGCTGCGCTGGCGGGCGGCGTCGAACTGGGCGTCAGTCGTCACGGCGATGTCGATGCCGGCGCGCTTGAACTCGTCCGTCGCGCCCTGGCCGACCGCGTTGGTGAAGTCCGAGGAGGTATGCCAGAGCAGCGCGGCCTTGTAACCCTTGTCCTTCAGCGCCGCGATATCGGCGTCGGACAGCGTCACTTCGGCGCTCGGCGTCGCCGCCTCGCCGGCCGGGCCGACGGTCTGGGCGAAGGCCGCTCCGGCGGCCAGTACGAGGCCGGCGGTCAATGCGCCGGTCAGCCACTTTGTCATCTGCATGGTCTCACTCCCTCTTGGTTATTGTGTTCAGTCGACGGTTCCGCAGAAACGCGCCATGAAGGCCGCAAAGCCGACGACGGCCGCGAGAAACTCCTCGATCTCGACATGCTCGTTGTAGGTATGGCAGTTGCGGATATCGCCGGGTGCGCAATAGACGGCGGGAATACCGAGCCGGTTCACGAAGAACGGCGATTCCGACCAGAAGGGCGCGCCTTCGATCCCTCCACGGCCGGACAGAGCGCCGCCGATCGCCTGCGACAGCAGCGCGACATCGGCCCCACCCTCGTCGATCTCCGCCGCCGTGCCGCCGAGCGCGTGGTCGCGGCCGGCCGGATAGGAGAATGTCACCGCGATCTCGGGATCGTCGATGGCGCCGCGCACCGCGGCCTCAATATCCGCCGCGGCCTGATCGAGAGATTCGCCCGGCAGGAGCTTGCGGATCAGCGACAGTTCGCACTTCTCCGGCACGGCGATGTAACCGCCGCCGGTAAGCCCCGTTATCAGCAGGAACGAGCGGCCGACCAGCTTGTGCTCGGCACGAGCGGAAATCTCGTCGGAATGCTTCCAAAGCGCGCTCATCGCCGCATGGGTGGCGCGCAGTGCATCCTTGCCGAGTTCCGGCACACCGAAATAAGCCGAGCGCCCGGTGATCGTGATATCCGTGATGAAGAAACCGATCTGCGCCGGATAGACGGCAAGCTGCGTCGGCTCGACATAGACGACGAAATCGGGACGGGCCACGTCTCCCGCCTCGATACGAGCCACATAATCCTTGATGCCGGCCGAGACGCCGGTGCCCGGCTGGCCGCTCTCCTCGTCGCCGACGAAGGCGAAGGATACGTCGCCGGCGAGCTTGATCCCGGCTGCATCGAGCAGCGCAAGGGCGGCCAGCGACGAAGTGATGCCGGCCTTCAGGTCGCCCGCGCCGCGGCCCCAGACCGCGCCATCGACGATAGCGGCGCCGAAGGGATCCTCGCGCTCCGTGCCGGCCCAGTTCTCACGCCAGCCATCGACATGGACGACATCCGTATGGCCGATGAAGAGGAGGCGCCTGCCGTTGCCTGCCCCCTTCCGTTCGCCCCAGACATTGGGCCGGCCGGGCAGGAAATCCGTAGTAGTAAGACCGGAAAGGTTCAGCCTGCCCATCGCCTCCCTGAGATAAGCGACGACATTGGCCTCGTTGCCCGTGATGCTTTCGCGCTGCACCGCGCCCCGGAAGAGGTCGAGCGCGGCATCGCGGTCGAGCGCGGCCCGAAGGCGGGGGAAGAGGTCGTTTTCCATCGTCATTCCGCAGCCTCCTGCGACGAATCCGTTCCCACCGGGGGCAGCGAGATGCCGGCATTCGGCGTCGCGACGCCGAAGAGGGTGTTGTGCAGCTGGCCGAGGCCGACGGCCGTCGCCCCGACCAGCGCCGCCCGCGCGCCGAGTTCGCCCGAAACGACATCGACCGGATAGGGGAAGCATAGCGGCAGGAAGCGGCGGGTGCGCTCCAGGATTTCCGGGCGCAGGCCGATGGAGCCGCCGAGAATGACGAGCTGAGGGTTGGCGAGCGCGCAGATCGCCGCGATACCGCACGCGACTTGGCGTGCCGTATCGTCGAGCGCGGCATCGGCAGCCTTGTCGCCGCTCGCCGCCCGCGCGAAGATGGCGGGAACGTCGACCTTCTCGCCTGTCGCCGCTTCATAGCGCGCAATAATGCCGTGCGTCGCGACGGCACGCTCATAGGCGCCGACCCGCAGGGATTCGGGATCGAAAGGATCCGCGCCAATCGGCAGGAAACCCATTTCGCCCGCCGCATTGGCCGCGCCGCGCACGAGATTGCCACCGAGGATGAGGCCGCTGCCGATACCCGTGCCAAGCGCCACATAAGCAAGGTTGTCTATACCCTGCCCCTGGCCCTGCCAGCTCTCGCCGAGTGCCGCAAGATTGACGTCGTTCTCCAGGACCACATCGAAGCCGAGCGCCTGGCGGAAAGCCTCCAGCACGTCCATCGTGTCGAAATCACGGATATTGGGCGCCAGCAGCACCCGGCCGGTCCGGTTGTCGGGTGCGCCGGGCACACCGACAACGGCAAGCCGCAGCTTCTCATACGGCACTTTGGCGAGCGAGGCGGCAGCAAGCGCCATATTGGAAATCTGGGCGATGAGATGCTCGCCGCCGCGCTGATCCGTTGGCGCCGCATCCTCGATGACGATCTGCCCGGCAAGATCGGTGACGGCCACACGCACTTTCGTGCCGCCGAGATCGACCGCCACGATGAAGGCCGCGTCGACCACCAACTCATAGGTCACGGCGGTACGTCCGACATGCCCGCTGGTACGCCCCGTTTCCCGCACCCAGCCGTCATCCTCGAGATCGCGCACGATCTCGGAGATCGTCTGCTTCGACAGGCCCGTCAGCTTCGCGATGGAAGCCCGCGAGATCGGCCCGCCCTGCACGATAACCTCCATGACAGAGCGCTGAGAGAACTGCCGGGAAATGCGAGGTGCGTCGGTCATTGTCACCCACTTAGTTCGTTCTGTAACCGAACTTATTAAGGCAGCACAAAAGAGTCAAGCCTCTCATTGCGGTTCATAGACGCCCTTGTACTCGTACCCGCGCCAGTGGTTCGCCACCCCGCCACACAAGTGACCCGTCTTGAAAGGAAGCACATCATGATCAGAAAGACGTTTGCCGCGATGGTGATCGCAGTGCTCGCCGCTGGTGGCGCCAGCGCGCACGATGCACCGGGCGGTTCGGCAGCCAAGGTCACCCTTGTTTATGAGCATCCACTGCCGAATGTGCCGGGCAAGAGCCTCAAAGGCGTTCTCGTCGAATAAGGGCCGGGTGATTATTCGGACGCGCACACGCATCCTGAAAATGCCTTCATCCATGCCACGGTGCCGGAAGGATCGATCCTCAGCCAGGTCAATGACGGTCCGGTCAGGGAATACAAGGCCGGCGGAAATTTCTCCGAAATACCGGGCGACCGTCACGGCGTCTGCAACAATGGCAGCGACGAGAAACCCGCCAAGCTCCTTGCCGTCTTCGTGGTCGATACAGATCAGAAGGATCTGACCACCTTCCCGCTTAGGAAGTGACGGCCTCGACAGGGCCGGACGCAGCAACCACATCCGGCCGCTCTTCCCCATTATGCCGGGGCGACCCGCATGGCCCGCGACCTGCCAACTTTGACATTCACAATCATCGATCTCCTGGGCGTGATCGGCATCATTGTCTTGCATGCGCAGGGCAAGGGTCGACCGACGGCGCGCCTCATCGTTCAAATCCTTTTTCAATGCGATGACAGTCACCCTCCTGTCGTCCGATATTCTTCCGCATCGGGGGACGGCAGGTGAGCTGGACGGCGTTAATGCCTATCTCGGCACATTCGCGCGCATTCTCTGGTGGTTCATCTCGCATGGGCGACGATCGGCTTTGTACGCTTCCACATCGTCCTCGATCGCGGGCCGCAGGAGGCGAGGTTGATCCAGTATCTGCCATTACGCGTCGCATGGTCTTCACTTAGCGATGCCGGCTCACGCCCACCTTGTTGTCCCGAACGAGATGCACAACGAGAGCCGGACGGGACTAAGCGCTGTTTACCCGGCGCGTTTTAACACCCAGTCGAAGGTGCCGACCCAGATGCCCAGATCCATCTCCTGCTCCAGTATCGTCGCGAGGCAAGTGTTACCCTGGCAGAGCTGCCCGCCAGGCTTCGTCGGCCTCCCACATGATCCTCGCCACCGCACAGAGACCATTCTCGCAGTAGCCTTTCGGCCGGCAGGGATTGTTGGCCCGGATATTTTGGCATACGAAAGTCCGCCCGGCCCCCTTGACCGCCTCGACAACATCCAGAAATGTAAGCTCTGCCGGTGGCTTCGCCAGACGGCGCCCCCCCGACGGGTCAAGCGTCGTATGGACAAGGCCCGCCTGAGACAGGCTTTGCAGGGCTTTGGAGAGATATTCCTTGGAAGCCCGTGGAATTCCGCCAGCGCCTTGGTCGACAAATATCGCCCGTCAGGCAGGCCAGCGAGAATGGCGCAGCAGTGGAGCGCCCATCCGACTTGGCTTTTGAGGATCATGCGGATAGCGCCTGGACTCTTGAATCACGGATAAATCCCTATTCAACCGCCTTGTAAACGAGATTGGCCGGCAGAACCCCACGAAACATGCCGAGCAGCGGCGAGAGATCGAAGAGGTTGCGTCAACGACACAAAGGACTTGAAGGGGTATACCGAATATTCATCTTCCGGACCATGGGTGCTCAGCGCGTCTGAATTCGGGTCAATACCGCGTCGAGCGCGTCCGACAGGGCATCAAGCCCACCGCCCTTGCAAAACTCCGCAAACATTTGCTCGTTGAGCCCGCCCTTGGTGGAATATTCGCGACGCAGGTCTTCCAGCGACATTGATGGATGATCCATCGAAACGGTTGAAAGACTGAGGAAATGCTGCGCGAGATAGGTGCGGGCGCTTTCTGAAGACAGGCCCTTGGCCTGCATCCAGCCGACGACGTGATCCATGATGCCGAAGTAGGAACCCATCAGCGCGCTTGCCGCGGCAAGCACGTCGAATTCTTCGATTGTCCTGCAGGCGACTGCCGTGCCCAACATGGAGAACAACGCCTCGACCACCGGGTCCGGCGGGAAGACCGTGGTGACGCCGCTGCGGGTCGCAACGAACGGCAGCGGAACGGCACGGACAATGCTGACGGGGGTGGCGATCCAGGATTGCAGGGTCGCGTGGTCGACGGTCGCAACAAGGCTGACGATCGGCTGACCCGGCCTAAAACGCAGGGCGCGGACGACTTCCTCCGCGACATTCGGCCGAACGGCAAGGAAAAGCATATCCGCGGCATCGACGACAGCCTGGTTGTCGGCAGCGACGGTCACCCGCGACGACAAGCCCGCAAGGTGCGCTGCCGTTTTCGCGGAGCGAGGCGACACGACGATTTCGGGCGCGAACTCGCCACGAAGGAGAATGCCAGTGACAATCGCCCCGGTGATTGTACCGGTTCCTATGAAGCCGAGCCGGAGCTTTTCTGACAATACCACTTGTCAATCCTCTGCGGGATTGTGGAAGCCGGCCGGCACGGCGAAACCCGAGCCATACGCGGACGGTGGCGCGTCGACCTGCGAGCGAGGCTTCGGGATCATCGCGTGTGCGGCGATAACGGAGCGGATCGCGACGGGACGATAATTGCCGACGAGGTCTGGCCGGTCGCCCTTGCCATAAGTCTTGTCCTTCATGGACTGTCCACCACGCCCGGTATCACTGCGTCTCGAATTTCACCATCGTCCCGCCGCCGGTCGCCTGATCGGTCGGGAAGACCTCGACGCGGGCGACGTCCACATAGACGGGCAGCGCGATCACGTCATTGACGATGCGGGCGATGTGTTCCGGCTGGATCGGCCGATAGCCGTCATAGAGCACGGCCTGCGCCTGGTTGTCGGCGATCGAGGTGCGGTAGAGATCCGTCTGGACGCGGCCAGGGACAATCTCGCTGACACGCACCGAGGTGCCGAGCAGGTCGCAGCGAAGATTGTCGCAGAACAGGCTGAGGCCGGCCTTCGAAGCGCCGTAGGCCCCCATGTTCGGGTAGGGCGCCTGACCGCCGCTGGAGCCGATGTAGATCAGGTGGCCGCGCTTGCGCGTCACCATGCCCGGCAGCACGACGCGCGTCAGATGCAGCGGCGCCTTGAGGTTGACGTCGATCATCGCGTCGATCTCGGCCGGATCGATCTCCTGGAACGCCGCGCGGGTCGAGAGGATGCCGGCATTGTTGACGAGCACGTCCACCTCTACCCCATCGAGCGCCTCGGCGATGCGCGCGGTATCGCGCACATCCGCCTGTACCGAGATCGCACCGGTCGCCTCCGCAAGCGCGGCAAGCTGCGCTTCATTGCGCCCGACCGCATAGACGGTGAGGCCGCGGGAGCGCAACATCGGTACGATGGCCTTGCCGATGCCGCTGGTGGCGCCGGTGACGACGGCGACGCGATAGGCGTCAGACATAGATGTAGCCCCCGCTGATCACGACATTCTCGCCGGTGGCATAGGTGTTGCGGCTTGACGCCATCATGACGATCCATTCGGCCATTTCCACCGGCTCGGCCGCCCTGCCGAGCGCGCTCGCCCTGGCAAGCTCCGGCAGGAAGCCGAGTTCCTTGGCCCGGTCGGTGGCAAAGCCGGCGGGCGCGACGGAGTTCACCAGAATCTGGTCGGCCGCGCATTCCTGCGCGAAGGATTTGGTGAGGCTGACGACGGCAGCCTTGGTGGCGGCATAGTGGGCGTTCTGCGGATGCGCCTTGAAGGCATCGACCGAGGTGACGTTGACGATGCGGCCGGTCACTTCGGGAGCATTGACGAACTGGCGCATATGGCGGACGGCCGCCACCATCATGTGATAGGTGCCCTTGATATTGATGGCGTTTTCGAGGTCCCATTCCTCGTCGGTGATGTCGAGGATGGCTTTCCGCGGATAGATCGCCGCGCTGTTGACCAAGGCATGGATGCGGCCGAGCTTAGCCGCCACCGCATCGAAGCCGGCATGGGCCGTCTCGGCGCGGGAAATATCGGCGACGGCGGTCGCCACTTCGGCACCCAAGGATTCGAGATCCGCTGCCGAGGCAGCCAACAGGGTCTCATTGCGGTCGATCAAACCGATCTTCGTCGCGCCCTGCGCGATCATCAGCTTGGCGGTGACGAGCCCCAGGCCCGAGGCGCCGCCGACGATGACAACAGACTGGCTCTTCATGCTTCCCACCTCGTGATTTCGGGTTTGCGCGACCATATTGGTGTGCTATCACTTATATGATAAGTTTTAGGAAGCGCAAGCTCGTTTTGTGGACTCCCGCATGATACCTCGCCTCCCCCTCCCAGCGCGCGCCCCCTCCCCCGGCGGAGATTTCCTGCGGCATCTGGCCGTTTCAGGCTTCAAAGGCGATATCGGACAGGGAGAGGCGGATAGAAATGTCTTCGCGACCGACAATTCCATCTACCAGGTCGAGCCGGCCGGCATCCTCTTTCCGAAAGATATCGATGACCTGAAACGCATCGCCAGAGCACTCGCCCGCCCGGAGTTTTCCGGCGTGACGATTGCCCCGCGCGGCGGCGGCACCGGCACCAATGGCCAGTCGCTGACGACAGGCATCGTCGTTGACTGCTCGCGCCACATGAACCGCATCCTCGAAATCGACCCCGTGCGCCGTATCGCGCGGGTGGAGGCAGGCGTCGTCAAGGATCAGCTCAACAAGGCACTCGCGCCGCACGGCTTGTTCTTCGCGCCGGAACTCTCCACCTCGAACCGGGCGACGATCGGCGGGATGATCTCGACGGATGCGTGCGGCCAGGGCTCCTGCCTCTACGGCAAGACGAGCAACCATGTGCTGGGGCTGCGCATCGTCATGACCGACGGCACCGACTTCCTCTCGCGGCCGGTGCGCGAAGAGGAACTGCGGGCGCTCCAGGCGCGGCGCGACCGGGTCGGGGAAATTTATCGGACCCTTGCCCGCATCGCCACCGACGATCTCATCCAGATCGAACGAACCTTCCCGAAGCTCAACCGCTTCATGACCGGATACGACCTCGTCCATCTCATCCGCGAGGACGGCGGTTTCGATCTCAACGCGGTGCTCTGCGGCTCGGAAGGCACGCTGGCGATGATCGCCGAGGCGGAACTCAATTTGCTGCCGCTTCCCGCCCACGCGGCGCTCGTCAACATCCGTTACGACAATTTCGATGCGGCGCTCGAGGATGCGCGCAATCTCGTCGCGCTCGATGTCGCCTCGGTGGAAACGATCGACGAGACGGTGCTGCGGCTCGCGAAGGGCGACATCGTCTGGCCCCGCATCGCAAGTTTCTTCCCCGACGATGCCGACGGCGCCGCATACGGCATCAACATCGCCGAAATCCTCGCGGATACGCCGCAGGATCTGGCGGAGAAGCTTTCAACCGTGATGGCGGCGCTCGAAAACAGCCCCTTCGCCGGCCGAAAGGGTTTTACGACGACCATTGGCAGGACGGAGATCGAAGCCGTCTGGACGATGCGCAAGCGGGCGGTCGGCCTGCTCGGCAATGTCGAGGGGCCGGTCCGTCCGGTGCCTTTCGTCGAGGATACCGCCGTTCCGCCGGAAAACCTTGCCGCCTATATCCGGGAGTTCCGGGCGCTGCTCGACGGGGAAGGCCTCACCTACGGCATGTTCGGCCATGTCGATGCGGGGGTGCTGCATGTGCGCCCGGCGCTCGACCTCACCCGCCCTGAGCATGCGGCGCTGGTGCGCCGGATCAGCGATGCCGTCGTGGCATTGACGCGCAAATACGGTGGCGTTCTCTGGGGCGAGCACGGCAAGGGCGTGCGCTCGGAATATGTGCCGGAATTCTTCGGGGCGCTCTATCCACGCCTGCAGGAGATCAAGGCGGCTTTCGACCCGCTCGGCCAGCTCAACCCCGGCAAGATCGTCGCGCCGGCTGGCAAAACGCTGCCGAAGATCGACCAGATTCCGCTGCGCGGCACACTCGATCGTGAGATCGGCAACGACATCCGCGCCGCCTTCGACAATGCCGCCTATTGCAACGGTAACGGCGCCTGCTTCGATTTCGACGCGGACGGGCTGATGTGTCCGTCCTACAAGGCGACGCGGGACCGCCGCTTCTCGCCGAAGGGGCGCGCCTCGCTGATGCGCGAATGGCTGCGGCGGCTTGCCGAAAAGAGCATCGATCCGCGGCGTGAAGCCGCGCGACGGCATCCACTCGGCTTCGTGAACCGTCTTTGGAACAGCCTCAACCCCGCCAATCGCGACGATTTTTCCCACGAGGTGCGCGCGGCGATGGACACCTGCCTTGCCTGCAAGGCCTGCGCCGGGCAATGTCCCGTCAAGGTCAGCGTGCCGGCCTTCCGCGCCAAGTTCCTCGCGCTTTATTATCAGCGCTATCTGCGGCCGCTGAAGGACCCGCTGGTCGCCGCCATCGAAACCACCCTGCCGCTGATGGCGCGCATACGGCCGCTCTACAATCTCGTTGCAGGCTCCACGACGGGGCAGGCTGCCATGCGCCGCGCCGGCCTCACGGCGCTGCCCACGCTCCCGCCGATATCGGTGCGGCGCGCCCTTGTCCGACAGGGCGTGCCCGTCGCCACACCGGCGGAACTGGCACGCCTCGAGGGGGCGGCGCCGGCCAAGACGATCGTGTTCGTGCCGGACGCCTTTACCGAGCATTTCGATCCGCAGGTCGTCCTCGACGCCATCGAGGTGGCGCGGCTGCTCGGATTTTCCCCGTATATCGCGCCGCCTCTCGTCAACGGCAAGGCATTGCATGTGCATGGTTACCTTGGCGCCTTCGATAAGGCGGCGCGCCGCACCGCCGCCGCTCTGAACCGGCTTGCGCAAACCGGCGTCACGCTCGTCGGTCTCGATCCATCGATGACGCTTGCCTTTCGCAGCGAATATGCCGGCGCGGGCCTTGAGGCGCGTATTCTCCTACCGCAGGAATGGCTGGCAACAGTGCTCGACCATTTCCCGGTGCCGACCCGTCACGAGCAACGGAAATACATGCTCATGGCCCATTGCACCGAGCGCACCGGTACGCCGGCCGCCGTTGGCCAGTGGCGTGCCGTCTTCGAAAAACTCGGCGTCAATCTCGTGGCCGGTGAAACCGGCTGCTGCGGCATGGCCGGCACCTTTGGCCATGAGGTGCGCAACCGCGGGATTTCCGAAAGGCTCTATGCGATGAGCTGGCAACCCGCGCTGGCGGTTACCGGCCCGGCGGATATGGTGATGGCGACGGGCTATTCCTGCCGGTCACAGGCCAAGATCATCGACGGGCGCAAGCTTCCGCATCCGCTTCAAGCGATCCGCGCCATTCTACAGGGAAATCCCGCCCTTCCTTCAGGCCGGGACACCACGTATGATGTATGATAAATGCCAGGAATAACCCAGAGGCTGTATCGGTATGTCGATCATCACACAGCGCGGCAATCTCGCTGAAATCGTCGTCGCCAGGCTCCTGGAACGCATCGATTCCGGTCTTTACGCACCCGGCGAGAAAATCCCGTCCAGCGCACAGCTCTGCGAGGAATTCGGCGTTTCCCGCACCGTGATCCGCGAAGCCCTGACCTCGCTGAAGGTCGCCGGCCGCGTCATCGCCCGGCAGGGCGCCGGCGTCTATGTGACCGAGAAGGATGCAAAGGAGCTGAACTTCGAAATCAGCCGCGTCGAAGACATCCGCTCCGCCATGGAAATCCTGGAGCTGCGCCTTGGCGTCGAGATGCAGTCGGTGGCGCTTGCGGCCCAGCGCCGCACACCGGAAGCGCTCGCCGAAATCGCCCGCGCCTTCGACCATATTGAAAACCTCGCCACCGACGATGCCGAGATCGAGGCACGCGCCGATTTCGAATTCCATCTCGCCATCGCCAGGGCGACACGAAACCCGCATTTTCCGCGGTTCCTGGAAGCGGTCATGGGTGAAATCAATTTCGAACTCGTGCTGAAGCATCGCCAGTCCGGCCGCTCCTACAATGCCTACCTGAAGAAGATCAACAAGGAGCATGCCGCCATCCTCGCGGCGATCACGCAAGGCGACGCCAAGGCTGCAAAACTAGCGCTTGCATCCCATCTGGAGGAAAGCCTCAGCCGCTACCACGCCCTGCTGGCCGAGCCGATGGCATGAGATCGGGATGAGTGCGTTGCGCCGCCAATCGCCGGAGTTGCAGCGCCGCAGCTCTCACGGCCGAGCCGCGTTACCTGGCAACGATCAGGCCGGGATTACCGCGACGAAAGCCGGGTTTTCACGCGCCTTGGGATCCACGGCGAGATAATCGATATATTCGGTCGGACAGAAACCATCCGCGCCGCGACGCCCACCTTCGGGTGATCCGCGAGGATAATCCGGGTCGCGGCGTTCATCACCATGGCCCCGGCGACCTCGGCACGCCTATGCGGATAGTGATCCATCGCAGGGCCAGCGCGCCCATGGCTATCAGGTCGAGCGGCGACTGAACGGCCGGAAGTTCCCCGGAGGCGCTGGCGCTGAAGGCGCCCTCGGTTTTGGCGCTGCGCATCGACATGACGGACTACGAGACCAACCACAGCCTCGTGTCGCTCTTCGGCTCGTGATGACGCCGTCCACGCATCAAGGATAGCTTGTCGATCGACGGAATTTCTTACGCACTCCGGCGCGTGGGCAGCCCCTATACTCTTTTCAGTGGCCATAAAACTGCAAGGACGAGCGCAGAAGAAAACGCCTGCGCTCGCCCCTGTGACAACAACAGATGCGGAGCGAACCGTATCCCACTGAAGAGTTTAACGGCTTAACCAGAGGGAAGCCCATGATCCAGATTTCGAAAATCCTGGCGGCGACTGCCATCGCCTCCACCCTGTTTCTCGCCCCGGCTTTCGCCGACACGGTCAAGATCGGCGTCGCCGGTCCCTATACCGGCGCGAACGCCACGTTCGGCGAGCAGGTCTTTGCGGGCGTCTCCGCCTATGTGAACGAAGTGAACGCCGCCGGCGGCATCGACGGCAAGCAGATCGAGCTGGTCAAGGGCGACGACGCCTGCGAGCCGAAGCAGGCCGTTGCCGTCGCCAACCGCTTCGTCGACCAGGACAAGGTGCAGGCCGTGATCGGCCACTTCTGCTCCTCGAGCACGATCCCCGCCTCCGAGATCTACAACGACGCCGGCATCCTCGAAATGGCGCCGGCCTCCACCAATCCGACGGTGACCGAGCGCGGCCTCGAAACCGTGTTCCGCGGCTGCGGCCGTGACGACCAGCAGGCGGTCGTCGCCGGCGGCTTCATCCTCGACACGCTGAAGCGCGACAAGATCGCCTTGATCCATGACAAGGACACCTATGGCCAGGGCCTCGTGGACGCCGTCAAGAAGACCATTCAGGCGCGTGGCGTCGAGCCGGTTCTCTATGAGGGGCTGACGCGCGGCGAACGCGACTTCAACGCGCTCGTCACCAAGATCAAGAGCACGGGCGCGAACGCCGTCTATTTCGGCGGCCTCATTCCCGAAGGCGGCCCGCTGATCCGCCAGATCCGCGAACAGGGCCTCGACGTCGTCTTCATCAGCGGCGACTCCTTCGCGCAGAAGGAACTGATCGCGGCTGCCGGCGGCCCGGCCAACCTGAAGGACGTCTATTATTCGGCAACGCCCGATCCGCTCGCCGACCCGTCGACCAAGGGCGTTCAGGATGCGCTGAAGGCAGCGGGCGTCGCCCCGGCCAACTACACGCTCTACGGCTATGCGAATGCGCAGGCCGTCGTCGGCGCGCTCAAGGCCGGCTCGGACATCAAGGCCCAGACGGACTGGCTGCGCAGCAACACGGTCGATTCCGCCATCGGCAAGATCACCTGGGACGAGAAGGGCGACATCAAGGACTTCCAGTTCGTCTTCTACGATTTCGACGACCAGGGAAATCCGGTCCTCGTCAAGTAAGGCGGCATCGCCGGCCGGAACACCATCCGGCCGGCCTCACCGTGCCCGAAATCAAGGGGGTTCACGTATGGATGTCTATATCCTCATCCAGCAACTGTTCAACGGTGTCACGCTCGGCACGATCTACGGGCTGATCGCCGTCGGATACACCATGGTCTATGGCGTCATCCGCATGATCAACTTCGCCCATGGCGACGTCTACATGGTCTCGGCCTATATCGCCGCGATCACCCTTGCCGTGCTCACCTTCTTCGGCATCCAGTCCGTGCCCTTCGCGCTGATCTCGGTGCTGGTGATCACCTGCGCCATCACCGCCGTCTACGGCTGGGCCATCGAGCGCGTCGCCTACCGTCCCCTGCGAGGCTCCACCAAGCTCGCCCCCTTGATTTCCGCCATCGGCATCTCGCTGATGCTGCAGAGCTACGTGCAGATCTCGCAAGGCGCGCGCGACCAGGGCGTGCCGACGCTCATCAGCGGCGCCTTCCGCCTCGGCGACGATACCCATTTCGCGCAGATCACCTACATGCAGACGGTGATCCTCTTCGCCGCGCTGATCGCCATGGGCATCCTCACCTATGTGATCACCTATACCCGCATCGGCCGCGAATGCCGCGCCACGCAGCAGAACATCCGCATCTCCGCCGTTCTCGGCGTCAACACCGACCGCATCATTTCGACCGTCTTCGTCATCGGCGCCGCGACGGCCGCCGTCGGCGGCACGCTCGTCACCTTCAACTACGGCTCTTTCAACTTCTTCATCGGCTTCGTCATGGGCATCAAGGCCTTTACCGCGGCCGTCCTCGGCGGCATCGGCTCGCTGCCCGGCGCCGTGCTCGGCGGCGTGCTGCTCGGCCTGACGGAGGCGCTGTTCGCCGGCTATGTCAGTACCGACTACAAGGATGTCTTCGCCTTCGCGCTGCTCATCCTCCTCCTTTTCTTCCGCCCCTACGGCCTGCTCGGCCGGCCGGAAATCCAGAAAGTGTGAGGAAAGGACCATGGAACAGAACCGCTTCCTCACCCTCGCCAAACAGGCGCTCCTCACCTTCACCGTATCGCTGATCCTCTTCGGCCCGATCTCCGGCCTCGTGCTGGAAGGCTTTTCCTTCCGCAACGAGCTGACGCGCGCCGTGCTGCTGGCCGCCATCGTCACCGCCGGCCGCATCGCACTGTCGCTCATCGGCATGACGGCCCTGGGCCGGAAGCTCGCCGGCAGGACCGCCAGCAGCGGCAGCGGCGTCACGGTCATGACGGGCAAGGAGAAGTCGCCCGTCCTCATCCTCGCGCTGGTCTTCGTTGCCGGGCTCGCCCTTCCCCTCTTCGCCGACAAGTATTTCCTCGGAATCGCGATCCTCGCGCTGATCTACTGCCTGCTCGGCCTCGGGCTCAACATCGTCGTCGGCCTTGCCGGCCTGCTCGATCTCGGCTTCGTCGCCTTCTATGCGGTCGGGGCCTATCTTCTGGCGCTCGGCGCGCAATATCTCGGCCTCGGCTTCTGGAGCGCGCTCGTCATCGCGCCGTTCCTTGCCGGGTTCTGCGGCATGGTGCTCGCCTTCCCGGTCCTGAAGATGCACGGCGACTATCTCGCCATCGTGACCCTCGGCTTCGGCGAGATCATCCGTCTCGTACTCAACAACTGGCTGGACTTCACCGGCGGCCCGAACGGCGCGCCCGTACCGCCGCCGACGCTTCTCGGCCTCGAATTCACCCGCACGGCCAAGCAGGGCGGCGTGCCGCTGCACGACTATTTCGGCATCACTTACAGCGCCGACTACAAGTTCTGGTTCATCTACTTCGTGCTGTTCCTCGTCGTCTGCCTCGTCATCTATGCCGTCGAGCGCCTGCGCGTCATGCCGCTCGGCCGCATGTGGGAAGCACTGCGCGAAGACGAGATCGCCTGCCGCTCGCTCGGCGTGAACCACGTCTTCACCAAGCTCACGGCCTTCATGCTCGGCGCTTCGACCGGTGGCCTCGCCGGCGTATTCTTCGCCGTCCACCAGGGCTTCGTGAACCCGACCTCCTTCACCTTCTTCGAATCCGCGCTCATCCTCGCCATCGTCGTGCTTGGCGGGCTCGGCTCCACGGTCGGCGTCATCGCCGCCGCCCTTGTGCTGACGATCCTGCCCGAACTGCTGCGCGACTTTGCCGAATACCGCGTGCTGATCTTCGGCGTCCTGATGGTCGTCATGATGATCTGGAAGCCGCGCGGTCTCGTGCACATCAAGCGCCCGGCCTTCTTCCCCAGCACGGCCGCGGAGCGAGACATTCCGCTTGCGGCAAAGCCGGAGGCTGCCCGATGAACACGCCTCTCCTCGACGTTCGCAACGTCACCATGCGTTTCGGCGGCATCGTCGCCAACCGCAATGTCAGCTTCGCCGTGGAGCGCGGCGCAGTGACGGCCCTCATCGGCCCAAACGGTGCCGGCAAGACGACGATGTTCAACTGCATCACCGGCTTCTACCGCGCCAGCGAAGGCGAGATCGTGCTGAACGGCCGTAACGGTGCCGAGGATATCGGCGCGCTGATGACGCGGCCCATCACCGGCGGCTCGCATCTCGTCACCCGCGCCGGCATCGCCCGCACCTTCCAGAACATCCGCCTCTTCAAGGAAATGTCCGTCGTCGAGAACCTGCTGGTCGCCCAGCATCTGGTCACGGCCAACAACCTTCTCTCCGGCATCTTCCGCACGCCGGCCTTCCGCCGGGCCGAGCGCGAGGCCGTCGACCGGGCCTATCACTGGCTCGGCGAGATGAATCTCACCGACGACGCCAACCGCCTTGCCGGCGAGTTGCCCTACGGCCGCCAGCGCCGCCTCGAGATCGCCCGCGCCATGTGCACGGGCCCGCAGCTCATCTGCCTCGACGAACCGGCCGCCGGCCTCAACCCGTCCGAAACGCGCGAGCTTTCCGAGGTCATCCAGCGGCTGTGCCGCGAACACGGCCAGACGGTGCTTGTCATCGAGCACGACATGGGCCTCGTGATGCGCATTTCCCAGCACATCGTCGTGCTCGACCACGGCGAGGTGATTTCCGACGGCACACCCGAGCATGTGGCGAACGACCCCGCCGTCATCGCCGCCTATCTCGGCGTCAGCGAAGAGGACGTAGAAGCATGAGCGAGGCACCCCTGCTCGAATTTTCCGGCGTGCGCGCCCATTACGGCCCGGTCGAGGCGCTGAAGGATGTGAACGTACACATCTTCAAGGGCGAGATCGTCAGCCTGATCGGCGCCAACGGCGCCGGCAAGACGACGCTTCTTTCCTCGATCTTCGGTGCGCCCCGCGCGTCCTCGGGGCATATCCTGCACAAGGGCGAGGACATTTCCCGCGTGCCGACCAACCGGATTTCCCGCCGCGGCATCGCACTCGTGCCCGAGGGCCGGCAGATCTATCAGGAGATGAGCGTCGAGGAGAACATGATGATGGGCACGACGCCCATCGGCATGGCGCATTTCGACGAGGACCGGGCGACGATGTTCGATCTCTTCCCGCGCCTCAAGGAGCGCCGCAACCAGACGGCCGGCACCATGTCCGGCGGCGAACAGCAGATGCTCGCCATCGCCCGCGCCATGATGGCCCGTCCGGAACTGATCCTCTTCGACGAACCCTCGCTCGGCCTCGCCCCGCTGGTCGTCAAGCGCGTCTTCGAGGTGCTGAGCGAGATCGCCGCCATGGGCAAGACGATCTTCCTCGTGGAGCAGAACGCCAACCACGCGCTGAAACTTTCCCAGCGCGCCTATGTCATGGTGAACGGCCGCATCCACCTTTCCGGCGAAAGCGCCGCCCTTCTCGACAACGAAGATGTCCGCAAGGCCTATCTCGGCCTGCACTGAACGGAAAAGACAATGCTGCACAAGAACCTGATTGCCGGCGAATGGGTCTCCGGCGACGCTTCGGCGAACATCAATCCTTCCAACACAAACGACGTCGTCGGCGACTATGCCCGTGCCAGCGCCGAGGATACGAAGGCCGCCATCGCCGCCGCCAGGGCCGCGCTGCCCGCCTGGTCCCGCTCCGGCATCCTGGAACGCCATGCGATCCTGAGGAAGACCGCCGACGAAATCCTCGCCCGCAAGGAGGAGCTGGGCCGCCTGCTTGCCCGCGAAGAGGGCAAGACCCTGCCGGAAGCCATCGGCGAAGTCACCCGCGCCGGCCAGATCTTCGATTTCTTCGCCGGCGAAACCCTGCGCCTTTCCGGCGAGGTGCTGCCCTCGGTGCGTCCGAATATCGGCGTCGCGATCACCCGCGAGGCCGTCGGCGTCGTCGGCATCATCACGCCCTGGAATTTTCCGATCGCCATTCCCGCCTGGAAGATCGCGCCCGCGCTCGCCTACGGCAACACGGTCGTCCTGAAGCCCGCCGATCTCGCGCCGGGCTCCGCCTGGGCGCTCGTCGATATCCTGCACCGTGCCGGCACACCGGCCGGCGTGGTCAATCTCGTCATGGGCCGCGGCAGCGTCGTCGGCCAGACGCTGCTCGACAGTCCCGGCGTCGACGCGCTGACTTTCACCGGCTCCGTCGGCACGGGTAAGCGGGTCGCGCTCGCCTCGGTCGAGCACAATCGCAAATTCCAGCTCGAAATGGGCGGCAAGAACCCCTTCGTCGTGCTCGACGATGCCGATCTTGCCGTCGCCGTCGAGGCGGCCGCCAATTCGGCCTTCTTCTCGACCGGCCAGCGCTGCACCGCCTCCTCGCGCCTGATCGTCACCGAGGGTATTCACGACCGCTTCGTCGCCGCCTTGACGGACCGCCTGAGGAGCCTCGTCATCGATGACGCCCTAAAGGCCGGCACCCATATCGGCCCCGTCGTCGACGAAAGCCAGTTGAAGCAGGATGCCGATTATATCAACATCGGCCGCTCGGAAGGCGCAAGGCTGGCATTCGGCGGGGAAAGGCTGGAGCGGGAAACCCCTGGCTTCTATCTTTCGCCCGCCCTCTTCACCGAAGCGACCAACGACATGCGCATCGCGCGCGAGGAAATCTTCGGCCCGGTCGCCGCCGTCATCCGCGTGAAGGACTACGACGAGGCGCTGGCCGTCGCCAACGATACCAGCTTCGGGCTTTCGTCGGGCATCGCCACGACGAGCCTCAAGCATGCGACCCATTTCAAACGCAATTCGGAAGCCGGCATGGTCATGGTCAACCTGCCGACGGCCGGCGTCGATTTCCATGTGCCCTTCGGCGGCCGCAAGGGCTCGTCCTACGGCCCGCGCGAACAGGGCCGCTATGCCGCCGAGTTCTACACGACCGTCAAGACCGCCTATACGCTCGCCTGAGGATCCAGGGAAGCCGGCAAGGCCGAGGGAACGCTGCGCACCGCGCTCACCATGGGCGCCGACCGCCCTGTGCTGGATCCTCCCGGAGCTTGAGAAGGCTCTCTGAACTGCTTCGCGAAGGAGCGCCCTGGCGCCCCTTCGCGTCTCACCATTGTTCGGCGGCGATCCAGTCACAGAAGGCGGAGATGATCTTTACGCGCTTATGGGCTTTCGGAACGACGAGGTAGAAGCCGGGGACGTCCTTCATGTCCATCGTCTCGAGGATATCGATGCCGAACGGCGCGACCAGCGCGCCCGCCTCGATATCGGCGAGCGCATCGAGCTTTGAAACGAGGCCGACGCCGATGCCGGAAATGCTGCCCCTGCGCATCGTCGCGGCATCCTGGAACTCGATCTCGCCGGCCATTTCCATCGACGGCAGACCGAGATGCGCCAGCACCTTGCGCCAGAGATCGCGCGCCATGACGGGATGCAGCAGCGTCATGCGGCCGAGGTCGGCGGGCGAAGAAATCTGCCTCGCCAGTTCCGGCGAGCAGCAGATGATCTTCGGATCGTGCATCAGCAACCGGACATCATATTCCTTCCAGTTGCCGAAGCCCCACTGGATGGAGACGTCCACCTCATCCGCCGCGAAGTCGCGGACGTTCACCATCGTCGTCAGGCGGATATCGGCGCCGGGCATGAGCTGGCGAAAGCGCTCGAGCCGTTCCATCAGGTAACGCGTAGCGAAATACGGGCTGACATTGATGTTGATGCGGTTGCGGTAGGTCGAATTGGTGACCCGGCGGATGCCTTCGGTAAATTCGTCGAATCCCGCCTGGACGAAATGCGAGAGGATGATCGCGTGCTCGGTCGGCTCGATGACCCGCGCCTTCCGCTCGAACAGCGGAACGTGCAGGGTGTCCTCAAGCAGCTTGATCTGCTGGCTGATGGCCTGCGGCGTGACGAGAAGCTCGTCCGCCGCGCTGCGAAACGTCCCCTGGCGCATGACGGCCCAGAAGGCGCGCAATGCATTGAGAGGGGGGAGCCGCGTATGTTGTCCAGCCAAGTCACCCTCCGGCAGGCGATTTTCAATGACGACCGGCCCCGCCGCGCGGGCGGAGCCGGCGGTCGTTATATCACAGCTTTTTCGAGGAAGGGGCGGTTCTCCACGATCCGCTCATAGCCGACTTCCGTCAGGTCCAGTGTGCGATATTCGCCATAGACGATCAGCTCGGAAACGCCCCGCCCCGTTGCCGGTCCCTGCTGCAGGCCGTGGCCGGAAAACCCGTTGGCGAAGACGAAATTGCGCACCTCGGGATGGCGACCGACGACCAGATTGTGGTCCAGCGTGTTGAAGTCGTAATGGCCCGCCCACTGGTTCACCACCTTGATCGCCTCGAAGGCAGGCGAGCGTTCGGCGAGCGCCGGCCAGATGATCTCCTCGAACTCTTCGTAGCGCGGCTCGAAATCGTCCCAATCGACAGCCGGGTCCTCGATGGGCGGGCAACCCGTCAGGAAGAAACGGCCTTCCGGCCGGCAGAAGACGCCGGTCGGATCGATCATCAGCGGCAGCCGCCCCTCGTTGACGCGCGCGGTCCCCTCGGGCGTGCTGGCGCAATCGAAGACGAACAGGGTGCGCTTGCGCGGCTCGACCGGAATATCGAGGCCGGCCATGCGGGCGGTGAGCGCCGCGCGGGGGCCGGAGGCGTTGACGACCGTACCGGCTTTGACGACCGCGCCCGACTTCAACGTCACCGACGTCACCCGATCGCCGTCACGGCCGATGGCCACGGCTTCGTCCGTGACATAATCGACGCCGAGCGAGCGGGCCTTGTTCTTGAAGCCGTACATCAGGCCGGTATTGTTGAACCAGCCCTCGCCGGAACGGCCATAGGAGGCCAGTTCGATATCCGCGACATTGAGATGCGGAAAGGCGTTCGCGAGCTCGTCGCGATTCCAGAGCACGACGTCGGCGCCGCAGGAAATCTGCGCCTCGTGGTTCTCCCTGAGAACCTGCGCCTGCTCCGGGGTATTGGCCAGGAAGAGATAGCCGCCCGCATGGAAGCCGAGATCCGGCCTGTCGCCCTCGACCTGCATCATCTCACCGAAATTGCGGATGACCTGCGAGCCGTACTGGCTGATCTTCACGTTGATCGGATTGGAGAACTGTGTGCGGATCGAGGAGGACGACAGCGAGGTCGCCGCCTGCAGATAGGTCGGATCGCGCTCGATGACGAGCACCGACCCGTCGAAATCGGGATTGGCCGCGAGATAATAGGCGACGGCGGAGCCGATCACCGCGCCGCCGACGATGACGACGTCATACTGGTCTTTCATTTCGATGCCTCATCATTGGGGTGGCCGATATCGACGAACCAACCACCGAGATAAAGGGTGGACGGCGCCTTGGGATCGACCGGCGGCTTTTCCGCCTCCACCTTGGCGCGGAAGCGCTCGGTATTGTCCTGCGGCACGTAACCGAGATGGCCGGCCTTGGAATTGTCGACCGGCTTTACGGCATTGTCGGACAGGCCGAAGCTGATCGTGTGGCCAACGCGCGGCGCCGTCAGACTGGCGGTGACGAGGCGGATGCAATCCTCGAAGGACAGCCAGGACCAGAGCATGCGGCGATCCGCCGGCTCCGGGAAGGAGGAGAAGATGCGCAGGCACACGCTCTCCAGCCCGAACTTGTCCCAGTAGAAGCGGCTGAGCGCCTCGACGAAGCATTTGGAAACGCCGTAGAGGCTATCGGGCCGCACCGGCGCATCCGTATCGATATGGCCTTCAAGCGTGTGATAGCCGATTGCATGGACGGACGACGCATAGACGACGCGCTTGACGCCGTACTTCCGCGCGGCTTCATAGATGTGGTAGCTGCCACGGATATTGGCGTCGAGGATATCTTCCCAAGGGCGTTCCAGCGGCACGCCGCCGAAATGCACGATGGCATCGACGCCATCGACCGCCTTCATCACGGCGGCCTCGTCGGCGAGGTCGAAGACCATCGCCTCTTCGTTCGGTTGAATATCCTTGATTTCCGCGACATCCGCGAGCCGCAGCCGGTCGGCCAGCGGCGCGAGGCCGCGGCGCAGTTCCGTGCCGAGACGGCCGGCCGCCCCCGTGATCAGGATGGTCTTGTAGGGTTTGGACATTCTTCCTTCCAATCAGAATTCGAGTTTTGAAACGGCTTCGCCGATACGCTTCACCGCCTCGGCCAGAACCCCGTCGGAGGTCGCGGTGGAGATGCGGAAGAACGGCGACAGGCCATAGGCCGTGCCGGGAACGGCCGCCACATGGCCCTCGTCGAGAAGATACTTCGCGACGGCGACATCGTCTTCCAGCGTCTTTCCGGCCGGCGTCTTCGCGCCGATCAGCGCGGCGCAGCTGATATAGGCGTAGAACGCGCCCTCCGGCGGGTCGAGGCTCAGCGCGTTGATCTTCGCGATGCCCTCGACAACGAGGTTGCGGCGGCGCTCGAAGGCGGTGCGGAACTCGGCGACACAGTCCTGCGGCCCCTCCAGCGCCGCCCTCGCCGCGATCTGCGCCGGAGCCGAGACGGAGGTGCAGGACTGGCTCTGGATCGTCGCCATCGCCTTGATCAGGTCCCTCGGACCTGCGGCATAGCCGACGCGCCAGCCGGTCATGGCATAGGCCTTGGACATGCCGTTGACGATCAGCGAACGGTCGCGCAATTCCGGGCAGGCCGCACCGAAAGAGACGAAGCTGCGCCCATCGAAAATGATGTGCTCGTAGATCTCGTCCGAAAGCACCATCACTTTCGGATAGTTCGCCAGCACCGCGCCGAGCGCCTTCAACTGCGCCTCGGTATAGACTGCGCCCGAAGGATTGCCCGGCATGTTGAGGAACAGCCAGCGGGTCTTGTCCGTGAGTGCCGCTTCCAGAACCTCCGGCGTCAGGCGAAAACCGTTTTCGGCCGGGCAGGCCGGCGTGACCGGCACGCCGCCGAAGAGCTTCACCATTTCCGGGTAGGAGACGAAGTACGGCGCGGGCAGGATCGCCTCGTCGCCCTCCTCCACCGTCGCCATCAGCGCATTGAAGATGATCTGCTTGGCGCCGTTGGCGACCGCGATCTCGTCGATGGCGTAGTCGAGGCCGTTCTCGCCTTTGAACTTGGCGACGATCGCCTTGCGAAGCTCCACCGTGCCGAGCGAGGCGGTGTAGAGCATGCGCTCCTTGCGCGCCGCCGCGAAGGCGGCCTCGGTGATGTGGGCGGGGGCCGGAAAATCCGGCTCGCCGAGGCCGAGGTCGATCACGTCGACACCGGTCGCCGCCAGATCCTTGGCGGCCTGCGAAACGGCCATGGAGGCGGACGGTTTGACGGCGGAAAGCCGGCTGGCGATATGGCTCATTGCTTCTTCTCCGTCACATAGCCCTTGGAAAGGTCTTCGGCCCTCGCCTCGGCCGAGCGCTCGGCGGGGCTTCCAAAGCCGCCGCCGCCGGGCAGTTCCAGCACCAGCTTGCGGCCTGCCGGCACATGCTGCCAGCCCTTCGGCCGCAGCTTCGTGCCGTCATCGAGCCTGGCCGAGCCGGGTGCACCGTCTTCGCCGCCGTCGCGCCCGCGCGGCGGGGTCGCGATGCGGTCGAACATGGCCGAGAAATCGAACTCGTGGCCTTCCGCCGGCGCGATCTCGATGATCTGGCCCAGGCCACCGCGATATTTGCCGGCACCGCCGGAATCGGGGCGCAACTCCTTGCGCCAGACGACGATGGGGCCGGTGTGCTCGGTCGCCTCGATCGGCATCGTATGGACGCCGGAAGGGAACGCCGTCGAAGACAGGCCGTCGATGCCCGGGCGCGCGCCCATGCCGCCCGAATTGAACATCAGCACCTCGGCACGGCGGCCGGCGGAGCCCGCGACCGGGCGGGCCGAAATATGGATGTTCCACAGGGCGGCCGCGCCTTCGGCGAGAATCTGGCCGGGCAGCGCCTTGGCGAGCGCGCCGAGAACGAGATCCGGCACCATGTGGCCGATGACATGGCGCACCGAAACCGGGGCCGGCCGCTCGGCATTCAGGATATTGGTCGGCGACGACACGTTGAAGGCGGCAAGGGACGCGGCATTGTTCGGGATGTCGGGCGCGACCACGCATTTCAGCGCGTAGCAGGCATAGGCCTTGGTATAGATCAGTGGCACGTTGATGCCCCAGCGGCTCATCGCGTCCGTGCCGGAGAAATCGACATTGACGCCCGTGTCGGTGATCGAGACCTCGGCCGCGAGCCTGATCGGCACGTCATAGCCGTCCGTCAGCATATCATTCGTCCAGGCTCCCTTCGGCAGGCCGGCGATACGCTCCATCGTCGCCGCATGCGTGCGCGACAGGATGAAGTCGCCGAGCGTGTCGAGATTGTCGTAGCCGACCTCGACCAGCATCTCGATCAGCCGCTTGTGGCCGACATCGTTGCAGGCGGCGAGCGAGTAGAAGTCGCCGATCACCTGGTTTGGCTCACGCACGTTGAGGCGCAGGATCTTCAGGAGATCCTTGTTCACCACGCCGCGCTCGGCGAATTTCAGGATCGGAATCTGGATGCCTTCCTCATAGACCGACTTGCCGTCCGCCCCGAAGCCGCGACCGCCGACATCCACCACATGTGCCGTGCAGGCGAAGAAGCCGATCAGTTCCTCACCCTTGAAGGAGGGCGAGACCATGGTGATGTCGTGCAGGTGGCCGGTGCCCTTCCACGGGTCGTTGGTCACATAGGTGTCGCCCGGATACATCTCCTCGCGCGGAATTTCGGCGATGAAATGCAGCACCGCCTCGGCCATGGTGTTGACGTGGCCGGGCGTGCCGGTGACGGCCTGGGCCAGCATCTCGCCCTTGGCGTTGTAGACACCGGCCGAAAGGTCGCCCGCCTCGCGGACGGAAGTGGAAAACGCGGTGCGCAGCAGCGTCAGCGCCTGTTCCTCGACCACCGAGATCAGGCGGTTCCACATGACCTGCATGCGGATTTCATTGATATCGCTCATGATCAGTGACCCTTGCGCACGAGAAGGATGGTGCCGTCAATCTGGATGACGGCATCGAACGGCGACGTGACGATGGTGGAGGTTTCCCGCTCGACGATGACGGCGGGGCCGGTCACCCGCGCGCCCGGCGACAGCGTATCGCGTGGCACGATCGCCGTCTCCAGCGCCTTGCCCGACGCGGGATCGAAGACCGCTCTCGTCACGGGCACGGATGCGACGACACCGTCCGTTTCAAGGGTAAAGCGCTCACCTTCGGGGCGAACGTCCTGCGCCTTTACCGACCAGGTGACGAATTCGATTTCCGGGCCTTCGACCGCACGGCCGAAGAACTGGGCATAGCGCTCCTTGAAGGCAGCCTCGATCATTGCGGTATCCGCCGCCGTGAAGGCACGATCGGGCAGCGCCACGGGAATCTCCCAGCCTTGGCCGGCATAACGCATGAAGGCGGTGATCTCGCGCACGATCGCGCCATCCGTTCCGGCGCGCACGAAGCCTTCGGCAGTCGCCTTCAGGTCGTCGAGCATGGTGTTCACCGCGCCGGCATCGAATTTCGACAGGCGCATGATCTTGGAGGCCAGCGCTTCATAGCCGAACGGCGCCTTGAGGAAGCCGATGGCCGAGCCCACGCCCGCCCCCTGCGGGATGAGGCACTGGTCGACGCCGAGCTTCTCACAGAGCCGGGCGGCATGCAGGGGAGCTGCGCCGCCGAAGGCGATCATGATGTTTTCCGAGATGTTCTTGCCGTTCTCGACGGCATGGACACGCGCCGCATTGGCCATGTTCTCGTCCACCACCTCTACGATGCCGAAGGCGGCAGCTTCAGTTGCAAGCTTCAGCCTGTCGCCGACATCGCGCGCGATTGCCGCGCTGGCGTTTTCGACCGAAAGCCTGATCTTGCCGCCGGCGAAATTGTCGGGGTCGAGCTTGCCGAGCACGAGGTCCGCATCGGTGATCGCCGGGCGTTCGCCGCCGCGCTGGTAACAGGCCGGACCGGGTTCGGAGGCCGCCGATTCAGGGCCGGCCTGGATGCGGCCCATGGCGTCGACCCAGGCGATGGAACCGCCGCCCGCGCCGATCTCGATCATCTCGATCACCGGAATGGAGATCGGCATGCCCGAACCCTTGCAGAAACGATAGGTGCGCGCGACCTCGAAAGTACGCGCGGTGTGCGGCTGATAGTCCTCGATGAGGCAGATCTTCGCCGTCGTGCCGCCCATGTCGTAGGAGACGACGCGCTCGAGGCTGAAGCGACGGGCGATATCGGCGGCGAAGATCGCCCCGCCCGCCGGGCCGGATTCGACGAGCCGCACCGGAAACTCCGAGGCCGTTTCCACTGAGATGAGGCCCCCGCCGGAATGGATCATGAAGACCGGGCATTCCGCTCCCATCTCCTTCAGCCGCACCTGCAGGCGCGAGAGGTAATCGGCCATCTGCGGACGCACATAGGCATTGGCGCAGACCGTGTTGAAGCGCTCGAATTCGCGCATCTGCGGCGAGACTTCCGCCGAGATCGAGATCGGGATCGAGAGCTTTTTCGACAGGATTTCGCGGGCACGCTCCTCGTGCGCCGGGTTCATATAGGAATGGATGAAGCCGATGGCGACGGCTCCGAAGCCGCTCTCGGCGATGACGTCCGCCAGAGCCTCCAGCGCCGCCTCGTCGAGCGGCTGAAGCTCCCTGCCCTGTGCATCGATGCGGCCCTTGACCGGGAAGCGATCCTCGCGCGGGATCAGCGGCTTCGGCAGGACGAGGCTGAGATCGTATTGCTCGAAACGGTTTTCCGTGCGCATCTCGATGACGTCACGGAAACCTTCGGTGGTGACCAGCGCGGTTTTGGCGCCACGGCGTTCGATAAGCGCGTTCGTGGCGAGCGTCGTGCCGTGGATGACGATGTCGATATCCCTCGGCGCGATCCCTGCATCCCGCACCACGATCTCGATGCCGTCGAGGATCGCCTGCTCGGGAGCCGCATAATTGGTCAGCACCTTCGTGGAGAAGAGCTTGCCCCGCACATCGAGCGCGATGTCGGTAAAGGTCCCGCCGATATCGGCACCGAGGCGAATGTCGTGACGCTGGGTCATGCGGTTTCCTTTGCAGAAAGTGCTGCCTTGCGCATTTGGCTCAGCGTCTGGCGAGGGGTCAACGCCTCAGGTGAAACAGCGAGGTCGAGGAGAGCGCCGGTCTTCGATGCGCGAGCGCGTTTGAAAGCGTCGGCGAAGTCCCCCGTCGTTTCCACCCGCTCGGCATGGAAGCCATAGGCTTTCGCCAACGCCACGAAATCCGGATTGACCATCGTGGTGCCCGAGACGCGTTCCGGATAATGCCGCTCCTGATGGGCGCGGATCGTGCCGTATATGCCGTTGTTGATGAGCAGGATGATCGGCTGCGCGCCATGCTGGAGGGCGGTCGCCAGTTCCTGGCAGTTCATCTGGAAATCGCCATCGCCTGCAAAGCAGACGACGGTGCGCTCAGGATGGGCGACTTTCGCAGCAACGGCCGCCGGAACGCCATAGCCCATCGCGCCCGATTGCGGGGCAAGAAGCCGCGCCTTCGGCCCGAACTTGAAGAATTTGTTCGGCCAGACCGTGAAGTTGCCCGCGCCATTGGTCAGGATCACGTCGTCAGGCAGAACATCGTTCAGGTGCGCCGTGACCTTGCCCATGTCGACCGGCGACGGCAGATCGGGAAGATCGAAGCCCTTTTCGTAAGCCGCACGCCCCTTGGCCCGCCATTCCGCCCATTCTCCCTGGACCGGTTCGAGCGCGCCCAGCGCCTGCGCGAACCCGTTCGGTCCGGCGTGGATGCCGAGCGCCGGCCGATAGACCTTGCCGATCTCCAGGTCGGATCCGTGGACATGAACGATCTGCTGGCGCGGCTGCGGCACGTCGAACAGCGTATAACCATCGGTGGAATTCTCCCCGAAGCGGTTGTTGATGGCGAGGATGACATCGGCCTCGCGCAGCAGCTCCTTGACCGAGGCGACCATGCCGACGCCGGCTTCGCCACAGAAGGTCGGCGACGTGTTGTCGTACTGGTCCTGGTAGCGGAAGACGGACACGACCGGAATGTCTGACGCCTCGGCAAAGCGCTGGACGGCTGCCATCGAGCCTTTGGCCCAGTTGCAGCCGCCGTAGAGGATGACAGGGCGTTTTGCGCCCTCCAGCAATCCACGCAGGCGCTGCATAGCCGTGGCCGACGGCGCGGGTTCGCTGATCTCGACCGGGCCGTTGAGCGATGCGGCCTCGGTCAGCGAGGTCAGCATATCCTCCGGCAGCGCGATCACGACCGGACCGGGACGCCCCGAGATCGCCAGCGTCCAGGCACGGGAGAGAATTTCCGGGATGCGCTCGACCTGATCTATCTCGACGGCCCATTTGGCCATGGTGCCGAAGACCGCCTTGTAATCCACCTCCTGGAATGCCTCGCGGCCCTTCATGTCGGTTCCGACCTGGCCGACGAAGAGGATCATGGGCGCGGAATCCTGCATGGCGGTATGCACACCGATCGAGGCATTGGTGGCGCCGGGCCCGCGGGTCACGAAGCAGATGCCGGGCTGGCCGGTCAGCTTGCCATAGGCCGCGGCCATGAAAGCGGCCCCGCCTTCGTTGCGGCAGAGAACATAATCGAGGCGCCCGCCGGTGTCGTGCAGCGCGTCGAGCACTGCGAGATAGCTTTCCCCCGGCACACCGAAGCTCTTCGTCGCTCCCAGCGCCAAAAGGCACTCGACGAGCAACTGCCCTCCATTACGTTCCATAACCATGTTCCTGATGTTTGATGAATTGCGATTGGAAACCGGACGCCGACAACAGCGCGAGAACCTCGGATCCCAACCGCTCGAACGGCGGTTGCCCCAGGGAGAGGCGGTGAACGAAGACCCCGGTGCCCCGGACTTCCTCGGCAAGGGCGCGCGCAAAACCGTCGAGCGCACCTGCAGCAGCCCGCTCGATCACGCTCTTGGCGTCGCTGTATTCGAGGGAAAGAATCAAGAAGGCACCGCGGCCACGCTCGATCATCGAGGGCAGGACGGCGCGCGTGATATGCATCGTGGCAGACAGGTTGACCTCGAGAGCCATATCGATGTCGGCTTCGAGGAGCCCGAGAAACTGCGCCTCCTTCGGCCAGCGAAGGGCCGCATGGACGAGAACATCGGGCTTCAGCCCTTCCGCAACGGCGCTGACATATTCACGATCCGTGAGGTCCATTGCCAACGGAACGATGCCGTGCTCGCCGCGCATCTCGTCCAGCGCTATGCGATCGCGGCCGAGCGCATGCACCTCCCAGCCTTCCCTTGCAAGCGAAGTGGCGATCGCGCGTCCAGGGGCACGCGTCGCCCCCGTGACTAGTGCTTTCGTCATCACACGATCCCCATGAGGCAAGACAAAAGATGCCTGCAGAGACCCTCGGCTTAAACGAAGAAATTGACACGCTTAGACAAGTTCTTCTTGTTTCGCTTTGTCGGCAACTGCCGGTTCCGTGGGGTCCTTGGCGTCGAGGTTGACCGCACCGAGAGAGGCGGCGATCGGTGGCGACGATTTTTGGAAGCTCTTGAACGGATATGAATCCGTGTTTGGAAAGTCCGTGTCTCTAGACGCTTGCGCGGTCGACAGTCCCGCTCCGTTCCCGCGTCATTTCCATGAGGCGGCGCAGAAAGGCTTTTCGATCTTCAGGGGCGAATTGCGGCAGACCGATCGCTTCGTTGAAATACAAACCATCGACGGCGAGGCGGATCACCTCGGCATAAAAATAGTCGAGCCCGTCGTCCTTCAGACGGCTCGACCATTTCATGTTTTCCACTGCATAGTCGGCGAGAAGGTCACGATCCGTCGCGATGCCGGCAATCATCGCCGCGGCGATGTCGTCGGCTCCTTCAGCGGGAAAGCTCGTTGTAATATAGGCGCGCAGATAGGCGCCCGGATTAGGGTCGGCCTCCACCATCGCCATGGTCTTTTCCTCGAAAGAATCGAGCCCGGCCGTGATCATGGCGCGGATCAAGGCGTCCTTGGAGGAGAAATAATGCAGCAGGCCGCCTTTGCTGATGCCAGCCTCCGTGGCAACGTCGGCAAGGGTCATGTGAGCCACGCCCCGCTCCATGACTATCCGCGTCGCGGCGCTGACAATCGCGGTTCTGATCTCTTCCCCGCGTGCGCGCGTTTTCCGTGCCGGCTTTTCATCTTTCATTGGGCACTCAACCCTCCTCGTCCACTATCCCGCAATCAGACATAGCAAAAAGATGTTCGAGAAAAACCCTCTCGATGAAAAAATTCGACCGGCTGGACGGTTTTTTATAGACCGTCCAGCCGGTCTGAAATATGGTGCCATCAGGAGTGAGGCATTGAAGGAGGAAATTACGTGCTCAGCGCTCGATCCATTCGCCTGGCGGCAGTCGCGGGTTTTGCATCCCTTAGCATGAGCCTGAGCGCGGCGGCGGCACCGCTCGGCGAAGCACAGGCGCCAATCCGCATCGCACTCAATGAGTGGACAGGCCAGAACATCACCGCCCACGTCGCCGGCCAGCTCCTGGAAAAACTCGGCTACAAGGTGCAATACGTCACCGCCGGCAGCTTTCCGCAGTGGATCGGCATGCGGGACGGCTCCATCGACATGACGCCGGAGCTATGGACCAACAATCTCGGCGACATCTATCCGAAAATGCTTGAGGCCAAGCAGGTCGAACCTGTCGGCGACCTCGGGCTCAATGCCCGCGACGGCTGGGCTTACACCGACGCGACGCTTGCGGTCTGCCCCGGCCTGCCGGACTGGAAAGCGCTGCTGGAATCTTCCTGCGCAGCGGCGCTGGCGACGGCCGAAACGCTGCCGAATGGCCGGCTCGTCGACTACCCCGCGGACTGGGGAACGGCTTCGGCAAACGAGATCGAGGATTTCAAGCTACCGCTGACCGCCGTTCCAGCCGGCTCGGAAGGCGCGCTGGTGGCGGAACTTCAGGCTGCCGTCGCGGCCGACAAGCCGCTGCTGATGCGCTTCTGGGCACCGCACTGGCTGCTCGCGCAGGTCAAGCTGAACTGGCTCGACATGCCGCCCTGCGATCCTAAGGACGGCGCACGCTGCATCCTGCCTTCGCCGGTCATCAAGGTAGTGCGCACCGGCTTCGGCGAAAAATGGCCAGCCGCCTATGCCTTCATGAAACAATACCAGCTCGGCGCCGAAGACCAGCAGCAGATGATGCTGGAGATCGACCAGAACAAAAAGGAGATCGGCGCGGTCGTCGGCGCATGGGTCCAAGCAAACGCCGCCCGCTGGTCGCCCTGGATCGACGAAGCAAAGAAATAGGTTTCCTCGGAGTATGGTCATGTCCTCCCCGCCCCTCACCTCGAGAGGCAGGCCGGTAAAACTCGCCTGCCGCAACCTTTGGAAAATCTACGGCGTGCCGCCACAACAAGCGGTCGAGATCGCTCGCACAGGCGACCGCGCGGCCCTGCAGCGCGAGCGCGACGGCCGCAAGCCGCTCGCCGCAGTCGCCGGTGCAAGCTTCGATATCAACGAAGCCGAGATCTTCGTGCTGATGGGCCTGTCCGGCTCGGGCAAGTCGACGCTTTTGCGCTGCCTTACCCGGCTGATCGAACCTTCCGGCGGCAGCGTCACCCTCGATGGAGAGGACCTGCTTGCGGCCGGCCGCGGCCGCATGACGGAATTGCGTCGCAAGGCAATGGGCATGGTCTTCCAGAATTTCGGCCTGCTGCCCCATCTGAACGTTCTCGACAATGTCGCATTCCCCCTTCGTATCCAGGGCATGGACCGGACAGCCCGCGAGGCACGGGCCCGCGAAATGACCGAACTTGTCGGCCTCAAGGGACGCGAAGAACAGTTCCCGCTCCAGCTTTCGGGCGGCCAGCAGCAGCGCGTCGGTATTGCCCGCTCGCTTGCGGCCGAGCCGGAGATCTGGTTCCTCGACGAGCCCTTTTCCGCTCTCGATCCGCTGATCCGCCGGCAGATGCAGGACGAATTCATTCGCCTCCAAAAGATTCTGCGCAAGACCATCGTCTTCGTCACTCACGACGTACAGGAGGCTTTCCGGCTGGCGGATCGCATCGCCATCATGCGCGACGGCGCGATCGTCCAGATCGGCACGCCGGCAGAGATCGCGCTCGCCCCGGCGAACGACTATATCGCCGAATTCCTGCGCGACGTGCCGCTGCTTCGCGTAATCCGCGCCGGCGACGTGATGCGCCCGGCATCGGGCGACGGTCCCGCCCTGCCCCGGTTTTCGACCGAGGACGTGCTGGAAGACATTCTGCCCGTCCTTCTGAGCGGGGCAGCTGCGGTCCGTATCTGCGATGCCGAGGGAAAGCACATCGGCAAGATATCGACCGCGGATATAAGCGGCCTTTTCGGTACAGAACGAGCGAGGCCGGCATGAAGCCCGCGAACGCGCTTTTCTCCGCAGCCGCCGTCCTCAAGATAGCGGCCATGCCAGCGCTGATGCTGGCCTGCCTCGCCGCCGCCAAGTTTGTGCCGTCTATCGCCGCCTTCCCCGCCGGCTGGACAATCCCGGTGCCCGCGGCCATCAATGTCGTTCTGGGCGGGCTCGTTCCGACCATCCAGCCGTTCACGAGCCTTGTCGGCAAGCTTGCGGGTGCGCTTCTCGCCGCACTGATCGGTATCCTGCAATTCCTGCCGTGGCCGGCCATCGCGCTGGCGGTGGCGCTGATCGGCTTCAAGGCAGGCGGCAAACGCCTCACAGCCTTGGTTCTTGCCGCTGTCGCCTATATCGTCGCGGCCGGTTTCTGGATGCAGAGCATGGCGACACTGTCACTCGTCATGCTCGCCGTGCCGTTGTCGGTCTCGCTCGGCTTTCTCCTCGGGCTCGGCGCCTTCTTCCTGCCGCGGCTGCGCCACGGGCTGGAACTGGTCTTCGATTTCATGCAGACCTTCCCGGCCTTCGCCTATCTCCTGCCGCTGCTCCTGCTGTTCGGTTTCGGTCCGATCGCCGGGCTCGTCGCCACCGCCATCTATGCAATCCCGCCCATGGCGCGCTGCACGCTCAGCGGCCTCGCCCAAGTTCCGCGCGAACGCCTCGAGGTGGCGGAAATGAGCGGGTGCTCCATCTGGCAACGGCTTGTCTGGGTGGAGCTTCCCTCCGCCCGGCCCATGCTGGCGCTCGGTCTCAACCAGACGACAATGGCCGCACTCAGCATGGTCATCACCGCCTCGATCATCGGCGGCGTCGACGATATCGGCTGGGCGGTCCTTAGCGGCCTGCGCCAGGCCGATCTCGGCAAGAGCCTTCTCGCCGGCCTCGTCATCGTGCTGATCTCGGTCGTCGTCGACCGCGTCACCGCAGGCCTCTTCCCGTCTCCTACGGCATCAGGCGCCCGGACAGGCAGACCCGGCTGGCCTGTCATCCTCTTGGCAGCCGGCGCGGCGCTTGCGCTCGGCCTTGCCGCCCGGTTGGCCGCGCCGGAGATGCTGCAAGGCTGGAACGAGACGCGCGGGATCGTCGATTTCGGCCTGCTCAACAAGGGGCTTCTGGGCTTCGTGGCGCGTTACAGCGATCTGCTCGACACCTTCAAGAATATGGTGCTCTTCTATCTTGTTCTGCCGCTGCGCGTCGGTCTGGCGGGGGCCGTGCTCCCCGTCACCTGGGGCTTTTCCATGACGCCCGCCGTCATCGTCGCCTATGCCGCATTGGCGCTTCTCCTAGCGCTCCGGCAGATGGCGAAGGGCCGGTCCTCGGCAGCTGCCGCAATCCTCTGCCTCGCCGCGCTTCTCTATACCGGGCTCGTCGCCTTTCCCTGGCCGGCAGCACTCGCGTTGGCCATCTGGGCGGCCTGGCTGGCCGCCGGGCCGAGGCTGGCGCTATTCACCGGCCTCAGTCTCGCCTTCGTCCTGGCGACGGGCCTCTGGATACCCTTCGTGAAATCGCTCTATCTGGTCGTGGTCGCGGTGGCCCTCTGTGCTTGCGCCGGCGCGATCCTCGGGATTCTGGCTGCACGCAGCGATCGCTTCTCGGCACTGCTGCGTCCCCTCAATGACGCCCTGCAGACCATGCCGCAATTCGTCTTCCTCATTCCGGCCCTGATGTTCTTCAAGGTCGGCGAATTCGCCGGGCTGATCGCGATTGCGCTCTATGCCGTCGTCCCGGCCATCCGCTACACCGAGACGGGCCTGCGCAACGTGCCGCCGACGCTTCTCGAAACGGCGCGGCAGCTCGGCTGCACGCCGATCCAGAGCACATTTCTCGTGCAATTGCCGATGGCACGACCGGCTCTGCTGCTCGGTCTCAATCAGGTGGTGATGGCCGCCATCACCATGCTGCCGATCGCCGCCACCGTCGGCACCGCCGAGCTCGGCCAGCAGATCTATATCGCCCTCGGCAAGGCAGATGCCGGCCTCGGCATCACCGCCGGCCTCGTCTTCTGCCTGCTCGCCATCAATCTCGACCGCATCCTGCGCGGCGTCGCCGGACGCCTGCACGGCGACCAATAATCAAAGGAAATCCCATGTCTCTCTCGGAAAGCCATCGCCTGGCGATGCTGGAACCCCGTTCCGGCAAGCGCCGCATCGTCATCGATACCGACACATTCAATGAGATCGACGACCAGTTCGCCATCGTCCACGCGCTGCTGTCGCCGGAGCGCGTCACGGTCGAGGCAATCTATGCGGCCCCTTTCGTCAACGAGACGACGAGTGATCCGGCGGAAGGCATGGAGCTGAGCTACCGGGAAATCCTGGCGCTGCTGGAACGGCTCGATGTTCCTCATGAGGGCCTCGTCCATCGCGGCGTCACCCGCTATGTCGGTCAACGCAAGCAGCCGGTTGAGGCTCCGGCCGTCGAGGACCTGATCGCCCGGGCAAGACGCGCGTCACCGGACGACCCGCTGCATGTCGTCGCCATCGCCGCCATCAGCAACGTTGCGTCCGCCCTGCTCGCCGCACCCGACATAATCGACCGGATCGTCGTCGTCTGGCTCGGCGGCCATGCCATCGACTGGCAGCACCAGGCCGAATTCAATCTCGAGCAGGATATCGGCGGCGTGCAGGTGCTGTTTGATTCGGGCGTGCCGCTGATCCTTGTTCCGTGCGAAGGCGTGACATCGATCCTGCACAGCACCGTCCCGGAGATCGAGCGTTACATCGAACCGCATGGCGAGATCGGTCGCTTCCTCGCCATGCGCTTCAAGGGGTACAGCGACGATCACACCGGCTGGGCCAAGGAAATCTGGGACATGGGCGCGACCGCCTGGGCGCTCGATCCAGCCTGGGCGCCGAGCGTTCTCATGCCCACCCCGATCCTGACCGACGATCTGCACTACGCTGTCGATCGGTCGCGCCATCAGATGCGCTATGTCTACGCGGTGAACCGGAACGCGATCCTGCAGGATTTCATCGGGAGACTCGCCGAGCGTGCAGGTGATTGATCGATCCGTGCGGTACAATCGTTTTCGAAAAGCTCTTGATGATATTCGCCCCCTGAATCAGACCAAGGATTCTGGCAACGCTGGCGGCTAGAATCCAACAGGATCGAGCGTACCGAAACCACGCCCGGCGAACACGATCTGGATCGCCGGGCAAGGGCCTCGTGCCGATCTTCAGCTGCGCGCTGCTTGCTGCGGACATCGAGCCAGACGGCGATGAGAATGACGATTTTGAACTCCTTGTAGGCATAGTCGAGAGCATTCTTCAGCACGGCGCTGGCGCTGTGGTTGTATTCCGGCGTCACCACGATGAAGCCGTCCAGCGTCGCCAGCCTGGCGGCCCAGCGCTGCGCGACCGGATATTGCGGCGGCGCGTAGACAGGGGACATCTGCTCCTCGAAGAACGGCAGCGGGTGGTCCCTGAGGTCGATCAGTTCGAACTGAATGTCGGTGCGCCTGCCGGCGATGTCGCCGATCCACCGGGCCGGCTTGTCGCCGAAGCGCCCTTCCCGGGTGAAGCCGATGATGATGCCGATGCGGGGCGTTGTTTTTTGCGGGCTCATGGTGAACTACAGTCTTTGGGAAATGAGGAAGGGGGCCCGTCAGCGGGCCGCCACGGACCGGGCGCGCTTTCGAGCGAACTGGTTGAGAGCGAAGGCGCCGGGCGACGACGTGGCGAGGGCAAGGAGGCCACCGGCCAGGGCCAGATTCTTCATCAGGTCGACCGGAACGCCGCGATGGACGACGATGCCCGTCATCACGCACCAGCCGGCGAGAAGAAGGCTGGCTGAGCGGCTCTGGATGCCGGTGACAAGCGCCAGGCCTCCGGCGATTTCGCAAAGGCCCACCAGATAGGCCAGCAGCAGCGGCGCCGGCAGGCCCATCTGGCCGAACATGCCGGCAAGGGCTGGTCCCATGGCGCCGAACTTTCCGGCGCCAGAGACGAGGAACAGGATCGAGAGCAGGATGCGCCCGACGAGGAGAAGAAGGTTGTTGGTCATTGTACCGATCCTCGGTTCATTGTTGGGCAACAGCCCGCTGGCGATCATTTGTCGATGCCGGCTGGCCGATAATCACCGCTGTCGTAGGGGGCGGGTACGGAGTAGCTCCCCCTGGAGATGCGATGGTCGGGATGGCCATTGCGGAACGTGGCGGCGATCCGGCTCTGCGGCTTCACCGCATCCGGCGAGCCACCGACATAGTAGTCGCCGCCGGCAAAAGCCGCGGATGCGCTGAGAAGAGAAGCTGCGACGAGGGCGGTGGCGAGGGTGTGGTCCGATATCCTGGTCATGGTCGTTGTCCTTGGTCTGGGAGGAAAGATCAGTCGCTGGCGGCGGGAGCCATCGAGCGGTATTCGCCGCGGTCAGCTGCCTGTGTTTCGGCTGCCGGCTTGATGGCGCGTTCGCGGATGCTGTGCGTGCGGATCTGATCGATGCTCTGGCTCGCTACGGAAGCCGGCGCACCGCTGACATAATCGCCACCCGCGAAGGCCGCGGAGGCACCGAGGGCAGAGACGGCTACGAGAGCGGCGGCGAAGGTGGTGGTGAAGGTCTTGGTCATGGCACTATTCCTTTTGGTTGGTTGCAAGGAATAGATAGCGCCGATCCGATATATCCATTAGACGGAAAGATTGGATTTAACCTGTCCAGAAATTGAAGTAATATTCCGTCATGATCGATTTCAACGACATCGCCCTGTTCGTGCAGGCCGCGCGCTGCGGCAGCTTCTCGGAAACCGGCCGCCGCGTTGGTATGCCACCCAATACGGTCAGCCGGCGCATACAGGAGCTGGCGGAGCATCTCGGCTCACGCCTGATGCAGCGCTCCACGCGCAAGCTGACGCTGACCGATGCCGGGCAGGAATTCCATGACCGCTGCGCGGAGGCGGTGGACAGCCTTCAGCAGGCCAGCCAGGACATGACGGCCGGACAAAAGGTGCCGAGCGGCCTTGTCCGCGTGGCCTCGACCGCGAATTTCCTCGACTTCTACACGCCCGAGACCGCGGCGGCGTTTCTCGAGCAATATCCGCAGGTCCGGCTGGAGTTCCTGCTCGATGACGCGATGGTGGATTTGATCGCCGACCGCATCGACGTGGCATTCCGGGGTGGAGCCGACAGCGAGACAGGCTATATCGCCCACCGGATGCCGGTCCCGCCCTTCGCATTGTTTGCAAGTCCGGATTATGTCGGCAAGCACGGTTCACCCCGAACGCTGGCGGAATTGACGCGGCATCGGTGCCTGGCGACACCGCGCCCATCGGGCCGTGCTATCTGGCGTCTGATGGGGCCTGAAGGCGTCTAAGAGCAGGTCGAAGTCGGTGGCGCCTTCGCGGTCGGCAATACGCGAGCCCTGCATCAGGCGGCCCTCGCCGGCCTCGGCATCGCATTGTTGCCGAGCGTCCTCACGGCGGCTGACCTCGCCCGCGGCGCGCTGGTGCCCGTCCTGCCGCAATACAGCCGTCCCAACCAGAGCCTGAGTGTCGTCTATCCCAGTCACCGGCAGGTCTCTCCTGCTGTGAAAGTTTTCGTCGCCTCCGTCATAAGCAAGTTCGAGCAGGCGTTTGACCTGCATGGCTCGTGAGCCAAGCTCAGGACTATCGTCGATCAGGTTGGTGAGCAGCGTGCCATATCTCGACCGTCGCCGCAGCCGCGGCATGAACTGGCTCTATGCTGCCTGAGTGAAAAGGGCGGCTCGATTGCCTGGCAGCTTCGCTTTCATCTTGCAGACGATCCCCTATATGATTGCTTATGCGGGGTGTAGCAAAAGCGGCAGGACACCCAGCCTTCTCATTTCGATAGCAAAGGGAGAAAGGCATGTCGTCTGCTCTGCAAACAGATTTCTGGCCCGAACTGCCCTATTCGGCATGGAAGCCGACCTATGAGACGCTGCACCTGTGGACGCAGATCGTCGGCAAGATCAGGCTCATGCGCGAACCCTGGCTGAACCATTCCTGGCAGGTCGCGCTCTATGTGACGGCGCGCGGCCTGACTACCTCGCCCATGCCGGCCGGCGAGCGAGCCTTCCAGATCGATTTCGACTTCATCGACCATGTGCTGTGGATCAGAACCAGCGACGATCATCTGCGCCAGGTAATGCTCGCGTCGAAGCCGGTGGCGGAGTTCTACGGCGAAGTGATGGAAGCATTGGCCGAACTCCGGCTTCCCACGCCGATCGGCACGCTGCCCTGCGAGATATCCGACGGCATTGCCTTCGACCGGGACAATGTTCACGCCGCCTACGATCCTCTGTATGCCAACCATTTCTGGCGCATTCTGCTCTCGACGCAGGCCGTGTTTTCGCGCTTCCGCACCGGTTTCCTCGGCAAGGTCAGTCCGGTGCATTTCTTCTGGGGCGGCTTCGATCTCGCCATGACGCGCTTTTCCGGCCGGCGCGCGCCGCTGCATCCGGGCGGTATTCCACGCCTGTCCGACACAGTGACCCGCGAAGCCTATTCGCATGAGGTGAGCAGCGCCGGCTTCTGGCCGGGCGGCGGAGTGATCGACTACCCGACCTTCTATTCCTATGCCTATCCGGGGCCGGAAGGCTTTGCCGCCGCATCCGTCCAACCGCGCGAGGCGTTCTTCTCCCAGGATTTCGGCGAGTTCCTACTGCCTTACGATACCGTGCGCACGGCTCCCGATCCGGAAGCAACACTGATGGCATTCCTGAAGAGCACCTATGAGGCGGCGGCGGATCTCGGCAAATGGGATCGCGAAGCGCTCGAATGCGCCTTCGGCACACCCTGCCGGCCAAGAACTGTTTAGCAATTCGCGAGTTGGCGCTCGATGGCAAAGGGTGTGTGCGCATCGGACGGGCGACCTGACGATGAAACGCCAGGTCGCGCGGGTTCGCCAGCCCTCGCGACATCTTCGGCGAGGTCCACCACTTGGCTACTCGAACGGCGCCTTATTTCTTCTTTCGCACCAGCGATTTTCGGCGGCATTCGGTTCAACGGGTGAAGACCCGTCGGGAGAACTGGCGCGCGGGCTAGGACAAGCCTCGGCTACCGTTTGGCCGGATGGCTTCACTCCGCGCACGTGCCAAGGATCGGCGTCATCAGCCTTACATGCGTATCGATACGCTCGAGAACCTTCGCCGGAGCGACACTACGTTCCGGCAGCGACCACCAAACCTCGTTGACGCGCTCGACCGTATCGACCACCGCTTTAAGCACGGCCGCTTCCGGCAAGCGCGCGCGATTGGCGAAGGCTTTCCATCGTTGCGCATTCAACGCCTTGAAGGGGCGCTCGCCGGCGAGCGACAGAGCCATAGCATCTGCTGGGATATAAGGGATTGTCGAGAGCACATCGTAGACAGGCGCAAACTCCGGTTTGTCGCCCGCTCCGCGATAGATCAGCGACCAGTTTTTCAGGTGCATGTCACCATTGCCGATTATGGCAGCCAGAGCCAGTCGGCGGACGAACTCGAGCGCAGCGTCGGACGAAACGGCAACGTTCAAGGCTGCGGCGATATCATGATATGCAGCTCCTTCGTATTTCCGCGAAGGATAGACGCCGAATACCTGCGCGAAATCCTCGATATGGATCCGCTCACCGTTTGCGCCACGATCAAAACGTTTGACGAGCAGGACTCTACCGTCCGACAGCGTCTCGAACTCTTTTGGGATACCCTCGAACTCTGATTGCTCGACGAGCTCGCGTTCCGGCACGTCCATACCGATAGCTTCAGCCAGTGCGAGATTGGCATATTCGTTTTCCGACACGCCGGGAAACGAGGTCGATGGAAACTTGGCAATGTAGGCCCCCTGTTCGTCGCCGATCGGCAACGTCAGTCCACCGCCCTTCCCCGTGTTCTTGATGACCGAAAGCTTCATCTGAACGCCGGCGAGCGAAAACCGGGCTTTCGGCTTGCTAGCGGGCAGATTGTCGAGATGGGCAATCGTCCTGTCGCTCGGCACGACGCGGACGGCGCCTGGCAGATCCGAACCCAGTGCGACGAGCAGATCGAAATCGTTTCCCGCGCGAACACTTCCCGCGTGGTGTTTTTCCATTGCCTCGCGCAGCTTGTCTTCCGGGAGCAGATTGGCGAAGAACGCCGGCAACGCTCTGGCGACGGGTTTCGGATCCTTGCGCAAACCGCCAGTGACTGCTCGAAAAGACAGGCTGAGCACCGGGAAGCCGCCCGTTGCGCGATAGCTGTCCTCGAAGCTGAACGCGTTGAAATCGCCGGGCGTCCTGACAATCGTACCGACCTTCACATCGTTCAGCAGCACGCTGAGCGACGAGATGGACCTCGGATTCGAAGATGATTCAGACATTCTCATCCCCGTCCGGATGAGCCATGAATGCCGGCAGATCGTCGAGATCATCCTGCGGCCGCAGCAGCGCGCCGACGGCCGGAACCATGGCCTGCGGTATAAGCATCAGTTCAAGCCCGAGAGCACGGCCGATGTTGATCAGGGTCGTCGTGCGCGCAGCACTGCTTCCGGCTTCTATCTCACGATAGCGGGGGCGCGATATACCCGCCATGTCGGCAACCTGCTCCTGCGTCAGTTGCCTGCCTTTACGCGTAGCCTTCAGCAACCGCCCAATTTCCAGCAAGGCATGTGACTCGGACCGTGCCATCCTACCTACCCAAAAGTTCCCCGTGGAGCAGGGCAAGCTATCTCAAACATTCTGAACTCAGTCAACCGAAAAGATATAAAAACGGATCATAATTCTTAAGTTGATCCTTTTATATACCATTCATATTGTTTTCTGAATGGCCGCGTAACGGCCAGCGGGTCGCGTCCACCATACATGCTTTGTTAAAGGCACGTCCCTATTTCCGCTCGCCCCCGGCACTGATGCCAGAGAGAAACCGCTCTCTAGGAAAGGCCGGGAAAGAGCGCGTCCTTCATCACGAACGTGTGCATCTTCAAGCCTCTGGTCGCGGCGATCTAGCAGACAAGGTCCGATGGGTGTCTCAGGAAGACGGTGACGGCGCCGGTTATGATATTGCCAGTTGCGCGCTGAATGGGTCACCACGTGTCATTGAGGTTAAGACGAACGGGTGGGAGCGTACGCCCTTCTACATCACGAGAAACGAGCTGGAGGTTGCAAACGCCCGACGACAGGAATGGAGCTTGGTGCGGCTATTCGACTTCTCCCGCGAGGCTCGCGCCTTCGAGCTCCGGCCGCCTCTCAAAGCGCATGTTTCCTTAATGGCGACGCGGTATCAAGCTTCCTTCAATTGCAATCCGCTCCTATGATCCAGGCGTGCAGCGAAGTGGCATGCCTACTGTTCATCGCGACGCGAGGACCATGGCTGCTTTCTCTGGATGCTCTCATCTCGAGACGGCGCATTCACACGTAGTGCGGCAAACGACAGAATGCCCCCAAGGCACCGACGGGGATCCCGCACGCTCGGCACATTAATCAGGAAGGAATTCTATACCTCTGCCACCAATTCTACTGTAACTGATGCTAGCTTTCTCATCGTCCCGACAGACAAGAGGCTTGGGGCAACCTAAGCTACCCGCTTCAACCCCTCGGCGATCTTTTCCGCCATCATGATCGTCGGCAGGTTTGTGTTTGCACAGGGAATGGTCGGCATCAGCGATGCGTCGCAAACGTAGAGGCCTTCCATCGACCGGACTTTGCCTAAACCATTCGTCACGGCCATCCGGTCTCCGTCAGCACCCATTCTGCAGGTGCCGGAGGGGTGCCACACGCCACCGACCGTCTCGGCGATGTAGGATTCAAGCTCCTCGCGATCGGCGGCCAACCGCCGTGGATCATCGAAGTTCGACAGCATGTAGGGGAAGGCTTTCGCCCGCAACCTTCCGATCATGTCCAGTCCCAGAGCACCGGCCCCGGTAATCAGCTTGCTTAAGGCCGACGGCCTAGAGAAGAGCTTGCCAATCTCCGACATGCCCCCGGCATAAACATCTGAAACCACTGGATTCAAAGCCGGGTCTGTCGCCAGCGAAACCGCCCGCTCGAAGGCATCGGCTAGACGCACGAGATCGCGTCGGTCCGATAGCATGCGGAAGTCGATACGCGGCGGACCATCGGGGCGTTTGGGGTCGAGCAGCAACTGGCCGCGGGAGTAGGATTTGTTGACCCAGAAGAACACCGAACCGAACTGCCGCCCCACCGGATGCCATACCGCCCGTGTGACGAAGTTCATGTGCATGTCGCCAGACGGGCAACCTTCCAGCCCCGAAGAGAATCGATAGCCGATAGGGATATGGTAGTCGAGCGCCCCCATCTGGCGCGCTGAAGGCTTCAGGAATGGCAGAATACCCGACGAAGGATGCTCCATCAGGTTCTGGCCGACACCCGGTAGATGCCGTACCGTCTCGATACCGCATTCCGCAAGGTGGGCAGACGGCCCGATGCCGGAACGCATCAGGATGGCGGGAGTTGCCAGGGCACCCGACGACACGATCACCCGGCGGGCCCTCAGCTCTTCGCCCGTCCCACCCCGCGCCATCATAACGCCGACGGCCTTGCCTTGGTCGAACAGAATGCGATCGACCGTGGTTTCCGTACGGATCTCAAGATTGGGACGGTGGCGCACTTCGGGTGTCAGATAAGCCCAGGCGGTACTTACACGACGCTGCTGCTCATCCTGATTGACCGCCATCTCGAAGATGCCTTCATCCCAAACGCCGTTCTGATCCGGCAAGAACGGAATGCTGCGCTCCGCACAGACCTTCAGCATGGCCCGGATGAACGGTGTCCACAAAACTTCGCCGCGGCGACGAATGGGAAATGGTCCACTCTGACCATGCAATTCGTTGTCGATGTCGAGATCGCGCTCGAGCTTCTTGAAATAGGGGAGGCAGTCTTCCCACGACCAGCCTTCAACACCCATTTCACCCCACTCATCATAATCGTGCGGGGCACCACGGTTGGCACCGATGCCGTTGATGGCCGAGCCACCGCCAAGAACGCGGGCCTGTTCATAGCGGGTCGCCTTTTCGTCGGGCCGGTTCGAGCCACTATAGGGCAAGGTGGCAGAAAGACCGGACCAGGTGTAGCGGGGGTTGGAATAGGCAATTCCAGGATAGGATGATGCGAGATCGGGAAAATCTTCAGGACGTGCCGCGTCGATGCCGGCTTCAAGCAGGACGACATGCACCGACGGGTTCTCGCTGAGACGCGAGGCGAGCACACACCCGGCCGAGCCGCCGCCGACAATGATGTAGTCCGCCGGGGCGGATGCCGCTGAACTCATGGCACGTTTTCCTGTTCTCGCTGGGTATCAGGGAGCCTTGTAGGCGATGCAGTCGACTTCGATCTTGCAGTCCACGACCATCGGAGACTGGACGCAGCAACGGGCTGGCGGGTGGTCGCCGAAATAGCTTTCGAAGACTGCGTTGAAACTCCAGAAGTCGCGCGCATCGTCCAGCCACACGCCGACGCGCATGATATCGGAAGGCTGATAGCCCGCATCCCGTACGATGGTCAGCATATTCTCGATGGCAATGCGCGCCTGCTCCACGATGCCATGACCAACGATCTCGCCGTCACGCATCGGCGTCTGCCCTGAAACATGGAGCCATCCAGCCGCTTCCGTCGCTTTTGCGAAGGGTAGCTTGCGGCCACCCGAGCCCTTGCCTTCACCCACACCGTGCCTGATAATCGTCATCTGACTGTTTCCTTCAGCTTTTTTAGCGCGTGATATCGATGGTCATGGTCTTGAGGTCGCACATTTCCATGAGCGTGTGCCGTCCGCCTGTACGCCCGAGACCACTTTGCGTACCAGCTGCGCCGCCGGCCGGAATATGCGGCTCCCAGTAGCAGCTCTTCTCGTTGACGTTGACGATGCCGACCCGCAGGGTCTCCGTGTAGAAGAATGCCCGGCGTATCGTGTTCGTGAAGACGGCAGCCGAGAGGCCGAAGGGGCTTGATGCCGCCAGTTCCAACGCTTCCTCATCGCTTTCGAAGGTCAGAACCGGAGCGACTGGCCCGAAAGATTCCTCGATATTGAGCAGGCTTTCCCGCGTCAGCCCGGTCACGACGGTCGGCTCGAAATACAGATTCGTTGGCATGCCTTCGCGAACGGAGCCACCGGCCAGGATCGTCGCCTTACGCGCGTTTGCATCCACCATATGATCCAGCATCTTGTCGAGGGCAGCCGCATTGTTGAGCGGACCCATCGTTGTCGCGGGATCGAAGGGATCGCCCATGCGGACACGCGAAGCGGCCTGAACAAGGCCCTCCACGAAACGATCATGCACCGATTTGTGCACCAGCACTCGCTCAGTGGCTGTGCAGATCTGTCCGGCGTTGGCAAAGCACCCTGCACCAACCACGGCCGCGGCCATCTCGATATCGGCGTCATCGAGAACGATGGTCGGACCGTTACCGCCCATTTCGAGGAGGAGCGGCTTGCCAGCCCCCCGCCTTGCAATCGTCTGCCCGGTCACGGAGCTGCCGGTAAAGCCGACGGCATGGATACCCGGATGGATAACTGTCTCGTCTCCGACCTCCGCACCGTCGCCAAGCACGAGGTTGATCGCTCCGTCCGGCAAACCAGCCGAGATCATGCATTCCATCAGCGCGACGGCAACCAGAGAGGTGGTCGGCGCGGGGACCCATACCACCGTGTTACCGGTGGCAAGCGCCGGGCCGAGATAGTACATGCATGGCAGGCCGAGCGGAAAATTCCAAGGCGTGATTATCCCGAATACGCCCTTCGGCTGAAAGAAAGAGAAGGCGCGCTTATTGGCATCGGCGACCGGAAACGCAGCCGTTTCCAGCCATTTCATCTGTTCCGCCGCATTACGGAAGCCGAGAGCTGCACCTGCAGCCTCCCCCTTCGCCTCGCTGTGGAAAGGCTTGCCCTGCTCCAGGCAGAGCAGGCGTGCCAGATCATCCGCCCGGCGGTCGATTTCATCCGCGATACGCATGCAGAGGGCCGCACGCGAAAACACGCTCATCCGACGCAACGTCTCGCGCGCTGCTTCGGCGGCCACCACTGCCTTGCCGACATCCGCACGCGTGGAGAGCGCAAGGTGACCGAGCGCCTCACCTGTCGAAGGGCTGTGGATCTCGAGATATCGTCCGGAACTGCCGGCAATCCATTCCGACCCAATGCGGTTGGTGCCGAGGCGCAAACCTGACTTCGGCTCGTCGACGATAGCCATGCCACGCAGATTGGGACCATTGAGGGACGATTTGAACTGATAGGTCATGACGGGCTCCTTTGGCCATAGGCGGTTCGGATCTGCAGGACGGCCTCGCGGCTGCGCTCAACGGCAGCGGAAAACAGGCGAGCACCTGCATCGTGGGAGGCTTGGGACGGGGTACCGATGACACCGTTTTCCCAAATTGCTTCGAATGGTCGCCAGACCGTGACAGCTGCACCGGAAAAGAGATGCGGATCGGGCCAGGAGACCGGCGTCGTGCCTGAAGGAATGAGCCCCTCGCGCACGCTTGCCGGAACGACATGCATCATCAGCGAGGTTTCGAGCGCACAAGCATGGCCGGTGCCGCCGGCGGCGTCAGGCAAAACCTCGCCGGCAACATCCGTGATCAGGTCGAAATAGGAGAAGCCCGCGGAAACGACCCCACGCTGACCAAGCGTCGTGACGGCGACCTGAATGGCAGCGCGGTTGCCGCCGTGACCGTTGAGGATGACTGGCAGGAAACCGTCCTGCCAGAGGCATTCACAAAGATCGACGAGTACAGCAATGAAGGTTTGCGGACTAAGGCTCATGGTGCCCGGAAAGGCGCGGTGATGCTGGGAGGAACCATAAGCGAAAGGCTCGCAGACGCGAATTCCCTCCTGCCCCTCTCCCACGGCGCGCGCCACCGCGCTTGCCAGCCAGATATCTACCCCCAGCGGCAGATGAGGACCATGCTGCTCGACTGCCCCGGTCGGTAGCAATGCGACGGGACGAAGAGACTGCGCCGCAAGAGCGCCAGCATCGGAGGAGGTCATGGCGGCGAAAGCGGCTGACATGGAAAGCGGCTGGTTCATCGAGCGGCCTCCAGCAGCCGGCCTTTTGCAAAGGTCATGCCGGCATCGGCAAGTAGCGCGAGCATGATGATCGCCCCCTTGTAGAGTTCCAGGCTCGACGGGTCCGTACCGAAGACGCGTAGTGCTGTAGTGAGCAGGCTGACGATCAATGCGCCGACCACCGTCCCCCAAACGGTTCCTCGCCCGCCGAAGATGCTGGTGCCGCCGAGTACCGTGGCGGCGATCGCATCCAGTAGCAGCGACGTACCGCCGATATTTGGTGTGACGACCGGTACGCGGCTGATCATAACGACAGCCGTCAGGAACACGAACAGACCGGAGGCAACGTAGACCAGGATCGTATGGCGAACGACCGGAATGCCCGCAAGCACTGCCGCAGCGGGATCGGAACCAAGCGCATAGGTGCGCAGGCCGAACCGGGTACGTCGCATCAGAAGTGCGGCGAGAAGAGCAATGACCGCGGTCACGAAGACGATATTGGGCACGCCAAATGAACGCTCGACGCCGACGAATTTCAAGGTCGGCTCGCGCAACATCAACACGCCCTTTGCGGCAACGGCCAGCGTCGCCCCCTGCAAAACGGCCATCGCGGCAAGGGTCGTGACGAAAGGCGGTATGCGCAGCAGCGAGATGACGAGACCGTTCACCAGCCCGACGATCAGCATGGCGCCAAGTCCGATGCCGAGAGCGCCCGACACGCCCGTGCCGGCATCGATCAGGCTTGCCATGAGAACGGCGCAAAATGCCACGCCCACACCGGCCGACAGGTCGATACCTCCCGTGAGCAGCACAATCATCGCACCGAGGGCCAGGACAGCGATGGGTGTCGCCTGCGAAGCAATGTTCATCAGGCTCGGGCCAGATACCACCCGCGGATCGAGAGCGGCAAGGACGGCAAGCAACACGACCAGCAGGATGAGCGGAGAGAGATCGAGGACGCCGAGCAGCGTCCTGCTACGTACGGCGTTCATCATTTCACTCCCCCCTTCGCAGATGCTGGCCGGTGGCCGAACGCAAGTGCCATCACGTCTTCTTCCGTTGCTCCACGCGCAAGTTCGCCTACAGAGCGCCCCTCGTGCATGACCACGATACGATCAGCCACCCCAAGCACCTCCGGCAATTCGCTGGACACCATGAGGATGGCGGCGCCCTGCTGCTTGAGTTGTGCGATAAGGCGGTGAAGTTCCGACTTTGCTCCGACGTCGACGCCTCGCGTCGGCTCATCGAGCAGAATGATCTTCGGCTGCGTCGCAAGCCATTTGCCGATGACGACCTTCTGCTGGTTGCCTCCGGAAAGCTCGATCGTATGCTTTTCGGGTTGGGCCGGCCGCACGCCGAGCGAGCCGATCAATTCGCGCGCCAGAGCGCTGATCCGGGCCGGTGAAAGTATGCCGAAACGATTGTTGTTGCGGATCCAGGCGAGCGAGAGGTTGTCACGGATCGACATAGTGCCGACGAATCCTTCAAGGTGACGGTCCTCTGGGATGTAGACGATGCCAGCACGATTGGCGGCCTTCAGATCGCCGCCGGCTTGCGGTGCACCGAAGATGGAAATCGAACCGGTCTCAAGGCTCTCCATGCCCGCGATCAGACGCAGGACCTCTGAGCGGCCGCTACCCATCAGACCGGCCAGCGCGACGATCTCACCGCAATGGACGCTGAGCGAGGCGGATTTCAGGAGCTTACCGTTGGAGACGGTATCCACGGCAATGGCCTTCTCGCCGATTTCTGCGTCGAGATGCGGAAAGATGTCGCCGACGTCGCGACCCACCATCATCGAGACGATTTCCGCCTCGGTGGTCTCCGCCGTGCGGCGCTCACCGATGAACTTGCCGTCACGCAAGACGACGACGCGGTCGCACTGGTTGAAGATCTCCTCCATCTTGTGGGAGATATAGAGGATGCCGGCGCCCCGCGCCTTCAACTTGTCCATCAATGCATAGAGTTGGTCCCGCTCGCGGTTGGAAAGCGCGCTGGTCGGCTCGTCCATGACCATGAACCAGGCTTCCGAAAGCACGCCGCGCGCAATTTCCACCATCTGCTGGCGGCCTACGGAGAGCGTGCGCAATTCGGCATCCACATCGATATCGAGCGCCAACTCATCCATGATGGATTTGGCCTCCCGACGCATGCGCGCCCGGTCCAGCAGACCGAGGCCGGTTCGCGGCTCACGACCGACAAACAGGTTCTCGGCAACTGTCAGGTCCGGCGACAGACTGAAATGCTGATGGATGACGGAGATATCACGGGCGTCATTAGCGGAATGGAAGTCGACAGGAGCTCCGTCGAGAATGATCATTCCCTCGTCTGGTCGATAGACACCGGAAATACACTTCACCAGAGTCGACTTGCCTGCACCGTTTTCGCCGGCGAGAGCAACGACTTCGCCCGAAGAAACCGAGAAGGAAACACCATCAAGCGCCTTTACCCCGGGAAATACCTTGCCAAGTCCCTGCAGCGTGATGCTGTGAGTTGCCGCCCTTGCGGCGGGAGCGTGTGTGGTATCCGCTTTCTCCGGTACCGCCTTGCGGCGGAAAGAGCCGAACAGTGAAGTGAGGCTCTCGGGTTGGCTCGCCAGCACCGCAGCAACAATGAGTGCGCCCGTGATGTAGTAGATATAGATCTGCGGCACCTGCAGGAAGGACAGGCCAGTGTTGATGACGCCAAGCAGCAATGCGCCGACGGCCGTTCCCCAGATCGAACCCTGCCCGCCCGACAACTTAGTACCGCCGACGATCGCCGCAGTGATGGCGGTGAACTCGAGACCCGTGCCGGCAAGTGGCTGTGCCGAGCCCAGACGACCAATGGTGAGGATTGCACCGAGACCGGCAGTGGCACCCGCCAGAAGATAGACGGAGATGCGCACCAATCGGACGGGAACCATGGAGGCGCGCGCGGCTTCAGCATTACCACCGACGGCATAGATCCAGCGTCCATAGACGGTGCGCTTGAGGACAAACCACCAGACAACCAGCACGATCCCAGCGATCAGTACGGATGCCGGCAGCAGTCCGAAGGTTGCCCGCCCCGCGTAAAGCACCACGGCATCGTCGATGGGAATGCTGGATGCCTTCGAAAGGCTGAGCGAGAGGCCGCGCGCAAAAGCCATCGTCGCAAGGGTCGCCATGAAGGGGGATATCCCGGCGAAGCCGATCAGCAGGCCGTTGAGAAGACCGATGACGGCACCGCCCGCTATGGCCGCAGCCAGCGTCAGGACAGCCGAACCGGTTGCGGCATAGACGATACCAGCGGCGACGCCGGCGAATGCCAGCGTGCTGCCGACGGAAATATCGATGCCGCGCGCGATGATGATGGCCGTCATGGCAAAGGCAACAAGCGCGATGACGGCGCTCTGCTGCGCGATGCTGACGAAATTCCCTGCCGTCAGAAAGCGCGGGTCGATCCAGCCGAACACGGCGACCGCAAGGATGAGAACGATGATCAACACCGGCTCATTGCGTCGCAGAAGCGTTGAAATGCGAGCTTCAGACATGTCGCTCCCGTCAGACCGTGATTGATCGCTTTATCGCAGCCGCCGACGCAACAAGGTGCCCGGCGGCTGCAGCCAGTGCTTCTTACTTGCCGACTGTCATGGCGGAGACAGAAACCGCCGGGCCGAGCTGTTCCGTGTAGTTCTTGGACTCCACGGCCTGCTGTTCGGTATTGATGTGCTTGAGATCAAGACCGGCAGCCTTGAGCTTCTCGGCAGTCGCGTCCGACGTGACGAAGTAGGTCGGCATGTAGAGGTCCTTCGGCAGTTCCTCACCATTGGCCAGACGCGCAGCAACCGCGATGTTCCAGTAGCCGACACGGTACGCGCCTGTCAGCACGTCGAGAACCATCTTGCCGTTGTCGATGAGATCCTTCATTTCGGCATCGCCGTCGTAACCGCCGTAGATCAGCTCCGTACCCATAGCGCTGGCAACGGAATCCGCAGCAAGGCAAAGGCTGTCGGAGATGCAGGCGATGGCCTTCAGGTCCGGATAGGTCGTCAGCCAGGTCTGGGCCGCATTCGTGGCCTTGGCAGCATCCCAGTTGGTCGGCTCGACGCCAACGATCTTGATGTTCGGGAACTCCTTTGCCATCGTGTCGACAAAGCCCTTCTCGCGGGTATCGGACACGAAGTTGCCGCGCGAACCGACGAGCAGTGCGATCTCGCCTTCACCGCCGAGCGAGGCACCGACGGCGCGGGCCACCATCGCCATGTTCTCGTAGTCGGGGTAGAGTGTGGAGTAGTTGCCGTCCGCCTCGACCTTGTTGCCCATGGTGATGACCGGGATGCCGGCATCGATAGCCTTCTTGATCACGGGAACGAGGGCGTTCTTGTCGAGTGGGTCGACCAGGATGGCGCTGACGCCCTGGTTGATGAAGTTCTCGATGATCGCTACTTCCTTTTCGAGGCTTCCCTCGGCACTCTGCCAGGTGGATTTCACGCCGTAATCCTTGGCCGCGACGTCCCCCGCTTCCTTCATTCGGACATAGAACGAGTT